>Ga0315312_1000053_pt1 | contig 227356 bp, 244 predicted proteins | sample TDP7_MG_FD_203629 | JGI IMG/M metagenome (GOLD analysis project Ga0315312, IMG submission 203629) | Freshwater sediment microbial communities from Lake Towuti, South Sulawesi, Indonesia - TDP7 | ecosystem: Environmental > Aquatic > Freshwater > Lake > Sediment | place: Indonesia: South...
GCGTGAGGTTCTACTACCCCGGGCGCGGCGCGATCGCCATCCTAGAGGAGATCGGGATTCAAGCGGACAGCCTCCCGGTCGACTACGGAGGGGCGCGGACCCCCCTGATGGAAGCCTACAGGAAACACGCAAAATCCTTCGTGGAAGCGGTGAAGAAAGGCGATGTAGCGCTCTTTTCACCTTTCATACTCGGCGATTCTCATACGAAATGGCTAAACCCTAGCGGGGAAGGGAGTGGGCGATGCAATTGGGCACGAAAGAGCCAGAATGTCAGGTTGAGGCGACCTTAGATCATCCAGAAACACATCGAGGAGCAGGGAAGAGCGTGATGCAGGTCTACAAGTTCCGGATCTACCCAACGAAGCAACAAGAATATCTAATGAGCAGTACAATCGAAACCTGTAGACAGCTCTACAATGCCCTCCTCGCTGAGAGAAAGGAGAACCACACCAACTTCTACGAGCAAAAGAGAGCCTTGACCGAGAGAAGGCGGCTTGACAAACATCTCAGGAACGTGCATAGCCAAGTCCTACAGGATGTAGTTTTAAGGCTTGATAAGGCGTACCAAGCGTACTACGCTAGGCTGCATAGGCGCCCAAAATTCAAGCGATGGGGCAGGTATAACTCCTTCACCTATCCCCAGCTCGGCGGGTTCAAGCTATTGGGGCAACGCTTGAAGCTGTCCATGGTCGGCGCGGTCAAGATCAAGATGCACCGTAGAGTCGAGGGAACCCCGAAGCAGTGTTCCATCATCCGTGACGTGGATCAGTGGTACGCTTGCATCACAACCGATAGTGAGTTGGAGCCGACACATAGTGGGATGGAACCCTCGGTGGGTGTCGATGTGGGTGTACAGACCCTCGCCACACTGAGTGATGGCAAAACCTTCCCAAACTCAAAGAACTTGTCGAGATCGGTCGAGAAGATCAAGACTTTGCAGCGAAGCCTCTCAAGGAAGGAGAAGGGTTCAAAGAACAGGTTGAAGACGAAGACAGCGCTAGCGAAGGCCTGGCGAAAGGTACGGCGACAGAGAGATGATGTCGCACATAAGGTTTCGCACCGGCTAGCTGAGGACTATGGGATTATTGTCTTCGAGGACTTGAAAATCGGAAACATGGTGAAGAATCATAGTCTCGCATCGGCAATACTGGATGCCACTTGGGGAAAGCTACGCTGGTTGACCGCCTACAAGGCGGAGAGGCGTGGCGGACGAGTAGTCCTCGTCGAACCCAGTGAGACATCGCAGGTATGCTCTGGATGCGGGGAAACGGTTCCGAAGAACTTATCCATCAGAACCCATATCTGCCCGCGTTGCGATCTGGTCCTAGACAGGGACCTGAACGCGGCTAGGAACATCTTGAAACGGGGCTTGGAACGAGCCCGCGCAGAGATGGAGCCTCTACTTGTCCAAGGTATCCGGATAAGCAAGTTCCGTCGAGGAAGCGAGAAGCCCACGCTCCTCAGAGGTGGGTAGTTCACACTTCTGAGATAGGTTTGAGAGTCATCAGTTTATAGTATGCAGCTGAGAATGGTGAGTGATGCGTGTGAATGCTGCCGAGTAGCCTGCGGTGGGACTTGTGAAGATCCTTCTTAGAGACCTGAAGAGAGGAACGGTGAAGGTGCTGCCGGAGAGCCTTGACGACCTGTGGCATCTCTTCAACCTGATCTCCAAAGGGGATAGAGTCCTCGCTAGGACAACTCGGGAGGTTAAGATGGGTGAGGACGCACAGCAGACCGAGGGAAGGCGGATCCCGATGTTCTTGGGTGTGACGGCTGAGAAGGTCAGCTTCCAGAGGGAGACCAATCGTCTGAGGGTGACCGGCATCGTGTTCGAGGCTCCCGAGAAGTATGGGATAAGGGGAGCCCATCACACGATCAACATCCTAATCGACAGGCCTGTAACAATCCAGAAGGAAGAGTGGCTCAATCACGAACTCGAGAGGCTGAAGTTAGCCTCCGAGGAGAAGGCACCCCCGATAATCGTCGTAGCAATGGACGACCGAGAGTGTTCCATTGCTCTGCTGCGCCACCTAGGCTTTGATGTCAAGGTGGAGATTAGGTCGAGACTACCGGGGAAGGTGGACTTGGAAGGGAGAGAAGAGGGCAAGGTGAGTTTCTTCGGGTCGTGCATGAGCTTCATTCGTGAACTCTGGGCTGAGAACCGGACACTGATCGCCATCGTGGGTCCCGGCTACATGAAGGAAGAGTTCGCGAAACACCTGAGGCAGAAGGCGCCAGAGCTGTCAACAAGCATTGCATCCGTGGCCTCAGCCAGCAGCGGCGGAGTGGCTGGGCTGTACGAGGCTCTCCGCTCGGGGGTCTTGGCTAATGTAACGAAGAAGATTAGAGCAGTCGAGGAGACGAGGGCTGTGGAGGAGCTTCTCTCCAGGCTCGGTTCCGGGCGTGGTAACGTTTCGTACGGACTCGAAGATGTGGTTAGATCAGCCGAGTACGGCGCGGTCGACCTCATCTTGGTCTCCGATTCCATGTTAGGAGCTACCTCGGATGATGAGAGGAGGCGGGTTGAGAGTTTGATGAGGCTGGTTGAGCAGAAGAAAGGGCGGGTCATGATCGTTAGTACTTCCCATGAGGCTGGAGAGAAGCTCTCATCATTAGGCGGTGTGGCGGCACTCCTAAGATTTCAGATCAGGTGAAGCTAAACAGCCCCCGAACGATAGCAGGTTGAGCCTACTTCTCAGTCGTTCTGAGCCGTCTACGTATTGCCGGGTTGTTGTCCACCATCTCTTGGAAAACCGCCTCAAAGCTCTCGGTTGGGTTCAGCTCTCTGCTCACAAATACTCCAGTTCTGCCTACCTTGTCGCGTCTCACCAGTATGCGAACTCTGTCCCTAACCACATCAACCCGAACCCCCAGTATGCTTGCTACGACTCCCTCATACCCGATGATGCTACTCTCTACGTGGCCCTCTCTTGTTGGCTCGATCAGCATGAGCCGCTTGTCAACGCCCGGCACACGCTTCCCCTGTCTCAGCTCTTGGAGTGTGAGTTCGCCCCCGAACCTGTAGAAGTCCCGTTCGATCACCCTCAGCTTGACCAGCGGGAAGGAGATCGACCTCATGTCCCCGACCTCTATGTGCGCCTTCGCTGCATATGAGGGTGTGGCCTGCACGATTTCGCGGTGGATTGGGTGTATGTCCGACCTCTCCAGCGCCTGCTCGATCATGACGGATGTGGGAGGGCTGGGAATGAACACGTCTATGTCGCTCGTTGGCGACACGTCTCCTCGAGCGATGCTTCCGTGGACGATGCAGTCGATGTTGGCTTTCTGAAGTGGCTCCATTAACTGGGCAGTCTCATGGCGGAGTGACTGGAGAAGACCCCAGTGGCGTTTGTCGTAGACGACTTCCATCCTCTCATGCCTGAGCACGGGCTTCTTCGCCATCCAGTCACCAAGGGAGTACGCCTTCGCAGCGAACTCCGAACCTGCTGTTAAACTGCGTCCTCTTTATTAACAACCCGTCGGCACCCTTATTCGAAACCCTGGGACATGTGACGCTGGGTCCTCTCGATCCGGTGAGCTTCGTTGGGAACCTCCACCTGTGTTAGGTGTGACCGACCAGCCATCTACCACCGCCGTGTCTCCGGGGAGAGACTTTGTAAGAGCTGCTTTCTCGACTCGATTGAGGGGCAAGTTCAGAGCAATATCACAAGGTACGACATGTTCAGGCCCGACGACAGGATTGCTGTCGCTGTGTCTGGAGGCAAGGACAGTCTCTCACTGCTTCACATACTCTATCGCATCGAGAAACGCTTCCCAAAGTCAGAGATTGTCGCTATAACGGTGGACGAAGGCATAGAGGGTTACAGGAAGGAGGCTGTAGAGATAGCCCAAGAGAATTGTCGTAAGCTTGGGGTGGAGCACGTCATCACGTCCTTCGACGAGCTGTATGAGCAAGACTTGGACAGTATTGTAAGAAGGTCTAGGGTGCGGGGGGAATTCGCGCCCTGTGCGTACTGTGGAGTGCTCCGGAGGAAGGCTTTGAATGTCGCCGCGAGATCGGTTGGGGCTACCAAGCTGGCTACGGCTCACAATCTAGACGATGAGGCTCAGACCATGCTGTTGAACGTTGTTCATGGAGATCCGTGGCGGATCGCTCGGGTTGAGCCGTTACTTGCCACGGAGCACTCCAGGCTCGTGCCTAGAGTGAAGCCACTTTTCTCGATTCCAGAGGTTGAGACGGCGTTGTACGCCTACCTGAGAGGTATCAGATTCCAGACGATAGCCTGCCCCTATGTTTCAGGTTCTCTTAGGAACGACATTCGAGTGGTTCTGAACGGGCTTGAAGCCAAGTACCCCGGGATGAAGTTGACTGTTCTTCGATCCTTCGAGAAGATCAGACCAGCTCTCAAAGAGAGGATGAAAGAGGTTCAACTGAGAGATTGTGAAATGTGCGGAGAACCAACGGTAGGAAACATCTGCCAACCCTGCCAAAGCCTACTTGATCTGGGCGTTATCAAGTCTAGGCAACAAGATTAAAGCAGGTCCACGCGTACTCTTCTGGTGGCGGCGGGTAGGGCTGGGGGGTCAGCCGTCCCCTGTAACCTGAAACCGGCTACATGCAGGAGCCAGCAACCTAAGGGGAGGTGCCTCAGAACAGCCATAGGACTCTGCCTTACGAACGTGAAACTTTGTCCTGGGGGGTCGGCGGAGGGGGAAGTTCTTCCGTAGGGAAGAGGCTACCTCCATCATCCATCGAACCGGGTGAGGGTCGGGAGACAGCAGCCCTAAGATGGGACGTTTGACGCTCTCAGGGGGCAGAGTGGATTTCGTCTGGCTGGGCTCGGTGGCTGGGAAGGGTACCGACCTGAGGGAACCGCTGCCAAGGAGATCTGCTCACCTTCACGGTTTTACATTGCCAGAGAATCGTGATTAGGGCGACCATTGTTTGACTAGGCTCGATGGCGCCGGGGCAGGGATTTGAACCCTGGCGGCCCAAAGGGCCACAGACTTAGCAGGCTTGGGCTTCCACGCGGAACCTGCTCCCTACCAGGCTACCCGAAGGCATCCTTGGCGATGTCTTCCCTAGGAGACCCCGGCGTTCACATCAAACAAGGCGTTCATGCGTGCTAAAAACTTTCTTGTGTACTAGACGATCTTTCAGATCAATCAGTGAGGCTTAGTTCAGCTGTACTCTCGCCATGTATACGAGCATTTCGTGCATCTGAAGAACTGTGTCGTCGACTCGTCCGACCCCCGAGTCTGGGCGAGCCACCAGTAAGCTTCCATGTTGCCACACTTCGGGCACTCCACCTTCACCTTTGGGAGAGTGCGGAGCTCTGACTCCTTCTTTCCTATGACCGCTATCTGCTCTTGCGGGCTATGTTCTATGATTTTTGGAAGCGTGGTAACTGGGGCTTTTGGCAGCTTTTCGTAACCGCAGCTGGGGCATTGAAGCACCATCTTCTCCTCTTTCTTTGACGGCAATAGCCTCATGCCGCAACCTGGGCAGAACTCGATTTTAACACACCTACTCCGCGTTTCGGGGCTTTATGTTCCATTTCTCCCCGCTCTTAAATCTTTCTTCAATGTTTTAGCATATCTCTTGGCTAATTGAGGATGGGAAAGACGTAAGTGGCATGCGTGCGACTAAAATCTTCTGTTAGTTTTAGCGATTAGCTCTTCGCTAGTGCCGAAAACTGTTTGCATGTTTGGTTTTGGAGGGCGCGGGGCACTTTGGAATCGTTTAGCGTCGATCACTTGGCACGAGCTTGGTTAGGCATTTGGCAATCATGTTTGCCACTCTAAGTGCCTCCGGCGTGGTTCCCGTGGCTGAACTCATTTTGATGATCCGGGCAGCGTCATCTTTGTTGATTCCCGCGGTCAGTATCTGATCAATCAACCTATCCCACTTGAGACCTCTGGTGAGCACGATTACAGGCAAACCTGTTAGTTTGAAGAGATCTCCGAGGTTGATTGGGTGCGCACCCTCAACAGTCCTTTTCTCGGTCACGATTACCCTCAGTTGTTTGCGATGGGGTGAGCTGGTTATCATCGTCGCAACTCTTTTCGTAGCATCCACCTCACCATCTCGGATACTAGTCCACATGACCCCATCGATCCAGAGTCTTCCTCTGTATACCACCCCAACAACGATGGACTTCCCACGATTTTTGGGATCAGATACAAAATTGGAGAGACCGAAAACTCTTATCTCACTCTTTATCGAGCGAAACCTAACCTCCCCTGTCATGTTAGGTGACCTTGATCTTTTTCAGAGCGGCTAAGGTCAGCTTGGTGAAACCCTCTGTTGGGTCTTCCTCTCCCCTCAGGATCTCTACACCCTCGTTGAGGGAGATAGACTCGCTCAGCCAGGAGTAGGCTATCAGAGCTTCTACTGCGTCTGCCTGACTATGTTTATCCGTTCTTCTTGGGAGAGACCCTCTCAGGTTTGACTTTCTTAACGCTCCAGCTAGAACCTCGGTTTTGACTCTGGAGGCAGTGGCATGCCCAGTTCTAAGGGATAGGGCGAGTGAGTAAACAAGGTTTACGTACGCGTCGCCTAGTTTAGCAAGGCGTTTGTCTGCTAAGATCTCGCTTAGAGTATCATATCTGAGCACAAGAGCTCGACTTTCGTTAGAACTCATCTTTTGGCGTCTCGGGCGTCTTCTCGCTTTTCGATGGCCTGTTCAAAAGCCTCTAGGAACTCCTTCATTTCATCACCCAGTCTACTGGCGGCTTTGATGAGGGCTTCCTCAGGTTTCCTCCTTCCCTTGGTTTGAACGTAGACTATCGGCTGAGAAACTAGGGGGTGAGGTAGGTCGTATCCGGCGAACTGTACGTACTCGTCCTCCAACAGAGCCCTTTGAAGGGCGTTGCAGAAGGAGTGTCTCTCTCCCGAGACTTCCACTCTTAACTCGTTCTTTTCCCTTTTCAATACGCGAACCTTCACGTTTCTATGCCTCCCATGTTTCCAATTTGATTCGTCTGATCGTCTTCTTATCGTCTAAGCGGATGCCCTTCCGTAGTCGACGGCGATCTTGCGCTCCTCTCTGTTTCCACACGAATGGCATATGAGCCACCTCTCAGTTAGTCCCAAGACTCGACCGCAGTGGGAACAGAAGGCTTGAACCGCGCCAAGCTTCTCGTTCTCTGTAGACAGGTGAAAGGTCCTGTTCCTTGTGCTGATTACCTCTGCTCTAACATGATCGCCTGGCTTGAAGGCGCGATGCATGGATCTGATGTAGCTTGGGCTCACGTTGGAGATGTGAACTATCCCCGAAAACGAGCCCGTGCTGGTCTCGTTTCCGACCCTCGAGATCTTGATTGTCGCGGTCTTCTCCTGAACCTGGGTCACCTGACCTAAGATAACGTCTCCAACTCTAGGTATGGGCGGGAGGCGTGTTCTAAGTCTCACAGACACGACCTTGTTCTTCCGGTCTAAGACGGCGTAGCCCGTCCCCAAGGAGTAAATTCTTCCATCGGCGACGTAGGTTCCTAGACCCGCGATGTACTCCTCAATCACGCCCAGTTGGTCACCTGGAACCACGAAGTGCGCATCTCCTCTTGGCAACAACGTCACCTCTTCTCTATTCGATAGAGATCAACATCGATGACATGTCTCCTATCGTGGTGAAATCGAAAGGTTGGAGGTATATCGAGGCGCATCATGAACATGTGAGTGATGTCTCCCCCGAGCGCTTTGACGAATCTGCTCAGAAATCTCCTGTTTCTGAGACCGTCCTTGTGCAGGGAGTAGATTACTTCACCGACCTCTAAAGCTTTCTGAACGAACACGCGATCGGCGAACTTCTTTCGAACTCCGAAAGGTGGGTTTTGCAACACCGTGTCACAGTGATCGGTGATTGCGCCTACGTCTGATACAACCCATGAGACAACCCTCTCGACGCCCATGAGTCTGGTGTTTCTCTTCGCGACCTCTATGGCTTCGGAGTCAACATCCACCCCGATAACCTCCTTTGCCCCGAGTACGGCGGCACCAATGGCGAGTCGACCGGTTCCACATCCAAGATCAAACACTTTCTTCCCGATTATGTCGCCAAAAGTGTACGCTGCCAAGTGAATCATCTCGGCTGCGATATCTGGTGGGATGGTATACTGCTCGAGTACTGGGCTGGGAGATGGATGGGGGGCAATACGAGTTAGAGCGGCCTCCAAGCTCCGTTTGCGGACGGCTATTTCATTGGCTCTGCTCAACTGACAAGTAGCCTCGAAACTCTGAAGCAGGTCGTTTTCGCCTTATCGGAAACCTAAGAGTCTTATAAGCCCTGTGGGATCCAGCTTAGACTCGTTCTCCCTCTCCGACATAGTTCTCCCAAGACCTTCTGCCAAGCATGACTTCAGCCTCGTCCAGTGTCAGAATGGGCTGTCTGAATCTCGAAGCGTCATCTATGGCGATTCTCGGACACGCGGTGTCGATAAGGGCGCCGAGCGTGTACAAGGAAGCCATGTTTTCAGGTGTGACCTCATGCAAGCATAGGATGACAGCCTTCTTTCCAAGCTCCTCTATCTCCTTCTTTATCTCTAATGCCTTCTCTAGGTTCAGTTGTCCAAGCTTCAGTCCGACGATAACGCCGATTGTAGCCGCTTCCCTCGCTTTGCAGATGGCTGCCCACCGCTGTTTGAGGACTCTCTTAAGCAGAGAGTTGACTCTTCCGACCCTGTTCAGATATGGATCCGCGGCGACCACGGGCTTTCCGGTCGCAAGTGCTAGCCCCAGCGGGTGGAAGTCTCCTCCCCCTATGAAAAGAAAGCCGTCAACCTCGTCGGCTACAGCCTTCGCTGCGCTGAAGTCGCACCCTAAGACCTGTCCATCTTGTCCAACACGACCGCTCGCCCTGCCCACGAAAACTTGCTTTCCGCTCTCTGTTAGGATTCTCTTAGCGTCAGATAGACGGTGAATATGCTGGGCTGTAGTTGCAAGACCGATCCGACGTAGGTTCCTAATCAGTGGCAACGCCCTCTTCACAACGCCATCGATATCGAGACAAGATCCAGCCTCGATGTATACCACCGGAATTTCTGTTTTGGACTGAAATGCTGAGTGCCCGAAGTGGGCTATCAGATCGGCGTTAAGATGTCTAGCATCATCCAATGCGAGGTCACAGGCTCCGTAACAGGGATCGGCAGAGAGTATCGCTAGCGCACCGGTCTCGCTCTCAATCAGGCGAGCCAGTTCCAAACCATGCCCCTTTAGCCCGTCCGGGAGTTGAATGAGAACCCTCCTAGCTCCTCTCTGGTTGATTATATCCACTAATAGCCGTTCCTGAAAGTCATATTCATTGAGTGCGATCTTGGATTGGCTATTCTTCATACATCAACCTCTCCAAATGACATCCCGAGTTTTAAATGAACCTATCTCTCACGAAGCCCTGACGCCAGTCTTATCTTTGAGTTCTCTCGCGTCTTAACAAGAAATATCTCCCAAAGCAGTAGCTCTTCAAGGAAAGCCTGTAAGCGATGATACAGCTAATTGTTCTGCGAAGACGCGTGTTAGTCAGAGGATGAATTGGAACACTTAAATCAGGGTTCCATAGTTCACATATGGCGAAATCAAAATCTCAGCGGGGAAATCAGATGGGTAAGGGTTTCGATGGTATGTCTTATTCGCGGCGAAAGTACATACGCGGGATCCCCCAATCGAAGATCACGAAGTTCACCATGGGAAACACTTCTGCAAACTACACTCACAGGATGTCCCTAGTCTCTTCGGAGAGTAAATTGTTGGATCATCGCGCGTTGGAGGCTATGCGGGTGGCCGTGAACAAGGTTCTGATGGACAAGCTTGGGGAGAGCGGTTACGGTATGAAGGTTCTACCCTACCCGCACGAGATAACTAGAGAGCATAAGTTCATGGGATTTGCCGGTGCTGACCGTCTGTCCGAGGGAATGAGAGCGGCCTTCGGAAAACCCACTGGTAGAGCGGCGAGAGTCAACAAGAACCAGACGGTCGTCGTTGTTGAGGTGAACGAGAACGCTGTCGATGTGGCGAAGACCGCCCTTAACCAAGGGCTCAGCAAATTGTCAATAGATGGCAGAATTATCATCGAACGGTTAGAGCAGACAGATAGTGAAGACCGCGGTGAGGCTTAAAAACGGGGTTATTCGCCATCGATAACTTCCCGAGTTCACTTTACGAGTCTGAGGTATCCTCGGAGTCAGTTTGGAGCATTGTTATGTCCGCGCTCAGACTTCCTTACTTTCAGCACCAGTAGCGTCTTGCGGTAGACGCCCATCAGAATGGTTGCTTCGCGCTTTGAGATGAAGGCTCGCCCTATCAAGTTTCTGAAGGTACGTACGCCGATCCTCCTCCTGTACTCGGGAAACCCCATCTCCTCCAAGAGGTCTCCGAAGTATCGTATCAGCCGGCTCTTGTCCTCCGCCGCAGCCTCAAGGGCGTAGGCGGCTCTCACACCGACCAGATTCTTGTGTATTTCGTACAGAACTATGGCCACGGCAACCGCCAAGTTCAACGCTCGATACGATGGGTCTGTGGGGACGGTTACAACGAAGTCGCATCTTCCAAGCTCTGTGTTCGATAAACCCGCGCTCTCTCTGCCGAACAGTAGAGCTACTTTTCCGTCGACTTCCCTAATCTTCCTTGCGAACTCCTCTGGTGTGATAGCTATTCTGGTGACGTTTGCTGGTCTCTTGGCCATGATGGAAGTTGTGCCCACAACGTAGCTGACTCCTTTCAAAGCCTCGTCCAATGTGTCCGTTATCGCCGCCATTTCAAGCACGTCAGTTGCGTGGGCGGCGAGCGATCTAGCCTCGTCTCCGACTATGGTTTTGGGGCTGACGAGGCACAGCTTCCCGAAACCGAAGTTCTTCATTACTCTGGCAACCGAGCCTATGTTGCCTTGATGCTCTGGTTCGACCAAGACCACGCTGATGTCCAATAGGTCTCTCCAACGCTCCTCTAGGGCGCTCGTTATCCCTTTTTTAGGACCTCTTTGATAACCATATGTCAAGGAGTTACATTGGTTACAAACCTGCCCGAGGAGGCTAAGGCCAAGTGGGCGGATGTCGTGGTGGCGCGAACGCCCGAGGATAAACTGCGGGCGATGCGCGAGTTCGTCTCGTTATGTCCTAAACACAAGGGCACCGAGAGGCTTCTAGCTCATGTAAAGAGGCAGATGGCTATCCTCCGGCGGGAGGCGGTTGATGAAGTAAGGCGTCAGAGGGGGGGTGGACCCAGGTTCTTTGTGGAGAAGGAGGGGGCGGCGCAGGTCGTTATGCTTGGACCAACAAAAGCCGGGCGGAGTAGTCTGCTTGCCTCCTTAACGAACGCGGAGCCGCTCATAGCTGGCTACGAGTTTGCCACAACCGAACCCGAGGTCGGGATGCTAAACTACGAAGACATTCAGCTCCAACTGGTTGAGGCTCCTGCCATCATGCTTGGAGCCGCCGAGGGCGCTGGATGGGGGGCTCAGATCCTAACGCTCGCTCGCAACTCAGATGGTCTGATGATAGTTGTAGACCTATCCACCGATGCGAGTAGGCAGATGGAGATTGTTGTGAACGAGCTGGAAAAGGCGCACATCTTGTTCGTGAAACCGAGGGGGAGGGTTGAAATCGATCATCAAAGCTTCATTTCTGGAGTGCGGATTGCAGGAAGTGGGCGTCTGGTTGACTGCACTGTCGACGATATCAGGCGGCTACTCACAAGTTACAAGACAAATGCTGCTCTCGTGAAAATCAGCGGTGAGGTGACACTTGACGATGTGGAGAATACCCTCTTCGAAGATACATCCTACAAGCCAGCGGTCGCGGTGGCGAATAAGCTGGATGCGCCCGGGGCTGAATGGCAGCTTCAGCGTCTCAAGAGCTTTGTAGGCGATGGACTTGAGGTTTTTCCTGTTTCATGTGCCACTGGTTATGGAATTCGCGAGTTGGGAGAGAGGGTGTTCAGAATGCTCGATATCCTGAGAGTTTACACCAAGGAACCATGGGAAGCATCACCTTCACCGCATCCCATGATCATGAGGAAGGGAAATACTGTAATTGATGTGGCCAAGCTCATTCACAGCCGTTTGTACAGGGGATTCCAGTACGCTAGAATCTGGGGATCCAGTGCGAAGTACCCTGGGGAGAGGGTTGGCGCTAACCGTTCCTTGAGTGATGGTGATGTCCTCGAAATCCACGCAAAGTAGAGTGGTAATGTCGATCTGCATCGATCCGAGGCTGTACTTTAACGGATGAAACACGCTTTCCGGCGAGAAAACTGATGGAATCCCAACAGGACTCTGTTCTCGGATTGCTTGCTAAGCCGGTGCAGGAAGCCGCTCGAAGGCTAGGCGTCGTGCCTCTTACTGAGGTCCAAGTCAAGGCTATACCTCCGATTCTTGCCGGTAGGAACATCCTTTTGGTAGCTCCGACAGGGAGTGGAAAGACCGAGGCTGTTCTCCTCCCACTTCTAAGCAACCTCCTGGGTCTGCGAGGAGAACTCGGTGTTCTAATCCTCTACGTTACACCCCTGCGGGCCCTCAACCGTGATCTCCTGAAGAGGCTTATGTTCTGGGAAAAGGAGCTTGGCGTGAGAGTTGCCGTGCGTCATGGGGATACCTTGCCCTCGGAGAGGAGAAGGCAATCGCTGAAACCTCCAAGTCTCCTGTTGACAACCCCGGAAACCCTCCAAGCCATCCTTCCAGGGACTAGGATGAGACGCCATCTTAGGTCGGTAAGGTGGGTCATAGTCGATGAGATCCACGAGCTGGCGGAGGACAAGAGAGGAGTACAGTTGATGGTTGCCCTTGAGCGGCTTAGAGAGGTGACTGGTCGGGATTTTCAGAGGGTCGGGATCTCGGCAACAATTGGGGATGTGGAGAAGGTCGCTCGTTTTCTAGGAGGCGCGGATCGGGAGGTTGATGTGATCCAAGTCCAACTGCCCAAGGGTTTCGAGTACTCCGTTGACTGGCCTTTGCCCACCGAAGAGGATAGGGAGCTATCGCAAACCCTCTACACGACCCCTGAGGCTACAGCCAGGATCACACGGATCAGAGACCTTGTGGAGTCACATGGTCCAGCTTTGGTCTTCGTGAACAGTCGGACGAACGCGGAGATGCTTGGTCTCAGGTTCAAGATGCTGTATTCGACCATCGGCGTTCACCATGGATCCTTGGCAAGGGAGGAGAGGAAGCGAGTCGAGGACGACTTCAAGGAGGGCAAATTGGATGCAATAATCTGCACTTCAACCTTGGAGCTGGGTATAGACATAGGCTCGGTTAGTTTGGTTCTCCAGTACCTCTCGCCACGGCATGTGCGGACACTTATCCAGAGGGTCGGCAGGTCAGGTCACAAGCTAGGTCTCACCTCTAAGGGAGTTATCATCGTCTGTTCACCAGACGATTGTCTCGAGGCGATTGCGACTGTTCGAAGAGCCAAGTCCGGGCTCTTAGAGCCGGTGAAAATCCACGCGAATGCCCTAGACGTGTTAGCCCATCAGGTAGCGGGCTTGGTGCTGGACTTGGGTGGAGTCCAGCTCAGCGCCGTGAACCAGATCATCAGGAGAGCTGATCCTTACAAGGATCTCGATCATGTCAGTCTCAGGAGAGTGGTGGATTACCTCGTCAAGCTGGGAGAAATCAGGCTGAGCGATGGCGTCTTGAGGGGTACTGGGAAGACGCGAGAGTACTACTACAACAATCTCTCCATGATACCGGATGAGAGACGATACCCTATCATCGACCTATCCACCGACCAGGAAGTCGGGATTCTGGGCGAAGAGTTCATCATGATGCGCGCACGGGTCGGTCTGCACTTCATTTGTAAGGGTCTAGTCTGGAAGATCGAGCGGTTGGGGGACGATGGTCGAGTCTATGTCTCTCCAGTCGAGGATCCGACAGCGGCGATTCCCGGATGGGACGGGGAGATGCTCCCGGTCCCGTATGATCTGGCCATGGAGGTAGGACGCCTTAGAAGGGTAATCGCCGAGGCGTACGAGAATACTGAATACGAAACAGCGGTTGAGCATCTGTCCAAGACTCTTCGGGCTCAGAGATACGCCGTTAAGAAGGTTGTCGACGACGTTCGGTCTATACTCAGTCGAGGCGTCTCTGTACCCAGTGACAATAGCATTCTTGTAGAGGGCTACGACCACTACGTCGTTATACACGCCTGCTTCGGGGATGCCGTAAACAGGACGCTTGGGTACATCTTCGATCATATGCTGTCGAATGACGGTCTGATACGCAACTGTTGGTCAGATGGCTACAGGGTTTTGATCGAGTTGACGGTGGAGGTGGATGAGGCAGAGCTCCACAATCTGGCCAAGCGCATCCTGCAAATCTCGCCTCAGGACGCTGAAGCGGCATTTCAAGCGTATCTTACGGATCGTTTTCCATTCTCTTACTACGCCAAATTCGTGGCGGAGAGGTTTGGCGCGATAGTCAGAGGTCTCAGTTTGGGAGCTGATAGGTTAACCGAGCTGGTGCAGAGGTTCGCAACCACGCCCATCTACGACGAGACCCTCCGAGAAGCGCTGCTCGAGAAGGCAGACCTCCACCGAGTTAAAGAGATCCTTCGGATGGTGCAAGAAGGCGCGATCACCGTGAATACCATACTATCTTCCGAAGTACCCACACCGCTAGCCTACCGCATCCTGAACAGGTTCGCAGAGGTCCCGGAGATGATGGCTCTTGAGTTGGCTGGCAAAGACGCCGTTGAACGCATGCGAAACGCGATACTCGGAAGCCACGTTGAGCTCTTCTGTCTCGGATGTGGGAGGTGGGAAGCCAAGCTGCAAGTCAAGAATCTGCCGGAGCAACCGCGCTGTCAGGAGTGTGGCTCCCCTCTTCTAGCAGCCTTGACGCGCTCCAACCTGTACGCCAAAGAGTGTGTCAGGAAAAGGCTCCGTGGGCTTTCATTGTCTGAGGACGAGCAGAGAGCGCTCTCAAAGACTAGACAGAACGCTGACTTGGTTCTTTCCTATGGGCGCAGGGCTGTCATGGCGCTGCTTGTTTTTGGAGTCGGGCCTCAAACAGCGTCGAGGATACTCGCAAAAATGCACTACCAAGAGGAGGACTTCTTCACAGACCTCTTGAAGGCTAAGCTCCAGTACGTCCAGACAAGACCATACTGGTCTGACGGGTGAGCTTTCTCTGTGACTCGGAGGCTAGCTTGTTGTAGCCTCGGCTATTATCACCTTGATCGTCTCAAAGTCCAGCTTCCTTTCCGCGATGATCCTTGCCCCGAGACCGAGCTTCCGAAGCTTGGTGAGAGTTTCTTCCACGCCTGACAGCGTGGATTGGAGCATGAGAAGTCTTCCACCTGGATTCATGTGACGTGGGAGTTCGCTCAAGAACCGGTCTATGACCTCCCTTCCTCGAAACCCTCCAGACCAAGCTTTGTCCAGCCAACAGTTGGTCAATCTGTCTTCCGATGGAAGGTAGGGTGGATTGAAAAGGATGAGATCAAACCGCTCGTCAGGCCCAACAGCTTCGAAAAGACTTCCCTCTCGAACATCAACTCTGCTGTCGACACAGTTGATCTCAGCGTTCTTTTTGGCGCAGTTGACGGCTACAGGGTTCACGTCGACGGCAACCACGTTACTTCCCCTATTCGCGGCTAGCACTGCGAGCACCCCACAGCCTGTTCCCACATCCAGAACCCTCTCTCCGCTCTTCAGACTCATGCTCTCCGAGAGGAGTTCGGTGTCGTCGGATGGCGCGTAGACCTCTGAGAAGATGTAGAACCGACAGCCGTCGAATGCAACCTTTCTACCTTGAAAGATGCGGTTGTAAACCTCGTTCGACAGTTCAGCCAGTTCTGCCGGGGAGAGCTGGTAAGGTCTCATGCCGAGACCAGGCAGGTCTCTGATCAGGATCCTAGCATCTCCCTTGTTTAGCTTCAATCGGTCCACTAGGAAGTCTACAAGGGAGTTCTGCGCTTTCTTGTTCCGCTGGGAGAAGAGGGCTCTGACGAGGTCGAAGTATAGCCGTTCGTTCAGAACCCTGTATGGTCTCTTCTTCCTAGGTCTCACCTTAACCACTGCAGATTCGACCTTTGGGGGTGGATAGAACGAGCTCTTAGGTACATACTCGAGGACTTCTGTGGTTGAACGGTAGTCTGCCATGATGGTTAATCTTCCGTATTCCTGTGTTCCTGGTCTTGCGGCCAGTCTCTGAGCAAACTCCCTCTGGAAGGTCAGGATGCCCAGATCGAAGCTTTCATCCAATATCCTGAACATCAACTTTGAAGAGATCGAGTACGGTGGATTGGCAACCACTTTGTTGAACGGTGGTAGTGGGGTGGCTAATATGTCTCCGTGTATAACCTCCACGTTCTTTTGAGCACTGAGGCTCTCCCTGAGAGCCTGGGCTAGGCTGCTTTCCAGTTCAACTGCTACAACTCTTCCTGCTCTCTCAGATAGGAGTTGGGTCAGAAATCCAAACCCTGATCCGACCTCAAGAACCACATCATTGTTTCCGATATCTGCCCACTCAACCATCTTTCTGAGGAGCGTCTCGTCAACGCAGAAACTTTGACCCAATCTTCTAGAAGGCCTGATTTGATACCGGCGTAGAAGTCGCTTCAGCCCTCTGAGCAAACTCATTTCTGTTCTCGACTTGCTCGTCAGCGGGGTCTTGTGAAAATGTAGTACTTCTGCTCGGCTGAGAGCTCTTCAAGGATCCTCCTAGAGACCAGCTTTGCCGGGTTTGGTATGTTTGCCCTCTTCTGTACGTCGTCGAAGCTGTCGAACGGCTTCCGGTCCCTAGCAGAGATAATGGACCAGAGGTACTTCTTCCCGATCCCGGGCAAGAGCTCCAGAGAGTGCATTCTCGGCGTGACCGGTGTGGAGATGTTGAAGAACTCTACAAATCTAGCCTCTTGGCTCTTCACGATCTCATCGATCACCGCTGGGAGTTCAGCTCTGGAGGTTGATGTCAGATCCTCATACCCAATTCTGCCGGTTATATGGATGATCTTGCCTCTGGGTTGCTCCTTTCCCACATACACACGCTCATGAGCGGTGAAGGCAGCGTTCCGTATCACCACCGCCTCGAGAAGCGTGAAGAAGGTCTCACCGAGCGCTTGGATCAACGGTTCCGCTCGGTATGTTGAGCCAGCAGCCCCGGGTTTGCCCTGTGGGAGATGGTCTAGAACCCACGCGAACTCTTCATACTTCTTCCTCTCCATTGGGACTGCCACGCTCAGTCACCTGACCAGATAAGCCGTCTAGTCTACTTCTGCCTGTGTGCGTCTAGAAACTTTAACATATCCTCTAGTTGAGAGGCTACCATTATCCTCTTCTTGCTGGTGGCGAAGAATGTTCTCAACTCCTCGATGCTTGACGGCATACAGTTAACGATCTGGACCGCGGTCTCCCGCTCGATGTCGTACTTCTTTATGAGTTCGTCTGTGAACTGGTTCACCTTGTCTGGCTCGACTTTCGCGAACTTGCTCGCATAGTCGAGGGTCCTTCGTTGAAACTGGTCTAGGTTCTCTCCTCGAGCCTCTAGTATGCTCTTGACTTCCGTCAGGGTTACCGGTTTTTCGCTCAGTATCTTCTTCGGCAAACCGATCTCTCCATGATTGAGTCATGCTGGTTTGAGATGCTCAGGTCTGGCTGTGACCATCTTGGTCTTATCTCCATCCTTGATCTCAAGGACGTAAGACTTGCCTTGTCTTCCCGCTATGATCCCAATTTTCCCTTGAAACTTAATGTGAGGCATGCCTTTCTGGAGGCTGGACTCTATGCTGATCATGGCCCTATCCCCCGGCTCGTAGCTCTGGAGGCTCTGGCTGATGGGGATCTCGCCTCTATCTCTCGGATTCTTCCAGAGTAGCTGGCGGGTCTTTCTCTGAGGGCCTCTCGATTTAGGCGTTTAGAATCCCTCCATTGCAACGGCCAAGACGTCGAGCTTGGTGCACCTAGCCGGGTTATTTAGGATCTCGGCTACGCTCGGTTTGGTCCTTTCATCGTCTCCTGAGACGAGCTCCTTTACGTACAAGCCTCCCTGGCATTTCAATAGCAGTTCGGCGCGCCTTGGTCCAAGCCTCTTTGCCTTCGCCTCGTATATTTGTCTTTCCCGAACCCTATTGGATCGGCGGTGGGAGACGCGTTTCGGTGTCAGTTGCCTCACAACAAGTCCGGTTAGTGAGTTTTCGAGCCTTCTGAGATCATTTTCAGAGATTGCACGCTGGAATTCGATGGTTGCTTGGTAGGTCTTCTCTGTCTGACCCACGGACTTGAGTCTGACAACCTCCTCCTTTGAGGAGGTTCTCAATCCGGTAACCCGAACCTTTCCTCGGGCGTATTTGTTTACGATTGTCTGAAGCTTCCGAAGGTCTATGTTTCTCCTTTTTGGGTCTCTTATCTCCATGATGAAGGGTCTGCCTGTCCCGAGCGCTCTCGCGTCGATGTCCTCGCGACCAGCGGCGTGGATCTTCTCGTCGGATCCTTCTGCCGCCTCAAGGATGGGGGTTGCGATGTATTCTTCCACCGACTCTTGGTACATTCTGCCTGTTCCGTGGCAGCGAGGACAGCCCTTGCCACGGCACGCTCTACAGATCCACGCGGCTTGGGGTATTCCTCGGACCAGCTTCTTGTAGCGTCCTGCTATGAATATCGAGTTGACTTTGAGGCTAACTAAATCAGAGAACGGGTTGACCAGCACGACAATGTCAGGTCTCTTGTACTCAACCCTCTTGCCGGTACTCTCGGCTACTCGCTTACCGATCTCTCGACTAACCTCGTTTCTGATGTCTTCTCCCCACCTCAACCCGAAGAGCGCTTTGACCTCGTCCTCTCTGTTCTCAATCTCTGCGGGGAGCTCTGATCCAACAAGAAATGAGCTGAACTCGTAGGCGGACAGCTTTTCCAGCGCCTGTCTGGACAGCCCGTCGATCCTCTGGAATGCGCTCTCGCAGATGTAGCATCTTGACTCGGGCTTCTTCAAGCCCAGCCCGTGCTCCTCAAGGATTTGGCCCGCCAAGGGTAGCATACCGTTCGTGGCGAGAGTTTGGAGAACCTTCGCTCCATCCTCGCTTTTCTTAAGGAGGCTCTGATGCGCGTCGATCGTCAGGCTCAGCTTGATTATGTGACCTCTATCACGGTTGGTTAAACCATGTCCGAGGAGCGCGAACTGTCTGCCTAGACAGTGGTCGCAGAGCGGATAGCGTCCTAGCAGGCTGATAGCAACATCCAGAACTCTCATCTTCTCTCACTTGATCTGTCCCGGAAACTTCTGGAGGAACGGTATCCGTTTCCTTCTTATCATCTTCATCATTTTTCTCATTGTGAAGAACTGATTCACCAGCTCCTTTACCTCTCGCTCGCTCGTGCCGGAGCCCCAAGCCACCCTCCTTATCCTCGACGGGTTCAGGATCTTTGGGTCGTTCTTCTCCTCGTCGGTCATCGACTGGATGATGTATCGCCACCTTCTCGTCTTCTCGTCAGCCAGATCAGCGAACTCCTTGGGGATCTTATAGCCCAGCCCTGGGATCTTACCTAGGATACTGCCAAACGGTCCCATGCGCTGCACCGTTTCGATCTCTTCGTACATGTCGGCTAGGGTGAACCTCCCGGAGAAGAATGCCCTCATCCTTCTCTCAGGCACCTTCAGTCCAGCCTCTCTGACCTTCTGGACTAGCCCCTGAAGATCCCCCATACCGAGAAGTCTGCCTACAAACCTAGCTGGCTCGAACGGCTCGATGTCGTCTATCTTCTCCCCGGTTCCGATGAACTTTATGGGCACCATCGTCGCCGCCACGGCGGACAGGGCGCCTCCTCCTCGTGCTGACCCGTCGAGCTTCGCAACGAAGATTGAGCCGATATCCGTTGCCTCGTGAAAGGCCTTTGCCTGAACGGCGGCTCGTTGACCTATTGTGCTGTCGATGATCAGAATAGTTTCATCCGGCTTGATCTTGCCAGCTATCTCCCTCATCTCGTCCATGAGGCTTTTCTCATCCTTGTGTCGACCGGCCGTGTCTACCACGACTATCTGATAGCTCTCACCCTCGAACTTCTTAACGCCTTCAAGCGCTATCTTGACTGGATCGTTTTCCTCGGGTTTTCCGTAGACGGAGATGTTAACCCGGTTCGCCGTCTGGTTGAGCTGGGCGTACGCTCCAGGTCTGTAGGTGTCGGCGCAGACCAAGGCTGACTTGAATCCTCGCCTCTGGAAGAACCTTGCAAGTTTGACCGCGCTTGTGGTTTTGCCCGACCCCTGGATTCCGACGAGCATCAAGACGTTTGTCTTTTCTGGCTTCAAATCGATCTTGGCTGGCTTCTCGCCGAGGAACTTGGTGAGCTCGTCGTATACAATCTTGACAATGTGTTGATGCCTGGAGATTCCCGGTGGTAGGCTCTCTTTGAGAGCTCTATCTTCCATTCTCTTGGTCAAGTCTAGAACGAGCTGGACGTTGACATCAGCTTGGAGGAGAGACCTCTGAATGTCCCTAACCAGCTCCTTAACCGCAGCCTCATCCACTATGGGAGTCCGAACGAGTCTTTGCAAGGCGTTGAAGAGCGATGATCCTAGCTTCTCAAGCTCTGACAACCGAGATTATCCCCTAGACCTACGGGAAGAAGTCTTTATTAAATCTGTAGAGTTCATGTATGGAGGATCAAGGAAACTTCTCACAATTTTGTGGTGGTGAATAGAACTTGTCTGAACCGTTTCAAATGATCGAAAAAGCCGCGGTTCCAGAGCGTTTGACCGTTATCAACGGTCTACCCGATGTCGGGCTCGTCGGGGTTATCGCAACGTCACACCTGATCTCCTCGCTCAAGATGGAGGAGAAGGTTCACGTCGAGTCGACTCTTCTTCCTCCTATCATGGTTTTTCACAAGGGGCTACCCTCCACCCCCATGAGGATCTATGGTACTGGAGATTTGGCAACGGTGATATCGGAAATAGCCATACCGACGAAGGCGGTGTACCCTCTGGCGAACGCCATTGTTGACTGTCGAGATTTGCGCCGAGATGAGGCGAGCGGTAAGCTGCAGGGAGCTGGGGCTCGTCCAGCACCAAGGAGAGTTCAGAAGGTTCTGTACGTTTGTGAGAGTGCCTGTTCCGGTGGACTTCAAGAAGATGAAGTACAACCTAAAGAAGGGCGTTCTAGAGGTTACGCTGCCAAGAAAGCTTGGTCGCAGATCAGAAGTCTAGGATGACGCCCAAAGTTTTCTTGGTGATGAAGTCTCGTCTCTGGACCGAGTATCATGCTGCTGCCGTAAATTTCTCTAGTTTGGGACCCTCGGCACTCATAGGTCTCATCATGAGTTCAGACGGCTCTTCCGGCTTCATCGGGCGTTTTAGAATCTCTCTTAGGCTCGTTTAAGGCTTTTCGAGGCGCTCAATTGCCGCTGCTATCATAACTGGGAAGATCACCGTGGTGTCTCCTATTACTGTCACCAGCTTGCTTCTTGCTCTAGCCTTCTTCCAAGATACCGCTTCTTCGAGGGGCGCTCCACTCAGGCTCCCCCCTTCAGGTCTATCGAGGGTGATCTGGATGGCGGCGTCTACACCGTCCCTTAGGATGCTCGCCCCTAGGATGTGGTGCTTTGGAAGTCCTCCTCCCAGTATGATTGCTCCCACCTTCTTCGACTCGTACATGAGGTCGGAGAGTATGTGGAGATCCCTTAGGGGATTCAATGCCAGACCCTTCAACTGGCTGAAGGTCCACATGTGGAGTCCGATCATCGAGTCCAAAAGCCCTGGGCAGAAGATCGGAGTGTTGTTAATAGCGGCTGTCCTTAGGACGGAGTTCGGGTCAGACAGCTTCATCCCTACCTCGTGTAGTAGTTCGAATGTTGAGATCGGTTGGCGTCCTCTCTTGCTTAGGTCCTCCAGAATCTTGTGCATCGTCTTCTCAAGAGCTTCGAAAGCCTTTTGATCGACTAAGATATCGCCGATCCTTCCAAGCCCCATTCTTCTGAGAGTTAGATCGTTGGTGGGCGGTATCTCGACTTTGTGCTTGAAACCGATGGCTGAGATCATGTCGTGGACGATGTTAGCGCCGTTTGAGACGATCGCGTTCACGTATTCTCTCTCAACCAGTCCAGAGATCAGCTTTCGCAAGCCACTCGGGGTCAGGGGTCCGGCCATGGTTAGGAAGACGAAGTAATCCGGTTCTCTGAACATTTCGCAGACCAGATCTGTGGCTCGGGCGAGCCGTCCGGCTCCGAGGGTGCCGCTCCTCCTCATCTGCTCTACAAGTTGTCCCACGGTCATTCCGGGCGTGATTAGCATATCCTCTACTGTCTTCAAGTGCGACACACCTTGAGTGGCGAAGAATCTTCAGCAAAGATGGGCTTAGGAGCCCTTAGCCCTCATGATCTTCGTCCGGTCGAGGACTTTCCAGTACTCGACCTCTATCCCAGACTGGAGCTTCGAAGCGACTTCCGGCTCCGGGATGGGCGCCTCGAAGACCTGATATGTCTCCATGTCCATTAACTGGACGGAGTTTGGGCTCATGGAGATAACCTGTCCGTTCCGCTTTTCTATTACTGGAACCTCAGTCTTAGCGTCGACTGGACTTACCATGCTCCTTTTTGTGTTATCGAATACTCCGATTCCGACTATCCTCGCCTTGGCAGATCCGTGCTTTCCAGGCTTCGACTTTTCGAACTCGACTATTCTGCAAGGCTCGCCGTCAATTAGGACGTAGTGCCCAACTTTGAGTGAGCCCACTTCGGTTGGTTTGCTCAACAGCCATCCGCCCATTAGCACGCAGCTACTAGCTTTATAGTTTTGGTACGTCAGATAGGTTTTATGTTAGTGGTGCCTTCGAGTGTTCAAGACCGTCGGCGTTGTGTCCAAGCCTGAGCACGCTCCTGCTGTAAGGCTCAGCCGAGACATCTCTCGCTTTCTTGAGTCTAAGGGTGTGCGGTTCTTTCTTGAGTCTAAACTCGCGTTGGCTATGAATCAACCATCTCACGCGGTCGACCTAGAGAAGATGCGCGTCGATCTTATTGTGACGGTTGGTGGGGACGGAACGATACTAAAGACGGGCATCTCGGTTCCGAAGTCTGAGACTCCGATACTCGCCGTGAACATGGGTAGACGGGGCTTTCTGACGGAGGTTGGTCCGAGCGAAGCCTTGGCTGCCTTGAGCAGGTGTCTGAGCGGGGACTACAGCCTTGAAAGTTGCATGAAACTCCGCCTCAACGTTGACGGTGATAGACTGCCCGACGCCCTAAACGAGATCCTTGTAACGTCCGGATTTCCGTCCAAGATCATACGTCTCAAGGTCCTGAGGGAGGGCTTTCTTTCTTTACAGTGCGAGGCGGATGGGGTGATCATAGCCACACCAGTCGGATCTACCGCTCACTCCCTCTCAGCGGGAGGACCAATACTCGACCCTAAGGCTAAGGCGTTCGTCTTCACACCCGTCTGTCCTCTCACGCAGACGTATCCAACAGTTTTCTCGTCGTCCAGCCCGCTTCAGGTCAAACTTGCGGATAAGGAGGCTGAGGCTGTAGTTGTCGTGGATGGACAGTGTCAACGTGGTATCTCGTCTGGCGATGTTGTGAGTGTCAGTGAGTCGGAGCACAAAGCGACGTTCGTAAGGCTTGGTGGAAGACTTAGCAGGCGAGTGAAAAGGCGTCTCCTGTTCTTCTGAGGAAGCGGTGGTGGTCGGGCTGAGGGACAAGCGGATAGTGCTGGACACTTCCGCTCTGATAGTGGGCTATAACCCACTGCTGGCTGGTGAGGATCAAGTTACAGCTCCTCTGGTTATGGAGGAGTTGAGATCCGACACCACTATCTGGCTTCGTGTTACCGCCGCGAGAGAGAGTGGCAAGCTGATGGTGGTTGAGCCGGATCTCTTATTCGTGAACAAAGTGATAGAGCGCTCGACCGAGATGGGGGACATCCGCAACCTGTCCAACGCCGATAGGCAAGTCCTAGCCTTGGCTTTGCAGCTTAAGGAGAGTGGTGAGAATGCGGTGATAATCTCTGATGATTACTCGATCCAGAACGTAGCCGAGAGGTTGGGTATTGAATATGAGCCTCTTGCGACCTTTGGGATCAGATACCGCTTTCAATGGCTACTGTACTGCCCAGCCTGCCGGAGGAGATTCCCTCAGGGCTATCCATCTGAGACCTGTGCTTATTGCGGTACCCAGCTCAAGAGGAGGGTCTTGAAGAAGACTCCTCTCACCAAGAGGATGAGAGCCTCCCAAGGGTCAGAGTAGAGTTCTGTCATCTAGTACTGGTGTGCTCGGATTGTTCGGTAATGCGCTACCAAATGATCGAGTCTTCTCGAGAGATGTGGTGCACCATTTATCAGAGGTTTATGGAGCCGAGACGGATCGCGTACTGAACGCGTTAAGAGAGTCGGTTAGGCGTTACTGTGTTCGAGTCAACACTCTAAAGTCCGATCCCAAGGTCGTGGTTGAGAGATTTAGAAGTAGGGGAATATTGGCTGAAAGCCATCGCATGATAGCTGAAGCCGTCTTTCTCGTCGTGGATGGCCCGTTCCAGATGCCGCGACACAAGAGGAGGATCGTTGTCGACAAGTTCACCGCTGAATCGGTTCTTCTCGGCGCTCACGTCTACGCGCCTGGGATAGCCAAAGCCCAAGGGATGAAGAGGGGTCTCGAGCTCTCTATCGTCGACGACTTGGGACAGCACGTCGGTAACGGGATTGCTAGGATGTCTGAGACCGAGGTTCTGACGATTCGAAGAGGACTGGCGGTCGAGCTGACAGACTCAAGATACAGAATCCCAAGTCTCAGGGAGACCGAAGAGTTTAGCAAAGGGCTAATCTGTCTACAGTCCTTCCCCTCCCTTCTGGTCTCGCGTATACTCGACCCAAAACCCGGAGAGACCGTGGTGGATCTGTGCGCGTCTCCAGGAGGGAAGAGCAGTCACATCGCCCAGATGATGGGCGACCAAGGCACGGTGTACGCGGTAGATCGGAACGAGGAGAAGGTTGCCCAGATAAGGAGCACGATGGCTAGGCTGGGAGTGAAGAGCGTTCAACCAATCTGCTCCGATTCGAGATACTTGGACATCGACTATCCGTCGATCAAGGCTGACCGTGTTTTGGTCGACCCTCCCTGCTCAGCCATCGGAGTGAGACCAAAGGTCTATGACTTCACTAGGAGCTCTGAGATTCGCGCACTGGCAGAGTATCAGAAGCAGTTCGTTAAAGTCGCGTCCACGATCGTGAAGATGGACGGCGTCGTGGTCTACAGCACGTGCACTCTCACGATCGAGGAGAACGAGGAGATTGCTCGATACGCGGTTGAGAAGTGTGGGCTAGAGCTGGAGCGTCAGGAACCCTATGTTTTTGGGTCTGAGGAGTTTTCAAGCCCCTCTGCGACCTTCCCGACTCAAAGATTCCACCCCCATATTCACGACACACCCGGTTTTTTCATCGCTCGCTTCAGGAGGACGGCGTAGGTACTCTGGTAATGAGCAGAGCTAGCTCCGCGGTAAAGAGTAAAAAGTGCTGGGAAGAAGACAGGAGGTGAGATCCCAATTGGCCAGAAGAACAGGCGTTCACAAGAAGGGAGAGATATCGTTCGAGGACATTCTAACCCATCTTCGGAATAATCCGAGGCTGCGTGAGGCGGGGGCCGTTGCCTGTTTCATAGGGATTGTCCGGGGTTCCACCCATGACGGCAGGAGGGTTCGACGGCTTGAGGTTGAAGCCTACAGTGAGGTGGCTGAGGGTGCGCTTCGAAGGATCGCGGATGACCTGCGCCAAAGGGATGGTGTAGTCGACGTGTTGATTCATCACAATGTGGGGTCCTTCTCCGTGGGTGAGGACCTTGTCTACGTGGTTGTGGCGGGAAGATCGAGGAAGAACGTTTTTTCCGTTCTCATGGAGGCTGTGGAACGATACAAACATGAGGCCCCGCTCTGGAAGAAAGAGACCCTTGAGGATGGGAAGTCCTACTGGGTCACGGAGGCAGCTGGAAGAGACTCTGAAGACTAGTTCTCTTGCTCCAACGCTATTCGAGCTGTCTTAGGCTAACCCCTTTGATCTTCCTGAGCCCGGAGAGCCTCCTCTTCAGGGCGTCTAGGTCAACGTTCACCTTAGATACGTCTCCTATTGCGATCCACTCGGCGTTCTCGTCCTTCTTGGTTGTTCTGGACTCGGTCGAGAGGAGGTTGACGTTCGCCTCGGCGAGAGCCTGCGCAGCCTCTGCGAGCGCGCCTGGCTTGTCCGTCAGGGTGATCCGGAACTCCGTGAGCCTGGCGTTGGGGTCGGCAAACGGCATTATCTGGAGCTCTTTTTCGTCGAGATCAGCGTTCAGCTGTACGTACATGCCTTCCCTCAGGCCGAAGATCTGTCTGAAGTTCATTGGGATGATGATTCTGCCCTTAGCGTCGACCCTCACGATCTCGGAGGTTCTCAAGATGTGTCACGAGGGATTTGGTGGTTGGGCAAAGTTTATATATGTTGTGGGAAAATTGTGGGAAAGCTGAGCCGGCATGTACATGTTCCGAGTGGGCGAGAAGGAAGCGTGGGCATTCATCGCCTGTCTTGCGATACATCACGCCTAGCAGTGCCGAGCTCTACTGGAGGTTTTGTTGTGACACAGTCTCGACTGGTAAGTAGTCTCGTTCGGAGGGCTGTGCTCCGGTTGGAGTCCTACGAGAGACCATCCCTCCCGAAGAGGTTGAGTAGGCTGGTTCTGCTGAACTCTAACGAGAACCCCTATGGACCTTCGCCTAAGGTGATCGAGGAGATTCGGGCGTCCATGCCGCTCTTGAACAGGTACCCGACGGATGAGACTAAGGAGCAGGTCAGGGGTAAGATAGCCGATTATGTGGGTCTGGGCTCTGAGAATGTTGTTTTGGGTAATGGCTCCGACGATCTGATCGATGTTGTGATCAGGGTCTTCATCGAGGCTTTAGACGAAGTCGTGATTCCAACTCCAACATTCAGCATGTATGAGATCCTCTCGGAAATAGCCGGGGGGATGTCGAGGAGGGTCCAAGCAAGACCGGATATGACGTGGGACCTGGGGGCGATACTCGGCGCAATGACTGAAAAGACGAAGATGATCTTCTTGGGCAACCCGAACAATCCAACAGGTAGGGCTGTAGATCTAGATCATCTGGAGGAGCTTCTGAGGCGAGATGTCATCGTAGTGGTCGACGAGGCGTATGTCGAGTTTGGAGCTAGGTCGGTGAGCTCTCTCGTAGCTGAATATGAGAACCTGGTCGTCCTAAGAACGTTCTCCAAGGTTTTCGGCCTCGCCGGATTAAGGCTTGGCTACGCACTTTGCAGCAGACAGGTTGCTAAGCTCGTAGACCGAGCGAACCTGCCGTACAGTGTGAACGTGCTTGCCTTAAAGGCAGCTGACACGGCTCTCAGTGATCTGTCATACGCTAAGGAGATTCAAGCTAGGATAGCCTCCGGCAGAGAGTACTTGTACTCCCAGTTAAAGACGGTCTGTGGTGTCGACGCGCTTCCTTCGGTGGCGAACTTCGTCTTGGTGAACTTGGCCGGCACCGGTTGTAGGTCCAAGGATGTCGCGGCATACTTGATGTCAGAGGGAGTTGTGGTTAGGGATTGTAGCTCCATTCCCGGGTGTGGCGACAAGTATATTCGAGTCACCGTTGGCACGCTTGAGGAGTTGGAGTTGTTCGTGAACGCTCTCAAGTCTAGGTTCTCAGGAGGTTGAGTGTGTGGTGTCTGATCTGCTTCTGGCTTTGTCAAACAAGGGTAGGTTGTTTGAACCGACGCTGAGAGCCCTGAGTAGGGCGGGGATAATCATTCTGGATAGAAATCAGCGAGCCCTATTCGCGAGAACGAGCGATCCGGAGCTAAGGGTGATCCTCGTCAGATCTGCTGATATCCCTCGTTTCGTGGAGAGAAACATCGCCAGTTTGGGTATTACCGGCTACGACCTTGTCGTGGACAGCGGTGTCGATGTTGTGGACCTGTTAGATCTGGAATTCGGGAAGGCGAAGGTGGTTGTTGCCGTTCCTGAGAGGTCCAGCGTTCGTGGGTTGGAAGACATCAGGGACGGGGTCAGGGTGGCGACCAAGCTGACTCGTCTTGCTGAGGGCTTTTTCAAGGAGCGTGGGATCAGAGCGAGCATCGTGAGGATCTCAGGGGCGGCTGAGATAATGCCCTTCCTAGGCATCTCCGACGTGATCGTGGACGTGACGGGTACCGGCGCAACTCTTCAGGCGCACGGTCTGCGAATTGTGGGGGAGATTCTGGATACGTCAGCCAGGCTCATAGCCAACCGCGAGAGCCTCCAGAGTTCTCCTTTGAGGGAGAAGATCATGGAGATACGGACCGCCTTCGAGAGCGTTCTCAGGGCCGAGGGTAAGAGGCTCATCATGATGAATGTGCCGGACAGGGTTCTGCACGCTGTGACAAAGATAATACCGTCGATGAGTGGTCCGACGGTGGCGAAGGTGGAGAGCCAAGAGCCGATGTGGGAGGTCTACTCCGTCGTGGACGAAAAGGACCTCTATCAGGTTGTAAATGCGGTGAAGAAGGCGGGTGCTCGGGATATTCTGGTTGTCCCGATAGAGAGGATCATTCCGTGAGGTCGCCGATTTTGCTGGTTATACCCTCGGTGGACATTCTCGGCGGAAAGTGTGTTAAACTGGTCCAGGGTCGACCGGGAACGGGGCTGGCGTTTTCCCAGTCGCCGGTAGAAGTCGCGTTGTGGTGGGTGAGTGAGGGTGCTGAGCGGCTTCACGTCGTTGACCTCGATGGTGCCATGACCGGTCGGAGGTTGAACGCGGATGTTGTTAAAGCGATCAGCTGTCATGCGGGCGTACCAATCGAGGTTGGGGGCGGGATCAGGCGAGTCGAGGATGTGGTATCTCTGCTGGACCTAGGTGTCGAGTACGTGATCCTTGGGACATCGGTTGTGGAGAACATAAGCTTCCTTGAGGAGATTGCCGACGTTGTTCCTCCCAACAAGCTGATAGTTTCGATTGACTCAAGGGAGGGGAGAGTTGTGAGCAGGGGATGGAAGCGTGCGTTACCTATCTCCCCCCTCGAGCTTGCAGAGGAGCTTAGCAGACACGGTCTTGCTGGTCTCCTGTACACCGATGTCTCAAGCGAGGGGACGATGGGAGGAATAGATCCCGTTTACATCCGCGGTTTGGTTGAGAGGAGTGAGAGCCCGATTTTGTACTCGGGGGGGATCTCCTCGCTGGAGGACGTAAAGATCCTAGCCGGCGTTGGGGTTTCGGGAGCTGTCGTGGGTTCAGCCCTCTATAAGGGAGCTTTTAGCCTGAAGGAGGCGATTGAGGCTGGAAAGGCGAGTCGCTGAAGTTAGTCGAAAGACCGTTGAAACCGACATCAGAGTCAGGGTCGACCTTGATGGGGCTGGTGTTTCGAATGTGGAATCTGGCGTGGCTTTCTTTGACCACATGCTATCCTCGTTTGCGAGGCACGGAGTCGTGGATCTCAGCGTTCGCAACGGTTCTCGAACGAGCGACGAACACCATGTGGTGGAAGACGTGGCGATCGCTCTGGGGGGGGCTGTTGACCGAGCGCTCGGTGAGAAACGGGGCATACGGAGGTTTGGCTACGCGCTGGTTCCTATGGATGAGGCTCTCGCCATGGTTGTCGTCGACGTGAGTGGGAGGAGTTACTTCTCGGGCGACATCAGCTTTCGGGGCTCAAGGATAGGAGGCATGACCTCGGACCTGATCGTTCACTTCTTCGAGGCTTTTGCGATTAACGCCAAGATGACCGTCCACTCCAAGCTTCTCTCGGGCAGGAACGATCATCACAAAGCTGAGGCGCTCTTCAAAGCCTTGGGGGTCGCTTTTGGCATGGCCGTCCAAGTCGATCCGAGACGAAGGGGAAGCATTCCGAGCGAGAAGGGTGTGATCTAGCTGCTAACCAAGCGCATAATACCCTGCCTAGACGTCCTTGACGGCAGGGTTGTCAAGGGGATCAAGTTCGTTCGACTCAGGTCAGCGGGCGATCCGCCATTCCTCGCCAAGGTGTACGAGGGTCAAGGAGCCGACGAGATCGTCTTCTTGGACATTGGAGCCTCCCCGGAGATGAGAAAGACCCTCATCGATGCTGTTGAGCGGACGGCTGACACCATCTTCATCCCGCTGACGGTGGGAGGTGGGGTCCGAAGCCTTGAGGACATTAGCCGCCTGCTCCTCTCCGGGGCTGATAAGGTCTCGGTCAACACGGCGGCGGTGGAGGATCCGAGCTTGATCAGGAGATCCTCTGAGAGGTTTGGAAGCCAGTGCATTGTCGTCGCCATCGACGCCAAGAGGACAGACCGCGGCTGGGAGGTCTACGTCTACGGCGGGAGGAAACCCACGGGGATCAACGCCCTGGAGTGGGCTGGCGAAGTTGAAGATCTCGGGGCGGGAGAGATACTCCTAACGAGCATGGACTTTGATGGGACCCTTCTGGGATACGATCTCGAGCTGACCAAGCGCGTCTGTAGCTCAGTCAACATACCTGTAATAGCGTCTGGCGGTGCCGGAAAGCCCGAGCACATGCTCGACGTTCTTACCCGAGGCGGGGCAGACGCGGCTCTCGCGGCCTCGATCTTCCACTATGGAGAGTACACCGTTCAGAACGTGAAGGAATACCTCAGCAAAAACCGGGTACCGGTGAGGCTGTGAGGGTGCGTTATGATAGGTCCTAAGAAAATCTCCGCGCTAACCAGCTTAGAGAGGCGAAGGCTCCTCAACAGAAGCGAGGTCACAGTTTCCCGGCGGGTGTTTGACCAGGTCCGCAGGATAGTTGGCGAGGTTGAGCGGCGGGGAGACCATGCCTTACTGGAGTACACAGCGAAGTACAACCGTGTTCAACTAACTGCCCAATCGCTCAAGGTTAACCCTACAGAGCTTGATGAGGCGCTAACCCAGGTTCCGGAACGTGTTGTGAAAGCCCTAAGAGCAGCGGCTGATGGCGTATCGCGCTTTCACAGCAGGCTCCTTCCACCAGACTTTTGGATGGAGGAGATCTCTCCCGGAATCCGCCTGGGGAGGGTTCGCAGGGCAATAGACACGGTGGGGGTATACATCCCTGGCGGCAGAGCGATCTATCCATCCACCGCTCTGATGACAGTTGTCCCCGCGAAGGTCGCTGGAGTGAGGAGGGTTGTTGCCTGTTCCCCGCCGTCAGGGGATGGGAAGATCAACCCCGTCGTCTTGACAGCCTTGAAGATCTCGGGGGCGGATGAGGTCTACAAGGTCGGTGGAGCGCAGGCGATCGCCGCTATGGCCTATGGGACGGAGACCGTACCCAAGGTGGATAAGATTGTGGGTCCCGGGAACGTTTACGTCGCAGCGGCCAAGTCCTTGGTTCGAGATGTGGTGGAGATAGACGTTCAGGCTGGTCCGAGTGAGGTTCTCGTCTTGGCGGACGGTAGTGCGGACCCTTGGTATGTAGCTCTAGACCTGGCCTCCCAGGCCGAGCACGACCCCGACTCGTACGCGGTCCTGGTGACGATGTCTATGGAGGTCGGTTTGAATGTCTGGGAGAGGCTCAGGTTGCTACAGAGAGAGTCAACGAGGTCGAGTATCGTGAGTAGGTCGCTCAGGTACAACGGGGCGATTCTTGTAGCGGGGAGTTTGGACGAGGCGTTATCCTTCGTCAACGACTTCGCCCCCGAGCACTTTGAGCTGATGGTGGAAGACCCTGAGGCGTGTCTTCGCGAGCTTGAGAATGCGGGTTCGGTGTTTATCGGGTCGTTCTCGCCCGTGTCCGCGGGCGACTATGCGACAGGGGCGAATCACGTTCTACCCACCGGGGGGAAGGCGAGGTATCGCTCCGGGCTCTCGGTGGAGGACTTCTTCAAGTTGATCACGATCCAGCGTCTAACAAAGGAGGGGTTGTCCTCATTGAGGCAGACTGTAAGGTCTATCGCCGAGGTGGAAGGCTTCGAGGGGCATGTGAGGGCTATTGAGGAACGGTTTTGCCAGCGGTGATCGTGTTGGAAGATGTGATCGACGAGGTTTTCATGGTTCTTGAGGATCGAAAGAGGAACCCCCGCTCCGGCTCTTATGTGAGTGGTCTGATGGGGGAAGGGTTGAATGCGATTTTGATGAAGGTTGAGGAGGAGTCCGGGGAGCTGGTCCTCGCGGCGAAGGACAGCGATAGATCAGGAACGATTCACGAGGCTGCCGACCTCTTGTTTCACACGCTCGTGCTTCTTGTTTACCAGGGCATCGGGCTTGAAGAGGTTAGAGCCGAGCTGAGGCGGAGGAGGCAAGGTTGAAGAGGAAGCCGGTCTTGGCTGTGGTAAACTACGGGGTTGGCAACCTGCGTAGCATACGTAAGGCTGTTGAGAAGGCTGGAGGCAGAGGGCTGGTCACGGATAAGCCAGATGACATTGCTAAGGCGGATGCTTTGATTTTGCCTGGTGTAGGGGCTTTTGACAGCGCCATGTCTCTTCTCTCATCAAATCTGTCGGTTGTCCGAGAGCTTGCGGAGAGAAGGATACCGATACTCGGGATATGCCTAGGCATGCAGGTTCTGTTCTCGGAGAGCGAGGAGGGGAAGAGTCAAGGGCTTGATGTCATTCATGGGAGGGTTGTGAGGTTCAAGGGTGAGCTTAAGGTTCCCCACATGGGGTGGAACACGCTAAAAATCAGGAGTTCACATCCGCTCTTGGATGGAGTTCAGACCGGGTCTTACGCTTACTTCGTCCACTCTTACTATCCCAAGCCGAAGGTTGGGGGAGTTGTGATAGCCACAACGGATTATGGGGTTGAGTTTCCGTCGGCTGTCGCGCAGGGACTGGTTCATGGTCTCCTCTTCCACCCGGAGAAGAGCGGAAGGCTGGGGCTGAGAGTTCTGGAAAACTTCGTGAGAATGGTTCGGGAGGCTACCTGAGTGAAGCTTAGCCTTGTTGAGGCGGAGAAAGTTATTGAACAGCTCAGGTTCGAATACAATGGTCTGGTGCACGCCGTGGCGCAGGATTCGGTCAACAATCGGGTTCTGATGGTTGCCTTCATGAACCGGGAAGCCGTCCACAAGACTCTCACGACCGGTCTGGTTCACTACTGGAGCGTTCATAGGGGTAAGGTCTGGATGAAGGGAGAGGTCTCACGACACTTTCAGGCTGTAGAAGAGGTCTACGTGAGCTGTGAGAACAACGCGCTTCTGCTTCTGGTCAGGCAGAAGGTGGGCGCGTGCCATATGGGATATAGATCCTGCTTCTACAGGAGACTTAACTCCAACGGGTTCGAGGAGGTCGAGTCCAAGGTGTTCAACCCTGATGAGGTCTACACATGATAAGAAGAGAGCTGGGTCACAGGATCGACTTTCACGTCCACTCCCTGCTGAGCGATGGAGTGCTCATACCGAGTGAGATCGCCAGACGGGCCAGGGTGCTGGGGCATAGAGCCGTAGCAATCACGGATCACGTCGATCCATCAAACCTTGAGAGCGTGGTGAGGAGCCTCACCGCTGTCGCTGAGGCTGAGCGCGTGTACTCCGACTTCCAGATCATTCCGGGAGTGGAGCTCACACACGTGCCCCCAAACAGCATCCCCAGCTTAGCCGCCAAGGCAAAGATGCTTGGTGCGAAGGTGGTGGTGGTTCACGGGGAAACCCCAGCCGAGCCTGTTGAGCCCGGAACGAACAGTTCGGCGGTGAGATGCCCGGATGTAGACATCCTCGCCCACCCGGGTCTTATCAGTTTGGAGGACGCGAGCTTGGCGAAAGACAGCGACATTTACTTGGAGATCTCGGCGCGCAAGGGTCACTGTCTGACGAACGGGCACGTCGCAAGGGTGGGGATGAAGGTTGGAGCTAAGATGCTCGTCAACACCGACGCCCATGAGCCCGACGACTTGATCGACCAGGAGTACGCCTACAGGGTTGCGCTTGGCGCTTCGATGGATCGAAAACTCAGCTTGAAGGTTGTTACGGATTTTCCCTTAGAATTGCTCAGGAAGGTCTGCTAGATCTATCAGCCGTGTGCGCGATTGTTGGAGGGATGGACGGAGATCGATCTCAGGTTCTGGACTGCTCGATCTCCCTGAGTCCGTTTCTTATCTTCTCGGCCAAGGCGTCTGGTGGGACACTCTTGCCCGAGGTCACCGTGATGATCCTGTTATCGAAGCCCGTGGCGATCAGGTTTACCCTCTCTTGAGAGAATACAACCCAGGACGTCTCCCCGTGCCAGGGTCTCATCCTCTCAACCATATCGCGGAGTAAGGTAGCCAAACGCGGTCCGAACTGCTTGACTAAGTCCATAGGCATGTACGTCTCCTTGATATCCGGTCTAACCATGATCTCCTCAATGTCCCCGGTCTTGGTGAAAACCCCGACCACCCTTATCCGTCCGTCAAGGTTGAAGATTCTCTCCGAGAGTTTTCCCAATCCCGCTTCCCCTTGGTTTACCCAGAGTCCGATGCGCCCTCGTCTTAAATAGGTTTCGAATCCGGGCTCTAAGTAGGAAGCCAGATCACAACGTAGAGTGGGAATCCAACATTCCCCGATCAAATAGTCCTGATAAGACTCTGGTGCGGCGGGCCGGATTCGAACCGGCGAACCCCTGCGGGAGAGGATATCCCACCGATGATCTTGAGTCCTTTATTTATCTTCAGTTTCACGCAGTTCGAAGGTTATACCGGTTGAGAAGTTTTTCACTCTGAACCTACTATTAAGTTCTTTAAGAAATTCAATAAGTCTTTTCATATTGCTATGCTTATTTCGATAAACTAAGTTGTCCATTTGGAAGTGGATACCACATTCAGTAACCTCGAAGTTTTCCTCGATACCGTATTTTTTGGCCATCTCCGTGAGAACCTTCTCGTCTTCCTTTTTGAGTTTTCGTATAAAGTCAATCATTGTGAAGTTATAAGTTGTCACGCCAACTCCTAAATTCTCCAAGTCTGAACTCGTTTCAAGGAATCTCATAAGCTCCTCGAAAGTGGTTACCATATCAGATTCTCCATATATCTTCCTAAGAAAACTGCTACTATCCACTATACGCTTGAAGATATTCATTATATAAGAATTTTTCGTTTCCATTACTAGTTTAGCGATTTCATCAGCAATATGTGGTCGAAGAAATGCATAGGCTAGTATCATTTTTGACAGTTCCTCGGATGGAAATGAAACATCTCTATCACCTTCACTTTCCAATTCGCCTAGAAAATCTACGTATTCATAGATATCCTTTGAGATGTTTTGTTCAAAGGCTGATAACAAAAATTTTTTCTTGAAAGTCTCTAAGTTTATTTCGTATTTTTCTTGTTCCCATTCAGCATACCGAATAGAATCCCTTAGATATGTTTTGTTGTCATCCTCACATGCATATTCAGCGTTTATTCTGATCCAATCAACTAATTTGTTCCACAAAATCTTGTACCCTTGGATTTTCAGTCAATTTTTGGAACGCCTTTGCCCCAAGCAAAATTTCTTTGCTGAGTATTTCGGGCTCAAACATATCTCCGGCCAAGTTATCAATTGCTGTCAAGCAGTCTTCGCTGACAGACAAATCTTTATCAAGAAAATCCATGCCTAATCTAAGCATCACTTTCGCTGCTTTTTCGCCTTTTTCAACATCATAATTTGGAACCCATGAACCGAAAAGGATTAAATTGAAAATGCCAATCATGACTTCAAGAATATGCTTCCTCTGAGAATAAGCGTAGCTGAATAAATCCTTGAAAATTGTATAGAGTTCACAAAACCCCTCTTGCTCACTATGCCCGTAAAGCTTCATGAAGAGCTCTTCGGTAGCAAACCTAACTGAGGGCACATCCCATTTTTCAATTCGTTCTTTAACTAGCATTATGAGTTGGTCAATTAGATCGTTCACCTGTTGATAGTCTTTTTCGCTTACAAGAAGTTTGCACAGATTTTCTAATTTCAAAGAAAAAAGCATTTTGAACTCGATCGGCGGGTTTTCTCTATTTTCAACGAATTCTTTGATTCCAAGCTTATGAATCTTGGCATCTCTCACTGCCTTTAAGTATTTTTCTTTAAAATCTCCACGAGTTGCTAAAGCGTGACAATTCGGACATAAAAGTATGAGGTTTTCAAATCGATTATCATTTGGATCGTTGTTAATGTGATGAATGTTACGTTCGTATGCGCCGCTGACTTTCTTATCACAAAGACAACATTCATGTCTACAATAGAGAAGCAACTTTTCCTTAGTCTCTAAAGGAATTGCAGTTCTTTCTTTCGAGTCCGTTTTGATACCACACTGTATGATTGGATAGGGAAGCTTTGGTGCAGGGGATGGGATTCGAACCCATGTACCCCTACGGGACGGGATCTTGAGTCCCGCGCATGGAATCCCTTGTGAGGATTGACCTGGCTCTGCTACCCCTGCACTGTTTCACAAAAGACTCGTCGTTTCTATTATTTGTTTTCCAACGCCAATAACGCGTGATATGCGAATTTTTGATTGACCCTATTTCCTCCATCCACCTAACGACCTGCTTCGTTTGCGTTGTGTACGCAACCCTGAGAGGAGCCTTATTCTTTCCTCTAGGCGGAAGATACTCATACGTGTGGAAAGAAAAACCAAGTCGATTAGCCAAATTAGCAAATTGGTCTCTCAATCTCTTGCTCTTAACTTGGATTTCAATTCGCGGCGAACGATGTTCCTGAAAACTGAAACATCCGTCCGCGCTAAAAAGACCGCGCAGGAAGGCTTGGATTATGGCTTGATTATTTGATTCAAGAATCTTTTTTGGAACTCTAACTCTTCCAGACTTCCTACCTCTCGGAAGACCATAATCTCGAAAGAATTCAAGAATCTGCCTCTGACCGCTCCGAATCATAACCTCGTTTTTCTTATATTCTCCCACCATTGGTTTAACGCCTAAAACCTCTCTCACAAGCACGATTATTCGGTGAACCATTAGCCTCTCATTTTTCTCGCAGGAGATTCCCCATTCACGAGATAGCCAGCCGTCACCTACGTGGAGACCGAGCAAAAGGGCAATGTCTTCATCCAGAAGTTTTCGCGGGTTGTGGTATGTTACAGGTTTATGCCTCATTTCCACGCTATACGCGTTCAGAATTCTGCGAACGGTTTCTCTTGGAATACCCACCTTCCCCTCGATTTTTCGTATACTCAAACCTTCTTCATACATTTGGATTAGCCTAGACTCGTTTGTCCCCATTTTGCTCGCTTCGCTCTATTGTGGTAAAGCTGTGCTTAGATCAGGAGCAGGGAGATCTTTCGCCGAAAAGGAGGGGATTGTGAAGGAAAGTTGCCACTACAAACACGTGCCGGATTTAGACGGTTGATGGGGTGGTTGGATTTGCGACTTGTATGACCTGCCCGATGAAGTGCTCCTCTGGGACCGCCCCCACCACCTCAAAGGTTTCGTTGATGATGGTCTTCGGGACTCCCATGACTCCGTACTTGTGTGCTAGGTGGGGGAACTCCATGCCCTCTATCATGTCTGCGGTCACGAGTTCGCTCTCCACGGCTAGCTGGTGTGCAAGCCTCACCATCGATGGGCAGTAGGGGCACACGGTTGTGACGAAGACCTGTATGTGAACGGGCTTGGTTATCTGCTTGATCCTGTCTTTGGTCGCTTGGGACAGACTCGTCGTGCCTTTGGAAGCGTCTGTGATGGCCTCCATAAGTGAGATGAACTCGTAGCCGGCTGGTATCCCGAAGAATCTCATACGGTAGGGTTTCTTTCCAGTCACTATGATCGCCGGGATCTTGTCCACGCCCAAATCCTTGGCCTTCTGGGCGTCCTTCACGAAGTCGTAGACCTCTAGCCTGATCTTCGGGCTGAGGGCTGCAACTTCCTGGAGGAGCGCTCTTGTGTCCTTGCAGTACGGACACTCGAACTCCTGCGTGAACATGGTGACCGTCACTTCGTCCGTCAGGGTTTCAAAGAGCCTCTTCAAGTGTTCCTTATCGTGGTCGGATAGAACTGACATCTTCAAGTACCCAGCTCTAGTTTGATGGACGGCTCTCTTAAATGTGGCTCACTCTGAAAGCCATCCAACAACTCTTAACTGCCAGACCTCCAAAATGACTTCCGAGGTTTGAGAATGTCTCGGGAGAAGTCCACCGTTTGGTTCATGGACGCGAGGGGAAGGTCTAACGCTGACTCGCTCGAGAACAAGGCAAAGAAGATGTTCGATGTTGCTGGGTTGGCTAAGTGTTTCGATCCTGGGGACAGGGTGGCGATCAAGATCCACTGGGGTGAGATGTGGAACACGGGTTATCTCCGCCCAAACTTAGTGAGGACTATCGTTGACAAGGTCAAAGACTGTGGCGGCGAGCCCTTCGTTACTGAGGGGACCTCCTTGGGCTATGTCAGTGCTAGGGGCACAGGCTATGACTATCTGAGCACCGCCGCGACTCACGGCTACACCGTCGGAACGATGGGCTGCCCGGTAATCATCACCGATGGCTGGATGGGGACGGACGATGTGGAGGTTCGGATACCGAAGGGGAAGATTCTGAAGAGAACCTTCGTTTCTAAGTCTATCGCGAGGGCTGACGCTTTAATCGTGGTCAGCCACTGGAAGGGACACGCACAAGGGGGCTTCGGAGGTGCTATAAAGAACCTTGGTGTTGGCTGCGTCTCGAAGCGAGGGAAGTACCTGCTTCACGCAGGTGCAGACCTTGAGGAGAAGCCCACCGTAAACCCAGCGCTATGTCCCGGAAAGTCTTGCAGCTTCTCAGACTACTGCCAAAGCATCTGCTACACGGGGGCGATCCGCGTAACGGACAAGGGCTTGGAGTACGACCCAAACAAGTGTATCTACTGCTCAGCCGGGTGCATATGCGCCAACCTCGGAAAGAAGGCTGTGGATAGGCCTCAAAAGGTGGTTAACGGACTCGTCTATCAGGAGAGGGTCCAGACGAGGTACACGGACAACGCCCTCGCCGTGGTCAACACTGTTGGCAGGGACAGGATCGGCTACATCAACTACATGATCGACGTGACCCCAGCATGCGACTGCTCAACCTTCACGGACTCGCCAGTGGTACCGAACATCGGTGTCTTCACATCCAAAGACCCGGTGGCCATCGACCAGGCGTGCTACGACGCGATGGTCAAGGCTCCAGGGTTGCCGAGCTCCAGGGCTGAGGGGATGGGTCCGGGTGTGGACAAGCTTACAAAGATTCACGGGTTCGATGTGACGGTGCAGCTGAAGGTTGCTGATGAGATCAGGCTCGGGAACAGAGACTACGACCTGAAGACCTTGGAGTCGTTGACAAACGAGACCATGATCACAATATGGCCTTGGAAGAACCGGGCGGGTATCTACCAGAGATTCGTTGAGGTCGAGCACCCGCTTGAGCCGCTTCTGCCTGCGAGCCACCCTATACTCGTCCGCTTGAAGGAGCGGGCGAAGAAGAGGAAGAAGGGCTGAGGAGATCAGCTAGACCTTTTTAACTTTTGTTTTTCATCGGAAATAGAATTCGATACTCCGCGCCCAGCTTCTTGATTCTCGATCGAGCGCTACTTGTCAAGTATTAAAAATTGTTGAGTCGCACTTGATCCTCGGTGAGTCGGTTGTCTGTTAGGGCGGCTGTATCGAAGTATGTTGACAAGGATAAGGACGAACTGGTTGAGTTTGTCAGGAGACTTGTGAGGATTCCGACGCAGGATCCTCCGGGCGAGAACTACCCCAAGATCTGCGCCGTTTTGGCGGAGGAGCTGAAGGGACTCGGCATGGATGTCGAGACTGTTGTTGCCCCAGAGAAGGTGCTCAAGGAGAAGAGGGCTGGGAACATTGTCTGGGAGGCGATGCCTTGGAGCGGCGAGAGGACGAACGTCATCGGGAAGCTGAAGGGGAGGGAGAGCAAGAAGACCCTTCTCTTTAACGGGCACGTTGACACGGTTCCCGTTGGCGCGGGCTGGACTAAGGACCCGTTCAAGGGAGAAATGATCGGCGACAAGCTGTACGGACGGGGCACAAACGACATGAAAGCAAGCTGCGCCGCCGTGGTGTACGCGTTCAAGGCTTTGAGAGATGCTGGTGTGAAGCTGAGGGGGGACATCACTCTAACCTTCTCATCCGATGAGGAGAGGGGAGGATACACGAGCCTCTGCTACCTCGTTGACGCTGGGTACATCAAGGGGGATGCCATGGTTGGTGCGGACGGAAACATCGAAAACGTCCACATAGCGAGCAACGGCAGGACCATATTCAAGGTGACAACCCACGGCAAAGCCGTCCACTCAAGCGTGGCTTTCAGGGGTATCAACGCGATCGAGGGCATGGTCCCCCTCCTTGAGGCGCTATTCAGGCTCAAGAAGGTCGTGGAGGCTAGGGAGACCAACATACCTGTGAATCCGCGTCAGGGCATCAAGCACCTGACCCCGCTCCTAACACCCACCATGATAGACGCGGGCATCGTTCCCAACATGGTGCCGAGCGAGTGTACGCTCATGGTCGACCGTAGGGTGGTCCCGACGGAAGACCAGAAGAAGGCGGTGGAGGAGGTGGAGGACTGTCTCGCCAAGGTGAAGATGCCAGTTGGGAAGTGCACGGTCGACACCTCGGTTGTCTACGAACCGTTCAGGGTGAATCCAAAGTCTCCGATCGTCGGGATCTCGACGAAGATCCTGAGTGAGGTCACTAAGAGCAAAGTGACGCCATCGGGGATCCAGGGGAGCACGGACATAGGCTGGGTGGTGAACAAGGGGAAGATTCCGTCGGTCTTCTTCGGCTCTGGTAGGATGGAGGGCATGGCTCACGGAGCGGACGAGTACGTGCAGATCCCCGACCTTGTGGCTGTTACCAAGGCCTACGCGTTCGTTGCCATGGAGTACTTGGGCTACTAGCCCCCTCTTCTTTCAGCCGTTCCGGCTTGCTCGTATGGAGTCGTTTCGAAAAGCGTTCACCCAAGCCACACAAGTTTTAAATAGAAAATTCGCTATTGAACTCAGCAACATTTGCGAGGCTACCTAAGACATGCATCGCCAAGGCGTTGCTCGCTACAGCGGTGCTTTCTTCCGCTATTTTGGTAGCTTCCGCTATTTTGAGTGATAGGACCTAGGCGAAGCTTCAGCTGGTTGCGCCTGCGGTCCGGGTATAGGAGGTTTGTGTGAGAGTGTCAAAGAACATAGACGATGCTTCGCGTCTGCTTACTGGTTCCGATGAGGCTAGGCTCGAAAGAAAGGCTGAGAGCCGGAGAACTGTTGCCCTATCTGTGGTTCGCCGCGAGATCGAGATGACTGGCAGTCTCCCTTCCGTCGCAGACCTCCAAGAGATAGCCAGGGTGACCAGACTCAACATTCTTACCATGATAAACGAGGCTGGTTCAGGGCATCCGGGTTCCTCGCTCTCGGCGGTCGATCTGATAGTCGCCCTCTACTTCTGGAAGATGCACCACCGTCCGGACGACCCGAGATGGACTGAGCGTGACAGGTTCATTCTTTCTAAGGGGCATGCAGCGCCGGCTCTGTACGCCGTGCTTGCTGAGGCGGGTTACTTTCCCGCATCAAAGCTGCCGACACTAAGAAGGGTCGACAGCATCCTTCAGGGGCACCCTGACACGGTGACGCCTGGGGTGGATGTCATGACTGGCTCACTGGGTCAGGGGCTGTCTGTGGCGAACGGTATCGCTATCGCCGCGAAGCTCGATCGTAAGGGCTTTCGTGTCTACGTCCTTCTGGGTGACGGCGAGTGCGATGAGGGGCAGGTCTGGGAGGCGGCGATGACGGCGGCTCACCACAAACTGGACAACATCACGGTCATCATCGACAGGAATATGCTCCAGTCCGACGGCTCAACCGAGTCGGTCAAGGCGAAGGAGCCTTTCCCCGAGAAGTGGCGGGCTTTCGGATGGAATGTGTTGGAGGTTGACGGGCATAGCTTCCCCGAGATCTTGAACGCCCTGAACCTAGCTGAGGCTAAGAAGGATGTCCCGACCGTGATCATAGCTCGGACGGTGAAGGGCAAGGGAGTTTCGTTCATGGAGGGGAACGGTCAGTACCACAGCGGCGCTATAGGTCATGAGGCTCTCTCCCGAGCCTTGCACGAGATCGAAAACTCGAAGGAGTAGGCATGATGAAGAGCGTTCGCGACGAGTTTGGCGACACTCTGGTCGAGCTTGGCAGGATGTACGAGGATCTCGTGGTCTTGGACGCAGACCTTTCGAGGTCCACCAGAACCTACAAGTTCGCCCAGAAGTACCCCGAACGCTTCTTCAACATCGGGATAAGCGAGCAGGATCTCATGAGCACCGCGGCGGGCCTGGCCTTGGAGGGGAAGATTCCCGTGGCGTCAACCTACGCGGTGTTCGCGGGGCGCGCTTGGGAGCAGATGCGCAACACTGTCGCCAGATCCGGCTTGAACGTGAAGATAGTTGTGACCCACGCCGGGTTCTCCAACTCCTCAGATGGCTCTTCACACCAGTCTGTGGAGGATATAGCCATCGTGAGGGCTATCCCGGGGATGACGCTCATCGTCCCGTCCGACGCGGTCGAGATGAGAGGGGCTCTGAGAGCGGCTGTGGAGTTTAGAGGACCAGTCTATATCAGGCTGGGACGGGACGCCCCGCAGGTTTTTGACGAGAGTTACCAGTACGAGCTGGGGAGAAGCGTCCTTTTGAGGGATGGGAAGGACGTGACTGTCGTAGCCACTGGTATCATGGTGGGAAGGGCGATCCAAGCCGCGGAGTTGCTTAAGGAGAGAGGCATCAGCGTGTGCGTTCTTGATGTCCACACCATCAAGCCTCTCGACGGAGAGGGTATCACCCGAGCGGCAGCTAAGACCGGGGCGGTTGTGACTGCTGAGGAGCACAGCGTTATCGGCGGGCTGGGAGGAGCGGTTTCCGAGCTCCTCAGCGAGAACTTGCCCGTTCCGATCGAGAGGGTTGGGGTGAAAGACATGTATGGACAGTCGGGTGAGTATGAGCAACTACTCACCAAGCACCGGCTTACGTCCAACGACGTTGCTGCCGCTTGTATTAGGGCGATCGACAGGAAGAGGGTTGAGCGGAGTTGATAGTGGTAGTCAAACCGTCGTCGAGTCAAGCTGAGATCGGCAGTCTGATCGAGGATCTGGCTGGGAGGGGGGTGGAGGCGTACCCCTGCCCGTGGATGGGTGGAAGGGTGATCATTCTAAACAGCAATGATGGTGAGTTGAGGTCACGACTTGAGCGGACCGATTGTGTCGAGCGTGTCGTGCTAGTCCCTCACCCCTTCCAGCTGGCGAGTCGAGTCTTCAAGCCCGAGAGTACCGTGGTCGATGTGGGGGGGATCCCCGTCGGCGGCAACAACGTGGTGATGATGGCTGGACCCTGCGCCATAGAGAGCGAGCAGCAGCTGTTAGCTGTGGCGACTTCTGTGAAAGAGGCGGGGGCGTGCATACTTAGGGGCGGGGCTTTCAAGCCGAGGTCATCGCCGTACAGCTTCCAAGGGCTTGGCGTCGACGGTTTGAGAATTCTCAGGCGAGTTGGGGAGAAGATTGGGCTTCCAACGGTGACGGAGGTGATGAGTCCCGGGGATGTGGACGTGGTGGCGGAGTACGCTGACGTGCTGCAGATCGGGGCGAGAAACATGCAGAACTTCTCGCTGCTGAAGGAGGTCGGCAAGCTGGAGAAGCCGGTGTTACTCAAGAGAGGGATGTCTGCGACTATCGAGGAGCTCCTCCTCTCAGCGGAGTACATTCTCCAAGGAGGCAACTACCGGGTAATCCTCTGCGAGAGGGGGATACGAACCTTCGAGAGAGCGTCGAGGAACACGCTAGACCTCACGTCGATCCCAGTGTGCAAGGAGCTCTCCCACCTTCCCATAATAGTGGACCCCAGCCACGCTACAGGTGTTAGGAGACTCGTCCCTCCCCTCGCGAAGGCAGCTGTCGCCGCGGGAGCTGACGGGTTGATAATCGAGACACACACCTCCCCAGACAAGGCGTTGTGTGACGGTCCCCAATCGATAACTCCCGAGAGCCTTAGCCAGCTCATGAGAGAGTTGCGGCAGATCGCTCGAGCGGTTGGAAGAGGTGTCCAAGGGGCGAGTGGCTAATGCTGGATGTGAAGGTCTCCCTAAGCGAGCACAGCTACGTCATTCATCTCGACTCCGAGATCCTCCCCCAGCTGGGCTTCGCCCTAAGGAAACTCGGTGTTAGCAAGAGATTGATGACCGTGACCAATCCGGCGGTCGGCGGTCTCTACGGTCCAGCCTTGGCTGAGGGATTGAGGACATCAGGCTTCGAGGCGTTCTCTGCGAACGTTCCCGACGGAGAAGAGTACAAGTCCCTTGAGGTCGCTAACCAGCTCTACGATCAGCTCATCTCAAACAGGCTGGACAGAAGATCTGCCGTGATCGCCCTCGGGGGCGGCGTCATAGGTGACCTAGTCGGGTTTGTCGCGGCCACGTACCTTCGGGGTGTGCCGTTCATCCAAGTCCCCACCACCCTGTTGGCTCAGGTGGATAGCAGTGTCGGAGGGAAGGTCGCGGTCAATCATCCCAAAGGCAAGAACCTGATCGGCGCCTTCTACCAGCCTAGCCTAGTGTGGACGGATCTCTCTACGCTCAGGACCCTTCCACGCAGGGAGTACCTTTCCGGTCTAGCCGAGGTAGTCAAGTACGGCGTTGTGGCGGATGAGAGCCTCTTCTCGTACTTGGAGGAGAACACCTCGCGAATCCTGGGCCTCGATCTGGGAGTTCTGGAGAAGGTAGTGGCGCGGTGCTGTGAGATAAAAGCGAGGCTAGTTGAGAAGGATGAGCGAGACCAAGGTCCTAGGATGATCTTGAACTATGGTCATACAATCGGGCACGCTCTTGAGGCGGCGACTGGCTACAGGGAATACGCCCACGGCGAGGCTGTGGCTGTTGGTATGCGGGTTGTTTCGAGGATCGCCCAAAAGCTAGGAATTCTGCCAGCTGAAGATGTTGAGAGGCAGGAAGCTCTGCTCAAGACTCTAGGACTGCCAACTTCCGTTCGAGGAGACGTGGATCTCAAGAGTGTGACCGATGCCATGCGCTTGGACAAGAAGGTGCTCAGCGACAGGATTAGGTTCGTTGTGCCCCGTGCTATAGGAGATGTCTACGTTACAGATGAGATACCAGTTCAGACCGCCGTTGAGACGCTCCAAGAATGCGTCGAGAGACCGGGGATAGGTGGGGGTTGAGACCAAGGATATGCGTCTCCATCGCCGAGGGCAGTGTTCGTCGAGCGGTGGAGACGCTGAGAGATGTGGAAGAATCGAAGGTCGACCTAGTAGAGGTCAGACTGGATTATCTCCCCCACATCCGTGGACTGAGTCAGGTTCGAAGAGCGACGAGCCTGCCGCTTATCGCGACCAACAGGAGGAAGGACGAGGGGGGTCTCTGCCAGCTCAAGGAGGAGGATAGGTTAGGGAGTCTCCTTGAAGCCGCCAGCCGGGGCTTCGAGTACGTCGATCTTGAGCTGTCGACTCCAAGGGTCGAGGCGCTCGTGCGGGATCTCAGGGGGAAAGGCGTGAAGACGATCGTGTCTTTTCACGACTTTCATCGTACTCCCTCGCTCCGTCAGCTGGAAAGAATCCTAGAACAGGAGAGGAAGGTCGGCGCTGACGTGTGTAAGATAGTCGGCACAGCCGTGATGGTGGATGACAATCTTCCGTATCTCAACCTCTTGGCTGGGAACCGCAACCTCTGCAAAGCCGTCTGCTTCGGGATGGGTGACAGCGGGAGGCTCTCAAGAGTTTTGTCGCCCCTCTTCGGTGGTGAGTTCACGTACGCCTCACTGAGGGAGGGGAGGGAGAGCGCGCCTGGGCAGCTGACTGTCGCCAGCTTGAGGAGGATATACGACCTGATGGGGCTGTCTGGATGACGATGAAGTGCTACCTCCTGGGGTCTCCGGAGGCTCTGAAGCACTCGATGAGTCCGGCGATGCACAACGCCGCGTTTCGAGATCTGGGGTTGGACTACGTCTACGAGGCTTACAATGGCGGATCCTTAAAGGAGGCTGTAGGTCATCTGAGGAGCCCGGATGTCAAGGGAGCAAACGTGACGATACCCTTCAAGGTTGAGGTTATGGGCTACTTGGACGGATTGGACGGCTTCGCGTCATCCGTGGGCGCGGTGAACACGATAGTGAACGATGGAGGAGTTTTGAAAGGGTTCAACACCGATGGAAAGGCGGCTACAAGGGCCCTAGAAGAGAGCTACGGAGATCTCAGCGCCGCCAAAGTCGTCTTGGTCGGTGCTGGTGGATCTGCTAGAGCCCTAGCTTACTGCCTAGCTGACGAGGTCGCACGGCTGGTGATCTTAAACAGGAGTCCGGAGAAAGCCGTAGCACTAGCCAGAAACCTCGCCAACACGCAATGCAAGGTAGAGGCAGGAGGACTGACCTATGAGAGCTTGAGTGAGGCTCTCATGGACGCCCACATACTCGTAAACACGACCCCTTTGGGGATGTCCCCAAGGGTTGACGAGACGCCTGTTCCCCAGGGACTGCTTCGACCTGGAATCCTGGTTTTCGATATCGTGTACACTCCCTTGGAGACGAAGCTACTTAGAGAGGCTAGGACGGTTGGGTGTAGGGCTCTCGCTGGGGATCTGATGTTCGTGTACCAGGGCGCCGAGGCCTTCAGGCTCTGGACGGGCGTTGAGCCCCCGATCAAGTTGATGCACGAGACAGTTCTGAGAGGATTGGGCTACAGAAGATGACTGGGGAAGCATTGGCTCATGGCGCGGCGACGATCGTCAACGCCATACCGATAGGGAAGGGCGCAGCCTTCGGCATAAACCTCTGGACGAGGGCTAGGGTCGAACTGACGGACGAGTCCGGGGTTGTAAGAGGAGAGATCAGGTCTGATCCCGGCGAGGGCACGCTTTTGATCGAGAGGTGTGTTCTCCGAGTGCTGAGGCACTTCGGTGAGGAGAGGTATGGGGCTAGAGTGGTGACCGATTCTAATATCCCGATAGCGAGGGGTTTGAAGAGCAATAGCGTGGCTGCCAACGCGGTCGTCCTAGCTATGGCTTCGGCGTTGGGCAGGAAGCTGAGCGATATCCAAGCGTTGAATCTCGGTGTGGACGCTGCTCTGGAGGCAAAGACGACCATAACCGGGTCGTTCGACGACGCTTCAGCGTCCTACTTTGGAAACGTTGTCGTCACAAACAACCTGAGGAGGCAGATTCTGAGAACGTTCACTATTGAAGATCTGGATGTCCTGCTGCTTGTGCCTAAGGCGAAGTCTTATACGTCGAAGTCGGATGTGGGAGCGATGAAACTGGTCGCCGAGCAGGTCGAGGTTGCGCACAGAGAGGCAAGGCGTGGGAACTTCTGGGCTGCCATGACTTTGAACGGGCTTGTCCTCTCTGCTTGTCTCGGCTACTCGACAGAGCCAATAGTCGAGTCTCTTCGCAGGGGAGCTCTGGCGGCTGGGCTTTCGGGGAAGGGTCCAGCGATGGCGGTTGTAGCCGAGAGAGCATTACGTGGCGAGCTGCTGAACGCTCTGAGAGCTTATGATGGGGAAGTCATTGTCTCCAAGACGAACAGGGAGAGGGCGAGAGTATGCTAGCCAACGTGAGAGCTGAGATACGACGGGTCACCGACGAGATCGTGGGGATCGTCAGCACTGGGCGTGGCTCAGCCAAGGTGACTTCCTTCGCACTCGAGTTGATGGACTATCTCTCTGAGCAGTATGGAGTGCCAGTGGGAGACTACCCGGCTAGGCTGTCCAAGTTGCTCTCGGAGTTCGAGCTCACGAAATGGAATCTTGACCGGCTACGCTCTCTCATCATAGAACGGTGTGACCTAAGTCTCCGCGTGGCTGAGCTGAAGCTGTCAGACGACCCCCAGCTACCGAGGAGTAGAGTCGAACTCATGCGGAGCCTGACGAATCCCGAAGTGGAGGCGGGTCTTGTGAAAGAGGCTCTTCTGAAGAGTGGCGCGAGATCGCTGGAGGAGAAGGCACGGATCACGGACCTAATGCAACTACTCTTCGACCTATCGAAGGAAGTTCAGGTTAGTCACATCTTGAGGAGTGGGTCATGAGAGCATCTATCCAGCGTAGTGAGGTCTCAGGCAAGGTCAGGGCGCCGTCCTCGAAGAGCTATACCCATAGAGCCTTGGTGTGTGCCTCCATAGCCGAAGGGAAGAGCAGGATTACGTCGCCTCTAACCTCGGATGACATCGAAGCCACGCTGGATGTGGTCAGAAAGCTCGGCGTCCAAGTCAATCTGAACCCCGACGGCTGGGTTGTCTTGGGTGGAGATCTGGGAGAGCCGCGTGTAGAGCTCTTCTGCCGTGAGTCGGGCGCAACTCTCAGGTTCATGACGGCTGTGTGCTCACTGGTCAGAGGTCGCTCCAAGCTCACAGCCGGTCCATCTCTCCAAAGAAGGCCCATAAAACCCCTTGTGGACGCCCTTAGAGAGCTTGGTGTAGACTGCAACTGCGAGGGCGAGTCCCCTCCGGTCACCGTGGCAGGCGGACTGAGAGGGGGTCAGGCTGAGATCCGTGGCGATATCAGCTCTCAGTTCGTCTCAGCGATCCTCCTTGTATCGTCTCTGGCTGAGGAGCCTGTGACACTGAGGCTGAGAACGCCTCTGGAGTCGAAGCCGTATGTTATGATGACGATGGACACGCAGCAGAGGTTCGGTGTCAAGGTCGAAGCCTCGAAGGATCTGAACGTCTTTCGTGTCAAGAGACAGGCTTACTCGCCAGCAGAGTATGAGGTCGAGGGGGACTGGTCATCAGCGGCGTTTCTCTTGGCATCCGGGGCGATAGCTGGTGAGGTCGAGATTCTGAACCTCAATCCAGCTAGTCTTCAGGCGGACGGGAGGCTTCTCGACCTCCTGAAGACTATGGGTGCGAGAGTGAGAGTTGCGGAGAATGTGATCTCTGTGGGTCGGGGTGAGCTTGAGGCGTTGTCCACAGAGGTGTCCGATTGTCCTGATCTTTTCCCTGCTCTTTCTGTCCTATGCTCTCTAGCGAAGGGTAGAAGCGTGATTTCTGGAGTGGGTCGTCTGAGGCTGAAGGAGTCCGATAGGGTTGAGGCGATGACCGCTGGCTTGAGAAGAGCGGGCATAACCGTGGCCTCCGGTGCCGATAGAGTTGTGATCGAGGGCGGTCGACCCAAGGCTGCGGTGGTAGACCCTAGAGGAGACCACAGGATAGCCATGGCGTTCGGTCTTCTGGGTCTGGCGTGTGAGAGGATCGTTGTGGAAGACGCGGAGTGTGTGGAGAAGTCGTATCCTTCCTTCTGGTCTGACTTGGTTAGCTTGGGCGCGAGGGTTGGTCTGGAGAGTTGACGGCGAATTCTATTGGAGAGAGGTTTAGGATCACGAGCTTCGGCGAGAGCCACGGCAGGCTTGTAGGCGTCATCGTCGATGGCTGTCCCGCGGGTCTCCTGCTCAGCGAGAAAGAGGTTCAGGCTGAGCTGGACAGGAGGCGACCCGGGATGACATCGATCTCCACCCAAAGACGAGAGGAGGATAGGGTAGAGATTCTCTCAGGGCTTCTCCGGGGCTTCACGACCGGGGCTCCAATCTGTATGATGGTCTGGAACAGGGAAGTGGACTCGAGTGCCTACGACCGGATTAGAGACACGCCCCGACCGGGTCACGCGGACTTCACGAGTTGGTTGAAGTATGGGGGATTCAACGACTACAGGGGGGGCGGAAGGAGCTCCGGCAGAATCACAGCGGGCTTCGTCGCGGCTGGTGCTGTGGCAAAGAGGTTGCTGGTGCGTCTGGGCATACGAGTTTTGGCGCACACAGTTCAGATCGGCGAGGTGAAAGCCGGAGATGCGAGCATTGACGAGATCGAGCGGAACCTCGAGAAGAACTCGGTGCGCTGTGCTGACTTGGCTGTGGCCGAAGCCATGGAGGAGGAGATCCGGAGGGCTATGCGAGAGGGGGACAGCGTTGGGGGGGTGATTCAATGCGTCGCGTCGGGTGTTCCTGCTGGTTTGGGGGAGCCGGTTTTCGACACCTTGGAGGGGGACATCGCGAAGGCGCTGTTTGCTATACCCGCTGTTAAGGGCGTGGACTTTGGGAGTGGGTTCGAAGGCGCGAGGCTGAGGGGTTCTCGGAACAACGACCCGTTTATCATCTCTGAGGGCAGGGTCCGGACGCTCACAAACAACGCTGGCGGGATCTTAGGCGGCATCAGTAACGGAATGCCGATAACCTGCAGGGTAGCCATAAAGCCGACGCCGTCGATCTCTCTACCCCAGAGGACGGTGAATCTGAAGACGATGAGCGAAACCCAGATTACGATCCATGGCAGACACGATCCTTGCGTGGTCCCAAGGGCGATTCCGGTGGTGGAGGCTATGGTGTCTATCGTGCTGGTGGACCATTCTTTGAGGATGGGTGTGCTTCCCGTCGCGTTGAGGAGGGCTGAAGGATGAAGGTTGCCTTTCTGGGTCCCAGGGGAACTTTCTGCGAGGAGGCGGCTAGAAGGTATTTCAGTAAGCTCGGAACGGTGTTTATCGCCTCTTCAGACATTCCCGAGATCTTTCGTAAGGTCGAGAGAGATGAGGCTGACCGGGGGGTCGTTCCGATAGAGAACTCGACGGAGGGGTCGGTCAACCTGACCCTTGACCTTCTCCACGAGTGTCCGCTCAAGGTCAGCGGGGAGGTTGAGCTGAGGGTCCGGCACAACCTGATAGTCAGGCCCGGCATGAAGATGGGCGATGTGACTGTCGTGATGTCTCACCCCCAAGCCTTGGCGCAGTGCAGGAGGTTCCTCGTCGAGAACCTCCCAGACGCGAAGAGGATGGAGGTGGCGAGCACGGCGAAAGCTGTGGAGATGTTGAGGAGAACTCGAGGCGCCGCGGCTATCGGGACCGCCCTCGCCGCGGAAGTCAACAAGATGGACATCTTGGTCAAGGGGATAGAAGATAACCCGAACAACTTCACCAGGTTCTTTGTCATCGGAAGATCTCCCGCCCCCCCGAGCGGGGAGGACAAGACATCCATCGCGTTCACTGTACCGAACGTCCCCGGTTCGCTTTATCACGCCCTAGGTGAGTTCGCGGTCAGGGACATCAACCTGACGAAGATTGAGTCGCGACCGACTAAACAGCGACCCTGGGAGTATATCTTCTACATCGATTTTGAGGGTCATACTAGTGAACCGAGGTGTGTCGAGGCTTTGGAGGGTCTGAGAAAGAAGGCGGCTTTTCTGGAGGTGCTGGGATCTTATCCCAAAGCAAGATCCTGATCGTCGGCGCGGGAAGAATGGGAAGACTCCTGGCGAAGGGTCTTGCCGGGCTGGGCATGACCATCGCCGTTAACGATCTCGATCAGAAGAGAGGCAGAAAGGTGGCTGAAAGCCTCGGCGTTGGGTTCAAAGAGCTCCCCCAGAGCATTGATGATGAGATAGTCCTCGTTTCGGTTCCCCTGGAGAAGACTGTGGAGGTTTGCAGAGACGTTGCGAGCAGGATGAAGAGGGGCTCCCTGCTAATCGACATCTCATCGGTAAAGACGGGTGTGGCGGACAGAGTAGCGTCCTTCATCCCCCAAGGGGTGGAGTACATCAGCATCCACCCTCTATTCGGACCTGCGGTCAGAAGTTTGAGGGGTAAGAGCTTCGTCATCGTTCCGGTTAAGTCTGGGCGTTGGCTCGGCGAGTTGGAGAGGACTCTACGCAACTTGTCCGGGAAGGTGGTGGTCACGGATGTCCGGGAGCACGACAGAATGATGGGCACGGTTCAGGTCCTCCACCACTTCGCGTACCTCTGCTTGGCCACATGCCTCGCGAGGTCTAGGGTAGGAGAGGGGTTCTCCACCGAGTCGTTTGCGGAGACGATGAGGCTCCTGAAGCGGATTGGCAAGAATCTTGAGGTGGTGCTCTCCATACAGAGGGACAACCCCGAGGCTCAGGGGGTTCGGGAGAAGTTTGTGGAGGTTGCTGAGGAGTTGGCTAGATTGGGTCCTGAGGAGTTGAGGAAGACAGCTCGTGAGGCCTTCAAGTCCTTAGCGTTCAGTTAGCTACTATGCTCTCTTTATTCTCTCGTAGAAGTCTATGAGGATCTTGGTCTTCTCGCTCTCGTCGTTGAGGGCGATGATCTTCATCTGCCCTGATACCTGCTCGAACGCGACTATTCCTTCCTCCACGAACGGCTGTAGAACCCGGGCTATCGTTGAAGGTGACATGCTCAGAAGCCTGGCTAAGGTGGCTTGTGTGAATACTCTTCCTCGGTGCTCAAGTAGGTACTCAAGTAGCCTGGTCTGAGCGCTGCTCTCGAAGATTCGAATGAGCTTAGTCGTCTTTGCCTTGCCCCTTCCGAACTGGGTCTACGAATGTGCCAACGCTCTTTCCTTGGATTATGCTCTCGACGTTTCTTGGATTATCGACGTTGGTGATCCATGTCGGGATCCCGGATCTCGCTACCACCTTTACCGCAATTGGGTCGAAGAGTTCGTAGCTGCCGGCTACGAATTCACCCGATAAAACCTTCTTCAAGAGCCGATTTACGTCGATCCTGTCGAGCTTCTTTGCGTTGGGGTTTTTGGAGGGGTCTGAAGTGTATACGCCGTCGACATCGGTTGTTCTGATCAGAATGTCCGCTTCAATCGATTCTGCGGCGATGGCAGAGACCGCGTCGGTTGACTGTCCGGGTTGGAGGCCGCCCATTACTACTATCTTGCCGAGTTCGAATGCTCTCCTTAGCTCCTCCACGCTCGCTGGGGGCTCGGAGTACGCGTCCTCCCCGAGCTTGGCGATGAGGAGGCGAGAGTTCAGCCTCGCGACCTCTATCCCGATCATGTCGCAGAGAGCCTCCGATCCTCCCAGCTCCCTAGCAGCTTGGAGCATTCTCCTAGCGCCCTCGCCTCCACCTGTGACCACGACGATTCGGTGTCCCTTTTTCTTCAGCCTTCGGAGGAGCTCCGCGTAGGCTGAGATCTTGGCTGGGTCCAGCTTCATCGGAAAGATGGTTCCGCTGAGTTTGATGACCAGCTTCAAGGCTTCATCATCCGTTCGGTTGCTGTGCAAACTATTTAAGTGGCTTTCGGGTTAGCGTTTACGAAATCCATCGCTTGTTTGGGGCATTTTCTGGTGTCGTCGAAGAGGAGTTCTCTGCTCACATTCCGGCTGAAGCGGGCTCTGGAGACTCTCTCCTCGAAGGAGGGGCGTCACACCGAGCTGATTTCGCTCTACGTTCCGCCGGACCGCCAGATAAGCGATGCCATGAACAACCTGAGGCAGGAGTACAGCACGGCATCGAACATAAAGTCTAGGACCACGCGGAAGAACGTCCTCGACGCGATTGAGAAGGTTATGCAGAGGCTCAGACTGTTCAAGACGCCGCCGGAAACTGGTCTTGTGATCTTCAGCGGTGCGCTGCCTCAGAACGGACCAGGTAGCGAGAAGATCGAGACCTACGTGATCGTTCCTCCCGAGCCTGTGAACATCTACCTCTACCGGTGTGACGACAAGTTTCACCTTGACCCCCTTCGTGAGATGCTGAGGGCGAAGGAGACGTATGGCATACTCGTCGTCGACGGTAGCGGGGCTGCGATCGCGCTCTTGAGGGGCAACAGGCTTGACATAGTGGACGAGGTCACTTCCGGTCTGCCCGGGAAGCATCGGGCTGGTGGTCAGTCCGCGAGGCGGTTTGAGCGTCTGAGAGAGGCGGAGGTTAACGATTACTACAAGAGGGTCGGGACGCACGCGAACGAGGCGTTCCTCCAAGTTCCAGACCTGAAGGGCATAATAGTAGGTGGACCGGGACCCACGAAGGTCGAGTTTCAGGAGGGTGGCTTCCTTCATTACACGCTCAAAGGGAAGATCTTGGGGGCCGTCGACACATCGTATGTGGGCTACAAGGGTGTGGACGAGGTTGTGGTGAAGTCGCAAGACATACTCAGAGAGGTCCGCTATCTGGAGGAGAAGAGGCTGGTTCAACAGTTCCTGTACGAGCTTGGACACGAAACCGGGCTTGCGACATACGGCGAGAGGGAGGTTCGGGAGGCCATCCGCAAAGCGGCTGTTAGAACTCTCCTAATCTCCGAGGACCTAGACCAGCTTAGAGTGGAGATGAGCTGCTCAAACTGCGGTTACACCGAGAATCGAACGATACGCAAGACAGAGCTTTCGAAGGTACAGCAGGAGACGGCGACTGGGCGCTGCCCGAACTGCTCGGCTCAAACCCTCGTAATGAATGAGCCAAAGGATGTTATTGACGAGCTGGCGGAGCTGGCGGACCAATCTGGTGCGAGCGCTGAGGTGATATCCACCCAGACCGAGGAGGGGGTTATGCTGATCAAGAGCTTCGGGGGTTTAGCGGCGATTCTGAAGTACCCCATGTAGTTCGCTCTGGGCTATCCCGACCTCTCTCAACGGTTAAATTCATGTCATGGAGCTTACTAACCGTCAGGTTTAACCGAGGTGACAGGCTGAGCGATCAGCGAACTCGCCTCTTTTTGGTCGGTGTGCCGTTGACCGAGTCGAAGCCGGGTCTGGGAAACAAGCTGCAAGAGGGTCTGCCCAAGCTCTACAAGCCCGCCGAGATCGAGGGGAAGTGGCAGGAGTACTGGGGTAGACCCGATGTTTACGAGGCGGTGTACCGGTTTGATAAGAGGGCTGGTCTTCCGACGTTCGTGGCGGATACGCCGCCGCCTTTCACGTCGGGAGAGCTCCACATCGGTCAGGCGTACTGGGTGGTCATCAGCGACACGCTGGGTCGTTACAAAAGGATGCGTGGGTTGAACGTTCTTCTCCCGCAGGGTTGGGATTGTCAGGGTCTTCCCACCGAGCTGAAGGTGCAGTACAGGTGGAAGATCCCGCGCGAGGACAAGGAGAGGTTTCGAGAGAAGTGTCGTGAGTGGACCCACCTCATGATCGCGGCGATGAAGGGTACTATGATCAAGCTCGGCTACCGTCCGGACTGGGAGCAGTTCGAGTACAGAACTATGGATCCCTCCTACTGGATGGCGGTCCAGTCGAGCCTTCTGGGCTTCTATAGGAAGGGATTGATCTACAGGCAGGAGTTCCCAGTCCACTGGTGTCCGAGGTGCGAGACCGCCCTTGCTCAGGCTGAGCTCGGGTACATAGAGGAGGGGGCTTCACTCTACTACATCAAGTTCCCGTCCGACGGGGGATACTTGGAGGTGGCCACAACTAGGCCGGAGCTCATCCCCGCCTGCCAAGCGCTAACGGTCCACCCCGAGGATGAGAGGTACAAGAGCCTAGTCGGAAGGAAGGCGAGGACGCCGATCTTCGATAAGGAGATTCCCGTCATCGCGGATGCGGATGTTGATCCCGCGTTCGGGACAGGCATCGTGATGATATGCACCTTCGGGGACGAGCAGGACATCCGGTGGCAGCAGAGGTACAGGCTTCCCACGCAGAGGACGATCGACGAGAGGGGGAGAATCATCAACACGGGAAGGTATGACGGGCTCGACGTTAAGACGGCGAGAGCGAGGATTGTCGGAGACCTGAGGGCTCAAAACCTGATCTCCAGGGAGGAACGAATCTCACACAAGGTCCTCAGCCATACTGAGAGGTCGGACTGCCAGTCGCCCATCGAGTTCTTGGTCAGGAAGCAGTGGTTCATCCGGATTTTACCCCTGAAACTCTCGGTTCTGGAGGCTTGCAAGACTATGGAGTGGATTCCGCCTCACAACCTCCAGCGCCTCATCGATTGGGTGGGAAGCGTTGAGTGGGACTGGGTGATTTCGAGGCAGAGAGTGTACGGCACGCCAATCCCGTTCTGGTACTGCGGTGACTGTGATCGCATCATTCCGGCTGAGGAGGAGCGGCTTCCTATCGACCCTTCTAGGGATAAGCCGCACCTCGAAGCCTGCCCCAAATGCGGCTCTCGGAAGATCTTGGGAGCCGACGATGTCTGCGACTGCTGGGTCGACTCGAGCATAACTCCCCTGATCATCTCCGGCTACCTTCCACGGGAGTCCTACTTCTCCAAGGCCTATCCATCTGACGTGAGGGTGCAGGGTCACGACATAATCAGGACGTGGCTCTTCTACACAACCCTGCGCTGCATGGCTCTCACGGAGGAGAAGCCCTTCAGACAGGTTCTCATCCACGGACACATTCTGGGTCCCGACGGGCGTAGGATGTCCAAGTCGAGGGGGAACGTGATAGACCCGAAGGAGCACTTGGCCGACCACGGGGCTGACTCGCTCAGGCAAGCCCTGCTCTCTTTGACCATAGGGTCTGACTTCCCCTTCAAGTGGGAGGTTGTGAGGTACGGCAAAGCCTTCCTGCAGAAGTACTGGTCCTCCGCGAGGTTTGCTGAGCCGTTCGTCAAGGGCTACACCCCGAGTGAACAAGACTCAATGGTCCTAACCACGCTCGATCGGTGGGTCCTCTCAAGGCTGTTTAAGGCGACGAGGCGCGCCACCGAAGCCATGGAGAAGTACCGCTTTCACGCGGCGTTGGAGGCGATCCAGAGCTTCTTCTGGCACGAGTTCTGCGACCAGTACCTCGAGACGGTTAAGCACCGGCTCTACAGGGAACAGCCAGACAACGCGGCGAAGTACACGCTGTTCACCGTCCTAAGAACGACAACCCTACTGCTCGCTCCGATCTGCCCGCACATAGCGGAGGAGGTGTACCATGTTCTGTTCAAGGGACAGGCTGAGCCGTCTTCGGTTCACGGGCAATCTTGGCCGGATCCAAGGCTCATTCTTCACGACAGAAGGTCCGAACAGGAGGGCAGGACCTTGGTCGGCGCGATAGCCAGGGTTCGATCGCTGAAGTCTAGGAGCGGACTGCCTCTCAGCTCAACCGTTAAGGAGGTCACCGTCAAGGCGTCTGAAAAAGCGCTCGACATCTTGAAGAGAGAGGAGGAGGTGGTTAGGGAGACCCTCCACATCCAAAAGCTCAACTACAGCGCAGGAAAAAGGCTGTCCATAAGTCTGGGTTAGAGCTCCGAGTCTTTTGGAGGTGCTTGTCTGAACGGTTTTTCCATCATTTGATAAACTCTTGAAGACCCTTCGCACTCTTCTCTTGTCGAGTCTCTCTGATTTCTTCCCCCACTTCTAGGATCATCCCATCGTAGGCGGCGATGGTCGGAGTTTTGGTCACTTCTTGTATGTACGCGGCTTCCCTCCAGGGGTTGGCTTGTAGCATCTTCATCCCGAAGTGTGTGAGGACCGCCTTCTCGGGTCTCGCCTCCTCGACTATGCTCGCCGCGTCATCGGTGGTCATATGCCCCTTCCAAGGGTCTCCCCTAGGTCTCATAGCGCATAGAATGAGAAGCCTCGTTCCTTTGTAAAGATCCCCTAAGCCTTGGAAGTATTCCGTGTCTGATGTGTAGCCAACCGTTCCAGCCTCGGGGAAGGTGAGTTTGTACCCAACAGCGTCCGGGTCGGTGTGCTGGGCTCTGATCACCGTGATCCGGGTGCTGTCTGCCTCGAAGCTGAGTCCTGGTTTAGCCTCTACCACGTTTTCGACCATGCTCTGATGATACTTTGAGATCGCTGGCTCACAGACATCGTTTCCGTAGAGGACGCTACGCGGTCCGACGAGGGTTCCCCGCCGCCTGGTCATGGCTGCGGTCATGGCTTCCACGAATATCTCTCCGTCGTTGTAGTGGTCTGGGTGGGAGTGGGAGATCAGGACCGCCCTGACCTTCTGTGGGCTGAGCTTCTTCTCGATGGAGCGGATGAGCGCTCCCGGTCCCGGATCTATGTGAAGGTGAGCGTCACTCGGGATTACGCGTATTCCACCCGTCCACCGCACCTGCGTGAGCACCGCGTTCCTACCACCGCCCGTGCCAAGAAAGGCTAATTGAAGCAACCCAACTCGCCTCTTCCATGACTTGTCCAGGTCACGGCTCTGTAATGCGCCGGCACTCCGCTAATCTTATACTTGCTCGTCCGACCTCTTTTGGTTATCTAGTCTTTGAAGGACCGGTTCAGGCATGCGAGGCGGACTTTCGAGGCTGTTGAACAAGATCGATCTTCACACGCATACAACCTTCTCGGACGGGTCTTGCTCCGTGGAAGATGTCGTGCAGATGGCAAGGGTCCGTGGTCTTGAGTTCGTGGCTGTGACCGACCACTACAGCGAGGCTCAGGAGTTGCCTAAGAGGATGAGAAAGGCGCAGATACTAGGTTACTTGGATGCTTTGAACGGCTTGCCCCTGCTGAGGGGGGTTGAGGTTGAGATATTCGGAGACGGCACAGTTTCGATCTCTTCGGAGACAGCGAGGCTGTTTGACCTCGTGATCGGAGGAGTTCACAACCTGAACGACCGGGTCTTCTGGGGGGACTCGAGACCGATCTGGAACCCGCCGCAGTTTATGAAGGATCTGAGCCGCGCCCTGATCAAGGGAATGGAAACCGGCTTGATAGACGTTCTGGCTCACCCAACCTGGCTACCCGAAGCCATTCGGCCAGCAGCGACTAGCCTTGTGACGGCTGATTGGATCAGCGAAGTTGTCGATGCGGCCCGTAGTTGTGAGGTGGCGATGGAGGTGAGCGGGGCTTGGAGGGTTCCCGAAGAATCGTTTGTCCAAAAGTGTCTGGACCGCGGAGTCGAGCTCTCCATCGGGAGTGACGCCCACAACGTCAACATGGTAGGTGAGACGGGCTACGCGGTCGACTTGCTGAGGAAAACTGGCGCTGAGGCGAAAGATGTGTTTCTGCCGAGCGCTGCGAGACGCCGAGGTGGGTCGCAGAACTCTTAAAATGGGTCTCAGCCTAAATACGGTGCGCGGGCCGGTAGCTCAGCCTGGTTTCGAAAGCCAGAGAGAGCGTTCGACTCGGATCCCATCCTCGGGCTGAGGGCGAAGCTGATAAGCTGGGCGTGCAGAGACCGAAAGGTCGAGGGACCGAAGCCCTCCCGGCCCACCAGTTGCACTGCTCCACGCCTAGGGTCGCCAGTGGAGCCACAACATAAGGCTTATATCGGGAGAACAGGGTCTTTTGAGTTGCGCGTCTTACGCGTAGGTCCCGCAGCTTAGCTGGCGGCGTTGACCACGACTTGAGGGCGTCACACGCCCGTGGATGAACTGGTCGACCTCCGGTTGCGGGAACACATATGAGGCCCCAAATAAGACGACCCAGAACGGGTCGATGGTTTGGGTCTGATGTGGGCTCACAGCTCATCCGTCAAACCCTAGTCGGCAGTACGGTCGTCTTCCAAATCCGGTTGATCCTGCCGGACCCCACTGCTATCGGGGTGAGACTAAGCCATGCGAGTCACGCGCTCCAAGGCCACGTTTGGAGTGCGGCATACGGCTCAGTAGCGCGTGGTCAACCTGCCCTTAGGATGGAGACAACCCCGGGAAACTGGGACTAATAACCAATAGGCAGAAGCGCCTGGAAGGGTCTTCTGCCCAAATGGCGTTGGGGTCATGCCCCTCAATGTCGCCTAAGGATGGGACCGCGTCCGATCAGGTTGTTGGTGAGGTAACGGCTCACCAAGCCTATAACCGGTACGGGCCCTGAGAGGGGGAGCCCGGAGATGGGGACTGAGACAAGGCCCCAGGCCCTACGGGGCGCAGCAGGCGCGAAAACTCCGCAATGCGCGAAAGCGTGACGGGGTTACCCCGAGTGCCGTCCGCTAAGGATGGCTTTTCCCCAATGTAGCGAGTTGGGGGAATAAGAGGAGGGCAAGACTGGTGTCAGCCGCCGCGGTAATACCAGCTCCTCGAGTGGTGGGGACGATTATTGGGCCTAAAGCGTCCGTAGCCGGCTTGGCAAGTCCTCCGTTAAATCTGGCGATTCAATCGCTAGACTGCGGTGGATACTACCAGGCTAGGGGGCGGGAGAGGTCGACGGTAGTCCTGGGGTAGGGGTGAAATCCTATAATCCCGGGAGGACCACCAGTGGCGAAGGCGGTCGACTAGAACGCGCCCGACGGTGATGGACGAAAGCTGGGGGAGCGAACCGGATTAGATACCCGGGTAGTCCCAGCTGTAAACGATGCAGGCTAGGTGTTGGAACGGCTACGGGCCGTTCCGGTGCCGCAGGGAAGCTATTAAGCCTGCCGCCTGGGAAGTACGGCCGCAAGGCTGAAACTTAAAGGAATTGGCGGGGGAGCACCACAAGGGGTGAAGCCTGCGGTTTAATTGGAGTCAACGCCGGGAAACTTACCGGGGAAGACAGCAGGATGAAGGTCAGATTGAAGGTCTTACTGGACAAGCTGAGAGGAGGTGCATGGCCGTCGCCAGTTCGTGCCGTGAGGTGTCCTGTTAAGTCAGGCAACGAACGAGACCCTCACCCTTAGTTGCCAGCGGACCCCTACGGGGTGCCGGGCACACCAAGGGGACTGCCATCGAAAAGATGGAGGAAGGAGGGGGCCACGGCAGGTCAGCATGCCCCGAATTCCCCGGGCCACACGCGGGCTGCAATGGTGGGGACAGTGGGCTCCAACCCCGAAAGGGGAAGGTAATCCCGAAACCCCGCCTCAGTTGGGATCGAGGGCTGAAACCCGCCCTCGTGAACATGGAATCCCTAGTAACCGCGTGTCATCATCGCGCGGTGAATACGTCCCTGCTCCTTGCACACACCGCCCGTCGCTTCACCCGAGTCGGGATTTGGCGAGGCATAGCCTCCTTGACTGTGCCGAACCTAGTTTCGGCGAGGGGGAAGAAGTCGTAACAAGGTGGCCGTAGGGGAACCTGCGGCCGGATCACCTCCTTAGACAGAAGCCGACTGGGGACGATAGTCTGAGTCTGTGAGCCGATCTGTGTGCAGCCTAGGATCAACGTTCTAGGCGAAGGGCGTAGTGGGTCGAGTGACTCATGATGATCGCCGTGCATAGGTTCGGTGCCGAATGGGTGCTGGGCTTCCTAGTAAGTCCGACACGCCACGCCACTTGGTGGATGGTTCGGCTCAGGAGCCGAGGAAGGGCGTAGCAAGCTGCGATAAGCCTCGGGTAGGCGCACGCGGCCTTCGATCCGAGGATCCCCGAATGGAACCTCCTACCGTGGACCCTTGTGGTTTGCGGTGCTCCGTGAGGAGCGGGAACTCTCCGAACTGAAACATCTTAGTAGGAGAAGGAGAAGAGACCAATCGGTATTCCCCTAGTAGCAGAGAGCGAAGGGGGAGAAGTCCAAACCAAATCCCGCGGGGAAACTCGTGGGAGATGTGGTGTAGTGGGCCCGGTCTCCTCCTCGTCGACAAAGTCGAAGTGGTCTGGAAAGTCCCGCCATAGAGGGTGATAGCCCCGTAGACGCAGATCGACAGGAGTCGGGCTGGGTACCCGGAGTACCATGCCTTGATTCTGGCTTGGGAAACTGGGAGCCATCAACTCCCAAGACTAAACACTCCCTGAGACCGATAGCGCACCAGTACGGTGACGGAAAACTGAAAAGTACCCCGAAAGGGGGTTTAAAAGAGCCTGAAACCAGGTGGTTATTGACGTGCGTGGCCTGAAAGGGCAGATCCCCTCCGAAGGAAACCGCGGTGACGCGGCGGTACGAGGAGGGGGGACCAGGGTCACGCGCTCAGTCTCGAAGCACTGGCCGGGGAGTTCACGGTCGTGGCGAGCTTAAGGGTGTCAACCCCGAAGGCGTAGGGAAACCAACTGCCCGCAGCCGGGCAACCGGCGAGGGGCGGGGTCTGAAAGGGCCTGGAGTCACGGCTGTGAGACTCGAAACCGGGCGATCTATCCCTGGGCAGGGCGAAGCCGGGCGAAAGCCTGGTGGAGGCCCGAGAGGGTGCTGACGTGCAATTCGCTCCCTTGACCTGGGGTTAGGGGCTAAAGACCCATCTAGCCCGGTCATAGCTAGTTCCCTCCGAAGTGGGTCGCAGCCCAGCCTCAAGCGAGGTTACTGTCGGGGTAGAGCACTGACCAGAAGGCAAGAACTCGAAAGGGTTCACCTTCTTCTCAAACTCCGAATTCGACAGTGCCGTAGACCTTGAGAGACGGGTTCCGGGGGGTAAGCCCCCGGGCCGAGAGGGGAACAACCCAGACCAAGGCTAAGGCCCCCAAACGCTGGCTAAGTGTCAAACCAAAAGGCGTCCCCAGCCCTAGACAGCGGGGAGATCGGCCTAGAAGCAGCCATTCTTCAAAGAGTGCGTAACAGCTCACCCGCCGAGGCTGAGGGCCCTGAAAATATCAGGGGCTAAGCCAGCTGCCGAGACCTTGGGGTACAGCGCAAGCTGTAATCCGGTAGGAGGGCGTCCTGGCTGGACAGAAGCTGGGCCGTGAGGTCCAGTGGACCGGTCAGGATTGCAGATCCCGGTGGTAGTAACAGCATAGTCGGGTGAAAATCCCGATCGCCGTATGGGCCAGGGCTCCCCAGCGATGCGTCATCAGCTGGGGGTAAGTCGGTCCTAAGGTCAGTCCTAACCGAGCTGGCCGAAAGGGAAACCGGTTAAGATTCCGGTACCACGGAGGTACGTGCGGCAACGCAAGCCCGATGCCAGACGCTTCGGGGTAGGCTGAGCAGGGCTGTCGCCCTGTTTAACCGTATACCCCTGGGGAGTGCCGTAATGGCGAGAACCAGGATAAAGCGGGAATAGCCGCCCGTTTTAGGGTGGTTCAGTCGATCCCTGGAGCCCGTGAAAATGGCGTCGGGAGGGATCCTTCGTGACCGTACCTAGAACCGACACAGGTGTCCCTAGGCGAGAAACCTCAGGCGTGTCGGGTTGAACCCGTGGCGAGGGAACTAGGCAAATTAGCCCCGTAACTTCGGGATAAGGGGTGCCTATGGTTTTAGCCTCAGGCTGGAACCGTAGGTCGCAGTGGCAAGGGGGTCCTGACTGTTTAATAAAAACATAGCAGGCTGCGAGCCCGAAAGGGTGTGTACAGCCTGTGAATCCTGGCCAGCGCTGGTACCTGAAACCCGGGTCCAACTGGGCTAAGGGCCAGTTAGCGCCGGGAGTAACTCTGACTCTCTTAAGGTAGCCAAATGCCTTGTCGGGTAAGTTCCGACGTGCATGAATGGATCAACTAGGACCCCGCTGTCCCCGCCCGGGGCCCGGTGAACCCACATAATCCGCGCGAACAGTCCGGAGATTTCCAGCGGAGAGAGAAGACCCCGTGGAGTTTTACTGCAGCCTGTCGCTGGGACGTGGTTGCTGGAGCAGAGTGTAGGCGGGAGCCGTCGATCCCAGTCTCTTCGGGGGCTGGGGGAGGCAACGTTGGAACACCGCCCTTCGGAGGCTACGCCTCTCACCGGGGCGCAAGCCCTGGAACAACGGTAGGTGGGCAGTTTGGCTGGGGCGGCACCCCCTTGAAAAGGTATCGAGGGGGCCCAATGGTCGGCTCAGGCGGGACAGAAACCCGCCGCAGAGGGCAAAGCCAAAAGCCGGCCTGACTGGATCTTCCACGGCAAGAGATCCAGAGGCGAAAGCCGGGCTTAGCGATCCTTCGTGTCCCCATTGATGGGGGCCGGAGGTGTCAGAAAAATTACCCCGGGGATAACAGGCTCGTCGCGGGCGAGAGCTCCCATCGACCCCGCGGTTTGGTACCTCGTCGTCGGCTCTTCCCATCCTGGCGGTGCAGCAGCCGCCAAGGGTAGGGCTGCTCGCCCATTAAAGGGGAACGTGAGCTGGGTTTAGACCGTCGTGAGACAGGTCGGACTCTACTTGCTGGAAATGCTGGTCGCTTGAGGGGAAGGCGTCCCTAGTACGAGAGGAACGGGGCGCCGTAGCCACTAGTTTACCGGTTGTCCGATAGGGCACTGCCGGGCAGCCACGCTGCTTCGGATAAGAGCTGAAAGCATCTAAGCTCGAAGCCGATCCCGAAAACAGGCGGCCATTCCCAGGCGTGTGGGCTCGGTAACGGGTCCACGGCCGCGGACGAGAGCCGGGGTAGAAGACCCCGTTGATGGAGTGGGAGTGTACGTCAGAAGACTTCGGTCGACTGGCTGAGCTCGCCACCCCCAATCGCTCGAGGTGTCGGGCCGAAAAAGAGGCCCGGTGCCCAGGCAAACCCGAACCTATAGCACGGCGTTCAGCTGCTCTATTCTAGAGATCTGTCTAGACTCCTGATCCACACCGTCCCATTCCCTGTTCGACGTACCTGCTCCCCTGTGGCGAGTGTCACCGTTAGAAAGGTTTATCACGTCAGTCTCAGCCTCCATCTTGGGGCAAGCTGGTGGGCAGGTGTCGGGTGCCCTCGTGGTGCCTGGGGAAGTTCCTCCCTCAACACAGCCCGCGGCGCCGTGAGGCGCGGGGGGAGACCCCTAGCTCCGGCCCAGAAACGATATCCCTCCCGGCTGAGGGGGATGATCCGGCGATTGAGCCGTTGACGACGCTGGGAGAGAGATTGAAACGCGCCGCCTCGCGGGAGCAAGGCCAAGTAGGAGCCTATGAGGCTGTGCGATGGCTCGGGTAGGCTGCTTAGTCGAATCCTGCCTAGAACAGAAGGAGGACTACGACCAGCATGCCCCGCAACAGGGGTCTGACCGTTTCTCGGGTTTGAGAAGTTTTTTATGAACTCTTGGCAGAGGTAAGTGTGGTGTTCTCCATGCCAACCGCGTTTGTGTTGATCAACTCTGAGACTGGGTCCGAGGATGAGGTCATCAGGGCGTTGAAGAAGATCGATGCTGTTAAGGAGGCGTACAAGGTCTACGGAGTGCACGATATCGTAGTGAAGGTCGAGTCGGACACCATGGAGGAGCTGGAGAGGGCGATTACCTGGCGGATCCGGCGGGTGGATAAGATTCAGACAACCCAGACGATGATCGTGTCGAAGTAGCGTCAGCAGCCCAGTTACCGCATGAATTGCTTTTGTATTTCCACGATCTGGCTGCTGTCCTGGGCTTTTGAATAGGCCTCAAGCGGCTCCCTGTTCATCTCCAAGAATTTGGTACCCCATTTGAAGATCGAGAGTAGCCTCTCAGCCTGTTCTCGGTAGCCGATTATGCAGAGGGCTGCGGCGAGCGCCTCGACGGTGGAGAGTTTGCCTGGAGTTCCGTAGTTCGTGGGGTTGGCGGCGACGAGGTACGGCAGGCATCGGGTTACGCCGAGCCTCCGGATGTAGAAAACTTCCTCTGCGTGAATCCAGCTGCAATCTAAAGCCGCAAGTCCGTTCGTCTCCACTGCCGGCTGGTCGGAGGGGGAGAAGGCTCGTTCGGAGAAGGGGTCCAAGATTACCGATCTCCACGGGATGTTCTTTATCCTGTAGACTACTTTGACGAGCCCGAACCTTCGAAGCTTAAGGGACGTGCATTTCTTCGGATCGCACTGTCCTGCGTGATAGACGAGTATTCTGACCTCGTGTCCCTTCGATCTCATGGTCTCCGCAACCGTAGGTGAGACATCGGGTCGTCCATGACTTTGGGTATCCAGTCTATCAGGTCAGAGGGGAGGAGGTGGAACCCTCTCTCTGAGGCTGCGAAGTCTCCTGCCGCGCCGTTCAAGAATGCTCCAGCCGAAGCGGCTTCGAAAGGATGAGCTCCCTGGGCTAGGAAGGCGCCGACTATTCCGGAGAGGGTGTCCCCGGTCCCGCCGACGGTCATGCCAGGGTTTCCAGTGGAGTTCAGCTTCACCCCTCTCCCGTCGGAGATGATGTCGAAGCTTCCCTTCAGTGCGCGGGCTTTGAGCAGTATGACCGATTCGAGCTCTAGGGCGGATCGTTTAACATGTTCAATCCTCGTGCCGAGATCGTCGGGTGGGTTCTCTCCTGTGAGGATCTTGTACTCCCCCGCGTGGGGGGTCAGCACGACCTTGGTCTTGAGTCCTCTCTTGAACCTGGAGAACGCCTTGAGGGCGTCAGCGTCGAGGAGAACGGGGATTTGGGCTTTCTCGGCTAGTTCTAGGATTCTGTCGACGGCTTCGGCGCTTTCCTCATGTAATCCAAGCCCTGGGCCCATCACGAGACCTGTGACCTTGCTGAGCATGGGGGCTATTGCGTCTAGATTGCGCGGGTTGAGGTGTTCCCCGCTCAGCTTTAGCGTTATCAGACTGGGGGACATCGAGGATATGGCGTGTGCGGTCTTTTCTGGTGCCGCGATGAAGGCTAGGTCGATGCCTGTCCTGAGGGCGGCTAGGGCGACCATGGCGGGTGCCCCTGAGTATGTCTCGCTTCCACCTACCACGAGCAGGCTGCCGAAGTCCCCTTTCCTTGACTCGCGGGGTCGCGGCTTCTGTACAAGGAGTATATCCCCTGGTCCCGAATACGTGTCGGCTTCGGGGGGTATTCCAATGTCGACTACCACCAAGTCACCGACGTGCTTCCTAGCCTTAGCCAGTCCGGGCTTGGCTCTGTGTAGGGTCACCGTCAGATTTGACTTGACCGCTGACCCTTGAACCTCACCCGTGTCTGGGTCGATTCCAGTGGGCAGATCGATCGAGACTTTGAAGCCCTTCGAGGCGTTTATCTTTTCAACCGCTTGAAGGACGGGCGGTCTGACTCTGCCCCTCACTCCGATACCGAGGAGGGCGTCAACGATGATGTTGGCGTGGATCTCGGGGAGGGACGAGGAGTCTTGGACCGAGCTGGTGGCGACGGTGCTCCTCATCAGTCGCACCGACTCCCAGTTCCTCTTTGTCTCCGCGGTCTCAATGTCCTCGGGTCTTCCCACCAAGACCACCGAGACTTTGAACCCCGAGCAGGCGAGGTGTCTGGCTGTTACACAGCCATCACCGCCCTTCCCTCCGAGACCGGCGAGAATCGTAACCTGACTTTTTTCAGGCTTGAATCTCGAGGCTATCTCGTGTGCCACTCCCCTGCCCGCGTTTTCCATCAGCTGGAGCCTCGAGACGCCTAGGTACTCCGAATTCCACTCCAGCGCTCTCATCTGCCTGCTGGCGACGACCTGTTTCATATCCATCAGCTTTCCTGTCGATCCTTTGAGTGGTTAATTCCTCACAGTGTCCAAAAATGTTTCGTGAGAGCTATGCGCGGACTGAAGATTTGTTCGTTTCACAAGTCCTCTGGAGATCAGGGAGCTGCTAAAGACAATAAGAGTCTTTTAGTTCTATAACCTGTACCAAGACATAATCAACAAGCTTTTTACGGTATTCCGACGGGAATACGCTTAGAGGGGTCTGGATGCCCATAGCGTTCGTGCTGATAAACTCAGAGATCGGCTCCGAGGAAGATGTCCTAGCCGCGCTCAAGAAGATTCCCAATGTGAAGGAGGCGAACGTCGTATACGGTGTTTACGACATCATAGCCAAGGTCGAGGCGGACACGATGGACAAGCTCAAGGAAGTGGTCACCTGGCAGGTCAGGCGGCTCGACAAGGTGAGGAGCACTCTGACAATGATCGTAGTTGAGGGTTCCTAGGAACACTTCCTTCCGCCTGTGCCGTTTTTTGTAGACCTTGACCAACCGTTTTTAACTGCCGTGCATGTCTGATCTGTGTCCAGCGCCTACCGCTTCAAGGTTTAGGGTGTGGCTTAGTGAGATCTGTCATGCAGATTGGCTTTGACGACACCGACTCCCTCAGGATGGGGTGCACGACATACATCGCAGCCCTGCTCGTGGAGAAGCTGGAGGACATCGGGCTGAGGTTCATCGACTACCCCCACTTGGTGAGGCTGAATCCCAACGTCCCCTGGAAGACTCGGGGGAACGGGGCTGTCTGCTTGAGGGTTTCAGGGGATCCTGCCTCGGTGGATGAGGCTAGGGGGCTGGTTCTCGATGAGGTTGAGCGAGGATCGGATCTAGACTCTCCCGGCACCGACCCGGGCGTTGTCTTCCTACGCGGTGGAGAGCCGCCAGGTGAGGTCAGGAAGTTCGCCAAGAGGGCCATTCAGGAGGTTGTTTCGAAGGGGGAGGCTCTGAGGCTGATTAAGAGGTTCGGCGCTGAGGCGGTCGGGTTCAAGTGGGGCAGGGGCATCATTGGAGGCTTGGCGGCTATTGGCGAGACCCTCAGTGGAGACCACACGTACGAGTTGCTCACCTACAGAAAGCCCGAGAACCGCGGGAAGGATCGTGAGGTCGAGACTGACTCGGTGCATCGGTTCGAGAAGGAGACGAGTCAGTCCACTTTCAGCAACATCGACCCCGAGACTGGTCGCGTGCTGATTACTCCGAGGGGTCCAGATCCGGTCCTCTACGGAGTTCGGGGGGAGAGCGCGCAGGCTGTGAAGGCTGCCATCGGAATGATCGGGGTGAGGGAAGAGGTTGAGAGGTGGGTGATATTCCGCACAAACCACGGAACGGACGCCCATCTCAGGCCGGTCCACTCCATAAGCGAGGTTAAGGCGTACACGCCGGTCATAGTTAGGGGAGATGTGGCGGAGGCACCGTGGACCGGGGCTGGTGGGCATGTGTATTTCGCCATACGCGACCACTCTGGAAGGGTGAACTGCGCTGCGTACGAGCCAACCGGAAGCTTTCGCAGCGTCATTAAGGAGCTGATCGAGGGCGACTCTGTCGAGGTCTACGGCGGGGTCAGACCCGCGTCTTCCAAGCACCCCATGACTATAAACCTCGAAAAGATTCGAATCCTGAGGCTAGTCTCGAGGGTGGTTCAAAGTAATCCCCGATGCCCTGTGTGTGGGAAGTCGATGGAGTCTATGGGCAAGGATAAGGGGTTCAGGTGTGAGAGGTGCAAAGTCAGGCTGAGAGGTGTCTGTAAGATATCCACATCCCCGTCGAGGAGAATCTCCACCCAGCTCTACATACCGCCGCCGCGAGCTCATAGGCACCTGACAAAGCCCGAGGTCAGGTATGGAAGGGAGAGGACAGGTCCCCCGGACGGAATGATCGACGACTGGCACTCGCCCTAGGTGGTTCTCGCCAACAGCGCCCCAGTCACGTCGTATGAGAGGTCGAAAAGTAGGAAGGCTATTGCGTATACCCAAGACAGCGCCGAGGCAACAGCCGAGACCACGATCGTAGCTTTGAGAATTGGTCGGTATCTGAATAGCATCCCAACTCCGCCCTTAGTAGTCAGCCGGTCGTGACTCAACTCATCAAGGAACGAGGAGCTCGCTACCACAACTAGTAGCCAGGCTGTCGGCAGCTCAGGACCCAGCAGTAGCGCCGAGAACGCTGTCATAGCCAAGCCGAACACCAAGTTCTTCCTATCTATCTTCTTCGACAGTCCGACCCCGACTATGATGCCCAATACGATTGCCGAGGAGAAACTGCTCTCGGAGACGAGAGTCCCAAAGATCAGTCCGCACATTCCAGCGATAATGAATGGGATGGCGCCTCTCCGCTTCTCGCCCGTGTGGTCCGACAGCTTGAGCGTGAATCCTGCGAGCCCGAACAGTACAGCGAGAGCCCAGGGCTCTATGCTCACCATAGTCACCTCGAGACTGGCACTCCTGTTGACAACGGGCAGTTCAAGTGACAGAGATATGCGGGCTGGTAAAAGTCTGCCCTACGCCGCGACGACCCAGAAGAGGATTATCAGAGCGTACGCGGGGAGAAGGGTCGCCAACACGTAGGGAACACCAGCCTTGATGAACCTCGCGAAGCTGACGTCTTCTCCCTCCCTCCTACATATCGACACTCCCACCATGCTACTCGGGGCGGAGATCATCGTCGTGCAGCTTCCGCTGTAGCCGGCTGCCATCAAGACCATGTAGAGTGGGACCGGGTCGTATCCTAGTATGCTCGCGAACCTACCGACGACGGCTATCATGGCTATCAGGTAGGGGACGTTGATTATCACGCTACAGGTCAGAAGGGTGAAGATCATCAGTACCGTGATAGCCATGAAGAGTCCACCCGTTTGGACAAGCCCACCGAGGGTCTCGGCTATCAGCCTTATCACTCCCGACTTGTTGAGTCCGCCGATCATCGCGAAGATGCCTATGAGGAAGAGAAGCGTTGACCAGTCGACCTTTGATATGGCTTTTCCGAAATCGCGGTCTGCGATGATCACTAGGATGCCGGCGAACAGGATCGCTACCGCGAACTCCGGCAACCCCGTCATCCTTTTCAGGGCTAAAGCCACTATTACGGCAAGTAGCGCTCCCACGGACTTTATCGCGAGGTTTCTGTCGGCGATCTCCACGCTCCCAGCTTGGCCTGATAGACCTGCGTCAATCTTCATCGGAACCTGCTTCCTGAATACGAAGACCGCTGCGATTGCTCCGCAGAGTGCAGCTATGTTCGAGTACAGGAACATGGAGGGCCTTCCCTTGTAAATGAACCAGTCGTTGAAGCCTAGACCGCTCACACTTGCCAGGTAGATCTGCGGGGGGTCGGATATCATCGTCCCATAGCCGGTTATGTTGACGGACATTCCCATGGTTAAGAGAAGGGGAATCACGCTCATCCCGATGAGCCTCGACGCGCTCACCGCGATGGGTGCGAAGGTGAGCATCGTGGTGGTGTTGTCCACGAAGTTTGAGGTGAAGGCTGAGAAGTAGGACATGAACCCGAGGAGCACCCTGGGTCTGCCTCCTGAGGCTTTTAGCAGCTTCGCGGCGATCCATGCTGGTAGTCCCGAGTCGGCGAAGTAGCCAGTGATAATCATCAAACCGATCAGAAGAAAGATCACGTTCCACTCGATCGATTGGAAGACATCTTCCATGGTCATAATCCCGAGGAAGACCATCAGGGTGGCGCCGATCAGGGAGACCAGTGCCTTGTCAAGTAGGTTGAAGGCGATCACGACGATGACGCCCAAGAAGACCGCGGCGGAGATGATCAGCGTTGTTTCCATTGGTACTCCTCCCGAACAGATTTCTTGTCTTCGTCAAATAGGACTGTTAAGCCTTGTGCAGAGCGGACTGGTAACTTTCAACTAAGACGGCTGTTCCGGGATAGAGAGATCACATACTGGTGGGACTTAGCGTGTGCGGTTAGTCCCCTCTAAGCTTCTCCTCTATCGTCTTCAGCTGTCCGCCTTCAATGTAGCGGATCTTCGTTTCGAGCCTGATGTTCAGCCCCAGTCTTTGGAGAAACGAGTAGAGCTGCTCACCGTCCACCGACCCTTTTAGATCGCCCTTCTCCACCAGCTCGACCAAGGCTTTCTTCAGTCGCCCGATGACCTCCGGGTATTGGCTCTCCGCGGCGTTCCAGACCTCCCACGCCCTACCGACGAAGACCTTGTCAAGGCTTGCCTTCGGACTTGGCTTCTCCTGAGGCTCCGCTCCCTTTTCAGCCTGCTTCAGGAGGAGCTTCCTCTTCAGCTCGAGCATCCGGCGTCGCCTCCACAGCTCAACCTCCTGGTCTTCGCTGGCCAATCCCGGGTAGCCCCAACGCATCTAGGCAATAGAACCGAAGGACCCGATAAAAGGTTGTCTCTTGCCTAGAACACGCGGTGTCTCTGGTCCTGCCGCGGGTCTTTGCGTGTCTAGGGGGCTGAAAGAAACCTTTTAACCTCAGCCCCTCCATCATAAACTCCCGTAGCGGGGTAGGGTAGCCAGGCTTAACCCGCAGGGCTCATAGGAGAGCTCTGAGAGACCCTGAGATAGGCGGAAGCCCTCAAGCGGTGGTTCGAAAGCGCCGAGGCGCCGAGCATCCATCCCCCGCTACCACTCACGAATCCTCTTACGGCGAACAGCACCCGAACCTGATCTGAAGCCGTCGGTCTTCAAGTAGAGTATTTAAGCGCCACTATTCCGCCGACCCTCTTCTCTCACGTCTGACTCTTCTCCAGATAACCGATCAGTCCGAACGACCTGAGTCGACCAGCTATGACCGATCTGGACATCACCAGAAGCAGCGCGTAGCCCAGAACGCCGATAGCCACCACACTTCCCGTTAGAACGCCGATCACTCCAACCTCCAGAGGTATCTGGAAGAGATAGCTCAGGTAATCGCCGACGATCAGTGACACCACGACTATCTCGGTAGCCACCGCGAGTAGTTGCATCCCCCTAGCCCGCCTCTGACCTATCCTCCACGCGATGTAGGTCGCGACAAAGTTCGCAACGGTCCCACCCACCACGTCGACCCAGCCGAGGCCACCGAAGAAGTTCGCCACGAACGCCCCCAGCGAGAGTCCAAGCACCGCCGGCCAACCGAAGAGGACCGCGAGGGGTAGCAGGGCGTCAACCACTCTGACCTGCAATACGTAGAAGCTGATTGGAGCGAGGGCGACAACGCCCACGGCGTAGAGGGCGGCGAAGAGAGCGGTCAAAGAGACGGTTAAAGCGGGTTTACTCTTCAATTCAATCTTTCACCTCCCGACGCCGGGGTTTGTTAGGCGCAACGGGTGGGAGGTCCCACTCACGCGCCAAGCCTGGCACAGTCTTCGATCGGGCTAATAAGTTTTGGCGGGGAGGGTACACTTGAAGTGTTCATGACCCTGGAGACGGTCAACTTTCTCGCATAAGTGATGGCTCCCGCTCTGTGCAGAGAAGACCAGCCCTCTACAGTTTGTCTAAATTCTCCGAATTTTCTTGACTTTTTGAAAAGCATTTTTGCCAAATGCTTCGCACAAGTAAAAAGATAAAAGCTGATGTGGCGCATAAGCAAAATTGAGGCTAAGATTATGGCTGAGCCCAAACTCGGCGAACAAGCCGTGGGCAGGACGGGCTTCCTAGACGTTAGGGTGCCAGAACTTGTGCTGGGCTGCCGTTCCAGAAACCACGATAGGTGCAGTGAGGTTGTAATAGACGGAGTGCTCTGCCATTTAGGCAACCTATCGAGTCTATCAAACAGGATTGGGAAGTACCTGGGCAGTCCAGACGGGTGCACGATCCTCTCTTTGTCTACTCTCGTGTCAAAGTCGTTGTCTGCCGTGGGAGGATCGTCTGACTGGCTGGCGCAGCCTAGAATAGGCAGAGCATTCGTGAAAACTCTGGGGAGGTTCGCCTTGCCGAGTTTGCCGGAATCGCTTGCGGTTTACAAGGTACCCGGCACCACGGAACTGGTGGTCTTCAGCCCGGATAGGGTTGTCTCACAGGTAAAGCAGACGTCTGACGATTCGTCACGCTATCATCCTTCAAGGGTCAAAGCTATCCGGGAGCTGAAGCTGAGGTCTGAGGATCTGCTAGAGATAGTCAAGTGGTCGTTCTTGATCGACTCGCAAGTTGCGGTGGCCGACCAGGACATAGTTGTTGACGAAGCTTGAGATGAAGGTCTGGTGAACCCTTCGCCTCTGAGGGTTGTGCTCGACCTTAAGGGGTCCTCCAGGCTTTCATGACCTCGTGACTCGTCCTGTTGATATGAGACTTGGAACGAAGGCTTTCGGTACAGTGAGGGATCTCTTGTCGATCTTGGGGGCATCCTTGCTCGGAGGAGCTATGGGTTCGTGTGGTGATCCCTGTTCTTCCTTTGAAAGGCGTCCAGTCTTATGGCAGTCTCGAGGAGCAGGATGATGGGCATCATGAGGACCATGTCGGCGATCGGGGTTGGGTCCGGTGTCAGAGGAGCGAGGAGAAGAAAGAGCCCACCGTAGATCCACTTCCGTCTCCTCTTTAGGCTATCAGGCTTAAGCAGTCCAATCCTCAGGGCGACGTACACCCCGATGGGAAACGTGAAGGCGAGGCCGACGAAGACGATTGTTAGAAAGACGAGGGACACAAACTCTTCGAGTGCTATGAGCGGGAGGGCTCCTGTGCTCACCACGATCATCGTCAGTGCCCACAGCGTCACCGGTACGACGATCTTGTAGGCGTAGAACGCTCCCAACAGGAACAACAGCATAAAAGAGAGCATGAAGATCCCAAGGGTCTTCCTCTCTCGGGGATAGAGAGCGGGGTTCACAAACCTGTAGGCTTCGTAGGCTATCAGCGGGAGGCTCGCGACGATGCCGATGGACAGCGAGGCAATGGCGTAGACTCCGACCGCATCGAACCAACTGTACGCGATCAAGGAGACGTTCGAGGGGAGCAGTAGATCCTTAGCCCAGACTAGCAGCAGCTGGGCGATGGTTCTGTAGGATGAGAGCGACCAGAAGCCTTCGATTCCGGTGGGTAAAAAGGCTGCTAGACACGATGCGGTGATGACCGAGATCACCACTACGCGGAGCCTTTCCAGCAGTTCTTGGACGTGAGCGAGGAGGCTCATCTTGGCGCTGTCTTTTTGCGCACCCATGGGGGAGAGTCACGTCGAATCGAGGTTACCTTGCCTCTTTGGGATGCTCGCCGATGACCAGTACGATCTCGTTGGAGAGCTCCTCGGGCGTCTTCCCCTCGGTTTTTATGCCGAGTCTGGTGGCGGTTCTCAGGAGGAGGTTCTCCTCCTTGAGGGGCTCGGAGGTTCTGAGTTCGTTGGTGGCGGTTGTCGATGCCTGTCTGAACTCCTTCACAGCGTCTCCCAGAGACCTCGCTATCTCTGGTAGCTTCTTCGGCCCGAAGAGGACTAAGATGACCGCGATGGCGAGCGCTACTTCCCAGGGTCCTATGAATGCCATCTTTGCTTTTTGTCACCTTGAGAGGAAGACCTCTTTGACTCTATTTAAACATTTGCTTGAACGCTTTCCACTTTGTATCATATTTTCGAGCATGATCTGTCTAATTGCATAGGTTAAGTACTCAACTATGCATTTTGTGAAAATTTGTGCTAGAAACCTCACAATTTGTTGTCTTTTTCCTCTCAAAAGACTTGGTTGTATTAAGCTTATATTCTCAAAATCTCAATTACAACGAATAATTCTCACAAACCGAGGCCTCCCGGGGGTCTGTTGATGCCGGTGGTTTACAGGAGGTTTTTCGAGGACAGCCGGGTAGTGTTCGAGAAGAGTAAGCAGGTTCTTCAAAACCAGAGCTTCACGATAGCGTTCGAAGATCCTGAGAAAGGCATCATTCACGCTCACAAGAACGACGGGGGCGTGACGCATGTGGAGCTATCGATTGGGCAGGGTAGGGATCGAGGGACTCTCGTCGATGTCAAGCAGGGGAGCGAGGGGCGGTACAGGGACGTCGGGATCAGAATTCTGAACGACCTTTCAGCCGTTTTGAGGTGAGGCGAGTTGGGGCTGGGGAGTTTTGTTTGGGGTATCCGTTTCTGTCTTCGATTGATTAAGGAGATTGTGGTCTGTATCGTTGATGTCAGCAGAAGGTGTGTGACGGGAAACATCGATCCTTGCATCAGGGTCATTCAGACCGACCTGACGAAACCCGTCGCTCAGATGATGCTGTCCAATAGCATAACCTACACCCCTGGCACGGTGGTCATCGATGTGGACTCCTCGACTCGTAACGTATCCGTGGGTTGCATCAACCCCAAGACGCGAGACGAGATCATTCCTATGGAGCCGCACGTTAGGGGGTGGCTTGAGAAGTGATTGAGCTGATTGACCCGATGTTCGAGTTGGCTGGCTATGTCTTTCTCGTCGCCTGCTCTATAGCTGCGGTGTCCGGTCTTCGGTTGGCTGTGAAGGGTGAGACCGTCACGTCGCTCATGGGAATAGGCACGGTGACAACGGTCACCGCGGCGGGGTTGTTCCTGACTGAGATCCTGTTTCACATCGAGTTCATGCGAGATACGGCTGTGGCGTTGCTCCTGTTGGGAGCCTTGGCCACTGTGGTGTTCGCTAGGATTCTCAGAGGAGGTGTGTATCGTTGAGCTTGCTGGACTCGCTTCTCGCGAAACTTGAGTGGCTGGTGGTCTTGTACATAGTCGGGGCGGCGGCTGCCCTCTACGCCCTAATCAGCATGTATCGCGTTGACCTGTACGTTGCTCTTCCGGCGATAGCTAAGGTCACAGCCATTATCATCATGCTGTTCGGGTCAGTTTTTCTTGTCTGCGCGTCTGTAGGGCTGTGGCGTTTCGGTGACGAGTGGGGGAGGCACATCTTCTACGCCAGAAATCACATCTGTGGGATAGTCGATGACACCTGCGCCTTGGTTATGATCCTTGTCGGTGTGTTGATTGGCAGGATCGATCTGGCGTCGATCGGTTTCTTCTTCTTCGCGATAATTCCCTTCGTCGGCAACGCCTTGGCAAATGCCTACTATCATAACACGGAGAAGGTGTCCAAATGAGCGTTCTTGATACGATCGTAGAGGTGCTGGTCTCATCAACCTCCACGGACATCATCGCCTACGTTCTGATCATTCTTTCGATACTGGGTGCGATAGCCGCTCTGCTTCAGAAGGACCTGATCAGGGCGACCATAATCGTTGGAGCGGAGAGCGTAGCCCTTGCGTTGATCTTTCACATCCTGTTGGCGCCGGACTTGGCTTTGACTCAGGCTGTTGTGGGCACGGCGCTTCTCCCCGGGGTGATTATCATCGCGATATACAAGACGAGGAGGACGGAAGAGGATTGAGCCCACTCCAGTTCTGGGCGTACTTGCTCGCGGCGTCTCTCTGCGCTATTGGAATAGCTGGCATGCTCTTCTTCGACAACATCATCAAGAAGGTCATCGGTTTCACACTCCTCTCGGACGGTGTGAACGTGATGCTGACCGCGACGGGTTATCTGGAGAGGGGGATAGTTCCCATAGTTCTACCCGGGGAGACAACCGCTGAGTTCGCTGCTAGGGCTGGACTCGTCTTCCCCATTGGGATTGTGCTGACGAACATTGTCATAGGCGTGAGCACCACCGCCCTAATGCTGGCTCTGACCATGAAGCTCTACAGGAAGTACGGCACCCTGAGCTCCTCCAAGATTCTCCGGGAGGTGAGATGATGGCTGATATGTGGGAGGCTGCGCGTGGCCTCGGGAACATCCCGCTGATCCCCGTGCTGGTCTTGATTCCTCTGGTGATGGCTGTCGTCCTCAACCTCCTTTACAAGAGGGACAAGGCGTCAAGGATCTCGGCCATCGTCGCCGCGACAGCGATTCTGTTTCTCATTCCCATGATCGGGTACGGCTACCACTGGTTTGCCGGACAGCCCATACTCGGCTACCCCGCTAGCCCTCTCCAGTACAGCCTCTCCCTCGAGTACGTCTTCCTAGCCCCCCAACAGATCATGGTGTTGACGCTCGCCCTGATGTTCTTCGTCACGGTCCTCTCGGCTACTGGTGAGGTCGAGCGACGTCCGGGACCCTATCTGGGGATTCTGATGCTGAACTTCATGGCGACCGCGATCGTGCTGCTGGTCAACGATATGTACCATCTCTGGATCGCCGTGGAGATAGCGAGTCTGGCGGCTGTGGGTTTAGCCGCGGCTACGGGTGAGCCAGTGGCTCACAACACGGGGTTGAAGTACCTGTTCATAGGCGGGTTCTGTGTCGCTCTCTTGGCGACCATAGTCTCTCTGCTCGTTGGGTATACTGGTGTGTCCAACCTAACCGACATGGGCATGGTCCTTTCAAAGAAGCTGGTAGACCCGACGAGCCCTGTCATGTACGTGGCTTTTGGCCTCTCGGTCTTGGTCTGGGCGTACGCGGGTGGGTTGATACCCGTACACCCGATAAAGTCCGAGCTATACCGCGTGTCGATGCCGCACGCAGCCGGTTTCCTGCAGACCCAGTCGAAGTTCATGATAGTCGGGATCGGGGTGATCATGCTCAGGCTCTTCGGTCCCACAGGCGTCAACCTTCCGTACTCGAGGGCGATCATGCTGGCTATCGGTGTTGGGACGATGATCTTTGGAGTGACCATGGCCATTGTCCAAGACGATTACAGGCGGCTGTTGGCTTACCACGCCATTAGCCAGGGAGGTTACGTTGCGACCGGGATAGCTCTCGGAACCGAGCTGGGGATCATGGGTGGTGCCTTCCACGCGATTAACCACGTCGTCTACAAGACGGCGCTCTTCTTGGGCTGTGGGGCTGTCCTGTACAGAACTAAGACGGCCTCGCTGAAGGAGATGGGGGGATTGTTAAGGGAGATGCCGATTGAGGCGTTTCTGCTTCTGTGTGCGAAGTTCGCCATATCTGGGATTCCACCCCTGAACGGTTTTCAGAGCAAGGTTAGGCTTATGGAGGCGGCTATGGAGGCGGGGATGCCCGAGGTCACCATCATTATGCTCTTGGTCAGCGTCACGACCTTCGTCTCCATGTTCAAGGCGTTCTACTTGATCTTCCTACAACCCAAGCCTAAGTCCTTGGTCGGGAAGGAGCTCCCGAAAGTCCCGATGGGAACCAGGGTCGGAATGATAATTCTGGTGTTCCTGTGCTTCCTTCTCGGCTTCTTCCCCGAGCTCGCGACGGATTATCTTGCACCACTCACCAAGGAGTTGGGTAGGCCATGGGTCTGAAAGACATCTACGATCGGATCAGGAAAGAGGTCGAGAGGTCTCATCCTCCTGAGACCTCCGGTCCATCGGTTGGAGCGACGATGACTGCTGAGCTCCAGCTGTTCACGGCGATCTTGGCTGTGGCTGCGATCTTGAGGTGGGCGGCTCCCGGGGGTAAGAGTCCGATCGCGGTCATCCTGTTGGCAGGGGCGGCTTTGGTTGGGGCGATCGCTTTGCCTCTGATCGTCAACTTTGAGCGGGAGAACAGCAGCGAGTTGAACATGGTCCTCTTCTGGATGCTGATGTACGGAGCGGTGATAATTGCGATCGGTCTGTGGAGGGTGTAGATGATGTCGGACTTCGAGCGGTATCGCGATCTCAGGCTGATGATGGCAGCCGCTGGTCTCGTCGTGATAGCTATCGCCCTAGCAACGGCTCTGATGAGTGTTGGAGACGTGAACGTCACGGTTCGGCGGGGAGTGAGCACCGGTTACAACTATCTGGTGAGAACTCTTGCTCCGAATAACACGGCGAACTGGGTCTACGATTACAGGGGTTTTGACACGTGCCTCGAGTCGATGATCATCTACTTGGGGGCCTTCGCTTCGGTCCTCACACTCGGGAGGGGTATCATCAAGATGAGAGGTTACAGGGAGAGGGAGGGGTATGAGGAGGAGGCGTTGCTTCCGAGGGAGGCTGAGGACACGAAGCCGACGTTGATACTGAGGTACTTCGGTCTTCCGGCGGCTATGCTGACCACGGCGTATGGCATCTACGTTGTGACTGGTGGACACATGTCCGGTGGGGGCGGATTCCAGAGCGGTGTCATAATAAGCACCGCGTTCCTCCTAGCCTGCCTGGTCTACGGGCGGAAGGAGAACCCGTTCAAGTTCCGGAGGGATTTCTTGGTGAAGCTCGCATCGGTTGGGATGGCTGGCTACGCGCTTTTGGCTTTGCCCGGGCTGATACTCACCGGTTACGCCCTCTACAACGTGGGGGCGAACATATGGGGTGGACCTTACATCCAAGGGCTGGGCGTGACCTACAACTTCCCCGGTCCTGCAAACCCGTACTCGCCTGACCCTGGCGTGAGTATGAGCCTCTACCCGCTCGTGCAGACAATTATCGGCGGACCTTGGGTTATGCATCTGCGGTTGAACGAGGCAACAATCTTCGGTGGGCCTCCGTCCGACCTCTATATCACTCCGGGGACCGTGCCTTACATAAACCTCGCCGAGGGCTTCAACGTGACCGGCGCTATCTCGCTGATCATCTTGGTGTTCCTGCTCGGCTGGAGGGAGGATGAGGAGAAGTGAACTGGACAGCCGAATTGGTGAGGTTCAGCGAGGCTACCCCGCTTCTGTTGGGTATCATCCTAGGGGTTCTCTTCGGCGTCCAGTACGGTGGGAAGCTCAACTCAAAGGTGGCTGCGACCATTCTTGTGCTCGGTCTGGCTGCGGCCTTCGTGCTGGGGACGTTTCCGTACTTCTCGACACTTCCGGGGGGTAGCTTTGAGAGCGTTGTCCCCGGTGCGGTCATCTCCTTCGCGAACTCGTACATTGGCGGTGTGATCGGTCTCCTGATAGGCAAAGTCGCATCGAGGAAGGGGTAGCCAAATGTACATAACCACAGAGTCCTGCATCAACTGCAAGATCTGCTATGGCGCCTGTCCGACGAGCGCCATCAAGGAGGTGGCTGGCAAGCCCTTCAGCTGTGTCACGTGCGGGGTGTGCATAGAGGTCTGCCCGACAGGAGCCTTGATGAGGGGCAAGTACCTTGGAGTGCACATAGATAAGTCGCGGTGCACCCGCTGCGGGCTGTGCGTCAAGTTCTGCCCCTACAGCTTCCCGAAGCTCCCGGACCGCTCCACGGCGGTGGGCTTCTGCGCTAGGTGCTCGATATGCGAGAAGGTCTGTCCGGTCAGCGCGCGAATAGACCTCTTGGCAGTAGCCCCTTCGGCGAAGGAGCGGCTATTTACCCTCAGGGATCCTGAGAACCTGAGGAAGCTGATGGAGGGGGGTCAATGACGACCGTTGCCGAGACCGTGAAGGCGAAACCGGTTATGCTGAGGCGGCCTGTGGTCGTGTTAGACCCGGGGAAGTGCGTCCAATGTGGTCGTTGTTCGTACTACTGTCCCGCCGGCGCGATCGACGTTAGGCCCCAGCCGACGGGAACCTGCATACACTGCGGGGTCTGCGCCGAGGTCTGCCCGGTCAATGCGATCGATCTGAAGACGGTGAACGATCGGGAGAAGGTCGTCAAGCCCTCATGCGTCCTGTGCATGCTGTGCGTCAGGACTTGCCCCCAGGAGGCTATCAAGGTTGTTGATGGAGTGGTGAAGATCACCCCGATGTCGATCAAGCCTGACGTGGTGCAGTGCATCAACTGCGACCTCTGTCAGGTGGTCTGTCCGACTGGGGCGTTGAAGCGTGGTCCTGCCAGGGTTAGGTTCAACGCCTCCCTGTGTACGCTGGTGGAGAAGTGCATTCCAGTGTGTCCACCCGGGACACGGAAGCGGCTTGGGGCTTGGACCGGGGGGACGTGTATCCTCTGCGGGAAGTGCGTGAAGGTCTGTCCGTACGACGCCGCGTCGATAAAGACGTTGACGTGGGACGGGTCCATCTCGGAGGAGAGGTGCATAAAGTGCGGAACGTGCGTCGAGATATGCCCGGTCAAGATCATCAGCCTTGACGCGCTGAGGATGAGTGTTCCCAAGGTCGATTTGGCTAAGTGTACCCTGTGCGAGCAGTGCGGCGCCTACTGCCCGCGCGACGCGATTCCGGTTCGGATCGCTCTCACGCCCAGAAAGACCGTTGGGGGGTCCATCGCGATAAACAAGGATGTCTGCATCGGGTGTGGTCTCTGCATAGAGGCTCACGAGAGGGCCTTCCCGAAGGATCCCGCGTTGGAGCTTGTTGAGGGGATCGCTAGGGTTATCCCGGGCAAGTGCAAGTACTGTGGAGCCTGCGCCGCGATCTGCCCGGTGAACGCGATTCGGGTCGTCAAGGTACACAATAACGGCAGGAGGGTTGAGATACGCTAACGAGGTTCTTCAGGCTCGCGATAGGCGGCTTCTACAGAAACCTGGTCAGGATACTCTTCCACGCCGACAGGGCCACGAGCATCGAGATGAGGAACAGGATCCTGAGCCTCCAGGTTCAGCCGTACCAGACGGTCTCGGATGAGATGTGCATCGGCTGCGGGGCTTGCGCCAACATCTGTCCCGTCCAGGCGATCAAGATGGTGAAGCTGGAGAAGCCTGTCGAGATCTTCGAGGGGTATGTGAAGACTGAGCGACCGGTCATTGATCCGGCTGTTTGTGTGTACTGCCTTAACTGTCAGGACTACTGTCCGACGTTTGCCATCTTCGGAGAGATCGGTGCGATTCATCCCAGAGAGGTCGGCGAGCCGAGGATGAGGATCCAAGAGGTGCTGAAGAAGCCAATTCTGGTCTCTCCCGAGAAGGTGGCTGAGGTCGAGGCTCTGCTCTCACGAGCCTCCTCGGAGATGATAGCTAGGAGGGCTAAGGAATGAGTCTGAAAGCCACATCGAGAAAGAACGCCGTCCACGTTATGCTCGCGTACACGGGAGGGTGCAACGGCTGTGAGATCGAGGTGGTGAACGCGGTCTACTCCCCCAGATACGACCTTGAGCAGTATCGGGTTCTGCTCACGTGGAACCCCCGAGAGGCGGACGTTCTTCTTGTCACTGGCACTGTGAACCGCCTCACCCTAGAACCGCTTAAGAAGATATACGAGGCGATACCTGAGCCGAAGGCTGTTGTAGCCGTAGGGGCTTGCGCCATAATGGGAGGCGTCTTCGCCACGATGGGCGGCGAGCTGGGTCCGAGCGAGGAGGCAATGGCACCGCTCGAGAAGCATCTGCCAGTTGCCGCGAAGGTTCCGGGCTGTGCGCCGCGGCCGGAGGACATCATAGTCACGGCGGTGAAGGCCTTGCCGTTGCTTATGGGGGCTCCTTAGAATGGTTGAGGAAGCAAAGGTCGTCGAGAAGGAAGTGCCGATCGGGATATTCCACCCTGCTCTCATCGAGCCTTGGAGGATCAGGTTCTTTGTGAGCGATGAGGTTGTCAAAGACTGCGAGATAACCCTGAACCCCGCCCACAGGGGCTTAGAGAGGATCATGGAGGGGAAGCCGTACGAGAAAGCCGCTGTCATGACCGAGAAGATCTGCGGTATCTGCTCGAGCAGCCACCTCTGGAACAGCACAAAAATGGTAGAGATGGGGCTTAAGATCCACGTACCCGATCGGGCGCAGTACATCAGAACCATAGTGCAGGAGATACAGAGAACAACCAGCCACCTGATATTCCTCGGACACGCCTTGGAGATAGTCGGTCACGAAACTTTCGCTATGAGAGCCTTCTTGATCAGGGAGATGTTCATGGACCTCCTCTACTACATATCAGGGAACAGGGTCCAACCGTCAGCCCAGATACTGGGCGGTGTGAGGCCTAGGTGCGACATACCCCCGAGTTTGGGGCGTGTCATCTTGGAGACAGTAGATCGGGGGGAGGACGCGTATACCAAGTTCGTGGAGAGGCTTCTCGCCGATCCGTTGGTCATGTCTAGGGTGACGGGTGTTGGGATACTGGACTACAACACGGCGATGAGGCTTCACACCGTCGGTCCGACGGCTCGCGCCTCGGGTGTCAAGTTCGACTGGAGAAAGGACCCGGTTCAGAACCCTGCTTACCAAGCCTTTGACTTCAACGTGGTCGTGCTCGACTGGTGCGACACGAAGGCGCGTGTGGCAACTCGGGCTTTGGAGGTCTTCGAACAGTTCAAGATACTCCGCCAAGCAGTAAAGAACATGCCTGATGGGCCCGTGATCGATCGGTCGTGGAAGATGGGGCGGATGGACTTCACAGACTCATACTTCGAGGCGCCGAGGGGTGAGCTCTACCACTCCACCTCCCTCGACGACTTCGGCCGGATAAGGCACTACAAGATCAGAACCCCGTCGCTCACAAACAACGCGTCGATGGAGGAGGCTTGTATAGGCGACCACCTCACCGACGCGGTGCTGACGATAGCGAGCTGTGATCCCTGCCTCTCCTGCACGAACAGGTTCACGGTCGTGGATTTGGGGAGGGACAAGACCCGGGTCATGACGGGTGTGGAGATAATAGGGAAGTATGGCAGGAGGAGGAGACGGTGATCCAGGAATCGATTTTGATCGGTCCTCAGGTGGTCCTGATACTTGCCATAGCCATCCTTGTGGGTAGCCTGCTCCCCGGCTTCGAGAGGAAGGTTCAGGCTAGGATCCAGCAGAGGATAGGACCTCCGATACTGACGCCGGGCTTCTGGACCCTCTTCAAGTTCGCCTACAAGAAGAAGATGCACCCGAACTCCCCCATGCCCAGCCTCTACGTCTCTCTGCTTCCCATCAGCATATCCCTCCTCCTGACCATTCTCCTGTTCAGCTCGCCGCCCTTCATCAGACTCTTCCCAGCACAGGGGGTGGTCCAGCACACGCAGACGGCGTTCTCGGCAACAGCTTGGTTCACGGTTCTTGGTTGGAGTAGCGTCGTCGCCGTGGTCGGGCTTCTGAAGGTCGAGGAGCTTCTCTACGTCCTGATCGGCTCCCTCTCCCAGTCCGTGCTGTCTGTCGGCATGCCGATCCCCGACTTGGCGCGGGGGGCGAAGGTTCTAGGCTTTAGGAGGGAGTATATGGAGCAGCACTCAGCCGTTCGCGCCTTCAAAATGATCGGGATAGGGTCATTCCCAATCTACATCACGTTGATCGTTCCATTCGCCCTTGCGAAGAGCGTCTTCGTGGAGGACTTAATACGTACCCAGAACCCCGGTTGGATGGCGAGTGGGACGTTCGGTCTGTCTCTTGCCACTCTGCCGCGAAGCCCGAACATTCTGACGTTTCCTGGCGCGATAGCCTCTATCGCCTACTTCGTGGGGTTCATGATCCTGCTCAACGAGAAGCCCTTCAACATACTGAAGGCTAAGATGGACGTGATAGAGGGTCCACTGCTCGAGTACGGGTCGGTCTACAGGACCTTCGTGTACATGCTCAGGGAGGCAGCGATGTTCGTGCTGGCCAGCGTCTTCGTCACCTTCTTCGTGGGCATACCCCTGGACCCGTTCCAGCCGTTGCTGCTGGCAATCCACCTGCTGCTGATCTTCGTGTTCATAGCCTTCGAGGCGGTGATGGCGGCGTTCAGTCCGATCCTCACGTTCAGGCAGATCTACCCCATCTCGTTCACGTTCTCCGCCATAGCAGCCTTCGCGCTACTCCTGGCGGCGGTGATGTGAGATGTGTAAGTTCATACTCAGGCCGTTCCACGTCCAGAATCTGGGCGGGTACATCGTGGAGACGTACGCCAAGCTCCCCTACAGGGATGTTGTCATAGGCAACCCGACGAACGAGCACCTCAAGATAGAGGTTCCGGTCTACAGCGAGGAGACGCTGAAGGGTTACGAGAAGCAGGGGATAATCGTCCTGCCCGTCTACGCTGGCGACTCCTTGGCCGAGGCGATCAGCAGCGTGAGAGCCCAGGTTCAGGCGAGGGCTCAGGGGACTGTCTCTACCACGTGAGGGTCTGATCCGCGCTTACTTGTCGCGCGTGTAGTAGCCTAGTGCAGCGCTTCCGACGAGCGCCACGGCTGCGGTGAATATCAGGTCCATCGGGTGGGAGAAGATCCTGAAGTAGCTGAGGCAGAGGACCGAGACAGCTGTGAGTGCTACGAGCCCCAGCACCACAGCCCCGAAACCACTTGCCAACTTCTCGTCACCACCGGGCTACTGATCTAGGCTATCTTCATCGATAAAAAGGCTCGCTCAACTTCTCTCTCCGTGACTCTCCAGGGTCTTCCCGACGCTTTTGCACCTTGTCAAAACGTCGGATCCATGCTTGGGAGCGTTTTCGGGCTTGTGGCGTAATCCTTATATGATCTCTTGTTTTGAATATGTCGCCCGACAGAATAGCTTCTAAGAAGTTCAATGGAGGATTGATGAGATGTCCACTGCAAGAGCTGTCCCCGCTGTCACCCAGAGCGGTCAGCCCGTCCTGATCCTGAAGGAGGGCACTAGCCAGACGAAGGGGCGGGAGGCTCAGAGGAACAACATCATGGCGGGGAAGATCATCGGGGAGGTTGTGAAGACCACCCTCGGACCGCGAGGGATGGACAAGATGCTCGTCGACACCTTCGGCGACGTGACTATAACCAACGATGGTGCGACGGTCGTTGATGATATGGATGTCCAGCACCCGGCGGCGAAGATGATGGTCGAGGTGGCTAAGACCACAGACAAGGAGGTAGGGGATGGAACCACCTCGGTTGTGGTTCTGGCGAGCAGCCTCTTGGACAAGGCTGAGGGGCTGATCGATAAGAACGTCCACCCGACGATCATAGTCGACGGGTACAGGAAGGCTGCGGAGAAGGCGCTTGAGTTCTATCAGAAGATCGCGATTGGCGTCAATCCCCTCGACAAGGTCATGCTGGGGAAGATCGCGCTGACCTCCATCGCGTCGAAGCTCGTCTCGGAGAAGTACCTAGCCGACATGACCGTTGACGCGGTGCTGCAGGTGGCTCAGAAGTCCGGGGAGCAGTACAAGGTTGACATCGACGACGTCAAGGTCGAGAAGAAGCCCGGGGAGTCGCTGATGCAGACGAAGCTGATCCAGGGCATCGTCCTGGACAAGGAGGTCGTCCACTCCAGCATGCCTAAGAGGGTGGAGAACGCGAAGATAGCCCTCCTCGACTGCGCGCTGGAGATCGAGAAGACCGAGTTCGACGCCAAGATCAACATCGAGAGCCCAGACCAGATGAAGGCGTTCCTGGACGAGGAGGAGAAGATGATCAAGGACATGGTTGACAAGGTCGTCAAGTCCGGGGCGGATGTCCTCGTCTGTCAGAAGGGGATCGATGACGTGGCTCAGCACTACCTGGCGAAGGCGGGGGTCCTAGCGGTGAGGCGGGCGAAGCAGTCCGACATGGAGAAGCTGGCTAAGGCTACGGGTGGAAGGGTTGTCTCGAACATCGGCAGCCTGACCAAGGACGATCTGGGCTACGCGAAGCTGGTGGAGGAGCGGAAGCTCGAGGAGGACAAGTGGACCTTCGTCGAGGGCTGCAAGAACCCCAGGTCTGTGACCCTCCTCATCAGGGGTGGGACGCAGAGGGTTGTCGACGAGGCGGATCGCTCTCTTCACGACGCCATCTGCGTGGTCAGGGATGTGGTCCAGAAGCCGAAGGTGGTCGCTGGAGGTGGAGCTCCGGAGGCTCAGGTGGCTATGGAGCTGCGCAAGTGGGCTGAGGGGCTCTCGGGAAGGGAGCAGCTCGCGGCACTCGACTTCGCTGAGGCTTTGGAGTCGATCCCGCTGACCCTGGCGGAGAACGCCGGGCTCGACCCGATCGACATTCTTGTGGATCTGAGGTCGAGGCACCAGAAGGATGAGCTGTGGGCTGGTGTGGACGCGTTCTCTGGCAAGATTCAGGACATGGCGAAGCTGAACGTCTACGAGCCGCTGGCTGTGAAGGAGCAGATCGTGAAGTCCGCCAGCGAGGTTGCGACGATGATCCTGAGAATCGACGATGTCATCGCTGCCTCGAAGATGAAGGCGCCGCCGATGCCGCCTAAGGGTCCTGGCGGGGAAGCTGGTCAGTTCGGAGAGGACTAGAAACCCAGGGTTCTCTTATCTCCCCCCTTTCTTGTTTCCTCTGTTCTAGTATCGACTCGTCCTACCCGATCAGGTCTTTCATCTGTTTCGGAAGCTTTCTGACTTTGGTGCTCCTCAAGAATGACTTGAGATCCCTCTTCGAGGGGTGCCTCCCGTCCGGGCTGGAGATGTAGTACCCGGCCACGGCGTGGGCGAACAATAACCTCTCTTCGGGGGATAATCTCCAAGCTCCGCCGTAGATGTCTCCTGCGTTCCACGCGTCGCCGGCTCCCGTGCTCCTCCGAACCTCGATCTTGAAGGACGGGGCGAGGAACATCTCGCCCCTGACGAAGGAGGTAGCGTAGTCCTTGGTGTGCAGATCGACCTGTGTGCCAAGCCTCTCGTGCAGGAATCGGGCGCACGCCAAGACGGCTTTGGGATCGTTCACGCCGCCCCTAACATCAATCTTCGGCTCAAGGCTGAGCGCGAACTGAACCGCCTCGTTCTCGTTTATGCTGAAGACGTCGAGTCTGCGGCTCCTCGCCAAGATGTCCATCAAAGCCCTCCTTTCGCCGGCTCGGGGTGTGGGGTCGCTGGGATCGAAGAAGACCTTGACCGCCCTGTTCCCCCCAAAGCGCTGGAGAAGGCTCCTCAACAGGTCATCGGTCTCCAGGTTCTGGGTCCAGTTGAAGACCCCCACGATGTCCGAGTTGGAGATGACCTCCAGATCATTGCGGGTTAGCCTGTTGAAGCCGAAGTCTACAACGGACCCGCTGTCGTTGATCATCACGTTCGCCAGCCTGCCCTCATGCTCAACTTCCAGTGCTATTGTCGAGGCCAGCCTCCCGTCGGTCTTGACATGAGAGAGGTCCACGCCCAGACCCCGGAAGAAGTACTTGAGCAACATGAGCCCAAGGCTGTCCGTTCTCACGATGAGGTGGACTCGAGCTCCGAGCCTCGCGAGCGCCGAGGCGGTGTTCGTGGCGTTGCCGCCCCTGAGCAAGACGTGGCGCTTGAACGGGATGTTCCCGCCGCCGTGGCTCGCTATCCTGGAAACATCGTCGAAGAACACGCTCATCGGGGACCCGTAGGGCAGGAAGTGATCGAAGAAGAAATCTGGGAGGAGGGTCGCCTCTGGTCGGGGGCCAGCCTCTCCCAACCTATCCATCAGGCTGCGGGGGTTCAAGCTCACACAGTCCCCCACTGAGAATGTCCGCTACGCCCTAATTAGCAGATGCGGCTTCTATCTCAGCCCTTTTGGGAGAGGTCCTCCACCAGAACTTCGTAGACTCTGCCGCTCACTCTCACCCTAAACTTCCTTGCTTTAGCCTTGGGCGCTGTGGGCGCGGTTTCGACTAGGCTCCTTATTTTCTGGACGTTCTGCTCGTACTCTTTCAGGTCTGCGTGAGCCTCTTCCACACCAACTCTGCCGAACCTGATCTTGTCTCCCGGCTTTGCCTGAGCGAGTTTGCTGATGTCGGCGGTTATCACGGTGGCGATCTTGGTGTATCCGCCCGTGGTCTGCCGGTCGGCTAACATTATAATAGGCATACCGTCCCCGGGCACTTGGACCGCCCCCAGAGGGATGCCGTCCGAGATGATGTCGGCAGCTGTCTTGTGCGTGATCTTGGGTCCTGTGAGCCTGTATCCCATCCTGTCGGACTGGGGGGTGATGACGTACTCGGACGCCAGGAATGTTCGGACGCCCTCCTCGGTGAACAGGTCGTCCTGTGGTCCCATGACCACCCTCAGCGCGCACTCGCCGGTGTACACGGGAATGAGCTCCTTTGGCACCTTTCGGCCTGCCAGGTCTTGGGGTCGTCTGCTTGGGGCGGTCTTCAGGCGGTCTCCGGCGTGAAGGGGTCTGCCTTCGAGTCCTCCGATCTGTGCCTTGATGTAGGTGGACTTGCCGCCCATCAGCTTGGGAACGTCTATGCCCCCTGTCACGGTCAGGTAGGCTCTGCACCCGCTCTTGGGGGCTCGGAAGGCGATCTTTGATCCCTTCTTGACCAGAACCACCTCCCACATGGGGAGAGACTTCCCGTCCAGTGTTGGGTCGAGGTCTCCACCAGTGACGGCGATTACTGTATCCTCAAGAACCTTCAGCTCAGGTCCGACGAGGGTGATCTCGAGGCCAGCCTCGCCTTCGTCGTTGCCGACCAGTAGGTTTCCCACTCTCAGGGCGAAGCTGTCCATGGCGCCTGAGACCGGCACTCCGTACTGCTGGTAGCCGTACCTACCCAGGTCTTGAACCGTTGTGAGCAGACCCGGCCTCGTCACTTCAAAGGTTTCCACGAGCATCCCCCTCACCCCACCTCAACTGTGGTTATGCCGGTCTCTCCTCTCGCGACCTTCTCGACTATCTCTTGGTATTCCTGCTCGCTCACCCTGACGAACCTGACGTAGTCACCTGGGCGTAGCACCGCCGGGGGCTCCTTGGTCGGGTCGAAGAGCTTCACCGGGGTTCTGCCTATGAGCCGCCAGCCGCCTGGGCTCTCGGTCGGGTAGACGATGGTCTGGCTCGCCACGGCCACCGAGCCAGCTGGCACCTTGGTTCTCGGGGTCTCGAGTCGAGGCGTGGCTATCTTCTTCGACATGCCTCCCAGATAGGGAAGACCCGGAGAAAACCCTACGTAGTAGACGAGGTAGTCGGTGGAGCCGTGTACCTGTATGACCTCCTCCGTTGTCAGGTTGTTGTGTTTAGCTACAAAATCCAGGTCAGGACCGTACTCGCCGCCGTAGACCGTGGGGATTACGAAGATTCTGGGTCTTGGGAGCTTCTCCTCGCTCAGTCCAAGCCGCTCCAGCTCCCTCAGCCTCTCCATCAGGTCTTTCAAGCCTATTCGGAGGGGGTTGTAGTGGACCAAGATCGAGCAGTATCCGGGGACTGCCTCGACTACTCCTGGGATTCTCTGCTCCTCGAGTGCGAGCAGCAGCCCTCGAACCTTGCGGTTTATCTCCGGGCTTATGGCGTTCCCGAACTGGACGAGAACCGCCCTGTCTCCAGCCATCAGGTATCGTGGTTCCGGGTACACGGTCTTCCACCTCAGTGGCGGGTGTTCCCGCCACGCGAAGGCGTGTTCTAGAGGAGCCTGCTCATCGGCGTGACCTCTACGCCGACAGCCAAGAGCTTTGCCTTCAGGGTTTTAGCCAGGGTCACGGCTTCGGGGTTGTCGCCGTGGAGGCAGATGGTGTCGGCTCTGACCTCGATGTCCTTGCCGTTGATAGCGGTTACCTTCCTCTCGGTCGCCATCCTGACGCCCCTTGACACGACCTGTTCGTGGTCTTCTATCACCGCCCCGGGAAGCCTCCTGGACGCTAAGCTCCCGTCGGGGTTGTAGGCTCTGTCGGCGAAGACCTCGCTCGCCACCCTGAGCCCAGCCTTTTCGCCTATCCTTACCCACTCCGAGCCGGACAGAGCCACCAAGATGAGGTTCTTGTCAACTTCCAGCACGGCGTCGACCATAGCCTTGGCGAGCCCGGCGTCCCTAGCCGCCATGTTGTAGAGGGCTCCGTGAGGTTTGACGTGCTGAAGCCTAGCCGGTCCCGCGAATGCCTGGAGGGCGCCTATCTGGTAGACCACGTAGTCCTTCGCCTCCTCGGGCGTCGCGGCTAGGTCTCTCCTGCCGAATCCGAGGAGGTCTGGGAAGCCGGGGTGGGCGCCGACCGCCACCCCATGCTGCCTGGCAAGGTTAACCGTGCGTCTCATCACCGTGGGATCTCCCGCGTGGAAGCCGCAGGCGACGTTCGCCGAGGTTATGTGCTTTATGACCTCCTCGTCGAGGCCCAGCTTGTAGGCTCCGAAGCTCTCCCCCATGTCGCAGTTCAGGTCGACCTTGCCTTTCATCCGATCAACCCCTTTCAGCGTCTTTATCGCTCATGCGTTTTAAAGGGCTTTCTTGGTGTTCACCACGAAAGCCTTGGGGGCGATCCTTTCTTCGCAGGGATGCGTCCCCCGCCACAATCCTCGCGCGTGAACCGTTTCGCAGCCTGAGCATGAGCGATCCATCCAGGTCCACGTCCTCAGCAAGCCCCTCGACCGCCCTGTCCGGGGTCTTCACCTCCACCCAGCTCCCGATTGTGCTCGTCAGTCCCTTCCAGTCGCTCAGGACCGAAGCGAACGACCCGCTGCTGAGCGACGCATAGACCTTCTGGAGCTCCTCGAGCACGGCTTTCGTGAGCTCTTCGATCGGAATCTCTCTTTTCAGCTCACGGCTGAGGGAGGTCGTCGAGGCTTGTAGGTCGGGCGGAAGCTTCGGCAGGTCCACGTTCGCGTTTATCCCAACCCCGACCACCAGGAACTCCAATAGCCCTGACCTGATGGATGACTCGGTCAGGATTCCGCAAACCTTCCGCCCGTCTATCAAGACATCGTTAGGCCACTTCAGCTCGACATTCAACCCGGTGGTGTGCATGATAGCCCTCGCCGCTGCGACTCCGACCGCCAGAGTCATCTTCTGGGCTTCGGCGGGTGTTAGCTTCGGTCTCAGGACCACTGAGAGCCAGAGACCCCCTAGGGGTGAGACCCACCTTCGACCAGCCCGACCCCTCCCCTCGCTCTGGGTTCCAGCGATGACGACCGTGCCTTCCGGCGCTCCGTCGGCAGCCAGATCCTTCGCCACCCGTTGGGTCGAGTCTACCTCGCTGAAGGAGCGTATCCGCCACTCTACGACCTTCCGGTCCAATTGACGGGTTGTCTCCTGGGTCACGATCATGAGCTAACAGGGTCAGCGGTCACAGACCCGCTAGAGACACGAACACCGCGGCTGCGACCGACGAGCTTATCACGCCAGCCACGTTCGGACCCATCGCGTGCATCAATATGAAGTTCCCAGGCTTCTCCTTCTGCGCTATCGTCTGACTCACCCTAGCCGCCATCGGCACCGCCGAGACTCCAGCCGAGCCAAGCAGGGGATTGGTCCTGCCGCCTGTTGCGTGGTAGAGGAGCTTCCCCATCAGAAGACCTCCCGCCGTCGAGATCGTGAAGGCGAGTATTCCCAGGGCGAAGACCAGCAAGACCTTGGGTTGGAGCACGGTCTCAGCGATCATCGAAGCCCCGACTGAGAGCCCCAGGAACATGGTGGTGAGGTTCAGCAGCTCGTTCTGGGAGGTCTTGAGAAGCCTCTCCACAACCCCGCTCTCTTTCAAGATGTTCCCGAACATCAGGCTTCCCATCAGGGGTGTGGCGGGTGGTAGGATGACGCACACAACGATCGTGGTCACGGTTACAAACAGCAGCTTCTCCCCCCTCGAGACGCGGTGTATCTTCAGGGGGTCCATCACCGTCTGCCGCTCCTTTCGCGTGGTCAGAGCGTATATGATCGGAGGCTGGATGAGGGGCACAAGGGACATGTAGGAGTAGCCCGCCACGGCTATCGGTCCGAGCATGTCGGGCGCGAGCTTGGTTGTCACGTACAGTATCAGAGGTCCATCAGCTCCCCCGATGATCCCGATGGAGCAAGCCTCCTTCAGGTTGAAGCCTACCATGGTGGCGGCGAGCATAGCCGCAAACGTCCCCATCTCCGCCGCGGCGCCGAGGAGAAACGCCTCCAGCGGGTTTGATATCAGGGCGTCGAAGTCGAGCAGGGCGCCTATACCGAGGAAGACAAGGCACGGGATCAGCTCTGTCATCACGCCGTACCTGTAGAACCACCAGAGGAGACCGCCCTTTTCCATGATGCCCGCTAGGGGTATGTTGGCGAGGATCACCCCGAAGCCTATGGGGACCAGGAGGAGCGGCTCGAAGGTCTTCGAGAGGCCGAGGTAGAGTAGGAGCAAGCCTATTCCGATCAACAAGACCTGACCTGGGGTGATGTTTGCCAGCCCTGTCACCGAAAGAAAGTTGATGAAAACCTCTAGGAAGCCGTCCATTATCGGGATCACTACTCTAGGATTAGAAGCAGGTCTCCGATGTTCACATTCGCCCCGGGCAGAACTCTCACGTCCCTCACAGTCCCGTCCCTAGGGGCGAGGATTTCGTTCTCCAATTTCATCGACTCTATCACGAGCAGCAGATCCCCGCTCTTCACCTGCTGACCGGGCTGCGCCTTCACGGAGAGCACATTGCCCGGCAGCGGAGATCTGATCTCCTCAACAGCCCCTGCCCTCGGGGCGGCAACAACCTTTTCCTCCACAACGGGTTGCTGCCCTGCGGGTACCTCCTCCACCTCAACGTCGTAGATCCTTCCCTCGAGCGTTATCCTGTATCTTCTCCTAGCGCTCACGACTCCGCACCCTCCTCTATGTAAGCCCGAACGGCTGCGATGACCACAGCCCGAATCCTCCCCTCCTCATCTCCGCTTCTTCTCTTCTCCAACGTCTGGACCACCCTCGATTGCCCCTTCACCAGCGCCGCCAGAAACACCAGAACCAGAAACACCGCGGCTATCCCCACCACCGCAATCTGCAACCCAGAGAAAGCCAAGACCTGCATCCCTTCCACGGTGAAGGCGACCGATAGAATCCAATTGTGCCCGCCACCATTCTAAGAGCTTTCGTTGCCATGATGGCTCCACTTCCATCACACGCTATAAGCACAGCCCGAGATAGGTCAATAACCGCAGGGTGATCAGACCATGAAGATAACAGACGTAAAGACCTACATCGTCGGGAACCCGCCTCCACATCGGGGCGGAATCAACTGGGTGTTCCTGAAGCTGGTCACCGATGAAGGCATCGAAGGATGGGGCGAGTGCAACTTCACCCGATACCGAGAGCACACCCTGGTCCAGCTGATCCAAGAGGCGAGCAAGAGGTTCGTGATCGGGCAGGACCCCTTCGACGTCGAGAAGATCTGGGAAGCCCTCTACAAGTCAACCGCCACCTACCAGTCCCACGTCTTCCAGCACCCCGGCACCATCTCGGGTCAGGTGCTGGGCGCGATGGAAATGGCGTGTTTTGACGTTATCGGGAAGACGCTGAACAAGCCCGTCTACATGCTGCTGGGCGGCAGGAGAAATGAGAAGCTAAGGGCTTACACGTATCTCTACGACTGGGCTCCCGGACACCCACCCGACCAAGCCGGACCCGCCGCGTTGAGGCTGGTCGCGCAGGGCTTCACCCTCTTCAAACTCGACCCGCTGATGCCCTACTCCCCCCAGCCCCGCGAGATCTCCCTCAAGGAGCTACGCTACGCGGACGCCGTCTTCAAGAACCTCCGAGACGCGGTCGGAGACGAGTGCGACATAGGATGCGGCACCCACGGACAGTTCACCACTCACAGCGCCATCAGACTCGCCAAGATCCTCGAGAAGTACGATATCCTCTGGTTTGAGGAGCCGGTCCCCCTCGAGAACGTGGACGAGCTGGCTAGGGTGGCTCAGCACACCAGCGTTCCCATCGCCACAGGCGAGCGGCTCTCCACCAAGTGGGACTACCTCCCCCTACTAGAGAAGCAGGCAGCCCAGATCCTACAGGTCAACGTGGGCTTGAGCGGAATCCTCGAGTCCAAGAAGATCGCGGGCATGGCGGAAGCTTACTACGCCCAGATCGCCCCGTGGATGCACTGCGGACCAGTCGCGGCAGCCGCGAACATACAGCTCGACGTCACCTCCCCCAACTTCCTCGCCCAGGAAGGCATCGAGACTATGGGAGGCTTCCAAGCCGAGATCATCGAGGAGCCCATCAAGTTCGAGAAGGGCTACATCATACCCTCAACCAAACCTGGACTGGGCATCGGACGGGTCAAAGAGGAGATACTCGGCAAATACCCCTACCAGCCCGAGCGACTGCGTCCAACCTTCGGACGATGAAGCGCACCGCTTTCCTTTTTCTCCCCATTTTTCCTAGACTGCGCCATCTTCTTCAGGTATTCGGTCCAGTTTTAGCCCGTGAAAATCTCAAGGACCCTTTTGCGAATTAGGACGATTCTGCCTCGCATTCTTCGACAAACTAGCGATTACACGGCGTAGACTTCAACTGACCGCTTCTCCCACGGGACCCGCCTCCTCCGAGCCCTATAGGCCAGCAGGAGCTCCAGTAGGAGTCTCTTCAAGCTCTCCGAGTCGCGGCGGTAGGCTTCCTCCAAAGACCGCTCCAACTCCTTGTGACTTGAGGCTCGAAGCCTCTCCATGAGGCTCTCCTCGAGGAACCTTTGCAGCTCCAGCTCGTCGGGGATCGAGACGCCGAGCAACTTGGCGATCCGAAGGAAGCAGGGCATAGCAATAAGCCCTCCTTGTCACTGTTTGGGTGCCTCAGCTCATAAGCAAAAGCCTCAATGATATCCTTCCAAGCCTTTCAAAAAGCACTTCAAGGCTCTCCTTTGGTGAAAATTATGCAATTATAGAAGAGAAATGCTTGACTCCATGAAAACCTTATATTCGGGGTTTACGATGGGCACTTGGTGGCTTCGCTTGAAGGCGTGTATCCTCATCAAAACCGCCACAGGAAAATTCCCAGCTGTTGCTAAAACCATCCCACACCTAAAAGGCGTAAAAGCCGCCTTCTCCGTCATGGGACGAACAGACGTCGTCGCAAACGTGGATGTCCCCGACCTACGCAGCCTGAGCGATCTAGCCCTAAAGATAGGGAAGATTTCGGATGTCGTGGCTACAGAAACCCTGATCGGTTTGGAGATGTGAGCGAATATGCGCGGACTGGTTTTGATCAAGGCAAGTGGTGAGGCTGCGCCTAAGATAGTTGATGGGGCGAAGAAGATCAAGGGCGTAGTCGACGCTTACCCAGTCTTCGGTAGGTTCGATATCGTGGTCTTCTTGGAGGCTAGGGATTTCAGTTCCCTGCATCAGGTGGCGGGAAAGGTTGCGGCGCTGGAGGGTTTAAGGAGCACCGAGACGCTAGTCGAGGGGTAGGCTGCTTCAAACTCTCCCTTTTTCTAAGCTAGTCAGATCGACTCCAAAAACATTAAAGACAGAGTATCCGCTCTCACTGTTCAGGGCCGGTAGTTCAGTCTGGTATGAACGCTGGCTTCGCAAGCCAGAAGCCACGGGTTCGAATCCCGTCCGGTCCACCACTCTCTCCTCAAAACAAGCTCATTTTGAGGCTTCTCAAGGTCTCCGGAGAGTGTGTATTCACCAGTAAACTCCTCTAGAAGTCCTAGAATTCCTCTGGTACGTGGGCGCTTACATCAGATAGCGCATTATAGGCTAGGAATGGGTTTTTCTGACTCAGAGGAGAATTCACGCCTATTTTGGCTACCTATGGGAGGAGATCTAACAGCGAAAAGATGGCTGTAAAGAACAGTCCCACAAACATACATACAATTCCGAGAATCTGGATACGTTTCCCATCAGGTCGCCCCCTCCTCCGTGTGTAGGCTCCAAGAACTATCGCTACAGCACCAAATACCTCGGGTACAATAAACAAACTGAGAGCAGCGCTGACGTATCCCAAAATGGCAAGCGTTCTCGTCGTGTCCCTTGCTGATGGATATGATGGAGGTCTGGGCGGCACATAAGGGGGAGCTGTAGGTTGCTTGGGTTGCGTGGGTTGTGATTGTTGAGTTAAGGGTGCCGGGAAGTCAAATCCACAGTTTGGGCACCATAAACCATCTTCCCGGACGAGTTTCCCACATCTTGGGCAAAAGGGCGTTACAAACACCGAATTATTGACGCTGTGCATCATCTTTTAAGTCTGTGGTTGGCAGGTCAGCGCTGTGTCAAGTGCTGGATTCTTAGAGGACCGAATCTTCTTGAAGAAGGGGCTTGTCTGCAAGGAGTGTAGCTTCAGATATGTGCAACCCTTCATGTCCTGACAGGGTCTAGAGAGCGGGTGCTTTCTATTTTTCTTGCGAGCGTGTGACCGTCCTTATCTCGAGACCTCTAAGCTTCGTGTGAGATAAACGCTAGTCGGAGAGCAGGAATTGGATCTGTCCTGACTTGAATGATATAGACGCATGGACGGCTTCGAGACAGCCGACCCATGTTTAAAAGCGACGTTCGCCTACCATCTTTGTCGACACCAAGAGGAGGAGAAGGCGAAGGCAGAGCAAGGATGTTTTCAACGACTGAAATTACTTCGACACAGGAGTAGGAAGCAGGTAAAATGCGAAACAAAGTGTGGGCTACGCGGGGAAGACCTCCCGCGGGGTATTCATACGATGACATGCGACTTCTCGAGTATCTTGCCGAAATTTCGGTGAAATACGAAATCGATTCAGGCAAATTTTTCAGTAGTTTTCTTGATGCCTTAAAGTATGATGAAGCTGCGTGTGGAGAGCTATCGATTGAATGCCGGGTGAAGACGCAGGATCACGCAATCTTTCTCATAACCAGCAGTCATAAAGTGGTTGCGCAGTTTCCTATACCTGAGTGCATTCTTGCAAGAACCAATCCACTCAAAGAGTTCGCCTACAGGTCGTCGTTTGTAAGAAACTCAGCCCAAGAGGCTGAACCAAGTCGCCATCAGATTAAGGATCTAAGGGCTGGAATGAGACGGGTTAACGTAAAGGCAAGGGTTCTCGAGGTATCTCAGCCAAGGGTGGTCTTAACCCGTTTTGGTTTCTACGCCAATGTGACAAACATCCTTGTTACTGACGAGACTGGGACCATCCAGTTGCCCTTATGGAACAAACAAGCAGATGGAATTTCTGCGGGCGACCTCATTCAAGTTGAAAAGGCAGATGTTATCACGTTTAGAGGCGTACGTCAGTTAAAGGTTGGCAGAAGCGGAAAAGTGAGCTGTCCAACATAGTTAGCTTGTACACATTTATGCGGTGTATTGAAATCCGAAACTTGACTGGTTCCGCCTTGAAAGTCGTATGGAAGGCTTTGAGACAAAGGATTCATCAACTTCAGTCTCTCATCAAAACCATATGATACCTAGCACCGATCCTCTTTGTAACCCTGCCCTCGATGAAGTCCGCCACACTCTACATGAGTAGGACTGGATATAATATAATTCCAATTAACTCCAATATTGTAGATAAGATAAAGTGAAAACTGACAAATTATAAATTCTCATTCTGCAGTGAAGATTTGGATAAGGAAGGACGCAAAGTGAGCGAAAAAGCAGCGAGGGACAAAAAGATCAAAGAACTCAAAGAAAGGGCGGATAGAACAAGAGAGGGCAGAGGCTCCGCCCTTTGGGATTGCCTCATTCAGGTAGATCCCGACATGTTTGAGGCCTACCAAACAGTCTACGAGAGAGGTCTGCTAGACGGGAAGCATCTTCCCGCGAAGTATAGGGAACTCGTCGCAATGGCAATTCTCGCCTACAGAGGGCTCCAGGAGTCAGTCATATCCCACGCGAGGAGGGCTCACAAACTCGGCGCAACAAAAGAGGAGATTCTCGACGCTGCCGAGACCACCCTAATACCGGGCGGAGCACCCACCTTTAGCACGTACTTGGCTGCTGTAAAGGCGATCGAAGAGGAAGAGGAGAAAGAAAAGGCGGCCAAGAACAAATCAAAGAAGTAGGCTCCTTGCGCCCGCGAATGGTGGCTAGGCTTTCGTCAGCTCGTCGAGTACCTCCTGACTTTGTACCAGTGTCGATAGATCGTTTCTTCGCTAGGCTGTCGGTTCACCCTCAGAAACTCCGCGAAATCATCAAGCAGCTCTTGGGCAGGTCTCTTAGAACGACGGGCTTTGGGAGTAGTCCCCTCTCCTATGGGCCTCGCAAGTCGGAAGCCACGGGTTCGAATCCCGTCCCGTCCCCCACTCTCTCAGGATCATCTGTGGGAAAATTCGTGGCCTCTTTTGGGTTGTCTGGGCTTTTCTAGGGCTCTCTTATCTCCCCTAATGCCCAGCATTTTCGACTCTATTCCGGTTACATCTCTTATGAGCTTCATCAGGAGCTTGTGGTCGGGCGACTTGATCGTCTTCGATATGATTGACGTGGACAACCCGGCGGTCAGGGGTTCGAGGGGCATGTTGACGTTCTCGCGCAGGCTCAGAACGTCCTTGTCTATCGCGAGAAACATGTACTCATTCGCGCCTATCGTCGACTGCGCCGTTAGTATCCTCGGCTGGGTCTTGAAGAACTCGGACAACTTCTCCTGAATACTCCCGTAAGGGGCGAGATGCTCCCGGATGGCGGCGTCAACTGTCGTTCTCGTTCCCACATAAGCCACGGCGTTCAGCCCAAGTCTTCCATAGTCGACTTCCACAGTGAATCTCCTCACTATCCCCTTCTCAACCAGTCGGCTAACTCTTCTCGCCACCGTCTTCTCGTCGATCCCCACCGCCTTAGCGAGTTTCCTTAACCGGATCCGGGAATTCTCCAACAAGACTTCGAGTATGTCCAAGTCTAGGGCGTCGAGCTTCGGCTGGTCCGGCGCACGATCACTGAGCGCGGATTTGACACCTTTTCTCGGCACGGATGATCCATTCCTCGTTTCTCTACGGCAGCTAGCTGTGCCAAATATATGATCGAATATATAATCGATTGGTGCCCAGCCTTAGACCCGCGTGAGGAATCCTGGTTCCTTATGGGCGAAGTCTCGGCGTCAAGGGAATCTGGTATGATTAAGCTAATAGTTCATGCTCGGTTCTCAGCCAAGTTCGAGCGGCTAGGATCGCTAGAATCCATCTCGAAAAGAAGGGACGAGCTTAGGGTGCAGTTCTGTCCGTGGCTTGAACCTAGCGGAATATAACCACAATCTGTCAGTGCCTGCTAGAGATCAGCTGCCCGGATGTGTCCACGCTTTTCGCATCCGAAGACATATAAGAGCCCGTTATAGAATACGTTCAACCTTTTTGGTTCTCAGGAGAGACACGAGATGATCGAGATACGGTTCCATGGCAGGGGTGGGCAGGGCGCTGTCACGGCTGCGGAGATAATGGTGGAAGCCATGATGTACGAGGGCAAGTACGCCCAAGCCTTCCCGATGTTCGCAGGTGAGAGGCGAGGTGCACCGGTCGCCTCCTTCCTCAGGATCGATGACAAACCCGTTCGGATACACCAGCAGTGCTACGCCCCGGACATATGCGTCGTCTTGGACCCCGGGCTCGTTACGCTCATACCCTGGCACAGCGGGCTGAAGCCGGGCGGAATAGCCATACTGAACTGGAAGGAGTCCCCAGACGCGCTCAAGATACCCGTCAAGCTCTCCAAACTCGCGCTGGTGGACGCCACAGACGTCTCAATCAAGGCTTTTGGACAGACGGCGATGCCGATCACCAACACGGCTATGGTCGGCGCCCTGGCTAGGGTGACCAGCTTGGTGAAGCTGGAGAACGTGAACACCGCGATAAAGCACCGGTTCAGCGGAAGGATCGCGGAGGGGAACATCACAGCCGTCAAGCTTGCCTACGACCAGACGAGGATAATGTAGTGCGGAGACGAGGGTGATAGCTTATGGTTAGAGAGATCAGGGCTGAAGTGATCGTTGGTGGATGGAACACCAAGGTTGGGCAGAGTGAGACCGGCTCGTGGAGGAGCTTTAGGCCTGTAGTCAGCGACGCGTGCACGATGTGCGGAACCTGCGCCTCGCTCTGCCCCGAGGCCGCGATCACGGTGGGTGATACGATGGCCGAGGTGGACTACAGGTACTGCAAGGGTTGTGGCGTCTGCGCCAACGTCTGTCCGGTTAAGGCGATCGAGATGGTTCCGGAGAAGTAGAGGAGGGATGAAGAGATGGTATTAGCACCCATGACTGGAAACAAGGCGTTCACCACAGGGGTCAAGCTGTCCAGAGTCAAGGTGATCGCGGCGTACCCGATCACTCCCCAGACCACTCTGGTCGAGTATCTGTCCGAGGTCGTCGCGAACGGCGAGCTCGATGCCGAGTACATCGAGTCAGAGGGCGAGCACAGTATGATGGCCCAAGCCATAGGCGCCGCCGAAACAGGAGCGAGAACCTTCACGTCGACCTGCTCAGCCGGCTTCGCCTACGGCTTCCAAGGTATAGTCTCCGTCGGCGGGCTTCGTCTGGGCAACCTTTGTCTCGCTGACATCAACCGACCCCTAGGGGTTCCCGGCGGGCTTCAAGCCGACCACTCCGACTCCATGACGGCTCGGGACTGGGGGTGGATCCAGTTCTACTGCGAGACAGCCCAAGAGCTGCTGGACACGGTGATTCAAGCCTACCGGGTGGGTGAGGACCACAGGGTCATGCTGCCGACGATGATATGCGGGGAGGGATACTACCTCTCCTACACCACCGAGCTCGTCGACGTGCCCGAGCAGAAGGACGTGGACGACTTCCTTCCCCCCTTCAAGCCCATCGGGGCTCTGGACCCTAACAACCCCATGACCGTCGACCTTTTCGGAACACCGGACTTGATGATGGCGATAGAGTACACCGTCGACCAAGCCCAGAGGCGAGCTCTGGACGTGATCAAGGAGATCAACGAGGAGTTCTACAAGAAGTTCGGTCGCCGATACGGCAACGGTCTCATCGATGAGTATCAGATGGACGGTGCTGACGTGGCCCTCGTGGCTATGGGAAGCTTCGTCGGAAACGCCCGGGAGGCCGTGGACATCATGCGGAGGGAGGGCAAGAGGGTCGGACTCGTGAAGATCAGGACGTACCGACCGTTCCCAGGCGAAGAGTTCAGGCGAATCGCTCAGAAGGTCAAAGCCCTCGTAGTTGTGTCCCGGATGAGTTCTGCCGGTGGAGTCGCCGCTCCCGTCGGCTATGATGTCAAGGCGAGTCTGTTCGATGCGAAGGACAGACCGCTCGTGCTCGACATCGTCTCGGGACTATGCGGAGTTGAGCTCGGCATCGAAGACTTCCGCGAGCTGGCAAACATGGGCTTCGAGGCAATAGCCAAGGGTGTAGCACCCAGCGGGACCACTTGGTATCCGAAGATGACCGTCACGGAGAAGACCGAGGTTCCCCCGATGTCCGAGGAGGATAAGGCGAAGATCGTCCTCCCAGGCACCGCCACCTGCCAAGGGTGCGGGATGTCTATCTGCTGGAGGACGGTCCTCGAGACCCTCGGCAGGAACACGATCGCGGCGAGCGTTTCCGGGTGCGGAGGATGGTCGGGGACAAAGCTACAGTATCTCCCCCACACGATCCCGATGGGAATGGGAGGCTCAGCTGGCAACCTGCCAGCCGGACCTGCAACCGCCACGGGTATCAAGCGAGGGCTGACCGCGCTGGGCAAGAAGGACGTCAGCGTGGTCCTCATAGGCGGCGACGGAAGCTTCGGCGACATGGGCTTCATGTCAGCCTCGGGGGCGGCGGAGCGAAACGAGGACATCCTCATGATCGTCTACGACAACGAGGCGTACATGAACACGGGCATACAGCGCTCAGGCTCCACCCCATACAAGGCTTGGACGACAACCACCCCCGTGGGAACGGTCAGAAAGGGCAAGCAGAACCTCAAGAAGGACCTGCCCGCCATACTCGCAGCCCACCACATACCATACGTGGCAACCGCGAGCGCGTCACACCTCAACGACTTCAAGCGCAAGCTCAAGAAGGCAATCACCATCCGCGGATGCAAGTACATACACTTCCTCTCCCCATGCCCAACCGGACACCGCTACCCAGCGGACAAGGCGATCGAGGTCGCCCGCCTCGCCGTCCAGACCGGCTCGTTCCCGCTCTACGAGATCGAGGAAGGCGCGTTCAAGTTCACCGTCAAGCCGAAGGAGCGCCTGCCCGTAAGCCAGTACCTCAAGGCTCAGGGACGGTTCAGACACCTATCCGACGCCGACATCGAGGAGATCCAGAAGCTCACCGACAAGCTATGGACCGAGTACGAGGTGCTGGAGAAGAAGACCTGAGCACCAGCCCCCTCTTTTTGCTACGTTTTCTTGGGTTTACTGAATGTCAAATCCTCTTGAGAAAGGAGGATATTGGTTCAGTCTGGTATGAACGCTGACTTTACAAGCCGGAAGCCAAGGGTCCGAATCTCGCCCTGTCCACCATGATTTTTACAAAAGGAGCCTAGATTGGGCGTTCTTGGATTGGGAGATTTACTAGTAATTGAAGTCTTGGAATCCTTCTGCACTAATTCTCCTTAGCGATCCCACTCAGCCTATCGTAGAGTGGTCTGGAGACCTCATACATGCATATCCATCAACATTAAAGCTAGAACCGACCTCTATCCCTAACTTTCGTCTACTGTTTATCTCGCATAAAGGGTAAAGCCTCAGGAGCCGCCCAATCTGCCTCTAGTTGCTTTAAGAAATGCTTCCATAAGAAACACTAAAATTCTGGTGAGGTCTATCGACTTGTGAAAAGACATGGAAACACCTTATAAAACATCAAGAGAAGAGTTGCGCGAGTGGCTAATGGGGCTAATCGACATTTTTAGAGAGAAAATGAGCAATCTGTCATTAGAAGAACAAAAAGCAGCACCGCGAACTCTAGAAGATCTGTCATACCCATGTCAAGTCATAGTTATTTGGGCCAAGGAACCAGAATTTCAAATTGTGACTTTCGCACATATTGGTGATTTAGAAGATAAGCTTACCGAATTATGCGGTCCCATAGAGAATTCTGAACTCATCAGTTACATTGAAAAGGAGGTTTTAAACTCACCTATAGCTAGTTCCATTGGGAAAGAAAAGATGACGAACTTTATTACCTGGGAACTGAGTCAAATTAGGACACTTTACAATCCTTTAGAAGGTTCGCCCAAACCTCATCTAAATGGTATGATTAGAATACACGATGATCCTTTTGCCTTTGGATGGATCGTTGTAGGCAATCTTGCTAATTTGGACTTAAAAGAAGTAGTAGATGAATGTATAGGAAACGTGATATCTACAGCAAAACCATCCCCTGCGACTCCCACGCCTGAAGAAAAAGTCATTCTTGAAGGATTTGGAACATTTATCTATCCTCCGGCATGGATAGGCGAGGTACCCCAACCTTCATTCAGAGAGAGAATTTCTGGATATCCGTTCTGGAAACATTCGTGGGAGCGGGCTATCACCGAAGTATATAAGCATAATTTCATCGTTCTTACTGAAGAAGGTTACATAGCAGTTGGTGAAAAAGAACGAGTGAAAGCCCTAGAACATATTAATGAAATAATGAGCACTTTACTAGTTTTGGGTGTACATGTGTATATCGTTAGGGAAAATGATCTGGGTGAAGCAACATTTAGAGAAAAAGGTGCTCAATGGTCCTATGGAGGACTAAGGGCTAGCCTTTTTGATCAAAGGTTTCCAGAGCACCCCGAGCTTCTATTAACAAGAAGGACAGTACTTGAGAAAGAAAAAGTGAAAAAAGCCATAAGACTCGCTGAAATTCTTACTTCTGATGAGAAGATCAAAACGCTTCTTTTGCTTTTCCTCGAATCTCATACACACCAAAGGAATTCTGAATACAAACAGGCCTTGCTGGTTAGCTGGGTAATGCTTGAAGATTTTTACATCAAAGATCTGTGGTCTCAGACTATCTCCAAGCTTGAAGCTGACGAAGATCGAATGGGCAAACTTGGAAGTTGGAGCGTTGATCACAAGCTCGAAACGCTAAGTGTTGCTCACATCATCACCGATACTGAGTATGACCTATTGATGCAGATTAAGGACGCTCGCAATGAAGTGTTTCATGAAGGCAAGGAACCTCGGAAGGAACTGGTTGAAAAATGTTTGGAACTTGTATCGGGGGTAGTTCAAAAGTACGTCGGAAATCGTCTCGGCGCCATGCTTTCAGCCTTATGATTTTTTCGGTTCCAATCCTTATTGAAGCCCACTGTTCCAATACATCCCCGTTACATGAATGTTAGAGCATCAACCAGAGAGTTTATCTCCCCTTTACAGTTAAGGCGTTTCACAGACTTGAAGGGAATTACCTCTTTGAAGCCCACTAGTTTCGACCCAGCGCTTCGAATTCCTGACCGTTCACACCGGACAGATCTAACTTGACCCCAGTAAATTTCAGGCCTCTTTTGAGTTCTGGAGCCTTACCCTCAAACTCTTAGGCAAGAAGGTCTCTGGCACACTAGTCTGCGACCAAGGTGACCGAAAAGTCTCTTATCCGGGTGAGGTTAGAAGCTCCGAGAGATCGCCTTGGTAAAGCAGAATCTGAAGTACAGGATCAGGGATGCCAGTAGGAAAGAGATCCCGGTGGTAATGGATCTAGTCAAGAGGCTAGCCGTGTACGAGAAGCTCACCGACAGCTTCACCGCCACCGAGGAGCTCTACCGGAGGTACGGCTGGGGAAAGGACGCCATCTTCAAGGCTCTCCTCGTGGAGAACGAATCCAGAGAGGGACCGAGATATCTAGGCTTTGCCCTGTACTACTTCACCTTCTCCACCTTCACGGGTAAGCCGACGCTCTGGCTGGAGGACATCTACGTCCCAGAGGAGTTGAGGGGACAGGGCGTGGGCAGGGCGCTCCTCAGGCGACTAGCCCAGATCGCCGTCGAAAAGGACTGCGGCAGGATGGAGTGGACCGTCCTTGACTGGAACCAGCCGAGCCGCCAGTTCTACCTCAGCCTAGGCGCAAAGGCTATGGACGAGTGGACAACCTTCAGGCTCACTCCGGACGCTTTCAAGAGGCTTGCCAAGAGCTGAGCTCGTCCCCTCGCGTTTTCGGTGGAAGGTAGCAGGTCCCTGTGACAGCTGTTAAATAGCGTTGTATCACTCGTCGAATCTTGGTGTTGAACATGTCCAGTCAAGCCGAAAGAAAACTAGCCGAGCTCGGTCTCACCCTTCCACCGGCGCCGAAGCCCGCCGGGAACTATATCGGAGCGAAAAAGGCTGGAAACCTCGTCTTCACCGCCGGTCAGGGTCCGGGCAGGATCCTACCCTCAGGTGAGCGCCACATGCCCAGAGGAAAAGTTGGGAGAGACTTGACGCTGGAGCAGGGCTACGAGGCGGCTAAATACTGCGCCCTGAACTGCCTCGCCCAACTCAAGTCTGTCATAGGGGACTTGGACAAGGTCGAGAGCGTGGTGAAGGTTGTGGGGTACATCAACAGCGCCGACGGGTTCATCCAGCAGCCGGCGGTTCTGAACGGCTTCACCGATGTTCTGCAGAAGATCTTCGGTCCTGAGAGGGGTGTCCCAGCCAGGGCGGCTATCGCTGTGAGCGTGGAGGGCTGGATACCGGTTGAGGTTGATATGATCGTGGCTGTGAGAGACTAATAACCGATCCTCATAACATTCTTTTGTGTTAGAGTTCCAAAGCGGGTTTCGAGAGCCTCCAAGCAAGGGTTAAAAACTGCACTTCTCGTCTATCTTGACGATGAAGAATGGGTAGGCGTAACGCATCTACTGAAGCAAGGATTCGTCTATCCAAGCACGCTGGAGCTTAGAAGCGTGTCAGTGACTCCGATGTTGAGCGTGTCTTCCGCGAAATCGAGGAAGCGTGGCGCAAAGGAGGTGCAGGAAGTTCGCAAGGCTGGAACTCTCCTAGACATAGACGTTAGAAAGGTCTTGGAGAGAGCGGAGAAGAAGTACGGATTAAGATTGCCCAGAAAGGTGGTTATGGTAGACTACGGAGACGATGTGGGCGATCTGTACATAAGGTTCAAACACGCAAAGCACGCCGAGGGGGAGCCGACAGACGACGGGCAGGTAATAGTGCATTACGACGAAAGCAGAGACATAGCCGCAATAGAAATTCTGGATATAACGAATATATGACCCAACGCCTACCGCAGAGGCTAGGGCGAGCGGGTCTTTTCAGCATTTTATGTGACGCGTTGGGTGTCTTTCCCAGCTCTCCTGAAGTACGTCTCGGCTTCTCTAGGCGTGACCAAGTGTATCTCGAACGGGTGTACAGCCGGTAGTTTCGTGAGGTCCTCCACCTCGATCTTTATCTCAGCCCTCTTCAACATCCCTTCAGGGATGCTCTCAGAGACGATGAGGATGTCCACATCGCTGCTCCCAACCCAGTCGCCTCTGACAGCGCTCCCGACAACATAAACCTCGGCATCTGGTAGCACCCGCTTGGTAGCCTCAGCCATCCTGCTCACCCAGGCTCTCCAGTCCCTGATCATGCTAGCTCTGGACCTGAGCAGATCCATGTACGTCATCCTTTGACACCCAGCGTCTTCTCAATCGTCGAGATGGCCTCCTCGGCGAGCTTGACCATGTCCTCGGCATCCTCCTTTGTGTAGGCCTTGGTGGTGTACCTCGCCATCAAGTAGGCGTCTTCCAAGCTCGAGAGCCTCGCTCTGTTATCATGGAGAAAATCTTCAAGCTCTTCCAAGTAGGCTTCCTTGAGCACCTCTGACAGGAGAGCTCTGACGTGGTGGGTTCGGGGATAATCGCCGATACGCTCTAGGAGGATGGATTTGAGGTGAAGCTGAACTGCCTGCTCGGAGAATAGGCACGATAGGTCGTAGTGCCTCCTCCTGAACGCTCCACGAGCCTCCTCCAAGAACTCGCGCGCACTTCTCCTCAGAGCCTCAACCTCACGTCTATGAGGGCTCTTATCCCTACTCGACATTTCAGTCACTGAAAGCTGCGATGCGGTCTTCACTAGCCACCTCTGTTAAGAGGGAATCTTGGCTATAAAGGGTGAATTCATACCGCGAATAATTCGGTTAGAGTTTCGTCCCCTGTGTTAAGTGCATTGGTTAGACAGTGAATGTCGAGACTATACCGCTTGGCGAGGCGCTGTGTAAGGAGAGCAAGGCTCGTCGCTGGAAGGAACAAAGAGCATCGCCATAACCTATCGCGTTGATGCCCAAGACTTCCGTTCATTTGAAGAATAGTCTCAGTATGGTTGAAATGCCGAGCACGATCGTTACGAGGGCGATCGCTAGCCTCAGCTTTCCACTCTCAGTCTTGCGCACTATAAACGCGGCTAGGGGAGTGGAGAGTATAACACCGGTCGACAGGGACAGGGTGAGGCTCCAGTCAATCGGGATTCCCGAGAGCGCGAAAGTCAGGAACCCGACCAGGCTCACAAAGGATTCGGAGAAGGTCTGAATCGACACGGCTGCCTTTTCATCTATGCCCAGCAGGAGGATCCCCGTGGTTACGACTGGACCGAAACCGCTTCCGCTTATGCCTTTGTTGAAGGATCCAAAAAGGCCTAGAGCCACTATCTTGCGCCAAGAGAAACTCGCTCTGAGCTTTCTATTTAGCAAGATGAAGAGCCCTGCTACGGTTACCAGCAGTCCTACATACAGACCTAGATAGAAGTCTGAGATGCCCACCGCGACTAGAGCGCCCAGAATGCTGCCGACTGCTCCAAGACCTCCAATTAGGATGGAGATCTTGAAGTACCTGCTTTTCGGGCTAAAATCCACGTTCTCAAACCTGTGATGAAAGTAGGTGCTGAGGATATTGCCCGCTAGAGATGAGAGGAGCAGGGCTGGAACTATCTGATGCGGGCTGAAACCCGATATTATCAGGATGGGTGTCATCGTGAGTCCGAAGCCCATCCCGAAGATGATGTCTATGACCGCGGTTAGAAATGAGAGAAAAACCAGAAGCGCGTTGAATGGTCCGAGGATCATTTCATCACGATTCTGAGTGTTACCTGTTCACTTGTCATCGCTTAACCGTTGGATACCTCGCCTTCCGCCAGGCAGTCATGCTTCCCAACACGTTGTAGACTTCTCGGTACCCTCCTCTTCGCAGTATGCTTGCCCCGAGGCTGGCGCGGTTGCCCACGTTGCAGACTACCGCGGTGGGTCGGTCCGCCGGCACCTCCCTAAGGCGCTCCTCGAGGTGGCCGACGTATACGTGAACCGCTCCCTTGATGTGCCCCTCCCTCCATTCGTCGTCTCTTCTCACGTCCAGTACCACTAGGTCATCACCACTGTCCAGTCGGGTTTTCAACTCCTGTACCGTGAGCAGCCCTAGGTGCTCCGTGGGGAGGGCTTCGTTGTACCAGGCTTCCACTCCACACGAGCTCCCACTGCATAGGTAGCCCCCTATCCTGTCATACCCCAGCCTTATGAGGTACTTGATCGCCCTGTCCAGATGGTCCCGGTCTTCCAGGATCAGCATTATCGGTTTGTCGTAAGGCAGAACCCAGCCCGCGAAGGTTGGTAAGCCGTTTAACCATATGCTGTAGGCGCCTCTGATGTGGGCGCCGCCGAAGGCTGAGGGTTTGCGGGTGTCCACGACCACGGCTCCCATCTCCATCTCCCTTTGAAACTCTATCGGTGAGAGGGGGGCGGGATCAGGCAGGTGTCCCAGCAGGGGTGGGCCCTCGAGATTGTACTGCTCCATCTTGCGGAAGTAGGGTGGCCGCTCGTGGTGTTCAGCGACCTTGAGCCGGATGAAGTCTTCCTTCTTCTTCTGCAAGACTGGGTTCTGAGCTCGTTCTAGGCCGAGGGTGCTCTCTTCGCGTTCGCTGATAGCCCCTCCGCAGACTGATCCTGCACCGTGGGCGGGGCAGAGTATTACCCTATCCCCCAGGGGGAGTATCCTGTTGAAGATGCTGTTGTAGAGGTTTTTGGCCAGTCTTGGCGCCTCTTCAGGGCCGTAGAGGTCTGTGCGGCCTACGTCGCCCACGAAGAGGGCGTCGCCTGTGAAGACCATGACGGCTTCCTCTCCCGCTGTGAGGTCTGCCAGCGCGTAGGACATGCTCTCGTCTGTGTGGCCTGGCGTGTGTATCGTCGTCAGCTTCAGCGTGTCTATGTGGAATTCCTGTCCATCTTTGAGCCTCTCCCCATACTTGAAGTCCAAGCCGGGGCCGTGGTAGATCTTCGCGCCGGTGATGTGTGCCAGTTCGATGGAGCCGATGGCGTAGTCCTCGTTTCGGTGGGTTTCGAAGATGTACCTGATCTTCGCTCCTTCTCGCTTGGCGAGGTCAATGTAGACTTGGCAGTCGCGGCGGGGGTCGATGACTGCCGCCTCGCTGCCGGAGCCAATGAGGTAGGAGATGTGGGCTAGCCCTTTGGATCTCACGCGTTCGAAGATCATTTCGGATTCGCCCTGTTTGCTAGTACGCCCTGCACGTAGGCGCCGATGAACATCGAAGTCACTCCGATCAGGATCGGGAGGTTGCCTGTCCCTATGCTCGCCACGGCTGAGCCGGGACACTGGCCGGAGATGCCCCAGCCTACGCCGAAGATCGCCGCGCCGATGATGATCCTCTTGTTTAGAGCGTGAGTTCTCCTCTTGAACTCCCCTCCGGTGAACGGCTTCTTCAGGAATCTCGGAGCGAGGTTGATGGCGACCATGTCTATGAGGGCGGCGCCTCCGAGGACAAAGATGAGGCCGAGGTCTTTGAGCGTAAGGAAGCTCAGGACTATCTCTTGTCTGGTCATGCCGCTTAGCGCCAGTCCGAACCCGAACAGTATGCCTCCTAGGAGGGCGAAGACCTGTTTCAAGTTCATGGGAGAACCCCCGCTGCCTGGATTATCGTTGCCGTTATGATTCCCACCAAGATGAAGGTTATGACCGCGTAGAGTGAGGTGGTGGACAGGGAGGCTAACCCACTTATGCCGTGCCCCGAGGTGCATCCCTGTGAAAGCCGTGTGCCGAAGCCCACGAGAAACCCTCCTAGGGCGAGCCGCCACCATTGGACTGGAGTCGCGTAGAAGACCCCTTGAAAGAGCGTCACTGTGCATATGAGCGCCCCCAGGATCATCCCCGCCGCCAGGGCGATGCGCCAGCCTCTTGAGTCGAGGTATTCCCTTTGCTGGAAATACGGTCTCTTCAAGAAGTAGGAGAGGGTCGTGTCGAAGAAGCTGCTCTGCGTCGCGTGGAGCCCTGTGGAAACGAAAATGAAGCCAACACCGAGTCCGACTAGTATGCCGCCTGCCAGATAGGGGACTATGCCTAGTGGAAACATGGCGTAGCAACTGCCTTTGTCTTCTTTTAAACATTTGTAAACTTGTGTTTCACGCCACTATTTTAGGAGAGAGATGCAAGAACTCTTGGAATAACGTTTTGAGACCTAAGAACCGCGAGGGATTCACGTTAGGTGACCTAGCGCCGATGACTTCTAAGGCAAAATCGGTCCTGTTGAAGCTGAGTGGTTACCTGATTCCGTTGGTTCAGTCGATCCCTACGCTTGGTGCATATGCTGGTCTGATGACTCTTCCAGTCATTTCATATCTGGTCCTGCTGTTCGCGGGCTTTCCGGTCAGCATAGTTGACGCGTTAAAGGGATTGCTCCTGATGAGTTTCGTCTCGTTTGGAGCGCTGTTCAGCGTTCTTGGTTTTCTGTTTGCTCTGTCCTCCGTTGTTTACTTGAGAGTGCATGGGAGGGATGGTCTGGTTAAGACCGGTCCGTATCGCTACGTCAGGCACCCGCAGTATGCTGGCATACTCCTCATGACCGTCGGTTTGACGGGTTGGAGTTACTGGTATCTCACAAACACCTTCGGTGTTGGGTGGTTGACGCCGCAAGGGACGATTGGGCTTTGGTATGCGGAGCTGTGCGCGTATCTTGTTCTAGCGCTGGTGGAAGAGTCGTACTTGACCCGGGAGTTTGGCGATGAGTATGTCCAGTACAAGCGCGATGTGCCGTTTCTAGTACCGTTCGTAAGGGCGAGGCGGTACGATATTCCCGTGTCGATCTTTGTGCTCAGTCTAGTTCTGCTCGTATCGACAGAGGGTTTGCTGGGAACATTCCATCTGTAAACGCGGTTCCGAGTAAGAACAGGGCATTATCCAGGAATGATGTTGCTTCTTTCCACGTTTTCACGGGTCATCACGATAAACCGCTACACCGACAGTTTGCGACCCCTAAACGTTCAGGCTTATTTACTGCGAGTATTGCAGATGAATTGGTGTGGTTGAAATGGCGGATCGACAAAAGGTCAAGATAACCGTCCTGAGAAGGTTCAGTCCGAAGGAGGTCTTCAAGAAGAACCCCGTAACGCCCGTGGAGCCCATGGAAGCATGCGAGATACTCAAGGATGGTCAGGAGTTTGTTGTTGGTAGTGATGGGAAGATGCCCGAAGGTTTCTGCACCTCGGCCTGGCAAACAATCTACTGCAACGTCAGGACCTTGGCGTTCGGCGGAAATCTCCCTTGGTTCAAGGAGAAAGGCGTCGCCGTAAACTGTTGCTTAGACGGGCTCAGACCGGTAGTGTTCAAGCTCGAGCGTGTCTAGTCCGAGAGCCGACGGTGCGATCCCTCAGGCTCCTCCGGTTTTTTCTTCCAGTAGCGATGCGATGGCTCTTGCGGTGCTCTTCCCGATGGAGGGCAGTGCCGTAAGACCTTTCGCCCCCTTGAGTCTGTAGATGTCGGCTAGGCTCTCGTCCAGCTCGTCGACCGTCCAAGCAGCCTTGCGGTAGGCTCAGCCCCAGTGGCTACATCAAGAGCGCGCCAGCTAGGCTGTCTCTATTTGCGCAAATGTCGGTTGTAGCATAGGCGTCTGTGGAGGCGCCAAACTGTGATTGGGTCTTCGATTTCAGTCAGTTGGACATTAGGATGAGTTTCCTCTAGGTCATTAAAACCGGTGAGTTGCCGCTGCGGGGAAGATCCTCCAAGGAATGTTGTGACGTATCGGCACCTATTGAATTGAAATCGAAGACAGGAGCCTAACAGGCGATCGTATCGTCGGATTAGACTGAAAAAAGTCGTGTAAACGCTTTATTATATGTGTATCTACTTATTGCACATAGGTGATCGGATTGGTGAACGTAACCCTAGCTGTGCCCGAGGAACTTCATAAGGTAATGAAAAAGCATCCTGAGATCAAGTGGAGTGAAGTGGCGAGGAGGGCGATGTGGGAGTATGCCCAGAAGCTTGAGCTACTCGACAAGATTACAGCTAGCAGCAAGCTATCGGAGAAGGAAGCTTTTGAGATAGGAGAAGTGGTCAAGAGAGGATTGGCGGAGAGATACGCCAGGGCTGAAGGAAGAAAAGCTTGAAGATCGTTGTGGACACGAACGTTCTCCTAAAAGCCCTCATCAGGAGTTCGAAAGTCAGAGCAATACTTCTCAGCCCCGATCATCAGTTCTATCTGCCCGACTACGCTGTTGAGGAGGTTGAGAGGCATTTGCCAGTCCTGATGGAGAAGACCGGTCTTTCCGGGGAGTAGATCAGGCTTGTGCTGAGCGTACTTCTGACCAACATACAAGTCATTCCTTTTGAGGCAACAGTGGCCGCGTAGGGCGAGGCTGAGGAGATTGTTGGTGCAATTGACAGGAGTGACATTCCTTTCATAGCCGCCTCTCTGAGCACTGCCTGTGACGGCATTTGGAGTGACGACAAGGACTTGAAGAGGCCGAGAAAGGCTAGAGTCTGGAACACCCGAGAGATGATGCGCCTAGGCTAGTCTGCTGACTGTCTTAATCGTGAGGCCCACCATCTCCGCCAAGCGAAGATCGGTAGGTCTGGGCAATCGACGAATATTGATCCGTCTATCTAGGTGTGATTCTGAGTTCTCTTCCTCGCCTGTGACCGGTACGGGGATGTGGATAATTCCTCTTCTAGATGGCTGGTGTATCATGATCCTGATCTCGAGGGCTGTCCGCCCGTCTTCGCCACTTGAGACCGGGTGGCTGTCCTTCTAGATGAGTTCCACCGGGTCGTTGAGCGAAGCCTGCGCAATTGTAAGGAGGCTAGGCTAAGGCTCGGAAGGGGCTCTTCAGTGGAAGATATATAAATACGCGGCTCGTGAAAGTTGGTAAACCAGTCCGACATTTAGGCAGGTGTCAAGCCAAAATGATTAGCAAAATGCTACGTTTTTTGGTGTTAACATTTACTATTATGTCGTTAGCGGCGGTGCCCGTGGCTTCAGCCGCAACCGAGCTGAAGGCGTACAGGTCTATGGTGGTTCCAACGATCGACGGCATCGCTTCGGATGGGGAGTGGACCGATACGCCGAGTTTCAGCGAGACAACCAGCGGGGCAAGTGTGGCGTTTAAGCACGATGAAAAGAGCCTCTATATTCTGATCGTGTTCCCAAAGTCCCAGCCCTCAGAGAAGGACTTCTTCGGCATCGAGTTCGACAATAATGGTGATAAAGCTCACATGGGAAGCGGATCGAGTCCAGACGATGCGCTGTTTGTAAGCCAGGCGTACAAGCCGAACAACGGAAAGGATGCGTTCCTGGTGGGATTCGCAAAACAAACTGATGACGACAAGGCTGGAGGGACCGACGATATCGAGGCGAGAATGGTGTACTCCAGCGGAAACTATGTTGTCGAGATCAGGAGGTCGCTGACCACCAACGACTCGAAGGGAAACGATGTGAGTTTGACGGTAGGGTCGTCCGTGGGTATCGGGTTCACGATGGGGGAATTCGGGAAGGGAGCGTTGCACGCTGCCACCGACATGAACACGTACACTCTGACGGTCGAGAGCGCGGAGTACACCGGAGTTGAGGGGGCTAAACTGAATCTCGCTCAGTGGGCTCAGACCATAGTCGCGGGGGTTGTGCTGATCACGGCGTGGTCCATCACCGGCGTTATCATCGTCACGCGGACGCCGAAGAAGGGGGGAAGTTAGCTGGTGAATCTGAGAGCTCTTCACACCATCACGGCAGAGATGCACGGTGGCATGCTCACTCTGGCGGGCGTCTGCGTACTAGTCAAGATAGTAGCCGAGCTGTACCTGAGAGTTCTGGGCGGCAGGGTTCCCCTCCTAGACCGTTTCGCGCGAGGAGTCTCTCGTCTGGTCGAGCCGACCTCCTACGTGGCGGCTATTGGCGGCTCTGTCGGTTTGGTTCTCTCATCCGTGACGGGTATGGGTGTCTGGCCGATTGAGGCGCTGCTGGGATCCGGGACAGTGCCGAACAAGATCATGTTCTCCATGTTCGCGCTGAATCTTTGGCTGATTTTTGTTGCTATTCGGACGAAGTTTGGGGAAAGCATTTGGAAGCGGACCGGTCTCGCGGCGGTCTACGTGGTGGTCGGGCTGTTGGGGCTGACGTTCGTTGTGGTCTCTGGGTCGTTGGCCGGTCATCTGACGGGGAAGGGCAGCATATTGGACCCGCTTTATGAACAGTTCAACATCCGAGTCGACACGCCCTTGTTGCTCGAATCAAATGTTGCCTACGCTTTGGTGGTTACGACAGGTTTGCTCGTGATAGCGGTGCTGTACATTCACAGCCTGATGGCTCAGCGTCGAGAGAGTGAAAGCTAGGGATTCGCTAGTGATCGGGTCGAAGGTTGCGTGGCTGGGGCCTCAGGTAGCTGTAGGAAATCTTTCGGTCTCACGCTTCCGGGCTTAGTCTTAGGATTTTTCCGCTTCTGTCCACTATCAGGGCTTCGGAGCAGGCTTCTTTGACGAACGTCACTCCCTCCTCTCCGGCTACGAAGAGGGCGGTGGCGAGGGCGTCTGCATCGGTTGCCCTGCCAGCCACAATGGTCGCGCTTAGAATCTTTCGGGCTGGGTAGCCAGTCTTGGGGTCCACTATGTGGGATGCCTCAGCCTCTGCGCTGAAGGCCTTCTCATAGCTCCCGCTTGTGGACACAGCCTTGTCTTCGAGCTCGATTACCGTGATGTATTGTCTCTTGTCTGCTGGATTCCTTACGGCTATCCTCCAGGGCGAGCCGTTGGACAGGCACCCTAGCGCGCGGATGTCTCCGCCGGCGTTCACCAGGGCGTGTTTAATGCCGTCTCCTTTTAGACATTCCACAGCCTTGTCCACGGCGTATCCCTTGGCGAGTCCTTCCAGCGTTATCTTCATGCCTGTCCTGTCGAATTGCACAGCCCTGTCCTTGACACGGATCGATCTGTAGTCAACCAGGCTCAGCTTTGCTCTTATCTCGCTGGTTGACGGGTACTGACCATTGCTGACTCTGTCCATCCACAGTTCCAGGAGCGGTAGGACTGTGATGTCGAAGGCGCCGCCGCTCAACTTCGAGTGTGTCTGTGCCTCTTGAATGACGCGTAAGGTGTCGAGGCTCATCTCTTCACGATAACCGTCTCTGTTGAGTTGGCTTAGCTCGCTGTCATCCCTGCGGATGCTCATGAGATCCTCCACACGGTACATCGTGTTGAAGGCTCGGTCCACGGCTCTGCTCGCCGAGGTCGCTTCCGGGTGAATGACAGTTATGCCTACATCGGTCCCCATGAGGGCGCGCGTAGCCTCCACGGTGTAGAGCCTCTCTCCTGTCAAAGCGGTCTCCTCCAGTGGCGAAACTCTGTCGTTCTTCAGTGGCAGTGTCCTGAAGGCGTCTCCACAGGGAGCCCTGAGGGCTGCGTCTCCGGGTTCTCAGGCAGGTATTCTATGGTGTTCATCGGACATTTCTCCACGCATTCGCCGCAGACTTTGCAGATCTCGGGGTCGATCTCGGCGAGCTGGGCGCTCACTGTTGCCGCCCCCACCGGGCATACCTTCTTGCATACGCCGCACGCGATGCAACCCACCTTGCAGTACTCCCTCACCTTACGGCCCGGGACCACGCCTCTGCTTGAGCATAGTACTGTGACTCTCTCGTTTGGTTTCTCGAACCTTATGATGTTCTTGGGGCAGGTCTTGACGCAGATGCCGCATCCCAGGCAGATCTCCTTGTCTATGACTGGCGTCCTGTTCTCGTCGATCGTGATCGCGTTCACTGGGCACGCCTTCGCACAGCTGCCGTATCCCAGGCACCCGAACTGGCAGGTCTTCTGCCCCTCCGAGATCAGCATGGCGGCTCGGCAGTCTTCCAAGCCGAGATAGCGGAGTCTGTCGGAGCAGTTGTTTCCTCCCTTGCAGAGGACGACCGGGAATCGTTTCTCTGCCGCGTGGACCTCGACGCCGAGCACTTCTCCTATCGCCTCTGCCACCTCCCGCCCTCCGAGACGGCAGCTGCTGGCGAGTTCTGCGCACGCTTCCTTGTCTTTTAGCTCAACGCACCGCTTGGCCAGCTGTTGGCATCCGATGTACCCGCAGGCTCCGCAGTTTCTGCCGGGCAGTATCTCGAGTATCTTGTCTTCCAGCGGGCTTTCCTTGGCGGACAGCTTTCTCGAGGACAACACCAGCGTAACTGCCGAGGTAACCCCAACCGCGGTGAGCGCAACTGCGCTGAATATTACCAGATTGGGTATCAAAAGGTGATCACCCTGACGTAGTTCAAGAACACGATCGAGAGGAGAGATGCGATGATGAACGTTATGGGCACGTTTTCTAGCGGCTTCGGGACCTTTACGAGCGCCAGCCTCTCCCTTATCCCCGCCATTATCAATATTACCATGCCGACACCCAGCCCCGCGCTAACACCAAAGACGACACCCTCCACAAAGGAGTAGGTGAATCCGAGGATCATTACCGCTGAGCCTAGGATGCCGCAGTGGACGACTATCAGGGGGAGGAAGATTCCCAGGGATCTCTGCAGGCTGGGGCTGTACCTCTTGATGATCATCTCTATGAGCTGGGTGAAGGTTGCGATCAGCAGTATGAACACCAGGATGTACAAGTACTCGATCTTAAGGGGGACTAGTATGTAGTAGTAAGCGAGCCATGTGGTTGCGGCGCTCAGTGTGTTCACGAACGTGATCGCCATGGCGAACCCTGCTGAGCTGCGGATATCCTTCGATATCACAAGGAAGGAGCATAGGCCCAAGAACTGTACCAGTATGAAGTTGTAGAAGAAGAAGCCGTTCAGGATCACGTTCAATACGCTGATTAGGGTGGTCATCGCCTTCTCCTCGAGGACTGAGCCCTCCTCTGCCTTAGGAAGGCTATCAGCCCACTCAGCACTCCGAGCGTGAACAACGCCCCGGGCGGTCGAATCATGAAGTCGAGGGGTTGGAAGTAGCTGATCGTCAGAATTTGAATGTCGAAGATCGTGATCGAGCCCGTGCCCAGGAGCTGTCTGATCAGCGAAACCAGGGATATGACCCAGGTGTATCCGATGGCGTAGCCCAAGGAGTCAAGAACGGAGGGGATGATGGTGTTCCTTGAGGCGTAGGCCTCCGCCCTCCCCAGGATGATGCAGTTTATAGCAACCAGGGGGAGGTATATCCCAAGCGTTCTGTACATCGCAGGGTCGAATGCTTCGAAGTATATCACTATGATCGTGGTCAGAGACGTGATGACGATCATGTAGGACGCTAGGCGTATTATCGCGGGAATGTGCTTCCTGATCAGTGAGACGAGGGCGCTTGAGATAACTATCACGAAGGTGACTGCGAATCCCATCGCCAAAGCGTTCTCGAGCTTCGTCGTAACGGCTAGGGCTGAGCATATTCCCAGCACGAGGTAGAAGATCGGGTTCTCCTGAAGAATTCCGCGCGTCAAGACCCTCAATAGGCTGGTTCTGTCGCTCAGCTCTCCCCCTCCTCCTAGCTCGTGGTTTTCCTTATCTCCTCGATTTTCTCTCTCATGGCCCTCGTCACCGCGGTCGAAGAGATGGTCGCACCAGTTATTCCGTGGATTCTCCCTCCACGGGTCGTCAGCTCTAGGTTCTGCGTGGATAGGCCTACGAACTGTTCGGTGAACTGGGGTTCGACTATTCTGGCTCCTAGGGCGGGCGTTTCTGACTGGCTTAGGATCTCTATTCCGGTGACTCTGTAGTTTAGGTCGACCCCCCCGACGAGGGATATGGGTCCGTTGCGTCCGTAGACGGTTGTTGTGAAGACGTATCCGACCAGCATGCCGGAGCTGTCGTACGCCTCGTAGTAGAGGGCCTCATCGTTCTCGCCGAGCACAGGCTTAACCGTGGCGGATCCGGGGACCATCCTCAGGAGTAGGTCTCGTAGTCTGGCGTCTTTCTCCTCCTGAGCGTACTCCTGTACTATCGCCGGAGCCACGGCACCTATCAGGGCGATAGTGGCTAGCTTCCCAACAGTCTTTATCGCCTCCCTCCTCGTCATCAGTGGAAGTCCGTGCTTGTCGCTCTCTGCGCCCACTTCACTTTCCTCCGACCGCTCTGAGTCCTTTGAGCCTGCCTGTAAGCTGGAGAATAGCGCCGATCGCTTCAGGCCTCGTAAACCTTTCTACGAAGGGGGAGATGGCGTTCATCAGGAGTATCGAGTAGAAGCTGCCCACCAAGACGTTGCCCCACAGGCTGTAGATGACTGTCAGGGCTCCGCATCCGAAGCCGTAGACCAGGCGCCCCAGCTTGGTTACGGGCGCGGGGACCGTGTCTGTTGCCAAGAAGAACGCACTGAGCGATATGACCGAAGTGTTCGCTAGGGCGACAAAGCTTCCGCGAGTCAGAAGCATCGCTAGGGCTACTGTTCCTACATACGCCGCGGGGATCCGCCAGTTGAAGTACCTCAAGGAAACCAGAAGCAACCCGAGGGCTGCTATAAGTAGGGGCGAGACCTCAGCCATAACTCCGACTCGCGACTCAAGCAGCATGTTGGATAGGCTGTTGGCTGGTAGCGCGTACTCCGTGGTCATGACGGATGGCCAAGCTACGCTGAGGAACGCCCACCCGATGAGTGCTGGGTTAAAGACGTAGGATCCGTACCCTCCGAAAACGTGTTTTGCAACAACGATGGCGAAAGTTGTCCCCACTGCTGGAATCCATAGGGGGGCGTTCTTTGGGACTAGGAGCGCCAACAGCATTCCGGTGACAACGGCGGATCCGTCCGAGAGGGTTACTTCCCCCCTGGCGATGTACTTCTGAACAACGGCCTCCGTCGCGACTGCGGCGAACACGCTTGTGAGGATCGTGTTGTAGGCGTCGAGTCCGAGGAGGTAGACCGATAGGGCTAGGACTGGGCTAAGGACTGCTGCCTCAGCCCAGATTATCCTGCTGGTGGTCTTGGAGCTCTTGATGTGTGGTGGAGGCGTTACGATCAACTGTTCTGGGCCTTCCCGATCTCGGCTTTCGCGTATCTCATCCACTGGACGAGCGGTATCTTGGAGGGGCATTGGTAGGCGCATCTGCCGCACTCGATGCAGTCCCGGATGCGGTACTCACTGCACATGTCGAACTTGGAGTTCTGGGCGAACCTGAAGAGCATGTTGGGCATCAGGTCGACGGGGCACGCATCAACGCATCTTGCGCAGTTGTTACAGGGCTGAGCTCTCCGAAGGTCTGAGTCATACTGAACAAGGATTCCGTAAGTGTCCTTAGTCACCGGGACATCGTCCGTCGCCTGAGCCAGCCCGGTCATGGGTCCGTTCACGACGATCTTTCTCGGGTCTCTCTCGTATCCACCGCATCCCTCGATGACCCTTCGAAAGGCTGTTCCGACTCTAACCCAGGTGTTCTGTGGATCGCGCACACCTGAGACTGTGACCAGGGTTTCGATCAGCGGTTTTCCCGCGTAGATCGCGTCGTACACGGCCTTCGAGGTGGCTACGCTGCTTAGGAAGAACCCTGATCTGGAGGGGCTGTAACCGTTGGGTATCGTCTTGCCGACAAGGTCTCGGATAAGCAGGCTTTCCATGCCGCGCGTGTAGCTGCCTCCCAACGGGACTATCCTGATGTGGCGCTCCCCTCCAGCCTCCCTTTCTAGGGCTTTGAGAGCGTGTGGATCCCAGCTGCTGATCGCGATTATTCCCTCAGAAGCCCCGACCGTCCACATCAGGAGCCTGAGCGCCTCCACTATCTCTGCCGGGTTTTCAGCGGCTAGACTGCAGCTCCTGGTTACGTAGGGCGTTTCGTCCGTCCCGTTCAGGACGACTGTGTGAAAGCTTCCGTTCTCGACCCTCAGTTTCTGATGTATTTGGACGCCGGATCCATCCAGCTCGATGACGCCGGCCCTTCTCAGAAGTTCTCCGACTTCGTCACGGGCACACTTTGGTCTGGGATTGGGGGCTAGGCTGCTGTCCTCTCCGTCCGCCTCGATCTTTACGGTTAGGGCGCTCCTCCCGTGGGGGATGACACTCATCGATATATCCATGACCTTGCCCGATACGCTCGAGTGGACTAGTGGCGTATCTTGACTCTCGCCCACCGTCTGTCCGATCTTTACTGCGTCGCCGACGTGGATCGTCGGCTTGGCTTGGGCGCTGTACTCGAGGGATATGGCTACTCTCTCGCCTGTCTGGGGGATGATTTTTCTCGGGAGAACTCGGCAGCCCAACTTGGGTGCTCTCTTCTGGATCATGCGACCCTGGTTATTTATACTTTATGTGAATGAAATGGTTGAAAATATAACTTTATGTCAAGGAAAAATGATATGTGTTTTACAAATAATTGAATCCGAAAAACAGTAGTTAAGTGCCGAAAAAATGGAGACGCACTGTTGTGTTCCAGAGTTTGATAAGAGGCTATATCGAGTTTACCCAGCCGAACTTCAGAATGCGATCTCTTAGGCCCGGTTCTCCCGGGTGATTCGCCCGATTCTATCGTTGAAGGCGGAGGTAGGGAAAGTGAAAGAGTCTTTGATCCTGTTCTATCTGGACACGACTCTGAACCCTCTTCCCTCTTTGTCGACGGGTATGGGGATGTGGACGCCTCCCTTTCTTGAGGATAGGTGTATTGCTATGCCAATCTCCAGGGCTGCCCTTCCGTCCTCGCCGCTCGAGACCGGGTCACGGTCCTCCTCGATGGAGCCTATCAGGTCGTTGAGCGCCGCCTGCATCGGGGGTACGGCGGGGCGGATCTCGACGCACTCGTCCCGCGAGACCTTCCTAGGTCTGAACTGGTAGCTCGGTCTCTGGGCGTTCGTGCGGACGGCGTCCTCGTACAGCACTATCCTTAGCCCCTCTCTGAACATATCCATCTCTATGGCTCCGTCGCTTCCCCAGAGGGAGAGGGTAAACCCTCGCATTGTGGCGACGTCTGCTAAGGCGAAGACCCCGCTCTTGAAGTGGACCACCCCGTACCCTCCTGGGTCGCCCTCCCCAGTCTCCAAAACTGTTCCGGAAACCCAGTCAACGTCCCCAGCAAAATACCTGAACATGTCCCAGAGGTGAGTTCCGTTGTGGATGAGGAAGGTCCACATCGCCCCGGAGATGGACCTGAGGGTTCCTATGGCTCCTGAGTCCAAGAGCTCCTTGGCTCTGGCGTATGTGGGGTGGTATCTCCGCGGGTGGTTAACGAGGAGCTTCGCGCCTGAGGACTTGCATGCCTCCAGCATCCGATCCGCCTCCTCGAGTGACGTAGCTATCGCCTTCTCGCACAGTATTCCCTTGGCTCCAGCCCTAGCAGCGTCCATGACTATCTGAGCGCGCACGTCGGCGTGGGTCGTGACGCTTACGATGTCGGGCTTCTCGCGGCGTAGCATCTCCCTGTAGTCGGTGTAGAGGGGAAGTCCGTGTATCTTCCATCTCGCGGCGAACCTTTCGAGGGACTGTCTACTTCTCGATGCGGCTGCCACGAGTTTGGTCTTGGGGTTGGCGAGGTACGCGGACGCATGAGTGCTGGGGGCGATGTCGTAGTTCGTCAGCCACCTCAGAGCCGCCTCATCATCTATGGTGGAGGCCTTCCTCCCACACCCCACTATAGCCGCTCTATACATGCCGTAAGGCTCCTCTTCCCGTTCATGTGCGGCTCTGCGCCGCTTTCGCTCCGAACACGCTTCTGTAGATCTCGCGGTAGATCCTGTCTCTCAGCGCGCACCCCGCCGAGGTTCGAACGTGTGTTCCAGCCCAGGCTCTCATGAGGGTTGTGCACATGCTGTCGGTGCAGCATACCTTCCTCGGGTTCATGGTTCCCCTCTCACGGAGGTCCTTCACGTAGTCTGGATATGCGAGGGCGCCTCTTCCGAGGGCTACCACGTCAACCCAGCCGCTTCTTATGTTCGCCTCGGCGGTGTAGGGTAGGAAGTGCCTGAGCCAGCTGTACCCCGCTCCCACGACGACAAGCTCCGGGGCGGCTTCCTTGATCTCTCTCGTTGCGCTGATGTGTCTCGCCACGCCCACCAGTGGGTGTTCGGGGCTCTCGTATCCGCCGACGGACGGCGCCTCCCAAGGCCGGATTATGTGGGCGTTCGCCCGCCCGTTTCCCATTGTGATGCTTATCAGGCTCACTCCAGCGTCTCTCAGCATGCCAGCCAGCTTCTTGGGCTCAGTGAGGTCCATGGTCGTCGGGTCGGACTCGTCACACCCGAATCCCCAGCGATAGGGGACTGGGAAACCTGCTGGGACGCCCTGGCTTGTCTCTGGGTTCTTCACGAATGGAACGCCGTCGTAGACGTTCATTCTCGTTGCTATCACCAGCTTCTTGCCGAGTTCCCTCCTAATCCTCTTGACGATGTTCAGGGCTATCCTCGCCCTGCTCTCTAGGGAGCCCCCGTACTTTCCGGGTCTCGTCTTTGACGCGAGCAGCTCCGAGAGGAGGTATCCGTGGCACTGCTTCACGTCCACGAAGTCGAACCCAGCCTCGTAGGCTGCCTCGGCGGCGGCTACGTGTGAGTCCTCAGCCCTCTCAAGTTCCTCGTCTGAGATGGGTGGGTAGCCTTGAGGGATCCCTTGCATCCTGTCTAGGAGCGGGTTGTGCTGGGCGATGACAGGCTTCGGGAAGCACACTCTCCCCGAGTGGGTGAGCTGTATGCCAAGCACGAGCCCCTCGTCGGAGCCGAAGGCTTGTTTGTGTGCCTCTCTTGTGGCTTGCACGAGTCTCTCGAAATCGGTTTTCGTCGAGTCGTTGATGAGGAGCTGTCGGGGGTTAGACCTCCCGTCGGGGGAGGTAGCGGTCGCTTCAAACCATATGAGGGATGCTCCGCCCGCTCCAAACCTCTTGTACTTCCTGAAGGTGAGTTCTCCTGGCCTTCCGTCCGGAGTTCCGTCGCATCCCTCCAGAGGATGCGTTCCGAACGAGTTCCAAGTGTTCCGATCTCCTATCTTGACGCTTCGCCATACGGCTGATAGATCTGTCTCGAAGCGGAGGATCCAGTCGAGTCCTAGCTTCTTCACGTCTAAGGTTAGGGACTCAAGGTCCGGGTATCTGAAGTGTTTCAAAGGTTCGGATCAACCCCTCTGTCGTGACTGGGTAATGAGCAATCTCAAGGAAGACTCTGTATCGTTCTTCCCAGAGAGCTTATCAAGCTAGTCCATCGAAAAATCTTGAGCCAGTTTCTCACTCACTACTCAGCCAAGCGTCTCAGACTCTTCCGTACTTCCTGAAAAGCAGTACTCCCAGTAGGAGCACTACGATGCTGTAGATCGAGACGACAGCGAGGTCCTGTATTATGGTAGGGCTCCAAACGGGCGCCCCCCGAAGGAACAAGGAGGTGAGGGCGTCGTAAGCGTAGTAGCTGGGCACGAATCTGCCAGCGGCTTGGACTCCGGGGGCTAAGCCGCCCGTGACGTATGTTCCGAGGAACATCATGGGGAGTATGAAGAGGAATGCGATTCCGGTGGCGGCTCCGGGGGACTTCGATAGTGTCGCGGAAATCAGACCGAAGCCGACACAGCACAGCGCGAAGATCGACATAATGACGAACGCGAGGACGAAGCTGGCGGTGTCGCCCTTAGGACGATACCCCACCAACAGAGCTGCTAGGAATGTGATTGCGACTTGAACGACGGCTGTGATCATGTTGGAGAGGGCGTGGCTGGTCATGAACTCTATGGGGGTGGTTGGGGTGACGCTGATCCTTCTGAGCAGCCCTCTCTCACGGTCGAGGGTGAATGACTGGGCCACCATCATGACTAGGAAGATGGCTGCGAAGGGGAATATACCGGGTGCCATGTAGTCGAAAGTAGTCAGCTTTGCGGCTTGGATCAGCGATGGGCTGCCTACCACGATCGGTCGCGGAGCAGAGGTCTGTTTCGCTCCGTAGACGGTCGTCGCTAGGGCTTGCTCAATTATTGGGGGAATCGCCTGAGTCGCAAACATAGATCCGCTGTCCAAATATAGCTCGAGAGTTGTGTAAACCCAGGCGCTTGGTTCCCCGGGCGCCTTCCAGTAGGATTCGCAGCTCTCCCCGAACCTTTCGGGGATAATTATGGCCGCTTGGATTTTGCCTTGGGTCAGGTCGCTCTGGGCGGTCTGATTGTCGGTGTATGACTGAACTCTGAGGATTTGCGTGCTGGTTAGGTTTCCGATTAGGTATTGAGACCAGCGTTGATGAGGGCTGGTTGAGTCCTTGTTTACCACGCCGACTTGGTAGGTTGGCGACTGGCTGCCGCCAACCGCTCCGAAGGAGACTCCGAAGACTAGTGTGAGAACGACGGGGAAGAGTATGAGGAGGAACAGGGCGGCGGGCTCTCTGACCAGTTTCTTCAGGTCCGCCTTGACTAGGGCAAGGACTCGCTGGGAGTTCGAGCTACAGTTCCTCCCTTATCCTTCTCCCTGTGAGCTGGATGAAGACATCCTCAAGGTTCTTTGCCCCATGCTTGTCTCTCAGCTCGCTTGGTGTGCCGAGGGCGATGAGCTTTCCATGATCTATTATTCCGACTCTGTCGCATAGTTCCTCAGCCTCTTCCATGTAGTGTGTCGTGAGGATGATCGTCTTCCTCTGCCTCTTGAGCTCTCTTATGAAGTCCCAGACGGCGTGGCGGGATTGGGGGTCCATGCCAACCGTGGGCTCGTCCAGAAAGGCTATCTCAGGGTCGTTTATCAAGGCCATCGCGAGGTTTATTCGCCGTTTCATACCCTCGCTGTATTTTTCGACTCGCCGGTCTGCGTCGTCGAGCAGCCCCATCCTCTTCAGAAGCTCGTCAGCGTTCCTGCGCATCTTCTCCTTCGGCATGGCGTGGAGGTGTCCGAAGAGCTCCACGTTCTCTCTCCCTGTCAGGTAGGGAAAGACCACGGGCTCTTGGGGGCAGACACCTATCAGCTTCTTAACCTTATTCGGCTCCTTTCTGACGTCGCAGTCGCCCACCCTGGCAGAGCCGCTAGTCGGCTCCAAGATGCCGCATAGGATTCTGATCGTCGTGGTCTTTCCGGAGCCGTTCGGTCCCAGCAGTCCGAAGAGTTCTGCTCCCTCGACTTCGAGGCTGAGTCCGTCCAGTGCGGTGACTTCTTCGAACCTCTTGGTGAGGTTCTCGATCAAGATGGCTGTTCCTTTCAAGTTGGGAACCTGACCAAACGTCTAAGTTTGTAGCTACTGGCCGCGTTATTCTTTCTAGGGATGTACCCATGAATTGGGCAACTGTCTAGTTTAAATTTTGGGAGTGTAAAATAGGCTGTGTTCGTTTCCCGGATCAAGTGCGAGGTGTTCGGCTGTGGCTGAGAAGCCCGAGATGGTTGAGATGCAGTTCGCGGACCTGACCGGGGCGCTCCGGTCGATCTATGTGAGCCAAGCGAGGTTCGACGATGCGGTCAAGCTGGACAAGGTCTTTGTTATACAGGTTGAGAGTGCCGTACACGTCAGAACCGGGTACAGGGACAATAACGCTGCATAAGGAGGAGAAAGAAATGGCTGTTGCCCAACCAAGAGCAGGAAACACGCTTGATGAAAGAAAGGCGCACGTCTTAAAACTGGCCAAAGAACACGATGTAAAGTTCGTCTGGTTGTGGTTCACTGATATACTAGGTTTTCTGAAGAGCCTTTCCATTGGCATAGATGCGCTGGAGAGCACCCTCGAGGAGGGCATGGGTTTCGATGGCTCTTCCATTCAAGGTTTTGCTCGTATTGATGAGAGTGATATGATTGCCCTTCCTGATTCGGATACCTTCCAGCTACTCCCGTGGATGCCCAAAGAGCACGCGGCGGTGGCTAGGATGTTTTGTGATATTCTGAAGCCTGGAGGGGAGCCTTTTGAAGGCGACCCTAGGTTTGTCCTAAAGAAGAATTTGAAGGTGGCGGCGGACCTTGGCTATACCTACAATGTAGGTCCGGAGTTGGAGTACTTTTACTTCAAAGATTCGAAGAACTGCGAGCCTCTTGATCAAGGTGGCTACTTTGATATGACTCCACCGGATGCAGCTCATGACCTCAGACGAGAAACCATACAGGCGCTCGAGGCGATGGGAATCGGCGTTGACAAATCTCACCATGAGGTTGCTACGAGCCAGCATGAAATAGATATGCGCTATACTAATGCCCTGGCGATGGCGGACAACGTGATGACCTATCGCCTTGTGGTCAAGGAAATAGCGCTGAGGCATGGAGTTTATGCCACGTTCATGCCGAAGCCGATCTTTGGTATCAATGGGAGTGGTATGCATGTGCACCAGTCGTTGTTCAGGGGAGGACGCAACGCCTTTTTCGATAAGGGCGGTAAGTATCACCTTTCTAAGGTAGCTTTGAGCTTCCTTGCTGGGCTCATGAAGTATGTCCCTGAGTTTACCGCGGTCACTAGCCAGTGGGTCAACTCCTATAAACGGCTGGTGCCGGGCTATGAAGCTCCGGTATATATCTCCTGGGCGAGGCGCAATCGTTCCGACCTCATTAGGGTTCCTATGTATACGCCAGGCAAGGAGGAAGCGACTAGGTTCGAGCTCCGCTCTCCCGACCCAGCTTGTAACCCATATCTCTGCTTCAGCGTCATGCTGGCTGCCGGGCTTGCCGGGATTGAAGAGGGTCTAGAAGCACCGGAGCCTGTGGAGGAAAACGTCTACCACATGACTGAGGAGAAAAGAGGAGAACTGGGTATAGGCAGTCTACCGGCGAGCCTCTTGGAAGCGATACGACTTACCGAGAAGAGTGAGCTGGTGCGGAAGGCTCTCGGCGACCATGTTTTTGAGGCCTTCATCAAGAACAAGAAGATTGAATGGGACCGATATCGTGTCCAAGTTACCAACTACGAGCTGGAGAAATATCTACCCATACTCTAGAGCGTTGGCGAGCCGTTCAGTATCATTTGAAGTCTCTCCCGCGTCGGTTGTCCCCTCCGCTCTCCGCACGGGAGTGTGTCCACGAGCCGACTTCCGCATATGCACGAAAGGAACTTGTCCTTGAAATGCACACTTTTATGTCGTGTTTAAGTGAAACTAGCCCTCGGGGGCCTTTGGACTGGTGGATGAAATGAAAAGCAAGGATCAGATTCTGGCGGAAGTCAGAGACAGACTGGTGGATCTGGATTCCGAGGCCGTGAAGACGGCCTGCAGGGAAGCTTTGGAGGCGGCGGTGCCCCCCTTAGAGGTGGTGACCCGAGGTCTGGCGAGAGGTATGGAGGTCGTGGGTGAGAGGTTCGAGAGACGGGAGTATTTTCTCCCGGAGTTGATCATGGCAGGGGAGGTAATGAGGGAGGGGCTTGGCGTCGTGGAGCCTCATCTAACAGGCTCCGAGACGCAGAGTGGACCGATGGTTGTTATAGGGACGGTTAGGGGGGATATGCACGACATCGGCAAGGGTGTTGTGGCCCTACTCTTAAGGGCCTTGGGTTTTCAGGTTCGTGACCTGGGATTCGATGTCCCTGCCGAAAGGTTCTTGGAGGCTGTGAAGGAGGGTGGGGTTCGGATCTTGGCTATGTCGGCTCTGCTCACGGCGACGATGCCCGAGATGGAGAGGGTGGTCGACTGGTTGGAGAAGGAGGGGCTCAGAGATCGTGTCAAGGTGATCATCGGAGGCGCGCCCATCACGAAGGCCTTCGGTGAGTCGATAGGGGTCGATTACGCGACCAATGACGCGGTTGAAGGCGTTAATGTGTGTAAGAAATGGGCTGCGGAGTGAGGGTGGTGGGAGGATGGATGTTAAGGAGAGGCTGTTGAACGCCTTCACGAAAGGGCCGGTTGACAAGATTCCGTGGTTGGATGCCTATGGTATGGCTGGGAGAGGTCGGGTCGAGAGAGAGGCCCGCAACATGGGCATGGGCATATGGTGGTCTAGATTCCTCTACGACACGGAGCTCCCCAATGTGACCGTGGAGGAGAAAATGAAGGATGGAATCATCCAGAGAACCTATCACACTCCAAAGGGTAGTGTGAGCACGAAGTTTAGGATGTCCCACGGGTTCGGGGTCAGTGCCGGCACCCCGGCTTCGAGGTGGTTCACCAACGGCTTTGGACCGCCAGATCCCTGGCCCTGGATCATCGAGTACTTGATCAAGGAGCCGTCGGACTATGAAGCTGTGAGGTTTATGGTGGAGGACGCTGTTCTGACCCCCAACTATGAGTCCCTCAAGCGGGCTGAGGAGAGCTTGGGTTCCGACGGTGTGATGTTGGCTAGGGTGGAGAAGTCGCCGATACAGAAGATGTTCATCCAGCTCATGGGTGTAAGAACCTTCGCTCTTCACTACTACAAGTATCGCGACAAGTTTGACGAGTTGCGTCAGGCTATTGAGGATAAGGACGACGAGGCTTGGAGGATAGCTGCCCGATCCCCGGCGAAGATTGTCCATCTACCCGAGAATCTCGACGGTGTCGTCATAAGCCCCCAGATCTTCGAGAGGTATCATCTGCCCTACTACAACAAGTACGCCTCCATGATGCACGAAAGTGGAAAGATAGTCACAGCCCACATGGACGGGAGGCTGAAGTCCCTCGCACGTCTGATCGGGAAGACCGATATCGACGCCATAGATGCCTTCACTCCCCCTCCGACGGGAGACCTATCGATAGCCGAGGCGAAGGAGGTTTGGAGGGGCAAGTTCGCCCTCTTCATTAACTTCCCGGTATCCGTATACCTGCTCGGGGAGAAGGAGACGAGGAGATACATGGCTGAGCTTCTCAGTAGCATCGCTCCGGGCTACGGCTTCATCATTGGAATGACCGAGGACGTTCCTAGTCATCTGATACCCATGGCAGTACGAGTTCTCGGATCGGCTCTACAGGATGCATACGTACCACTCTCCTCCGACCTCCAAAGATGAGTGAGAACACTGCTTGACGGTTTCGGATTGCCTAGGATCGAAGGAAAAATGGAAGCCTCTCTGGAAGGGAGTCAGAACTCGGCTAAACCCGATCACTGGCCAGTTCTAGCCTGGGTGAGGTAGCCTACTTTTTCTTCTTCTTCGGGTTGTGCGCGGCGCATGTCTTGCACATAGCTGAATCCCAGTGTTCTGGTTTGTCCTTTGAACTTATATGACTACTGCCTCAGTGGTTGCGGCACTGCGCTTCCTAGCCTCCGTGATGTGGTCCTTCACGCCCTCTTCGATGGTATAGACTGGTCTCCACCCCAGCTCGCGTCTGGCGTGGCTGTCGTCGTACGCGGCTGACGCCGCCGGCTCTTGGGCGCCGAACCTTATGTGGGCGTCTGGAATGTGTCGCTTCACGATCTTGGCAACCTCCTCTATGGTGTGAACTCCTCCGGCGATGTTGTAGACCCTGTGCTCGGGTTTCTTGCAGTCTCTGAGGAGCAGTAGGGCTCTGACCGCGTCCTTGACGTACAGCCAGTCTCCCTTGGCGTTTCCCTTTCTCGGAATCTCTGTCGGCTGCCCGAGGGCTGGCTTTTCGATTAGCAGGCTTGAGAAGGCTGTGGCGCCCCTGCTCCTGCCCCAGCCGTAGACCCATGTGAACCTGACCGCTCGGAAGTCGACTCCGTAGGATCTGAGGTACTTCAGTCCGTAGAGCTCGCTTTCGACCTTGGTCGCCCCGTACACGGAGGTTGGGTACTTGGGCGCGTCGTCGCTTATCGGCTGGGGTAGTCCGGGGCTGAAGACAGCCGCTGTGCTCGTGAACATGATCCTGTCTAGGTCGAAGATCCTGCAAGCCTCTAGGAGGTTCACGGTTCCCTCGACGTTCACCTTTAGGGCGCGCACAGGATCGGCTTCACAGTCCTCGATCAGGAGCGCGGCTGTGTGGTATATCTCGCGGATGTCGTGTTCCTTCACCACGCTCAAGACCTTGGACAGGTCTGATATGTCACCGACCACGAAGGTGGCTTTCTCCAGGATGTCGCTGACCAGCCTTCTGCCGGGTGAGACGTCTAGGAGCACCACATCCTCTCCCTTGTTTACGAGCTTTCGAGCGAGGTGGGAGCCGATGAAGCCCCCGCCTCCGGTTACCAGAATGGTCATGTTCGGTTCCCCCAACCCTCTCAGAAATCCTGTATCGACTGGTTTGGGGCTACTCGGTTTTGAGTTTATGTGTCGGGGGTGTTCTCGAGAGGAGTTCCGTCACAAAGGTTTCAAAGTGTGGATCTGGAGGCTGTAAACCGGTCTTGTCAGCTCTTCTCCTGCTGGCGTACTCTCCTCCATCTCAAACCTTGGGGAGTGTCCTCTATCTCCAAGCCTCGCTTTCGCAGTTCGCTCCTGATCTGGTCAGCGGTTCCCCAGTCCCTGTTCTTCCTCGCAGCCTCCCGGGCTTGGATGAGCTTCTCCTCCTCCCCGGAAAGTTCGCCGACCTTCTCGCTCGGTGCTAGGACGCCGAGAACCTTGTCGAGCCTCGACATTAGGTCACGGGCTTCTTGGACGCCCTTCTCGCTGATGGTGGCTTCAGCCATCAGCCTGTTCATCTCCCTGATGAAGTCGAAGACCGCAGCCAGCGCTGTGTTTATGTCTAGGTCGTCGTCCATAGCCTCCTCGAACCTCTCCCTCGCCTCTTTGACCAGCTGGTCGACTTTCTGGTCGCCGTCAACTTTGCCTTTGGTTGGTTCCAGCCTTTTCGTGAAGTCCGTCAGTCTTTCCAGGGTCCTCTGCGCCGCCTCGAGCTCCTCGAACGTGAAGTTTAGCGGTCGCCTGTAGTGAGTGGAGAGCAGGATGTAACGGATCGCTCTCGGGTCGTAGCCTCTCTCGAGGACGTCCCGGAGGGTGTAGAAGTTCTTGAGGGACTTCGACATCTTCTGACCATTGACCATCAGGAACTCGGAGTGCAACCAGTAGTTGGCGAACTTCTTTCCGGTGGCCGCCTCGCTCTGGGCGATCTCGTTCTCGTGGTGCGGGAAGACGAGATCCACGCCTCCTGAGTGGATGTCCAGAGTCTCCCCGAGGTACTTCATCGACATGGCTGAGCACTCGATGTGCCAGCCGGGTCTCCCCTTTCCGAATTCGGTCTCCCAGAAGACGTCGCCGTCGTCTTCGTCCCAGCCCTTCCAGAGGGCGAAGTCCCGCGCCTCACCCCTGGCGTAGGAGTCTACCTTCGCCCTAGCGCTCGTCTTCAGGTCTTCGATCTTCACCTTTGAGAGCTTTCCGTACTCCCGAAACTTGGTGGTGTCGAAGTAGATGGACCCCTCGCTCTTGTAGGCGAAGCCTTTCTGGATCAGCCTCTTGATGAGATCCACCATCTCGGGTATGTGCTCTGTAGCCCTCGGGTAGACCTCGGCTCTCTCGATGTTCAGCTTCGCGATGTCGTCGAAGAAGGCCTTGGCGTACCTCTCCGTGAACTCGCCAAGGGGGATGCCCTCCTTCCTGGAGTCTCTGATCGTCTTGTCATCCACGTCGGTCAGGTTCATGACCTGGATGATCTTGTAGCCCCGATACTCGAGCCACCTTCTCAGTACGTCTTGGAAGACGTATGTCCGGAAGTTGCCGATGTGAGCGAAGTCGTAGACGGTGGGGCCGCAGGTGTACATCCTCACCTTGCCTCGTTCCAGAGGCACAAACTCTTCCTTCCTCTGGGTCAGCGTGTTGAAGAACCGTAGCACCATGTCCCTCACGTCGGATGAAGCATCTCTACCTTTGGGTTTGAGAGTCACTTCAACCTTTCTACCTCGGAGCTGATCTTTCGCAAATGCGCGCATCCAGAACGTCTCGGACAAATGGACTCGGGGGAGCATCGTTAATAACCGATTAGCCACATCTCTGCTGTACTATTCTTCTCGGAAACGTGGGGTGAGATAGGCTGCGATCTCTTCGAAGTTTGCGTATCGAACCCAGCCTATCCCTAGTCTTCGTGATCAACGTCGTTGTGGCTCAGAATCAGAGCTTGAACACCAGTCTCTTCTCCCTCTTCTCCGAGAGCTTGGGCGCCAAGCCCTCCGAGATAGGCGTCACCCTTCTCATGTCGGGGATAGTGGCAACCGTGCTGATGGTTCCCAGCGGAATCCTCGCCGAGAAGCTGGGAAGAAAGCAGGTGATGCTGGTCAGTGCTGCCTTGGCGGCGGTCTCCGTCTTCTCCTATACCCTTGCCACGAGCTGGCAGCAGCTGATTCCCCCGGCGATGCTCTTCGCCGCGTCGTTCGCCCTGTTTATCCCTGCGAGGATGACCCTAGTCGCGGACTACAGCACTCCGGCGAACCGTGTCGCAGTCTACAGCCTGACGAACATGGCTTGGCCTGTCGGAAGCATCTATGGTCCCATTGTGGGAGGGGCTCTCGCCGATGCCTTTCCGGGCTGGAAGATCCCCTTCTACTTCATGTCCCTGACCAGTCTGCTCTGTATTCTCCCGGCGCTCGCCCTGAAGAGGGCTCCGGGGTCGTTACGAAGCTCGGAGGGTGGTCGCGTGATGAGGCCGAGTCAGCGTTTCAGCTTCCTGCACGGTGTGTTCTTCCTCTTCATAGTGGGTCTTTTTGTGGAGCTGGGGATAATGGCCGTCGACCCTCTGATGCCCCTCTACCTTGAGAGGAAGTTTGGCGTGACCAAGACCCAGATAGGCATCTTCTACTCTGTGGGTTTCGGTCTGGCGACGCTTCTTTCGCAGATTCCGGCTGGATTCCTAGCTGGCAGATACGGAAGAAAGAGAGTGTTTCTGGGTTGCGTTTCCGTCGTTCCACTTCTCTACGTTCTGTGTGCATGGGCTGGCGAGTACCTCTCCCTCATGACATTCTACATGCTGATCAATGCTCTTTGGAGCATGACCTGGCCCCTGTCCATGGCTATTCTGATCGATGCCGTTCGGACGCCCGACAGGGGCGTCGCGGTGGGAATGAGGCAGACGTTTCTCAGGCTGGGTGCGACGGTCGGACCCCTTATCGGAGGTTTTCTCTGGGATTCGATGGGTCAGGCGACCCCCTTCTATGCCTCAGCCGTCTTCTTCGTTCTAGCCATACCCGCACTGTTCCTTCTGCGGGAGAAGCAGAGCTGAGCGTGCTACCGTGTGGAACATCCGGCTCCAAATCAAGTCCCTTAGACGGCTCCTGCAAAAACCGTTAAATGCCGAATCTCGTTAGCAAGCAACGAGGAGTTCTTCATGCAGATAACCGAAGTCAAACCCCTTATCTCCGCTCCGCCCCGGCCCTTTGTCTTTGCGAAGGTCACCACCAGCAACGGACTGGTCGGATACGGTGAGGCGGGAGCAGATGGTATCCCGGAGGTGCGCGCCGCGGCCATAAAAGCCTTGGGAGAGAGGATCATCGGGATGGATCCCCTCAACACCGAACTGATCTGGCATACGATGCGAGGCGCTTTCTTCAGCTGGGCGCCGGAGGCAACTATGGTTCCGATGAGCGCGATCGACACGGCGCTCTGGGACATCAAGGGCAAGGCTCTGGGAACCCCGGTCTACAACTTGCTGGGAGGACGGTTCCGCGACAAGATAAAGCTCTACTGCCACATCCTGTTAGCGACTGGCGGGGAGAGGAAGGACGAGGTTGAGAGGAAGAGCACGCCGGAGATGGTGGCCGAGTCGGCACGGACGCAGGTCAAGCATGGCTTCACCGTCCTGAAATTCGATCCCTTCTCAGCGGTCTACTGGGAGAACATAGACGACCCCGATATCATCGCTCATGGCATAGTCAAGACTAGGCTGCACCAGGGGATGTCTTACCCAAGGAAGCTCGTGCCCAAGGCTCTGGCGCTTGTCAAGGCGGTCAGAGACGCCGTTAGTCCCAGCGTGGGAATATGCCTCGACATACACGGGAGGTTCGATGTGGAGTCCGCTATCAGGATAGGAAGACTGCTCGAGCCGTATGACCTCTTCTTCTACGAGGAGCCGGTCCCTGTGACCTTCGACGAGGCACTCGCCTACGTGAGAAGTCGCGTGGATATACCGATATGCATCGGGGAGTGGAGGTACGCGATCGAGGACTTCAAGAGGCTCTTCGATCTCAAGGGCACCGACATCATCATGCCTGATCACTGCCGGAGCGGTGGTATCACCGGGCTGAAGAAGATAGCGGATCTGGCGAACACGTACTTGATTCCGCTGGCGCCGCATGTGGTCTTCTCAAGCCCGTTGAACGCGGTCACAACCGCCCACGTGATGTCGTCGATACCCAACTTCATGATCTCGGAGTCGATGGGACCGCAGCGGATGGAGCTGTACAAGGACCTGCTGAAGCCGCAGATTCTGCCGGAGAACGGATACCTGAAGGTGCCGGACAGACCCGGATTGGGCGTGGAGCTCAACGAGGAAAACCTGAGCAAGGTCAGACCCCAGATATAGAGTGGGCGGGAGGTTAACCCTCGCCCGGTTTTCCTTCTCTTTTGCGGGGGAAAAGCATGGCTAGGCGGAGAGTTGACCTGCCAGCTCTGATGATGGTCATTGCTTTCACAGCCAACATCACCGTCGGCTTCTGGGACAGTAGAAAGATATTCATCCCGAAGGAAGTAGGGTGGTCTCTATTGGTGTCTGGTGGTCTGCTCTGCGTCTACGTTCTATACTACTTGAGAGAGGGATTTTTCGGGAATACCAAGCCCGTGCTGGATCGCCTGATAACAGGTGGGCCTTACAGGTTCTGCAGACACCCACTCTATCTCAGCTTCATTTTGTTGGCCCTCGGTTTTGATCTGCTCTTCGGAAGCATCACTGGCATCGTTTTGACAGCAGCTTTCTCGATACCCAGCGCGATGTATAGAGGCTTGGTCGAGGACAGGTTGCTTAGGGAGAAGTTTGGAGAAGAGTGGGATGAGTACGCCGGCAAGGTTGGTTCTTTCTTTCCAAGGTTCAGACGCTAGGAAGGTTGACAACACTCACAACGTTTATGTTCTCGGAAACATTCTCTTTATCCGGTTGACTCGAAAAATGCAGAAAAATCGAGTGGGATCGAAGGGGGAGCTTTTTCCCCCCAAGGAGATAAGAGAACGGTTGGGCCTGCGCGCTCGCACGAGGGTCATCTACAAGGTAGAGGGGGGGAGGCTCGTGGTTGAACCGGTCCCAAGTCTCGAAGAAGTGTTAAAAGAGTCCCCTTTGATCGAGGCAACTCTCGAAGAATTCCACAAACTCAGGAAAGAGGTGTCTCGGAAGGCTGAATCTTGAGACTGCTCCTTGACACCACGTATCTCCTACCGGCGATCGGTGTGTCTCTCAAAGGCATTCCGAAGGATGCGCTGATCAAGCTGATGCAGGAGGGGCATCAAATCTCCATAAGCGATGTAAGTGTCTTCGAGCTCGCAGCCCAAGGCGCCAAACGCGTTGCTACGGAGAATCTCTCCGCTGAGAGGGTAGCTAGAGGCATTAGAGCCATCGTCTACGACGAGCGATTAAAGGTGATACCCCTGTATGAGAGCACCCTCCTGCTCACAGCCTTCAAGCTCAGAAGCATGCTTAGCGACTTCATAGACTGCCTCATCCTTTCGTCAGCCATGAACCGATGCGACTCCCTAGTGACCGAAGACGATGATATTCAGAGTCTGAAGAGAAACAGAGAATTCAACGAAATTCTCAGAACTATAAGCCCCGCGTTCAGGGTTCAATCGCTGCGTGAAACCATCTAAGTCGCGTAGCAAGCTGTTGTTGTCATTTGTGTCATCGCAATTTGTAGAATCGTTCTAGGAAAGCTTTGGACGTGACCTCATCTGCGGTAGGGTTCCCCTTCCGATCATCCAAGTCCTACCTTTGCGGCGGAGTCTAAACTTTTATTCTGTTGAGAAAGACTCAGCTCCGGTGCGAGCGTTGCCTAAGGTTCTGGGAGAGTATTTGGACCGCCTTGTGACGACTTCGATGACAGAGAATCCGGGTGGACGACTTACCAGGAGCCCCCGAGGGAGCTCCCTGAAGTTGTACGAGCTCGCCAGGAAGAAACAGGGGGCGCCTCTCACGTACCTAGCGGCGAAGGGTCTGGTTGACCGGGTCAAGAGGGGCGACTTTGTCTTCATCATGACAGGGGCGGGAGCGCCGCCCTACATGCCTAAGGGTGAGACCGACGGTCCGCTCGGGGCGGCGGCTCTGGCGAGGATGGTCGACCTAGCCTTTGGAGCCAAACCCGTCGTGATCACGGAGGAGGAGAAGATGGACGCGTTGGTGGAGGTTTGCTCTGTGGCGGAACTTGCCATCCAGCCTGAGAATTGGGTTCGGAAGAGGGCGTACGGAGGGGCGGTTGCCGAGCCTTTCCCAATCGATGATGAGGCGGCGAGAGGCGCGGCGGAGAAGCTTGTTGAGAAGTACAGTCCCGTCGCCATGATCGCGGTGGAGAAGCTGGCTATCGGCGTGAAGGGGATCATCCACAACATGAGCGGAACAGACAGGACACAACACATCGCAAAGGTCCACCACCTTATCGACGAGGCGAGACGGAGGGGTATTCTTACGATAGGAATTGGCGATGGGGGGAACGAGGTTGGTTTCGGAATGATAAGGGAGGAGCTCAGGGCTCTGGGCGGAATCTACTCGGACTGTTCACCCTGCCCGTGCAAGGATGGAGTTGTCACGGTGGTTTCCACGGACGTGTTGCTCCCTGCAGCGGTGTCGAACTGGGGCGCTTATGGAGTAGAGGCTTGCGTCGCGGCTATGGCTGGCAGCTTGGAGGTAATGCACAGCGAGGACATGGAGAGGCGAATGTTGGAGGCAGGTGTCCGTAGGGGTCTCGCCTCAGGCTTCGGAAGACAGATGCTTGATGTGGACGGGACATCCCTAGAAGCGAACCGAGCGCTGATCACAGTCATGAGAGAGATGGTTTGGAACTTCGTCAAGAGGGTTGAGCCTAGAGCATTTTAGAAGAGCCTTAATCCTAAGGGAGGCAAAGTGCTGAGGCTGGGACAGAGACCTGTGTTCCAAATCCATAAGCCTTCAAGATGAAGGTGACAGCTGATGCGGTTGGGAGGAGTGGTCAGCGTTGCTCTACTTCTTCCGGCTGTGGTGTGGGCCCTCAGCGGAGTAAGAATCCTGGTGGAGAAAGGTCTTTACAGTTACACGTTTCTGTTTCCACTACCGGTGAAGCTTCACACGGTCTCCGTATTGAACATCAGCGTCTTCTACCTCACAGCTTTTCTTTCGATCAGACCTCCCAAACCAGTCAAAAACTTCTCGATCTCCTCTCTGCTACTCTTCTTGTCTAACGCGGTCTACGAGCTGGTCTACGGCGTCTTCCTTGACTGGGGTTCCCTTAAGGTCACCATCCCTCTCGTGGTGGTTGGAGCTGGCGCGCTGTTCTTTCTCAACCGCCGGTTTCATTTCCTAGTATGCAGCAGGCAGAGGAGCCTTCTGTTCTTCTCGGGGGTCGCTTGCCTTGTTGCGGTCATGTTCACTCTCAATGGCTTGGGCTTTTTCGAGGAAATGCGGCTTTACCTTAGTGGACGAGCAGCGAAAGATCCGCACAACCTCCTATGGATGCTGTCGAAGACAGTGGGCGTTTGGATGTTTCTTCCACTCCTGAGTTCAATCTCAGTCAAGAGCCGGACAGGTGAGAAACAACGTTCTACTCTGTTGTGAACACGTGGTGGATCGGGACGTGAACTGGGCTTGAACAGGTTGTGAGAGGAGAGGGGGGTCGTCTTGTGACAAGGCATAGATCGTCGTGGTCCTTCAAACAACCTTCCTGACAACGCTGTCCTTGTCAACCTCGACTGTCAGCTCGCTTCCGACGTAAGCCTTGAGGATCTTGGCGACCTCAGAGTCGCTGAGGAGCTCAACCTTGACCAGCGCATCAACGTCTCCCTTGGAGGTCTTTATTGTGAGGAGGATCCTTGTGTTGCCGGCCTCCACGAACTCGTGCTTCGAGACCAGCGTTCCCTCGATTGTCGTGGTATCCTTTGGTTTCTCAACAGCCCCATACAAAACCCTGAAGCTCTGCTTGGCTTTCGCGATCAGAGCCTCACCGGTCACGCCCTCCCCTGTGTACTCGACAACGCAGTTCTCCTTCGCCTGTGAATCGACTATGCCGAGTCCGGCGAGGCCTGTGACTCCCCCGGCTTGATAGTAGATCGGAACGAACCACGCGTATCTTGTCGTGCCTCCGACTCTTACGGGGTAGAGGAGCTCCATAGCCGTGTACAGCTCCGTTCCCGCTCTTGCCGTTATCTTGCTCTGAACAATTTTCCCTGCTGAGAATCCGCTTATCATGTTGTAGTCCTTGAGGTCGTAGAACGAGATGCCCTTCGAAGTGATCTTGAACGTCCCTGCAAGGGAGAGCTCCCCCGCCTCTCTTATGTAGTGCACGTTGGCGAGAGCAACCACCTGTTTCAGATCGGGATCGTAAATGTACCTCACATCCTCGCTGAGTCTAAGCCTGTCTGTGCTTGGCGGAATCCACAGCAAGCCCCCAGCAAACGGGTCAAAGGAGCCTCCCCTCCTGTGACCACCCCACATTCCGATGCCGCCCTCGAGGAACACCTGCTCGTCGTATGGCTGTATCAGCCACTCTGGGAGGTCGCTTTCGTACTTATTTACAACCTTTCCGTTCTGGTCGAGAAGGTAGACCCCGTCGTACTTCCGAACGAAGTTCCAGTCGATTCTGTAGCTTGTGACAGCCATGTACCACTTTCCGTCGGGAGCGAAGACAGGGTAGCTGTCTCCGACGGTGATGGCTGTGTCAATTCCGAAGTAGCCCTTTGCGCCAACGTTCCCCCACGCGTTCACCCAAGGAAGTGGGTTGAACCCAAGGCCCTCAGAGATCGCAAACTCCTGCTGAACTATCTTCGGTGGCTTGTCTGGAGAGTTGGCGTCGATAAACACAACGCCGACAACTCGGTACTTCTCCTTCCACTGCTCAAGCCTTGAAACAAGCACAGCCCAAGTCAGCCTTCCCTCGTAGAGCGTCACCTGAGCGTCCACAACTTCAAGAGAACCACCGAGCTCACCCATGTGCTGCTGCGCTATTGTCGTTGCGAGCTCCTTGGTAGTCAGCCTCAAGAGGTTGTCCGGAGTCTCGCTTTGAACTGGAAAGCCCTCGGCTCTCGTGATGAACTTGTCAAAGTAGGTGGCGTTGGCGTTCTCCAGGAGAACCGGAGCGAAGCTGAATACCGGGGCGAGCACCAAAACAACCAAGAAGAAACCGAGAACGTACCTTGGCCTGAACCTAGGTCTTTGAGCTGCGAGCTCTGCTACTCCGAAGAGAAGAAACATCGCTATGAAGGTCCACATCATCGGGTAGTCCGGTGTGAAGGCCATGATCTGTGCGAACCCGACAAGGGCGAAGAGGAGGACTCTTATGACGGATTTGGCGAAGTAGAAGCCGCGAAGTCGTTCTTGCCGTCTTTCTATTTCCCATGCGTCGTCGCGATCGTCAACTCGGTCACGAGAATCTAATGTCTTAGCCCACTCTCTCCTTTTGAGCCTGTATCTCACTACCTCGATTATCGGGCATCCTCCGACAGCCCAGATCAGAGCCCAGAGTCCCCACATCATGGCTTTTTCTTCCCTCTAGTCCGCGAATCCTTGGTCACTGTAGCTCTGAAAGAAAGATGGGGAGTCCTATAAGAACCCTCTTTTTCCTTTGTGTCTCCATCTCCAGCTTGTAAACGTGTGGTTGGGTGGTCGTGTCCATACAAGTGTTAATAGTCAATCGGTCCTCTCGGCTTGACAGCCAAAATTGTGGTGGACCGGGCGGGATTCGGACCCGCGGCTTCCGGCTTGCAAAGCCGGGACAGGGAATACTATGTGGATTGGTCTAGTAGACGGGGCGACTTTCTGCGATACTTGGAAAGGTACAGTTCCAACACGGCTAGAGATATGGTCCATTACTTGGACAGATATGTCACGGTCATTCGATCCCCGATGGACGTGATAAGGCTATTCAGCGGGCTGTCCGTTGGGCAGCAACACCACTTGAATCGAGCATTAAGAGCGTTCTTCAACTTCCTTGAGATGATGGGTGTTGAGAAGGCTTGGCTGGATGGGTTGAGAAAGGCAATACCGAAGGATCAGATCGGAATTGATGTGAAGGTCCCCGATGAACAGGCTATCAAGAGAGACCTAGCAAGAATCCCAGCGATCGGGTTGAAGTATCAGGCGTTGTGGCATCTGTGTCTTGACAGCGGAATCCGACTTATCGAGGCGATACACCTAATCAACGACTTCACCCCTGAAAAGCTCCAAGAGGTCAACGGGTTCTACCGCTATCGGATCGGCGAGTTTAGAGGCAACAAGCAAGCCTATTTTGTGTACTTCACGAAGCATACACTGCAACTCATTCAGAGCGTAAGCAGAGAGAAGATCGATCGACCTAACGCAAGCGATTACTTCTGCAAACATGGTTGCACCTCACCTAAATACCTCAGGAAATTCGCTTTTGACAAGATGATTGAGCTGGAGATCCCGGAAAGCGTGTCTGACTTTATCGAGGGCCGGGTTCCAAAGCGGGTCGGGGCCAAGCACTATATGGTGCTGATGAGGCAAGCGGACAGGTTCTACGGCAAATACGCCGAGTACGTCACGTCACTGAGAGATAGGGCTGGGCTGAGGGTGCTGAGTTGATGCCGAGCAACGTCTCCAGGGGGCGGAGCCTCGAATACGTGGTCCGGGACCGGTTGAGGGCGGAGGGCTTTGTGGTGTTCCGATGTGCTGGGTCCCGGCCTGTGGACCTGATAGCCATCAAGGAGGGCCGGATTCTACTAGTGGAGTGCAAGACAGGACTGAGGCCCCAGGTCCCGCCCAGCCAGCTGAGCCACAGCCTCGAAATCTCAAAGCGGGTCGGTGGAACCTTGGTCTTGGCTGTTCGGAGAAGGCATCAAAAAATAAGATGGTTCAGGGTGACGGAGACGGGAATAAGTGAGTTGAAAATGTTTCCCTAGAACGGCCCCCCCTTTTCTCAACGTTTTTTCGAGTTTGCTCTGCGGGGACCGAGTAGATCAATATACCTCAAATCACTATTGTAAATTGGGTGAGGGGGGAGTGACAGGTTCCTTAGGTAAAAGGTCGATGACGATAGGGCTCATCATAGGCTTAGTTATTGGCCTAGGAGCGGGTTACGGAGTTGTGCAAGCAGGTTATGGTGTTCTATCGAACGAGTTAACTCAAAAGAACGATCAAATTCAGAGGCTTCAAAGTCAAATAAGTGACATGGTCATTCAAATAAGAAGCTTGAATCAAAGCTATCAAAGACTACTGAGCAATTATAGAAGTTTAAACCAAAGCTACGAGAAACTGCTTAACGATTACCGAATGCTGAATGCTCCCGCATCTAAATTTTCTTCAGCAGGCGATCTAGATTACAGGATAACGACTAATCAGCAGGTATACAGATACACGGACCCGGTTTCAGGTAATGTATCCATATACTATCGTAATGGAACCGCCTTTAGAGGCACCTTTTCAATTTACAGTCGACACATGGAAACTGGAACTACGGCCTCTGGATGGACATTCAGCGTAAATGGATACGGAAGTTTCATCGTGCAGCCACCGCAATCATTCTCGCGTGGACCTGGGACCTATAGAATTGGATTAATCTTCCTGTACGATTCGGCGGGGTATATGATTGCAACTTCTGGAGATATTGGCCACATTTACGTCACAGTCGAGGCTAAATAGCGCTACGTTTTATCCATTCTCGAATAGTCTAATGACCCTCCATATGCTTTCTTGTAATCCCACCCAGCCACAGCCTCGAAATCTCCAAGCGGGTCGGTGGAACTTTCGTCTTAGCTGTTCGGAAGAGACATGGGAAGGTCAGGTTTTTCAGGGCTTCAGAGCGCGGGCTGACTGAGATCATGTTCAAGTAGGTGACTCCATCGATTGTCGCGCCAGCAACGCAAGCAAGCGAGACAAGTGTGGGAAAGAGGCAGAAGCGCGGTTTAACAAATTGCCAAATTTTGTTCCGAGTGTTCCGAGTGTTCCGTTTACTAGGGGGGAGGGGGTGGAGCTGAAAGCTCGAACGTTTACGTATGTAAAAATTTGGACACCTACTACTACACACCTATTCCTGACTCGGCACACCCCCCCACCCCCCCTGCACTCGGAACAAACGGAACACTCGGAACATTTTTTTCCACTTTGTTAAATCGTCAGGAAATTTACTTGAGAGAGAACGCAACAACAACAAGGGGGACAAGTAGTGGTAGAAGACCCCCTGTATTTCTTCGATTACGTCTGTAGCGTGGTAGGTGGTAAAGAGAGATATACCTTCTCTCTCAAGTGAAATTCCTGACGATTTAACAATCTGTAAAGGGTGATCTGATGCTTCTCACAATCTCTCAGCCCGAATGGGCATACTGGACAAAGATGAGCGTTCTATGAATTACAGCCTGTCGCCATCCTATGTTGCTTTTTATGATAGATGGTATCAGCGGGGGAGTCGCGTATGGAGAAGTTACTTAGTGTCTAGTGTAATAAAAGAAATAAAAAAGAAGAGAAGAGAAAAAGGACCAGAGGCACATAGGGGGAAAATAACTTCTCCATTAGACGTTGAGCAGCAGGTTAAGTTGCAGACCTTAAAACTGAGAATTGCAGTCGACTGTGACGCCAAGAAGCGTGCTGATGCTAGGGAGGCTAAACGTTCTGAGATTCTGCGGCTGTGGAAGGAGCGTGTAGGCTCTTCCGATCTGAGCAGGGAGGATCAGCGCGCTATCTGTAGGGTTGCGATGCAGACTCTCTCCGAGGACGCCGCGCTGGATGAGACTTTGCGCATTCTCCGCTCTAAACCACCCCTAATAACCCCATCCAAAAAGTGATCCATGCCTTGCTCCTAACCATCTCTCAGCCCGAAACCCAGCGCATCGACGCTCGGCTCTCTGGACCGGTCACGCTGGTTGCCATTCTTTCAGTCGGTTGGCGATCTCCGTAAGTCTGTCTTCAAGGTCTTTCCACTTTCTCCACTTGGGGTCTTTGACGGGTATCAGCCAAAAGTCTCTCTTTGGGCTCGGTGATCCAACGATGCGATCCCTGTCTTCAACATCAACTGCGCTCATGTATCCCACGAGCCACACCGCGGAGGGCAGATCCGGAAGTAAGCAATCGTTGTATTGAAGTGGCATATCGAGAATGTACACGCCGACCAACCAATCGGGGTTTTCTTTACACCAATCGTTACAATTAATGGAGAAATTCGGATACGGGTACCTGAACACGCTTTTCACATCGATGATCCCGAAGCCGGGAATCCAGAAGTCATGCCACACGATCTCCCTTTCGCGCTCCCCGCTTCTTCTGTCGATGGTGGGCTTGTTATGGACGTGGGGCACTTCCATGTCATCGAAGATCGTTTCGAGCACTGCCTGAGATATCCCCATTCCAAGCTGGTCCAACTTCTTGTTGTTAAGCGCTTCAGGTTTCAAGTCCTGCCAGTTGGGACTGTAGCGCTCGATGTAGTATTTGGCGTATAGCCTCGCCTCCCTCGCCAGCTCACGCTCTACAAAGTAACCACTATCGTCCGGATTGAGGTTAAGAGCCTCCACTCGTTTGCCGACGTTGGGGCCTGTCTCTCTGATTATGCGAAATATCGGCAGCCTCTGATATTGACTTAAGAAAAGCCAAGGGCTCGCTTCTTTAAAGGTCATTTTCCTTACGCACTTGCTTCCAACCAATCGGCTCTCTCCGCTGTCAAACGGTTAGTGTTGGACGCTACCCTCGATGAAAGCCTTCGTCCCTTCGTCGATGTCAAAGGTGGGCGCGCATCTATTACGGTCTTTGGGGTCTAGGCTGATGTTCTGTAACTCATACACCAGAGCGTACGCAGCTTCGTGCAACTCCCGTAAAGCACGGCACTCAGCCCTGACAGCCTCCCGCAGCCTCTCGATATTTCGGTATCGTTTATTCGCGTCTTCAGATATCTTCCCCATTTCGCGTTGAATATCTATAACTCGGGGTTGTCGATTCTGGAAGATGCGCAGACGAACCTGTAGCGCCTCATGCGCCTTTACTAGGGCCACACGCTCACTTTTGAGCGTGTCAGCTCGCTTCGAAGCTTCTAGGTCCAGCGGGTTTGCCTCTGCCTCGGCAATGCTCCGGTCCACGCTGTCTATGCGCCTTTTAAACTCTTCAAGCGTCTTCAGAACTTCCCATGCAGCCATTTCGTCGAGTTTCTTCACTAGCTGGTCAGCCCTCTTGTCTTCGACTTCACTTGATCAGCCCTCTTCAGGCATATTGACAATGCATTGCCGATATATAAACATTGTATCGCGTACTACATAGGTAGTACATTTGCAATACATGTTCATGTATTAAATCCAGTTGTAACGGAACTTAAGATTTCTTAACACCTGTTTTTGGGACTCGGACCACCTAGCGGGCTCCCCAAAGTTTTTTCTTTGGTTGAACGCGCGCGGTGAGCCCAACGATACCGCAATATGCTTTCTGGCCGGGGTCCAAAAGAGTGAGAATACCTCTGTCCGCATAAAGCGGGAGAACCAACAAAACATCGATATGCCACAGAGGGGAGAGCAAAACGGTATACCTGCGGGTCCATAGTACCCGACCTTTTGATCTCTAATGAAACAGGACCGTGGTGGTTCGAAGACCACAAATGGAAAGCCTTATATTAAGTTCTAAACAGAACTATTGAGATGTGAAACAGACATGGTGAAGACCTACGCCACAATCTATGTTGACGAAGAAGTGATTCGAAAAGCGAAAGATGCTGGCTTAAACATTTCGAAGACGTGCGAAAACGCCCTCAAAGAGGCGATTAGGCGTTTAGAAGGCTCCAATAATCAAAATAGTCAAAAAGACTGCCCTAAAAGTTCTGAGAGTAGAGTGGTGGACCGGGCGGGATTCGGACCCGCGGCTTCCGGCTTGCAAAGCCGGCGTCTGTACTGGCGTCGAGCCATTCATACCAGACTGAACTACCGGCCCCCTCTCTCAAGGAAGAACGTTGGAATTTAAGGGTTCTGAGAGCCTCTGATTGGTGGTTGTGGGGCCGCCGTCGGGACTTTCCCGCTGGATTCATCCCCAGCGTATTGAACCCGACCTCCAGGCTCCATTGGTCAGGAGAGAGGCTCGCTCTCCCCTTCAGGCCTGTACGCTAACCAGGCTCCGCGAGGATCTGCTGGTCCTCTCTACGTTACGGCGGCCACTGCTTCACATCAACCGAGGTCTTCTCTGGGTTGATGGGCGAAGAGAGAGTTAGCTTCCCTATTCAAATTGTTTTCGCAGACGCCTTCTCTGGAGAGGTAGTCGAGGGCTGGGTGGTAAAGGGATCCCTGGCGTTTGTAGGGCTAGATGAGCTTGCAAAGCCTCTGCTCTATATAGCTCCTGGGGACGGCACCGATGATCGAGTCCACGAGGCTGCCGTTCTTGAAGAAAAGCAACGTGGGTATGCTCATGATCCCGTATCGCATCGCTACCGACGGGTTCTCGTCGACGTTCAGCTTCCCGAAGACAGCCTTCCCCGAGTACTGGGACGCCAGCGCCTCGATCGTGGGGGCGATCATCCTGCACGGTCCGCACCACGGAGCCCAGCAGTCGATGACCACGACGGAGTTTTGGCTGACAACTTGGTCGAAGTTTCCGTCGGTGACCGTTACGGGGGCTTCTGAGTCGGTCTTTTGGCCTTCTTCTCTGATTTTCTTCATGAGCTCTTGCATCTTCTTCCTTCGAATCTCGTCTAGCTCGTCCATTCAGTTAACCCCCTAGGTAGGCGTCTTGATCTCGCAGGTTTTGCTTCTTCGCGTCGCATTCACTATCGACAGGATGATGGCGAAGACGATGACCGCTAGACCTATGATGTCGTAGGGCGAGCCGAACAGGGTCAGAGCCAGCCCGGCGAAGACCAGTATGAGCGTGTAGGGCTTGCACAGCGGGCATGACATGCGCTTCCTTCTCTCCGATCCGGGATTTGGATGTCAAACGTCGACGCGGCTTTTATGGTTTGCTTTCTGGGTTTTGTGTTTGCTCCTTGAAGACATACTCGCCCCAAGCTGGTAAGCAACTGGGTTTGGCTTCCAAGGAAACTTCTTAAGCCCTGTCAACTGAGAATCGGTTTCGGAGGAATCCTTTTGGCGAAGGTTGAGAAAGCGACTGTCTACTTTGACAAGCCCGGATCTGAGCACACAGAGGACATCCTGTATGCTGTGGAGAGGAGACTGAAGGAGGGAGACGTGAAGACTGTTGTTTTGGCGAGCACCTCGGGCGAAACAGGCGTGAGGTTTGCAAGGGCGTTAAAGGGCAAAGCTGAGCTGGTCGTGATCTCTCACGAGGTGATCAGCTCCAAGAACAAGGCTGAGATCGAGAAGCTCGGAGGGAAGGCGTACGACAGGACGCACCTGCCGCTACACGGCGAGGGTATGGACAACATAAGGAAGAGCTTCTACTCGCTCGGGCAGGGCTTCAAGGTAGCGGTCGAGGTGGTCCTCATAGCGGCGGACAAGGGAGTCGTAAAGCCGTACATGGACGTTATCGGGGTGGGTGGAACGGGAAGAGGCTCGGACACCGCTATCGTGACCCGAGCGTCCACAACGAAAGAGGCGTTGGGCGACAACAGAGACAGGAAGCTGGAAATCCGCGAAGTCCTAGCTATGCCCCTCCAGAAGAAGTGGTGGTGAGATCTAATCTTCTACTCACTCTCCACTTTTTGACCTGTTCGTTTACTCCAACCTATTTGTCAAGAAGAGTTCTTTGTCACTCTTGTGAGTCGGTTTCGACTCTTTGCGCGGATAGACGCGACGGCTTTTCTGACCTCCTCACCTTCTCTTTTACTCAGTATTCCAGAGAGTTCGAGAAGGGAGCATTTTCTCGTAAGGCGGTTCACTACGTCCGTGAAGCTTTCGTGTTCCTTCTTCTCTGCCTTGAGTCTCTCATAAGCCTCTTCGGAGAGGGATATAGTCCGTCTTCCGCCCATGGTCCAATCTTCCAATACACAGCTGTGTGTAATAACCTATTCAAACTCAACTTCCAAGAGAAGGATGGAACCTTTGCCCCCGCCTCTCCAAAACTCGACCAGTATTTCTCGCGCCATTCGTCTTTCTTTGGTTCACACGGATTCTGGGTAGAACGTATGAGAGCGTGAAAGCGACAAAGAGTATGGCGACGACGAGCAGTATAATAGCTCCGAGAACGAGGCTTCCGGTAATGACATAGCCGTAGATGGCGATCGCAAGTGCTATGAGAGCAGAGACGATCTCCAAAGACCTCTTGGCTCTGTGTTGGCTTCTGACATTAGATGTGAGAAAGACTGAGAGGGCAGCAAACGCCTGAAGTGCTCCAACAACCATGGTTATGATGTTTTGTGAAAGAAACCCGCTCAAGAACAGTAGTAAACCCAGCGTTCCCAGGACAACCGAAAACCATCTCTCCCTCCACCCTCCCATCTCTAACTCGCCCTCGAGAATCTTTCTCTTCTGCCAAAAAGAACTTTGTGATCGAAACACCTCGTCCATGTTCGAGGCTGGATCAGCGCTCTCACTCGGATCTATCTGAACTCAGAGTGTGTTGTATTGCTCACTTTTCCCCAGCGGGGCTCCGACAGATGTCGGCGCACCGATCGAAGGCGTATCCTGCCTCATGTAGCATCTTCAGTAGCTCGCCTAGGAACTCTTTCTGCGGGATTTCGAGGGTCAGTATCACCCTCGCCTTCCCGGGTTGAACGTTTGGATCTAGGCGGTCGTGCTCGATCGTGACCACGTTCGCCCGTGCGCCTGCGATGGCCGCAAGGACTCCTCTGAGCGCACCCGGCACGTCGGGCAGAACCCCCTCGATCCTGATGAGCCTCTCCTCCCTGAACAGCGTCTTCTCCGTGATCTTCGCTAGGAGGGACATGTCGACGTTCCCGCCGCTTATCAGAACCCCGACCTTCTTTCCCTTCACGTCCAGCTTTCCGCTGAGCAGGGCGGCTAGACCGACCGCCCCCGCGGGCTCGACGACCTGCTTACACCTCTCTAGGAGCATGAACATGGCGTAGGCTATCTCGTCGTCATCGACGAGCAGCACGTCTCCAACGAGCTCCCCTACAACCCGGAAGGCGATCTCGCCAGGCTTCCTCACCGCAATTCCGTCAGCTATCGTGTCTGCCGCGGGTAGCTCGACTATCCTACCCTCCCCAAGGGAGGTCGTCATCGAGGGGCAGCCCTTGGCTTGGACTCCGACGATCTTTATGTTCTGTCTCACCGTCTTGGCGGTCACGGCTACGCCTGAGATCAGCCCTCCTCCCCCGATGGGTATGACGATCACGTCGAGATCGGGCTCGTCCTCCAGCATCTCGAACCCGAGCGTCCCTTGACCTGAGATGACCCTCGCGTCGTCGAACGGGTGTATCAAGGGAATGCCCTGTTCTTCAGCTATGCTGCGAGCTTCCCTGTAGGACTCCTCGAGTGTCTTCCCTCGCAGGATCACATCCGCCCCGTACCCCCTAGTCGCCAGCACCTTGGAGACCGAGGCCAGCTCGGGCACCACTATTGTGGCTTTGACTCCCGCGGCTCGCGCTGCGAACGCGACTCCCTGCGCGTGGTTCCCAGCGGAAGCGGCTACGCAGCCCTTCAGGCTCGGGTTTTCTCGTTTCATCTCGGATATGGTGTAGTATGCACCGCGGATCTTGAAGGAGCCTGTGCGCTGCAGGCTCTCGAGTTTTAGGTAGACCTCCGCTCCGGTCATCCTGCTGAAGGTCGTTGAGCGGTCCATGGGGGTGTGGTGGGCAACATCCCTGACGACGAACCTCGCCCTCTTCGCCTCGTCGAATATCCTAGGTATCTCGGACATCTCCGACACGGATACAAACTCGGCTTCAGCGCAACTTAAGCTGATTCTTGCTCAAAAAAGCGGTTTTACAGACCGCTCTCAGGTCGATTGGACCCTTCTGTAGTAGTAGAGATATTCCTGGGCGTATCCTGCGTATTCTCCGAAGTATTTCCTTCCTGCGAGGCTGAGGCGTCTGTATTCGGCTGAGGTCAGCGACCCCTTAGACGAGGTCTTCCTCAGAAATAGTGGGTCGACGAGGTGGGGGTAGTACTCCAACAGGGCTCTCTTGATCCAGATATCGATCGGTATAGCCTCGAGTTTTTCGAGGGCGAAGAGGCAGACGCAGTCAGCCACCTTCTCGCCGACGCCGTGTCCCGAGTAGAGGGAGAGGAGTCTCTCCTTCGCGCGCTCGTAGCTCATCTGTTTCAGTTCGTTCAGGTCGATTCCGAGGTCGACTGTTCGTCGGGCTATCGTCGAGATCTCTTCGGCTTCCCTTCTCCCGTAGGGGAGTTGGCATCTCTCGATGTCGTCAACGCTCGCTTTGGCGAGAGCTTGAGCTGTTGGAAAGGTGTGTTCGTCGACGCCGTCTATCTTCCTTCCGAAAGTCCTCGACAGATTCTGGATAATCCTCTTGATCATCTCGATCCTAGTGCGGCGCGAGCAGACGTATGAGATGAGGCACTCCCAGGGGTCCTGTCTGACGAGTCTCAGACCGCGGTACCTCTCGATCGCCCTGTGTATGTTGGGGTCTTTGTCCAGCTTCGTGAGTATCCCGGGGAGGTCGTCGTCCAGTCTGAAGTAGGACCATAGGGTGTTGATGTTCGGAAGCTCCGGACGAGCTTCGAAGATAAGCTTGCTACTGAGTTGCTTGACTCTCACTTGGCTTTCGCCTATGACTCCCTGCCACCAGTCGCCCGACTTGTTCCAGCGGAAGACCTGACCGCAGTCGAGCGTGTAGTCGAGATTGAAAATAGTCGCGGTTAGATCCAAGGAGTGCTCCAAGAGTGACCCTAGCCATTCCTTATCCAGTTCGAGTGGCTCGGAGTTAAGCGTGGCGACGCGACCAGTTCAGATAATGAAAAAGGGGAGGATTGGGGGTCAGACCTCGAGCAGCGTCTCGGTGCTCTTGATTCCATCGATCGAGTTTGCCTTCCCGATCAGCGACCTCAGCGCAGCTGCGTCAGCCGCCTCTGCGAAAGCGACCACGTCGTAGCGTCCGAGTACGAAGAAGGCGCTCTTGATCTCAGGAAGCTTCTTGAATCCGCTCAGAACAGCGGGACCTTTTCCGCCCTTAACCCTTGCCAAGATGCAAGCTTGAGCCATTTCCTGCACCTCCCTAGAACCCCACGAGGGTTTCGGTCGCCCTCACTCCCGGTAGGGCGTGGATCTTCATCGAGGTCTCTCCGAGCGCCTTGATGTCGGCGACTTCGACCTCTGCGACTAGGTCCCACCTTCCGGCCGTGGGGAAGGCGCGCTTCACGCCCTTGATCTTCTTCAGCGCTGCCAAGGCGTCCTTGTACTTTCCTGACTCGCAGCAGATGAGAATACAAGTTGGCATTCTCTCTTCCTCAAGGGCAAGGGAGTTGTCTATGCTATTTCTGTCTTTTGAATCAGAACGAGACGGCGGGGCTCAGAGTGTGTACGGCCTCGGAGGGATGTCCTCGTACCGGGAGTTTGAGAAAAGAGAGTGGGTCTCCCCCTACTTCAGGGAGAGAACCACGATCTCGGTCTGCTTAGGAAGTCCCTCTTTCGTTGCGCTGTAGGATTTGCCTCCGACCCTCTTGACATTGGGCTTTCCCCTCAGAAAGTCGTCGATCGTGCTGAGGTTGTCGAAGGTCGCCGACATCCCAGCCATCCTGTAGTGCATCGGGAAGATGAGGCTCGGCTTGAGCTTCTGGCAGACGCTCCACGCCTCAGCGGGACCGATCGTGTAGTAGCCGCCGACGGGCACGAAGAGGGCGTCGATCTTGCCTATGGCTCCGACCTCGCTCGCTGAGAGGTCGTGTCCTAGATCCCCGACGTGGCAGAACTTCACGCCGTCGACGGTGAAGACGTAGGTGCTGTTCTTCCCTCTCTTGCCGCCCTTGGCGTCGTCGTGGTAAAGACCGATGCCTGTCACCTCGACGGGTCCGACCTTCCTCGAGCCCACGAACCCTTCGAGGACCACTCCTGTGCTCTTCTTGACTGGTCCGGCATTGTTGTGGTCTCCGTGGCTGTGGGAGCAGAGGACTATGTCAGCCTGCGCCTTGGGCTCTGGGAGTCCAACGCCCTTGAATGGGTCCGTCACAACCGTGGCTTCCTTTCCGCGCACCTCGAAGCACGCGTGTCCGTGCCAGATGATCTCGACCATTGCGTATCACCACTAGAGTCTGTTTTGAGCTACTCGTTTTAAGGGTTCTGAGTGGGGTGGTCGAGTATCGACGGGAAGCGAGGGGGAAGTCACAGGGGCGTGTTTCCGTGCTTCCTTTGGAGTCCGGGCGGGGTTCTCTTCTTGGATAGCATTCTCAGAGTGCTGATCAGCTTGGGGCGGATCTCCTGGGGGGATATCACTGAGTCGACGTAGCCCCGGGCGGCGGCGTGGAATGGGTTGGCGAACTTCTCGCGATACTCCTCTATCTTCTGACGTCTAGCGCCCTCGGGGTCGCTGGACGCTCCTATCTCGCGTCTGAAGACGATGCCCACGGCGCCCTCTGGTCCCATGACGGCGATCTCAGCCGTCGGCAGGGCGAACACGAAGTCCGCACCCAGATCCTTGCTGCACATGGCAATATACGCGCCGCCGTATGCCTTGCGTACGATCACAGTTATCTTGGGCACAGTGGCCTCCGAGAAGGCGAAGAGCATCTTGGCTCCGTGGCGGATTATGCCTCCGTGCTCCTGCTGGGTGCCTGGCATGAATCCTGGCACGTCCACGAGCGAGATTAGAGGGATGTTGAACGAGTCGCAGAACCTGATGAACTTGGCAGCTTTGTCCGAGGCGTCGATGTCGAGGACGCCTGAGAGGAATCTTGGCTGGCTGGCTACTATGCCCGCAGCGTTTCCGTCGAGTCTGGCGAAGCCGGTCAGGATGTTCTTCGCAAACCCTGGCTTGACCTCGAAGAACTCGCCGTAGTCCACGACATGGGCTATCACGCTGCGCATATCGTAGGCCTTCCTTGGATTCGTTGGGATTATGTCTGCTAGGGCTTCGTCTGCCCGGTTTGGATCATCCTTCTGGGAGGCAACTGGCGGGAGCTCCGAGCTGTTCGTTGGAAGGTACTGAAGCAACGCCTTGATCTTCTGTAGGCACTCGTCGTCGTTCTCGGCAACGATATCCGCTACGCCGGAGACGTCGCCGTGGATGGTGGCTCCACCCAACTCCTCCATCGTGACAGTCTCTCCGGTCACGGCGCGTGTTACGTCGGGTCCGGTGACGAACATCTGGCTTGTGCCCTTCACTATGAAGACGAAGTCTGTTAGGGCTGGGGAGTAGACGGCGCCGCCCGCGCACGGTCCCATGACGGCGCTTATCTGGGGAACGACTCCGGAAGCCCTGACGTTCCGGAAGAAGATGTTGCCGTACCCACTCAGAGAGTCGACTCCCTCCTGGATCCTCGCTCCGGCTGAGTCGTTAAGCCCTACGATTGGAGCCCCGACCTCCAGGGCCATTTCCATGATCTTGCAGATCTTCTCGGCGTGAACCCTACCCACAGACCCGCCCATGACCGTGAAGTCCTGAGAGAACAGGAAGACGAGTCGCCCGTTAACTAGTCCGTAGCCAGTCACGACAGCGTCCGCTGGCAACTCCCTCTGATCCATGCCAAAATCCGTGCACCTATGCCTCACGAGCAGCCCGAGCTCGACGAAGGTGTCGGGGTCGCAGAGCCTCTCGACCCTCTCCCGGGCTGTGAGCTTGCCTGCGGCGTGCTGCTGGTCTATCCTCTCCTTCCCGCCTCCGAGCCTGACTGCCTCCTGCTTCTCCCTCAGCTTTCGCGTCAGTTCCCTGATGTCGATCTCCGAGACCATTCTGCATTCCCTTCTGAAAGAGTAGAGCGGATCTCGAAATTATCAGTTGCCTCACTTCGGCGCTCGTTTCAGTGGCACAATCCTGAAAAGAGTCGCGGGGGCTCTATCTGCGACATCAAATGCAAACGGCTAAACAGGGCGGAGAGGAAACCATAGACCCAAGCGACTCGTAGAGGGGTTGGGAGGTGCGGCGTTGTTTCCACAGGTTCGAATGAGGAGGCTTCGGCGAACTCCCAGGATCAGGGAGCTTGTGAGGCAGACGATTCTGACGCCGAAGAACCTCGTGTATCCGATCTTCGTGAGGGAGGGGATAACCCGCCCGGAGCCCATTGAGGCGATGCCGGGTCAGTCAAGGATACCTCTACAGCAGGTTCTCAAGGAGGGGAGGGAGGTCTCCTCGCTCGGTGTACCCGCGGTGATCCTCTTCGGGATTCCTCTGAAAAAGGATGAGAGAGGCTCGTCAGCCTACGACGAGAACGGCGTGGTTCAGAGAGCGGTCAGAGCCTTGAAGAAGGGGCTCGGGGACGAGCTCGCGGTCATCACGGACATCTGCCTGTGCCAGTACACGAGCCACGGGCACTGCGGTGTTGTGGGTGGGGACAGGATTCTCAACGACCCTACCATCGAGGTTTTTGGGAAGATAGCGGTCAGCCACGCGGAGGCTGGTGCTGACATTGTTGCGCCGTCAGGCATGATGGACGGACAGGTAGGAGCGATCAGAAGGGCGCTGGACGGCGCGGGTTACGAGGATGTGTCTATCATGGCGTACGCAGCGAAGCACGCATCCTGCTTCTACGGTCCCTTCAGGGACGCAGCGCACTCGACGCCTAGGTTTGGTGATAGGAGAAGCTACCAGATGGACTACGCCAACCTCGACGAAGCCCTTCGGGAGACGGAGCTTGACATCAAAGAGGGTGCTGACATCGTGATGGTGAAGCCTGCCTTGGCCTACCTGGATCTGATCTATCGCGTGAAGACGCGATTCGGGCTGCCAACGGCTGCCTACAGCGTCAGCGGGGAGTACTCCATGATCAAGGCGGCGGCGGAGAGGGGCTGGGTAGACGAGAAATCGGCTGCCCTCGAGGCTCTGACTGCTATCAAGCGGGCTGGCGCCGACATTATCATTACATACTACGCGAAAGAGGCTTCGAGGTGGCTGACGGGGCGATGAGCCCGGACTAGAAGACCCGCAGGCGACGGCCTCGAAACAACGTTCCAAGGAGATGCATCGTCCGGTAGGGGCGTTTGAACTTCACCGAGCTCGATCGAGGCGGCTTAGACAGGCTCGTCCGGCGTGAGAGGGGGTCTGTGTGGGCGAAGGGAAGGTGTACCTTGTAGGCGCGGGTCCCGGCGACCCCGGCCTCATAACAATCAGGGGACTGAAGGTACTCCGAGAGGCGGATGTGGTCGTCCACGACCGTCTCGTTGCAAAGGCTCTGATGAGACTGGTCCCGGAGCGGGCGGAGAAGATCTTCGTCGGGAAGCGCGCGGGTTGGCATACGCTCCCTCAGAGTGAGATTAACAAGATCATGGTTGAGAGGGCTCGCGGCGGCAAGGTTGTTGTCAGGCTGAAGGGCGGTGACCCCTTCCTCTTCGGACGGGGAGGAGAGGAGGCTGAGGAGCTGTGGAGGTCTGGCGTGAAATTCGAGGTTGTTCCCGGAGTGACCTCAGCCATGGCGGCTCCAGCCTACGCCGGCATACCGGTCACGCATCGAGGGTATGCCTCGTCGGTGGCGATCGTCACAGGACATGAAGACCCGGTTAAAGGGCGCGAGTTGGTCGACTGGAGGGGACTCGCGACTGCTGTTGACACGATAGTTGTCCTCATGGGGGTCAGAAGGCTGAAGGAGATCGTTGGGGAGCTGATTGAGGGCGGCAGAGGGCGAAAAACCGGCGTTGCGATAATCGAGTGGGGCACAACTGGTCGTCAAAGGACTATCATGGGCACTCTCGGCGACATAGTCGCCAAGGCTGCCGCTCACAAGGTTAGCTCTCCGGCGGTCGTTGTGATCGGCGAGGTTGTTGGACTTAGCGAGAGACTGCACTGGTTCGAGGGGGAGCGGCAACGTCGCTGAGAGGAAAGGTTGTTGCTATCACCAGGCCGAGGAGGCACGCTCAGGAATCGGCTGAGCTCATCTCCAAGCGAGGAGGGATACCTTACCTTGCCCCAACGCTGGAAATCAAGCCTGCGAGGAGCCTTGAGCCGACCAAGAGGCTTGTAGAGTTGATGGTCTCGGGGTCGGTTGACTATTTGATCTTCATGAGCAGAAACGCGGTCTTGGGTTTCTTCGGAGCGCTGAGCAGGTTGGGGCGTAGGGATGAGGCTGTTAGGGCTTTGAGCCGAACAAAGGTGGTGGCGATCGGTGCGAGCACGAGGAAGGAGCTCGAAGATCACGGCGTGGAGGGGGGTCTCACTCCACGGGACTACAGCTCGGAAGGGCTTGTTAGGTTTTTGAGGCGATCGGGTCTTCGGAGAAAAAACGCGGTCATACTCCGAGCGGAGAACCCAAGTGGATACCTGAGACGAGAGCTTGGAGAGTTCTTCGCCGAGGTCCTTGAGGTTCCCGTGTATGAGTCCGCCATGCCGTCAGACAGATCGGGTGTGCTGCGACTCATAGATGACCTGCTTAACGGGGGGATCGATGTCATAACCTTCACCAGTCCAGCAACCGCGAGAAACCTGTTCATGGTTGCAGAAGAGCACAACCTGTCCAGCAAACTAGGGGCTTGCTTGAGAGAGAAGGTCGTTGTCGCTGCGATTGGTCCGGTTACGAAGAAGGCTCTTAAGGAGTTTGGAGTTAGGGTCCACGTGGTTCCCAGTGAGTACACTGTTGAGGCGATGGTAACCGCGCTCGAGGGCTACATGAAAAATAGGGAGAGGAAGTTGGACACAGCTACTTCTTCTTCACCATCGCGATGAATTTGTCTATGGGTATGGCCGGCATGCTCATGATTTCTACGGTTCCGCGAGAACCCAGTTCCACGGAAACACGCGTGATCGTTTCGTTGTCAGGCGCCTCGACCACGTTAACGAAGTCGTAGGGGCCCAGCACAGCGTATTGGGAGATGACTTTGGCGCCGAAGGCCTCGATTTCCCTGTTGACCTCTTTGATCCTTGATGGTCTCTCCTTGATCGTCCTTCTTCCTTCAGCCGTTAGGGTTGAAAGAAGTATGTATATGGGCACGCTTTCACCCAAAACCACCTTATGAACTCACAAATTTGAGTTTTTCGTGAAGAGAAGTGCTCTAGATTTACATTTTGTGAGCGTCCAAGCGAAAAGATGACAAGCCAGTATGTCTAGTTTCGTTTCTAACTCTATGAAATCATGAAATCCGGTTTGTACAACGATTCTTGACGTGTGCCTGAAGAGTGTCTCATCGGCGTGAGCTTTGCTCTCTAGTTGGCAGCAATTCAAATAAGCTTGTTCAGCTGATCGAATGCGAGGTTTTGCGTCTATGCCCGAGGCAAGGACCGCGAAGCTCGCCGGCACCGCTGTTCTCGGCGCCATGGTCATTGTCCTAGACTATTCCTTGAAGTTCTCCGGGTTGAAAATCCCGTTCCCGTGGCTTCCGCTGCTCAAGTTTGATTTCACCGGAATACCGATCGCTCTGTCCCTTTTCCTCTACGGTCTGCCCTCGGGTGCGATTACGTCTATTGTGGCATTCCTAGGCATCGTCCTCCGTAGCGGTGACTTTGTCAGCGCGTCGATGAAGGCTCTTGCAGAGTTCTCGACGATCCTGGGTGTGGCTCTCTTCCGGAGGAAATCCGGTATGCTTGGGAAGGTTGGGGCGCTCGCGTTGGGTATAGTGGCTCGCGTCGCGGTCATGACCTTAGCAAGCCTCGCGGTCTTCCCCTTATTCTATCAGACACCCTTCGATGCCGCTGTCCTTCTGCTCCCGCTGATAGGCGTATTCAACGTGGCTATGGGTCTCGTGACCGTATCGGTTGGGTATCTTCTCTACGAGGCGTTGCTGAGGAGGGTTCCGTCTTTGGTCGGGGCTGGTCTTTCGCGGACGCGTTCTAAGGAGACGACCAAGTCGCCTTCTAGCCCAGATTCCCAGATGTAACCGACAAGAATAACTCACACTTGGGTTAGACTAGAGTTCCGTATCTCGGGGGAAGGGTATGGACATCACTGTTCGCTACTTCACCACTCTGCGCGAGGTAACGGGGAAGCGCGAGGAGAAGATTGACTTGGTGGAAGGCTCAAGCCTAGAGGAAGCCCTGAGATTCATAGCCAAGAAATATGGTGAGAGCTTTGAGCGGTACCTCTCCTCGGGGACTGAGCGAAGGGGTCTCAAACTCCTGTACTTGATCAACGGGCAGAACGCGGCGGACCTAGGCGGTTTGAAGACGAGGCTACGGGATGGAAACACCCTCACGATCATACCGCCGGTCGCTGGTGGCTGAGACGCTCTGGATTTGATAACCCTGTTATGCTTGCGCGCGGGTTATCGACCCAGCGCGCCTGGGTCTCTGTAGTGGGGCTTTTCCGGGTGGATCCTTTCGATGAGCTTCGTGTAGAACACGTCGTCCTTGCCGAGAGGCTTGGAGATGTAGCCCATCTTCTCCAGAACTGGTGTGAACGCTAGGGTGGATTTGATGTACTCTAGGGGGAGGCTCGCGCAGTACTTCGGAGAGACCTTGTAGACCTCGAGGATGAGGTCTTCGTCGATTATGCCGGTTGCTCTGGAGGCTATCTTGGCTGCCTCTCTGGGCTTGTTGCGTGTCAGGTTGCACGCCTCCTCATGCAACTTCACGAACTCCTCGAGTACGTCTGGACGGTTTTCTATCATTCGCCGGGTCGCGAGTATGCCGTAGCTTGGGTTATTGGGCCACATGGCTTCGGGTGGTAGCAGTATCTTCGCGCCGAGGAGCTTTGAAGCCAGAACCGCCAGTGGGGGCGTGCCTGCGCCACCGACGATCGTCCCGTCTTCCATGGCTTCGATGATGAAGTCAGCCCAGGGGAAGTTCTTGACATCTATCTCCTGCTGCAGACCAGCCTCCTCTATCAGACGCCTTATGATCACGTCGTGGATCGATCCTCTGGTCGGAGTTCCTATGGCTTTGCCCTTCAGTTGGCCTAGGGTTCTATCTACGTCGCCCAGCTCCTTCAGCGTTCTGAACTCCTTCTTTGCGGTTAGCACGGTACCCTCCATGTGCCCGCCGGCGACGCACTTGGCTTGGAGTCCCTTGCTGATGCCTATCATGGCTGGGGGAAGTCCTATGTAGCCTATGTCCAGATCGCCTGCCCTGAAGGCTTCGATCATCGCGGGACCGGTTGGGAATAGCCTCCACTCGGACTGTGTTTCCATTCTGTCCTCGATCCAGTTGCTTCCCATCAGGATGAAGCAGGTGTGGTATGAGGTCGTTAGGTGTCCTATCCTGAGTTTCTCCATTTCTCGGGCATCCTCGTGGGGGCTTCGGCTTATCTCCGATTTGAAGAGTGTGCTCGGAACATAAGCGTTCTGATGCCTCGTGACGATTTCTTTAATTGCTGGCGGAACGGTTGCAGAAGTTTGGAGGCCTGTTTGCTGATCACCCAGGCTCTTCACCTGATTGATCCTGAGGGGGCGAGGCTTCGGTGAACCGTAGACTCAGGGTTCCTCCGGGACATCCTAGGGCTGAATCCTTGAACATTCGAGAGAGGCTGATCGAGCACCACGAGTCCGGTGTGGTCGCCACGGCTGGTCTGATAGCTCACGGAAGGGGAGAGGCGTTCGACTACCTGCTGGGCGAGAAGACCCCAAAACCCGCCCTCGAGGCTACGAAAGCGGCGGCGGCAGCCCTGCTCCTGGCTGAGCGTCCGGTGATCTCTGTGAACGGTAACGTCGCTGCTCTCGTCCCAAGGGAGGTCATGGAACTGGCTGAACTTGCGGGGGCTAAGATCGAGGTGAACCTCTTCTACCGCACGCCCGAGCGAGAGCTCGCGATAAAGAAGGTCTTGGAGGGGGCTGGGGCCAAGGAGGTTCTTGGCGTTGGCGAGGCGGCTTCTGCGAGGATACCGGAACTCGGGAGCGAACGGAGACGGGTTGATCCCAGGGGCATCCTAGTGGCGGACGTGGTTCTCGTTCCGCTTGAAGACGGTGACAGGACTGAGGCGCTTAAGAAGATGGGTAAAGAGGTAATCGCAATAGACTTGAACCCCCTGTCGCGCACATCTCGAGCGGCTTCGATCACTATAGTTGACAACGTGGTCAGAGCGATGCCGAACCTCATACGGGAGACCTCAAGGCTGAAATCTAGCAGCCGCAAAAAGCTTCGAGATCTCTTGCTGGGCTTCGATAACAGGGCAAACTTGGGCGCCGTGATCAGTTTGGTCAAAGCACGTCTCATAGCGTTGGCGTCTGCTAGGGCAGGGAATGCAGAAAGTTAATGAAAGGCTATCCCTGAAGTCAAAGGTGTATGCCTGTTAGTCACATAGTGGTGGATGCGAACGTTCACGGTACAAGAGGTGAGATAGCTCTTCTAGGTTTATTGATCGATACAGGCGCCACCTACACTGTGTTGTCAAAAGAAGCCCTGGATGAAGTCGGTGCAATCAGGATTCCCGGGAAGATTAAGATTGAGCTTGGTAATGGGCGTGCTCAAGAAGCTGACGTATACGCCGTGAGAATCGAGATTGCTGGTAGAGAAGGACCGGCTTTCGCTGTTACGTTTGAAGGCGCTAAGTCGGTCATCGGGATTCAAACCTTGAATCACTGGGTCTGAAAGTGAATCCGGTGAAGGAGGTTTTGGAGCCAACCCGACCTAGGGGTTTGGCCTACTTCTACAAAGCCTAGTATGTCCGAGTTCCTAAGGCGCCGTTCGCGCCTCCTCTCGATCTTCTCAGCTTTCATTCCATGATAGACGAAAAAGGTGGTGGGTGAGGCCTACTTCCTCACCTTTTCGAGTGCTTTGTCCACGCTTTCGAGGCCCAGCTTCTTCAGTGTGCTTGACCTCGGTATGCCCTTCTCGTCCCATCCGACGGCTTCGTAGTACTTCCTCTTCAGCTCCGCGACCTTGGCCTTGTCGGTGGTCTGCCCCTTCTTCGGACCTGATGGCAGTGGTTCGTAGAATCTCGGTGGGTTCTCGTCGTCGGCGGGTTTCCACTTGGCGTCCGGTCCTCCTATGAGGAGGGCGGCTCTCTGCATGGCGACCATTCTCAGGGCGATCTCGCCGTACCACTTCTCAGGGGTGAGCTCCCACCCTGTCACGGCCTTGTAGAACTCGAACTGGACACTCTCAGGGACAGGCATGGCGTTGAAGAGGCAGATCACTGCCGTGTCGGTGAAGCCCCAGGATAGCTCGCCTCTAGGTCCTTCCGGTGTCCACGCGGCTGGGGATGTGTGGTCCCCGGACTGGACCGAGCAGGTGTAGGCGATGGGTGTCACGTAGTCCATTCCGCTTCTAGTCCCGTGGGCGCCTATGGCGACTCCCTTCGCCTGGACGGCGTACTTCGTGACGTCGACGCCTTTCATCTTGGAGATCTTCAGGGCGGCTCTATAGGTTCCCTCTGCCAGGATGTCTCCGATTCCTTCCCTCCGGCCGATCTTCTCGGCTAGGGCTGCGAAGGCCTTGGGGTCTCCCCACTTGAGATCGAACCCGATGTCTTTCTTCGTGAGGATCTTTCTCTGGTAGAGTTCTCCTGCGAAGCCCAGGATGTTCCCGCCTTGGATGCCGCAGAGCCCCGCGTTCTCTATCGCTGCGTTGACGTAGACGTCGCCTTCAGGCTGGAATATGCCCAAGTTTGTGCCTGCGTAGGCCTGTGTCTCGTAGTCGGGGTTGTCCGTTATCGCCCCCTTAAGGGGTCCCTCCCTGACCACGGAGAGCTTCTCGCATGTGGTCGGGCAGCCCTGGTCTCCCCAGTACCTCTTCGCCCAGACCTTCCTCTCGAACTTGTCGACGCCGTAGCTCCTCTCGTCGTGCCACTCCTCCTGCCAGTTCCTGACCGGTTCGGAGCTCGTCTCCGCGCCTACCGAGTAGCCGGCTGCACCGGTTCCCCAGCGCCGCATGCCGTCGTTGGCGAAGCAAAACTCATAAACTCTGTCGATGAGCTCTCGCACTTTGCTCCAATCGGCCACATCGGGCATCGGGCCCGAGCCTTTGACCGCTATCGCCTTCAGGTTCTTCGAGCCCATCACGCCACCGTATCCGCCGTAGCCACATCCGTGGGCCCACTTCACCATAACCGCGGCTATCCTCGACTTGTTATCTCCCGCCGGTCCGATGTACAGGACCGCTGGCTCCTTCTGGAGTCCGCGTTTCTTGAGCCTCTTCTGGAGCTCTTCTCTGGTTTCCTTCGTCACCGCCCTCAGGGTCTGCTGCCCGTTCTTGCCCCAGATGTGCTTCGCGTCCTTGATCTCGACCTTGTTGTCTGTGACCAGGATGTAGACTGGGCTCTTGGCCTTGCCGGATATGATCAGACCGTCGTATCCGGCGGTTTTGAGTTCCATGGCGACCTCAGTAGCTACCGTGGAGGCGATTATGCCGTTGCTCTGGGGGGACTTCCCGGTGACGCAGACTCTGGCTCCCGGGTAGTAGCAGGTCATGGGTCCTGTTAGGACGAGGAGGATGTTCTCGGGTCCGAGGGGGTCGACCTTCTCCCACTTCTCTCCGAGCCTGTCCCACAGGATCTTGGCGGCTAGCGCTCTACCGCCTACGTACTGTCGCAGCACCTCGTCGCTGAACTTGGTCTCCGTGATCCTTCCGGTCGTGAGGTCTATGTCCGCGAACTTGCCGGCGTATCCTCTTGGCATCTAGGTCAACTCCTTTGCTCTCTGGCTTCCGTACAGGTTTTCAGCCAGCTCCTTCGTGACCTGATCGGGCTTCTTTGCGTACAATCGGTAGTTGAACGATGGCGTTCTGGGGACGGTCCAGAGTGTGTTCCACCGGCCTCTCAGGCAGATCTTGACGCACTGGGGGTCGCCGTCGCACAGGTTGCATATGGTAGCCTTGTTGTCGCCCGGGTGGAGGAACGGGACGTTTCCCGGACAGGCCGTTATGCACTTGCTGCAGGAGATGCACTTCTTCTTGTCAACCAAGACCCTTCCTAGCTTCTCGTCCCAGGATATGGCGTCCACGGGGCAGGATTTGAGGCATGGGTAGTCGTGGCACTGGGCGCACAGGTGGGGGACCTCGGCGCCCGGCACGAGCATGAAGACCCTGATCCTTGAAGCCTCAGGCCAGATCTTTCCCTCGTGGTACAGTGAGCAGGCAACCTCGCAGGTTCTGCATCCGCTGCACTGTCGGTAGTCTCGCATTATCCAGATTGGTGTTGTAGATTTTGTGCTCATAAAGATCAGAGCGTAGATTGTCCATGATCGAATTTAAGCGTTAGCCAGCTTCTTGATAGAGGAAGATTTCAAGTAATTATACTAAGAGAAGCTTAAACCTCCCTTTTGAAGCCTTGAGGTCATCCTCCAATGAGGGGCGGGAGGATGGTTATCTCGTCTCCGTTCTTGACCTTAACGTCGAATCCCTGTTCCTTCCCGTTCAGGAGGATCTTCAGGTAGCCGGGGTTGATCTTCAAACCTCCGGGGGTAAGGTTGACGCCGCCTAGGTTGTATTTCTTGAAGACCAGCGAGACAACTTCACCCAGCGTAGATCCTTCTTTAACATCTATGTAGGAGTCAGACCCTATCGTTGCCGCGACAAAACCGATGGCTCTGAGCTTAATCCTCATGCTGGTTCAAATCAACGTGGTTGAAGAGCATATTAAACCTGTTTGTTGAGCGAATTAGAAGGACCCGTACGTCTAGTGGCGAGTTTGGGTCTCATCGACTCGATGTAGCTCACCTTAGCGAGCTTGTGAGCATCGCTTAACTGGTTGATCTCGCCGGGCTGGATTGCTCTGAGATCTCTTCCGACCTTCCTCGACTGGTTATCGATCCACGCCTCTCGGGCGGCTTTGGCAAGGATGCCAGCTGCGGCTACGGCGATCTCCTCCTCAGCTTTGGTTTCTTGGGTAACCGTTATTGATCGGAGATTTAACGCTCTCTCAAGACGGCTTTCGGTCTTCAGTCTGTCGAACTCGTCTATGACGACCCTCACGGTTGGGGTCTTCGGTCCTGCTTCCCCAAGGTAGCGCTTCGAGGCTTCATCGTGCACTTTGAAGATCACGGTTGTGTGCGCCCACGCGAGCAGGTCGTTGAGGCTCTTGCCCTCCTTTCGGACCTCCTCGAACAGTCTGTTGAACCTCTCGGGACTGATGATTAGGACGCGTTGGCTGAGGCAGCCTTCGGCGATTCTTTCGCGGAGTTCGTTGATTCGGTGCGGGCTGAGCTCCTTGCTGTCCATGACGCCCTCGGACCTGAGCGTAGCACTCTGTTTCGGAGTTAGAGCGACCGCGGCTGCGGTTAGGGGTCCGAGCCACTCTCCCTTGCCCGCCTCGTCTGAGCCTATGGTGATGTCGTAGTCTGTAGCCTCAAGCGTCTCGAGGACCTTCGAAACTATTGGCTGGACCTCTCTGCGGTTTGCCACCACCTTCCCCGTTCGGTATCCGATGATTAGGGTCGGTCCGTGCTTGGCCCTGAAAACCTCGTTCGGCTTCTTGGCTTCCACGAGCTCGCTCGCTCCGTGCTGTGAAAGGAGCCTTCTGAACTCGTCGATGGTGCCCGCCCTCAGCTTGAAGACTAGTGCTGTCAACCCGTTCGGTGGCTCCGATCATCTCGCCCTTACACGGGCCACCTCTCTAGGTTGTACGCCATGTCCCAGAACATGTACTCGTACCTGCTGCTGAGCATGAAGTGGCTGTTCATCCTCTCCTTCTCGGCTCTGCCCGCCTTCAGGGCGAGGTCGTCGACGAGTCCGCGATGCCACCCGACTAGGTCGGCGTACTCCTTTGAGGCGTAGGTGGCGGTCCACTCGGCGTAGATCGGCTGTGTGGACAGCTTCTTGCTCAGTACCAGCTTCTCCCCGATCTCCTGGTAACTCCACGCACACGGCAGGAGGACGACGGCTATCTCCGCGATTGAGCCGGAGTCGCTGACCTGGAGCATGTGCCTGGTGTAGGCCGTGTTGGTCGGGGCGCTCGGGGGCGGCTCTGCGGGGAGCCCGATCCTATCGCACAGCGCCTTGATCGCCTGCATCTCGGTGGTGAGAGTCCCGTTTACGAGTGAGGCGAACGTCTGCATGGTTCCAACGTCGGTGGCTCGCGCGCATGCCATGGCGAGGCACCTGCAGAAGTCGATGATGAAGGCGTAGTCCTGTCCTATGTAGTACCTGAACTTCTTGAGGGGTAGAGTCGCGTCAGCCATCTCGGCTAGGAAGGGGTGGTCTAGGATCCTCCGCCAGATCGGGTCTGCCTGTCTTCTGAGCTGTTGGCAGAAGCTTGGCAAGTTCTCAACACCAACCTGAGGCTTCTCGCTCTCGACTTAAGACTTTGTTGTCCTTAAAGGCGCGAGCGCGGGAATAGTTTCAGGAGTCGACGGGGAAGTGTCGGGATTGTTAGGACCGCTTTTCCGCTCTCTCGGCTGCCTCCAGGATGCGCTGAGAAACGCTTATCAAATGCGGTTACACAGCGTTACACATTTGTGAAGAGGCAGGCTTGCCATGTCCTCCCAGGTTGCGGCAAAAGTCTCCAAGGTCGAGTACGCTAGGATAAAACAGCTTGTGAGGCTGGGTATGTACATTAACTCCAGCGACTTTGTGCGGGATGCCGTGCGGAGGAGGCTTGCGGAGCTGGAGTCGAGCGGCAAAGCGGACCCTCCCAAGGTCGTGAAGCAGGAGGTCTGTCAGTACTTTTTGGATCGTGGAGGCGTCGCGTGGCCCGATGAAGCTGCTAGGGATCTGGGCTACTCTGTCCTCGATGTTCTGAAGGCGCTGATGGAATTGAAGGAAGAGGGGAAAGCTGCCGAGATCGAAGAAGCAACTGTTGTGGAAAGGGAAGCGTGATGGTCGAGGAGATAGTAGGTGAAAAGATCGTTTGTTACTGCCGGAAGAAAGTCTCCGAAAGGCTGGTTCCGTATACGAGTACCCACTGAGCCCTTGAGATAGTAATTGAAGGAAGGGGAATGATTCCAGCCCGCTGCATCGTTCTGAAACCGTGGAGACTAACCTCGTGAGGTAGCCAATCCTAGAGATTCACTCTCGAATCAGCTCTGCGTTCACTCGTAGCCACGTGAACCATTCTAAAGCTTCAATAGGTGGATGGCGGAAGGGGAATCCTTTGGATTCGTTCAAGCTTCTGGAGGGAAGGCGGTGGCTGATATCCTGATCAAGAATGGGCTTCTGGTCACAATGGATGGACGGCGGAGAGTAGTTCGAGATGGAGCCGTGGCGATTGAAGGGAACAAGATCGTTGCCGTCGGAAAGACCGAGAAGCTAGTCCGCGAATTCCGTGCGGGAAAGGTGATTGATGCCAGGCATAAGGCAGTTCTGCCGGGTTTCGTGAACGTGCACACTCATCTGCCTTCCCTCTTCGTCCGCGGTGCCTACGGGGTCGTAACTGAGGGGCTCTACCAGATTCTTTTTCCAGTCAAGGAGTTTCTGAAGCCCGAGTACGTCTACACTTTCGGACTGGCGTCCTGCGTCGAAGCTTTGGCTGCAGGCTCAACGTGCGTCATGGAGACATACAACTACATCTCCCACTTCGTTCGGGCGGCTGAGGAGATGGGGTTGCGAGCGGTACTGGGTGAGCAGATTCCTGAAGCCAACTTCAGCAAGGTCAAGGACGGTGTGTACGAGTACCTCCCCGATCAGGGGGAGAAGGCGCTTAAGAGAGGGGTGGAACTGGTCAGGAGGTTTGAGGGCGAAGCTGGTGGCAGAATCAGAGCGGTTCTGGCTCCACTTGCCCCGGACATGTGCAGCACCCAGCTGCTGCTTCGCGTCAAGGAGGCGGCGGAGAAGCACAAAGTCGGGATGACCACTCACCTAGCTCAGAGCGAGCGGGAGCTGGCTCAGGTCCGACGTCTCTACGGCAAGACGCCTGCGGAGTACCTGAGGGATCTCGGCTACCTCACACCTAAGCTCTCCTGCGCTCACTGCATACACCTAACCGAAGAGGATATGGCGATCATGAAGAGGTCGGGCGCGAGCATCCTCCACTGTCCCCGGCCATACCTCCTAAGCGGGGAGACGGCGCCTCTCCTGAGATGGCTTGACAAGGGGATTCCGGTGGGGCTGGGGACGGATAACGTGTATCACTCCATGTTCGAGACGATGAGGTCTGCGCTCTACGCCGCCCGCCTAAGAACTGAGACCCTAAAAGAGCCCTTCCCGTCGAAGAGACCGACTGCCATGGAGCTACTTGAGCTCGCCACGATTAGGGGAGCTGAGGTTCTGGGCATGCAAGACGAGATCGGGTCGCTCGAGCTCGGAAAGAAGGCTGATCTCATCATAGTTGACTTGATTGGTCCACACATAACCCCTACGATCGATCCCATCTCGAGTCTGGTGCTCTACGGCCAGGACAGCGACATCGGGACCGTGATCGTGGACGGGCGAGTCCTAAAGGAGGGGGGGAAGATCTTGGCAAGGCAATGGAGAGAGATCCTAAGAGACGCTCAGGATCTGGCGGACAGCATCTGGAGCAGCTACTGGGGGGCTCACCCAGACATGAGAAGGATGTGGAAGAGCTACGTCGCTCCCTCCCCGTAGACCTTAAAGAGACGTCACTTGATCGCGTACTTCGCTAGCGTCTTCTCGTTGATCTCTATCCCGAGACCGGGTCTCTGCGGAACCTTGGCTTGACCCTTTTCCACCTTCACAATCTTCGAGTCGGTTGGCAGCTCGTCTCTCAGCGGGTTGAACGGGTTGACATCCATTTCTCCCATTACGCAGCTGGGGGTTGACGCTAGGAGGTGCCAGCCCGCGATCAGTCCGACCGCTGTGGCGAAGGTGTGAGGCACACACGTCAGTCCCCAAGCCTCGCCTAGGGCGCATATCTTCTTGCACTCCATTAACCCGCCCGTCACGTTGCAGTCGGGCTGGAGGACATCAACGGCGTTGTTGGCTATGAGCTCCCTGAAGCCGTACTTGGTGTAGACGTGTTCACCCGCTGCTATCGGGACGGTGGTGGAGGCTTTGACCCTTGCGAGAGCTCTGACGTTGTAGGCGGGCACGGGCTCCTCCAGGAAGAAGAGGTCGTACCTTTCCAGCCGTCTAGCCATCTTCACGGCGGTGCCGGGCGGGTAGAACTGGTAGGCGTCGACCATGAGGTCGACATCTCCTCCGACTATGTTCCTCACCATTCTGACGATGTCTTCATCCCACTTGGGGCGTCCGGGAACCCTGATCTTGATCGCGGTGAAGCCCTGGTCGAGGTAGGTGAGGGCTTCCTTCGCCTGCTTTTCCAGTGGTGTGTCCTTCAGTCCGATCTCGGTGCTGGCGTAGACTCTGAAGGTGTCTCGGGCGCCTCCGAGGAGCTTGTACACGGGCTGCTTGACCGCCTTCCCGACGATGTCCCAGAGGGCTATCTCCACTCCACTCATTGCGTGTGTTACGATCCCCTCAAGCCCGGTCGAGATGAGGGTGTCCCGCATCTTGTTCCAAATCCCCTCCACGTTGAACGGGTCCTCGCCGATGATCAGCTGTTTGACTTTGCCCTCAATGACCTCTCGAACCGCCAGAGGGATTTGATGACCGTAGCAGTCGCTCGATTCACCTATTCCCGTGATTCCCGCGTCGGTGGTGATTCTGACCAGTAGGAATTTCCTCTGCACTCTCTCTTGCTTGAACGAAAGAGGGAATGTTTCGACTCCCGTTATCTTCATTCCTCACTCACCGCTTGGCAGAATTGCAGCGTTTGGAGATAAAACAGCTGCAGTGAAACTTTGAATTAGGATCTAAGTCGTCATGTCTCCTCGGGTGGGAGATAGTAGACCGTGTTCCCTTTCCACTCTTCGGCGACAAGCCCCTCCTGTGCGAGCTTTGCTAGGTGCGCCTTAGCCTCTCGCAACGCGAGGGTTAGGTGCCTGGGCGATAGGAATCCCCAGTACTCCGACGCGAGCTGGTAGAGAGTCTTTCCCCTCGAGCCCTTCACGAGGTTAAGAAAGGCTTTCTCTCTCGCTCTGTGGTGTTCCAGAAGCTCTAGGATTCTCCTTCTTGGCTCGTGGATGAGCTCTTCGTGCCCGGGCAATGCGGTTTGTGGGGCAAGTCTGAGGACTTTGTTCAGGGACTCGATGAAGGATGTTAGGTCTTGAACGTTCGGGGTTGTCTCTTGGAGGATGTGGTCTCCTGAGAAGATGATTCCTGAGTTGGGGTCGTGGAGTGCGATGTGTCCGGGCGTGTGGCCTGGGGTGTGGACTACCCGGAGGCTGAAGAGTCCGAGGTCTATCGTGCTGGACTCGGTGAGAAGGAGTGAGACCTCGGTTCCCTCTGACGCGCGGGTTCCTAGGTGCCCTCTGGCGAGGAGTCCGGGTGTCATGAGTCTCTCCATAAGCTTGGGAACTCCGGATGTCGTGATCAGCTGCTTCATTTTCGCGGTCTCCTCAGCCCAGAATTTGGATGGGTCTCGGAGGGCGACAGCTTCCAGTGGGTGTATCGCGATCTCTGCGTGGGATCGCCTCTGTATCTCGGCGTCTCCTCCTATGTGGTCGGGGTGTGAGTGGGTGTTCACTATGAGCCCTAGATCCTCGATCCTGTGGCCCAGCCCCAGCATCTCTCTCTCGATCGTGCGGAGGCACTCTCCGTCTCCCGTCCCCGTGTCCACTAGGGTGAGCCTGCTACTGTCAATGAGGTAGACGTTTGCCTCTCCTCTTCCCCAGTAGAGAGGGACTTTGATGAGGTGGATGGATGGGGCGACCAGCATTTGACGATCCGTTGCCTCTACATCGCGCGTTAAGGTATAAGCCTTGACTTGGTGGCGTCGTCTTGCCTTTAGGTTTATGTCCGGGCTGGTCTGAAACCTGTCTGGAGAGGGCGTGGAATGACCACTCTGAGGGTGGGTAGGACTGTCATCCAGCTGGTTCAGGGCGACATAGCCGAACTGGATACGGACGCGATAGTCAACGCCGCCAACACCTCACTCAAGCTCGGCGGTGGTGTGGCTGGCGCTATCAGGCGGAGGGGCGGTCCGAAGATTCAGGAGGAGTGCGACAGAATGGGTGGGACGTTCGTTGGTGGAGCGGTGATCACGTCCGGTGGCAACCTGAAGGCGAAGTACGTGATCCACGCCGTGGGTCCGGTTTATGGTGAGGGCGACGAGGACCAGAAGTTGCGGAACGCGACGCTCAACAGCCTCAGACTGGCTGATGAGCACCATCTGGGGAGCATCACGTTCCCCGCTATATCCACTGGCATCTTCGGCTTTCCTATGGAGAGGTGTGCCGAGATCATGCTCACCGCGACCGTATCCTACGTCAAGACCGGAACGAACTTGAAGAGGGTAATATTCTGTCTCTTCGATTCCGAGGCCCTCAAAGTCTTCGGTAGGCATCTGGACCTGTTGAAGCGGGGTTAGGCTCTTGCTCGGCCGGGTGGTCCAAGACCGGTAACCCCGCCTTTCATCTCATCCTCTAGCCTTCGCAAAGTGTTAAGAGCACGAACTTACCCTGTTTGCTGATCTAGGATTAGGGCTTGCAAAGGCTGTTCAGGGGTTACTTGATTCTCTGTTTTGCCGGCATGGCAACTATGTTCGCCGGCGGAATGTCTATGCCTATCCTGCCACTGTACGCGGCGGAGTTGACGACATCGCTCCTGATGATAGGTCTGGTCGTCTCGGGATACTTCATAGTTAGGTTGTTCTTCGAGCTACCGATCGGCATGGCTTCAGATGTGGTCGGTCGGAGGAAGCCGATGGTCGCAGGGGTGGCCGTGGCCACGCTCGGGGCTCTGGTGTGTGCAGTTGCGTCTGACATAATTCAGCTAATCCTCGGACGGGCGCTCTGGGGTTTGGGAACCGCGGCTTTCTACTGCATAGCCACAGCCCTTCTGGCCGACCTCTTCCCGCGGGAGCGGCGAGGCAGGATGGTGGGGATCTTCCAAGCTACCGAGTTCTTGGGTTCGGTGCTTGGGGCATCCTTCGGCGGCTACGTCGCGAGCGTGATGGGCTACCGGGGTTTGTTCCTAGTTTGTACCGTCATCTCCCTTGCTTCAGTAATTGCTACGGTCTTCATACCGGGTATGGGTCTGAGACCTGTGGTGGGAGATTGGAGAGCCATGTTTAGACTCTCATCACCCAACTACCGATATCTGATGAACCCGACAGTCATACTCGTCAGCATCATAACATTGACCGTGACTCTTAGAGAGTCGGGTCCCGTCTCAACGATCGTGCCGCTGTACGCCAACTTCACCCTGGGGATGTCCGTGGCCGAGATCGGGATAATCATGGCGGCGAGGTCGGTGGGGCAATCCGTCGGAACCGTGTCTGGAGGGTGGATGGCTGACAAGGTTGGGAAGCACCAGACGCTGATCCTAACCTTCGCGTTGGGGGCGTTGTCGATGTACCTCTTCACTGTGACCGGTCTTCTTAGCGCTTGGATCGGGCTGATGATTTTAACAGGGGTCTCGTTCGGGGCGGTGTACTGCGTTGTGCCGACAATGATCGTGGAGGCCGTTCCCGAGTCGGCTAGGGGACTGGCGATCGGAGCTTATCGGACGTTCTTGGATCTCGGGGGTCTCGTCGGTCCGATAACGGCGTCGCTCATCGCCGGACTCTTTGACTCCAAGGCGGTCTTCTACGCTGGCGTCATCCTCATGCTGCTCGGAACCCTTGTCACGATAGCCTCCACACGCTATCGTTCGAAGATCTCATAAGGTGTCATGCAGCGTGATCGCGCGTCGACAATCCGTCTTCGAGCTATGAACCTCATGTCACTTCTTTCGGGGTTTTTCAAAGCCTCAAGGGCGTGGTGAGCGTAGTCCATTCAGGGAGTGGTTCTCGACGATCCTCTGGCTTCGCTGTGCTCACTTGCCAAGGTCGGTTAAGCAAACGTGAAGGACGCTTGGTGATGAGAGAGGTGAGACGAGTTCAGCCAGGGGCTTCGCGTTCGGCGGAAGTGTTAAATACACAGCGTCTTTATCATCTGTTCCCGTTCAAGCGAGGGAAAAAGTAATGGGGGATAGCCAAATTCGGCGTCAATGGGTCCTACGCCTACGGACCACTATGTTCTAACTGTTTAACCCCCAGAGAACCCGAAAAAAACCGCTCCCTCGGAAACTCTGCTGAAGGGCACGAGTATCTCAGCGGATGTTCTGAGGGCGATTCGCTGGAGGGAGGTGAAGAAGCTTGACGAGCATGGATGGATCCCACGCCCTGATCGAGGCGCTCCGACGGGAGAGGGTCTCTGTCATGTTCGGGATACCCGGCGGGGCTAACATCCCGCTCTGCGACGTGCTGTACGAGTCCCCAATAAGGTGGGTGCTCGTGAGGCACGAGCAGTGTGCGGCGCACATGGCTGAGGGCTTCGCCAAGGCGAGCGGCTCGGTCGGCGTCTGTCTGGCGACCTCCGGGCCAGGGGCGACGAACCTCGTCACCGGAATAACGGACGCGTACATGGACTCGGTTCCAATCGTCGCCATGACAGGTCAGGTTCCTAGGGCGATGGTTGGCATGGACGCCTTCCAGGAGGCTGACATAATCGGCATCACCACCCCTGTGACGAAGTACAACTTCCAGCCCAGAAGCACGAAGGAGATTCCAGAGGTGGTCAAGAAGGCGTTCTACCTGGCTTCAACTGGTAGGCCGGGACCGGTTCTCATAGACCTTCCCAAGGATGTGCAGACTGAGGTGTGCGATGTCGAGTTCCCGGAGAAGGTTGCGGTGAGGGGCTACAGGCCGAACCGGGAGCCGGACCCTCTGCAAGTTAAGAGGGCGGCGGAGATGCTCCTGGAGGCGGAGCGACCCGTGATTCTCGCCGGAGGAGGTGTGGTGAGTGCGAACGCCTCGGAGGAGCTTGTCTCGCTCGCTGAGCACCTTCTCATCCCCGTTGAGACGACGCTCATGGGGAAGAGTTCGTTTCCTGAGAACCATCCGCTCTCGCTGGGGCTTCTTGGGATGCACGGAACGAGGGCGTCGAACGCGGTCACCCTCGAGACGGACCTCATACTAGCGGTCGGGGTGAGGTTCTCGGATCGAACCACTGGAGCCCCGAAGGATTTCGCTTCCGGGGCTAAGATAGTCCACATGGACATAGATTCGGCTGAGATCGGGAAGAACATCAGAGTTGATCTCGCGGTCGTATCGGACGCCAAGAAGGGTCTCCGCGCCCTGCTTTCCGCTATCGCTGAGCTCTCGGCTAAGAAGCAGAACACCGCTTGGGCTAAGAGGGTGCAAGAGCTGAAGGGCCAGCTCAACAACGAGGGGAAGACGAACAGCTCTCCTGTCTCGCCTGCGAAGTTGATGAAGCAGCTGAGGGAGCTCCTCCCCCCAGACGGCATAGTGACCACGGAGGTGGGTCAGAACCAGATGTGGGCGGCCCTTCACTTCCAGGCTATAACGCCCAGAACCTACATAACGTCAGGTGGTCTGGGGACAATGGGCTTCGGATTTCCTGCGGCGCTGGGTGCCAAGGTGGCTAAGCCCCAAACACCCGTCGTTGACATCGCCGGGGATGGGAGCTTTATCATGACTGAGCAGGAACTGGCCACTTCTGTCGTTGAGAAGATACCTGTTGTGGTGACCGTGCTCAACAACTCGGTGCTGGGCATGGTTGCTCAGTGGCAGAGGCTCTTCTACAACCGGAGGTACTTCGGCGTGAATCTACGGGGTGTTCCCGACTTCGCGAAGCTGGCTGAGGCGTACGGAGCCGAGGGGAGGAGAGTGGAGTCGTACGGGGAGTACAGGAGAGCCTTGACCGAGGCTCTCCGAAGCGAGGTTACAACCGTGATCGACGTCCCGATATCTCCCGAGGAGAATGTGTTCCCGATGATACCTCCGGGTAAGAGTCTGAAGGACATGATGTGGGAGTAGGGTATGTCCGAACAGAGACGAGTTATCGCGACCTTGGTGGAGCACAAGCCTGGAGTCCTGTTCAAGGTATCGGGCCTGTTCCGGCGGAGGAACTTCAACATCGAGAGCATATCTGTGGGGCCTGTTGATGTGGACACTGCGAGGATGACAATTACGGTCAACGCCGACGAGGGCACCCTCAAACAGGTCGTTGAGCAGCTGAGCAAACTCGTCGACGTGATCGAGGTGACGGAGCTGAGGGCGTCAAGAGCCGTGGTGCGGGAGCTGGCGTTGGTCAAGGTGTACACGAAGGATCCGCCGACGAGGTCGGACGTCATCCAGTACGTGAACATATTCCGGGGTCGTGTTGTCGACGTGTATCCCGAGTCGTTGATCGTGGAGATCACTGGAACGCCGGACAAGATCGATGCGTTTGTTGAGCTGATGCAGGGTTTCGGTATTAGGGAGGTCGCTAGGACCGGAATCACTGCGCTTTCACGAGGCTTCGAGGCACTGGAGTTGAAGAGGAGGTAAGTCTGCGAATGGTGAAGGTGTACTACGATAAGGATGTCGATGTGAGCGTCTTGAAGGGTAAGCGGGTAGCTGTGATAGGTTACGGGAGCCAGGGATCCGCCCAAGCCCAGAACATGAAGGATTCAGGCTTGGACGTGGTCGTTGGTCTCCGACCGGGAGGCGGCTCTTGGAAGAAGGCGGAGCAGGACGGTTTGAAGGTCTATACCGTGGATGAGGCGGCGAAGCGGAGTGACATTGTCCACATCCTCATCCCGGACTTGGCTCAGCCCCAGGTTTACAGGGAGCAGATCGCGCCCCACATGGGGAAGGGGAAGACCTTGGGGTTCGCCCATGGCTTCAACATCCACTTCAAGCAGATTGTGCCCCCGAAGGCTGTGGATGTGGTCATGGTCGCGCCTAAGAGCCCGGGCTTCAACCTCAGGAGGACTTACGTCGAGGGCTTCGGCGTCCCGTCCCTTGTGGCTGTCTACCAGAACCCGTCGGGGAAGGCTTTGCAGACGGCGCTGTCGATGGCGAAGGCGATCGGGAGTACGAAGGCTGGTGTGATAGAGGTGACGTTCAAGGACGAGACTGAGAGCGACCTGATAGGCGAGCAGACTGTGCTGGTGGGCGGGCTGATAGAGCTGATCAGAAACGGCTTCAATGTTCTGGTGGAGCTGGGCTACCCGCCGGAGCTGGCTTACTTCGAGGCGTGCAACGAGGCGAAGCTGATAATGGACCTCATATACCAGCGCGGCTTCATAGGGATGCTCCGAGCGGTGTCCGACACAGCCAAGTACGGTGGGTTGACGATCGGTCACAAGGTGATAGACAAGCATGTCCGCGACAACATGCTGAGGGTTGCGGCGGACGTGAGATCCGGGAAGTTCGCGAAGGAGTGGGTCGACGAGTACAACAAGGGCTGCCCCACTTTCAACAAGCTGATGAAAGAGGTCGAGGAGCTTCAGATCGAGAGGGTCGGCAAGAAGATCAGGCAGATGGCGGGAATCGAGAAGTAGGCGGGGGCGTCCCCCAAGCCTTTCCTCTAGGTCTTCTTTAGGAACCCGGGTCGGGGCGAGTATATCGTCCCCTCCCTGGTCAGCTGGCTCACCAGCCGCCCCGCCTCCGCTCGGTCTATCTCGAAGTCCCTCTGGAGTCGCGCGTAGAGTGCTTCTGCGTTCACCATCCCCGTCTCTTTCTCCATATCGACGAGGGATGTGAGCACCGCCTGTAGCCTGTCTCTCAGGCTCTTCGGCTTTCCAGTCATGATTATGTCGATGTCGTACTTCCCGGAGGCGATGTCGATTCCCACCTGTTCCAAGGACTTCCTCATCAGCCGTATGACTGCTTCCGCGTCTATCGCTTCAACGTTCTGGTGTAGGGCGACTCGAGCTCTCGCCTCCGAAAGCCTGACCAGTGCTTCGAGCTGTCGGGGGGTGATCGCCACAGGGGATCCACTGGTCTCGGAGATCGATCGCATCTGAAGGTAAAACTCCTGCAGTCTCTTCAGCGCGTCTTCTGAGAGGATCGGCTTCACGGTCTTTGCGTAGCTGATGTACTTTCGGAGGATGTGAGGTTGTATGGGCGGTTCTTCCGGTGTCACACCGGTCTTGTGGAGGCTGAGGATGTGCTCGGCCATCCTCGTGTCGACATCGGCCGCCGGCTCGTCACGGATGACGAATATCAGGTCAAACCTGGAGAGCACCGTCACGGGCAGGTTGATGTTCTCCGTGACCGTCCTGTACGGGTCGTATCTCCCTAGGGCTGGGTTGGCGGCGGCGAGGATCGAGGAGCGGGCGTTCAGGGTGGCGATGATTCCGCCCTTTGCAACAGAGACTGTCTGCTGCTCCATCGCCTCGTGGATGGCAACCCTGTCCTCCGGTCGCATCTTATCGATTTCGTCTATGGCGCAGACTCCCTTGTCAGCCAGTACGAGAGCTCCTGCCTCGAGCGTCATCCCTCCCGTGATGTCTCTCATCACCGCGGCGGTTAGTCCGGCGGCGGTTGATCCCCTGCCGCTCGTGTAGAGGCCTCGGGGGGCGATCTTGGCGACGTACTGTAGGAGTTGGCTCTTCGCGGTTCCGGGGTCACCTATGAGGAGGACGTTTATGTCTCCCCTTATGGTGATGCCGTCCGGAAGGGTTAGAGGGACACCGCTGAAGAGCAGGTACATGATCGATTCCTTGAGGTCGTCGTAGCCGTAGATCGAGGAGGCGATCGACTGGATTATCTTTCTGTGTATGAAGGGATCTTGGGCGAGTTCGAGGATCTGGCGCTCCTCTTCGGGGGTGATCTGCACTATTTCGGGCTCCTTCCCGGAGACCTCGACGTTGTTCGCCTCGATGTACAGGTCGAAGGTTCGGAGCCTTCCTCTACCCCTGATGGCCTCCTGCAATGCCCTGACTACGCCGCTTACGGATATCCTGTCGCCTGGTCGGGCTACGTCGACAAGATCCTCTACCAGTTTGATGTCGACCGCGCGGGGCAGCTGCCCCGGGGGGAGATCCTCTGGTCGCTCTTGGATTCTTATCTCCTGCGAGTTGATGAAGTCAGACTCGGACTCCTGGAAGTCTAGCGGTCCCTTGCCACAGGACGGGTTGGTGCACTCCATGGGACGCTGGACGAATATTCCGGCTTGTGAAACTTTTACTATCGTATCACACCTTCGACACTTGAAGGCGGCGTTCACTAGAAGGGGTTTAACCGACGTCGCTCTCACCAAGATGCCCTCGATCTGGATGAGGCCTCCGATGTCATCTGCCCCGACGGATCTAAGCGGTCTCGTCTCGGGAAAATGACGGAACCTTGTTCGAACATCTCCGATCTTCTCGGCGTACTCGGGGTCCTCGATTCTCAGCTGGGACAGGGCGGCGCGGTTTGCGTGTGGAAGGAGTTCGTCGGGGTTCGCCATCAGGTTGTCGGCGAGCGCCGCGTCAGACGCCAGCAGATCATCGAAGTCGATGACGAGGGCGTTTGTCGCGACGACGGCCATCTGGGATATTCTCTCACGATACTTGTCCATCTTGAATACGTTCTGGAAGCGCTCCTCTGGACCGAAGACCTCAGCCACTTACGATCACCTCTTCAGGATCCTGAGCTTCCAGCTCGACACGAGCGCGAAGATCGAGTCGTAGAGGTACCTCTCCTCTCCGGAGAGACTCTTGAGCGTTGTTTCGGTTTGGGCTGGGGATGCGGCGAGAGTAACGATCTTCCTAAGCCTGCAGTCGCGGATGTCGTATGCCAGTCGTATCGCTCGGTCGTACTCCTGTATGGCGGTTGGATCTGACTGGGATTTTTCCTTTATGAGTTCAAGGTATCGGCGAAGCTTTGGGTAGAAGTTCTCTGGGAGGGTTGAGATCTGCCTTCCGGTCTGGATCATCTCTCTCCAGTGCACCTTCGTCAAGGCCTTTATGTCTAGAACATCCTCTTCTCGTAGCCTGACCAGACCGGCTCGGAGGAGCTCCCGCGCTACCCAGTACCTGACTTCCAGCTCTTTCCCCTCGTCTGCTGGACCGACAAAGCCGTCAGCCGTCTTGATCTGGGGGATGGTCCTGTTGGTAACGACCTTGACTGGCGTGTTCTCGAAGTCTATGTCCAAGTCGTCGATTGAGGCGCGGGCTTCCTCGGTCAAGCCTGTCGATCCTCCAGGATTCGGAAAGTGGGCTTGGGTTAAGATAAGAGTGTCGTTCACAAAAAGTGGAGCTGGGGGAACAGAAAAGGCGTGTTCAAACGTGTTTCCGCGGGGGCATCACGTAGTCTTCGAGACCGACCAGCTTAACGCCGCACATCGCCGCCGAGTTCAGCGAGAGGGCTCGCAGGTCCTCTCCACTCAGCTCTGCGATGCTTTTGTGCCCGGAGAGCATAGTCAGCATCTTAACCTCCTCGGTGATAGCGTTGAGGAAGTTCTGAAGCTTCTTCGCCGCCCTCTCAGGGTGCAGCCTCCTTCGAAGCTCGGGGTCTTGGACGGTTATCCCCAGCGGGCACATGCCCTTAGAGCACTGCTCGCACACACGACAGCCCATGGCGATCATGGCTGCAGAGGATATGCCGATGACATCCGCCCCCAGAGCCAGACCCCTTACCACGTCAGCTCCGTTCCGGTAGCCACCCAGCGATATCAGCTTCACCTTCCTGTAGAGTCCCAATTCTTTCAAGGCCTTGACCGCTGGGGGGATCGTGGCGATCGTTGGGATGCCCGTGTTGTTCGACACGATGTCCGGTGCTGCTCCTGTTCCACCCGGTTTCCCGTCAACCGCCACGGCGTCGGCGCCGGCGGACGCCGCTATCTTTACGTCGTCGTAGATCCTTCCCGGTCCGAGCTTAATGATCATGGGCTTCCTGTAGTCTGTGACATCCCTGAGGAGGTCTACCATCTTCTTTAGGTCGTCTGGGCTCATGACATCGTAGAACCGGCAGGGGCTGAGGGCGTCTGTTCCCACCGGGATGCCTCGTACCCTGGAGATCTCCTCCGTGACCTTCTCAGCTAGGAGGTGACCGCCCATGCCTGGCTTCGCGCCCTGTCCGATCTTGATCTCGATAGCATCGGACTTCTGAAGGTATTCTATGTTCACCCCCCACCTCCCCGATGCCCACTGGACAACTAGGTAGCCGTTCGGTTTCGTGGATTCATATTCCCCGGGGAAGGTTCCCCCTTCACCCGTGTTAGTCGCGGTTCCGCAGAGGTTAGCGGCGATCGCGCAGGCGGTCTTCACCTCCTTGCTGACGGCTCCGTAGCTCATAGCTCCTATTAGTATCGGAATTCTGAGGCGTAGGGGCTCCGAAGCCCTTCCCTCGCCGATCGAAGCCGAGATGTCGCACTGCTCTCGGTACTTGTCGAGGGGTACTGGAGGCGCGAGCTGGGCTGGGACGATTGTTAGTTCGTCGAAGTGGGGGAGTGGTCCGTTGGCGCCGTAGCCTCTTATCACGTATCTGCCGGTCTCAGCCTTGAAGTGGATGTCCTCGATGACGTCGGTGGTCCATGTGCCGCGAGTGAGTCCCTCAGGCTGGATTGCGCGGATGAAGATCGCGTCGTGAGGGCACTTTTCCGCGCATATTCTGCACCCAACGCAGGCTTCTTCCCTCTGCGCGAACACCCTGTTCTGCTTATCTATCTCGAGGACGTTGTTCGGGCAGAACTTGACGCAGACTCCGCAGTCTGTGCACTTTCTCCGGTCGAAGAAGATCTCATAGGCTCCGCTGATCGGCATTTCAACCACCTCTACTTGCTGTAGAACGGTCTCAGACTTTCTGGCACTATCTTCCTGAAGCTTGAGGGGTCCTCCTTGAGATCGTACCTCTCGAAGATGGCTGTCAACTTCTCTCGATCGTTCTCGGCGAGCGGCATGGGCTTGGTGTTGTTTCCGAAGCCGCCTACATCTCCTAGCACGTAAATCGTTCCCTTTATCATCCAGTCTCCAAGGTTGTTCCCCGTGTTTCCTAGGATGATTATATCTCCTCCAACCATGTAGACTCCTACGTAGTTGCCGGCATCCCTGAGGACGACTATTGTGCCGTTTTTGTTGATGACTCCGGTGTAGTCTCCAGAGTCTTTGCGGACTAGGAGGGTTCCCCCATACATTCCCATACCCGAGCCGTATCCAGCGCTTCCCTCTACGATCACCTCTCCCGAGGTCATGTTGTCGGCTGTGAACCTTCCGGAGTTTCCTTTCACTACCACCCTCGCTCCCGCGTTGAGTGCTCCCGTGTAGTCGCCCGCGTTCCCCACGATTGTTACTTCGCCGCTCCTCAATCCGGCGGCCAGCCCGTGGAGGTGGGAGGCTCTCCTCACAACGACCTGTTCTCCCTTCTGGATAGCCTCCTTCAGACCGGAGTTGACGAATCTCAGATCGTGGTTTGCTGCGTTTATGGTCTTGTCTGCCATGGCTACCCCTCGCAAAAGTGTGAGTAAACGTGGTGGACTGATGCCTTAATAATTTAGTGCCCCGGTGGAAAGGCTGAAAATACCGGGCGCTGGAGAACAGTAATAGCTAACTGCGTTCTCTTATACGGTTAAGATCCTCCCGGAGGTTGCTTCTACGAGCGAAGAAGAGGCTGTGATGTGGACCGAGAAGTATCGTCCCAAGACGCTCGACGAGGTGGTTAACCAGATCGAGGTCGTCCGGAGCGTAAGCTCCTTCGCGCGATCGTCAAAGACCATGCCTCACCTGCTCTTCGTCGGTCCTCCGGGCACTGGCAAGACCACGATCGCTCTCTGTCTGGCTAGACGGTTGCTCGGCGGCAGCTGGAGGGAGTTCACCCTCGAGCTGAACGCGTCGGACGAGAGGGGGATAGACATGGTCAGGCAGAGGGTGAAGTCTTTCTCTCGCCACGCCACGGGGCTCCTGGGCAACATCCCGTTCGGGCTGGCTGTTCTGGACGAGTGCGACCAGATGACGGCTGAGGCTCAGACAGCCCTCCGCCGGATAATGGAGACGAACTCTAGGACGTGCCGTTTCGTCCTAATCGCGAACTACTCGAGCAAGATCATAGAGCCGATCCAGAGCAGGTGCGCTCTCTTCCGGTTCGCGACGCTCAAGAAGGAGGATATCGGGGGGTACCTCAGGATGATCGCCGAGCGTGAGAGGGTGAACTTGGTGGAGAGTGGCGTGGGGGCTATCACCCAGTACTGTGAGGGGGACCTGAGGCGAGCGGTGAACATGCTTCAGGCAGCGGCGGCGTCGAGCAAGACTGTTGACGAAAAGTCTGTGCTCGCCGTGGTTGGGAGGGCTAGCCCAGGAGAAGTTCAGGCGATGCTGAGCAAGGCTCTTGCTGGCAGGTATTGGGAGGCTAGGGAGATGCTGTACGAGCTCATGACCACCTACGGTCTGTCCGGGCACGACATCATACGTCAGATCCACCACGAGGTCTTCAACCTGGACCTTCCGGAGCAGGCTCAAGCCGAGCTTGCCGGCATTGTGGGAGAGTACGATTTCCGCATGGTCGAGGGGGCTAGTGAGGACATACAGCTGACGGCTCTGCTAGCCCAGTTCGGGAAGTTCAACCGGAGAGGAGCTAAGTAGCTGAGTATGGCTGGAGAGATGTGGGCGGAGAAGTACCGCCCCCACACCGTCTCTGAGGTCGTGGGTAACGAGGAGGCGAAGGCGGCTCTCCTCTCGTGGCTTCGGAGGTGGAAGCCGGGGTCGAAGGCGGCGCTTCTCTATGGTCCTGCGGGGACGGGTAAAACCTCTGTGGTGCACGCTCTGGTCGAGGAGTTCCGCTACAGGCTCGTCGAGATGAACGCCAGCGATGCTAGGACCGAGGAGGCGGTGATGCGTCTCGCTGCGCCCTCGGTCACAGAGGATTCCCTAGACCGGATCCTCTACGGCTACCGCGGCAACCTTCTGTTCTTGGACGAGGTCGACGGGGTATTCGGCAGAGAGGACAGGGGAGGCGTCGGCGCGATCGCCAAGATAATATCCGAGGCGCGGTCTCCCGTCATCCTCGCCGCGAACGATGTGCAGGACCAAAGGCTTCGACCGGTTGTCCGGGCGTGTCAGACCATACGCTTCTACAGGGTTCGAGTTCCGGTCATGATCGCGTTCCTGAAGAGGGTGTGTAGATTGGAGGGCGTTGAAGCCGATGAGGATGCTCTGAGGGCGATCGCGACGAAAAGCGAGGGCGATATGCGATCCGCGATCAACGATCTTCAGACGCTGGTCCGGGGTAGGACGAGGCTCATGGCGTCTGACGCCAAACAACTCGGCTTCAGAGACAGGCAGACTGGGGTTTCGGATACTCTGGACGCTATTTTCACAGCCGGGACGATCAGAGATGCCTTGAGGGCGGAGCGCAACTCCCAGCTCGACCCGGAAACCCTTGTACAGGCTGTCCACGACAACCTTCCGGTGAGGTTCTCCGACCCGTCGAGGCTCGCTGATGCGTATGATGCTGTCTCAAGGGCGGACGTCTTCTTCGGCAGGATCCGACGCACTCAGGACTGGGGTCTTTTGCCCTACGCGATGGAGAGCCTGATGAGGGGAGTCGTATCGCCGCCTGGCGAGGAGGGTGTCAAACTCAGCTACAGGTTTCCGCCTTGGAAGTGGATAGTCCTGAGCAGGACTAGGGCTGTCCGCGCGCTCCGAGATGGCGTGTGTCGTCGGATTGGCGAGAGGTGTCACGTCTCGAGGCGGGTTGCTGGCAGCGAGTACCTCCCCTACCTCCGGATAATCTTTCAGAGCAACACCCGAGCGGCTTCTGAGCTCGCTTCTTGGCTGCGGCTTGAGGAGGACGAGGTCCAATTCCTTTCGGGAGAGAAGGTCGGTAAGGTGGATAGGAAAGACGGGGATTCCTGATGAAGACTCTCAGTGGCAGGGGCTTCAAGCTTCCATACGTCCCAAACGAGACATTTCGAGAGTTGATGAGAATAGGCGTCGGCTACCGGAAGGAGGGCAGAACCTACTACATCAGGAACCGGTCGAACGTGGACGGGATAACGGCTCTGGTCTCGAGGATTCTGGGGGAGGAGGTAAGCTTCACGGAGGTCTCTCCGACTCCAGAGACTGTTCCAAAGATCTGTGTGATCTGCGATCGCCAGCTTCGCTGCGAGGATTGTGGTTTTGCGGAGGAGTGCGACCTGAAAGGCGTGGAGAGTCGTCCAGAGAGTCGTGAGGACGGCGGTGGGTTTTGCCTGTGTGAGGGCTGCCTGCGCGACCCAGCCTTTTTTGAGAAGTATGTGGCAAGAGGCAGGGAGTTGCTCGGCTCTTCCTCCAGATGAGTTGTCCAGATTAAAAGGAGACGGGCCTGTTGGCTGGGAGTAGCTCTCCTACGCCCTTTTCGCGGACTTGAAGAAGGGTTCGCGTCTTTCAACAGCCTTGACGAAGAGGCTGGTCAAGGTTGTGTCGTCGGCGCCCGCTCGCAGTGGGGTCAGAAGGTCTACGAGGTTGTCCTCTCTCATGAGGCATGGTTTCAGCTTTCCGTCGCTGGTCAGGCGAAGCCTAGTGCAGTGAGCACAGAACTCCGTATTTTCTATCGGGTTCACCACCTCGACCTTCACTCCTAGGAGAGAGTAGACTCTCCTGTTCTGCATGTACCTTCGTGTCTGAACGCTGATCGCCTCTTTCTTCAGGCGCTCTTCCATCCGGGATAGGTTCTGGTGGTGTTCTGAGTAGTAGTTCGTGTCGATGTTGATGGGCTCCAGTTCGATGAGCTGGAGGACCAGGCCGTTCTCCCGTGAGAACTGGATGATCCTGTCGACCTCGTCTTCGTTCACATCCTTGAGGATTACCATGTTTAGTTTGATCGGGTAGAACCCTACTCGGGCGGCTTCTCTGATTCCGGCTAGGGTGTTCTCTAGGCGTCCTCCCGTGACCTTCTGATACGTCTGCACATCGAGGGAGACGAAGCTGATGTTCAGCCTCTTCACACCGTTCGCGTGCACTTCCTCCGCCTTCTCCCTGAGGAGGACCCCGTTGGTGGTCATGGCAAGGTCCTCTATGGTCGGTATTTGTGAGACTCTTCTCGCGATCTCGGCTATGTCGCTGCGGATTAGGGGTTCGCCGCCAGTCAGCTTAACCTTGGTGATTCCGAGGCTTGCGGCTATGTCGGTGATCCTTGCGATCTCCTCAGGCGTCATTTCGGTTCCTGTGGCGGCGTCCTCGCCTTCGCGGTGGCAGAACGGGCATTGCAGGTTGCACTTCTGGGTGACTGCGACCCTGAAGTTGAGGACCGGCCTACCGAAACTGTCTCGGATCAAGATCATGCACTCGTTTTAGACCCTTCTCGGGCGTGCTCCACCATGTGAGCCGCCTCGGCCGCTATGAGACGCCTCACGGCTAGTTCCACAGCTTGGGGGGAGCCAGGGAGACAGAACACCGCTTTTCCGTGAATTACCCCGGCGATCGCCCTCGTTAGGATGGCGGCTGAACCGATCTGCTCGTAGCTAATCCCACGAAAGATCTCGCCGAACCCGGGGATCTCCTTCTCGAGCATGGGGCCAACAGTCTCAACCGTTACGTCGGTTGGGGCGATTCCGGTTCCCCCGCAGGAAAGGATTGCTTGGACATCTTGGTTCTCTACCGCCGTCTGGATCGCTTCTTTGATCTCCCTCGTGTCGTCGGGGACCAGGGTTCTCAGGATGATCTTGTGTCCGGCATTCTTTAGTAGCTTCTCCGCCAGTGAGCCTGAGGGGTCTTCCACCTCTTTTCCCTCGCTCGCTTCCCGGTGTCTTGACGTGCTTATTGTTATAATCGCGAATCCGAGCCTCTGAGGGGCTCTCGCCTTGTGTTCAGCAGCTGTGCGACTCATCCAGAGTCTACCCTTTCTCCTTCTTCACCACTCGAATGTCGTGTAGGACTGTGGTCGGGTATTGTCCACGCGCGTCCTTCTCATGCCTCTTGACCATGTCCCATATCGTGAGAAGAGCAACCGCGGTTGCTGTGAGAGCTTCCATCTCGACCCCTGTCTTCGCCGTCGTCTTCACCTTGACGGTAACCCTCACAGAGGCGTTTAGTAGTTGGATGTCAACGTTGACATCTGTTATCGGGAGGGGGTGGCAGAGCGGTATCAGCTGGCTGGTGTTCTTTGCGGCTAGAATCGCCGCAACCTGGGCCACAGCCACAGGATCGCCCTTCTCGACTCTGCGGTCCCTGATCAGCCTGATCGTAGACGGTTTGAGGTGGATTTGCCCGGTGGCTTCAGCTTCCCTAAACACGTCTCTCTTGCCGGTTATGTCCGCCATGGAAATGCTCGATTCCCCAGGCTGATGCAGTGGAGTTCACCCCAGGCGTGTAAGATACGTGATAACCAGCCGATTTAATTAAGATGATCGTTCGCTTTCCCAGAAATCAATAAGCTTCTTGATTGCCTGTGCCCTCGGGTCTAGATCCTGAAATTGGAATATTCGTATCTTTCCGAATCGCTTCTCCGAGATCAGGCCGATCTTTGCCAGCGAGGTTAGGTGTCTCGTGGTCACGGTGTTGTTGAGACCGGTCCTTCTCGAGATCTCCGAGACATACAGCTCGCCTATCTCCGCCAGCACCTTGAGCACCTTCACTCTGCCCCTTGACGATAGAACGTCCTCAAGGGGAGGGGTGTGACGCTCTGCCCTCACTCTCCCGCCTCCAGAAGACGTGTAACTTCGCGTTCAAGGATTGCCGCCGGGATCTCGGGGAGGCCCATCAGGGTTGTCTTTCCGCGGAAGCCTGCCTCGGAGATCTTTGTCAAGATCACTCCGATGTCCTCCAGTTCTTGTACAAACTCCCAGATCTTCGTGTGTCCTCTCGGCTCCTTCCCGTGTTCCTCACACACTATTCGGTAAGCTTCCTCGACTTCGCCCATGGTTATGTAGGCTGATTCGGTCTGCTTCAGCCTCCTTGCGATGGCTAGGAGGAGTAGCCTCTCGTGGAGTCCTAGGTAGCTGAGGCTCTCCCTCCTCACCGCCGGGTAGACGCTGGCGGCGGCCTTTCGGGCGTGTTCGGGAAGCACCGCCAGGGATTCCTCCGAGTCGGCGTACTTCCCCGCGCGCCAGAGTATTTCTATTGCGTATCTGGCGTCTCCCCGAGCCCCCGCTACGTCTGCTACGAGGCTGACGGTCTCGGATCGGACGGCGTTCTCTCTGAACGCTTCCCGCACTCTGTAGTTCAGTATGTCCTCAAGCTGTGGGAGTGAGTAGCCTTCCAGGTGTACGATGTTGTGTAGCAGGGTGCTGACCGTGCTCTCGTCTAGGGACTTGAAGACTTCGGGTCTGCGGACTATGCAGATCAGTGAGAAGCGTTGGGGGAGGTTGATGCGCTCCTCTTGAACCCTAGTCAAGGCGTAGAGAGGCTCTGAACCCTCCTCCCTGACGAGGGATTCCAGCTCATCCAGAGCGATGATCAAGTAGACGTTCTTCTCGTCAAAGTAGCCGAGCAGACTGTGAAGAAGCTCTTCGTCTGAGTACCCGCGCTGCGGGAATGGCACAGCTAGGGACTCCAGGACTCGCTTGAGGACGGTGAAAAGGCTCTTGTTGATGCGGCAGTTGACGTGAACGTACCTGAGGTTGATTCCCTTTCCTCGAGCTGTTTTTTCGATTCTAGATCCGAACAGCTTGGATAGGGCGGTCTTCCCTGTCCCGATCCCGCCTGTGATTAGGACCCTCTGGCTCAGTCCTCCTGGGTTTTCCAGGGCTGAGGTGAAGAAGACTTCCAGAAGTCTGAGCTCCTTGTCTCTGTGGGGGAGGTGGCTTGGAACGTACTCGATCGAGAGCCTGCTCTCGTCCTTGAAGACGCTCTGGGGGCTTCCCAACCGCGAGCTCTCCGATGGTTAGGCTGCCCTTCAAGCGATTTATGCTTTCCGTGCATCGATAAGGAAAGAAAACAGAGAGGTATGTGAAACTATTACCGCCCTCCAGCTAGGTGCAGAGCGGAAGACACCACTAGGACGGCGACCTTCTGCAGCTTGAAGGGATCAACGTTGAAGGATGTGTCGAGAGCGCTGTGGTACCACGGGTCGTCCATCCAGCGGATCAGGGTGCCGGGGATGCCCCTGAGCATGAACGGAACGTGATCGCTGAAGCCGGGAACGTCCGTTTTCTCGACTGAGATGTTCACGTCCTTCCCGGCGCTTGTAATCGCCTGAGTAAGCCACTCCGGGCTTTCTATCCTTCGATGTTGGTGGATCGTTGAGGTCTTGAGACACAGCCTGTTCTGAGATCCAGCGCCGACTCCAATCTGGTCTACACTGATAACAGCTCTCAGCTCATCCAGTTCGGATGGGTCGGCTCTGATAAACGCCTCAGAGCCCTTGTAGTTGGCTTCCTCTCCTCCGAAGAAAGCGAAGCCAACCCGACCAACAAGCTTGGATTCTTGAAGCACCTTGACGACTTCGAGGAGAGTTGCAATACCTGAACCGTCGTCGTTAGCCCCCGGCGAGCCTAGGACTGAGTCTAGGTGTGAGCACAGCAAGATCTTGCTTGCGGACTTGGCGTCGCGTCCGATCCACCCAACAAGGTTATGAGCGCGCGCCTTTGGAAACGAGGCGAGCACTTGGAGCTTCACCCGGACTCGGCCCCTCGAGAGTCTCATCAGCAGACGCTGCCCGTCACGCGACGAGACGAAGACCGAGGGGGTCAGCCCTGCCGCGTCTGGCAGGGCGAAACTGACGGCTGGACCCTCAGACTTGATGAAGACGACGCCTGATGCACCGTGCTCTGTTGCTGTGAGCACGAGCCCGTCGTACGTTCCAGGGATTATGTCCGTTGGCTGTAAAACTAGAACGATCTTTCCTTCTGCTGCCACGCCCTCGTAGTCCGCCTGTTCTCCTCCGCCCACGCAAAGGAGTTCGCTCTCGATATCTTCGTCTCCCGTGGAGCCTGAGTACGTTAAAGGGACACACCCCAGCTCAAGTCGAGGCGGGCTCACGATTTCCAAGGTGGCTTTCTTGGGCACGAAGCCCACCACCTCGAACTGTTGGTGTTCTAGGCTAGTGCCCAGCATCCGCATTTCTCGCTCTACGTAGTCAGCCGCTCTTCTCTCCGCGTCTGTTCCTAGAAGTCTGGGGCCTATCTCGTCCGCCAGATAGCGAACGTGGCGGTAGATACCCTCGCCGGTAATTCCTGTCAGACCCTTTACCCCCAGGTCTTGAAGAGGTCGTTTACCTGAAGCACGAAGCCTTCGCGCCAGACTTTCTTGAGAGGGCTACCCAGAGGTGGTCTGAGATGGGTCTCGGGAGAGGCTTGACACCCGTCTCTGATATGATCGTCCGCTCGCGTGGCTTTTGTGTGAACTCTCCGATTATCGAAGCCTCGATCCTCTTGCTGGCCAGTGCTTGAACAATCTCCTCAGCACGCGACTTGTCTGCCGAGATGAGCAGAGAGCCTGAACTGATCAGCTGGAGTGGGTCTATCTCGAAGAACTCGCAGACACACTTCGTGCTCGGACTGATGGGTATTCGCCTGCTCTCAACCCTGAAGCCTGTACCGGACGCGTCAGCCATCTCGTGGAGACCGCCGGCGACGCCTCCTTCGGTGGGGTCGTGCATGGAAAAGACCCCTCCCACGCCAAAAGCGGTCAGCGCGTCTTCTACCACGCTTATCCTTTTGTAGTACGACCTTGCCTCGCGGACGAGCTTGGCGCCGAACCTTTCTTCAAGTGCCTCTCCTCTGTCCGAGGCGAGTATTGCCGTCCCCTCTATGCCGGCTCCCTTGGTTAGTATGACAGCGCTACCCGGCTTTGCGTCACGGGTTGTGACGTATCGTCCCGCCTCCGCAAGTCCCATCATACAGCCGACGACAACAGGGTGATCCAGTCCTGGGGTGGCCTCGGAGTGTCCTCCAACGACAGCGACGCCGAGGTCTAGAGCCGCTCTGTGGATCTGGCTGCAGATTCTCCTTACGATTCCTTCGTCCGATCTCTCGGGAAGCAGGATCGCGGAGAGGAACCACCGTGGTCGGGCTCCTCGGGTGGCGACGTCGTTTGCGTTGACATTGACTGCCAGCCAGCCAACCCTCTCCAGTGCTCCAGTTATGGGGTCCGAGTGGGTGACGAGCACCAAGTCGCCGACTCGCAGGATCGCGGCGTCCTCTCCCACGCCGGGTCCCTGGATCACGTCGCCTCTCTTTGCACCCACGCATTTGAGGACGGTCCTCTTGAGAACGTCAATCGGCACTTTGCCTAGAGGGAGTGTCAAAAGAGCCCACCAGTCGACTGCTGTATGAGCTTGCTTAATGGGGGCTCTGCGCTAATAAATTTCGGAGGGCTGCGTCACATAGCATCGGAAAACGGTATGGCCCTAAGCCCGCCTGGATTGTTGCTTCGCCTCACTTGAACTTGAGTCCGAGGTCCTCCAGCACTCTGATGGCTTTTTCTGCGTTCTTGATTAGGGTTGGGCTCGGTTTTTGGTTGGTGAAGTCGTAGAGTTCCTTGATGGGTTCGAAGTACTTCTGGAAGTCCTTGTAGGCGAGCATCCTCCGGTCTCCGTAGTCCGCGACCTTACCGCGAATCCTCTCTTTGATAGCCTTGTCGATGCCCTGCAGCGTCTCTCCGACCTCCTTCCGCTTGATGCCGGCTCTGACTGTGGCGTCCGAGACCTGGACGCGGAACTCGACGAAGTAGGGGGTGGGGCTGTTTCCGGCTATGCACGGGAGGTTGCAGCCTAGGACAGTGCTCGCCATCGCGTCTCCGGCTATGTACAGAAGGGAGGTCTCGGCTCCGATCCCTCCAACGCCTGGGTTTCGCTCAAGGGCTCCGAACCTTATGATGTTCGTGTTCCTTGCCAACGCCCTGTTCGCGACGTAGATCGGCCAGATCCCAGCGCCACGCCTAGCTTCGACGCCTCCCTCCTCCATAGCCACCTCCCATCTCGGCAGGAGTCCGCCAGGACCGGCGATGTGGACTGTGTACTGCATCTGGTCTCGATAGCATACCCAAGCCGCTAGGGCCTTCGCGATCGTCTCGATGACTGCTCCCTCAACCCCGCCGCAGAACCCACCCACGACGGAGAAGCATCCACCGTTCACCTTGTATCCTCCGTACTCCTCGTACGCGATAGCGGCGGCGATGTAATCAGCCTCAACCTTCAGGTCTGGCAGGATCGAAAGCAGGATTCCATCAGTTCGTCTGAGCCCTGCTTCAGGATCCATCGGCGTGATCATGGGACCAGCGCTCGTCAGTATGGGGTAGAAGGTGATCGCCATCCCCGGACGCCCCGCCTTCCTCAGGGCGTCCCGCATAACAGCCATCTCCCTCTTCGCGGCGTAGACAGCCATTGGCAGTCCGTGAACCTCGCGTCCGTCCACCTGTGCTAGGTTGAACCCCTCTATCATGTCGCCCCGGTTGACCCTAGCGAAGCTGGTCTGGACCATGGACGCCAGGTCTTGGGGCCAAGGGCTGTGTCCTCCGCTGATCGCGTTGACCTGTCTTCGATCCTCGACCTCCCTCTTCCTGATCGTTCTGGCATCTCGTCCTTCCCCGATCACGATCTCTCCTGGGGTGTGCTTTGCCGCTTCCAGTATCTCGTCTTCAGTCAGCTTGATGACGCGGTTGGTTGTGATACAATAGATCCCCTGCTCCACTAGGAATTGAACCGCCGCCTTCCACGCTGCATCCACGTATCCCTCGTCAACCTCGAAGTAGAGCTCCGGGCCCGAGTGGGCCAATTTGTGATCTTTCACGAGCTGCTGCATCTTCGCGAACATCCTCAGGTTCCAGTCCTTCTCGGCCATCCTCGGACCTGAGTACGCTCGCGTGGCTATCTCGATGAGACTGAGCATTCAGGCTCCCCTCTCAGAGTCCTTGATACCAGTTTTCAGCTGTATCGCCTCATCTCTCTTTCGAAGGAAAGCGCGTGAGTGGTAACACCTTTTCGAAATTTCGTAACACTTTTAGCGTTCCGCGTATGCTCAGTAAGGGCGTGGCGATGTCTATGGCTCTGTCCCGACAACTCCTAGACGACGCTGTCAGAGCTCATGGTCATCTTGGGCCGTTCCTAGTGATAGGCTTGCGAATGGGACTTCTGGGCAAGAGGCTCTGCGATGGAAAGGCTCGGGAGTGCACAGTCGAGGTGATAGACAGGAAGCCGCCCCTATGCGCGGTCGACGGATTAAAGGTAGCTCTTGGGGGCGCAAGACTACAGGTTAAGTCGGGCTCGAGTGTCTCGGCGGTCTTCAAAGTATCGAGTGGAAAAAGCATCGTTGTGAAGGTGAGGTCGAGGGTGCTGGAGAGATACCGGAATGTGGCGTGGGAGAGGTGTGAAGAGGCTGCCGAAGAGGTTCTCCACAGCACGGATGAGGACCTCTTCGAGTGGATGTCTGTCCGCTGAGAAACTAGTTTTCACGCCTTCAGAATCTTCACTGCTCCGACCTTGAACTCCGGAATCATGGCTTCAGGGTCAAGCGCGTCATTTGTCAAGAGGTTTGCTGCTGCCTCTCTGAAATGGAACGGAACAAAAACCATGCCTTCGGCAGATCGTTCAGTTATTCGGGCTTTGGCTACGATCTCGCCCCGGCGTGAGGTGATTCTCACTCTGTCGCCGTCCTTGATTCTAAGTCTGTGCGCGTCCCTCGGGTTTATCTCCACCAAACATTCCGGAACTAGTGTTCTTAGCACCTCAGCCCTTCTGGACAGTGTTCCAGTGTGAAACTGTTCTAAGACCCGTCCTGTGCTGAGGAGAAACGGATACTCTGCATCTGGAGTCTCTGCTGGCGGTTTGTATTCGACCGGCGTGAAAAGACCTTTTCCTCTGGCAAACCTGTCCTTGTGCAGAAACTTTGTTCCGGGGTGGTCTCTATCTGGGCATGGCCACTGCAATCCGTCTCCATTTAGCCGGTCATAGTGGACCCCGCCGTATATGGGGGTGACTCGCGCTATCTCCTCCATGATCTCGGCGGGAGAGCTGTAGTCCATCAGATAGTCCATCCTCCTTGAGAGCTGGCAGATGATCATCCAATCGGGTTTGCTCTGTCCTGGCTGATCTATTGCTTTTCTTACTCTCTGGACTCGTCTGCCGGTGTTCGTGAATGTTCCGTCTTTTTCAGCGAACGAGGCTCCGGGGAGCACCACGTCCGCCATCTGGGCGGTTTCGGTCAAGAATATGTCTTGAACCACTAGGAAGTCGAGGCGGTCTAACGCCTCTCTTGTGTGGTTCAGGTTGGGGTCACTCAGCAACGAGTTTTCCCCCATTATGTACATTCCCTTGATCCTGCCGCTGTATGCCTCGTTCATCATCTCGACGACGGTCAGTCCGACCTTTGGGTCGAGCTTTCGCGCCCACTTCCTCTCGAACTTCCTGTTTATCTCGGGAGAGTTAACTCGTTGATATCCCGGGTAGACATCGGGGAGAGCTCCCATGTCACAGGCGCCTTGGACGTTGTTGTGTCCTCTGAGCGGGTAGACGCCAGCTGACTCCTTCCCGATGTTGCCGGTTAGCATCGCTAGGTTTGCGATGGATAGCACGTTGTCTGTTCCTCGGACGTGTTGTGTTATTCCCATGGAGAAGACTATGGCACCTCTTTCTGCACTCCCGAATAATCTAGCCGCGTCTCGGATCTTGTCAGCCGGAACGCCGGAGATCTTCTGTGCTGCCTCAGGAGTGTACTTCTTCACGACTCCCTTGAGTCCTTCGAAGTTCTCACAGCGGTTCTTTACGAACTCCTCGTCGTATAGTCCCTCGCTGATGATGACGTTCATCAGGCCGTTTAGCAGGGCGACATCGGTGCCGCTCTGCTGTCTCAGCCACAGGGTCGAGAAGCCGACCAAATCTATTCTTCGAGGGTCTATGACGATCAGCTTGGCGCCGTTTTTCACGGCTTGCCTGATGTACATGCCTATGACCGGGTGGTTCTCATCGGTGTTCGACCCGGTGACGATGATCACATCCGAGTTGGTCAGCTCCCGTATGGAGTTCGTCATCGCGCCGGAGCCGAAGGCTCTCCCGAGTCCTACCACAGATGGGGCGTGGCAGAGCCTAGCACAGTTATCGACGTTGTTGTTGCCGAAGCAGAGTCGTACAAATTTCTGAAACAGGTAGTTTTCCTCGTTTGTGCATTTGGAGGATGAAAGCCCAGCAAGAGAATGTTCGCCGTACTTTTCCTTGATCTCACTGAACCTTGTTGCTACAATCTCCAAGGCGTCATTCCAGTCGATCGGCTCGAATCTTCCATTTCTCTTTATCAGGGGTGTTGTGAGTCTTTCGCTCGAGTTTACCCAGTCGTATCCGAAGCGACCCTTGACGCAAAGGCTTCCTGAGTTTTCGGGTCCGTTTTCGTTTCCGCGCACCTTGATTATCTTGCTGTCTTTTACGTACAGGTCGAGCGTGCAGCCTACCCCGCAGTAGGGGCATGTTGTTATGACTCTGTTTAGTTCCCACCATCTGCCTTGGAACCTGGGCATCCTTTCCTTCAAGGCGTCTGTTGGGCATACTTGGATGCACTCCCCGCATGTGGTGCACTTTGATTCTAGGAGAGGTTGATCGAGGCCTGATATGACCTTGGAGTTCAGTCCGCGGTTTTTTAGGTTCAAGACTCCGTAGTTGCGCACGTCGTTGCATGCGCTTATGCATCTCTCACACAGTACGCATCTGTTCGGGTCGAATAATATCGCAGGGCTGGAGTCGTCAACCGGCAATTTGCCACCATACGCTTTGAACAGGGTCTTATCCGGTTCGACCCCGAGCTCGTAGGCTAGATCCTGCAGCTTGCAGTTTCCGTTGGCCTCACACGTGAGGCAGTCCGTGTTGTGTTGAGAGAGCAGAAGTTCGACGTTCATTCGTCTGGCTTTGATGACTCTCTCGTTCTCGGTTTGGATAGACATTCCGTTTGATATGGGCATTGTGCAGGCGGCCTCGAGCCTGTCCTTTCTTCCGACATCCACGACGCATATTCGACAGGCACCGGTGTTCCTGAGTCTGGGATGGTGACACAGGGTAGGAATGTCTATCTCGTTTTCTCTTGCAACCTCCAGAATCGTCTGGTTCGGCTTCCCCCTGACTGCCTTGCCGTTTATGGTCGCCTCTATGCTCAACGGTCTTACCTTACCCTCCGCTGTTTGGGTGCGTTTCACGGCGTATCATTACCATACTTCCTCGATCGCCCTTGTCGGGCAGACCGTGAAACATCGACCACACCTCGCGCAGATTCTGTCATCTATAACCGCTTTCTTTGCCTTCACGTCTTCTCTGGCGGCGCCTGCCAGGGTCAAGCTAATCGCTTTGGCTGGGCACTCTTCCACGCAGGATCCGCAGCCAACGCACAAGTCCGGAGTGACTTGGTACCTCCTTACTAGAGGCTTACACACGTGAGCCGGGCACTTTTTCTCTCTAATGTGAGTCTCATACTCGCCTTTGAAGTACCTTAAAGTTGTCAGAACAGGATTGGGGGCCGTTTGGCCCAGCCCGCACAGCGACGAGTCCGCGACCGCCTCTGCGATTTGTTGCAGCTTGGAGATGTCTTCGGGCTCGCCTTTGCCCTCGGTGATGCTTGTGAGGATGTCTAGCATTCGTTGGAGTCCGATTCTGCAGGGGGTGCACTCCCCGCAAGACTCGGCGGTTGTGAAGGTCAAGAAATACCTTGCCAAGTCGACGATGCACGTGTCCTCGTCCAGAATGACTATGCCGCCGGAGCCCATGATTGCTCCCGACTCTCGCAGTGACTCATAGTCGAGTGGCAAGTTTAGGTGGGCCTCTGAGAGGCAACCTCCCGATGGGCCTCCTATCTGAATCGCCTTGAATCTCCTGCTAGCTGGAACCCCTCCACCGATGTCAAAGACAAGCCGTCCTATGGTGGTTCCTAGAGGGACTTCCACTGCTCCAGTTCTGAGCACTTTCCCGGCTAGGCAGTAGACCTTTGTCCCTTTGCTCTTCTCTGCGCCCATCTTCGAGTATTCTTGCGCGCCGATGTTTACTATCGTCGGAATGTGTGCCAGAGTTTCGACGTTGTTTATGGTTGTGGGTTTGTTCCACAAGCCCTGCGTTGCCGGAAATGGTGGTCTCGGTCTTGGCATGGCTCTTCTTCCTTCGATCGATGCTATCAGCGCCGTTTCTTCGCCACAAATGAAGGCGCCTGCGCTGAGCATCAGTTTCACGTCGAAGCTGAAGTCTGAGCCGAGTATGTTCTTGCCTAGTAGACCGAATCTCTGCGCCTGTTTTACGGCGGTGTCTAGGCGCTCAGCCATCAGCGGTTTTTCGGCTCTGACGAATATGTAGCCATCCTTGGCTCCGATCGCGTAGCCAGCTATGATAAACCCCTCGAGCACCCTGTGGGGGTCTCCCTCGACTGTGAGTCTGTTCATGAAGGCTCCGGGGTCACCCTCGTCGGCGTTGCATATTACATACTTTGGGTCCCCGCTGACATCGCGGCAGATCTTCCACTTGAGGCCTGTTGGGAAGCCAGCTCCGCCTCTGCCCCTCAAGCCTGAGTTGGAGACTTCTTGGATCACTTCTTCTGGTGTCATGTCTCTTAGCGCGCGGGTTAGGGCAGCGTATCCGCCGTGGATGATGCATTCTTCCAAGGACTCGGGATCGATTATTCCGCAGTTCTTTATGGCGTCTCGTTGCTGGTGCTTGAAGAAGTCTAGGTCGTCTAGAAGAGGGACACCGTCTTCTCCCCTCATCTTGCTTGTTCTGTATCTTAGAGCGAATGCCCCTGAGGCATCTCCACCAAGATACCTATCCAGCATATCTCCCACGGTGCCGGAGGTAACGTTGCTGTATAGTGCAGGAGGGAATCCCCTCTTGATGACTTCAACCATGACTTCGGCGTAGCATGACCCGATGCAGCCTGTTTTCACGAGTTTTGTCTTTAGTACTCTCTTTGACAGCTCCGCTCTTAGCGCGTCGTAGACCGCTTGCGCTCCTGATGCTAGGCCGCAGGTGCTCATGCCGACGTTGATTCTCAGCTCCTCATCGCCATAGATGGTCTGATCGATCACTCTCTGAATCTTGGATTCGCACTGCTCGTTGAAGTGGCACAGGGGTCCCTTCGTTCTGCAGGGAATGTAGTCGGCGCATGGGCTGTTTGAGGAGTGAGTGCATTTCTCGCAGCACTTTTCCATCAGGCTCATTGGTTGGGCTCTCTCGTTTGTTTCGTGTGTTTCAAGAGGATCTGGCGAATGCGGGGGAGGGTCACTTTCCCATAAACGCTGTCGTCTACCTTTACTATGGGCGCCAATCCGCAGGCGCCTAGACACCTGACTTGGTTGACCGTGAAGAGGCCGTCCTGCGAGGTGTCTTCGCGTGGAGGGATTCTCAGTAGTCTCGTGATAGAACTGTACACGTCTACAGAGCCACTGACGTGGCACGCCGTACCTCTGCAGACGGTTATCATGTGTCGCCCCTTCGGTCTGAGTCTGAACTGGTGGTAAAACGTGGCGACTCCGTATACGTGGCTTGGAGGCAACTTCAGAAGGTCTGAAACCCTTTTGAGCGCTGTCTCGGGGAGGTATCCGACCTCCGATTGCACGTCTTGGAGAATGGGTATGAGTGCGCCCCGAATGGGGTTTGAACGTTGGTGGCGTTTGTAGGCTCGGTCCACGATCTGCCTGTTTCGTTCGTCCTCGTCAGCCTTTGGCATTTTCCGTACTCAGCTCTTTTCGGAAGTGTGCTGCTTGGCACGTATCGTTAGGCATTTTGGAATGCCGAAGTGATATAAAAGAAGCTGTTGTGAAAGTAGCTGAAGAGAGCGGTGTTAGGCTGAAGGGGTTGGCGTGAAAAAAACCGTTGGGTCACGCTTAGTGGAAAATGCCGGACTTAATGTCTACGATCAGAACCTTCCTTCTTAACCCGAGTGCGTCTCGGAGCTGGGTCATGACTTTTAGGCACCGCTCTGGTGTTTCTATTCCGACTGCCTCCGCGATCGCTAGCATTTTCTCGATTAAGCCCCACTGACCCGGGATCGTCTTTAGGAAAGCGGCCTGGACTTCCAGCTCAAGCATGCTGCGCGGGTTCAGCTGTTTGTCTAGGTAGTTGTCTAGGTATACCAGCCCGTTGTATGCGAGGTTCTCCCACTTCGTCATGCTGTCTAGGTCGGGCTTCTCGGGGGTGTTCTTCACGAGAGCCCGGATTCCCATCTCATCGTAAGGGTCGAGATCGAATCCTAGGGTGCTGATCCGGCGGTTGACGAGAGCGTTTAGGACGGAGGAGCTGAGGCGACTTGCCAGTATTTGCATCTGCACATCCTCTGGGTTTGACGGAACGGCTGCGGGGTAGCCTTCCTGGACCAGTATCTCGTGGACGAGCTCGTGTGCGGCCTTCACCTCAGCCTGGCGTGGGTCGAGTTCTGTGTTCAGGTAAACGTGGAGTCCGTTCTCTCCGCGCCAGCAGAAGGCTATCTCGCAGCTGAACTGTTCGGGGAGTTCTAAGATCGAGTGGAAGTGCACGCGGACACCCCTTGCCAGTATCTGCTCTCGTAGGAAGTTCTCGAAGTGTTGTGAGAACTCGTAGGAAAGAACTCTCAATCTGTTCGTCCACGCCTGCCGCTCAGTCATCGTTGTTTCATGTTCTAGGGTCGAAGCGAACATGAGTGGATGAGCGCTGTGGGAACGAGCTGTCGCTCGGATGTCATCGTGGAATCAGGATACCCCGTGAGTCGATCTTCTCTCTGATCAGTCTGATCTCCTCGGCTGTTGGGGGCGGTGTTTCTGGAACGCGCTCAGGGGCTAGGAGCTCGAACCCAGTGTTCTTCCTGACGTCGTCGATCGTGAAGCCGGGGTGGATCGACTCGACTCTCATGCGCTTTGTGACGGGATCGAAGCCCAGGATAGCCATGTTGGTGACGACCCTGCTGGGTCCTCCGCGTTTCAAGCCCGCTCGCTCCCTCGCGCCTGGACCGTCGAGGTAGCCGACCCCCGAGATGAAGTCCACCTTCTCCACGAAGTTCCTCCGCTCGTGATCGATCATCACGATCTCTCGGTTGAATATGGACATGTGCTCGGTCTGGAAGATCGCGCCGACAAGCCGCACCTTCGGCTTGTAGTAGTCGCCTATGGAGACGCTGTTTATGTTGCCGTACTTGTCGATCTGCGCCGCTGAGCAGAAGCCCACGTCTATGTCCCCTCGCCTTGCCATGTAGGTGATGTTCTCGTCGTCACATATCCGTGCCTCGCATTTCCACGAGAGGAGGCGGCAGTCGAACTCGCTCTCTATGGTCGGGATTTCGTTCAGCGTCGGGTTGAGGAGCCAGCCGGCGCACATGATCGTGAAGTTTGGGGCGTGGGTGTGCTGTGCCAATCCCATTGCCACCAGAGGTATTCCAACGATTAGCGTGGCGGTTCTCGTTCCGGTAGCCAGGCCAGTGAAGCCCACCTCGCCGTCCTTTAGCTCCTTGGAGATGGCAGCGGCCATTACCTCCTCGGTTGTGTACTGCTTCGCACTTTCGACCATCTAGGCGCACCTCCCGTGCTTGAGTGGTAAGAGCCTCCTCATGCCTCCGACCCTGTTTAGGTAATCGATATGGTCTTTAGAGCCGTAGATGTACTTTTCCAGGTAGGCTCTGAAGGTCTCGGGTGTTTTGGCGGCTTGGGTGTACTCCCTCAAGTGCTCCCTGTCGAAGTCGTAGAGGCAGTTGCAGGCGCAGGGATGGGCGCCGAACGGGACTTCAACCGCAGCCTCCACCCGATACTTGGGTATGAGGTTCAGGTTGGCATTCCGCATGACGCGCTCATGATCAACGATCTGCTCAACCGTCACGATGGTCTTTTTCGCTGCCATGGCGATCCGGATGTCTGTGTCCGTGTAGAGGACGCGCGTCGGTCCGTACAGAACGTTTCCGTGGGCATCGGCGAGGGGGGCGTGGACGACCCCGATGTCGGGTCTAGCGGCTGGGATGGCGTGGTACCTCTCCCCGGTTATAGGGCAGATCGCCTCCCTGATGTCCGGATTATGCTTCACGATGTCCGACCCGAAAAGCTCCATGACCGGGAAGAAGGGGATCGCCATACTCCCCGCCCTGAACCTGTCAACGCCGGTGACTTCCGTGTACTCCTTCACCTCGATCTCCCCCCTCTCAACTCCCCTCCGGAAGTTTGGTGCGAGCCCAAAAGCTTCGAGCCCGACGTAGGACGTGTCAACCCGCTTCACCAAACCCGCGCCCACGAGCACATCCACATCGTTTCCGTTAGCCCATCCGAGGATCGTCAGGTCGCCGATCCCCTGACGGATCAGCTCGTAGATGAAGCCCATGGGATGGTCTCGGATCGCCATTCCCCCGAAGGCGATCGTGCTCCCGCTCTTAACCAGCCCAGCGGCGTCTCTCAGGCTCATCAGCTTCTCTTTGAGTTCGGGCATCTGCGCCACCCTTAGACAAGGTTAGGGTTCTTCCCTGTGGAGGCTTTAAGGTTGGTGCGATCGTCGGGAAAAGCCTGGTACAGCGTATCGGCTGGAGGTGGCAGCCTAGAAGCCTGATGCTTTGATCAGCTGGTCAGGTCGATTCGAAGGCTTCGCGGAGGACTCTTCCTTCCGACTGGGCGGGAGCTGGGATGCCGAGAGCGAAGGCGATGGTTGGAGCCACGTCCACCAGTCTGACCTGAGTTGTGAGCCTAAGCCCCCTCCTCACCCTTGGACCGGACATTATGAATGCGCTCCTGATCGAGCCGAGCCCGTACGTCGTGGTACTCAGGTGCTGACCGTGAACACTCGTTGGCTTCCTCGCGAGTCCTACGTCGTCTGCCATGGTTCTGGCTCCAACCTTGCCGTAGGAGAAGGGCTCAAGGTCTTCTGTTACCGTTGCTGGGTCTCCGTGGTAGCCCGCCGCCATCTGGTAGATGATGTCGCCAGATCTCTCGCCTCCCAAGCCGAGCATCTCCGCGTCCTCCCGCCTGAGCGCGAGGGCGATGGGGCGGTTTCCGTCTCGGTCTTTCAGCCCGTACAGGGTACTTATGATCTTGTCGCGGACCTCTTCGTACTCCTTGCCAGGCTCGACCACGCCGTCGGGGTCTCGACCCTTGAGATTGACGTAGATGTGGACGTTCCTCTGGGGGTAAGCTTTGGTCCCCGACCAGTCGACTGAGACGCCCTTTTCGGTCTGCTTGAAGCTGAGCAGCCCAGCCCTTGCCAGGGCGTTGGCGATCAGGATCTCTCCCTTGACGAGCGGGATGTGCCCGTGGTCGGAGACCACGACTATGAGCGCGTCCCTACCCGCACTCCTGACTATCCTGCCCACCATCCTGTCCGCCATTCCGTAGAACCCAGCGAAGATTTCCCAGTACCTCCCAGCGTCGGCTGGCTTGTACCAGGGGCTTATCGGGTCTATTCCGGCCCAGAAGGAGTGTTGGGCGTGGTTGAACCCGTGCCACTGGAGGAAGAAGAGATCCCACTCGCAGCGGGACATCAGGCGCTCGGCAGCCCTTCCGAGCCAGTCTGCCTGGTAGGACATCTCCTCCAGGTACGTCCCCTCGTCTATCCAGCCCGAGTAGAGGGGGTAGGGACCGATGTGCTCCTGGAATGGACCGACGTTCGTCAGGAGCTCCTCAGCCACCTCTTCGGGATATGTGTAGCCTCTCGTGGGGTAGACCTGGCTGAGGTAGAGTCTGAACGCGCTCGCGTCCTTGGAAAGCTCAACCAGCTTGAAGCGGAAGGCTCCTTCCACTTTCTTGGTCAGCTCTGGTCTTAGGTCGTACATTGGAACGAGTCTGCCTCCTCCCGTTTGCAGCAGCCCCAGAGTTTGGTTTAGGTGGATCGGGTGTCCTTGAATCGCTTCGAATTCGCCCTTCAGCCAGCTGCTCCATTCCCCAACGGAGAGTCTCGCGACCGGCTCTGAGGCGTCCTTTGATCTTGCGACAATCAGCAGATCATAACCCCGTCCAACCGAGTCAATCACGAGGCCGTGGAAGGGGATACCGTCCTTCCCCCTCGCAGGACTGACTGTGAAAGCTGTCTCTAGGGGTGTGGAGCGACTTCTGGGGGTGTTGCTCCAGCCCGCCGCGGTCGTGAACTTGACGTTGACGGCGCCGGGGAGTGGTTGGGTGCTGAAGCATCTACAGGGGCTGATCTCGAAGAGGTTGCTCCCCCGCCAGGGTGTGGCGTATCCGTCCACTTGGACGCCCGATTTGATAGTTCTAGGCACGGCACAAGCGTACTTCAATATGATCGACTTCTTGCCAAACCTCTCCGCTGTGTTCCAGAGGTGCTCGGCGCGGCAGTAAGTGGTCAGGAAGCCTGAGCGAACTCTGTCGAGAGGCTCGCCTGGAATGTGAATCCACATGTCTGTTACGCCGTGCGTTCTTGGCCAGGCGCCTGTGGCTATCGTCGGCCAGTTAGGTCCGGTCAGAGTTGGGATCGCTCCCATCGCGTGGGCGAAGACGCCCTCCTCCATCAGCCTGCGAATGTTTGGAAGCTTACCCTCCTCGGCGAACTTTTCGACAAGCCCAGGGACAGCCGAGTCCAGTCCCAAGAGCACGACCTTCTTGGCAAGTCCCTCCTCCAAGCCGACCTCACCTAACGACGATTCGTTCAACCCACAACTCTGCTGCTTCGAGTTAAAACGCTATTCAGGAGGTGTTCTGCTCGTTCTTGAAGGGGTAAAGAGCCAAGGGAGCGCAACCTTTTTCACTGTTGAGCCATGAGTTCTGTTTCTTGTTTTGGCTTGTTACATCTATGAAGAACTGAACGAGTCATAGCAGGTTAGGTGGTGGAGATGCCTCAGAGAATCCTGAACAGAGACACCCTGATCTCCCATGGGAATGTCGAGGGGAGGAAGGCTGTGTATGAGATACTCGAGGCGGGGCTGGAGGCGGCTGACCCTTATGACAACACGCGACGGCTGATCCGGATCGAGGGCGGCAAACTGATTGTGGGGAGAAGAGAGTTTGAGCCGGCTGGGACACCCAAGACCGGCGAGGAGGTCTTTGATCTCTCGAAGATCCGGAACATCTACGTCTTCGGAGCTGGGAAGGGAGTTCAGCGGGTGGCCTTGGGGGTCGAGGACTCCTTAGGGGATAGGCTCACGGGTGGACATGTCATTGACAAGAAGGGTCACGGGGTCATCCTGAAGAGGATAGGAGTCACTCTTGGCTCGCACCCCGTGCCTGATGAGGATTGCCCGAGGGGCTGTGAGAAGATCCTCGAGATGGCGAAGGGTATCGGGAAGGAGGATCTGGTCTTTACGATCGTTGCCAACGGGGTGTCATCCCTTCTCACGATGCCCGTGCCAGGGGTTACCGTGGAGGAGGTGAGGGAGATGACTCGAATCATGCAGATCGAGCGCGGGGCTCCTACCTGGGATCTGAACATGATCCGGAACCACCTCGACGTGATGAAGGGCGGGAGGATCACGAAACATCTCCACCCGGCGAAGATGATCCACATACTGGCCATCGATCCGGGCAACTACGACCAGGTCATGCACCGCAACCTCTGGCTCCACACGCTACCCGACTACACTACCTTTGAGGATGCTGTTCGAAGCCTGAAGAAGTGGAACGCCTGGGATGCTGTTTCTCCCTCGATCAGAAGACACTTGGAGAAGGCGGATCCCAAGGACGAGACGATCAAGGCCAAGGAGTTTGAGAACATGTACTTCAGGATCTTCGGTGTTATGCCGAGCAAGACGGCTATGGTGCCGACCGCCATGAAGAGGGCGGAGGAGCTGGGCTTCAGGCCTGTGATCCTTGCCGAGCTGCTGGCTGTCGAGGCGAGTCAGGCGGGTCTGGAGGCGGCTACGATCGGCAAGACGATTGAGAGGCGGGGGCAGCCGATGGAGCCTCCGTGCGCGCTCTTCTCGAGCGGGGAGATGCTTGTTACCGTTGGCGCAGCGAAGGGGATTGGCGGGCGTAACCAGGAGTTCGCTCTCGCGGCAGCCCGTAGGATTCGGGGAAGCAAGAATGTCGTCATAGGCTCGGCGGACTCGGATGGGACTGACGGACCTGGCACGCAGCTGTTCAAGGGGTACGAGGGCATACCAACTCTAGATGGTGGGATCGTCGACGGAGAGACGATGGATGAGGCTGAAGCTGCGGGGATCAATGTGGAGGCTGAGCTGAAGGATCATAACTCTACCCTAGCGCTCTGGAAGCTGAAGAGTGGGATTGTTGCCACACCTAATATAAGCCTAAACGACCTTAGCGTTATCCTTGTCATGGGGCGTAGCGAGGCTGAGATGAGGTTGTGGTGAGAATGGGATCGGAAACGCGTATCAAGTCTGTTACTGCTAGGGAGATATTCTCCGAGCGCGGGCACCCGGGAGTAGAGGCTACAGTGACCACTGAGAATGGTACGACAGGTGTCGCCGTGGCTACGGCCGGCGTCTCGGTCGGGCAGTTTGAGTGCGTGTTCGTCTACGACGGCGGTGCTCGCTACGGCGGGAAGGGTGTCCAGAGAGCGGTCAGCAACGTCAACAACATCATCGCCCCTGCGTTGAAGGGCATGGACGCGGCGGGGCAGAGGGAGATCGACGAGACCATTATCAAGCTCGACGGAACGCAGAACAAGTCCAGACTGGGTGGAAATGCAACGGCGAGTGTCTCAGCCGCCGTGTTGAAAGCGGGAGCTGCGAGCCTCGGTATACCTCTATACCAGCACATTGGAGGGGTGAACGCCTGCGTGCTTCCGACGCCCGGCGTCCTCTGCATGGTTGGGAGTGAGAGGTACGGCGGGGGTGAGAGGTCGGGAGGCAAGCCCAGCTACGCCTTCATGTGCCATGGCTTCAAGACCTTCTCAGAAGCGGCATACGCCTGCTGGGACGTCGAGAGAACCTTCGAGAACCTCCTCCACGAGAAGTTCCGCCTGAAGACGCTTGCTATGAAATACCCCACGGTTCCGCCTGGGTATGTTGAGCATGAGAAGGAGATCTGGAATCTGATGACCGACGCCATAGAGAAGGCGAACTACAAGGGGAAGGTGGGGATCCAGGTCGATGTCGCCGCTGGAACCTACTACGAGAAGGACAAGGACAAGTTCGTGGGTCTCTTCTCCAAGGAGGACAAGACCAAGGAGGATCTCATCGAGATCTACAAGGACATGGTCAAGAGCTACCCCTTCGTGATCCTCGAAGACCCGCTGGACGAGGTTGACTACGAGGGACATGCCGTCCTGACGAAGGAGCTCCCGATCGAGGTGGTGGGTGACGACCTCTTCACCACGAATCCCATACGGCTCCAGAAGGGGATCGAGGTCGGCGCGTGTAACGCGGTCCTACTGAAGGTCAACCAGATAGGGACGATCAGCGAGGCGCTGGATCTGGTCCAGCTGGCGTACAGGAATGGGTACGGGGTAATGCCGTGCAGCAGCAGGGGCGAGGGAGCGGACCTCGCAGACTACTGCGTCGGCTTGAACACCGGGCACGTGAGGGAGAGCGGTATCGATCCGACCGGGAACAGGCTTCTCGCCATAGAGCAAGAGCTAGGTAGCAGAGGGAAGTTCCTCGGCAGGAAGGGGCTGAAGCCCTAGCCAGCCTTTCCCCTAGTCTTTTCTCCGGTCCACAGTTTTCCTACAAAGATATTTGAGGTCGCTCGCTCAAACTCTGAGCGGCTGGTTGACACTATGCAGATCGGACACATACCGAGAGCACATCTCGCAACCCTCCCCACTCCCCTAGAGGAGGCGGCTAGGCTCTCCAAGACTTTGGGAGGGCCTAGAATCCTGATCAAGCGAGACGATAACACGGGCTTGGCGATGGGCGGGAACAAGGCAAGGAAACTTGAGTTCCTGATGGGCGAGGCGCTCGCGAAGGGAGTGGACGTGGTCCTTACGACCGGTGCCGTCCAGTCAAACCACGCGCGGATGACCATCGCCGCGGCGAACAAGCTCGGGATAAGGACGATACTCGTGCTCCGGGGAGAAGAGCCCCAAGAGGTCCAAGGCAACCTCCTCCTAGACCGCATACTCGGCGCGGAGATCAGGGTCGTCAAGGGCGATTACGACCGAACCCAGCAGGAGATGGAGAGCATCGCGGCAGACCTGAGAAGGAGGGGTCACACCCCCATGGTGATCCCCGTAGGAGGCGCCACGCCGTCCGGGTCGCTTGGCTACGTGACAATGATGCTCGAGCTGGTCTCCCAGCTGAACGCGATGGGCTTGAAGGCGACCCACCTGGTCCACGCGTCGGGGTCGGGCGGAACCCAAGCGGGGTTGGTCCTCGGAGCGAAGGCTCTGAACACAGGTATGAGGATCGTCGGAATCAGCGTCTCCAGAAAGAGAGACCCGCTCAGGGAGAGGGTTGCGGTCATCGCCGATGAAGCCTCGAGACTCGTTCAAGCCGACTGTAGAATAACGACCAACGATGTTGAGGTCTACGACGAGTACATCGGCGAGGGCTACGGCATCCCAACCAGGGAGTGCGTGGACGCGATCAAGACCGTGGCGGAGACTGAGGGAATTCTGCTGGACCCGGTCTACACCAGCAAAGCCATGGCAGGACTCATCGACCTAATCAGGAAAGGGAAGATCGCGAAGGAGGACATCGTTGTATTCCTCCACACGGGCGGAACACCCGCACTCTTTGCCTACAAGCATCTATTCTGATGCTACTTACTCGAAAGTGGAAACCTCCACAGTACTTCCCAAAGAGAAAGACTTGACATCGTTTCCTTCGAGAGTTGGTGCGGGAGGTGGGACTCGAACCCACGAAGGCCTGCGCCAGCGGATCTTAAGTCTAGGCGCGATAGCTCCGCCCCTTCTGGCCACTTCGGCTTGGTGCCGTAAGCTTAGACCTAGCTTAGGTACTCCCGCTCTCCAGACTTATCGAGCTGAAACCCGAAACTTAAGTGTTATCCAGGTTAGGTTCAGGAAAAACAAGACGGAGTTCGACAGCTCTTCACGGTCTGCTGGCTTCTCTATCACCGTCTTGGTTACACGCGAGGTACTTCGGGCAGGATCTCAGCGATATTAATGAATTCGTCGCACTGCGACTTTATCCAGCTCCCCGTGGCTTCGGGGAAGAAGAGCACGACGACGGTCTTGCCATGGCTCCTGAACTTCTTGAGCAGAGGCAGATAGTCATTGTCGCCCGCAACCAAGACAAGGGTTTCAAAGTCCACTAGGAAGAGCATCTCCATACCCTCAGCAACGAGGTTTGTGTCCACGTTCAGGTTCACTGTTCTGATCCCGGGCAAGCCTATCGACTCCAAGAACTCGTCAAACTTAGGGGCTCCGGGTATCCCGATGTGTATGAAGTACCTCGCCAGTTTGATCTTGCCGACGTGCGTCGCTATCCAGTCCTTTATGATTTTTATGTCAAGATCCTTCTTGTCGCCGTAGTTTACGCTCCAGCTCTGGTAGAGGTTCTGTCCATCCACGAGCACCACGACGCTCTCAGCCATTTTGATCGACTTGTTTTGAGACAATATCACGCACCTTCATCAATACAGCGCCAACCGAGCGTTTAAGACATTTCATCACAAACCCGCGTTGTTGGATAGCAGCAACAGGATACAGAAACGCTCAGACAGAATCGTTTAAAACCATGCACGGAGACTCGTAATCGAAACTGGGTCAAGAAGCAGAACCCCGGGCCCGTGGCCTAGTCAGGATAGGGCGGCGGCCCCCTAAGCCGTCGGTCGTGGGTTCGATTCCCACCGGGCCCGCCAACGCATCAGCGACTCTATCTTTCGGCAGTGCTCCGAGAATTGAGTACAACGTCCGCTGCCATCACGATGAAACCTGTAGGAGAGACTAGTACGCCTCCGATCAGGGGAAGAACAGCCGCCGCTGTGGGTCTTTCCGCATTTTTCGCTTGGGTGTTCCTTCTCCTTGGTGTGCCCTGCCCGGTGCTTCTTGTGGCTTCCATCTCTCTGGGGCGAACGACTTTGACCTCTGGTTAGGCTACAGCCCTAGGATACTGGTCTTTTATGCCAGCCCATGCTAGGCGATTGGAGTGGGTTCCAATCACCAGCTTCAGACCTGGGTGGGCTTTCTGGATGTCCTCCTTGAGTTTGCTTAAGAACGGGCAGAGACTGACAGCGCAGTTGGAGATGTGTATCGCCTCAGCTCCGCGGTTGAGCAGAAGCTCTACCTCCTCCAGGTTGGTCTTAGTGTCGCCCGCCGGGCATCCGCCACAGGTGGTGATTCCTACTAGTTCGACATCTCCATAGTCGCTGAAGTTTCCCTCTTTCTCGCTGATGGCTCTGAGGCAGCTGGTTGCCGGACATCTCCGAGCATTACTCAGACAACGAATAATTCCAACCCGCATGATTCCAACCCACACTCCAACTCTGATAGTCACCCACCGTATTACGCTTGTAAGACCTCACTTGGAGAGCCTTTTCTGCTGAAGACAGCTATGTTTTCCTTATCATTATCGCTTTGCCGTACTTATCATTCCCAATACTCATATTCGAATCGGGCGGCTCTGCATTGGCAACCCTAATAACATGTTCGCCCTCTGGTATTTCCCCGGTCCACAGATCAGCCCATCCGTGATGATCCCATATGTCTTCCATATCGTCTATGGAGCCAGTAAACTTGGTCTTCCCACCGACCTTGACCTGTGCTCTCAGCGGCGTCGTGGTGATCTTTCTGATATTTGCTGATATCGTGTGTTCACCACCGGTCGAGTTGAACTTAAACTCAATGTAGTCTTTGCTTGCCTCGTGCAGCAGACAAACATTATCAAAGTTATCCTTAGCCTCGCCGGGCAGGAAGTCCATCCCACGCCAGTCTAAGCCGTGGGCGTTCTGTATACCAACTTCTGGGACTATCCGCAGTTCTAAGTTTGAGTCACCGATGCTGAGTTCTTTTTCTTCGTCGCTTTTTTTCCACACTTTCTTTTTTCCACAGCGTTCTCGATGAACTAATTTGACAACTTTGTCATCAGGCTCGGGAATCTCGATATCTATGGTGCGACCTGGGCTGGAAACATTGGAAGTCGCGATCCTTTTCCAGCCTTCATAAGCTGTGTTCCAAGCTATTTCGTAGATGCCCTGCGATTTTCCGCCGTAAACGACCTCAAGATAGGCTTTTTCGTCAGAGCTCTTCGGGCGACATTCAAAGCAGATAGCCGCTAATGGTATGCGAGATTGAGCAGAGTCACCATTATGCCAAAAACAACCCCACAAGAACGGCTGATTATCCGAAAGCCACATAAGGGCGGAGTCGATAGAGTCCGCGCCTCTTATGGTAACCTCATCTAACGAATACCTCACAATTTGCGGCATAATCATTGTCCTCCTCGCTCAGGGATCTCCAAGGCCTTCAACTTGTTCCAGAACTGGAACATTCCCCTCTCCCCTATTACCTATCAATTTGGTAAAGGACTTATAACCATTCAGAATTACGTATAGCCGGGCCCAAGTCGCCTAGACCGCGCATTTGTCCGTGCTGTGACCACAGTTCTCATGATTTTACTGATCGGCATCGTAGTGGCATTGGCTAGTCTCTACCCTGCACACGTCCCTCGGTCGAGAGCTGTCAAGAGCTCTTTCTTCCAAGGCTCTCCAAGAATTTCTACCCGAAAGGTCTTACGAGGGAGAAGTCATCATGGCTCCCACTGAAGCCCACAGTCTTTGAATCCCATCTTCACTCTGGAGATCAGTTTCTGGTACTCCGGGCTTGGTCTGTGGTGCTTGAGGTCGTAGCACTCCGTGATCAGTTTTCCAGGCTCAGGGGCTGGATTCTTCGTTAGTTTGGCTATGACGGGCTTGAACATCTCATAGACCTCATCCCGCTTGATCTGCATCCTGACAGTAGCGTCTGAGGTCTCGATCATGAGCTCAGCATCCACTGGAGTCTGTCCGCCGTTCATGCGGGACCGGCTGACCCTTGGAACGTAGAGGTTGGCGCCATTGACCGCGGCCTCGATGCTCCTCAGGATTAGCTCTTCGAGGTGGCTTTTCGTGCACAGCTCAGAGACCGGAATCGGCCAGTGCATCGGGATCCCGTTCGAGTTCCGGATGGTCGCTTGGTAGACCACGGACCGCGCAAAGTCCATCGGGAACATGAAGCGTCTGACCCCGCTGAGGTGACTTAAGTGCTCGACGCCGTTGTAGTAGAGGGTATCCCGGTAGACAATCCAGGCGATTATCGTCTTCACCAAGCTCTCGACGATAGCGCCTTCGGGACCTCCGCAGAAGCCTCCGACGATGCCGAAGCTGCCGCTTATCCCGAAGTAGCCGTAGCCTTGGAGCACGATCGCCGCTGTGAGCAGATCGTACTCCACTTTGTCATCAGGAAGAACCGACAGGAGAACCCCATCCGTCGGCCTCAACCCCGATTTGGGGTCGATTGTGGCTAGGAAGGAGGATGCGGCGGTGGTGATCGGATAGTAGACTATGGCTGCACCGGGACGCCCGACTTTGCGGATGCCCTCTCTCAGCCACGCGACTTGGCGTTTTGAGGCGTAGGCTTCTGTGGGGATATCGTAGATCTCGTATCCGTCAACCGTCGTGAAGTTGAAGCCCTCGAGGAAGTCTAGGCGCGGGATGACGGCGAAGTTCTGAACGACTAGGTCTGCTAAGTCCTCTGCGAACGGCGCGTGGTGCCCGGGCGCAATGTTGAGGGGCTCGTTGCCCTCGACCCTGTGCTGCTTCCAGACCCGAGCGTCCTTACCCTCACCCATTCTCACTTCTTTCCGCATCGCCTTGATGGCTTCCCTGACTTCCTCCTCGGTGAACTTCAACACCCGCTCCCTGTTGATGCAGAAGCAACCCATCTCCACGACGAAGTCCACGGCAGCCTGCCAGGCGGCGTCGGCGAGGCTGTCGTCGGTGTTGATCCAGTCTGTGGGTTCGGTGGGACACTTGATCTTGTACTCTCCGACGAGCTCTGTGATCTTTCTGAAGAGCGCCATGTTCCACTCCTTGTCGCTCATCCTCGGTCCTGTGCGCATGCGATGCGCGATCTCAACGAGGCTGATCATCTCATCACTCCCCTCTCACGTTTTGGGAAACACGAGCATGAAACCCTACAGTCCCTAGTGGCTGAACCTCAAACCAAATCCTCTGAACTCGTCCTTCACCCTCTCGTACATCCGCAGGTACTCGGGCTTTGGAGTCTCCTCATCCACATCGTAGAGCTGATCGAAAGTGAAGCCGAATGGCGTATCCTTCTCCAGCCTGCTCTCATACCTCGGCAGGAGAGCCTTGACGATCTCGTTAGCCCTCTCGGGCTTGATGCCGGCGCTTGCCTTGCACAGCTCCCCCATCCACCGCGACTCCAAGGGGCTCCCGAAGTCCTCAACATTGCCTATCACAAACTTTCTCGTGCCGCCAATCACAGCAGCCGCACCGCTCGCCACAGCCGCTATGTTGCCTGCCGCGGCCTCGTAAAGGTACTGTTCCGTCCCTGGGCCCGCCGCAGGATGGTCGCACCCGTTGTTGGACACGAGAATTCTGCTGTTGCGCGCAAAGGCCTGGGTCGCAAGCGCCCCGGTCCAGATGCAAGCCCGGCAGGACCTGCTCTTGATCCGGTTGTGGACGTAGCTTGGCCCGGGCAGTTCGCTCTGGGCGACGAGCATGCCGAGAAGTCCTCCCGCTACTGCTATGACCGGAGCCGTCTCTGGGCCGCCGGAGAAGCCACCGATGACAGCTGTGTGGGTTGCGCGCACTGGGCTCCCGTAGACCTGGGCGAAGGCTATTCGGTTCAGTTCGTCGAAGCCGATCTTCAGTTCGGCGATTAGGCCTACGTGAATGGCGTCCGTGGTCCGGATCCCTCTCTCGGGGTCGCACATGCCGATGGTGGCGGTCGCCGTTGGGGCGTTGGCGCAGATGAACAGTCCAGGTCTACCCGCGTCAGATATGGCTCGACGCATCAGCTCCACCTCCTTCCGGTACTGGTAGATCTCCGACGGGTGGTCGACCCGAACGTCGTACTTGCCATCGACCCGGGATACGAGTCCCTGCCAGATTCCGTCTGTCTCGGGTTCTCTAGCGCAGAGCTTGTACATCTTGTGGGCGGTCTCGGGGTTGCTGTAGAGCACCGTCTGGATCCCAGCCTCCACGAAGGGCTTGGAAGTGTCGCCGACACGCCGGTACACTTCCTCTACGGCGTCCTTCCCAGCTCCGAGTGTGATGGAACTCCTTGCGGACTTGATCGCTTCTAGTGCCTCGTCCTCGGTGAAGCGTATGTTTCGCTTGGTGCTTGTGCAGTAGATCCCTATCTCCACAGCCGCCTCGATTCCCGCCTGCCAGACGTGATCGGCGAGCTGATTGTCGGTCGGAACAGGGTTCTCTCGGTCGAAGTAGAGGCTGTGTTCCCTCGCCAGAGAGGTGACGACCCGGAATATCTTCATGTCGAACGTTGACTCGTCCATCCGCTCGCCCTTGTCAGCCCGCTCCAAAACCTCCCAGAGGGTGATCATCCTCTAGGAGCCTCCCCCAACCTTTCTAGTCATTAGCCTCTTCGCTACGTCGACAGCCTCAGAGGCGTTCTGCGCAAACCCGTCGGCGGCTATGCTCTCCGCCCACTTCGCGGTGACCGGACCACCGCCGATCACGACCAAGAACCGGTCTCGCACTCTCTGATAGTTCAGCTCCTCTATGACCTGCCTCTGATAGGGCATCGTCGTGGTCATAAGAGCGGAGAGGGCGATGATGTCCGCTTTCACCTCCTTCGCCTTGTTGACGAAGACCTCAGGGGGAACATCCTTCCCCAAATCGATGACCTCAAAGCCCGCAGCCGTGAGCATGGCAGCCACTATGTTCTTGCCCAAATCGTGGATGTCGCCCTGCACGGTGCCTATGACGACACGACCGCGCCTCATCTTCTCCAGGTCCTCCTTGGGAATGGACCTCTGCAGAACCTCGACTCCTGCCTTCAGAGTGTCAGCGGCCATCAACAGATGGGGAAGATACACTTCGTCGCGATGGAACCTCTCGCCGACCTCACTAATGCCCAGTCTAAATCCGTCGTCGATGGCCTCGGCGGGGGTGATGCCGACGTCAATGGCCTCTTGAGCGGCTCTTCTAGCCGCCTCTGGGTCGTACGTGATTATTGCTTCCGCCAGCTTCTTGAAAACGGCTTCTTTCGTCTTAGTTCTAGACGTCTTGAGCCCTCCGCTCAAACGTTTTTCAAGCTGAGCTTTCTCAGGATCAAGGTCCGATTCACGACGAGCTTGTCGTTAATGCGTTAATCTTCTCATTTCCCGGAAGACCGCTTCGTTCGCCTTGTACAGCTTGAGGTAGAGCTTGTAGTACTGGTTGTACAGCTTCTTGTTGGTGAGGTTCGGCTTTGTCGCTTCGGTTATCGAGAGCCACTCGTTTATGACCTTGGGGTTCTTGATGACCCCTGTTCCCAGTCCGGCGAGGAGAGCGTCTCCTAGAGGTGCTCCTGGGTTCTGGGCGATGTACGTCATGGTTAAACCCGTGATGTCTGTGATGATGGCGCGCCAGAGCCTAGACTTCGCGCCTCCGTTGACCAGGAGGGTTCTTCTCAGCGGCATTCCTGTCTGCGTGGCTGTCTCAACGCTGTACCTGAGGCCGTACGCCACTCCCTCGAGGAAGGCTCTGAAGAGGTGGGCTCTTGTGTGGTACACGGTCAGACCTGTCAGGCTGCCTCGGACGTTGTCGTCCCAGTAGGGTGCCCGCTCACCGACCATCATGTGGGGCATGAAGATGAGACCCTCGGATCCCGGAGGGACGCCCTCGGCTTCCAGGTCGAGTATTCCGTAGGGACTAAGACCGACCTGTCCTGCCGCTGAGGATTCTGCCTTTCCGAGCTGGTCTCTGAACCATCTTATACAGTATCCAGCGGTTGTGATCCCAGCGAACGAGTAAGTGAGCTCCCTATCCCTCACTACGTAGGGGTAGTTTATGAGCTTGGGTGAGAGGCGTGGTTTGTGGCTGATGAACCCGCAGCACATCGATGTCCCGAGCATCAGAGCTAGGTCGCCGTCCTCCAGGGCACCGACCGCCAAAGCACTCACAGGAGCGTCTATGCCCCCAGCTGAGATCGGGGTTCCCCTTCTCAAGCCGGTCAACTTGGAGCCCTCTGGTGAAACCTCTCCGACCACGTCTTTGGACATGGAGATCTTGCTGGGGAACATCTCAGGCGGTATTCCGAGCGTCTTCATCATGCTGTCTGACCAAGATTTCCGGTGGATGTCAAAGATCCCTCCGTAGTTTCCAGCGCTTGAGAGGTCGATTGAGAGGGCACCGGTGAGTTTGTATATGCAGTAGGCGTTGGGAGTCAGGATCTTGTGGATCGTCTTCCAGACCTTCGGCTCATTCTGCTTGATCCAGAGCATCTTTGCGTAGCCGTAATAGGGGTCTATGACGTTGCCAGTCGCCTTGAAGAGCTCCTTCTCTCCCACGTTCTCTCTCACCCACTGGCACTCTTTGGTTGATCTTCGATCAGCCCAGATGATGCAGGGTCTCAGGGGCTTCAGCTCGCGGTTGCAGGGGATTCCGCTGCCCCCGTAGAGCCCGCTCACACAGACTCCTGCTATCTCCCGCGGGTCTGTCTTCGTCTGGTCGATAAGAGAGCGGATAGTGTTGCAGACCGCCTTGAACCATACGTCTGGCCACTGCTCCGCCCATCCGGCTTTCGGCGTCAGAACTCCGTACTCCTCGAAGACTGAGGCGAGAACCTTCCCGTCCAGCCCGACAATTATGGACTTTGTTCCGAGTGTTCCTATGTCTGTCCCGATGAGGAGCGACATTCCACCACCAGCCGGTGCCCTAGCTGGGCTTGAAGTGCTCCCGTCCGGTACTGTCATAGATTCTGAAACCGATGTCCAGTCTATGGGCGATCTCCGCGAGTTGCGGGGTGAGGTCTCCGTAGCTGAAGCCGAGGTGGTTGCAGGGCCAGACGTTGATCAGAACCTCGTCGGATATCGGGATCTTGCCTCTGATGAGGGGCCAGGAGGCGTTGTACTTCTTGTGCTCGTCTGGCTTGACGTTGATGGTCTCAATCACGGTGGCTACGAGCTGATACCTGAGGTTCTCCCTCCCGAGTCTGGCGACGGTCATGGTCTGACCGCCTGGCGTGCGGCCTCTGACAGATGCGCCTCCGGCGGCGTAGAATATCTCTTGTCCCATGTATTCGACCGAGTCGAGTTTCTTGATCGGATCGTCTTCGGGGGCGCCGAAGAAGTGTGGGGGGTGTTGTCCGCAGTTCGCGATTGTCAGCACCCCGTCTTCGACATCTCTGAAGTCGCCGAAGCCGGCTGGCTTGCCTGTCAGGAGGTGCATTATCAGCTGGGTCAGCGCGGAGTCCATGTCGTTCTCGCACGCCACTGGGATTATCTTCTTCCTCCTGCCGTCTGGTCCGACATCGTTGCTCAGGAACGCGGAGGCCAGGCAAGCGGTGCAGTCTCTGGAGCTGAGTTCGTCCTGACACTTGACCCCGGCGAAGGTGGCTCCGTACTCGCCGCAGATGTCGAGCATGGCGTAGTAGATCGAGAGCTGATACACGAACTTCTCCAAGGATCGGAGCTTCTCCCTAGAGAAATCGAGCTTCCCATGCTTTCCATCCACGATGAACTTCAGAGCCTGCCTGATCCGTCCGTCCCGGATCTTGTACCTGCTCTCACCCGGCTTTCCCACCCAAGCTACCATTCTTATGGCGCGGACCAGAAGCTCGGACTGGTCTAGAGCCTCGTAGGTGACGCCGAAGAGCTTCTGCCACTGGTCGACATCGGCGGTTGTCGTTGGCATCTTGAGGGACATGCCGCCCAGCGCGAGGTACTTCTGCCTCCTCAGCTCGCGTATGACTCTCCTAGCCGCGTCGACCGACCTGGATCTAGCCTTGTGGAAGTTCAGCAGATGCATCAGCTGAGCCGAAACCTTCGGGTCCTCATCGATTACTCCGTAGCACTGGGCGAAGGGCATGCCTATCCTCTTCAACCCTCCGCCGGCAGCCATCCCAGCGACGAGCCCAGGCACCTTCGTATCCTTGTACGAGAACATTACAACCCTCGCGATGTCGCCTGTCTCGCTCTCAAAAGTCCTCACCGCGTCGACAGAGTCGTAGGGAAACGTCCAAGAACCTTGGTTCACTATCAGCGCGTCCGGCTTCGCCTTCGCGATCCTCCGGATATGCTCTCTGACTAGGCTGGTGTTCCAAGCGATCTGATCCATCTTCGGCAGTCCGTCTCCACCGCGGACCACCTCAACCCCCTTTTGTCGGAGAGCCTTGATCAGAGAGGCTTCGTGACTGAGCATGAGGTCGATGTTCTCCTCCCGCACCCAGGGTCTCGGGTCGTTCGGAGAGAAGACTCCAACCTTTATCCTATCGGGCACCTCGACCACCAAACGCGATTATGGGGTGAGGTAGCCTCTAAAAGGTTCGCGATCGAGCCAAGAACCGAGAGCCAGCTAGGATGAGGCTGAGACGACCTCGCGGATCCTGCCTATCTCCACCTCAACCTCGCTGCGCTTGACCGTGTCTCTGACTTTGACCAGCCCTCGGGCCATCTCCTTGGGACCGACGATGACTACGAAGGGAATTCTCATCGCGTCAGCGTACCCCATCTGCCCCCTCAGAGACCTCCCCTTCATGTCGAAGTCCACGGACAACCCCTCGTCCCTGAGCCTCTGCACAATCTCCCACGTCTTCTTCCGGGACGAGCTGTCCACCGTGGCAACGAATATCCTCGGCACACTCGGGAGGCGAGGCATAGCCGAGGCTCTCTCCAAGGATAACATGAGCCTCTCGATTCCACCAGCCACGCCAGTGGCTGGGATGCTCCTCTTACCATAGGCTTGGGACAGCCCGTCATACCTCCCGCCCCCGAAGACCGCGCCGATATTCTCGCCACCTTTGTCGTACGCCTCGAAGACTATCCCGTCGTAGTAGCCGATCCCCCTAACCGTGCTCATGTCCAAGACACACTTACCCACCCGACCGAAACCTTCGAGAACGTCGAGGAGCCCAACAAGCTCCTTGTAGCCCCTCGTCGTCTGATCTTCTCCCCTCCCGACAACCTTCTCCAGCTCGGCGAGAACCTCATCCGGCTTACCCTTCACATCGACGAAATCCAGTACCTTCTGAAGCGTCGAATCATCGAGACCCGTCTTCTCAAGCTCGCTCACAAACTCGCTGCGGGGGATCTTCCTCAGCTTGTCGACCACTCTAATAACGCTCTCCACTTGATCCAGTGAGATGACACCGATCCGCTTGAGGAAGCCTTCCGTGAGCTTGCGGTTGTTGATCACGACCTCGTACTCTCTGAGCCCGACGTTCTCTAGCACATCCATTCCAACGCAGATCGCGTCGGCGTCTGCCTCAGGCTCAGTGGATCCGTAGATCTCGGCGTCCCACTGGTGGAAGAACCTGTACCGGGCGAACTGCGGCTCGTCATACCTCCACATCCCGGAGACGGCGCAGATCTTGATCGGCTCCGGTAGGTCGTACCTGTTCGCAACCATGCGGGTCATCCCGACTGTGAGGTCGAATCTGAGGCCTAGGCTCCTCCCAGCCTTGTCCTTGAACCAGTATATCTCGTTCCTTATGTCCGGGCCGCACTTAGCCTCGAGTGTCTCCAAGTTCTCAATGGGTGTGGGCTCCAAGATCCTGTAGCCGTATCTCCCAAGAACTTCCAGTATCCTATCCTGCACCCAGATCCTCCGCTGCATCTCCGCCGGTTCGATGTCCTTCATGCCTCTTGGCACGGAGAAAGTTGGTTCCGACAATCGTGAAGCGCCCCGGTTTGGTGGTAGACAAGACAGATTGCCTGACATGGTCTTAATAGTTTGCCCTCTCATTCAGAAGGCTGGAGCTTGCGCGGTGACCGGCTCTATGATGATGGATTGGCATCCTCTCCCAGGAGGGAATTCCGGGCGCCTTCTTCACGCCCTTCTACTGGTCAGAAGGTTAGTTGGGAGATTGAGTAGTAGACGACCTCTCCTCTCCGGTCTACGACCGCGAGTATCAGCTCCCTCTTCATGTTCTGAGCAAACCTCAGGACTTCTCTGATCGTTTCAATCGGGGTGGGTGTTCCCTCTGAAATGCCGTACACGATGTACTTTGCCGCCTGATCTCCGAAACCGCCTCTTTCGTAGACCCGGAAGTCGACACCATACCCGAATCCGTCTCTCACCACGTACCCTCTTCTTCTGAGATCTTGGTAGATCAGATACTTGGTCCAGACAATCTCGTCTGAAGCCTTGAACTTGTCGACGAGCTGTGACAGGCTAACTGCCTGACCGCTCGCTTCCTCGATGATCCTGATCCGCTTCTCCTCGAGGAGGTACAGAGCCTCGACGCTTGAGAGCGTCAGGGTCTCTTTGCTTTCGTCGAGGGTTCCGTAGCCGTTATCGTAGAGGGATTTGGCTTGCTCGCTTGAGGCGACAACAACCTTGCCGTTTCTGAGAATGGCTTCCAACTCTTCCCTTGACATTCGGTCGTCCACGCTAGGATTAACAGTGTCATCCTCGGGTCAGATTTATGCTTGGTGCCGGGGGCTATTCATTTCGCTTTCTGGATGGTTTGCGGCTGTTCGCGGCTGTTCGCGGGCTAGAGTTAGGGTTTTTCGCGGAGCAGCCAAGACTTTAACCGCAAGATCTACCGTTTAAATCGTTGGTTAGTCTGTTGGCGATCTCGCTTGACGCTGGTTGAGGATCTCGCGGCTTGGCTGAAAGGAGCGGGAAAGGTGGCGGTGATGGGGATCGGTAACCCGCTTCGACGGGACGACTCAGTGGGGCTCGGAGTCGTCAAGAGGCTATGGAGGAGAGTGCCCCCGAACGTGGAGCTCTACGAGTGCGAAACGGTGCCGGAGAACTTCATAGGACAGATCGAGAGGCTGAAGCCCACCCACATTCTAATGGTGGACGCCGCCGACATGAGAGCCGCGCCGGGTGTGATCAGGCTTGTCCCACCCGAGGAGATCGGCGGGTTGAGTGTTTCAACCCATACACTCCCCTTGAGCGTGTTTGCACGGTTCATGAAGCAATCGATCGACGCGAAGGTGGTTCTGCTGGCGATCCAGCCGAAAAACGTCGACTTTGGGACGAGGATGACTCGTGAGCTGCAGAGCTCCGCCAGGATCGCGGCGGATGCCATTACTCAAGCGTTTTCAACGCTGGGGTGAACGGTTTGAGAACGATAAGGTGGGAAGAGGGTACCGTTGTTACGGTGGATCAGAATCTGCTCCCAACCCGACTCGTCTTCCTGAGGCTCAAGACTTGCTCGGATGTTGCTGAGGCGATCAGGGGGATGAAGATCCGTGGGGCTCCCCTCATAGGAGTGGCGGCGGTCTTCGGCTTGGCCCTTGTAGCCTCCAAGTCGAGGACAAGAAACCGGGGAGAGTTTGTGGTGGAGCTTACAGACGCTGCGACTCTTTTGAAGTCGACGAGACCGACTGCTGTGAACCTCGCCTGGGCTGTGGATAGAGTTGTCGGGAAGGTGAGAAAGGCTGTTGGTGGAGTGGGTGATTTGAGGCGTTTGGTTCTCGATGAGGCCCTTCAGATGGCTGAAAGCGACGCTCAAACCAATAGGCGGCTGGGTCGCGCTGGCGCGAAGCTCCTCGAGGATGGGGACACGGTACTGACCCACTGCAACGCTGGGGCTCTCGCCACAGTCGAGTACGGAACCGCTCTCGGGGTCGTAAGGGCGGCTGTGGAGGAGGGAAAGAGAATAAGCGTGGTGGCGACCGAGACCCGCCCCCTGCTTCAGGGTGCGAGGCTGACAGCGTTCGAGCTGGTTGGCGATGGAATACCTGTGACGCTCATCACGGACAGCATGGCAGCCCATGTTATGTCTAAGGGATTAGTGAGTAAGGTGATCGTTGGCGCAGACCGAGTGCTCAGGAGCGGGCACGTATACAACAAGATTGGGACTTTGAGCCTGGCAGTGTTGGCAAGGGCCTTCAGCCTGCCTTTCTACGTGGCGGCGCCAACCTCGACCATCGATACGACCTCGAGCATTGAGGACGTGGTGATTGAGCAACGCAGTCCTCGTGAGGTCGTCTTCATCCATGGCAAGCGGATAGCGCCTGAAAAGGTAGGAGTCCTGAACCCGGCATTTGACATGACTCCTCCTGACTGCGTGACGGCTATTATCACGGAGGAGGGAGTGTTTCCTCCTAGGGAGATCCGGATGGCGCTGGAGCGTTAAGGTCGGTAGGTTAAAGGCTGTCTTTCGAAGCGACCCGCGGCCATCCTTAAACTACCGAGGCGATTTTACTGAGAAAACGACCTCGGTCAGGACACCTGTCAGGGGCTCGATCGCCTGTCTCCACTTATCGCCGATCGCCACAAGAGCGTACACCCCTGCCAAATCAGCCTTCGACTTGAGGATCAGGTTCACGAGAGCCCTCTCCGTTTCTCCTGTCCGAATGATGTCGTCCACTATGAGAACGCTGTCGCCTCGCTTGATGAGACCCCTCTTTACGTACAGGGACATGACCACAGCCGAGTCTCCTGGTATGAGGGTCTCCTCGACGAACTCTTGAACGCCTACCTCTTTCGTCTTCTTTGCGATGACCAGGTCGACCCCTAACGCGCTTGCGACCTCCGTGGCAAGTGGTATCCCGTCGACAGCGGCGGTCAGGACCTTTGTGATTCTCTTTCCGGCGAACCTAGACAGAGCCGACTGAGCGGCTTGGCTCAGCAGCGCTACATCGCCCACTATGGAAGTGTTGTCGAAGTACCCGAGCTCATCGAACTTGATCCTCCTCTCGAGCTCCTGGGACAGGTTTACGATGCTCTCCAGATCCTTCCATATCTTCCTCGCCCTCTTCGTGCTCGGCAGAACGTGTCCCTTCACGTACCGGCTGAGCACCGTTACGGGCAGGTTTGTGTGCGAAGCTAGTTTTCGGTAGGTGTATTGCTTCTTCGCCATGCGGAGAAGTTCCACTGCCATAAGGCGGAATTTCAGGTCGTGAAGGTGTGTCTCAGCCATCTCTTGTCGCCCCATGGTTTTTTAACGCTTTTTGTAAATAACTTTTAACGTTCTAACCAGTTTTTAACTGTTTCATCTAATGTGTGCCGGAAAGGAAATTCCTTTAAGCCCGGTGTCTACTCCAGTCTCGTGGGCCCGTGGCCCAGTCAGGACAGGGTGCTGGCCTTCGGAGCCGGACTTCGACTGTGAAGGTCGAACGGAAGTCGCGGGTTCGATTCCCGCCGGGCCCACCACCGTCGCAAAGGATTGGGCTCTGCCTTCGACGTATCCTGTCCAGCCGCACCAACTCTACCTGCCGATTTGGAGGACGAAACCAAGCGCGAGAAGCACGCTGAATACCCCAGAAATGATCGCAAACGCGAGGAAGAACCTCGTGTACCCCAGACTGTCAGTAAGGGGTCTGACCAGATACACCACAAAGACGGATGATAGAGCAAGAACCCCGAACATGATCGTTCCCAGAAGCATCGTGTCGAGCTTGAGGATGAAGAATATGAAAACCACGGCGCCAAGAGCCGTCATCACCTGAGATAGAATGGTGGCCACAAAGGTGAAGAGAGCCCTTCTCTGCCTCTTTCGCCTCTCCACCTCACGGGGTAAGAGCATAACCCCTCTTTTCCGCCCTCGCTCTAATCCTCTTCAGTCGGAATATGTCTTCGCGCTCCCTTTCCTCAAGGTAGAACTCGATGTACTTGATGGTATCGATTAGCCGCGGTATCACTATCTTGTCGAGGGCCATCTCCCTCCTCTTCGTCTTCTCAACCTCAACGACCAGCCTCCTCACAGCCGCTTCGCTCTCCGCCCACTCAGCGATCCTCCCCAGAGCATCCTCAAACGAGCCGGCAACCTGGTCGACCACTGGAGAGGTGCCGACCACGCTGTAACCCCGGGCGGACAGGGGCCTCCTCGGATCTTTGACCGATATGATCGGGACTGCGATTCCCATCACCCTGCGGGTCTTGAGATCGATCTCGGGGCAGGGTCTAACGGCCAGAGAGACGCTCCTCAGATCGCTCGAGCTCAGCCTCACCTCGGCGTCGACCAAGTCCCGGAAGGCTTTCGATAGGCTTTCGTAGGCGTCCTTCCTCAAGCGGGTCATCTGGCGAAGTACTGCGTACAGCTCCATGACCAATGCGTTCCTCTTTTCCTCGAGCAGCTCGTGGGCTCTCTTTGTGACTCCCAACCTTCTCCTCAACCGGATCAGGATCATCTTTGTCGGAGAAACCATGCGTTGAACCGACATGTGCTCACCAGGCCACTATGCGAGCCGCCAACTGCTCGGCTCCCAAACCTTCCTCCTTACCCTTAGCGATAGACTTGATCGCGGCGATCTCATACTCCAAGGCGATGATGTAGCTCAGGACCACCCCCATACCGACGGGCTCCACGCCCATCTCCTTCGCCTTCTCAAGGAGGAGCTTGTTGATGGCTACATCAAGCGGCGTCAAGGACTTCGACTCGGCGCACTCCTTTACCGCTTCTCGAATAGCCTCTGAGTACGGAGTTAGGGCTATGGCGTTCAGGACTTCGTCTACGCCTTCAGCCTCAATCATTCTCTTGATCCGCGTGCCCGAAGTGAAGCTTCCGCCGCTCAGGAACAAGCCCACCAGCTCTTCCGCTGTCAAACCCTCAGTCTTTGCGCGAATAGTGGTCTGAATGTTGGTGAGGTCCTTCCATGCTGCAAGGTATCTTTCTAGAGCTGGTATACCCTTGAATCCGGTTTCCAGGGTCGCGAACAGAAGTCCATCCAGAGCCGAGTCGAAGGCTAGGAAGCCTTTCTCGCTGTGCTCGAGATCCAACTTCTCGAGCAGAGGCTCGAACTCAGTGCCCCTAAAGGTCGAGGGCAACAACTTGGGGTCTTCGACCTCGGCAGCCTTCCGAAGGAGGGCGACGTCAAGCTTCCCGACCGGGACAATCATCTGAAGCGTCTCAGATGGGGTCAGATGGTTGTACACGCCCCTCACGACTGTCTTGAGATTCTTGATGTCCTGCTTTCTGAGATAGGCATCGAGAGGCTCACGCTTGCCTCTGAGGAACGTCTCAGATACGGATTGGCACGTTTCGACGAACTTCTGGTTCACGGCACGTTCCACATCAGAATAGCTCTTGGCTCCCCTCAGGTACTCCCCATAGCCTGTTCGGGACAGGATCTCGACAAAGTCTTTAAAGCTCTCAGATCCCACGAACTCCTGGATCTGCCCAGCCTTCAGCAACTTCGCCTCAAGCCCTCTGACGTACGATGATGGGAAGATGTAGGGCACTATCTTGAACGGCCTGAATCTCTTGCGGGCGACCATTCCCCCCAGTACCACTAGGCAAACAACGCCGAGACCGAGGAGAAGCGTGGGAACTAACTCCAGGATCTACACCCCGATCAAAGCGTCCTTACCCGAACAGCCCCAGCGCGAACAGTATTACCACGGTCCCAAGTAGCCCGAACAGTGCGTAAGTCTCGCTCATGACCGCCATGACGACACAGCGACCGAAGTCCTCGGGCTTCTTCACGACAGCCCCAATGCCAGCCAACGCCGTGACGCCCTGCCAGTATGACGAGTGCTCGGCGATAGCGGGCGAGAGAGCCGCGCCTATGAGAGCAAGACCCATGAATGTGCTGATAGGCTTGGGACTTGCCCCGAACAGCCCTGTGGTCAGCAAGATCAGCAGTCCCGCCAGCAGCCCGTAAACGCCCTGCGTTCCGGGGATAAACTCCAGCACGAGTATCTTGGGAAACTTGTCGGGGTGCTCGCCAACAACCCCGCACCCAGCAGCACCACAGATGCCAACACCCATCGATGCCGCCCATGCTGAGCTCCCGATGGATACGCCAGCCGCGATCACCGCCAGAGCCAAACCCTCGGTCATCTCAATCATTGTTTCACCTCCGTCAACTTGGTTAGGTTTCTCCTAGCCTTGAAAGGGGCGAACCTGCTGCCGTCTCCTGAATAGAAGGTGCCAAAAAACTCATAAAAGTTTAGACGAAGGGAGTGGACAAAGGATCCAACCGAGCTGATTGAGGCATTGTAGAGGTGCCCAAAGCCCAAGAGCACGGCAAATAAGACCGGCCCCACGACCGGTGCCCCCAAGAGCATTTTTGCCATCAAGTTCATCACAGTCGCCAGTCCAGCTCCGGACAGACTGAGCGCCATCAATCGCGAGTAGGAGAAGACGTTGCCTAGGATTCCACTCACCATGCCATAGAACGAGAGTATCCAAGTCGGAATGCCCCTTGCTGTGGTCCCTAGATCACGCGGTACCCCACCTCGGAAGAACAAGAGCACAGTCCCGGTCACCATAAAGATCTTGGCTACTAGAACTATCGAGTCGCTCACAGGCGCCAGCTTGAAGAAGCTGAGCGTGAAGACTATCCCCCCGGTCATGAAGAGAAGCTGTGATATCTGACCGCACACCGCCGAAATGAAGTCTCTTCTCCTGAAATAGACCCAGGCACCTATAGCGTACCCAACGGCCAAATGCGCAATCCCGATTTCCAAGGAACCAACAAGCCAGGCTATGGGATCTTTCAACGGCTCAACGACGTAGGGTCTGATCCCAATTAGATCCCCGAAGAACGACCCGCTCAACCATCCCACTAAGAAGGAAGAAGCACTCAGCAAGAGTGTGACAGTACCCAATCGTCTGTAATCCTCAGACATTCTAAACTTCGTCAGCATGACGACCGACGCGATAAGCAGGAGAAGGGCGTAGCCGGCGTCTGCATAGCATATGCCGTAGAAGATGACGAGCGAGGCCAGAAGGAATGGAGTTGGATCCGCCTCCCGATAGTTCGGAGAACCGTACATCTCCGTGAGCATCTCAAAGGACCGTATCGGCTCCGGGTTCTCCAAAAGGGTGGGAGGGTCCATCGGATTGCCGTGCGATTCAAGCTTTGACAGAAGGTATACTCCATGCGTAGCCTCATCGAGCGCTCGGGCCAGCTTGATCAAGTCCCTCTCTGGAACCCATCCTTCAAACATGACCGTGTTCTTTGTCCGAACGAGGAACCTTCTGGCGTCCTCCCTCTCCCTTTCGAGTTCAACCAGCTCCCTGAGAACCAGCAGATCTTGCCGGTGGGTCTTGGAGAGATTCCGGATGGTCTTGTAGAGTTCCTTACTCTCCACTCGTAGCTTTTCCATGCTGCTCTTCGTATCGTTTATTACTTTGTCCGGGGATCCTCCGACTTCAGGCACGTCGACTTGGGTGTAACCATACTGTCGTAGGACGGAAAACGCCTTGTCCCTGTGCCTGCGCAACGTAACAACGAGCAGAAGGCTCTCCTTTTCGGCGGCGACCTCTTTCCACACAGCCTGTCTATCGGTAGCCTCAAGCAGTGGATACCTTATAGCACTCATATTCTGAGACGGGATCCTCCCCACCGTTGTGTAGGTGTAGGAACCGTTTCTTAGAAGATCGAAATCCACCCCAAGCGGCTTGAGAGTCTCCGCGAGCTCGAGTGTTCTGGACAGGCTCTCCTCTTCAGCCTTCAGCTTATCCAGCCGATCCTCAACCTCATTCAGCGTCGCCTCGACCTCGGCTAGCTTTGAGTGAGTCGCTTTGATCAGCTCGCTCGGAGTAGCGTAGGAGATTTCCTGAGGCTTCGGCGGAGATCCAGTGAATCGCTCCTCCACCGTCGAGAAGACTTCGAGAACGTGCCCGATCCGCAGGCTGAGGTCTACACATTCTCTCAGGATAACGCCCGGCGAATCTGCCTCGATAAGCTCGCCCATCTCGGTTCCTTTGTACTCGTCGATGGAGCTGATGAGCTGCGTCGCTCCAAGGTCGTGGAGACGGTGGACGACCTGCCCTCCAAACTGGGATAGGACTACGGCGCGTACTCTTGCCATCCGAGCTGGAAATAGCATCGTCTATACCTTTCTGTGCGTTGGGTGATACCTCTCGATCATCTCCGGTCGAACCATCGTCAGCTCTTCCTCGGGTAGCATGGACAGCACCTGCCAGCCGAGACCGAGGGTCCTCTCGATCTCCCGGTTCTCGTTGATCCCCTGGCTGACGAAGACTCTCTCGAACAAGTCGGCGAAGGCGAGATGCTTCCTATCCACTTCTGTCAAAGCCTCTTCTCCGATTATCGTGACCAAGTCCCTCAGATCGGCGCCACGCGAATAAGCCGCCATTAGCTGATACTGCAGCTCGAGGTGATCCTCCCTAGTTCTTTCCCGACCTACACCTCTCGCCATCAGCCTGGATAGGGACGGGAGAACGTTGATCGGTGGGTACACTCCCTTCCGATGTAGATCCCGGCTTAGGATGATCTGACCCTCAGTGATATATCCCGTCAGGTCTGGGATCGGATGGGTTATGTCGTCGTGGGGCATCGTGAGAATCGGCATCTGCGTGACCGAGCCCTTTCTGCCCCGAATCCGCCCCGCCCTCTCGTAGATCCTCGCCAGGTCGGTGTACATGTACCCCGGGTAGCCTCTCCTGCCAGGAACCTCCTCCCTAGCCGCGGAGATCTCTCTCAGAGCCTCGCAGTAGTTCGTCATGTCAGCGAGGATCGCGAGGATCTGCATGTCATACTCGTGAGCAAGATACTCGGCAACCGTCAAAGCGACCCGAGGGGTGATCACCCTCTCTATGGCTGGGTCGTCAGCCAGGTTGAGGAAGAGAACCGCCTTGCCCAGAGCCCCCGTAGACCTGAGATTCTCCACGAAGAAGTTGGCTTCCTCAAAGGTGATCCCCATAGCCGCGAAGACAACGGCAAAGGACTCGCTGGTACCCAGGACCTTTGCCTGCCTGATTATCTGAGCGGCGATAAGGCTGTGTGGAAGACCAGAGGCTGAGAAGATCGGCAGTTTCTGACCGCGTACAAGGGTGTTCATCCCGTCAATCGCGGATATACCGGTCTGAATGAACTCCCTCGGAAACTCCCTCGCCCAAGGGTTGATCGGGGAACCGTTTACATCCCGCTTCTCCTCGGAGAGGGGCATCGGCTTTCCATCGATGGGCTCGCCCACCCCGTTGAAAACCCGACCGAGAACATCGTCCGAAACCGGAAAGCGCATTGTCTCACCAGTGAACCTAACCGCGGTCTTCTCCGTGTCGAGACCAGTCGTGCCCTCAAAGACTTGGATCAGCGCAAGACCATGGCCCACCTCGAGAACCTGCCCGTTCCGCTCCTCACCCTCGGGTGTGACGACCCTCACCAGTTCGCTGAAACCCACACCCTCGACACCTTCAACCACGATCAGAGGACCCGAAACCCGTTTCACACTCAGGTATCGCTTCGCGCTTAGACCCATGCCCGTCATGCCTCTGCCTTGGTGCTGATCGCCTCGAACTCTTTCCTCATAGACTCGCTCAGCCTGCTCAAGAACCCGTCAAACTCCTCCCTGCTGACCATTTTCATCCTTGGAAGAGTTTTGGGAGAGGAGAGAGAGACGATCTGCTCTAGCTTAACGCCCCTCTCCATGACCAGCTTAGCCAACTCGTAGTACTCCAGAATCGTTCTCAGCATCTTGAGCTGCCTCTCGACGGGGCAGAACGTGTCGATCTCGCTGAAAGCGCTCTGCTGCAGAAAGCTTTCGCGGATGTACTTAGCAGCCTCGAGGATCAGACGGTCTCTTTCGGGAAGGGCATCCGGACCAACGAGCTGAACGATCTCCATCAGCTCAGACTCCTTCTGGAGCAGAGTCATCGCGTCGTCCCGAAGCTTCCTCCAAAGCGGGGAGAGGCTCCTCGAAGCCCAGTCGGTCACCCCGTCTAGGTAGAGCGAGTAGCTCCTCAGCCAGTCGATCGCCGGGTAGTGCCTCCTGTAGGCCAACCGCTCATCCAGCGCCCAGAAGACCTTCGTAATTCGGAGGGTGTTCTGGGTAACCGGCTCAGAGAAGTCACCTCCCGGCGGAGAGACCGCACCCATTATGGAAACAGATCCCTCTCTTTCAGGTCTGCCCAGCGCTCTGACCTTTCCAGACCTCTCGTAGAAGTCCGCCAAACGCGACGCCAGATACGCCGGATAGCCCTCCTCACCCGGCATCTCCCCGAGGCGGCCCGACACCTCCCGAAGAGCCTCAGCCCACCTGGAGGTCGAGTCAGCCATCAGCGCCACGTTGTACCCCATGTCTCTGAAGTACTCCGCCATTGTTATCCCCGTGTAGATGCTCGCTTCCCTCGCCGCGACAGGCATGTTGGAGGTGTTCGCGACTAGGACGAGCCTGCTGATGAGCGGCTCACCGGTCCGAGGGTCCTCCAGCTGGGGAAAAGACTCCAGCACGTCGGCCATCTCGTTCCCTCGTTCCCCGCAGCCGACATAGACGATGATATCGGCGTCGGACCACTTCGCCAGCTGTTGCAGCATAACGGTCTTGCCCGACCCGAACGGACCTGGAATCGCGGCGGTGCCTCCCTTGGCGATCGGATAGAACGTGTCAATTATCCTCTGACCCGTGATCAGGGGTGTGGTCAGGGTCCCGGTCTTCTCGGCGAAAGGTCTCGGAATCCTGATAGGCCAGGTCTGAAACAGTCCAAGACGCCGCACATCCCCTCCCACCTCAACCTCAGCCACCGTGTCCGTGACATGAATGTCTCCGGTCCTAGCAGCCCTCACAAGCTTGCCCGAGACGCCCGGGGGGACCGTTATCCGGTGCCTCACCACCTTGGTCTCATCAACGTACCCAAGCATGTCCCCCTGAGACACCCTATCCCCCACCTCAACCGTCTGCGTGAACCTCCAAACCCTCTCCCGATCGAGAGCCGGAACCTCAACTCCCCGCCGTATGAAGTCCCCCAGCCTCTCTCGGATCAGGGTGAGGGGCCGCTGAATGCCGTCGAAAACGCCTCCCACCAACCCCGGACCGAGTTCGACAGAGAGCGACCGCCCCAGCGTACTAACCGCCTCACCAGGCCTGACACCGGAGGTCTCCTCGTAGACTTGGATCGTCGCGGACTCCCCTTCCAGCCTGACGATCTCACCTATCAGACCCTCGTCGCCAACCCGAACCATCTCGTACATCGTGGCCCCTGTCATGCCGGATGCCGTCACGACGGGACCCGAGATGAACGATATCTTACCCGAGACAGGCAACCTAATCGCCCTTTAGGATGTCTATACCAACAACTCTCCTCACGAAGGCCCGGAGCAGATCTTCACGCTCCATCTTCGCAGCCTTTCTGTCGGGGATCTCGACCACCACCGGATGTGGGCTCAACTTTATGAGCTCGACCCAGCGTCGGGTCTTCTCTGCGGCTGAAGAGGTCAGAATCACCAGCCCGGTCTGCGGATCTGACAGAACCCTGTCCAAAGCCTTCTCCACTTCTTCGCCTGTTTCAACAACATAGCCGTTCTCAACGCCAGCCAAGCGAAAACCAACAACCGTCTCCTCGTCGCCGATCACAACCAGTTTCAGACCGAGCCACCACCAAACAGTATCCTTGAAACCTCTGTGCGTAGCGTGTTCCTTGCCACCGAGAATCTCCCGTCGAGCGTGTTGTCAACTTCCACCCTGCCCGTTGAGGATCTGGCGATGACGCCTCCGATCACGTTGATCTTGGCCGTGGATAGCCTTGCAGGAGCCAGAAGACGAGCCTTGCCAGTTCCCCTCGACATCAATCGGGAAAGCCTGTTGGCATCCACCTCGTTGGCTAGGAGCTCAACATCACCCGAACCCGCCATCGAAAGCGCCTCGCTCGTCAGACGCAGCAGCGCATCTTCATATGCTGGGGTGGAAGTGAACTCCCTTATTCTGGCAAGAGCCTCCTCGAAGACGGATGCGATCAGCTTCTCCTTGGCACTCAGTATGAGGCTTTGCGACCGAAGCGTCGCATCAGAAACTATGCGCAGCCGCTCCAGCTCCAAGCCAGCTCTCTCCCTTTCCAAGGTGGCCCTGTACTCTTTCTCCGCCTCCTTCCTAGCGGCTTCGAGCGCCGACTGAGCCTCCCCCCTCGCCCCTTCAACGATACGCTCAGCCTCTTCCCTAGCCGACCCCACAATCGCCCCAGTTAGCTTCTCAACTCCGCTCTGCACTTCAACTCAGCCCCAGAACTCCCTTGACGACACGGTCTATCGCCTGACCCATCCCCGCGGTAGCCCCCTCCCCAAGCCTCCTCGACTGCCCCTCAGCGTCCGCTAGTATCCGGTCAGCCTCCCTTCTCGCCTCATCCAAGATCTTAGACCTAAGCTCCTCCACATCCCTAGCGGCGCGACTCCTCCACTCCTCGGCGATCTCAATCGCCCGCCGCTTAGCGGATTCCCTAACTGCATCCCCCTCCTTCGCAGCCTCCACGATGATCCTCTGCGCCTGAAGCTCAGCCTCTCGGATCGCCCTAAGCTCCTCGCTCGACACCGTTCAATGACCCCTAAGAGCCATGTTCTGACAGCAAAACGCCTTTTCTTTGTCAGATACCACTGAACAGATCCGCAAAAAAGCCTTTTGGTATTTGTTCAGCTATTTCTACGCGTTATAGACCTATATGCAAAGCAACTGTCTCAAAGACGCTACGTTTAGCAATAAGAATTTAAGTACCCGCTTTTGACTAATCAGGACGGCGTCTTGGTCTGGCAGCCCTGGTAGTACAGCCCGGTCTAGTATAGGCGGCTGTCGCCCGCCCGACATTACACAAAATGTAACGGAAGCCGGGTTCAAATCCCGGCCAGGGCGCCAACAATCATCGAAAAGTTTCCGATTATTTCGTATTAGTTCTAAGGCCATCCTCTTTGCCTTGTCAGACTTAAACCGACATAGCGAAGAACGTGAAGATGAGTGTGTCCTGAAAAAGATGAGCGGGCTGCAAGTGCTAAGAAAGTCGCGTG
>Ga0315312_1000054_pt1 | contig 222607 bp, 205 predicted proteins | sample TDP7_MG_FD_203629 | JGI IMG/M metagenome (GOLD analysis project Ga0315312, IMG submission 203629) | Freshwater sediment microbial communities from Lake Towuti, South Sulawesi, Indonesia - TDP7 | ecosystem: Environmental > Aquatic > Freshwater > Lake > Sediment | place: Indonesia: South...
AGCGCAGGCACTACGGTCCCAGCCGGAGCACCAACCTGCCCAATAATAGAAAAAGCAGTCTTCTACGGATTATTTGACTACATAGGCGACTCACCAGAAGAAGTCTACGCTTTCGGCTGGGGACCAAGCGAACCAACCCCTGGACAAGAGGACAAGACTCTGGCTAAAGTCATTGAAGGCCTCTCAGCCATAGACGACTTCGGATATCTCGCCGACGCAAACGATGACACAGCAAACTTCGACACTGGGAGAGGCGGATACTTCTTGGGAGGCTTCGATCCCACCACTTCACAAGTGATTGTTTCGGATGGGATAGTTGCAACCGGAGTGTTGGGGCCGTCTGGGGCTGCCAACGCGACAGAGGCAGAAAAAGCCATCAACGGGTACGAGATCTTCATCTTTGAGGACGCCGAACTCAGCGGCATGATCGTAACCCTAAGCAACAGCAAAGGCCTGAGCATAACCTTCTCAATCGCTGACCTTCAGGTCAACCCGCCAACCCTGTACGGCGCCGACGACACCCTAGTAGCAATCGACTTGGACGCTCTGCCAGGCTTCGACAACACGTTCATAGACACAATCCGAGTACAAGACGACGGCGTCACCTCACCCTCCACCTACGGCGACACAACTCTAGAGATAGACGCCATAGCCGTAAGAAAATCCGTAAGAAGACGATGTCCGGTTGTCTTTTTCACCGATCCCTCAACCATCGGGAACATCACCTTTGAAAGCGTAACCTACACTAACGGCCAATCTGACACCTTCCCATACGGAACCTCTGGCTTGGCTTACGCCAACACTCCTTTAGGCTGGGTCTTCGACCACTGGATAACCGTCGGCAACGTCCAGGTTTCAAGCACAACAGCCAACCCCACAACCTTCAACATCACCTGCGGTGGCAACCTAACTGCAGTTTTCAAACAGACACAATGTTTGGTCAAGTTCTACACTGATCCTCCCACTATTGGAAACATCACCTTTGAGAATGTGACCTACCTCCACGGTCAGAGCGGCAACTTCTCCTACGGCCTCATTGCTAACGCCACAGCCAACGCTCCTTCAGGCTGGATTTTCGACTACTGGATAGCAAAGGGCAACATCACAATCTCAAGCCCGACAGACAACCCAACAAGGGTAACCGTCCTCTGTGGAGGCAACCTCACAGCCGTCTTCAGACAGCTGTTGTGTCCGGTTGTCTTCTTCACTGATCCTTCCACCGTTGGCAACATAACCTTTGAGGGAGATACCTACACTAATGGTCAATCTGACACGTTCCTCTATGGTACTTCTGGCTTGGCTACTGCTAATGCTCCTGTTGGCTGGGTCTTTGATCACTGGGAAATCGTTGGCAACGTCCAAGTCTCAAGCAATACAGATAACCCGACAACCTTCACCATCACTTGTGGTGGTAACCTCACCGCAGTTTTCGTGGAAGAGCATGGGACTGGCGACTTTGGAACCATCGGCTACTGGAAACACGTTTTCTATGTTTGGAAGACGGGTAAAGGAACATTCCAAAACTATGTGGAAGCAATCCTAGTAGACTATCTGGAAAGAATAAACGCGACGTCAACAGTATTCAGCGAAAATTACACGCTCACTTTGGAGAGCGCCTATGACCTTCTATGGAGTAAGGATTCAAGCATGTATATTAGGGCTCTCAAACAATGCTTAGCCTGCTGGTTGAACTGGGCAAACGGTGCCACCACAATGTCTCAAATAGTGGATACAAACTACAATGGAGTTCCAGACATGACCTTCGGCGATGCCATGGCAATAGTGGAGGATATACTTAGAGATCCTAACAGCAGCTGGTCAGACTTGGAGTATGCAAAGGACATATGCGATTCAATAAATAACATGTAACAACCGAGAGTGCAACCACAGCATCATAGGGGGATCATGGGAAAACCGTCCCCCTTTTATAGTAACCCTTTTTCGAATCCCCCAGAGGTATCTACTAAATTCTAATCTTTAGCTGTCGACGCTTTTTCCAGTCAACTTCTTTACTTACATTACTTGTGGCGCTTATTCTCAAAGCCATCATGCCATAACTTTGCGAACACCCAGAGGGTTCTTGACAAAAGTTTTATACATGCATAAGTAAAGCAAAACCTCAAAAGAGCGTCAGTGAAATGGAACGAATATTGATCACTGGTGGAGGCGGCTTCATAGGAAGTCACCTCGCAAGACATCTGTATTTACAAGGAAACCTTGTAAGAGTAGTTGACATAAAATTCGATGACTACATCCAGGAAAAATACTACAATGAAAGATTGAAACTGGACCTAAAAAACTTCGAAAACTGTCTCGCTGCAACAAAAGGCATGGACAAAGTTTACAATCTTGCTGCTAACATGGGGGGCATAGGTTTCATCACGGCGGTAGGAGCTGAAATAATGCATGACAACCTACTGATAAACACGCACATGCTAGAGGCGTCTGTACGAAACAAGGTGAAAAGATACCTATTCAGCTCGTCAGCGTGCGTCTACCCAACCTACAAACAAAAAACCACAACTGTAAAAGGCCTGAAGGAAGAAGATGCATACCCAGCGGATCCAGACAACTTCTATGGCTGGGAAAAACTAGCAACAGAAAAAATGTGCGAAGCATATCAGCGCGATTACGACTTGGATATCAGAATCGTAAGATACCACAACATCTACGGACCCGAAGGAACATACAAGGGAGGAAGAGAAAAATCACCAGCAGCTCTATGCAGAAAAGTAGCTGAAGTATCCAACCCGGGAACTATATCAATATGGGGAGACGGCAAACAAACGAGATCCTACTGCTACATCGACGACTGCATAAAAGGAAGCATAATGTTAATGGAGTCCGACTTTGACAAACCAATAAACATCGGATCAGAGAGGCCGGTTACGATAGACCAGTTAGCTGACATGATCATAAAAATATCTGGGAAAAACATAACCAAAAAATATGATTTAACTGCGCCTCAGGGCGTTAGAGGTAGAAACGCCGACATAAGCCTTGCCAGAAAAGTGTTAGGTTGGGAGCCCAAAGTGAGCCTAGAAGAAGGGCTAACCAAGACCTACAGATGGATAGAAATGAAGTGCAACGATGATAGAAAAAATGAGCGCAATGTAAAAGTGATTAACATCAGTTAGCTGAGTCGCTGGTAGCCAGAGTTTCGACACCCGTATATTTGTAGTTCATCAAATAATCCGAATCTGAGTTAGATTGCAGAAGATATCCATTCTCGTCATACTGTTGTTTCTGAATGAATGTATATTATATCAAATTCCTTAATACAACAATGAGAGAAATGAAACCATTACAAGTCGTGATCCTTTGCCTCATCTCGTTCACGCTAGGAATGTCCATATCCCACGTCTACTTCACACATGGTAACATAACCTCTCCACCTGAAAACATCAATGAGAATGAAAACACTTGCTTTTTGGAAGTCAAGTATGTTATTTTTGACGAAAATGATAACCTAATTTATCTGGAAGTTATAGACAAATTTTGGATTAATGGTGCTCCCGAATTCAACAATCGCCCGTTCAAATTCAGAGAGAGAGAAATCGTCTCTATAACATGCCCTGAGAGTATCCTTGGAGCGAAGTTTGCCTTCTGGCAGAAGCAGGAATGGGAACCGACATTTCAAGGCTTAATCATTACCAATCGCACCGTAACGCTTCAACTTGACGAAGCCAAAATCATTTGGTGGGCCAATTACGTAGGCGATCTGTCATCGTTGATGTCGGGTAGTTAAGCCCCCCTACACAGTAGACTCGAGACTTCTTATTACTGTCGGGTCATCATCTAGTTCTTAAACGGAGACCGTTATTTTGTTTTGAAGTCGGATTTGGAATCCATATGTGCAATATTAATGATTCATATATTCTCTTCATATGGCTTAAATAAAAAGTTCTTGGAATCTTGAGAAAGGTTTCCGAGGATGAGAGCGATATTAACTCCCACAAAACTGATGTGCTTGAAGCAAAAGGCTCTGCGAAAAAGAATTTGGTTTAAAACCCTCGATCGAGCAGAACGGGCGATAGTGGACCTCACAATACGTACTGTAAAAGAGGTTCGAAGTTCAATGCTGAAAGGAATATTAATGACCATTTCGGAAAAGTTAATGGAAGCAATGAAAAGTTACGTTTCAACACTTACAGAAACTATTGGACTCCCGCTTGCTCAGAAGATCGCAAGGGTGGCTTTTTCGTGGGGGAATCGTGGAGCCTTGAAATGGTCCAAGGATTCCAGTTTTATAAGATATCTAACTATAATTGAAATAAACACTCCAATAATCTTTAAAGCGACTTAAACGTATGAAGCATGATCTGACTGAAGGTAGTATGATGCAAAAAACACAGCAGTCAAAGCACCGCATATACACACGTTTTCGGTTAACCTCAAGCATTTTTGACACGCCTTCCAAGTAAAGGAAAATCTTTATTGAGTCATGAAGAACTACCTGCAAGTAGACCTTTGTTCTTAAGGTTTCTTAAGTCAGGAATTTTTCTTAGGTGGCTAGGGATCACAGCTCTGTTTGCTGTTTCAGTTTTTGTCACACTTTATTGGGCGAGTGGTGGCTTCTCTTTTCTTTCCAGTTCTTCTGATTTAGCTTGGTTGAAAGCAGCCCGTGTTGTGGTGGGTGAACTGCCAGAGGGTGAGTCACAATTGCCTAGCTTGTTTACTTATGTTGTGGCATTCGTGGGACGTTTCTTAAAGGACCCTTTTCTGGCACTGAAAGTTACAACCTTTCTTTTCAACCTAACTTTAGCAAGTGCCGTGTTTTTCCTCGCTACTCGTTTGACAAGAGATTTGAGAGTGGGAGTTCTTTCAAGCTTGTTGCTGGTGCTCCATCCTTCAATTATATCTGTCTTGCAAGTATCTGCTTACCAAATCGTTGTTGGGCTTTTATGGGTATCTATTGCTCTATACGTTTTGCTCATGGACTTTCAAGGAAAGAGAACCATTGGTCTAGCTTTATTGACTGTTCTGTCAGTTTTGGCAGCGGTTTCAGATCCCATAGCAAGTTTGATCATTGTCGTGATGCTGTCATCGAGTGCTTTAACCAAGATCAAGGATAATCCTTCCCGCAAAATCTTGGTAGACCCTCTAGCTGTTCTTCCAGGCGGTCTCGTTGGAGCGATTCTTCTCTTCTTTCATAGGTCAAGTTTCACGTTACCCGAGATGGCAATTGATCCTGTGATACCTGCGCTAGCCTTAATCACGGCATTTTTCGGAGGTGTTCTTTTATATAGGCGCAAGGAATTACAAGGTCTAAAGTTGTTGATACTTTGGTTTGTTGCCTCTCTTGTGGTGCCTCTACCATTAAACGTGTCATTTTCGACTGCTGCAGCTGTGTATGCGCTTCCATCTCTCCTGATTCTGGGTTCTGTTTTAGTGTTGAACGTGGATCGAGGGATGATAAAAACCATGAAGATGGCGGTTGCTTCAAACCCCCGGAAGAAGAGCCAAGGTCAAGAGAAACTGCTAGAGGTGGATATCACGAAGCTAACATGCGTCATTCTTCTGATTCTCTTAGGGCTTTACAGTATGATTAGTAACTACTTCGCGTATGCTAAGGTCAATACAACCTACGGGGTGGAATGCGAAAGGTATGGTGACTTAGAGCTTCGCGAGGCCATGACTTGGATTAATATCCGTACTCCTCAGACCGCAGTGGTGGTAGCCGAGAGTCCTCTTAGAGACTGGGTAGAAGCCTTCGGAGGAAGAACAACTCTCTCGAATGGTTATGCAATTGATTCTATTCTTGGCGCAAACTACGAGATTAGGGACCTCTTTGTGAGGTTGAGGGATTGGGGACCGGTGGCACCCCAGAGGGCTCCATTTTTCGCTGTTTCGGATGGTGAAAACTTTGTCGACTTCCTCTATGTTGATGAGTCACATGCTCAAGTCACATACAACCTGAATGGCAGTTCGTACACACCAGACTTTTACAATTACACAGTTCATTTCAGCGACTGGGTCGATCGTTCGTCTGAAGTCGCTATCCTCAGCCACATCTTCGAGGTTGAAGGCACCTTGATCTATAAGACTATATCACTATCAAAAGGTGCTGCCGAAGCCTCCGTAGAATATACAGTTGAAGCCAACCCGAACGCAAGTCTTCAGAAGTTTTCTTTAAAAGCGTGGGTTCCATGGGAAAGACGAATAGGATTTACTAGAGTTTCAGGCTTGAGTGTAGAGCTAAGCCTTGATGTTGGTGATTTTCTTATTTCATTTGATGGTTATGTGCATTCTGTAAGCTTTGAACCAGATAAGGTGTGGTCCCAGATGAGAGCAGAAGCCGTCTTTATGCCTATCGGTAGCCAAATCTACGCAAAGATGACTGTAAAGGCTTTGACTGCTAAGCCGATTAGATGGGGCGAGGACAGGGTAGTGGCTTATGCTACGACTGAGTTGATGGCGCAGTATCGTGTGGCATACGTGGTCGTGCCCACCATTGTGAAAAAGCAGGGGATGGACCGGTTTGGCTTGGACTTTCCAAAGTTTCTTTCAATGTTTGAGAACAGTAAGTTAACAGTCTACAAAATGATTCTTTGAAGGCGCATCAAACAGATACATCTGAAGTTGTAACAGACTTGGTAAATGGGTTGTTTAACGCTCCCACACTTTTCAAGAGTTTAACAATAGGAGTTCTTCTCATTTTGCCTTCTCTCATCATAGGGGCATCCTTGTGGCTGCGTATAGATGGCGACGTTTTTCCTCCATTCCATGATGGAGGAAACTGGCTAAAAATGGCAAACGCTTTGGTGGGCAATACATATCCCATGTGGGAGCAGACCACTCTGCAGTATCCACCTCTATTCAACGCGCTATTGGCTTTGACGAGAGTTATCCTTGGAGATGCCCTGCTCGCTATCAAGTTGTCAGGGTTGCTTGTAGTGGGACTGATGCCTTTAGCAATCTACCCACTGGCCAGAGAGATTGGTCGCAGCTGGATCATAGGATTGATTGCGGTATGGTTGACTGCCTTTCACCCGATTTTTCAAGAAATGTATGGGTGGGGAGGCTATCCCAACGCATTGGGGCTTTTGATCCTTTTTGGAGCCATGTACTTCTTAGTGAAGGTCTACCATGAAAGGTCTATGAAGTGTTTGGTGGGTTCACTTGTGTTTTCTTCACTGGTGGTTCTTAGTCATCACTTGACGACTATTGTTTTCTTTGCTCTAGCGTTGGGCTGGGCACTGTTTTACTTATGGATGCGCTTTGTACGTAAGTCACCTGTTGACAGTAGAAGAATGTTACGAGTTGCCTCTTCTTTTGCAGTAGCGTTAGTGGTGTTTATATCGTGGAGGGTTGCGGCAGGTCCATTTCAATACTTGGTTTTCAACCCTTCCTCACTAAACATCCGTCCCTTCGATCTAGACGCTTTTTGGTGGATATTCAAGAGCGAGTCTTTAACGACTCTTCTCTTCTTAACTTCTATCCTGGGATCAGCTGCACTATTTCTTCGGGGAAAACGAGTTGAATTAGCCTTGTTGGCCATGTGGGTCTTTCTTCCACTTGTTTTTACACAGACTTGCATTTTCGGGATCGCTTTAGACTTCAAGCGCCTCCCCGTCTTCTCTGTGCCAGCCCTCGTCATTCTATCTTCCTGCAGTTTTCTACTCGTTCAAGGTCGATCTGTTTCTTTCGCAAAACACAATCCAAGTAGCAGTGCTGCAAAAAACAGGTCCAGCATTAGCAATCCACTTTACCTTAAGGTAGACATCTGGGCGATGTTGGTTGTTGCGGTTGTAGTTTCTCTCTTGTGCAGTGTGACTCTGGTAGGGGTTGCTACTCAACAGAGCGTTTTCGTCTACTATCATCATATTACCGATTACACTTACAGTGACGAAGAAAGATTGGAGACTTTGAACTGGATTAGGGAGAACACGTCCCTTGATGCTGTCATTGTGGCTGACGATGCTTTAGGAAGATGGATAGAGGGTTTTGCTGCGAGGCGTGTGGTTATGAAGCTTCCTCCATTTCAAGCCTTTATGGTGTCGGAAGTTGACCGTTATAAGGCTGCTGACCTTTTTCTTCACTCTAACTTAGAGGTACGAAATGAGTTCGTTAGGCTTAGGGACGGCACCCCGTACTGGACAAAACAGACTCCCTTATTCTCAATTTCAAAAGGAAACGACTTCAAAGATCTTTTCTATGTCGTTGACGCATATAATCGAGTTTCTTTCATGTTTAGTGGCACAAAATGGGTTGAAGCCCCATACAAACCTGAAAAATTTGTGATGAACTGGTTAAAAAAAGATTCCTCTCAAATCACAATGGTCATGCAATTTCAATGCCAGTCACTCCTCATAAATAAAACCCTCAGCTTAGCGGCAGGATCAACTGAGGCCACACTAAGATATCATGTAACACCCTTAAAACCCGTTGAACTAGAATCGATGAGCGTTTCACTTTGGATTCCATCCGGTGCCAATGCTAAGGTTTTATGGTTTGAAGTTTTGCCTATTGATTTAGAGATCGATGGAGAACCAATTCTCCTTTGGTCAGATCCATTTCCTCAACACGTGGAGCTATCTCCCGACTCTGAGAGTGGACAGTCAAGAGTTCTCATTACCTACGCTCCGTTAAATGACGAATTTGATGTCACTTTGCGATTTGTCTTTCCATCTGCTAAGAAAAACACTTGGAGCATGGGAGTTGAAGGCCTAACGTCTGACGAAATAATTGAAAATTATCATGTTACTCACGTTGCTGTAGGCAAACGCCTCTACAACATGGAAAGGTTCTACCAAGACTCAAGATTTCGACAAGTGCACTCGAACTTGAAAATTGCAGTATTCGAAGTTAACACCTCTATGGAAAGTTGAGTTGAAAACTTCTTCAGGCGCAGTTTTCAAAATCATTTCGATATTCTTAGTTCTGACTCCTTCAATAATAAGCACATCTATCATCGCAAGTTACTGGGCTACGAGATACTTTCCTTGGTGGACCGACGGTGGAAACTGGCTGAAACATGTCAATGCTGTTTTAGGTGATACCTACCCAATGTGGGAGGAAGGAACCTACCAATACCCTCCAATCTTCTTTATTCTAACGGGAATCGCTGCAAGACTTACAGGAAATCCGATAGGCTCTCTAAAATTAGTGGCATTAGCCTCCTTTTTCATCTTCCCAATCACCATGCACTTTCTGTCGAAAAAAATGTTTGGAAGTCCACTTACAGGGATAGCGGTCGCTTGGCTCACTGCGTTCTTTCCCTTGTTCCTAGAGTTCATGGGATGGGGTGGATATCCAAACATTCTCGGTTTTGCGTTTCTCTCCCTAGCCTTCTACTTCATGACGCGATATGTTGAAGAAAAAAAGTTAATGACTATAAACCTGATTCTGGCGGGTGTCTCTATTATCACTGTAATTCTAACTCATCACTTAACCTCACTAATATTATTAGGTGTATTATCTCTCTGGTTTCTTCTTTCCATAGTGTTTAAAGGAATTGAGAGAAAACAAGTGGTCACCTTGCTGGTCATCGCACTTTCCATTTCTTTGATTTACAGGCTGGTATGCGCTTGGCCTCCTGATTTCTCCTTCCACAGCATCGCCGCGTACTATAGACTTAGGACCACTGTGAACTTCAGCTACATATTTAAAGACTCCTTATTCTTGGCTTTATTCACGGTTGCTTTCATATTCAGCATCCTTGCCATGTTCCGCACGAAAATTTTAGGGTATAAGGCACGGCTAATAACTGCTTGGATGATAACTCCGTTGGTGGCGACTCAAGGTTACCTGTTCAATGTTAGTTTGGACTATAATCGAATTTTCTTCTTTGTTTTTCAGCCCTTCATCCTACTGGCATCTGCCTCAGCTTTGCTAGTTAATCCAAGAGAACTACTCAGTTTTTTCAAAATGACTTTTCGATCATTCCAATGGGTTAAAAAGCGGTCACACATCCTTTGCTTGTCATCCATTGTCGTAATGGGGATGTTGGCATCTTTAGGTGTGTCTATAAGCATTGCCACAGTTGGGAACATCAATTCATGGTACAGTTTCATAGATCCTTATGGAGACTATGATAAATTCCATGCTGTTGACTGGCTTGCTAAGAACTCGAACCCTTCTGACACAATTGTAGCTGAGGAGCCTATTGGAAGATGGATCGAAGGTTACTGTAAAAGGAAGGTGCTTTTGCACACTCCGCCTTTCTTTCTCTTTATGAAAGGAGAAGTTGAGCGAGAATATGTTGCAAGGTCGCTGTTCACTTCGCAATTTGGCATCAAAAGTATGGATGTGTGGGTTCTTGAGCAGTCGCCATACGGTTGCATGTCGCCAATAATCGTCTTCAACTATTTAGGCGACTACGTCAACACACTTTTTCTATCCACAAAACATAGTTTCCTCTCATTAACAGAAAGTAATCAAACAAAGGTTGTTACCTTAGCCAATGCAGATGAAGTTAGCTGGATTTCAAGGTCCAACCCAGATCCAACTCTTATGATAGCGCATGAAGCAAATCCTGTTAGAATTACCGAGACAGTTTCGTTGAACCGAGAGCAGAGTGTGACTTTGGGTTTTAACATAACAAAACTGCAAGATGCTGTAAAAATTGAAAACGTTACCTTGACTTTCAAATTTACATCCGAGATTCCAGTTTACGAGTATTATGGCGAAAATCCCTCTACACTCTGCATTTCAACCGAAGCGGGTGAATTAGAAGTTGTCTGTAGCAAGCCATACTTGATAGAAAGCCTTTCACTATACCATTTCACGTTTGTGGTCAAAAATGAAACAAGCTTTGAACTACAAATCTCCTTGAAAAAATTGGGAGTCGCCACAAATGCCATTGAAACCTACACTTGGAAGGAAATAGCTGAGAGGTACTCGGTTAGATATGTAGTGCTTCCCAAGTTTAGTTTGAAGAACTCGGATTCAATTGAGAGTAACAGGAGCGTACCCTTGGAATACTCTCATCTATTGAACAGCACAGCGTTGACGGTCGCCTACGAAAACAAAAGGGTCGTCATTCTCGAATACGTTCATGGTTGATACAACGAGGATTAACCTACGAAGATAGCCGTCGTAACTGAGACATTCCTTCCCTTCCGAGGAGGCTCCGCCAGACGATATCTGGAAGTGTTCAAAAGACTCGCAAATTCTGGATTCGAGGTGGACCTTTACACTGCAAGATTAAAGAGAGAATGGTCTCTGGAAGAAGAAATAGAAGGAATCCATGTAATTAGATCACCGAAAGTTTACGAGAATTTCATAACAAGAGACGGGTTCAGAGATATTCCTGAAGTTTTAAGCTTCAGTCTATGGGTGACTAAAAACCTGTTTAAAAGAGGAGGTTATGACTTAGTTGAAGCAAATCACTGCCCGATTTTCCCTGCAATTGTCTCTTGGGCTAAATCAAAACTAAAGAAAGTTCGCTTAACCGTTACCTTTCATGAGGCTTGGCATGAGGAATGGCACCTATACGTGCCCAAGAAAATATATGCGCCGTTAGGAATGGTTCTTGAGAAGACCTTGACATGGCTCCCAGACATAGGAATCGCTGTAAGCAACTTCACCGCTAAAAGACTCACAAAATTATTTGAAATGAAGAAATCTAAGATCACGGTTATACCCAACGGCGTGGACTTAGAGTTTATTAACAAAATAAGCGCTAAACGTGATAGATGGAAGATAATATACATAGGCAGATTAAACCCTCACAAGAAAGTAGAATGGCTGATTGAAGCCTTCAAGATGCTAAAACAAGATTTTTGCGAGGCCACTCTTGAAATAGTCGGAGACGGGCCCATGTATCCAAACTACTTGAGTCACGCCGAGAAAAACAACGTTGAGGATGTCATTTTCAAAAAGGAGGTCGACGACGAAGAACTTGTAAGGTCTTTGAAAAGTTCAAGGCTGTATGTCTTGCCATCGATAAGGGAGGGTCAGAGCATAACAACCCTAGAAGCAATGGTTTCAGGCACACCCCAGATAGTTGTAGAAGCCGACGGAAATGGAGCAGCAGACTTGGTGACTGAGAGCGCAAGCGGAATAAGAGTTAAACCAAAAGTTAAGGAACTCTATGAGGGAATGAAGAAGCTGCTCGAAGAGGAAGAGATGTGGAAAAAACTTAGTGAGAATGGTTATGACTACGCTTCAAGCCACACATGGAACAACGCCGCTCAGCAACACAAAGAGCTTTATGAGTCACTAGTGGGCATGGGCTAGAGCAAGTGGGTGCAGTATCACGGATCAAAGTTCCGATACCATCGAGAATACCTACGAGTATATCTTTTAGTTCTGTGGGTTTGGAGAAGGCTGCTATACTAGTCTCTTTCATAATACCTGCCCTTATAAGATGGATACCAGAGGCCCAGTTTCCGTATCCAATAGGTTTCGATACTCCCTTATACATTTCATGGGGAAAACACTATACTTCAAATCCTACAATGTTCCCCCTTATGTTGCCTTTTCTAAGCATGCTTTACGCTTTAGGATTGGATCTGGTTATGGTTATGAAGTATCTCCCAACGCTTCTGTACGGTCTTCTCGGTCTCTCTACTTATCGATTTTCTCGTTTCTATTTGAACTGGCGCCTAAAGAAAAGCTTGCTTGCAGTACTTCTTGTCGCGCTTTCCTTTACGTCTCTTCGAATATCTTGGGACATGCATAAGCAGTTAATGGGGACATCCTTTCTGTTGTTGGCGCTTAGTTATCTTAAGACTTTACAAAAACCCTTCGAATTTATAGCTTTCAGTGTCTTCAGTTTTCTTGCCGCATTCTTACATGAGCTTGTTTTCGTCGTGCTAATGACAGTACTTGCTTGCTGGGTTCTATCTGTGGCTTGGAAAGAACCAAGGAAGAGTCTGCCGACTTTAGCAGTAATGTCTGGTATCTTGCTACTTTTTGTTAGTGTTTGGTATGGTTGGCGTTTAAATGTAATTTCTGAGAGAGCGCTGGGAACTTTTTTGCCGCATTCTATCTCCTTGACTGAAAGGTGGCTTTGGGAAGTAACCAACAATGTACCTTTATTTCTCCAGTTATACGGCTTGTTCATTGCCTCAGTAGTGTTGGGTTTATTCAAAGATAGAGTAGTGTTGCCTTGGCTCTGCCTTGGTTTGGTTGGTTCCTTCTCTACAGTTATCTTTCCCTTTTACCAACCTGCTATGCCACCCTATCGCTGGATGTTTATTGTAGTTTATCCTTTATCATTCTGTGTAGCTAATAGTTTTGACAAGCTTCGCTTCTTAAAGAGAAGGAGTTTCAAATTCGTGAGTTTCATACTAATTCTATTGGTCATTAACATACCTACATACGGGTTCTTAGGACTTACGAACCAACAATCATACTTCTGTAAGTCAAATGTTATCCCTGAAACCATGGCTTTGTCCTCAATTCCCCTTCACGACATCGAAGCGACTATCTGGCTGACAAAGAAGTTTGACGAAGTCGAAGGCACTGTCCTTATCGTTCACGGACACTATTTTGGTTGGGCTTCTTACTTTACTGGGAAAAAGGTTGTCACCTTTGGCGAGCTGTATGGTGGAGATCGTACAATCCAACAAGCTGTAGAGCTGGCACAACGTGAGAATGCTGGAGACATATACCTGCTCTGGTATCTGGACAGTGACGCCTACTCATCGGGTTTCATAAAGATTGCTGAGAAAGGGACTATGAAGCTCTACAAGTATGTCGAGGCTTGAGCTTAATTGAACAAAGGACAACGAAAACTTGAGTGATTATGAATGGTCACTATAAGAATTAAGTTTGATCTGTTGAAGTACCTTAGAGATAACTGGGGAGCTCCATTCATTATCTTATTTCAAGCGCTTCTGCTCTCGAGTGGAGGCTTTTTGATTAAAGGCGACTCAGCATTGGCGGATAAGACTGCTGCGTACGCTTACTATTCACTTGTGACTGGAGTAGCCTTGCAGCTGATTTCTTTTCTAATGGCTGGAAGAAGAAAAGCAAAAAGAGAATGAGTGAGAGACCAGATCTTTCTGTGATCTTACCTGCTTTCAACGAGAGCCATATCATAGAAGAAACCCTTGATCGTGTGGATAGCGCTGTTAGACAGACAGGACTTGGGTATGAGATAGTAGTGGTGGATGACGGAAGCGTGGATGACACCAAAAGGAAAGCAGCTAATTACGCCAACAATAACGGTCACGTAAAGGTCGTTGGCTATAAAAAAAACAGAGGAAAGGGGCATGCAATAAAAACTGGTTTTCAGTGTGCCAAGGGTAATTCTGTGGTTTTCATCGATAGCGATCTGGATATTGATCCCCAGTTGATCCTTCGTTATTTTGAGGCTTTGATCCAAGGAGACATTGTAATAGGCTCAAAGTGGCATCCTCAATCAAGTGTAGAAATTCCGTTTGTCCGGAGGGTGCTCAGCCACGCGTTTAATGTTCTTGTTAGGCTTTTGACAGGTGTGAGGTTGAGGGATACCCAGACAGGTTTGAAGGCTGTTAGGAAGAAGGCTTTGGACAAAGTTTTTTCGAGATTGGTTGTTAAGCGATACGCCTATGATGCTGAGTTGTTGGCTGTAGCGAACATCTATGGCTTGAGAGTTGTTGAAATGCCTATTGACATTCGGATGAATGGCTTGTTCAATCCAAAGGAAGTGTGGAGAATGCTTGTGGATCTACTGGGAATAGCCTACAGACTGAGATTTCTTAAATCGTATTTACGTGCCATAGAATAGCATAATGTGCACCCCAATGGGCAAGCAACCTCTAGTTTCCATAATTATTCCATGCAAAAAAGTGGATCACTATGCGAAGAATTGTGTCGAGTATTGTAAACGATTGGACTATAGCAATTATGAGATTCTTTTGCTTCCAGATAGTGCGCTGGAAAGGGTAGACGGAGCTAAAATTGTTGCCACAGATCCAGTAACTCCTGGAGCGAAGAGAAACATCGGTGTTGCCAGGTCTAGGGGCGAGATTTGCGCCTTTATAGATTCGGATGCGTATCCGAGAAGAGACTGGTTAAACAATGCCGTCAAATATTTCAACGACCCTCAAGTTGCTGCTGTTGGAGGCCCAGGGATAACTCCCAGCAAGGATGATATCATGCAAAAAGCCAGTGGGCACGTTCTTTCATCTTTCATGGTTGGAAACTTATCGAGTAGGTATAGACCAAAAAGGTATCTTGAATCGAATGATATACATTCATGCAATTTCATAGCTCGAAAATCTGTTTTGATCGAGGTTGGGGGATGGAATGAGAAATATTGGCCTGGCGAAGACACGTTGATTTGTTTAGCTATGAAAAGGCTTAGTAGAAGGCTAATCGAGGCTTTAGATGTGGTTGTGTATCATCATCGAAGACCTCTGTTTAAGGAACATTTGCGACAGGTCTGGAGGTTTGGGGTGCACAGAGGATTGTTCGCAAAAAGGTATCGAGGCAACTCCTTAAAATTTACATACTTTGCTCCATCGATTTTAGTATCCTCCTTATTTGCAGGCTTAATTATTTCGCGTCTTAACTCATTGTTTTTGAAAGTTTCGCTGATGGCAATCACGGCTTATCTGATTCTCTGCTTGATCGCAACATTGTTAGAGGTTAGAGATGCAAAATTGGTTTTACCTGTTTGGTTAGGGATTATTTCAACGCATGTGTTCTACGGGGCGTCTTTTCTAATTGGTTTGCTCGCACGTGATTTGAAAAGATGAAAATCAGCATTTCATATCCGCCAATTAACACGGAAAAAGGGGTGCCACTACTCGGTCAAAATAGACAGTTTCAGTGGTTCTCTGAACCCACTTACATTTACCCAATGGTTCCGGCATATGCGGCCACGTTGCTAAAGAATGCTGGCTATGAGGTTGTTTGGGATGATGGAATCGCTGAAGGGAAATTGTATGGTCAGTGGTTAAGCGATTTAGAAAAGAATGATCCAGATGTTGTTATGATTGAAACAAAGACCCCGGTAGTCAAGGAGCATTGGAGGATTACGGAGGATATAAAGGAGTTATGTCCAGAAACAAAAGTTGTCTTGGCTGGTGATCATGTTACAGCATTGCCTCTAGAATCAATGAAAAATAGCGAAGCTGATTATGTTTTAACTGGTGGTGATTACGATTTTCTGTTGCTAAATCTTGTTAGATCTTTGGAAGGTAATGAGAAACTTGAGACTGGCATTTGGTATAGAGAAAATACAAAGATAAAAAGCACAGGGATTTTTCGATTGGATCATGATTTAGATGGTTTGCCTTTTATTGATAGAGATTTGACGAAGTGGCGGCTTTATAGTGAGAAGAATGGAAATTTTAAAGAATCTCCTGGAACCTATACAATGGTTGGCAGGGATTGCTGGTGGAGGAAAAATGGTGGTTGTACGTTTTGTTCGTGGCCAACTCTTTATCCCAGCTTTAGAGTGAGAAAACCGGAACTTTTAGTTGATGAAATCGGAATGCTAATAGAAAATTATGGAGTTAGAGAGATATTTGATGACACGGGCACATTTCCAGTTGGGATTTGGTTAAAGAAATTTTGTAATCTAATGATCGAAAAGGGCTATAATAAGAAGGTTTTGTTCGGTTGTAACATGCGATTTGGTGTGTTGAGCCCAGAGGATTATATGCTGATGAAGAAAGCTGGATTTAGGATGCTCTTGTTTGGGTTAGAGTCGGCGAGTCAGAGAATATTGGACCAGTTAAATAAAGGTTTGACGGTGGAGAAGATTGTTGATTCTTGTAGAAAAGCAAAGGAGGCAGGATTAACGGTTCACATCACAATTATGTTTGGTTATCCCAATGCATCTAAAGAGGAGGAACTTCAAACTTATCGGTTGGCGAAGAGATTGATGGAGGATGGCTATGCTGACACGTTGCAGAGCACGCTTTTGATGCCTTATCCTGGAAGCAGATTATACGAAACGGCTTTGGAAAATGAGTGGTTACGTTATTCTCCTGGTGAGTGGGAGCATTGGGATATGTCTGAACCTGTTTTGAAGAGCGGGGATATGTCGCCTGAGGAGGTCAAGGAGTTGTGTGATGAAACTTATAAGTTGTTTTTGTCTTCAAAATATGTTTTAAGGAGAATATTTTCTATTCGATCGTTTGAGGACCTCAAGTTTACTTTTAGAGGAGTTCGCAAGGTCATGGGGCATGTTAAAGATTTTTCAAATTAACTTCAGGTAAAGGGTAAAGAGTAAATGATAAAGATAGCTGTAATCGGGTGTGGGTATTGGGGTCCAAATTATGTACGAACTTTTAATGAGTTGCCGTCATCGAGTGTATGTTTATGCTGTGACATCGATGTTGATCGGTTAAATTATATTAAAGGAATTTATCCTTTTGTTAAGATAACAACACGTTATGGCGATATTCTTAAGAATCCAAATGTAGATGCCGTGTGTATTTCAACTCCTGCCTCGACTCACTATAGGATGGTTAAAGAATCTTTGCTTTGTGGAAAACATGTCTTAGTTGAGAAACCTCTCACGTTAAACGTTAAAGAAGGGGAAGATTTAGTGAAAATTGCTGAAGATCAAAAAAGGGTTCTTATGGTCGGGCATGTGTACATCTATCATCCTGCGGTACAAAAAGTGAAAGACTACATTCAGAATGATGAACTTAAGGATTTGTACTATCTTTATTCTGTTAGAACAGGGTTAGGCCCTATACGAAGAGATGCTAATGCAATGTGGGATCTTGCTCCACATGATGTGTCTATTTATCTTCATTTGCTCGATCAGATGCCGAAAAATGTGAGTGCACGAGGTGCCTCATACCTGCAAAATGGCATCGAGGACGTGGTTTTGCTATCCATGGAATTTCCAAGAAAAATTATGGGCTATGCTCATGTCAGCTGGCTAGACGCATACAAAATGAGAAAATTGACAATAGTAAGTAAAGGAAAGATGATTGTATTTGACGATGCAAACTCAAACGAAAAACTCAAGATATTTAACCAAGGAGTTGCTACACGAGAGCCAAGCACTTATGGAGAGTTCTTATTACAGGTGAGAACTGGTGACATTTATATACCCAAGATTGAATCCACAGAACCTTTAAGAAATCAATGCATGGATTTTATAGAATGCATTGAGAAAAATGTTAACCCTATAGCTAATGGAGAAGAGGGAGTAAAGACTGTGAAAGTGCTTGAAGCTGCTCAAAGATCGTTAGAAAAAGGTGGAGCGTCAGTAAATGTACAGTAATGAAATCTTGCCAAGACAGAAACCGAAGTGGAATTCAGTAAATTATAGTTTAACGGCTTAACATCATGAAAAGATCGAACATCAATTCGAGGTCATTCTAAGTGGAGATCAAAGATAAAAACTTCCTTGTTACCGGAGGCGCTGGGTTTATTGGTTCTCACATTGTAGATAAATTGTTAGACGACGGAGCTAACAGGGTAATCATATATGATAACTTTAGCTCTGGAGATAGACATAACATTGATCATCTAAGAAGCGATAAACGAGTTGTAGTTGTTCAAGGTGATGTCCTTAATTACAACACTTTATACAACGTTATGAGAAAAGTTGATGTGGTATCACATCAAGCGGCTCAATTAGAAATATTTCGTGCTTTAGATGATCCGTTAGAAGATTTAAGAACAAATGTGCTTGGAACATTAAATGTTTTAAAGGCTGCACTAAGGTGCAAGATTCAAAAAGTCGTAAATGCTTCCTCAGCGTGTGTATATGGTCAAGCGAAATACATACCTCAAGATGAAAATCATCCTCTCAGACCGCAGTGGCCTTATGGAGTAAGCAAATTATCAGCCGAAAAATACTGCACCATGTTTTATGAATTCTACGGGCTTCCTATCGTGAACTTAAGATATGGAATTGTTTATGGACCTAGAGAATGGTATGGACGAGTACTTACCATTTTTATTGAAAGGATTTTTGAGAATACACCACCCGTAATTTTTGGAGACGGAAACCAAAGTAGGGACTTTATATCTGTATCTGATGTAGCCAAGGTGCACAATCTTTGCGTCGAAGAGGATGAAGTAAGTGGAGAAACATATAACGTTGGTACAGCCACAAGAACATCGATAAAAGAACTAGCAAAACTTGTGATTAGAGTTTTCAATAAATCTCTAGATCCAATCTCTGAAGACCCTCCGCAGGGAAGTTATTCTCAGTTTCTGCCATATAGAAGGAGGATTCCTGGAGAGTTGACTACTATGGTTCTTGACATAAAAAAGGCCGAGAAACAGTTAGGCTGGAAACCTTCAGTAAAACTAGAAGATGGTGTTCGCGCTGAAGTTGAATGGTTTACGAAGAATTCTGACTGTTGGCAGGCTAAAAGTCCTAAAATATGAGCGTAAAGAAGAAACAATGTGGCATTCTTGAGTAATGAACGTTAATGATATGAGTGCCACTACGGATTTGCCTTCTATGTCATTTGTGATCCCTACATATAATGCTGATAAATACTTACAGCTTTGTTTAGAGAGTATCTTTTCGCAAGAGTATCCAAAGAACAAAATTGAAGTTTTAATAGTAGATGGAGGTTCCAAAGATGATACGATGGAAATCTCCAGAAAATTTCCAGTTCGTATACTTAAAAATCCGAAGAGACTTGCTGAGAGAGGATTAGCCATTGGAGTCAGAGAATCAAAAGGAGATTTCATTGTAGTGTTTGCAGCCGATAACGTTCTTCCAACCGGGGCATGGTTGAGAAAGATGATCAAGCCGTTTCAGGAAAACAAGGATCTTGCAGGAACTTTTCCGTTTCCTGAAGTTGATCCATGTGACTCTGGTATGAACAGATATTATTGTCTTATTAAGACTGATCCTCTTACATACTTTGTTTTCGATTCTTTCGGCAATCGGTTGAAAACTTATAATCCAATCCTTAGTCAAGATGGATACGATGTCTTTGTTTTCCCTAAGGAAAATTGTCCGTTGATAGCTTTAGCTCAGGGTTTTGTCTTTAAGAGAGAGGTCGCCCCGAAATCTATTTCATTGGACGATGTCGCGCCATTCTGTGAAATGGTATCCAAGGGATACAAACTTGCTTTGGTTCGTGAAGTCGGAATCTATCATTATCACTTGGAAAACTTCAGATCTTTCGTCCGCAAGTATGTTTTCCGTGCCACAACCCGACTTAATAGATCAGCTGAGAGACCTGGTTTAATGAGCAGAAGAAGAAAAATAAGGATGCTTTTGTGGCTTCTTTACAGTGTGTTTTGGGTTTGGCCTTGCGTTGATTCAATCAGAGGCTACAAAGAGGAACCTGACAAGGCATGGTTTTATCACCCATTAGCCTGTTTCTTATCCACGATGGCAAATGCTATCGTGGGGTTCAAGGATTTGAGACACACCTTAGCCTACATCAGTTCCTGAATCTCAGAGGCTGAGTTTATGAAGAGAATCCTTGTTACAGGAAGTGGTGGTCCAGCGGGAATAAATTTTGTTAATAGCCTAAGGTATTCTAAGGAAAAAATGTATCTGATAGGTGCAGATGTGAACAAGTATCATCTCGAATGGCTAGATGTAGATGAAAGATATGTTGTTCCAAAATTCACGGCTTCCAACTACGTTGAAAAACTTAATGAGTTAATTGACAAAACTGGCGCTGAGATGGTTCACACTCAACCAGATGGTGAGGTAAGAGTCATATCGGAGAACAGGGAGAAAATCAATGCCATAACTTTTCTTCCAGCTAAAGAAACCATTAGGATTTGTCAAGATAAGTTTGAATCAGCAAATATCTGGGAGAAAAACGGCATACCTGTGGCAAAAACTGTTCTTATCAAAGACGCTTATGATTTAGAGAAAGCAGAGAATACGTTGGGATATCCATATTGGCTGAGAGCTACAGTGGGCTTCAGCAGTAGGGGTAGCACACTTGTTCAGAACATTGACGTTGCGAAACATTGGATTGGCTACTGGAGAGCCAGAAAAAATGTTGACTGGGTCTTTATGGCTCAAGAGTATCTACCCGGACAAATCATGGCATTTCAGAGTGTTTGGAAAGACGGAGAGATCATAACATCACAAGCGAGAGTTAGGTTAGAGTATCTTTATCCATACCTTGCTCCTTCCGGTATAACTAATACTCCCACAGTAGCGGCTACAATAAACAGAGATGACGTAAACCGAATAGCCACCGAGTGTATCCTCAGAATTGATCCTCGTGCAACAGGTGTTTTCTGTGTTGACCTTAGAGAAAACAAGAATGGAGTTCCTTGTCCGACAGAAATTAATGCTGGGAGATTTTTTACAACAAGTTTCTTCTTCGCCCAAGCCGGTATAAATATGCCTTATCACTATGTCAAGTTAGCTTATGGTGAAGCTATACCGGATCTGCCCAAATACAATGCTTTGCCTGCAGGGTTGTACTGGATAAGACACATAGATGCTCCTACGATTTTGAGGAAAGAGGGACAATGGAGAAGTATGGCGATATAAGACTAGTCGTTTTTGACTTTGACGGCACAATTGTTCGCCTAAAGGTTGACTGGGAATCATTAAAAAAGGAGCTTGGCTTATACTTCAAAAGAGTTCATAACTTTGAATCTGATTTTTCCTCACTTTACCAAGAAATTGACAGAATAAATGTTCTCTTCGGAAGAAAAGCTAGAGGAGAAGCGCTTGCAATCATCGAAAAATACGAATTAGCGGGGATGGAGAGTCTGGAATTTATTCCTCAAGCTATAAGCTTGATAGAGAGTTTAAAGGACAAGGGAATAAAGCTAGCCATTTTTTCTTCTAACACGAGGAAAGTTGTAGAGACAATTCTGAGGATCATCGATAAATTAGATTCTTTTGAAAGCATAGTTACTATAGAAGACATAAGTAAGAACAAGCCTGATCCTGAGGGACTACATAAAACATTGTGGGCGTGTAAAGTGAGCAGAGATAGAGCTTTGTTCATTGGAGATGGACAGAGAGACCTAGAAGCAGGAAAAAGAGCCGGAATAAAAACAATATGCGTCCAAGAATTAACCGAGATATGAACATGAAGGTCCCGCTAATCGACCTGAAAAGGCAGTATTATAGAATCAAAGATGAAGTTGACAAAAAGATCGGGGAAGTATTGGAAAGCGGGCGGTTTATTTTAGGGAATAACGTTGAGGCTTTTGAGGATGAGTTTGCAAGGTATTGTGGAGTGAAGTATGCTGTCGGTGTTGCTTCGGGGACTGATGCATTAACCTTAAGCCTTAAAGCATTGGGCCTAAGTGATGGCGACGAGGTTATAACTGTACCGAACACATTCATAGCGACGGTTGACGCCATATCCTATAGTAGGGCGACTCCTATTTTTGTAGACATCGAACCAGAAACTTATACTATGAAAGTCTCTGACATTAAGCAGAAAATCACCAAAAGAACTAAGGCTATATTACCAGTGCACCTTTACGGTCATCCCGTTGACATGGATCCTTTACTGGAAATAGCTGAACAAAACAACTTGTATGTTGTGGAAGACGCTTGCCAAGCCCACGGAGCTAAGTATAAGAGCAAAAAAGTGGGTTCCTTGGGCGATTGTGCATGTTTCAGTTTTTATCCATCCAAAAATCTAGGGGCTTGTGGCGATGGGGGGATCGTCGTAACGAATGAGGAAGAGATAGCTGAAAGGATAAGGATATTGAGAGACTATGGGCAAAAGAGAAAGTATGAACACGTTATCATCGGTTACAACAGTAGGTTGGATGAGGTTCAGGCAGCGGTCTTGAGGGTTAAGCTAAGGTACTTGGATAAATGGATAGAGGAGAGGCGTAGAAACGCTAGAAAATACAACGAGTTGCTGTCAGAGATACATAATATAACTTTGCCAATGGAGAAATCCTATGCCAAACACGCCTACCACTTGTATGTGATACGTACAAGATATCGAGATGAAATGCAAAAATGGCTGAGTTCAAATGGAATATCTACTTTAATACATTACCCGATCCCTGTTCATTTTCAGAAGGCTTATAGCCATTTGGGCATTGGTAAGAATAGCTTCCCGATGACAGAAGAATGCTCAGGGGATGTTTTATCGTTACCTATGTTTCCAGAATTAACTGAGGACGAAATACGCTTTGTTTCTCAGTCCATTAAAGAATTTGTTGAAGGCATCTGTGCTGAGAAACTTTGACGTTAGGCTTAGGCATGGGGTGTGTCGATCCATTGTGTATCGTATATGATCTATCCGTCAGTTTGATGTGAGATGAGGTTTTTGGTTACTGGTGGGGCGGGTTTCATAGGCTCCCACATAGCCAAGGAACTTATTGGGAAGGGGGACGTAATAGTCTTCGATAACTTAACTGTTGGCACTAAGGAGAACGTGCCTGTAGGATGCGAGTTCATCGTAGGAGACATAAGGGATAAAGACAGGCTTTCGGAGGCAATGAAGGACGTGGACGTGGTCTTTCATAACGCAGCGTTTGTCAGTATCAGGGGATCGTTTGAAAGGCTTAGGGAAGACCTAAGCACAAACTGCATTGGAACCTTGAACGTTTTAGAGGCAGCATCCGATCAGGGTGTGCAGAAAGTCATTTTTGCATCGTCAATGGCGGTTTACGGGAAGCCAAAGCGTCTACCGGTGAGTGAACTTCATCCCCTGAACCCTGTTTCTCCATATGGTCTTAGCAAGGCAAAGGGGGAGCTTTACTGCAAGATTTTTGAAGAAAAATATGGGTTAAAATCGGTTATACTGAGATATTTCAACACGTATGGAATTGGCCAGACCCCCTCCCCATATGTTGGGGTAATAACTACATTCATAAACCGAGCCTTAAAAAAGGAGCCGTTAACTGTGTTTGGAGACGGAAACCAGACCAGGGACTTCGTGTGGGTTGAAGATGTAGCCCATGCAAATGTTTTGGCAACCTTTTCAAATGTCAGAGGAGCGTTTAACATTGGAAGTGGAGAGGAAATCTCGATCAACCAGCTCGCTGATATAATAATAAACTATTTGGGCGGGAGCAGGGTTTACCTAGACAAACCTGATGGAGAAATCAGCAGGATATTCGCTGATATAACTAAAGCAAAAAAACAGTTGGACTACAGACCAGAGGGCGATCTGGAAAAATTGCTACCTCTTCTGATAGATTGGTGGTGTGAGAGATTTGGTCAGCATTTCATTGGTTACTCCGGTCTACAATGAAGAGAAGAACATAGACATACTCTTAGAGGAGGCTGTTGAGATATTTAAGAGAGATAAAATCGAAGCAGAGATCGTCGTGGTGAATGATGGCTCCACAGATAATACAAAGAGAATATGTGAAGAACTATCTAAGAAACATAAGATTATCAGGTTGATAAATCACGAAGTCAATAAGGGGTATTCCCAAGCGGTATCAACGGGTATAAAGCATGCGAAGAATGATTTCATAATCCTGATGGACTCTGACGGACAGTTTGATGTAAATGATGTTACTGCCTTTCTGAAGAAGCATGACCAGACTGGAGCAGATGTTATCTTTGGATATAGAAAAAATAGGAAAGGTACCTTTCTGAGGAAGTTGATAAGCTTCGGCATGACCAAAATAACCAACATCCTATTTGGAATGAAATTTAAGGACACTCAATCCGCATTTCAGTTCATCAAAGCTGACATTCTAAAGAGTATTGATATAGAATCTCCCTCCTTTCAGGTCCCAACAGAGATAAAGATAAAATTATCATCTCTGGTTCAAGGCTTTGACCAGATTCCGATCACCCATCGTGAAAGGAAAGGTGGAAGGGCAAGCTTTAAGGCTTTAAGGATCATTCCACCAACGATTTCGTTCTTGTTACGCCTAAAGTGGAAAATGACCTTTTCGAAAGGTATGCGTGCTCTTTGCTAGAAATTGCAATGATTGCTTTAGCTATTTTTGCAGTAGCCTTTATCGTTCGGCTTAGTGTGGCACTGCGGGTTCAGATGACATGGGATGAAGGGGTATATGCACTACTTGGCGCCAGTTACATCAAAAATATCGCCACAAGAAATTTTTCGAAGCCTGCATGGAATCTGGAATTTCACCCGCCTATCGTAATGTATATCTATGGTCTTGGCTATGCCGTCTACGTAGCCTTGACGAGCTTCATCAAAAATAGTTTTTCGCTCAATGTGGAGAAGGTGTCCGGAGAAGCGGTGAAGTTCTTCAGGGGAAGACGAACTTTGATGATCCTTAGGTTACCTTCGATGATTATGGGTTCTCTTTGTAGCGTCTTCACTTATTTTCTCGTGGTTTTCTTAACTGGAAATAGTTTAGTAGGTATGGTAGCGGCTCTCTTCTTGACCTTGACGCCACACTTCGTTATTATGACGACACTAGTTACAAGTGATGTCGGTGTCTCCTTGTTTTCTACATTATCCATTCTTCTCCTCTTGGTTTCATCTAGCAATCCGTACCTTCTGATAGTTTCAGCGATTGCAATGGGAATGGCCTTGGGAAGTAAGGAAACAGGCACAACTCTTCCCATGATCGTGGTTCCCTTCAGCTTCCTAACTGGCTTCATGAACTTGATAGATTTGATAATCTGGTTGGGAATTGGCTTGGTAGTTTTCTATGTGTCTTGGCCTCTGCTTTGGAGAAATCCTGTTAAAGTGTATCTTGAACATGCTCACGCCGTTACATCAATGACATCAAGAAAGTCAGCTAGACTAACTTACTATGTTCGCCAATTTTTCTTCTCATCTCCTCTCACGTTATTTGTGCTCTATCTGGTGGGGTTCTTCCTGGTGGTTTCAAGAGAATTGAGCGAGCCCTTCTACTTCGTGCTCATATTGTGGGCGCTGATCCCGTTGCTCGTAATGAGCTTTCCCAAGGTGCCTAAACGTGGAGGGGTTTCTGAGGTCATGGTCATAATCCCTGCCTTTTCAATCATGGCGGCTGTTGCTGTCGAGAGAATTGCAGCCACGATATTTCCGGGACCGTACATTCCTTTACTGGTCTTTGGGATTCTTTTGGTTGAGACTCTGAGATTTTATCCATACTTTATGAACTTTCGTAACATTCTTGGAAGCGAAAAGGAGATTCCGGTGGGATGGTTCGGAGAGGGGATGGATCGGGCCATGAAGTTCGTAGACAGGAATGCTCCTTCCAACTCGACGATATGGATCTATGGCCCAAAAACCACGGCGTACTACTACTCCAAAAGAGTCAATACAGAGAAGAGCCTTGAACCCGACGGCTTGTTCCAGATGAGGAAACATGCGGGTTTCGATACATCTGGTGCCAAAACAACGACTGACCCCTACTTCAGGCAATGGAAGAAAGGAGACCTTAAGTTCTTCTTCCCATATTTTCACAAAAAAGACTATGTAGGCTTTGACCCTGAACTTTTCCGGAAGGAGAACGTAAGCTATATCGTGGTTATCAATTGGGCGTACGCCGATGAACTGGACTCTGGAAACCTCTCCATAGTTGAGGAGCTTAGACGCGACCATACACCAGTGTTCACTGAATCTTTCAAGGGTTCTGAAGTTTGCTGGGTATACGATGTCCGCAATTCCTAAACCATAGCATTCTGTACCACAAACAGTAGCATGTGAGCTTAGAAACTTTGACCTTAATTTTAGGGCATAACATCCGTCCAGTTGCGTACTCCATTGAGGTCAAAATAGAAAGATGAATATTTTCTCTGGCGCGCGCACATGCGTAGTTCCTGCCGCAGGGAGAGCGATTAGGCTTAGGCCCCTGAGTGATCCCACACCGAAGCCGTTGGTCATGATTAACGACAAACCCCTGATCTTCTACGTTTTCAATAAGATCAAGGAGTTGGGGGTGAATCACGTGGTCATGATCATCAATTACCACAGGGATCAGATTATCAGATTCCTAGGAAAAAACTACGTGGGCGTTGAAATAGAGTTTGTGGTTCAGGAAAAACTGGATGGGATCGCAAATGCGGTGAAGCTTGCCGAACCATACGTTGGAAAAGAATTTTTTGTCATGCTCGGCGATGAAGTGTATGATACAGATCACAGTGAGTTCTCGGAGTTCGTTAAGAAAGAGAACCCAGATTGTTCGTTCTGCATGATGAAGACAAAAAATGAAAGTCTGATAAGAAGCAACTATAGCGTCGAAATAGAGCATGGGAAGTTGATAAAGCTTGTTGAGAAGCCAAAGGTTATAGTGAATCCTTACTTTGGTGTTGGCACCTACTTCTTTAAGAGGAAAGTCTTTGACTTCGTAGATAATACTCCGTTCTCCCGAGTTGACAATGAAAGAAATTTGACGGATGTTATGCAAGCCATGATAGACAGCAATTACAAGGTAACCCCCTTCTTTCTTGAAGGGAGATACGTGAATGTAAACTCCATAGAAGATCTAGAGAAAGCAATACCGATTGTAAATCAAAGTGACCATCACGGTTTTGGGTCGCGCACGTGCATTATACCCAAGATTCATCAAAGAGAAGCATGAAAAGTTCATGAAAGTCTTCCTATTCAATATACATGATGTGTTTTCAAAGGAATTTTCGGAAGCATATGCATTTGGGCTAGGATGTATTAAGTCATACTTTGAAAAATACTCTGAACACAAAGACATTGAAATAACAATCTTAAAACGTCATATATGGGAGACAATTCAAAAAGAAAAGCCTGATTTGGTAGGGATATCGTCGGTCACCCAAGACTATACAAGGGCGATTGAGTTTGCTCGACAGATAAAAGACAGTGTTCCTTCCACTAAAATCATACTGGGAGGAGTCCATATTTCCAATTTGCCGGAGTCCTTTAACCCTATATTTGATGTGGGGGTAATTGGAGAAGGCGAGGTGACAGCAAAAGAGCTCTTCGAAGCGATTCATGAATATGGAATGGATAAATCGAAATTTTCCAGGATAAAAGGACTCGTATTCTTTGACGGTGATGAGTTGGTCATAACCGAATCACGCGATTTGATAGAAGACATTGATCAAATTCCTTTCCCATATAGAAAGGGTTTGGAAAAAGGAACATATCTTCAAATGATGACTTCTCGTGGCTGCCCTTTCAGTTGCACTTATTGCTCCTCCTCCAAATTCTGGAAAGGTAGAATAAGATTCCATTCCGCTGAATATGTGGTTAATCAAATGTTAAGCCTCATCAAGGAGCACGGGGCTGTGCACATCACTATGTGGGACGATCTCTTTGCAATAAACAAGAAGAGGCTGATGAAGATAGTAAAACTGATGAAGGAGCACAAGGACGAATTCAAAAATGTGACGTTTGGTGTAACCGTGAGGCCTCCACTGGTAGATGAGGAGATGTGTAAGCTTCTGAAAGAGATGAATGTAATAGCAGTCAGCTTAGGCATTGAGTCAGGCTCTGATAGAATGCTTAAGAAATTCAACAGGAAGGTGACAAGTCAAGAGAATCAGGATGCAATCAATTTGTTAAAGAAGTACTTCGTTGTGAAGGGAGGGTTCATTCTCGGCGCCCCGGAAGAAACACTTGAGGATCTGAAAAAAACCTATGACTTTATTATCAATACAGATCTTGATGGCGGAGGTGTCGGAATGGCTGTTCCCTATCCAAATACTCCATGGTGGGATTATGCCCTTGAAAGACGTTTGGTGAACAACAGTATGGACTTCTCGAAATTGCGGTTGGTAACTGACTTGACTAAGGTGGATGAATCGAATGTTCTGCTTCTCGCTGAAGATATCCCAAAGAAAGAGCTCTTGGAGTTGGGGATGAAGATGCAGAGGCATTTATCAATACTAAACGTAAAGGCTATGTTTGGAAGAAAGGCGTTTTCAAGCAGAAATATATTGACAGCTCTGAGGCATCCGAGGATCTTTCTACCATTTGCGTCATTTTGGGTACGTAAGGCACTAAATACTCAGATAAGATCTAAATAAGATCATCAAGTATAGAAAGCGAGATAAAATTGGATTATCTAAAATTAGGAAGGTCAGGCTCGACTGTCTCTCTTATTGGACAAGGCTGTTCTACACTCGGGTTCCATGAGAAAGAGGAGATTGAAGCAATTTGTATGGGTCTAGATCTAGGTATGAGCCTCATTGACACAGCAGAAGTTTATTCAGATGGCTTATCCGAAAAGGTTATAGGAAAAGCGATAAAAGAAAGACGCACCGAAGCTTTTATCTCAACAAAAGTTGCATCTACGAACTTATCTTTTGGTAGGTTACTGAAGTCTGCGAAGAGAAGTCTAGATAGACTTGGAATTGATACAATAGATCTCTACCAGATTCACTTTCCTAATCCAAGTGTTCCCATCAAAGATACAATGCGAGCTATGGAAAAGTTGGCCAAAGAAGGATGTATCCGGCATATTGGCGTCAGCAATTTCTCAATTGCTGAACTTAAAGAAGCTCAGGCCGCAATGTCAAGAGAAGAAATTGCATCAATTCAAGTCCCGTATAATTTACTTCAAAGAAACATTGAAATCAACATTTTACCATACTGCCAAAAAGAGTGCATTACAGTTATTGCTGCTAGTCCTTTGGCTGCTGGAAATTTAGTCTTGAATCGAAATTTAATGGATGTGGCAACCCGTTATGAAAAATCGGTTGCTCAGGTAGCTCTAAATTGGTTGATCTCTAAACAAGGCGTTGTCGTTATCCCTAGAGCGAAAAGTTTAGAGCATGTAAGAGAAAACGCGGCAGCATGTGGTTGGAGATTGTCTTCTATTGACGTAGAGACTCTCGATTTCGCGTTTAAAGAATACATCCAAGCAAGTCAACCTCCCGTTAAAGGCATTAAAAATTCTACGATGAGATTTGTTAAGCGATATTCGCCTCGAACCTTGCGTCTGCTTCTTCGAAAAATGCTGGAGAGCGCTCGGTGAGGATTATTTATTCATACGGTTCTGTGATGTGAGAGGTTGAAAAGTTGGTACTGAAGAATGCCGTATTTGAAGCTGTTCGCAATAGTCCATTGGTTAAAAAGCTTTTTTATAAATCATTAATGACTCCCATATTTACTAAAAATCCTATATACTCTAATTTATATTATCTTAATGTCAGGCAGAAAGCTGATGCGTTGGAAAGGAAACCGCCATTTTGTGTTCAGATCGAAAATTCAAGTTGTTGTAACATGTCCTGCATCTTTTGTGCTCATGAATCTATGGCGAGAAAGCAAAGTTGCATGGATGCATCGTTATATAGACATATCATCGATCAATGTGCTGAATTAGAGGTGTTTCAGGTTCATCTCGGAGGATATGGAGAGCCGTTAATGGACAAAGAGTACGTGTCGAAGGTTAGATATGTAAAGTCAAAAGGAATTAAGCGTGTTTTTTCCGTTACTAATGGCGTGCTTTTAAAGGAAGAGATTTCGAGAAACATTATAGAAGCTGGTCTTGACTATTTAGGTATAAGCATTGATGCAGCAACCAATCAGACTTATGGGCGAATACACCGAATAATTGGTTCAGGGAGACCTCTTTATTTATACGATCAAGTCCATGAAAACGTTGAGACTTTAGTTCGACTTAAGAAAGAAATGGGTTCACAGACACCATTAATCCAGGTCAGATTCAAGGATTTCGAAGCAAACAGAGGTGAAATGCCTGTGTTCATTAAAAAATACTCCAAGTTAGTTGATCAAATAAACATTTATCAAAATGTAACAAAATGGCCAGGAAGTGACATTAACAATAACTTGCCTAGACGCATCTCCTTACTATATTTCCCATGCTACAACCTTTGGTCCTCTATGAATGTTTGCTCAAATGGTAAAGTATCTCTCTGTGTCCAAGATTATGATTGCCGTATCGAGGTAGGAGATCTCAAAGAGCAATCATTAATGGATATCTGGTCTGGTACACGAATGCAAGAGGTAAGAAAACTGCATCTCAAGAAGAGGTTTGATGAAGTGTTAGTCTGCAGGGATTGCGATATTAACTCTCATCTTGTCAACCCTTGGTGGCTAACTTCCGACTAAGTACTGTGTTCGTACGCATGTATGCATGTGTGCGATCCCATATCGCGCGTATGTGTGCATCTCCGGCTGAGTCTATCCCATATGTATTTGTCATTCTTTTCATAACGACGATGGTTTCCAACAAGTCGTTCATGGGATCGGGATACTTGAATATAGGGGACATCGCGTTTTCGTTCCTGCCCAGAAAAGCGATGTTTGATACTTTATACGTGTGGAATTATGCCAGCAATTTCGGTGGTCAAGGCACGGCTATTTCTCTTTTACCGTACAACACCTTCGTATTTCTGCTGGCTTCTTTGCAAATTCCACTGGTTGTTGTCACTCGATTGGTATTCGTGATCCCCTTGCTTCTTGTGGGCTTCTCAATCGTGTTTCTTGGTAAGGCGCTGTTTGACAGTCGGTTCTCGTCAATTGCGTGCGCTGCTTCATCTGTGTTCTTGCTTGTATCCCCGGCGCTTTCCTTTTTGACAGATCCTAAGTTCATGTTCGCATTTGGAGGTATGATACTATCTCTTGGCTTTCTCATAAGAGGGCTTCGCTACGGGCATCATCGGAAATACGCCTTTCTGACCGCTCTTTCCAGCGTCCTAATGTCGATACAACCACATGTCCTCGCGTTATCCGCAATTTTAATTGTTATTTTTTTGCTTGTCTACTTTCTTCTTTGCTGTAGACGGCTCGAGAAGATACCTTTCGTTGTCGGGGCAATTTCATTGTCAATTCTATTCAATCTCTACTGGATCATACCCGAGGGTTTGGTTTATCTCACAAATCCAAGTGTGATCCAAACAATTTACGCGGAATCATCTCCGCGACCATATGGCCTTCCTTACACTTCCTTATTCTGGCGGCTTAGACTTCTCTTCTTTTCTAACGCGTTGACAGAGTTACCTGCTATAATTGTGGTTGATTTTGCTATCATTGCGTTCGGTCTTTCGTATTTAGTTTTGGAGTTACTTAGGCGAAGGTTGCCGAAGATTGAATCCATTCCCCTTTTCATTTCATTCCTTGTTTTTCTAACTCTATATCAAGGTGTGTCGTCTCCTTTGTACATGTTTCTTTGGGATAACTTTTCTCCGTTTCAGGTGCTTAGGAATGCTTCTTACTTCGTGTTGCCAATATGCTTGGTTTTCTCGGTTCTAGTTGGCTTCTGTTTAGAAACGCTATTACAGTTAATTGATGAGTGGAGAACAAGATTGCCCTGCGTGTTGGGACATACACGAAAAACGGCAAGAATAATTCGAGTATCTCTTATTTTGACGCTGTTCGTCTCCATGATCGTTGCATACGGTATCCCTGGTCCCCTCTTGTATAGAGGCCCCATAGATACATCTCTGGAACACAGGAGCGATATGAACATTCCACCTGAGTATTTTAGTTTGCCCTCTCTGCTTGGCGATTCCTCCGACTCGCAGTTTCGATTATTGGTGCTTCCTTGGCAGAGCGGCGTAAACATCAACTTTACATGGTTCCCAAACTTTTTAACTCCAGATATAACCGCGTCGTTCTCTCCGATTCCAACAATAATTGGAGGAATGTTCCCGGGTGCCCCACCCAAAGTGCAAGAGCTTCTTGATGCGCTGGATGTTGATGCAGATATAGCAGCCGAAAGGATGGGGCGTGTGAGTATCAAATATGTGTTGCTGCATCATGATGAAAACGGTGTTGAGCAAGTTGAGGAGAAATTAGGGAGGAATCTTGACTCAAGTACTTATTTCTCTCGGATAGCCAGATACGACAGTTTTTCTCTCTACAGGTTAGATGACAGATACTTATTGCCTAAGATATACACAATAGAGTACCCAACAGGGCTCTTAAGCCCTAAAGTTTTGAGTTTTGGAGACGGTTATTTTCTCTCAGCGAATCTTTCTTCTCTTGCTTTGGTTCCTCCCTTCTCTATTAGTCTATGGATAAATGAGGTTGCGGGAACAGAGGGAACGGCTATTCTTTGTAGCTCATCGATCCAATACCAGGATATTGCTTGCACCCATTATAGGGGACCTGCATTCCAATTCTTCACCGATAACGCTGGACAGCCTGGATTTTCGCAATTTTTTGTTGCCTCTCCTACTGGAGCTTGGTACGTAAACAAGTACTTGACATTAGGATCTTTTCATCATTTGGTCGGTGTGGTCTCTAACTCTTCAATCGCTTATTATGTTGACGGACTGTTGGCTGGCAACGCCAGCACACTTCCATACTTTTCACCTCCAAAGTACGAAGATAGTCCGGCAGTGTATCTAGGGGCGTGTCCATTATTGCCTTATCAGGGAGTTTTTAATGGTTTTATTCATAATGTTCAATTCTACAAGTCAGCGCTGTCTCCCTCTCAGGTCTATGTGCTCTTTCAAAGAAACATCATAGGAAGCCCAATTGAAGAAGCAAATCCCCTTTTGCATTGGCCTCTGAACTCCACACCTGAAGAAATGAATAGTAATTCGTTACGTGGAGGAAAATGGTTTGGAACAGTGAAGGTCTGTGACTTGACAGATTACATCACAGAGAGTATACGCGGATTAAATTTTTGGTCTTATGCATCTGACTTGAAGCCAGTAGCTTACGATGCTTTGTCTCCGGTTTCCTTCTCAGGTACCTTGAATTCTGGTAATCAAATTCTAATCTTCAACGAGCAGTTTGATGATCTTTGGGAGCTAAGAGTTGGCACTAAGATAATCGAAGACCACTGGATTGCTGATGGATTTGCAAACGCATGGTCATTCTCGAGTGAAACAAATGATACTTTTGCGATCCGCCTAGTTCATTACGACACTACCCTATTCTCACTCTTTGTTTCAATCGGGTCAATCGGTCTGACACCTATTTTGTTATGGGTTCTTCCATCATTTCTACCACATATATCAAAGAACCCTTTACTAAGCAAATGGGTAGGAACAGATAAGACAAAATTTCTATTTTATTCTATCAGAAATAGAGTGAACACTAAAGAAATACTCGTTGCTCTTACCATAACCATCGCTTCCGTCCTAGTCTATGGCAATCTGATGTTTAGACCTAACACCTTTCTGATATGGAGTGATACCCCTTTCGAATTCTTTGCCGATGAAGTTTCTCCAAAAATTGTTTATAGTTGGGATTTCGAAAATTTCGGATCTCCTTATGTCTACCGTGGGCACATCATCTATCTTGGTCTAGAGTGGTTTCTACTAAGGCTTATCCCTTCATGGGTAGTCAACCATATTCTCTGTCTATTATCTCCTCTTATCAGAGGATTTTCAATGTTTTACTTACTTTCAACTGTCATAGAGAAGAACGATTCGGTTTCCATCTTCTGCAAACTTCTCCCTTCAATATTCTTTGCAGCAGTCCCGCTCGATGTATACGTTTTTCCGGGCAACGGTCTAGCGCTCGCTTTTATGCCTCTAGTTATGGCTTTTTTCATAAGAGGTACTCTTGCAGATCACAAGACAATTTATGTTTGGCTGGGCGCACTGAGTTCTGTCGTTTTGTTTTCACATCCGGTTCTCTTCTTCTTCACGTTCACAATGCTCTTCATCTACTTAGTAATTTTGATTGTAGAATCGCGCAAACGCGTGGCTCTATTATCCTATTCCCTAAAGTTTCTAGCTTTGATGGTGTTATTCAACATGATAACTCTGGTTCCATTGCTAATGTCACGTGAAAGCTTGACTAGTTATCTTGCGCTGGTAGGCAGTATGTTGAGCGAGGCAAATCTGGCATCGGCGGCGCATGCCACCAAGCTGATTTGGGTTTCCAGAATGACAGTGGAGAGCCAAGCGTCTGCCCCGTACTTCTCGTCGCCCGTGGTGGTTTTGCTTTGTTTCTTTATGGTAGCCTACTGCCATACCTCCGTGTTTCTTATGAGTTCAAGAGAGCATAGAGTGCGAGTGTTCACCAGATGGCTGATTATATCGGTGCTGTGCGTAACTCTCTTCGCAACAGGAGTAGCGTATCCCATTTCAGGCTCTATTTACTTGTTTTTATATAGGGCGATTCCCGGTCTTTTATACAATGTCACGTATCTGCTTTACCCACTCTCTGTACTCTACGCTTGCATGTTCGGCTTGACCACCTATTTAATTGTGAAGCACATCACGTCTTTCAGTCGAAAGCATCGTCGCATTGAAGTGTTGTTCAGGAAGCCTATAGCGGTATTCTTAGTTGGCATTGCGTTTGTCTCCGTATTTGCATATGTGGTTCCAGTCCATTCTGGGTTCGGCTTCAGAGGCTTCAATACGACTAAGATACCAGAAGATTACTATCGCCTGCGTGACTTGCTCAAAACCGAAGACGCAAATGACTATCGGTTGTTTGTATACCCACCGGTTGACCACTTCGTTCGCCCTACTTGGTCTGACCAATCAAGTAGCTCTGACTTTATAGCTCCCCCTATAATAGACATCGTTGACAAATTTTCGCCAGTTCCCGCGATCGTATGGCGAGTAGGACTACATGAACTTGTAAGAGATAAGCGAGGTCCAGGTGAACTCGTGCAACGAGCTGTGCTAGATTTAGATAGAGCAGACACACACGATGCAGTGAGAATACTTGGTATTCTAAGTGTAAGGTACATCTTTGTTCATAAAGACATACCAAGCATAAACTACCTAAGTGCTGCAGAGACATTGTCTTCCAGCTCGGATATCACCTTGGTGAAAGATTCCGAGAACTACATGTTATTTGAGATTGACAAAGCCCTTGTAGTGCCAACGGTATACGCTGTCCCTGCCTCTGACATTAACGCGAGTGGTTTTGTGTTGAATCCAACGACTCTGATAAGGGGGCACGCCACCAGTTCAGGAGAGTACAGCATTCCTATCCCAGAAGGGAAGGAAGTTGTCGTGGTATTAAACCAAGCCTATTCATCTGATTGGATATTATCAGGGCATCAACTGCAATCTACGCGAATGTTGGTAAACGGTTTTGCAAACGGCTGGTATGTTGAGAGCACAGTAGAAACTGTAGGACATGTAACATTGATATCGAACGTTTGGTCCTCGTTAGGCGTAACTCTCTCGATAGTCAGCATAATCGCTTTCACAATACTTGTAACGAGGCATAGCATTGGCAAAGCTATGCGCACAATGTTCAGTCTCGTGAAGGCACATATCAAGGCTACTCATGCACGAGAGGGAGAAATGTAAAAATTGCGTAACTATGTGGAAAAGGACTATGATGATTTAGAGGCATCAGAGTTCATGGGGTTACCAGAGGAAGATCTCTCGTTCAACCCATGGCCACACTCTCCTCATGTGAAGATAGTTGACCTGATAGAAGCTGGCAAAGTATGCTTAGATGTTGGATGTGCATCGGGCTATATTGCTAGGGAATTAAAGCGAAAGAAATGTAAGGTATATGGTGTCGAGATCAATCCAGAATTAGTGCGAAAGGCACAGAAGTACTGCGTTGAGGTACTAAATGTAGATGTTGAAAGAGTAAGACTCCCTTTCAAGCCGAATCAGTTCGATGTAATAATACTGTCTGATATCCTAGAACACCTAGTTCGCCCAGACTTGGTCCTTTCCCGTCTTAGACGATACATAAAACCCGGTGGTTATGTAATCGCTTCAATACCTAATATAGCAAGGATAGAGGTAAGGTTGAATCTGCTTTTTGGTTCTCTTGAATATCAGAAGTCAGGGATTCTAAGTAAATCTCATCTTCGTTTCTTTACATTAAAGAGTGCAAAAAATTTATTCAAAATCGCTGGTTACCAGATAGAAAGAATAGATTATACTGGGTTGGGCTCCATAATTAGAGTCTTCCCTGCTCTGTTCGCTTTTCAATTCATCATAATAGCACGCCCCTATTCACGACAGCGTCCGCCCACCATTGCACAAGAAATGCACACACATTCTAATGAATCCGAATAAATGTCGATAGATATGCAGGGCCTGAAAAGTGAAGTTGAGGATTACTGGTCCCGCTACCCCCCGGGTATCGACTCTCCGGGCAAAGACATTCCATTTGGTTCGAGACCTTTTTACGAAGCCATCGATAAGAAGAGATATTATCTTGAACCATATGTTCCTCAACTGATAAGTTCACTTGAATGTACTGGACAGTACTTGTTAGAAGTAGGTTGTGGCCTCGGCACAGATTTACGGCAGTTTGCGAGGCTAGGAGCCATGGTTTTGGCGATCGACCTCTCCAAGAGTAATGCCCTCATTTCGAAACGTGGCCTTGAAGTCTACGGTCTAGAGGGTGAAGTCCTCGTTGCCGATGCAGAAAACCTGCCATTTAGAGATTCATCGTTTAATCTCGTTTACTCTTTCGGAGTATTGCATCACACCCCTGATACACAAATGGCAGTTAATGAAATCTACAGAACGCTAAAGCATGGAGGACGCACATTAACCATGCTCTACCACAAAGGCCTCGCATACTACTGGATCATCTTACGGCATGGCTTTCTTTCGCTTGAACTCTTGCGATTACCGATGGAAAAACTCATAAGCAAGAGGTACGATCACACGCCTTTATCTAAGATGTATACAAAGAGACAGGCAAAACGACTGTTCAAGTATTTTTCCCAAGTTAATCTCAAATGCTTAAACTTCGGCGCTATTCAAGAACACCCTCAATTAAAAAAACTATGGAAGCTTTATAAAACATTTCCAATTCTAGAAAGAATGCTCGGCTCGTTTTTGATAATTTCAGCTGAAAAGAGTTGTGGACATGAATCTGTCAATACAATGGACTAGGACGGGGTAAACTGTGAGGATACTGTTGGTGTCTCCGATAAAGGAAACACATGGTGGACTTGGAGAAGCTCCGCCGCTGGGACTCGGATACCTAGCCACTGCCTTGAGAAAAGAAGGACAGGATGTTGCCATACTGGACTGCGTCAAAGAGAGGTTTACATTTGAGATGTTTAAGAACTACATCTCTCGAAATAACTTTGAATTGATAGGCATCACTGTATATTCTGCAGCGTTGAAACAAGTCAAACGAAGCTTGGAGATAATCAAGAAGGTAAAGCCTGAGACCATCACAATTGTTGGAGGTCCACACCCATCCGCTGCTCCCAAACATACGTTATCATTTCTGAAAGAGGCTGATTTTGCCTTTCGAGGTGAGGGAGAGATTGGCTTCCCTCTATTTGTAAAATACTTGGAAAACGGGCAAAAGAGCAGATTCAAGGATGTCCCGGGACTTGTTTGGCGAGAAGGAGAAGGAATAGTGTGCAATGAACCCATTTTTCATCAAAACATAGACGACTTTGATTTTCCTGCATGGGATCTCATACGCCCAGATGAATATGGGCAACCTGGATCAATTGTACCGAAAGGGTGGGCGTATATCATTACAAGTAGAGGATGTCCTTATCAGTGCACTTTTTGTTCAGCTCATATAATTGCTGGCCGTAAAATGAGGTATCGTTCAATAGATAACGTCATCCAAGAAATCAAAGATCTCTATTCAAGACATGGAATAAGGAAATTCAGCATTTTGGATGAGAACTTCACTTTAAACAGACGTCGAGCAGAGGAGTTCTGTGAAAGAATCTTGGATGAAGATGTCAAGTTTGAATTTATGTTACCTAATGGAGTTCGCTTAGACACGCTTACAGAAGGTTTGTTGAATCTTATGAAGCGAGCAGGTTTTTTGAAGAGAATAGCCGTGGGAATTGAATCAGGGTCTGAAAGAATCTTAAGGATGATAAGGAAAAACCTAACAAAAGAAGGGGTTAAAGAAAAAATAGAGTTGATGAACAGAATGGGATTTCAACCCATCGGGTATTTCATCTTAGGTTTCCCTACGGAAACGAGAGAAGAGATGCAAGAGACGATCGACTTCGCAATGTCCTTGAAGCTATATAGGGCAGCTTTTACTCCTCTAATCCCATTGCCTGGAACAGAGATATTTGATACACTTGTTAGGAGCAAGGAGTTGTCCGCAGACTTTGATTTTAGCAAATTATCAACGGACAAAGTTAACTACGCACCTAAGGGCATATCTGAAGAAGAACTTGACATAATCCGAAGAAAGGCTGTACTAAGATTCCATTTGAGACCCAGGGTCATACTGAATTTTATGCAGGACTATAGTTCCTTCATGTTCGCAACAAAGAAATTTGTTAACCTGTTTATTAAGCCCGTCTCTTTTCGCACATGATCTATGGAGCGCCTTGACAGATCCTTAGAGGCAATCATGGGTTCCAACCTTGAAAACGCTGATGTTCTTGTTCTAGGCCAAATGATGACGAGCCGTACTGAAACTATCGAGGATTACCTTAAAGATAGGTGCCACAAACTAGCTAAAATAGGGTTGGCGGGCATACATCAGCACTTGTGGGGGCAGTGTGTTCTTTATAAAAAAGGCAAAATCGTAAGCGTTTCAGCTCTTCCTAGTTTGTACGGGAAGTTGCCTGGGCACGGACCATACGTTTTCCTACACTATATCCTCAATTCCTTTTTGGTCATCCTCTTCAGTTTGCGTCTTCGAATGCGGTTCCATTTTGCTATCGGTATATCCAGCTTTAACGCGTTCTTGTGCATCTTGCTGAAGCGATTGAGGTTAGTGGACCATGTTATCTATTATAGCATAGATTATCCGTTTCAAACTTGTATGACTAGTGTCCTATTCAGATGGCTCGACGGCTTTGCCAAAGCTTCAGATGCCGTTTGGGACCTTTCCCCAGCAATCTCAAGAGCCAGGGATATCAACATGAAATCTAATCACAAAGCTTCCACGAATATTACTGCCCCATTAACATACGGTTCTAAACTGTTGACCATCCGACCTCTCAATGAGATCGAAAGGTGGACCATAGTATTTGTTGGAACGCTGAACGAGCTTCAGGGTCTTCAACTGTTGATTGAAGCCATGCCTGAAATCCTTAGGCACTTACCCAATGTACTAGTTAGAATAATTGGGGATGGTCCGTACGCAGGTGAGCTGAAAAGAATGGTAAAAGAGGCAGGTTTAGATAAGCACTTCGTTTTCTACGGCTTTGTTGAGAAGGACTCAGATGTGATAAAAATCATCTCAAGATGCGCCATTGGTGTAGCACTATACGTTCCGACCCCTGAAAACAACGCCATCGCTGCTGATCCGGGCAAAACTAAACTTTATGCTTTTTGCGGTCTCCCAGTCGTCACCACAAAAATATCTAGCGGGCTTCTTATCGACAGCAAGGGTGCTGGCATAGCGATAGACTATGACCCCCATGAATGTGCAAAAGCCGTGATAAAGTTGTTACAGGATGGCCAAATACTTGAAAGGTATCGTTACAGCGCTCACCTATTTGCGCAATCTTATACATCAGAGCGAGTTTTTCGAGACGTATTTAAAGAAACTTTAGGGAGTCTTGCAATAGCCTGAGACTTAGAATCCGCAAGACTGCCGATGCATGCATACATGGATATGACCAAAGATTAATCTCCTTTATTCTACCACGTTGGCGTCCAATGCTTTTGTTTGGGGTCGCGGCGATAGTCTATGTAATCATTGCCCCCCTTTGGGTAGATCCTGACGGAGCGTATTGGGTGTATCTAGCTCAAGTGGGCGCCACGAATCCCTTTAAGGTTTATACAGAATGGTCTGTTTCTCCAGCTCCGCCAGCTTCGTTCGAGTATAACTTTCCACCCCTATTCTCTTGGTTGATTTTAGGCTGCCATCAACTGTTTAACTTGCTGAGTCTAACTGGACCGATAATCACACCGGTCTCAATTGCGCTCTTCAAGTTGATAGTGTTAACCCCCTTCGCCTTTGGCACCGGGATACTGATCTATAAGCTTGCTGGCATAAAGGCTGCGTTACTTTGGTTGTTTAATCCAATAGTAGTCTGGGCAGTACCTGTCTCTGGTCTGTGTTCAGATTTACTCGTTGCGTTCTTCTTTGCTTTGGCAGCATATTTTCTCGTAAGTCGCCGCCTCATACATGCCTCAGTAGCTTTGTCGTTCGCTCTCTTATCAAAACAGTTTGTTGTCTTTGTTCTTCCCTTCTTCTTTTTTTCTTTGTTTCGACTGGATTGGAAGAGGATGGTTAAATGTTTAGTCGCGTTTTTAGTGCCTCAAATGTTGAATATACCATATATTCTGCTGGATGAGAAATTTTTGGGTCAATCTTCCAGTCGGGGTTTAGAGGCTTTTCTTCCCCATCACTTAGGGTTGGTATTTGGAGGTACGGTTATAGAGCATGCGATTTCGTTAAATGTATTCATGTTTGTAATCTATGTGTTCTTAGTCTTGACCAGAAGACCAAGTTTCTCGCTTAACAACTTCATGTCTTGGCCCCTAATGTTCTTGCTTATATGGGCTGGCTTTAATCCGATGTGGGTTTGGAAGTGGGTGCTTATGTTGCTACCATTGCTTTTGTTGTTTGCGATGAAGACTTCAAAGAAGTGGTTATATCTTGCCTATAGTTTTGTGCACGTTTCTTTCCACATTATCTGGAACGCGGGTTACTTTGATGCGGAGATACCTGGTACTACCTTGTTTTTTGGATATCGAATTCATAACTGGCCCATAAACCCGGTGTTTCTCTTCGATATACTTGGCAAAGACACATGGATACTTTTGATTAAATCTGCATTTGCTGCACTTAACGTGATATTTCTCTACTATGTCATAAAGTATTGTCTTAAAATACAATTTTTTATCCCGCTCTCAAGAAGCAATAAAAGTGAAAACAATGGAAGTTAAGAAAAGAACCCTTCGCAGTTTCGGTTATGAGTGGAGGAAGTTTTCAGAGGCACATGAAGAGTACAAGAGAGAGTTGTTGCACGTCCTTCGTCCAGTTAAGCCTTCTTTCTTCAAAAACAAACTCGTGCTGGATGCAGGATGCGGAGCTGGCAGGCTCACCTATTACATGGCTAAAACTGGGTGTGAACTTGTAGGAATTGACCTCAGTAAAGCCGTTTACTCAGCCCATGAAAACATGAAGGGATTTTCAAACGTCCATATCATGCAAGCGGATATCTATAACCTACCACTCCGACCCTGTTTTGATTTCGTATACTCGATCGGGGTAATACATCATCTGCCAAAACCAGAACTGGGTATAAAAAGACTATCCGCACTCCTCAAACCTAACTCTACTCTTTTTGTCTGGGTTTACGGTAGGGAAGATAATTTTTTTGCGGTTGTGGTTCTGGACAGAATAAGAAAGGTGACGACAAAGCTTCCGCTAGGCTTGTTATACCAATTGTGTTATTTTCCAGCAGCCATACTTCACGTTCTAAACCTACTGTTCCAAATGTTAAGCAAAACACCGTTAACAAAGGCACTTGCAGATCGTCTGCCCTATAGCCAGTATTCTCATGTTCGTTTCAGGAAAAAACATCTAACAGTCTTTGATCATCTTTCTGTGCCGGTCGCTAGGTTTTTCACAAAAGAAGAAGTTGTTAAGATGTTTAACGACGCTGGTTTGGAGATCCAGTCGATCTCAAGAATATCCAGAAAAGAGCTACAGCAAAACAGTTGGAGAGTGCTTGGAATTCCCAACGTTCCAAAAGGTTGATCGATCATGGTGACTGTTGTCAGTCTGGCGCGTGCAAAGAGTTGTGACGACAGCGAAGAGATAAGAAACACGGTTCATCACGCAGTCGATATGGTCGACTTTAAGCCACGCGGTTCATTGGACACTGTCTTGATAAAGCCCAACCTCTGTTACTATTGGGATTACACAACAGGAGAAACAACAGACCCTAGAGTCGTTTCAGCGTTGATAGATTATGTCCGTGAGAGATACGACAAAAACGCTAAAATCAAAATCATAGAATCTGACGCCTCAGCCATGAGGACGAGACATGCGTTCACGACGCTAGGATATAGAAAACTGGCAGCTACAAAGTCTGTTGAACTTGTAAACCTCAGCAAAGGCGAAATATCTGAGAGAGAGGTTCGAGTAGGGAAACTTAGATTCAAACTGGCCATACCCAGACTGTTAGAAAATCCAGACCTCTTTATCAACGCTCCAAAACTGAAAGTAGGACCCTATGCATCCGGTAAGCACCCTGCAATCACGTGCGCCATGAAGAATCTATTTGGTTGCATTGCAACTCCAAGGAAAGTGAAGTATCATCCTCTCCTCAACGAAGTAATTGTTGGAGTGAACAAGTTAATTGCTCCCCATTTGACTCTTATAGACGGTATCATTGCATTAAGTAAACATCCAATCAATCTTGGTTTAATCGTCGCAAGTGAAAGTGTGATTGCCGCAGATTTCGTAGCTGCACAAATAATGGGATACAACCCCTATAACATAAAGCATCTGAGTTTGGCAATCAAAGAAAAAGAAGAGTGGAGTAGACTTGTTGGAAACATTAAGGTCGTAGGCGAAGACATAGATACCTTTCAAAGCCTCTTCCCCAAAAGAAATAACTTTCTTTTTGCTGCATCGTGGGGATTGCAACTTTCATTACTGAATTTTTACCTGAAACTTAGTGGAGATAACGTACCCCCAATCATGTAGAGGCGTAGGAGGTAATAAATCAATGATCAAAGTTGCTGCCATTGGCCTGGGGAAAATGGGCTTATTTCATCTTAAAAATTCTCGTTTCATCGACGGAGTAAAAGTTATAGCCGCCGCTGACAAGTCAAAAAGAGCTCTTAATGAAGCTAGGCATCTAGGTATAAAGAAACTCTTTTTCGACTACAAAGAACTACTTAATCATGCAAACGATATTGATGCAGCAATCATAGCTTTGCCTAACTTTCTACACGCCGAATCGATCTGCGCCGTTGCTGAAAAGGGTGTAGACATATTTGTTGAAAAACCTTTGGCAAGAACAACAAAGGAGTGCGAAGAGATTATGAAAGCTGTTCAAAAACATGGCGTAAAGTTGATGTGTGGTCATAACTACCGCTTTTTCGATTCTGTGGAAAAAACTAAAGAGATCATAGAGGAAGGAAGGGTTGGGGATGTAGAGGTTGCAACTTTGGAGCTTGTTATAGATGGTTTCGCACCATTTTTTGAGCCAAAACCAATAGTCGACTGGTATTTCGACAAGGAAAAAAAGGGTATGGGCTGCTTAGATTCGGGTTTTCATCTTTTGGATCTTTTTAGATGGTTTTTTGGCGATGCAAGAGTGTCTTATGCCTATCTTGGCTACAGGTTTAACCTTCCTTTAGAAGATAGCGCCTTGGTTATTCTTCACTCTATAAAAAAGCCCACAAGGGGCATTGTAAACGTTGGCTGGTTCTCTAGGATGATCTTTCCCGAATTTAACTTTCGCGTAAACGTCCATGGAACCGCGGGTTTTGTCTCCACAGACCATTTCGCGCCAAGCAATATGTATTTCCACGTGGTTAAGGAGGCGACAAAAAACATTCTACGCAGAGTTCTAGGAAGAAAAATACATCCTCTAACTTATACATACTACTACTCCTCTTACGTAAAAGAGCTGGATCACTTCTTCAGTTGCATGAAAAATGACAGCAACCCCATGGTTCAGGCAAAAGACGGCTTAGAAGTGGTTAAAATGATAGAAGAAATATACGAAATTTGTGAAAAAACAGAAGGCGAGGCACCATTAATAACGACAACAGCAAAAGCCTCGATTTGAGTTATTGATGGGAATTCGTTTTTGAAAGTAGTTGCAATTATCCCAGCATACAACGAGGAAGACACAATCTCCGAAGTTATACAGGAAACACGAGGATATGTAGATGAAGTAATAGTCATCGACGACGGATCTACTGACAAAACAAAGAGGTTGGCGGAAGATAGTGGTGCACTTGTGTTTTCTCAACCCGTTAACAGAGGCTATGGTGAAGCCACAAGGCTGGGTCATCGAATTGCCTTGAAACATGGAGCGGACATCGTAGTTCAGTTGGACGCTGATGGGCAATACGTGCCATCTGAGATACCTAGACTTCTCGAACCCATAATCCAAAATGAGGCAGACGTGGTCTTTGGATCAAGATTCGATGGAGAAATAAAGTACACCATGCCTCTGGTTAAGAGATGGGGGAACAAAACCTTTTCATTCCTGCTTCGATTCCTAACTCATCTGCCGCTCACCGATGGACAAACCGGGTTCAGAGCATTTAGGGCTCAGGCCCTACAGTCCGTATGGACTGAGGGCTCATACACCATTAGTCAAGAAATGGTGCTAAGGATTGCAAAGCAAAGATGGCGGTTTAAAGAGATTCCCATTACGTTCCGAAAAAGAGGTTCTGGAAAATCGAGGCTGATCAAACACCCTCTTCAATATCTGAAGAATGCTGTCCTAATATTTGTAAAGATCGAACGAGATTTTCACCCCCTTGCTTTTTTTGGGGGATTAGGCGCGTGTTTGTCTGCTGCAGGCGCAATTCTCGGGCTCTACCTTCTGTATTTGTTCGCAATTGCTGGAAAGGTCTCGGTTATGGAGCATCAGCTTACTCTAGTTCTTTCAATCTTTCTTTTTGCAAGTGGCATGCAAATGCTTTTCTTCGGACTCCTCGCTGACATGATTTTGAGCGTGAAGGAAAGACTACACTATGTTGCAAACGCATTCGACAGGTTAGAGAGCGAGTCCAAACAAGTAGAATGAAAAAGACCATAGCGCCACATCGACTTGTAAACATGTATGCCTTATCTGAAGCGAATGGTTCTCTCCCGATGAGACATCGTACAGTGATGGTTACAGGCGGCGGCGGTTTCATCGGGTTCAACCTAACCTACGAGTTAATCAAAAGAAACTGCACAGTGATCGCCATAGATAACTTCGATCCTTACTATCCTGAAGGGATAAAGAGAAAAAACATTAGAAACCTCATTGATAAACTTGGGTATAAATTCGTTGAATGTGACATCAGAGATGGAAAGAATCTAACTCAAATCCTAAAAAGTGACGGTGTAGAAGCTGTTTTTCATCTCTCTGCAAGGCCAGGAATAAGGTCATCCATTCAAGACCCCACTCTTTATAACGACCTAAATGTCAATGGAACTCTGTCTCTTCTGGAAGCGTGTCTTCATTCTGACGTAGAGAAGATAGTGTACGCATCTTCCTCTTCTGTTTATGGTATTCCTGAATATCTGCCCATAGATGAAAAACACCCTACTAATCCCATATCTCCATATGGAGTGTCAAAGCTGGCTGCTGAAAAGTATTGTTCCTGTTTTCAAGAAATGTATGGACTTGAGTGTGTGATTCTAAGGTACTTTACTGTATATGGACCCGGGCAGAGACCAGACGAGGCAATCCACAAGTTTGCAAAGCTAGTTACTAATCGAAAACCAATTACAATATATGGAGATGGTGGCCAAACAAGAGACTTCACGTATGTTTCAGATGTAGTTGCTGGCACCATACTTGCAATGCAAAGAGGGGGTTCAGGAATCTATAACCTTGGATCAGGCGAAAGAATATCGGTTAACGAGTTGATCATATTATTAGAACAAGCAATTGGCAGGAAAATAACTAAGATTTACATTGAAAAACAAATGGGAGATGTTGATCAAACATGGGCAGACATTCAGAAGGCAGAACGAGAATTGGGTTATAGACCACGTGTTAAGATAGCTGAAGGGATCAAGATGTTTTATGACTGGTACACAAATTCTTGTCTCGATTCAAATGATTGCTAAGTACGTTTTCTATGGGTCTCTAGAGAAAGCTTAAGCGCTCCGCTAATCGGTGGTAAAAATAAGCGGAATTTGTGGTATGCTCGGTCTGGACGACAAATCATTACTTTTCAAAATGATGCAATCGCTAGAACACCGTGGACCAGATGACAGAGGGTTTTTCAATGACGCAAATATTGGGCTGGGGTTCAGAGGCGTAAAGATTGTCGGTCCTATGTCCTCAGGTCAACCTATATGCAATGAGGATGGTTCCATCTGCATAGTTTGTGATGGCCGAATCTACAACTACGCTGATCTAAGAAAGGAGCAAGAGAGTAAGGGTCACAGGTTCTCCACACCATCGGATATAGAAACTATTATTCATGAGTACGAAGAAAACGGAGAATTTTGTGTAAAGAAACTCCGAGGAATGTTTGCTTTTGCGTTGTGGGACAGTAATAGGAAGATCCTATTCCTAGCTCGAGATAGATTGGGAACCAAACCCCTATACTATACACGCACTGAAAAAGTGCTTCTCTTCGCCTCAGAAATGAAGGCAATATTACAATACCCTCAGATTAAAAGAGAGATAGACTACAAAAGCCTGTACAATTTTTTCACTTTCAGATTTAACTCCCTATCAACCACTATTCTACAAGGGATCAACAAGCTGCCGCCTGCACACACTCTGATGGCGGAAATGGATGGGGACATCACCGTCTCAAGGTACTGGGACCTCAAAATGCAACCAGCGATAGATTCAGATGCATACTTCATTGACGAACTGCACGATGTTATAACCCATTGTGTGCAAGCCCAAATGATGGGAGAAATCCCTGTTGGCGCTTACTTATCAGGTGGTCTAGACTCTAGCACAATAGTCGGCATAATGAGCGAGTTAATTGAAGAGCCCGTTGAAACCTTCTCCACAGGCTTTACAGAAAGAGGGTGTAGCGAACTCAATTACGCTAGGCTTGTTGCACAAAAGTTTGAAACGAACCATCATGAGATAATTGTTGATGAAAAGAGCACGCAGATCCTTCCGAGAGTTATATGGCACTTTGATGAACCCATCGCAGATCCAGCGGCTATCCCAACTTATTTAATGTCGGATCTTGTGAGGAAGTATTGTAGAGTTGTATTTAGCGGTGAAGGTGGAGATGAGCAATTTGGAGGATATGAACATTGGAAAATCATGGACATTGGCGAGAGATACTTAAAGAAGGTACCAAAATACTTGAGGAAGTCTCTGATCCCAGTTACTCGTGTAGCTCCAAAAGGAGTTGTCAATTCCCTTTTTAGATACGCCTCCTCGTTGGGAGAGGAAGGGATAAGACGGTTTTCGGGCTATATTGCTTCTTTGGATGATACAGCAAGGAGCTACCTGACGATAGTGTCAATATTTGAAGAACGGGAGATGGAAGAGTTATGCACTAAATGGGCTTTTTCAGAAAGAAGAGATTTGAAAATTCTGAACAACTTAAATAAGGTCTTTAAAGAAGCAAAGTCCCCTAACTTACTTGGTAAACTACAGTTACTTGAGATTCAAACGGCTCTTCCTGAAAGTCATATAATGAAGAATGACAAGATGAGTTTGGCACATGGTGTAGAAGTTAGGTTTCCGTTTTGCGATCACATTCTAGCAGAGTTCTGTGCCACATTGCCAAAAAACCTAAAGATAAGGGGCTTAACGGACAAATATGCGCTCAGAAAGGCTATGAAAGGCATTCTTCCTGGAGAGGTCAAGACACGGAAGAAGGCAAGATTTTTCGTGCCAATAGACTCGTGGATGCTTGGCGAATTTGGTGAAATAGCACAGCAGATCCTTAACGGTCTCAGTAAAAGAGGCTATTTAAAAGACGGATACATCAACAAGATTTTCGGTAATTTCAAGAAATCTCCTTTGTATTACAGCCGCCAAATCTGGAGTCTACTGACTTTTGAACTCTGGCATAAAATTTACATAGACAGAGATGATACATCACGTCCACCAAGGGTTATCGATGATTTTGTCTAAAATGACAATACCTATTTCTCAGTGAAAGTTGGCTTAAACATAGAAAGTGATAAAAAACCCCTTTGTAGCGTGATCGTTATAAACTACAATGGAAGAGGATTGCTGAAACGTTTTCTACCTTCTATTGAAGAATTAGAATATGAAGACTATGAAGTCATAATCGTAGACAACGCTTCAAATGATGACAGCGTACTGTTTGTAAAGAGCAAATATCCCCAGTTTAAAATAGTTAAAAATTCAGAGAATTTCGGAACCGCTGAAGGAAGCAACAAGGGCATTTCCGACGCTAAAGGTGATTACATCCTGTGGCTTAGCAACGACATGGAACTTGAACCCTCCCTCCTACAACTAATGGTAGAAACTGCGGAGTCCTCACCAGAGATAGGTATCTGCACCTGCAAAATGCGAAGAATAACAGTTCAAGGCGAAAAGCTAAACATCATCGACAGTGTGGGAGGAGACATAGACATCTTCGGTTTCCCTTCAGCACGTGGCATTAACGAACCTGATAAGGGTCAACTAGACGAAATCGGTGAAGTCTTCTTCTCCTTCGGTGGAGCCATGTTGATCAAGCGAGAAGTGATAAACAAGATCGGAGCCTACGATCCAACTTTCTTCACCTTGGCAGACGACATAGACCTATGCTGGAGAGCACATCTCGCTGGATATAAAGCAGTTGTCCAATCAAAGGCAGTACTCTACCACAGGGTGTCAGCCACTTTAGGTACGGTCTTTGGAAGAAGCAGAAAGAGATATATATCTGAAAAAAACACCTTCCGAATGTTACTGAAGAACTACTCAAGCTTAACACTTGCAAAACTACTCCCTCTATACCTCGGGCTTTTGATGGCTGAAATAACGCTTTTCTTGGTGCTGAGAAAATTTCGTCTAGTGACTGCGTATCTCCAAGCCATATTATGGAATCTCCATAACTTCAGGGATACATGGACACAACATTTGAAAATACAGCAACTAAGAGCAGTAGGTGACAAAGACATTCAGAGAATGATGTGCAGAAAATCCTTCAAAATAAAAATTCTGAAAGAATTCTTGACAACAAGAAAAAGTGCGTCATGGCAGGCATATTTTGGAGAGCCAACTAAAAGTCACCATGCCTGAACAGACGTTTAAGAAAGAGACGACTCTTCCATTGCTTCATTCTCATATTTCATAATCTTAAAGGAAATTGTAATGGCTAAAATGGGAATCTGTCTTTTGCATTTAAATTTCGAAGATGTGACTAGGGAGATTTTGGATTCTGTTAAGGAAACAGTTGAACGTGCAAACGCCAAAGGGGTCGTGGTTGGGCTCAGTGGAGGAGTTGACAGCAGCCTTGTGGTGGCGTTATGCGTTAAAGTTCTAGGTAAAGACAGCGTCCTCGGCATATTAATGCCTACTGTCTTCACCCCAAAGGAAGACATTGAGGACGCAAAGAAGCTCGCTCAACAATTAGGAATAAGAACTGAATATGTGAATATTCAGGAAATCGGCGAATCCTTTTCGAGGAACCTGAAGATCGACAAATCCTGTCCAAAACATCGTATTCCCTTGGCCAACATCTGGGCAAGGATCCGAATGATCATCTTGTACTACTATGCAAACCTTAACAACTATCTGGTCGCTGGCACTGGAGACCGAAGCGAAGCTCTCATAGGCTATTTCACCAAATATGGTGACGGAGGAGTGGACTTCTGTCCCACAAGCCACCTATATAAGACTCAAGTAAGAGCCCTCGCGGAATATCTAGGCGTACCGAAAAAAATCGCTTATAAGCCAAGTAGTCCCCAACTATACCCCGGGCATAAAGCACAAGACGAAATCCCTCTTGCATATGAAACACTGGATCAAGTGTTAGTGGGGCTTTTTGATCAGGAACTGCTGCCCAAACAGGTAAGTCAGCTTACTGGCGTTTCCTTAGATATCATTCGAGAAATTATTTCACGGCATTCAAAGTCTGAGCATAAGCGCACATGTCCGCAAGCGATGACGTTAGAGATAAATCGTTGTCTAAAAAAAGGGTATGATAATCCTTGAGCCCTAACTCTGGAAAATGTTGGCATCGTCTATCTTCACAATTAATCTATCAATCTAAATATGCGGTGGTGCATCTTGATGATGTCAAGCTTCCTGACGGAACGACAATTCAATACACAAGAGTTGACCATCCTCCCTTTGTGGTGGTTGTGCCAATCTTTTTGGACAAAATCATAATGATCTACAACTATAGATATCCAGTGAACGAATGGTGTCTGGAGTTGCCTGCAGGTCATATCGATGAAAGTGAAACCCCACAAGAAACTGCTTCTCGAGAGCTGAAGGAAGAGACAGGATACATCGCGAAGGAACTCAAGATGGTGGGATGGTATTACCCGTCTTCAGCTCGGAGTGATCAAAAGTCATACGTATTTGTGGCGAAAACCGTTAGAGACGGTATCGCGATCAGAGATGAATCAGAACTTCAAAGGGTAACAGTCCTTTCGCAGATAACGGTGTATCAGAAGCTTTTCAGAGGAGAAATAAAACACGCTCCTTCCATAATCGCCTTAGCGTTGTCTCAGACTCTTTTGTGCCCGCACGGTCGACCATAAACTGATTCTGAATCTGAATTACAAAGACTAGTAATCCACACCGTGATTTCATAACTGTTATAGTTTACACGCACGAAACCAGCAAGAAAATCTAAAATTGTGAAGAGGTCCAAAAACGAAACCAGAAGACAAGTCGGGCGTATCATTCGATGAGGACCGTGGAAATAAACCTCCAATCACGGAAAGAATTTCCGTTGTCGGTTTAGGAAAACTTGGTCTTTGCATAGCTACGTGCCTAGCGTACAAGGGATACCACGTTTTAGGGGTCGACATAGACCCTCGAAAGGTTGATTCCATAAATAAGGGCGTCATACCTATCTATGAACCGCAATTAGCCGAAATACTGAGTACGTGTAAAGATCGTTTGACTGCCACCCCCAATTATAGTTACGCAATAGAAAACTCCGATATCACATTCATAGTTGTAAATACTCCAAGCAACTCTGACGGAAGCTACTCCTCAAAGCACCTCATACCAGCGTCTAGAGAAATTGGGCACGCCATAAAGGATAAGGACGATTTTCACATAGTTGCGATAACTAGCACTGTGCTACCGGGTACAACCGATAATATAGCAAAACCAATACTCGAGAAAACCTCAGGAAAGAAATGTGAAAGAGACTTTGGGCTATGCTATAACCCAGAATTCATCGCCCTAGGGAGCGTCATACGAGACTTCCTAAACCCCGACTTCGTCTTGATTGGAGAATCAGACGCAAAATCCGGCGAAGTATTATCAACAATTTACAAGAGGGTTTGCAAAAACGATCCCAAAATCGTCAGGATGAGCATAGTCAATGCCGAACTAACTAAGATTGCCCTCAACTCTTACGTGACCATGAAAATAAGCTTCGCAAACACCTTAGCTGAAATTTGCGAGCGCCTACCGGGCGGAGATGTTGATGTCGTCACCTCCGCCCTTGGCTCAGACGAGCGCATAGGCAGTAAATATATTAAAGGTGGCCTCGGGTTCGGTGGTCCGTGCTTCCCTCGTGATAACAAAGCCTTCTCTTTCTTCGCCAAGCAAATGGGCTGCGGAGCAAGACTTGCCGAAGCCTGCGATCGAGTCAATCAAGATCAAGTGGATAGAATTGTCCGAATTGTAGAAAGAACGCTTAATGGCAACGGAAAGGTCGCCATTTTAGGATTAACCTACAAAACTAACACTAACATTGTAGAAGCTTCCCAAGCGATTGACATAGCTAATGCACTACGGGGATGTGGCTATTCAATCTCAGCTTATGACCCTCTAGGAATGGATAACGCTAAAGATCTTCTCGGAGACAAAGTCGAGTATGCAAACTCAATCAAGGAATGTGTCGCAAACGCCAGCGCGTGCATCATAGCAACCCCATGGAATGAATTCAAGAAACTTGACCCTGCAGAAATCACTACAAAAGTTGACAGACCACTAATCATAGATTGCTGGCGTATCCTAGACCGAAATCACTTCAGTGAGAAAACAAAGTACGTCGGAATCGGCCTAGGGAAAAGATCATTTTAAAGAGGAAGAAACCATGAAATGGGCAGGTTCTAGAGTTCTAGTAACCGGTGGAGCGGGCTTTATAGGTTCTAACGCAGCGGAGTTTTTTGCTGAGAAGGAGGACGATGTAATAGTTTTTGATAATTTATCGAGGGCACAACTTTTGGGCAAAAGTTGTAAAAATCCTGAGCATGAGTGGAACCACCTCAAAAAATATAACAATATACAACTCATCGAAGGAGATGTAACGAATTTTGAACAGCTTAAAGAAGCATGCAAAGACGTTGATGTAATAATACATGCAGCGGCTCAAACCGCGGTTACAGCATCACTTGACGATCCAAAAACAGATTTTATGATCAATACGCTTGGAACCTTTAATGTCCTAGAAGCAGCGAGAAGGTTCTGCAATAATCCAGTCATCATTTTTTGCTCTACGAACAAGGTTTACGGCAACAACGTTAACAACGTTAGGGTATTGGAAAGAGAGAAAAGATACACTTTTGAAAATAAATTCAAAGATGGCATTTCAGAAAAATTCCCTATTGACTCATGCGAGCACACGCCTTACGGCTGCTCCAAGTTAGCTGGTGATCTGTACACACAAGACTATGCAAAGATGTACAGTTTAAAAACTGCAGTTTTCAGGATGAGTTGTATTTATGGACCAAGACAATTTGGTGTTGAAGATCAAGGATGGGCCGCATGGTTCACAATAGCCACGATAACCGAAAAACCCATCACAATCTATGGTGATGGCAAACAAGTCCGTGATGTCCTTTACATCAGCGATCTGATCCAAGCCTTCGATGCGTTTCTTCAAAGAAAAAACCAGCTTATGGGCGAGGTATTCAACATAGGTGGAGGATCAGAAAACACTTTATCTCTATTAGAACTAATTGACCTCCTCGAGCAACTAACTGGAAAAAGAAGCAAAATAAACTTCAGTGAGTGGCGTCCATCTGACCAAAAAGTGTACATTTCCGACATAACCAAAGCCAGAGAAAAACTCGGATGGACACCGAAAATAAACCCTGCAGAAGGAGTTAAGAGACTGGTAGACTGGGTTTCAGAAAACAAGCAATTATTCCTCTAGAGGCACAAGAGAACCGAAAGTTAAATGAAAAATAAGGGTATAGAAAATATATTAGTAACTGGTGGAGCAGGCTTCATCGGATCTCACACCACCGACCTTTTAATAGAACACGGCTATCACGTAACCATACTCGACAACCTCGAACACCAAGTTCATGGAAAAACCGAAAAACTCCCAGACTACGTTAATAGTAATACAACCTTTATTCGTGGAGACATTCGCGAGCGAGAGCTGTTAAACAAGGTTACACAAGAAGTTGACGCAGTAATTCACTTGGCGGCCATGGTGGGCATAGGCCAATCCATGTATCAACCTGAACGCTACGTAGACATCAACACCAAAGGAACAGCCAACCTCCTCGATGTCCTAATAAACGAAAAAAACAATGTCAAGAAGCTTATTGTAGCATCAAGCATGTCGATATACGGCGAAGGAAAATACCTCTGCGAAAAATGCTCCACCAACATCTATCCTGCACTACGCAACGAGGAACAACTTAAGAAAAGGCAGTGGGACCATCAATGCCCAGCTTGTAACTCACCATTAATTCCTAAACCAACAAACGAGGAAAAACCATTAATCTCAACATCCATATACGCCATGACAAAACGACACCAAGAGGAGATGTGCCTCCTAATCGGGCAAACCTACGGTATCCCAACAGTCGCCCTTAGATACTTCAACGTCTACGGCTCAAGGCAGGCCTTATCAAACCCATACACTGGATGTGCCGCCATCTTCACAAGCCGCATACTCAACAACAGGCCACCTTACATTTTCGAAGACGGAAACCAGACAAGAGATTTCATCCACGTGAAGGACATAGCAAGAGCCAACCTAAACGCACTAGAATACAACAACGCAGACTACAGAGCCATAAACATCGGAGCAGGAAAGCCACTTGCAATCAAAGACCTTGCTAGGACTTTGATAAAACTTTATGGCAAGTCAAGCTTTTCTCCATACATATCCAATGAGTACCGTAAGGGCGACATTCGCCACTGCTATGCAGACATACAAAGGGCGCGCGATCTGCTAAACTTCAATCCGTCCGTCAGCCTTGAAGATGGGATAACCGAACTAGCAGACTGGGCCACCACCCATGGGTGGGGAGCCATAGACCTCTTTGAGAAAGCGTTAAAGGAACTTCAGGAAAGACATCTTGCAACTTAGTTCTTCGCCAAATTCAACGAGAGCGCTTCGTTTGGAAATGCTTGAGAGATCATAGGATGAAAGTTCTGGTAACTGGAGGCTTGGGCTTTATCGGAAGCCATTTATGTAAACAGTTAGTTGATCAAGGGGTCCATGTTCGATGTTTTGACAATTTATTAAGGGGAAGGTTAGCGAACGTAAGTGAAATCATGAAACAACCAAACGCTAGTTTTGAATTAGTTAAAGGTGACTTGCTGAACTCTGACGAGGTTATGAAGGCGGTTACGGATGTAGATGTCGTTTATCATCTCGGAGCCATAGTAGGCGTAAAACATTATGTTGAAAATCCGTTGAAGGTTATTGAGGTAAACGTGCTCGGAACACACAATCTCTTGGAAGCAGCGAGAAAGAAAGATGTGTCAAAAGTTATATTGGCCTCTACCAGCGAGATCTATGGCAAGAATATCGATATGCCTCTTAAAGAAGAGGCTGAGAGGATTTTAGGTGCCACCAGCTTCGACAGATGGTGCTATAGCACATCCAAAGCCCTAGACGAACACACCTGCTATGCCTACTACCGTCAATACGGCTTAAAAATCGTAATTCTACGTTACTTCAACGCATATGGTCCAAAACAAGAATGCAGCGACTACGGGGGAGTCGTATCCGTTTTTATACGCAGCATATTAACCGATCAACCTCCTCAAGTTCATGGGGACGGAAAACAAACAAGAACTTTCACCTACGTCGACGACATTATCAACGGAACGATCCTAGCGGCAGAAGAGAACGCAGCCGTTGGTGAAACCTTCAACTTAGGTAGTGACAAGGAGACTTCCATCATTGAGTTATCCGAGCTCATTATTCGGTTGGCAGGTAAAGAAGACCGCCTGAGCCCAATCTTTATCCCTTACGAGGAGTTCTATGGGCCATTTTATGAGGATGTTAAACGCAGAGTGCCAGACATAACCAAGGCGAGAAGAATTCTGGGATACAAACCCGAAATTAGCTTAGAGCAAGGGTTACTAAGAACGATTCGATGGTATGGACGACATCCTGAACGTCTCAAAGCTTTGGCATCAAATCATGATCCTTTATATATCTCTCAAATGTTGACTAAATGATTCGCAAAGTTGTGATCCCAGCTGCTGGCTTAGGAACTCGTCTGTTCCCAGCCACTAAGGAACAACCAAAAGAAATGCTTCCAATCTTTTCCAAATCATCAAACGGAGACATAAGCATAAAGCCTCTCTTACAACTTGTTTTTGAGCAACTCTATGAAGTTGGCTTTCGTGAATTTTGCTTTGTAGTCGGTAGAGAAAAAAGAGCCATCGAAGACCATTTCACACCAGACTCTAATTGTCTCAGTGTGCTTAACAACAGGAGAAAAAACGATCAAGCCGCAGACTTGGAAAGTTTCTATCTGAAACTCAAAACCTCCACTCTTATTTGGGTGAATCAACCTGAGCCAAAGGGATTTGGAGACGCTGTATTAACAGCGCAACCTTTTGTGCAAAACGAGCCATGTCTTGTTCACGCTGGTGACACCTATATCATCTCAAAAAGTGCGAATCATTTAAAGCAGTTGATAACGACTTATGAGCGATGCAACGCAGACATTGTCTTCATCGTGCAAGAGGTAGAAAATCCCACACAATTTGGCGTTATCGATGCTAAGGAATTAGAAAATGGGATTTTTCAGGTTAAAGCAGCTGTTGAAAAGCCTGAAAAACCTCCTTCTAACATGGCTATCATGGCCATTTACGTTTTTGATCCTGTGATTTTTAAGGCGTTAGAGAAAACCATGCCAGGCAAGGGAGGGGAAATTCAACTAACGGATGCTATTCAAAAGTTGGTTGATTGGAAACTGAATGTTTATGCTGTTCTGCTCAGCCCCGATGATGTTAGGCTGGATATAGGGACTCCAGAAACTTACTGGGAGGCTCTTTCCCTATCTTATCATCATTTTTGTAAGGAAGTCGAGATAGTTATAGGCGAACAAACTTGCACCGATAGTCAACTTGTAGTTGTTAAAAGGAGGTGAAATTAGAGTGGTATCACACAACATATCGGTTGTCGGAACGGGTTACGTCGGCCTATGCACAGCTGTAGGGTTTGCAAGCAAAGGATACACGGCTATAACATCCACTCATGATCCAGAGAAAGCATCCTTAATAAACAGAGGTATCCCGCCATTCTATGAACCTCATCTAAAAGAAGTGCTGCAAAAAGTTGTGAAAGAGGGCTATCTTAAGTGTGTGCTAAACCGTGAAGAAGCCATTTTGAACACCGACATCACTTTCATCGCAGTAGCAACCCCAAAACAGCCAGAGGGAAGCATCAACCTGCAATTCATCAAGGAAGCTGCCTGTGAAATTGGGGATGCCCTAAAGAAAAAGAATGGGTATCATCTGATCGTAGTCAAAAGTACAGTAATACCAGGCACCTCTGAAACCATAGTTAAACCAGCCATCGAAAAACACTCTGGCAAGCGTTGCGGTGATGCTTTCGGGTTATGTATGAACCCTGAGTTCCTTCGCGAAGGATCAGCTCTTGAAGACACCTTCTACCCAGACCGAATCGTGATTGGAGAGCACGACCGCAAATCTGGTGATACCCTAGAGGCCCTGTACAAAGACTTCTACAAGGAAAACCTTACTCCTCTTATCAGGACCACTCTCTCCACAGCAGAGCTCATAAAATACGCTAACAACGCCTTCCTCGCCACTAAAGTAAGTTTCATCAACACTATTGCAAACCTATGCAAAAAAATTCCAGGAGCGGATGTAACGACTGTGGCCAAAGCCATAGGCTTGGACGAGCGAATTGGTCCATTTTTCCTGAATGCTGGATTGGGATACGGGGGCAGTTGTTTTCCAAAGGACGTCAAGGCACTCATAGCTTATTCAAAAGATTTGGGTTATGACCTCAAGATTCTTAACGCTGTGGAAGAGGTAAACGCAACTCAACCTTTGGTGGCTGTTGAAATAGCCGAGGAGATGCTGGGTAGCCTCAAAGACAAGAGGATTGCCATTCTGGGTTTAGCCTTCAAACCAAACACTGATGACATGCGTGAAGCCGTCTCTGTAAGGATTATCAACAAGTTGCTTCAAGAGGGAGCGGGTGTCGTCGCTTATGATCCAGTAGCAATGCGTAATGCTAAGGAAATCTTTGACAACCGCATAACATACGCTTCTTCAGAGATCGAGTGCATCAAAGACGCTGACTGCTGCATTGTTGTAACGGAATGGGATGAGTTTAAGAGACTTAAACCAGAAGACTTCATTCAAAGTATGCGTCAACCGTGTTTGATTGATGGCCGCAGAATTTATGATCCAAAGAAATTCAACTCAGAACTCAGATTCATGGCTGTGGGATTGGGCGCATAAAAGCGTTGAGGCAATGGAAACCATAGACTGTGTGTATACGTGAAAATGGCTTGAAGAGGTCTGTCTTGACGCATAATGAACAGATAAGCGTGAAAAAAGCGGCTCGAGGAGCCTTGTATCTGTATCTCAACTTCGTTATAGGAACGGCAGTGGGTTATCTCTACTGGGTTATAGTTTCTAAGATGGTTACACCAGGGGCTGTGGGCTTGGCTTCGACCACCGTTAGCATAGCTACGTTAGTCTCCAATTTATCGATCTTTGGCGTACCGACTGGAGTTCAACGATTCATCGGCAAAGCATTTGGCAACCATGATGTGACTTCTTTTAGGTCTTATTTTATGGGAGCACTGACCTTTTTGATAGTTAGCACTGGTGCAGCGGCTTTAATTCTGGTGACTCTAAGTGAATTTGTAAGTCTATCCATGGGGATTCCGATTTCTTTTATCGTTATCGCTGCGATTTTGGCATTTACATCTGGATTAGTCATTTTGTTTGGTGTTGCTTACACAGCGTCCATACGCACTGATATATCATTGTACATTGGCGCAATATCTTCGACTGCACGCCTTGTTTTGGGAGTGTTGCTTATTTCAGTTGGATTGGAAGCGTTTGGGGTTGCAGTTGGCTACCTAATATCCAGCGTGGTTTCACTCGTTTTCTTAGGGATTTTGGGTGTGAGGTTGTTAGGGCTACACGCTCCACGCCCTACATTTCGTCATACCAAAGAGATTGTTCATTCAGGGTTTGCAAACTGGGTGCCCACAGCAATTGCAACTATAGGAGCACAGCTCAGCGTTATCGTGGTTTACGGGTTCCATGGATCTTTTGAAGCCGGGTTGTATTACATATCCTTCGCAATGGCTTCCGTGATCTCCGCAGTTTCCGCTTCTGTTATGGGGTTATCTTTCCCTATATTAAGCGGTATGACGGATGGCCGTAAAAGAGCATGTTGGAGAGCTATCAAAATGGCTTTGGTCATTGTAGTTCCTCTAACAGTATCGCTGGCTGCATATCCGCAGGTCGCTCTTAGTTTTTTCTCTCCTGACTATGCAATTGCGAGTAACGTATTGCTTGTTTTGTTGTTTGCTATGATTCCTCAAGGTCTGATCGATGGAGTAAATTCCCTTGCATATGCTTATGGAAAATATGGGCTGGTTCTAGTTATGGGCCTTGCAATTAGTATACCCAGAACTGTAATGTATATGATCTTGACACCTTCGATGGGAGGCTTAGGAGCCGCCTTGGCCCTCTTAAGCGGCACAGTTGTCGGGTCGATTGCTACCTTCGGTGTAACTAAAAGAATTGGACTGAAATTTCAATGGCAAGACTTAATCATGGTCTTTACTCCGCTTGCACTGACGGCTGTTTGCAAAGTTCCAGTTCCATGGTTTATTGGAGTAACCATCATATTGGCTGGGTCGGCTCTAACCTACACTAGGACAGGACTTGTGACGAAAAAGGACTTAAAAGAATTGGCCGAGGCATTTCTACCACAAAGTGTTCTATTAATTGGATTGCGAAGATTTGGCTGGATACTCAGAATGTTGTTTGGCAAACAAAGCCTCTCTTGACCATGCATGCACTATTTCTGATGGGAGTCTAGTTCAGCTAACAACTTGACTTGAAGTCGCTGAAAAACTAATAGGAGGTGAGAATTAGTGTCTCACAAAGATCAGGCAATTGGTGGTTTGATCTTTCTAGTTTGTGTGGTTGTGGCAATCGGATACGCCATAACACTGTTTTTCCCACAACATGTGCTTGGATGGCTTGAGCCAAGTATAGTTCAACTTTGGATCATTGCGATTCCAGTGCTGGTTGCTTTTCTTGCGTTGTTGTCTGTTGGAGCGTGGATAGGCTGGACAATGGCAACAACTCCACCACCCAAACCAATAGAAGAGATCGAAGCCCAAGAAGAGAAAACAGCAGCAGAAGAAAGAGCAAAATTTCTCAAGTTCCACCAAATGATCAAAAAAGATTCAAAATGAGCTAGAAGGAGGTGCTTGGACGCAGCAATGTGAGTGCGACCAAAAGTGATAGAGAATCTGAAGAAGGCGGTCTCAAAACTGAGAAAAACACATGTTGACACTTCAGAGTGCTTTATAGGTTTGTCATAACCTCTTTTTAGTAAACACCCAAGCACCATTTTTTCATCCACTGGAATAACAAGATTCTAATACTTGTACTCGAAAGCACTACTGAAAATCATGTGCAACGAATCTCTAAACGACTCTTCCCCAGAGCCTTCTTCTACGGTTGAGTTTGAACAACTCAGAGGAATAGTTGAATCAGAGTTTGCTGTAGAGGAGGGTTTGATAGAGTATGAGGTTTCAACCTTTTACGTGAAGTTGGGTCCAGATTCAAAGAATGCGTTTTTGAGGCTTGTTAAACGTTTAGACACCTTGGATTTTGTTCCAGTTCTCAGAGACAGAGAAGGAAAAACCGTTTTACAAGTAGTTCGTAAACCCCTTGTAAAATCCAGTCGAAAAATCATAAATTGGGTGCTATTTCTTGCGACGATCGGAACCACCCTAGTTACCGGATATGTTTTGTCACTTGATTTGCCGAACCCACTAGAAGGAGCTGTGATGTTTGCTACAGCACTTTTGGCTATACTGGTTTCTCACGAAATGGGGCACAAGTTAGCAGCCAAGAGACACGGCATCGAATCTACCCCACCGTATTTCATTCCAGGACCCCCGTGGCCTCTTGGAATTGGAACTTTCGGTGCTGTCATTCAACAGAAATCCTTGGCTCCCAACAGAGACGCACTATTCGACCTAGGAACAAGTGGACCAATCATAGGCTTCATATTCTCTGCAGTTGCGGCAGCGATCGGTCTTCACATATCTTCGGTGCGTTACAGCGCTGAAATACTTCCTTCGCTTCCAGTTCCGATATTGTTTGACTTTCTTGCCGGAGCAATAGTACACCTGCCGCCTCCACCTTCTGGCGAGCTCTATACTTACATAGTGTTGCATCCTGTGGCCTTTGCTGGTTGGGTTGGCATGCTTGTTACAACGCTTAACTTGATGCCCATAGGCATGTTCGATGGAGGACACGCCGTGAGGGGTTTGCTTGGTCAAAAAGCTCGTAGCGCACTCACTTTTATTTCCATTTTGATATTGCTCATCCTTGGTCAGTTCATTATGGCGATATTAGCCTTTATGTTGTCTATGCACAAGCACCCAGGACCTTTAGACGACGTTTCAAAACTTACAGTGGGCAGAAAACTGGCAACTGTTATACTTGTTTTGATTTTTGTTTTGTCTGTTACCTCCTTCTGGTTCCTTTACTAGAAGTTTAACAACGAGTCAAGAATGTGTGCCGTGTTCAAAACCGAACACTAGGTTATGAAAAGTATTTTATACAAATGGTGGAGATATCCCGTAGGCAGTGATGTAAATGAATATTAGAAAAAAGGCAATGTTAATGCTTTTACTTATGGGACTTTTCTTTGGATTATCAACCGTATCAAACTTCGCTGAGGCGACTATTCCTAACGAGTCTTCTGAGGTTCGAGTTGATGAAACTTCTACAAGTTTGCTTCCTTCTACTCCTGATTTTCCGTGGTTGTCGCAAAAACCAATTGTTGATCCAGAACTTCTCAGTTCAACTGGTCTGACTAGAGTTCTCATCCTTGTTAGTGAGGACACATCTCTCGACAAGGTTGCTAAACATCTGATATCCGCCCGGGTGTCGCCTTCTTTCGAAGGACTCTATATAGTGAGAGGGCTCATGATGGCTGAGGATTCTAAGCGGCTAGTCGCAGACGTGCCTGTAATTGCGATACTGAAAGATCGAAGAATTGATTACGATGTGCCCACAGAATTCCCCACAATCTCATCTTTGAAAGAAGAGTCCAATCATAAATCTGCAAAGTTTCTACAGCCGTCTCCCGAGTCTTTTCTTGGAAAGCCCGAGACAACTCTGAGAGAGGTTGTAAACATCACGGGTGCTAGGGATGCTTGGGAAACTTACGACATTAATGGAACAGACACCACAATAGCTATTATCGATACAGGGGTTGATTATGGAGCCCTCAGCTTAGGCTACTGGGACCTCGTGGCAAGAGATTTAGCTGGCTTTCCAGCAGCCTTTGACGCTGATGCCGAATGCATGGCTTTCACTACGATTGCAGTGACCGCCTACTCCGTAGGCACGGATGCTTTCATACCAACATGGTTTACTGACCCGCTTGTCTACCTCCCTGGGGGTGCGTACAGTTTCTCTGAGCTAACAGAGGCTATCTTTGGTGTACCACTGTATTGGTTTTCGGATATGAACGTGACAGGGATAGAATCTCAGAGCGGCATCTACCATTTTGGTCTTATGTTTCAGTATCAGTTTTTCTTCGACATATTTCCAGTGTTGGTAGTGGATTCCACAACTTCTGGAGTGTATGACACAGCTTATGTGGACTTGTCGTTTGAGTGGGCATGGCTGAACTATACTTTACCCCCTCCATACAACACCTACTTTGGCACTTGGCCGCCTGATTTCAGTTTCTCTGATGAAACACCAGTTACGCCCACTGGCTGGACGGTGGCAGCAAGGGATTTCACAGGCGACGAAATGTACGACCTCTCAGTTGGGTCTTTAGGCTACTTCCTGGATATTTGGGGAGTCTCACCAAACGCTGACGACAGAGGTCTAGTCCTCAAACCCATTGCAGAAGACGGAGACTATGTAGTATTTGTGAACGATTGGTGGGGTCACGGAACCAGCTGTGCAAGTTGTGCTCTGGGAAGAGATGGAGGGCATCTCCTCGTTGGACCAGGGATAGCTCCAGGAGCGAAAGTCATGGGCGTTACTGCTCTCTTTATTGGTGACATAATTGAAGCGGAACTCTGGGCAGCTGGTTTCGACTTAATTTCTGGCACTGAAGGCTGGAAGACTATTACTGGCTATGGCACTGTTTGGAGAACATGGAATTACACTGGAAACCACAAGGCTGACATCATAAGCAACAGCTGGGGTGTTTCAAATTGGGCACAATTGTGCGCGATGCTTCAATTACCTTGGTATGATGTGTTAACAGTCTTTGAGGACGCCCTGACGGTTCCGGGTTACTTGGACCCAAAGTACCCAGGGACAGTGGTTGTCCATGCGAGTGGAAATGGTGGCCCTGGTTATGGAACTTTCACCGAGCCTGGCTATGGAACGCTTCCTATAGGTGTTGGAGCCTCCACTTCCCTGAACTGGACACAGTATGAGTTTGGTTTTGCTGGTGGAACCTATGATGATGTCATTTCATGGAGTGCTAGGGGTCCAACTTCTATGGGGAATGTTAAGCCAGACGTGGTCAATGTTGGGGCTTTTGGCTGGGCGGCTGCTCCAGTTTGGTACGGATTCGGTGACGGCTCCTTAGCCTTTGATCTCTTTGGTGGCACGAGCATGGCGACACCGCTTACGGCGGGCGCGAGTGCCCTGATAATCCAAGCTTACAATGAAACGAGAGGCGGCAAGCCAACACCTGGGGCTACAAAGGTTGTTCTGAAGTCCTCTGCAAAAGACTTGGGCTATGATGCGTTCGTTCAAGGGGCTGGTCGTGTGGATGCCTTTGCCGCAGTTGAGTTAGCTCTCACTCTATCTGGGGTCTCTGTGTTCTCATCAGTGAGCTGGGAAAACATTCGTTCAAGAGTTGAGAATGCTTGGTCTATGGCCTATATCTATCTTGGAGAACCTTTACAGTTCAAGCCGCCCACTGGTCCAATAAACGACGTCAACTGGTTTGCTGGAGCAGTTCAACCCGGAAGTTCGGCGGTAGCTGAAATCACCATAGAGAACGTGGCGCCCAATCCAATCACAGCGAACATCACACCAGTCGTGCATAAGCAAATAGGGGCAACCCAGACATATTCAGGTTATACCGATGAGTTGCCACTGGACTGGCAGACTTGGAGGTGGTATTGGGGCAACCTCACAGTCTTAAACCTAACAGACATATCAAACGAAACAGAACTGATGGTTGTTTCATTAACAGTCCCCTATGAATACTTTGACCAAGATGGAGACTACATGTGGGATCGCAGATGGGGCTTGTGTGTCTTAGACTGGGTTGACGACGGCGACGGAGAGATAGGAATCAATGAAGTTTACCTATTGAATTATGGCTACGTCACTGGCACAAGTAACGAGGCCCGAGTTGGTTTTCCACGGTCAAAAATAAAGGGGCAACCAGTGATTTTCGTATACCAACGCGAACTTCTGCTTGATCCTGTTCCATTCAATGTCTACATTAAATATTATGAACGAAGCAACTGGACGTGGGTTACGACGCCAGCCACTGTTGATATCGCTGAAAATTCTTCTGAGACATTTGTCGCGAATATCACAGTACCTGCAGATGCACCTCAAGGTGCGTATCAAGGGCAAATAAAGATTGACGTTGCGGGTTCGTATAATAGAACTCTTATGGTTCCAGTTTCCCTTCAGGTTCCAGCCGTCCTACCCGCTGATGATCTTGTGTACGATATTACCCCACCCTCAACCGTTGAGCTGTATGACCCATACAGCGTTAACGGCTATTTCGACTGGAGGTGGAGGTACGAGGCTGGCGACTGGAAGCAATGGCTCTTCACGATTCAAGATCCTTCAGTGGTTGCCGCTTTCGTCTCTTGCAATTGGACTGGAGAAATGACCGACATAGACATGTTTGGTATAGACCCGATGGGAGTGATCATAGACGGAGCTATGAGCCCATACTATTATGATCCAACAATATCGCTAAGCGTCTTTGGATGGTGGACGAGGACAGGGACAACTGAGGAGTTCGTTCTTTTGCCTACAAGCCCGCTTGGAAAGACATTACCTGGCCTCTATACCGTTCTTCTTCACAACGTGCTCTTCAACGGAACAGAGTTTCCAGAGGTTATCTCAGGGAAGGTGGAACTCGTCAAACTTGCGCCACGCGGACCAATCAGCTTAACAACACGTTCGGGTCATTCGACGTCACAAAACTTCACAATTACCACTGGGAGAAAACTAACAAACGCTATAGCGTATCCGTACTCTCCGTTCCTTACCGAGATCACTCCTAGAGTCATATCTGAAATAAACGCAACTGGCTCTGCCGAATTCAATGTGAGGGTTGATGTGCCAGAAGATACCTTAGAGGGCACCTATCCGGTCTTCGTTCTCTTAATCTCGGATGAGATGCCGTTACCAATTACCCTTCTCATCAATGTGACGGTAGACAACACCCAGCCCACAGTGAGTGTGATCTCGCCTAAAACTGGGTCAGTTCTACGGGGAAACGTAGCGATTGAAGTGTATGCTAGCGATCCTAACGGCGTTGAAAGAGTAGAATTCAAGGTGGGAACAACGTTATCTCAGATGACCTTTGACAGCAACAGTGGTCACTGGATCGGAACGTTAGATACGACCACATTGTCTGATGGAGAATACGACCTAGAAGTGACTGCTTTCGACAGGGCTGGAAACAACCAAACCGCGTCCATTTTGATCACGATTGACAACACAAAACCCTATGCAATAATCAACGCACCCTCGAATTATGGTTTTGTTCACGATGAAGTCCTCATAAACGTGACAGCAACCGATGCTAATCTTGACAAAGCCCAATTATACGTCGGTGAAACACTTGTGGCAACTTGGAACACCGGCGGAACACACACATACACATGGGATACCACAGCGCTTACGGACGGCACACACAAGATCACTCTTAGTGCTCAAGACAAGGCTGGCAACCCAGCCACCACTGAAACAACAGTCACAGTGGATAACACGGTCCCTCTCGGTGAGATCCGAGAACCGGAAGATCAGTGGTTCTTGAGAGGCGTAGTCAACGTTACCACGTGGGTCTATGACATCAACGTAAATACGGTGCGACTGGAGGCGAATGGAAGCATCATAGATGCATGGAATGTGAATGGGCTTCACATTTCTCCATGGAATACCACTCAAGGTGACAGCGTATACGTTATCAAACTGATTGTTTACGACAAGGCTTTGAATGTGCTAGAGAAGACAGTAGCCATAACTGTAGACAACACTGTTCCATCTGTTGGCTTGACGAGTCCAATATCTGGAGCCGAAGTAAGTGGAAACGTCACTGTTCAGTTTAGTGCCTCCGATGAACATCTACTCAGCGTTCTTCTCTACATTGACAACGCGACCCTAGATGTGACGGGACAGTCGTCTTATCTCTGGGACACAACTCGGGTTGGAGACGGTTCACACGCAATCAAACTTGTAGCCCACGACAAGGCTGGTAACTCGGCTGAAACCTCTGTTGTATCTGTGACCACAATCAATGTGAGACTTAGAGAAGAGTCCGCCCGAAACACGTTTCTAGCGGCTGGAACGCTGTTGGGGTTCGTTATTGGCGCCATAATAGTCTATGCAATCGTCAGAAGACGGTCTCCTCCCTAAACCGTCTTTCCCCTTTTTTCTGTAATCAAAGCATCTTTTAGTCGCGTTAGTAAACGTTTTAAGAGTAGTTTTTGTTTCTCATAGTATTTCTTGGAGCGTTGAGATTCTGGGTTCTGAAACCTCGGTGAGTTTCGTTCAGAGGCTTGATGGGTGTGACGGTTTGTCGGATGTTTTTGAGTTGGTGAAGGATTGTGTCAAGCGTTTTTTGAATAGGCAGAGGGCTGGTCTTATGCTTGGTTTGGCGGATCTGGGGATGAGGAGGGGATATTTTATCGGTGCTTTTCATCCTTTGAACTCTAACATCATCGTTATGAATAAGAGACCGTTGGAGTTGGCTTTACGAGCCACTGACAAGAAGGTGTTTAACGCCTACTGTTTTCTCCTTCTGCTTCATGAGTATCTGCATTCGCTTGGGTATGTGAACGAAGGTGACGTAAAGAATCTAACCTATGAAGTGTGTGAGTTAGCCTTTGGTCGGGGTCATCCAGCCACGGTGATGGCTGAGAGGGGTATTGCGGCGTACTTTCCAAAGGTTAGGTACTTTAATCTTGAGTCTCCTGTTCCGAGAAGTCTTGAGATTGAACTTGTGAAGGATTTCGATAGGTCTAGTGTGACGTATATAAATTGACGGAGGTGTGTGCTCGCGTTATTTTTTGGTTTCGTGTTCTAGTTTGCGCGCTCTTGTCTTGATCCACTCTGTCACTTTTTCTTCTGTCATCTTCTCGGCTTGCCTTTGCTCCTCTAGTTTTTCTTTTATGAGCGCTAAGAGTTTTTCTGGTTTGACGGGTTTTATGATGTAGGCGTCTGCTCCTAGGTTTAGGGCTTCGACGGCGTTTTCTAGTGATGGATAGCCTGTTATCATGATTTTCATCATTTTGGGTAGGCTCTTGTGCATTGTTGTTAGGAGTTTTGTGCCTTCCATGTCTGGTAGTTTGATGTCCAACAGCGCCAGGTTGAAGAATTTGGCTTTTGATTTTTGTAGGGCTTCGTGCCCATTTTCTGCGGTATCTGTTTTGTATCCCTTTTGCCGGAGGATGGTGCTTAGGGTTTCACGTATGTTTGCGTCGTCCTCCACTATGAGGATGCTGAGTTTATCCTTCATCAAGTTTTTCACCTCCATTCGGTTGTTGGATGGGCAACTTAACCGTGAAGGTTGATCCTTTACCAACTTCGCTTTCTACTTGGATGGTGCCTCCGTGGCTCTCGACGAATCTTTTGCAGATTGGTAGGCCCATGCCCATGCCTTTAGCCTTCGTGGTGAAGAAGGGAGTGAAGATTTTTTCCATGTTTTCTTTTGGCATGCCGATTCCTGTGTCTTTGAAACTGACTTCGACAAATTCGTGTGTTTTCTTGGTTGAGACTTTTAGGGTTCCTTCGCTCTCCATCGCTTGTATTCCGTTTGTGGCTAGGTTCATGAAGACTCGTTTTATCATGTCTTTGTCTGCGTTTGTTTCTGGGAGTTGACTCAGTTCCGTGATGAGTTTCACGTTTTCTGGTGCTTTGACTTGTGACAGAGTCTCCGTGATTATTGCGTTGATGTCGGTCTTCTCAAGTATGGGTTTTTTTGTTGCCGAGTAATCTTGTAGGTCTCGGATTATCTTGTCTGCGTAGTTGATTGAGTCGTTGATGACTTGGAGCATTTCCATTGTTCTTGGGGAGATTGGAAGATGTGGCAGTTCGTTGTTGAGGTAGTATGCTGCGTTTTCTATGGATTGCAAGGGGTTCCTTAAGTCGTGTCCCACCATTGTTGCTAGTTCGCCTATGGTTGCTAGTTTTTCTAGCTTTAGATGCTCCTCTTCAATTCTTTTTCTTTCTCGTATATCACGCACAATGACGAGGTCAGAAGGGCGACCTTGGTAATTTATACGTGTGGCGCTAACCTCAACTGGAATGCATTCACCAGTTTTGGTCACCAATTCAACTTCATATGTTGCTGGAACTTTTTCTCCTCGCATTCTCCGCGTATATCTTTCCTTTGCTTGTTGAAGATATTTTTCGCCAACTAGTTTTTCAAAAGGCATCCCGATTAATTCGTATCTTGAATAGCCGATAATTTCCGCAAGTCTCTTGTTTGTGAAGACTAGTTTTGCATCTTGAAGTATTACAACTCCATCTCTTGCTTCCTCTACTAAAACAGAGTATCTTTTCTCTGATTCTAAAAATTCTTCGGTTCTTTTTTGAACAAGCTCTTCTAAATGTTCAGAATAATGCCTTAACTTTTCCTCCATCTGTTTGCGGTCGGTGATGTCGGTTAGTATTCCAAGGATGGCTCTCTCTCCCTCGTATCTCATCAATGTTGCCGTGAGTATCGTCTCTATTTTTTTTCCTTCTTTGGTGATAAGTGTAAATTCATATGGAGCAACCTCTTCGCCCTGCATGTGTCTGCTGAAATTTGACTTTACTAAGTCTATACTTTCTGGCGAGAACAACGTGAGGAAGTTGAAATCTGGAGAGTAAAACTCTTCCTTTTTGTATCCCATAAGTTCTTCGCATTTCCTATTGGCATAAATCACCCTGCCCTTCTTGTTGATAAAAATCATATTTGGTGACTGTTCTGCAAGGCTCCTGAATTTCTCCTCGCTCTCCCTCAACGCATCCTCCGCCACTTTGCGTTCAGTGATGTCCCAGAAAATGCCGAGTATGCCAACAACATTGCCATTTTCGTCTTTGACAGGTGTTTTGACCGTATGCACAAATACTTTGTGCCCGTCTTGGATATACTCCTCCTCTATATCCTCAGCTTTTCTGGACTTCATAATCCTTTGATCGTCTGCCCTGTATTTTTCAGCCAAACTCTTAGGATAAAAATCATAATCCGTTTTGCCTGAAATCTCATCAGGATGGATTTTCAGATCTCGAGCGTAGTTCTCATTACAGGATATATAAACCGAATTCTTATCCTTAAAAAATATTTTTTGCGGGAGATTCTCAATTAGTGTTCTTGCCTTACTCTCGCTTTTCCTCAGGGCATCCTCCGCTTTTTTGCGTTCGGTGATGTCTCTAGCAAGGTGAACAAAATGGACTATTTTTCCTTCTTGGTTTCTCACTGGTTGGGCAGAAACTTCCACAAATATTTTCTTGTTGTCTTTATCAAAGTGCGTGTGTTCAACTGTGACGGCTTTGCCGGTTCTTAACGTTTCTTGAATTGGACAAATATGATGAGGAAGTTTACAAGGTGCCGAGCTGTGATGGGTTGCTTCATAGCAGGTCTTTCCAATCAAATCTTCTTTTCTTAACTTCAACTTTTTCAATGTTGCTTCATTGGCGCTTATTATTGTATAGTCGTTAGGATCAATTACTAGAAGAGCATCGTCAAGTGAATTAACTATTCTTTCATTAAACTCTTTCAAAAACCTAAGTTCTTCTTCTGCTTCCTTTCTTTCTGTGATGTCTACGGTAATTAATGTAACAGAAACAATCTGCCCATCACGTTTGATAGGCCCTACTTGAGTCGCATACCATGAAGTACCGCCGTCAGGACCAGTTCCACTAATCTCGTAACTACTACCCTCTCCGGTCTGAAAAACCCGTCTAATAGTTTTCCTTACTACGTCGTGATGTCTAGAATCTACAAAATCGTAAACGCTCTTCCCGATCACCTCTTCTGGACTGGCATCTATCACAGTGCGATTAATGAATTGAATTTTACCGTCACGATTCACGATTAGAATGACGTTGGGGGCATTCTTTACCAGCGAACGCCACTTTTCTTCAGATTCCCTTAGCTTTTCCTCCATCTGTTTGCGTTCGGTGATGTCTTTGACGAAAACAGAAAGGCCATCCTTGGTGGGATATGCATTAATTTCAAAGACGAAGTCCTTATCTCCAAGCCGAAACTCGTTCACAAAAATCTGGGATTGCTTTGTTTTTAATACTTCTTGGTAGAATTGCTCAACTCTTGTTCCTTTAACATTAGGAAAAACCTCGGTAAGAGATTTCCCTATAGCATCTTTCGCTAATATTCCAGTGAGCTTGTCAGATGCTTTGTTCCAGTAGGTGTATCTTAAGTCCTTGTCCATTGCAAAGAAGACATCGCTGATGCTTTCGGTAAGCTCCCTATATCTCTCCTCGCTTTCTTGCAGTGCCTTCTCTGCTTGCTTGCGTTCTGTGATGTCTCTTGCAATAAGCAATATACCAGCGAATTTATCATCTATTCTCATGAGAGAAGCTGAACATTCCAAGTGTATCTCTTGATCTTTCTTGTTCTTGACATGTATGTTAATAGTGGCTTGTTTACCAGCAAGAACCTTTGCAAAAGCACTCATAACCCTTGGTATATCCTCGAAAGAAACTACACCAACTCTCATGAAATGTTTTCCTAACAGTTCTTCTTTTGACCCACCAAACACTTCCACAGCTTTTTGATTAGCATCAAGAATTCTTCCGGATCTGTCTAGAAGTGCCATACAGTCGTTGGCGCTCTCAAAGATGTTCCTGAATTTCGCTTCTGATCCCCTAAGAGCTTCTTTCACTCGCTTGCGCTCAGAACTTTCGATGAGTTCCCACTCACCTCTCCTTCTGATAAGAGCGAATTGATGGTTGCGAACAACATCTATGACTTCGGATGCTCCGCATTTATCAAGGGAATAGGTGCAAATGGCTATCATCCGATACTTGCCAATGACATTGTTTACTTCTTCTTCATAATCAGTGAAGTCCCTCCAGTCTCTCTTTTCAAGCCAAGCAGTATTACCTGTTACCCTTATGCCGTCATACCCCTTAGCCAAGGCTTGATTGAGCTTATCAACCCAAGCATTAAGAACCCTTTTTAGGTTGAAAGCACCATCTTTGAGATACCACTCGGTATATGGAACTATCTCTATCTGTCCTTTTTTCAAATAGCGATGAAAATCAGGCATAGCTTTCCTTATTGCTTCTTTTGCTTCTTCTTCACAGAGAGGTTCTGAAGTAATCCACATGCAGAACTCGTTGTTTTCCAATCCCGCTTTGAAATAAGGCACCAAAACATCAATCAAATCTTCCTTAGTTTCGTAGAACTGACAGAAGTGTGCGCCCCAAGGAGTGTCACCTATAACATCGATTCCCGTTTTTCTAAGCTCTTCTTTCACTTCAGTTACAACTTCTGCGTAAGTACTTTCAATCACATTTTGCACGACTTCATCCTTCAACAACCGCACTCTCCCTCAACTCCTTCACGTAATCTGAAAAACCGTAACCCTTCTTCTCCCTAAACTTCAACCCAAGCTTAGCGTGCAAGTTCTTGAGAATCAAATTCTCTATCACTGGCGCTGCTGAACCAAGTAGCCTCTCCAAGCCATTAGAAAAAACCCCGGGTTTCTCAGCAATCTCTTCCCGCTTCAAATGATGGTTGTTCTCAAAGTAATCGTAAATAACTCTAACGCCTTCTTTCTTGAAAACTTGCGTTAGCGTTTCATCTACCACATTAGCCAGAAGATCATCCAGTCTTTCCATTTTCCCACCAATTTCGGTCTCACTTATCGTGGTAGATAACACATCTGAGTTTTCCACTGTGCGAAGCCGCTTAGTCACTCAACAACTTCCACCATTATGCCATTTTGACCTGTAAATGTTCCCTGAGTTGTCGAATTTAACTTGTATGAAAATTGAGTCTGTATAAGTAAACATGTATACTCAGAATCCAAGTCAAAATACCGCACACATGAAACCCTCGACCCGCTTCTTAAAGCCATCAGTTACACACTGAACATTCCCCTCTAGAAGAAGAGGTCAAGAGCCTAAACTTAATTTCATAAAGTTCGTCGAGAAATGAAAAATACTTTTCTACCTCCAGATATTCTCGCCGCAACTTCTGACACAAACGTTTGAGGCTGCTGCTCTGTATGATCTGCGCTGGTTCTGAACCAAGCAACTTCTCCAAGTAGCCATAGAAAGCCTCAATCTTCTCACCGATCTCTTCCCGCTTCAAGGAGACATGTCCCTCTACGAGTCTATAAATCAACTCGGCAGCAGATTCCCCAAACACCACCCTCATCGTATCATCAACAGCCTTAAACAACAACTCACCGAATCCTTCCATTTCTCAACCCACTCCTTTCACAACGAAACTAAGCACCCCTTCTGGTTTCGGATTCCGAGTCCACCCTAATATCTCTTATCCTATAGTCGGATTCGGAATTAGAAGAAATAGAAAATCTTTATAGAAGAAAACATCATCTAAGACCGTGTCCAGTAATAGAATCGGATGTGGAGTTCGATTCTTTGGTCTTAAACACAGCGGAAAAGTTGAGAAGGAGAATAATCCAAAATTTCATGGACATCCTGATCTTAACGGAGATGAAAAAGCGCTCATTGAGCGGCTATGATGTCATCGGTCTCATTCACAAAAGATTTGATGTCTTGGTCAGTTCAGGCACCGTTTACTCCCTGTTGTACTCTCTGGAAAGAGACGGTCTGATAAAGAGCATTGGAAACCAACAAAAAAGAGTATACGTACTAACCGAGAAGGGAGAACAAGACATAAAAGTCATCACGAAAGCAAACGAAGAAATACAAAACCTTCTAAGAAACATCGCGTTGCTCAACGCAACCCAGCAATCGCCAATGCCCACATAAAAACGCGTGGTTCAGTTTCGCTCATGCCGACTCACTCCTATTGCTTCAGTTAGGCGATTAATCCACGCTTCGTTCTCTTCATATCTCAAGTGAGAGAGAAAGGGCTGCGATAGGTCAAGTTAACATCACAGATTAACTCGGTAAGTCTTTAGCCTCCACCGCCGTCAAGGTCTCCATAGTATAATGGGTTGTAAAGCCCACTTTCATCGCGAAGTCCATAGCCGCCTTTGTGGTGGGCGCCTCATAAATGATAATCCCATCATACCGTCCAAAAGTGAAATATACGTTGTGGATTGTGATGTCCTTCGGAGCCTTGAGTTTTTTAAGGTATTCAACGGCTTCCTCGCCTTTGCCCTTTGGCACCAAGAGTGTTATGAACAACATGCCTTTTTTCCTCAGTGGTTGATTTTGTGTGTTTGCTGATTTAAGTTTTGGCTATAACGCTTATTCCAACCGTTTCCTTATCCAGTTTTCTACTCCCAACTCCCTGAGTTCCTCAAGAAGCTCCACTCTGTTGCGGTATCGCTTAACAGTCTCGCATGGAAAGTCTTCGCACTCAAAACAGAATTTCAAGCCCTTTTCAATGCAACATTTACGCAAGGGGCAGTCTCCCCATCCCCCACCAGCTCTACAACCACCAACACACGGACTCATTTCAGTTGATAGCCATCTCACTCCCCTTACAAGATTGTCAAAGTCGCAAGTCTTTGAAGCATCTGCGAAAATCTTGAGTTCACTATGCTTCTCAACGACTTCTAACAAACGCCTAGCCGATTCCCTAATCTTCCCAGTGTAGTAGTCGCACAAACGACAGTATAAGCCACAGTAGGCGATGAGTTCGCCTTCTTTTTCGTAACCGCTCAACTTAACTCCACTCATTACTATTTTTTCCGAATAAGTCCAATCCTCAGTGATTCGCCATCAATCTTATAGTTTGCTACGTGTGCACCTTTTGGGGGTTTAGCTTTACGTATGGATGTTGACAAGGTCTCTGCAGCGATGTAGTCTCCATGGGTGTTGAAGACCTCAGTGAGCTTTGGCCCAGTTTCATAATAGGTTTCGATTTGATCAGCTATATCGAAGCCCGCGTCCTTGCGTTGATTCTGTATGCGACGCACGATGTCACGGGCAAGCCCTTCTGTTTTCAGCTCTTCCGTAACAACTGTGTTCACTCCAACAATGATACCCTCTTCTTCCACTAGCACGTAGCCCTCCTTCGGTTGGGTGCGCACTTCGATTTCTTCTGGCAGTAGAGTGATGACTTGATCATCCACCTTGATTTCGACGCTTTGACTTTTCTGAAGTGATTGGATAAGAGCGTCGGCGTCCATTGTGGCTACGGTTTCACGCAACTTTGGAAACAGTTTTCCATGCTTTTTGCCGAGCAAGTGTGGTAGCGGTACTATCTCATAGTCTATCAGTTCCCTCTTTTTGGTAGTCAAAGCCAACTCTTTCACGTTGAGTTCGTCCTTGATCAGGTCTGTGAACTCTTCCAGTCTTTTCAGCATAGCTCGTTCTGTCACGACTTTCACCTCTTGTAAGGGTTGCCTTATCTTTACTCCAGCCTTGTTGCGTGCTGAACGCCCCAAACCGCAGACTTTGACGGCTAAGTCCATGTCTGTCATCAGTTTCTTGTCGACGAGGGATGTGTCAGCTCGTGGCCAATTGTTGTGATGGACGTTTTCTGAAGCCTTAGGGTTTACGCTGCGCACTAGGTTCTGGTGTATTTCCTCTGTAAGGAAGGGAAGGAACGGCGCCAGAAGATTGACGAGGGTTGTTAGGCAGGTGTACAGGGTTGTGTAACCCGCCTTCTTGTCTAGGTCTGCTTCGCTCTTCCAGAACCTTCGCCGTGAACGACGAACGTACCATTTGGATAGTTCGTCTACGAATTGTTCTAGGCTTGCGGTGGCGTTGTAGGCGTCGTATTTTTCTAGGCACTTGGAGACGTCTTGAACGAGCTTCTGAAGCCTTGACAGTATCCAGCGGTCTAAGAGGGAGTATTGGGTTGTGGTGTCTTTTGGTGTCCACTTGTCTAGGTTTGCGTACGTGACAAAGAAGCTGTAGACGTTCCAGAGGGGAATGAGGAATCGTCGTTTGACTTCCTCGGCTAGCGTATAGCCAAATAGCATGTTGTTTTCTGGTCTGCTCCTGCAGTACATCCACCTCATAACGTCTGCGCCTATGGTTTCCGCTGCGTCGTCGAACCAGATGACGTTGCCCGAGGACTTGTGCATCTCCTGTCCTTTTTCGTCTAGGACTAAGCCGTGTCCGAAGCATGTGCGGAAGGGTGTTTGGCGTTCTAGTATGGTGCTCATGGCTAGCATGGAGTAGAACCAGTTTCTGAATTGGCCTGGTAGGGATTCGCAGATGAGGTCGGCTGGAAACCATTGTTTCCAGTAGTCTTTGTTGTGGCGATAATCAAGCGTTGAGTAGGCGACTATGCCGGCGTCTAGCCACGGGTTGCCCACGTCTGGGATGCGGGAGATAATCGTTCCACACTTTGAACACTTGATTGTGACTTTGTCTATCCAAGGTCGGTGAGGCGTGTGTCCTTCAAAGTCTTTCCAGCCTTCCACGGCTCGTGACTTCAGTTCTTCTTTGCTGCCTATGACGTCGAAGTTTCCGCACTTTTGGCACTTCCATATTGGTAGGGCTAAGCCCCAATAGCGTTTCTTGGAGATCATCCAGTCTTCCATGTTTCGTAGCCAGTCCAGTTCTTGTTGTAGACCATAATCTGGAATCCACTGAACTTGTTTGGTGACTTCCATGATCTGATAGCGTAGATTTTCTTTCTTCTCTTGTTCGGTGATTTGTTCGAGTGGTTTGTCGAGTTTTTTGCCCATGGAGATGAACCATTCGTCGACTAGGCGGAATACGAGTTCGCTGTCGCATCGCCAGCAGAAAGGATAGCGGTGCCTATAGTCTTCTACCTTGAAGAGTAAGCCTTTCTCTTTTAGGTTGTTTATGATTGGTTGGGCTGAGTCGTAGACGTGGGTTCCTGTTAGCCAGTCGAAGCCGTCTATGAAGATGCCGAACTCGTTTAATGGTGCCACAGCGGGCAAGCCGTGTTGTTTTCCGAGTTCTAGGTCTTCTTTTCCGCAGCCTGGGGCTATGTGGACTATGCCTGTTCCTTCTATTTCGCTTACTTCTGTCCATGGGATTGTGCGGTGGGCTTTGACGGCGCCTTGTTTTTGTGGGGCTGGGAGTTCGTCGAAGGGACCAGTGTAGGTCCAGTTGAGCATGTCTGTGCCTAGTAGTTCTTCCAGCGTCTCATAGTCTTTGTTGGGGATGGTGCGTTGTAGGGCTGCTTTGGCTAGATAGAAGGTTTCGTTGTTGTGGCGTATTTTTGTGTAGGTCATGTTTGGGTGGACTGCTGCTGCGACGTTTGATGTTAGGGTCCATGGGGTTGTTGTCCAGACTAGGAGGGATTCGTTTGGTCGATTGCGTAGGGGGAACCTGAGGGTGAGTCCGATGTGTGTGATCTCTCTGTAGCCTTCTGTGACGATTTCGTGTTGGCTGAGGGCGGTGGAGCATCGGGGGCACCAGGGCATTACGTCTGTGCCCTTGTATATCCAGCCTTGTTCGTGGCATTTTTTGAGGACTGTCCAGATGGTGTAGTTGTTTTCGTCTGAGAAGGTGAAGTATGATCCGCCTAGTTGGGGTGTGCCTAGTTGGCTGATTAGGGTTTCTGGTGTGTTGGTGACTGGACCGTTTGGACCTTGGGTTGTTATGGGTGTGTTTGGGTGTTTTTCTAGTTGGTCGGCTAATTGGCGTAGTAGTTGAGGATCATCCCAGTCCATCCAGTAGCCTAAGCGTATGGATTGTTCGACTTGTTTGGCTGCGTAGTTTAGAGCTCTTTGTTTGCATTTTTTTACGAATTCTGCGATTCCGTAGTTTTCGATGTCTCGTTTTGTTTTGAAGTTGAGTTCTCTTTCTACTTCTACTTCTATCCATAATCCTTGGCAGTCGAAGCCGTTTTGGTAGCGTTGGTGATAGCCTTTCATGGCTTTGTAGCGTTGGAATACGTCTTTGTATGTGCGTCCCCAGGCGTGGTGGACGCCCATTGGGTTGTTGGCTGTGATGGGTCCGTCTATGAAGGACCAGCGTTTTTTGCGTTTGTTTAGGTTTACTCGTTTTTGGAAGGCGTTTGTTTTCTGCCAGAACTGTAGGATTCGGTGTTCCAGTTTTGGGAAATCGACTGTAGGCGTTACTTCTTTGAACATGGTTCATCCTCCAGAGTAGTTGACTTGGGTTGTTTAGAAGGGTTATATGGTTTTTGGGTTTTGGTGGGGTTATGGTGTAGTGTGGTTAGAAGGGTTGGGTTAGCTTTGAATTTGGTGGTCACCACTCATACGAGTACACCAGCCAGAAGAGACGTAATAGACACATATAACTCTTTTGAAAACAAAATTATATCTATCCCTGCGCACAGACAAGATGCTAAGCAGTCAATGTACCAGATCAACCCTCCGCTCGCTAACTCATGCATGCATATACTTGTCTTATTCAAAGTAATACTACCCAGCACTTTCAGTTTCCCGGAAATGGGTAGCTTTTCTTTCAAGGCAGAGCAAGATGATTGTTTTGTTCGCCACAGTTCTGACATAGTTGGCTACAAACTTTCACTAGGACTGAAGGAGTCTGGCGAAGTAATTTATTATGTCTTTATCGCTTATGCCAATAATGGCAAGGAGTGTGTAGAAGACAATAAGAACAAGAAGCCCAATGCCAGCAGACATGACAGCTTTCTTTGCAAGGTGATATACCCTATTTGGGTTTTTGTACAACTTGAAGTAAGAGAACGGGCTCTTTAAGAGTGGTGGTAATAGTATCCAATAAGCTAAGGTTGACCAACGTGTTATTAGAGTTACCAAATAAAACAAGAACGAGGCAAAATATATGACAGTGCTAATGATCAATGCTTTCTTAGTTCCCAAAACTGTCGCTGTAGTCGTCAGTCTGGATCTCTTGTCATCTTCGACGTCGATTATCACAGTTAATAGATATGTTGCCGCTACTAGTAGAGTCACCCAAATCAATGGGTAGATGGGGATAGAGTTTGGGGTCTGAAAGAGAAACCATCCAGCTGCGTATGAAGCAAAGCCAGCCGTAGTAGAATTTGCGAAGATGTCAGCGAACGGTCTCTCCTTGAGCCGGGGAGGCATGGAATAGATTGTGAGAATAAGGCCAACATATACTGATGCTATTAGAAATGGGGTGTTCACGAAGGCAGCTAGAACAAAAGCCACCGTTATGAGTGCAACCGCAGTCAGCAAGCCTGCACGTGGACTTATCTCACCAGAAGCAAAAGGCTGATCAGCCATTCTAACATCTTTTGTAACCGAGCTCTTTCTGTCAGCTTCAATATCAGAATAGAAATTTATCATATAGATTCCTCCTAGGAGCAAAGGACCAAAAATGACCAGAGCTGTTGCAACCTTAGGCAGGGATTCAAAGCCACCGTCTATCATTCCCAATGATAAAGAGAACCAGAATGGTATCCAACCTATTGGCCTAAGCGCTTTTATGTATGCCTTCAGTTTGTACATAGTTTTCAATTCTCTTTGTATATTAAACTCACTTAAATATTAGAATTATGCGCTCTTAACTAAGTAATCCAAAAGAATCTTTGTGAGAAAGCTTATTGTAGGACTGAACAAAAGACCGATAGTTTTTGCTAAAATGCCTGTATTTATAGGCCAGTCACTCTTGTCTTTTATCTCTCTGAAAAGTAGAAGCATTGCTTGTGTCCTACCGTTATCTGGTATAGAAATCGGTGGCCTAATATAGGAACTACATGCTGCACTTATTTCGCTCAGAAGTTCCTTTTTTGATACCGCAATCGATTTATGCACACAGTAAAACACGACTAAAAAGCCAACGAGACCAGGCAAAGAAATTCCTGCTACAAAAACATATGTTCCAAGGTCTGGTTTGGTTAGAAAGACCGCAGAAGCTACTGAGGCGTCAAAGAAATACAATGCCATAATCTTTAAAAAATAAGATAACAAAGGTCTCAAACCAAACATTCCATCAGGATGTAAGAAATTAAAGATTATGGGTAGCTTAGCCAATCTTGGCGCAACCTTACAGCATGCGCCTATTGCTAAGTACGTAATAAAACCCACGACTACAGAAACAACAATAATCCAAACAACTACATAACTTACGAACAGGTTTGACGCCATCAGTTCAACGGATATTCCTGGCCAGAACTCTTGTGGTCTGCTTAGACAGAAACGAATTACTCCCTGGAGCCCAAGCACTAAAATGGGTAAGCCAAAAAGAATGTACCAGCCAGGTTTATAGAATCTTAATATCAAGTCGTGTAACCAATTGTAGTATGTTTCGTCGGACACGTTGAACAATCCTCTGGCGTCAAGGATCACTGTGAAATACGAAGATTCAAACCATAAAATAATCGTTGCCGCAACAAACAAACACATGCTTCCCGCCGAAAAGGTCCATGAATGCAGAAATGCGTTAATATTGCCCAGCTTAACTGAAATCAAAAAGCCGACCACATATAGAAAAAGGACAAACACCAGTATTACTAGGGGATATTGTATTGAGAATTTATTCTCAAGTTTCTTGGCGAAGTTGCCCTTTCGGTTGTACAATTCTTCTACATCAGTCTTCAAAACATTTACCATAATAGATAATCTTCTTAAATGCCTTTTAATTTTTTCATAGTCTTCTTATTTTTGTCCAATGGTTAAGTAATAAATCAAGAAGGGCACAAGGCATCCACGTATCCTGTGACAAAAAAGCCAAAAGGCTACAACTGATCGCTTCATAAAAAGTGATAATCTTGAAAACCCATTTTATCAATGGTTATCATGGTGGCGAGTTCCAACAGAGCCCAAGGCAACGCCCATTCCAAAATCAGACAGCTAAAATCAAAAGTTCCTCCATACAATTAATGAAAACACTAGATTCTTCCTCTTAGATTAAGATCTGCGCCTTAACGTGAATATATCGGCAAGATATTTAAAGTCCAAGCGTTACCGATATATCGGTAAATACGCGGCTTAAAATAGTTTACCGATACGTCACAAGGTGGAAAACATGAAACGTAGAGGCGTGGTTCGAGAACGAGTAATACGAGTGCTCCTGAACAAGCCAGACGGCACGTTGACCATGTACAGAATAGCCAAGGAAGCAGAGTGCTCATTTCCTTGGGTTCACGAGTTCTTAGGTAAACTAGGGGCTTCAAGGTTAGTGAAAGGAACAGAAGTCATCGATTATACCGGACTTATCAAGTATTGGCTTAAGGTCAAGACCAAACCAGAAAAAAGAGAATACATGCACAAAGACCCAATAAGCCTAATCAAAAAAGCAAGCTTGCCATGCACGTTAACAACCTTCCAAGCCGAAAACCTAGTCCAACACTATCTCTTCCCCTCACGAACCGACCTATACATCAAAACCGAAGATGTCGAAAAATGGCATGAAATTCTAACAAAAGAAGGCCTTGTTGGAAAAGGTAACCTAAGACTGCTTCTAACCGACTCTCACGTCTTCTACGGCTCGTTAAAACGACAGGGTCTAACAATTGTCTCCATCCCACAACTGATAACTGACCTTTTCGAAGAAGGTGGCGTGTGCACAGAAGCAGCCGAAAGACTCCTAGAAAAAGTGAAAGTGAAGAACCATGCTGTACGAACCTAACGAAATAGAAATCGCTCAAAAACAACTGGAAAAGGTTTTCAAACAACTGAAAGGCCCAATTTGCCTACTTGGAGGCTGGGCAACCTACTACATCGTAAACAAAAACTTCGAAAAAGCCAACGGAAGAAAATACATCGGATCACGAGACATCGACGTAGGCTTTCACGTAGGCAAGAAGTGGACTGAAGAACAGCTCAGAAAGTCTAAGTTCATCACAGCAATAAAAACAATCGAAAAAATGGGGTTCAAATCCATAAGCTTCAGATTGGTCAAAGACTTCAACCTAGACACTGGAAGAGAACTCACTGAGGAAGAGTCAGCTAAACTTCCACTATACCAAATCTTCCAATTCTGCATAGATCCCGTCGTCGATTACATACACCCGAAAATCAGGAATCTAGTAGGTTTCGTGCCAATCGATGAACCACTACTTTCACTGGTATTTCAAGAGAAGATGTTTACCGCCATCAATCTTTTCGGTACAAAAACACTGATCCCAAAACCACACGTGCTACTGGCAATGAAGCTAAACTCAGCACCACGAAGAGACCGAGAACACAAGAAAATCAAAGACATAGCCGACATCTACACTCTGCTGTGGTACTCCGACATCCAACTAACACAACTCAAAAAGCAGCTTCTCTCTATCTATCCAAAAGAGAAGACCAAAGAAACGATACAAAACTTCTCAAAAGAAGAAATAAACAAGGTCTCAGCCGCAATCACAATCGACAGAAACGAAATTTCAAGAGTGCTTAAAGAACTCACCTAATTAAAAAAACCTAGCCTTCTAAAGAAGAAAAAAGGGGATTTGCAGGAGCCTTCCACCAGAACACGGAACCAAACTAAAAAAAAGCACAAAAATTTTTCCTGTTATCAAACACACGAGAGAAGAAGAAGGAGAAGAAACAAAATTTTCATCTAGACCCCCTTCTCTAGAGGTAGACTCACACACGCACACACAATCTACATTATCGTTAAGGTAAGTTTATAAGAAACCACACCATTCCATTGCCAGCACTGTGCAAAAACCACTTTTGCGCAAACCAAACCATAAAGGAGTTGAAACACCAATTGTACGAAAGAGAGCCAAGAGAGATGCACAAGGCAGTCTGCGCTGATTGTGGCAAAGAATGCGAAGTACCATTCAAACCCGACCAAAGCAGACCCGTCTATTGCAAAGAGTGTTGGGCAAAAAGAAGACCCCCAAGAAGAAGCAGATATTAAGCCCTTACAAGCCTAACATCCAACTTCTTCACTCACAACCTATCTTTCTTTTTTTATCTTCTATTTTTTCTGTTTTCATCCATCGTGCAGATAACATCTACAAAGTTTTACCAATCTTTCTCTGCACATATCTTATTGCTTCATCCACATCCTTCAGGCTTTTGTCCACCTCTGGAAAAACCTTACCCCCATAATAGGCATAAGAATGAAGATACAGAAACGCCCCATCCCCAACTCTAGTAAGCCGTTTCTCCCCAAGCTTGCTCAGAAAGTCCCTCCTCTCAGCATGAGAATGAGGCTCTGAGAAACCCCGCTTCTGAACCAAAGCCGAAACAGCCTCAGTGTAAGCGTGAAAAACCTTCTCACAGCCCTCCCTCATCAGCATCAAATTCCCAGAACGACGACCCTCACCATAATACTCAACACCAGCCTCGTAAAACTCTCCAGCACTCTTCAAATGCTCCCCAACACCCGCCAAAGCCACGAACGCTCCTTCATCTAAAAGAATATCTAAGGAGCCCTCTTAAACATTTATTTTGAGGCTATATCTCTTCAGATTCTTTCAGCTCCTTGAGCAACTCGTCGTAGCCCATGACTCTTCCAGCCTTCACGTCCTCTTCGCTTTGGTTGATGGATTTCATAGTCTCCTCATCTTCTAAGATTTCGAGGGTTTCGATGATTTCCTCAAGTAGACTGCTCACCTTCAAAAGCAAAGCCCGATCCTCATCTGTTAAGAGAACACTGCTTCCTGGCATATTTCACCAAAACTACATATGAGTGCTCAATATTTTAACGTTATCCGTTCAGGGATTAAAGGACTACAGGTTTTTGCCAATCTAGAACCCAAAGCAATACCTTAACGTGAATATATCGGCAAGATATTTAAAGTCCAAGCGTTACCGATATATCGGTAAATATACCAATTAAAGAAGAAAAAAGCGGATTCTATTTGAACCCTATTTGCCACATATAGAAGACCCAGCCTAGACCCTCTGCGTCTCTGCGCATCTCCCCCCTCCCCCTCTATACTAGACCTAGACAGACAGACACAGACAGACACACCCACATACAAACTGAATCCCAAATCCATATTCCCCCTTCATAACAGTTTAGACAAAACCCACCCAGACCACTCCCTCTGTGAACCCATTGAACCCCAAACTCAAAGAAATCCAACGCAAAATCAACAAACTAAAAGAAGACGCAGAGGAACTACGTCAACTAAAACTCGCCGCTGACACCCTCAAAAGACTCAGAGACTCAATCATAGACACAAAATACGACTAGATCAGACCACCCTAACACCATCAGGAACCTCGTCAACAACTGTAAGCAAAGGAACTCTACCCTCATAATCAGCCGTAAGAATCATACCCTCCGAAACTTCACCACCAAACTCTACAGGCTTAAGATTAGCCAAGAATATGACCTTCCTGCCAAGCAGTTGCTCGGGAGTGTAATACTCAACCAAACTCGCAACGGTCTGCCTCTTCTCCAATGGACCCAAATCGATAAGCATCTTGTAAAGCTTCTCAGTTCGTCTAATACGCTCAACCTTAACTATCGTTCCAACTCTGATGTCAAGCTTCTTGAAATCCTCCATGCTTGCACACGAAGCGCTCAAGTTTCATCAATCACCTCTTACGGATTGTCAACGAATCAATATCCCTTGGATAATACGTTACGACTTCCGCTCCATCCTCAGTAATCACCACAGTATCCGAATGTCGAAAACCAGCAAACCCAGCCTCATAAATCCCCGGCTCACAACTAAACACCATACCAGCCTTCATCACCGTACTATCACCGACATCAAGCCACGGAGGCTCATGCCCCTCCAAACCCATCCCATGACCAGTGTGATGCCTCAACAACCCCGTCAAACCCGCCTTCTGAATGACCTTTGTCGCAGCCTTATCCACGTCAGAACACTTCTTGCCAGGACCAAACGTCTGCATAGCAGCCTTCTGAGTCTCAACCATCACCCCAAAATATTTCCTCTGCTTCTCCGTGGGCTTCCCAACAATCATAGTTCGCTCCAACTCACAACTGTACCCACCCACATCCGCTCCAGCCCCAGTCACCACGACATCTCCTTCCATGATCATCTTCTTGGTGGATATGGAATGGGGAATCGCCGACATCGAACCCACCTGTCCCCTAAAACCAGCACCACAAGGCGAAACCTCCCGTAACGGCTCATAATCAGGACCCAAAGTCTTCTTCATAATCATAGACGCCTCATAAGAAGCCGACAAAGCAACATCGACATCCCACAAACCAGGCTCGATATATTCCTGAAGTAAGGCGTGAGCCAGATTCGCCCATTTCGCACTCTCCCTAATAAGATTAATCTCTTCCCTCGACTTAACCAACCGCATACTAGGCACAATATCCTTAGCATCAACAAACTTGGTTTTAGGCGACTTCTTCTTTATGGGCGGACCCTTGTAACCCCATATACCAGCAGCCCCCGCCGGGTTGTCAATGCCGATCCTCTTGCGCTCCAATCCGAGTTCCTTGAGAAAAGAGGTGAAATGATCTATCGGATGCTTTTCTCCTGGGTAATCGGGATAGGTTTTGATGTTCTTTATCAGTTTGGTTTTTAGTGGGATGTGGTCGATTTCGAGTAGGGGACCCATGAAGGTTGTTTCGCCTTCGACAGGGATTATGAGGGCGGCTGGTCTCTCGGTTGTGATGTATGAGTAGCCTGTCAAGTAGAAGAAGCTGGTTCCACTGGTCAAGTAGAGGGCATCGAGTTTTCTCCTAACGAGAACCTGCCTAGCCTTCTCAATTCTCTTTTCATATTCTCTTTGGCTTATAGATAATTTGACCATGGAACCACATATCATGGCATGGGTTTAATTAATTCTGTGGTTGTGTGTGCGTGTGTCTGTCTGTCTAGGTCTAGTATAGAGGGGGGAGAGGATAAAATTATTTTTTCTTCTTCATCAACTTCTGTCTGTTTGAAAACACAGAAATTTTTTTTGGTTTTCATTATCAATTGCATGAAGGAACTGTTGGTTTAGAGGGTCTGATTTTGGAACTGTTGCCACTTTGGGTTCTGTTAGGGTTTTGATGCGGTGATAAAAGGGGTATCACTCGTTATCAAGATTATCATTTTTGTGTGGTAAAGCATGTTAAAATCGAAGTGGAACAGTGTATGTGATGTTTTATGGGTGTGCCTAAGCCGACGGAAATGACCGTTCGGGACTTGTTGCAGGAAGAGTTGCGAAAAAGAGGCTCTATCCTGCCCTAACCAACGAAATCCAACAACCAAAAACACTAATGCAAGCACAATTATTAAACAACCAAAAAGAAACAAAACCCACACTAACAACTTTCCAACCCCCCTTCTCTATAGAGAGGAGAGAGCACAAGAATCATTATAGAGAGATTTTGCTACCATCAAGGTCTCTCTTAAACCGTCCAAACTCCTCCTTCACTTCTCTCAACTGCTCACCAGAAAAGACAGGCCCATCCTTACACACCCTATATCTTCCTATCACACAACTCCCACACAGTCCAATGGCACACCGCATAAGCCTCTCCAAACTAACCTCAATGGGTATGCGATGCTTCTCAGCCAACAAGAACACCTTATACATCATCTGCTCAGGCCCACAAGCATAAATCATGTCAAATCTCTCTTTTTTCAGCATCTCTTCCGCCACGTCGGTGACGAGCCCTTGAAACCCGCAACTTCCGTCCTCAGTAGACGCAACAACCCTAACCTCTCTTGAAGGAGCTTTACCAATCCTATCATAGAACAAGAGTTCATCTTTGGTCTTGGCTCCAAACAGAAAAGTGATGTCAGCGTTAACCTTCACGAGTTTGTCAGTCAAAGCGGCTAATGGCGCCAGTCCAGTTCCCCCACCAACAATCATCACTTTTTGTTTTCTAAACGAGAAACCCTTGCCAAGAGGCCCACGAATACCAAAACAATCCCCTCTCTCCAACTTGTGAATAGCCTCTGTAGCCTCTCCGACCAAACCCACACTGATTGAACAGAGGTTGTCCGAGCCGATTCCAGACAAACTCATGGGAACTTCATCCACATCAGGAATCCAAACCATAACAAACTGTCCAGGTGTAGCCATTCCACAGAGTCTGTCACGAAAAACGAAGGTCTTGACACTGGGGCTTTCCCTAACAACTTCTAAAACATCTACGATTCTTAAGCGATTAATGGCGATGGGATAAACCGACAACGTCTTTTACACTCCTAAACCCGTTTTCTCTAAGATACAGGTTAATTCCACGGTTGATGGACTTGAAAACCTTCAGTCCTCTGAAGGCGATGGCTGTGCCAACCTGAACCGCTGAAGCACCAGCCAACATGAACTCCACAGCATCTTCCCAAGTCGCTATTCCACCACAACCAACAACAGGAACATCGACTTCTCTGAAGATTTCGTAAACGCACCTAACGGCAATTGGCTTTATCGCAGGCCCAGATAAACCACCAATCTTATTGGCTAATAGGGGATGAGCTGTTTCAATGTTTATTGTCATGGCTCTGACAGTGTTAATCGCAGTTATAGCGTCTGCTCCTCCCTCGACAGCTGCCTTAGCCACTTCAGCAACATCATCAACATTTGGGGTCAGCTTTACAAACAGAGGCTTCTGCACTCTTTTCTTCACTTCATTTACGACTTCTTTAACCAACTGCGGGTCTTGTCCAATTTCTGAGCCTGTTTTCTCCACATGTGGACATGACACGTTCAGTTCTAAGGCGTCTGCTCCAGCCTTCACAGCGTAACTCGCCACCTCGACAAACTCTTCTAGAGAAAAGCCATAGACGCTTATGATGATGGGAACTCCCACAGATTTTGCTTCGGTTATTTCTTCAACAAACTGGTGAATACCTGGATTTGGGAGTCCCACAGCGTTAAGCAATCCACACTCGACTTGGGCTATTGAAGGGTTGGGGTAACCAAGTCGTGGTTTTAACCCAATAGACTTTGTAACCACCGCGCCTACACCTGCATTTGCTACTTCTTTCAAGAAAAACCCTGACAACCCAAGAATTCCAGCTGCAAGCATAGTTGGATTAGAAAGTTTCAATCCCACAATTTCTGTAGCAAGCCGACTTGACATTTGATGCCTCCAGTCGCAGTAAAGGTTATTCAGTAGTCAAGATAAAGGTTAGGCACGGAATGTACTGAGATTAATCGATGATGGAGAGAAGCAAATGAAGGCAACGATAGTAGAGAACGTGATGGGAATTTTCGGTTTTGGAGAAACCGATGAACTCGTCGACTATGTTCTCTTCCCTAAAGACCCAAAAGAAGTAGCAGAAAGACTAAAGAAAATCGAAACTGGAAAGGTTATAGATGAAATAGTAACCTTGATCGAAAAACTAAAGAATAAAGGTTATGCGAGTTTCACTTTTGAAATCCCAGAAATGGCTTGGAACACTCGGGAAAAACTGGGCGTTGAAGTAGACGTAGCAAAACCCTCGAAAGCGGGTGAAATACTCCGAAAAAATCTTGACAATTTTGCTCTCGAAACTGGGTTTGTGAAGCGAACAACTGAGCTTCGCGAATTGGTTCACGATGTTTCCATGGAGTTGAGCAAAATGCGGGTAAAAGAAGCAGTTGAAAAACGAGACCTCATGGTTATGCAAGCAATCCAAACCTTAGACGACATGGACAAGACATTAAACCTGTTCACGAGCCGAATACGTGAATGGTATGGTCTCCACTTTCCGGAGCTAGACCGTCTAGTCGACAAGCACGAAACCTACCTTCGCCTCATCTTGAACCTTAAGAGAAGAAACAACTTCACCATGGAAAACCTCGAAAAAGAAGGTTTACCGAAAGCCAAAACTGAACAAGTAGCCAAAGTCGCTGAATCCTCCATAGGAGCAGAACTTACAGAGCAAGACTTGGAACAAATAACAGCCATGTGCAAAAACGCGTTGGAACTCTCCAATAGAAGGAGTTCACTGGAAAAATACATTGACTCAGTGATGGATGGTGTCGCACCAAACATCCAAGCATTAGTCGGCTCGCTTCTAGGAGCAAGACTCATGGCACTCGCAGGCGGGCTAGACAATTTAGCCAAGATGCCGGCAAGCACAATTCAAGTATTAGGCGCCGAAAAAGCTCTCTTCAGATCGCTCAGAACTGGAACCCATCCACCAAAACATGGAATAATCTTTCAGCACACAATCATCCATGAAGCAAAGAATTGGCAGAGAGGAAAGGTTGCTCGAGTACTAGCCGGAAAACTAGCCATAGCAGCCAGAGTCGACGCTTTTAGCGGTAAATACATGGGCGATAAGTTGAAGGCTGATCTAGAAAAAAGAATAAATGAAATTCAGGAGAAGTATAAAGAGCCACCTCCACCAAAGAAACCTCTTGTGAAAAGACCGCCTTGGAGAACGAAGCGTGGCCGTAAACATTAGTCATCACCCGAAATTCAGAGAAATTTACGTGGCTACCTTAGAAGATGGCTCCCAAAGACTCGCCACCAAAAACCTTGCTCAAGGGAAGAGTGTCTATAGAGAGCGACTAGTTAAATTTAAGGGCGTAGAATATAGACTCTGGGATCCATTTAGAAGCAAACTTGCCGCCGCTATTCTAAATGGTTTGGAAAAGGTTCCCATTCAACCGAACGACAAAGTCTTGTATTTGGGCGCAGCGACTGGGACAACAGCAAGTCACGTATCTGACGTAGTTGGAGAAAAGGGTCACGTGTATTGTGTAGAGTTTGCGTCACGCTCCATCAGAGAACTCATAGACAACGTTTGTGTATTTCGTCCTAACATGTCGCCGATACTGGCTGATGCACGTTTTCCAGAGCGGTATTCAGTATTGGTGGAGAAAGTGAATGAGATCTACTGTGATATAGCTCAACCAGAGCAAGCCAAGATATTGGCAGATAATGCTGATTTATTTCTCAAGCCCAATGGATGGATTCTGTTGGCGGTTAAGGCTCGAAGTATCAACGTCACAAAAGAGCCTTCGGAAATATACAAACAAGAGATGAACACCTTAAAGAATAGAAGCTTTGAGATCCACAAAGTTGTGCACTTGGAACCCTTCGACAAAGATCATGTCATGATCGTAGCCATATATACCCGTCAAACATGATTATTTTTTGCAGGCTTTTCACAAACTGTAAGTTTATATGAGACTCCTTTAATGGTGTTTATGGACTGAGGGGAGATGATGAAGCGGGCGGAAATGTTAGACGCCACAGAGTCAATTTTGAAAAGAGCCGGCTTCCAAGTCTCCAAGAGATGTGTGTCACGACCAAGTTGCTTCGACTTAACAGTAAGAAAAGGAGAACAACTCGCCTTTGTAAAGGCGTTTACAAATGTAGGAAACATCACAACAAAGGATGCCCTCGAACTGAAAACAATCTCTAACTTCTTTTCAGCTGCACCACTCTTTATCAGTAGTAAAATGCGGGGAAAACCGATAGAAGACGACACAGTCTATGAAAGATACGACATCTATACTATTACTCTCAAAACGCTTGAAGACATAGTGTTTCACAGCATGCATCCACTGGTGGAAGCGGGTCCAGGAGGCTACTATGTCAGCCTTGACGGAGACGCTATCCGAGAAACAAGACAAAAATTAGGGTTGTCCATAGGGAAGTTAGCGGAGATGATGGGAATCTCAAGGAGAACCTTGTATGGTTATGAGAAAGGCATGACGAAGGCTTCCGTATCTGTCGCCTACAATCTTGAGTGGGTTTTAGGTACACCTCTTGTGAACTCCATCAACATATTTAAAAAAGACATTCACACGGGTTTCTTTGCGGTCGCTAGGCGCATTGTGACCAAGAGTCGGTTTTTGCAATCTGTGCTAAAGAAGTTTGCTCAAATCAACTTTAAAGTGACTCCAACAATAAAGGCACCCTTTGATTTTGTGGCTCAATTTTCTGAAGGCAAATTAATGTTGCTTGGCGGTGTGATGAGCCAGAAAGAAAGGAATGTTGAACAGAGAACAGAAGAGATTGTTAGTGTAAGCAAAGTCACGAATGCTCAACCGGTTCTTATAACAGATGGCGACCAAATTTCCAAGGAAGTCCCCCTTATTCGTTTTGAGGACTTTGTGAAGATAAAGCATCCATTGGAGTTCATGTCACAGTTCTGAAAGGGTACCGTAATTAGTAGGTTATCTCATAGTAATTTTCGTTTGGGTTGTCTCTGCTTCTTTCTTTAGCCTTTCCACCGTTTTCCATGATAGTCTAACAAAGTCTGGATAGGAGCCGAATTTTCTTATCCATTTTTGTAAAAACTCGAGAGTTTTGGGATCACTGGGGTAACCACATCCCATGTCTCCATATTTTGCTGTTAACTCTGAAATTGCTTTGTCACGCTCCACTTTTGCGATGATGGAGGCAGCTGAGACAATGGGGTATTTTGCGTCTGCTTTGTGTTCAGATATAATTTTTACGTTGAACGGAAGGTGTTCCATTATATGATATTTGTATCGTTCAGCTAAGACATCAGAAGCATCCACATATGCTATGTCAGGTTGAAGAATCTCAATCACCTTAGCCATTGTCTGGGCTTCTAAGCGGTTCAGTTTGTGAAGTTTTCTTCCACTTCTCACCACTTTGTCAATTTCTGCTGGAGACAACCTTATTACATGATATTTGAAGGCTAGTTTCTTGATCTCTCCACAGAGTTTTTCTCGTCTTTGCGGCGAAAGAAGCTTAGAGTCTTTTACTCCCAAATCACTGAGTATCTGCAGATCCTTCTCGTCCGATATGACTCCTGCTATCACAAGTGGTCCTATGATTGATCCTCGTCCAGAATCATCTACGCCAGCTACTCGCATGCTACAACTCTCATTAATTGTCATTCATAATCAGGATTTTTCTGAAAGGGATTGAAGAATTTTGTCAATAATAAGGTTGTGGAGAGTATTTCGGTTCTCATATGTTACCTCAAGAATTTCTACATCTCTTCTTGTTTTGATTGTGTTGATTAGTGCGTCTTTGGCTTTATGATGTATAGTTCCTAGGAGTGGTTTGTTGCTTTCAATGGCTTGGACGACCGCTTTCTTGAACTCTAATGAGAACAGTTCCATTGGACCTATTTCGTCTATGGCAATTATATTCGCTTTTTCAATAGCGGTTAGAATAGAGTTAGCGCCTATTGCTTTTAGGTCGTCCAAATTGACTCGGTATTTGCTGACTTGAGGTCCCTCTCGCTGGTTGACATGAGCTAACCAACCATGCTGTCCAGTGTAGATGTCAATGATTTCAAAGCCAATGCGAACTCCTCTCTCACGTGCCTCTCGACTGATCATGCCACCAACCTTGTATCCTCTCTTCCTCAGAAGTTCAATAGCGTTGAGTAAGACGCTTGTTTTTCCAATACCGGGTTGCCCAGTTATGAATACGATGCGGGTCAATACGTGCCCTCTGAGTCTCAAACCTACTAAAATGTATCTAATGTTAGTTTCGTTTGTATTAAAGCTGTGTGACGCTGGTTTGGGATATCTGATCTGTGGGCAGTAGAGTACGTTGTTAACTTCTTTTTATGTTTTCTATGTACTTGAAGGAGAAAGGCTTTGGCATTTTGCCTTTTGTCGAGATCAGGAAGGTGTCAACATCCATGAGACTAGTGGACCATCTTGATCTGAAGTCTGAGATGAATTCGGAGTACTCGGTGAAGTCTTTGTGTGTGGTTATCATTGCACGGTTTTTCCCATTTAATCCATTGCCAACCGCTAGAAATATTATATTGGGGTTTGTCTCTAGCCACTTCTCTAAGTCCTCGGTGGTAGGTGGGCTTTTTTCTGTTTTCGGATGGTGTTTAACTAGGTTTAGGAAGGTTAGTGCTATGATTTCTAATCCAAGTTTTGTCATGTCCGGTATTACCGTGTACTCCTTTATGTATCCCATTTTCTCTAACTTTTTTCTGGTTCTGGTGATGGTTGGTTGTGACACGCCGATGACTTTTGCTAGGTCTCTGTCGCTTCTCTTGGAATTTTTCATCAGCTCGTATAGGAGCTTGATCAGGGTTTGTTTAGCCATGGTTGCGAATTAATGATTCAAAAATATATAAAGCTTTTGTTGGTACGGTGTCTCATCAAAATTGATTGATACGAAATTTTTTGATTTGTTTGCATTCACTTACATAAAGAGAAGTTGAGAAGCGATTCTAGAATTTGGTTGTTGATGGTACCGAGCGGGTGAATTGTTTAAGTCTCAACAATGACTTTAACTTGTCTTTGTCACCCATTTTTGCGTTCTCAATGGCACATTTTAGGATTTGGATGGATTCGTCCATAGCTTTGCAGTCAACAGGATAGCGCGGGTAACTTTTTGACCTAGACATTTAACTAGATTATGTGAGGTAACTCTCCAGGAATTCCTGTATAAGTCATTATTCTCTCATCAAGCTCTGATACTGTTATACCCAATTGATTTGCTATTTTGTTTTCTATATCTTCCAACTCATAGTATATTGTGCGATCAGACAGCATACTTGCCTTCAAATTTTCAGACGCTAGCCCTAAAGATTTCAGAAAATTTAGATTCCTACTATTCAACACGGCCAAGTGTTTGCTGAAACCAATATCTTTCAGGAAATCGCTGACCGTTTTGAGTCCCATTCCAAACGTTCTATTCATTACTGTGAGTCTCGCTTCCCTCTCTTCTTCGAGGATGCCTCCGCTGAATTTTTCCAATTCTTGAATCATATTCACCCAGTCAATCGAGCGAACAGACTTCACCGCTTTGACCTTTTGTCTTGGGAATCGTATCCTATGTCTTCTCAGAATGTCTTCAACTCTTTCGTCAGAAATGTCAGTTAATAAGTCATCGAGGTCTGTAGAATATTCTAAACTTCTGAGACTAGAAACTCTTGTTTGGGGCGATAGGACTCTAAGTACTGCTATTTTCATTACATGAGATTTAGGAATCCTTTTCCACTTTCCATATTCGAAAGAGCTCAAAGGTTTGACATTCTCAAGGATTGCGGCTGCCTTCTTAATCTTTTCTTTCTTCTCATTTATTCTGGTCATGCCATCACTGCTAAAACAATCTAATTTTGAGGTTTTAATTTTGTCTATGCACGCGCACAAAGAAACTATTTTCTTAATCCTTTTCTATTTGACAACTTCACTCCAGCTAATGCGTAAATTTCCCGTATCCCTCTAAAATAGTGTAAAATATTAGTTCTAAATTTGTTTTGTATGTCTCTCCACGTTGGAAAATATCCTTTTTGGGCTTCAGTTCTAATGTAATCAAAAATCTTCTTTTTCATCTCATCTTTTTCTTTAGGAGTTTTAGTTGCAAATTTCCTATTGTAGCGAATCCAAGCTAATTCATAAATTTCTCTGATGCCTCCTCGGAAGAATGCCTTGGGTAAACATTGGAACCTTCTTTGAATTTCTTTATATGTAGGATGATTGTCCTCTCTGGCTTTTCTTCTGACATACCTTACTATTCTCTTCTTAAGAATTTCTTTATCAATTTGTCCGCCCATTCTCGCATGGGATAAAGAGTAAGGATCAACGCCAACAGCTTGATACAGTTCTTTCATGCTCTTATAGTAGCTTCTCAAATCAATTTTGAGATTCGCTTGAATTTGTCGTTTGCCTACATACTTTCCCTTTTCTAATTCCTTTTTGACGAAATCCACGATGGCACTTTGTGTAGCTTTGATTTTTTCTTCCTTCTCTGCTAAGGAAGTAGTTTCTCTTATTCAATCCAGTGCTCTTAATTCTTTTTCCATCCCATATTCAGTAAGCAATTTCCGAATATCTTTTGAAAAGAGAATTCTGATTCTTTGATCAGTGTGTTGAAAAGTTTTCCTATCGGTACTCGTAACCAAATACCCGTATGGGCTTCTTAATTGCGTTTCATACTTAAGCAATTGTGCAATTTCATTCGTGAAATATCTAGAAAAAGTGTCACCTTTTTCCTCTTTAATCTTTCCAAACTTCTGGTAAGCCTTTATCTCTGCGGGAATTAGATCTCCGTTTCTATTCTTGAGAATAACATCTGGTCCGCTTCCTCGTGGTCCAATCGACACCTTTTCAATTATGTAACCCATTTTTCGGAATATCTTTACAGAAATTCGCGCTAGCTTTCTCTCTTTTTCATATCTAAGAAAGGGATTAGGCTCCCTCTTGTAGGGAACGCCTGCCAGCCAATGCGCCTCACGTATGCTTGAAAAGTGAGTTCTCATGTTAGTACGAAATTTTTCCTCTATCTCCATAAAGGTTGGATAATGTCCTTTTGCGGTTTCTAATCTTACATATCCAACTATCTTTTCTTTCAGATGCTCTTTGCTTTTCGTGGTAATGTTGGTGGTCATACTGTAAAATGCGTTATGCGTGTCCTGTATTTAAGTTCATTGTCTTGCCGTGAAGTTATGTAGCCTCTTAATGGCATTAACCCGTTCTTTATCACCCACTTTGGCTTGCTTGACTGCGTTTTCTAAAATTTCAATCCTTTCATCGTATGAACCTCTGTCAACTGGAAACGGGACTCCATCCTTGCCCCCTACACAAAAACTGTATTTAACTGGGTCTTTCCAACTTGGAGGGTTGCCGTAGATAAGTTCTGAGATTAAGGCGAGACCACGAACAGTGGCGGGGCCTATTCCACGAATGCCGAGAAGCTCCTCGTAATTTTTGGGTTGAAAATCATAGGCTCTTTTTATCACAGTCCAGTTGAGGTTACGAGGTAATGAAAGAACATCGGTTACGTATTCCCTCTTCTCGATTTTAGGCATCCATTGTTGTAAGGACTTTTGAAAGGCAGGGCGAATGGATTTGAGCATTCTCATAACCTTTTTGGGCTCTTCTTTAGTGATGTCAGTGGAGGTTTTCTGGCATTCTCTACTTTCCTTTGCGGTCATGTCTAAAGCGATTTCTCTCTTCACTTCTCCGACGACCGCATCGTGAGGCTCAACCACAAAATCTTTCACATTGTCTGAAAGCCAGTGGTATCTCCTTGCTGTTCGGTCTTTTTCATTCATTCCTTGTTGAATTACCGCCCACTTTCCGTTTTCGGTTATGAAGAAGGCGTGATGATAGAGGGGGTAACCAGCTTGAATGGCGGTGTTGTCAACTTTGGCGCTCATTCGACTAGCATACCTCAAACGATCACTGTCTTCCATTGAAAAACCGAAGCTTTCTCCGACTTGACTGATTTCTTGAGGCGTTTGCCTTGAAACTCTACCTTTTCCCCCGCACACTGCTAATCCATGTTCTTCTGCCTTTATTGCGCTTTTTAAGACACCTGTGACAACGGTGGTAACGCCTGATGAGTGCCAGTCATAACCCAAAACACATCCCAGAGCTTGAAACCAAAAGGGATCAGAGATTCTCTGCAGGAACTTTTCATAACCATACTCGTCAACGATGACGGTAACAATGTGTCCTGCCAATTTTACCATTCGAGAAACTAACCAACTGGGAGCCCTTCCATAATGAAGCGGAAGCTTTGCGACACCAGTTCTCTTCAACGCCTTATCTCACTTGTTATTTTTAATGCTTGTTGCATTTAACCGTTTAAATCAAAACTTCAAGACTTGTCCTTCGTGGTTTATTTCGCCTCGTCTAATTCTGGTTGTTGAAATAGGAACACTGTCCTGTGCTTGAACCATGTCAATGACAACGACGTTTAAAGGTGGTAATCCCTTCACCTTTCGCTTCTCATTTATCTCATGAGCACGAGGCTCAGTCTCTCGGCTTACCACGATTGCTTCCACACAACCCCTTGATAGTGTGACACCATAAGGATCATTAAGTGGAACGATTTCAGCACGATCTAAAACACCCAATCTTCTCAGAAAAAGCTCCAAATTCCCTAAACGCTCCTCATAATCTGCGGTTCTATGCGATTTCCTTAGTTTTCTTGCAAAATCATCAGAACACAAGCCTATGAAAACGCGTTCTCCGACCTCGAAGGCTTTATGAAGCAAGGCGCGGTGTCCTTTATGAAACTCGTCGAAGGTTCCGCCAACAGCCACTGTCCTAAATTTTTTCATGATTCCATCATCTAAGGCTTCATCTTTTCTATTATTGCCTCAAATAGTCGTTTTGCAACTTCGCGCTTTGTGGTAAGCGGGACATGGATGACTGTCTTGTTTCTATCAACAATGTAAATCTCGTTCGTGTCAACTTCAAAACCCACTCCTTTTCTTCCAATATCGTTCACCGCCACTAAATCAGCGCTCACTTCCTTTATCAACTCAAAGGCTTTCTCAACCAATTCCCTATCCGATAAACCATGCTCTGCTCTAAACGGAACCAAAAAAGTGTTTGGACTGATTTTTTTCACCATTTTAATGATCTTTTGGGTAGGCTTCAGTTTAAGGATGAGTTCTGGTGTTGAGCGTGTGGGAACTTTGCGTTGAAAGGGTTTTTCTAGTTTCCAGTCAGCTGCCGCTGCGGTTGCGATGACCATGTTGTATTTCTTTGATCTTAGTTCGGAGGCAACCGCCTTGTGCATTAGTTCTGTTGTTTCGACAGAGATTAGTTTAGCACTTTTGGGGGGAACAGCCATTCCGGGACCATAAATCAGTGTTACTTGAGCACCTCTCGCTAGGGCTTCTTCTGCAACCGCCACGCCCATTTTTCCTGAACTTTTGTTTGTGATCACTCGAATCGGGTCAATGTACTCCACAGTCGGACCAGCCGTAACAAGAACATTGACTCCGAGAAGCTCCTTTTTTACTTCTAACCTACGAAAAACTGCCTCTAAGATTTCCTCAGTTTCGGCTATTTTCGCCTTGTCTTCCTCAACGCGAGGACCAACAAAATCAACACCTAAAGTTTCAAGTTTCTTGATGTTCTCGATTAGAACTGGATGGCGGTACATTGACTCGTGCATGGCTGGAACGACGATTATCGGTATCTCTGACCCGAAAGCTGTGGAAACAACAGAAGTGACTGGTGTGTCATCGATTCCACATGCAATCTTGCTTATGGTATTGGCGGTGGCTGGAGCGACTAAAACCAAATCTGCCCTTTCTTCAGATCCACCAGTCAGTGCCACATGCTCAATTTTTCCAGTCAACTCGGTTACCACTGGGTTTCCAGTCGCCCATTCCATGAGATAAGGATGAACGATTCTTTGTGCCATCTGCGACATGACAGCAAAGACTTCCGCGCCGTGTCTCATTAATTCCCGTGCAATTTCAGAAGATCGAACCGCCGCAACACTTCCAGTTATACATAAAACTATCTTTTTCCCTTTCAATTCGCTTCCTTTTGTTCCAATAATGTCCTTGGACGGATGATTAGTCAAGCGATGACCTCCTTATCCACTTAGTTTCTCCATAACCATTTCTAAGTCATTAAGAAAGTTTTCGACGTGTAAGGGTTTAACGTGTGGCATGACCACTATTCTGATGTGATTGGGGAAAAGGGAGATAGCCCAACCCATACTCCTTAGTTCCCGTGCAATCAACCGAATCTCAACCGCATCCGATTTTATTCCAACAATGTTTATTCTTGGCTGTGTTACAAGGGTTACACCATCGATCCTTTTAACCCCTTCAGCCAGCTTCTGAGTCAGTCTCATACAATGTTTAACGACTGTCTCATACCCTGTTCTTCCAAGATGCTTCAACAAAGCCCAGACAGTCACGGCAGAGGCGCCGGATCGAGTGCCCAATAGGGTGGTTTGTTCAGTCTCTCCACCAGCCAGATAAGGTACTCGTTTGCCAACACGTTTCATCGTCGATTCGTCCCGAAACAATATCCCTCCTGCTGGAATTGGGGCTAATCCCATTTTGTGAGGGTCCATGGTTATCGAACGTACTCCGGGCAGATCAAAATCGAATTGGGGAACATCACAGTTGTCTTCTTTTAGGAATGGAAGCACAAAACCCCCAAAAGCTGCGTCTACGTGTAGATAAATATTATGTGCTGTGGCGATTTCTGATAGTTCTGCGATGGGGTCAACGACTCCCAGTTCGGTTGTTCCTGCTATCCCAACAATTGCAACGGTTTTTGGTGTTACGGTGTTCTCGGTGGCAGTTATATCCATTTGAAAATGATTGTTTAACTTTACCTTAATCAATTTGAGGTTCAGTAGGTCAGCTGCTTTATCAAAGGAGATATGCGCCGAGACTGGAACAATGACCTCGTTGTGTTCTTTGTTTAGGTTTCGAGCCGCCCACATGGCGAGGATGTTTGCTTCTGTTCCCCCGGAGACGATGTGTCCACAAGCGTTTGGATTTGAAAGCAGGGAACCCAACATCTGTATCGCTTCTTGCTCCAGTTCTGCGGTTGCAGGGAAAAGACCTGGGTCGCCTAAGTTCTTCTCAAGGTACTCTACATAAACTCGCTTAGCAAACGTGTGGGGTTCATTGCACATAGAGCCAAGAATCTTTCCAGAATCGTAGGTGAAGTCCTCTAGAAGCCTTGATTGAAGTTCCTTAAGAACCGTTTTTTGAGGCAACCTTTTTTCCTGCAACTGGCATCAGCCTTCTGTCCTTTTAGTGGTAGGTGTGGTCTTTGTCGGGATATTTATCCTCTATGACTTCTTCTTTGAACCTTGTAACTGCCTCTCTTATCACTTGGCTTAGGTAAGCGTATCGTTTTAGGTATTTTGGAGTGAAACTTTCGTCAAGTCCAAGCATGTCATTTATGACCAAGACTTGTCCGTCGCAGTGTTTTCCTGCTCCAATTCCTATTGTTGGAGCCGTAACGTTTTCGGTGATTTTTTTTGTGAGGCTCTCTGGAATGCACTCCAAGACTATCGTGAAAACGCCCAGTTTGTCTAACTCTAACGAGTCCGAAAAGATTTTTTCTGCTTCTTCTTCCTCTTTTCCTCTGACACGGTAACTTTCCGCTGTTTGAGGCAACAGTCCCACATGACCCATTACAGGTATGTCCTCATTTAGCAACGACTTAATTATTCTCGGTTTGTTTCCTTCAATCTTCACTGCGTGTGCCCCAGCATCTAAGAAATTTTTAGCGTTTTTTAGTGCGTCTGCTACAGTGTTGTAACTGTTGATTGGCATGTCACCAACTACTGGAGTGTTTCTGGCTCCTTTCGCTACAGCCCTTGTGTGGTGTATCATTTCTTGCATGGTGACAGCCTTTGTGTCCTTGTATCCGAGCACCACCATACCCAGACTGTCACCCACCAAGATTATGTCGATTCCAACATCGTCTAGTATCTTGGCAACCTGATAGTCGTAGGCTGTAAGCATCACGATTTTCCGTTTATTTTTCAGCGTCTTCAGTTCATCGAGTTTCACTGTGTAGCCTCCAGAGATTTGATTAAAGAAACTAAGGTTTCGTTTATGTGTGTTGAAATGTGATGCCCTCTTCCGAGTTCCACTATTTTTCCATTCAAAAAATCAATCTCAGTCCTCTTTCCCTTCAGCAAGTCTTGACACATGGAAGAGAAATTTGTGTACTGCAAAATCTTTTTGTCAATGGATTCCTTCAAATCTGTTTCAAAAATTATCCCTTCTGCTCTTCCAACTTTAACGCATTCTTCTATGATTCCGTGTCTAACCCCTTTTAGAGCATCCACCACAATTTCGTTGTCTCTGACCCTAAGAATCGCAGTCAAAGGGTTTACCACACAATTAACAACCAACTTATTCCAAAGTTCCCCTTCAAAATCGTTGGAAACTCTGGTTTTCAACCCACTCTCATTGAACAACTCTGCGATGCTCTTGCTGGTTTCAGTTTGTTCCAGAATAGTTTCCCCGTTCCACAGGGTTATTTTTCCAGGTTCAGAAAACTCCGCTCCCATGGCCACCAACCCTCTTAGCACTTCGATTTTGTCTCCCACGATTCCTTTTGCTAACTCTTTGTTTCCTAAACCATTCTGCAGAATCAGAATGACTGTGCCGTTTTTCAATAGGCTCTTTATTTCTGTGAGAGCTTTCGCTGAATCATGTGCCTTTGTAGTTACGAGTATGAGTGTATCGGAAGGAATTTTCTTTATTTCGGTTTCAGATTTGACGAAAAATCTCCCTTCGATGTCGCCTCCGACCTTTAAGCCCTTTGTTTTGATGGCTTCAACATGGTCTTTTCTTCCGATTAGGGTTACATTATTTTTTCTTGAAAGCAGTGCTCCATAAGAACTTCCAATCGCTCCAGCACCCAAGACGAGTATCTTCTGGAAGCTCATGGTTCCTCTTCTTCCAAAATTGGTAGGTATACTCCTCTCTCAGCGAACTGTGTAAGCCTTTTGTGAACTAAGTTTATGGCTTCGCCTAAGTTTTTCTTATTGTTAAAAGTGGATGCTACGTTTTCTAATCTCTTTTTGTCTTTTGTTTTCAGTTTGTCAAGGGTTTTTATGAGGGTTGGTATGGCTCTTACGATGTTGTCGACGATTGTGATTGTAGCAAATTGGGCGGTTCGTGATAGGGGATTGAGGTCGATGGCTATCACTTTCTTACCCATCCGAACGAGGGCTTCGGTTCTGTCTCCGTCCTCCAAGGGAACCAGAACTGCATCAGCGACTAGTATGCCTTTAGGGTCGACTCTCCTGCGTTCGCTATCGACTTCGGGTATTCCTGCGGATGCGTTCTCACCAACACCTAAAACTTCTGTTGCACCAGCCTCTTCAAGAAGCTTCTTGATGGCGATTTCTCTTTCAAAAGAGCGGTAGAAGAGGTTCACCTCGATTCTGGCTTTCGTGATCTTGGACAGTTCCACAATGTCCTTGGATGCAAGGGCAGTGGTGTTTCCGTTTACTGAGATAACTGGGTGCTTAGCAGTTAGGAGCGTTGCTGCAGCTGCTTCTATGGCTTTTAGGGCTGGTTGGGTTGTTTTTTCTCCGAGTATATAGTCGAGGGCTTCTCCTCTTCCGTGCGCTATGAGACCCGCTGAAGTCACGACTCCAGATTTGAAATGGTTGATTAGCTTTTCTCGAATTCTCAGAGACTCAGCTCTTGGGTGTTCTTGTGGAATTTTGATTTCTTCAGTCAATGAGTCTTGCTCCTTTGAAATCAATTTCGGTGATGAAGGCGCTGTTCTCAGATGGAGCGTGTCTCTGAAAGATTTTGAAGATTTCTTCGGTCTCGTTTTGTTTGATTAAGGAGAAGATTGTTTCTCCAAACATCGCCATGCCGCAGGTTATGCCCGTGCCGTCTGTTTCTTTCAGAACTTTCCTCATGCGTGGGGAAATCAATCCAATATCCTCTGCGAAGATGCGTGAAAAAGCCATAAAGTTGGCAGGATTTGGATTTGTGATCAGCTTGTCTATTAGTTCCTTGCCAGATTCGTTTATTCGGTGCCGAGTCTTTTCGTCGCTTAAATTCTTCTTGGTTGACAATTCACCAAAGTTTAAGCACGATACAACGTAATCGTTACTAACCGGAATAGGTTTTATCTCTCCAATTCCAGGCGCACCCGGCTTCACTCTTATTTCGACTCCTCCGAAGGTTTCTGCGATGACTGTGCCCAACCCAGTTTTGCACTTCACTTCGGCGATATGAGCGATTTGGGCGGTCTCTATCTGGGATAAGCCCAAGTTTAGTGCCTCGTTAAGGGCTAAGGCTAAGCTCAATGCTCCGGCTCCGCTTGAGCCGAATCCCGAACCAATCGGAACCTTGACTTCGTGCTCTACAAAGATTTCGTAGTCTTCTCCCAGACGGGGGAGAAACGAATTTATGACTTGCTCTGATACCTCGGCTGATTTGGTTGGTGTGTCGTTTATTTTGATTTTGAAGGATGACTTTGATGATGGTTTGAGGCTTACTTTGGTTGTGACTCCGCAACTTATTGAGGCTCCTGCACCCCGAGAGCCCTTCAGTAGTAAGTCTGTCGGTTGATCGCATATCTGAAAGAGCCCCGTGATGTGACTGGGGGAAAAAGCCATTACTTCGTCCAAGCTGAAGCACCGAATGTTCTTGGTAGTTTTTGTGGTGTATGATTTTACGTGCTTAAATAAGAATTTTGTATGAATTATCTAAACACCTTTAAATTCAATGAGCTTTTCATCAACTATACTAAAATGTAGTTAGTTGCGTTTTCTGAAGATTTTTCTGTCATCATTGAATTCGCCAGCAACGTACTTAAAGCCAGCTTCTATTAAGCCGGCTGCTTCACTAATGTTATGCGCTGTCATACAGTTCAGAAAAGTTTTGGAGTGATCGTATTGTTGAATGAAGTTTTACAATTATGTCCTTACCCGAAAACGTTTGATGATGTGCTCCCACATTAATCCTAACATTACAATGAGTATTAAGAGTAGCCAAAAGACGAAAACAAGGAATTGTGTGTTCGAAACAGCTATTTGTTCGAGCATTCTCGCTCATAAAAATCACTCATCAGAATCTCTGTAAAAAGAAAAGTTTCCCAAGGGGAATATTCATGGATGTGTATTGATCATAATTATAGAAGAAACTTCTATTGCTGTGGCACACTCTGCGATGAGGAAGCATCTTCACAGGGTTGTGGCTTTTCTTTTCTTTTCCAGATGGGGAGGAATTCTGCGAATATTAGGATAAGCATGAGAACAACTATTATTAGCATTCCATGGGGCTCTCGGACAAATAATGGGATGTGACCAATTAACGGTATATAACCAACAACTTTACCGACCAAGTACTCTTCTGAAAATCTCTCTTCGGAGCCTGGAGGATTAGCGTCTCCGTGCGTTGTGAAATACCATTCGCCGTCGTGTATATTTCTTTCCTTTTTCACAGCTCGGTGCACAATAAGTTCTCCTGGTTTTCCAATGGGATCACCGCTAAACACGATAATGGTTCCGTTGATGTAGTCAACATTGATTTCATCGTATGGAGCTTCTAGTCCACCTTGGACTACGATAAGGTCGCCGATATTAAGGGTAGGTGTCATGCTTCCTGAGGCAACCGCAAGAAGTGGATATTCAGTTTTCAACACTGCCTTCAAACCATACCAAAAGGCAAAGACACTCCCTATCATTAGAACGAATAACAGAATGGTTTTCACATAATCGCTCTTGAGGCTCAGTTTCAATTTGATGTGCATCTCTGTTGATTACGCCTAGAGGCGGAATATCTTGTGAAGTTCATCGTCTTTGTATATTAAAAACTTAACGTTTAGATTCTATAAAAAAGAGGGAAGTAGTGCACTTCCTTGCTAGAGTTAAAACCCTAAATCGTGCGTTTACTCAAAACTTTTCTGAAGGTCCCGCATTTGGGACAGTCGTAGAGTCCTATCTCCAGCTCAATCTTCTTGCCCTTTTTGTCTGGGCGGCCAGCCATTTTCCAAGGTTTTCTTTTTTCCTTTGCTTCAGCTCCACACTTCGGACATTTGACCATTCATTTTCCTCCATCATAATCGACCATCATGGTTTGAATGTTAGCGAATAAAAAACTTTCCATGATACGAAGCAACGAAGGGTGAAATTGACTTGTTTTGAGGTTTTTTGGTTATCCAAAATGCTTTTACATTTGCTTTCATTGTATCTTTTTAGGTCTTCAAGAGGGCAACTAGCTTTGACAAATCGTCCAGAGAACGCTTTTGAGATGTTAGTTAAACCTATTCGTCGGCTGATTGAACAGAGAGGATTCAAGGCACCCACGGAACCTCAAGATAAGACTATACCTAAGATCCTTGAAGGAAAAAATGTGCTTCTTATCTCGCCCACCGCCAGTGGAAAAACCGAGGCTGCGGTTCTTCCTGTTGTGAATATGCTTATTCAGATGCCTGAGAGACCGCAAGGAATCAAAGTTCTTTACATAACACCTCTCAGAGCCTTAAACAGAGATCTCCTTGAGCGCCTTGAGTGGTGGTGCAACAACCTAGACATAAAATTGGCTGTCAGACACGGCGACACCGATGTAAAGGAACGTTCTAGACAGTCTCGAAGTCCCCCCGACATACTAATAACAACACCAGAAACTCTCCAAGCTATAATGCCAGGGAGAGTGTTACGGCAACACCTTCAACAGATCAGATGGGTGATAGTAGACGAGGTTCATGAAATGGCTGATAGCAAACGAGGCAGTCAACTATCGTTAGCCCTTGAAAGACTACGATGGATAACAGGCAGAGAGTTTCAACTAATCGGCTTGTCTGCCACCATAGGCAGTCCCGAAAAAGTTGCCCAGTTTTTAGTGGGTGATGGACGCCCGGTCGAGATTGTTAAGGTGCCAGTTGCTCGACTTATGAAACTAAAGATTCTTTTTCCAAAACCAACTCCAGAAGACTATGAACTTGCTTCAACCCTTTTCACTCATCCTGAGGTTGCTGCTCGACTCCGCATCATACGTCAGTTCATCGAGAAGCAAAAGTCGGTCCTTCTTTTTACCAATACACGTGCAATCTCTGAAGTTTTGGCTAGTAGATTTAAAGTTTGGGATATCGACTTTCCGGTGTCTATTCATCATGGCTCCTTAGCTAAGCCGTCGAGAATTGCAGCTGAACGGGGATTAAAAAATGGTGAACTTAAGGGCCTCGTTGCCACGTCTTCATTGGAATTGGGAATAGATGTAGGGCGAATAGACATGGTGATACAATACATGAGCCCCAGACAAGTCACACGTCTCATTCAACGTGTCGGAAGAAGCGGACATAGAATCGGACGCATCGCCAAAGGTCTCATAATTACAATGGATTCAGACGACACCTTGGAAGCCATGGTTATCGCCCGCATGGCAGAAAGAGAGGAATTAGAACCAGTTGACATACCACAAAAACCCTATGACGCTCTAGCACATCAGATTATAGGCTTGCTAATAAAGAAGAAGCGATGGTACTTCTATGAAATCTACGATCTCTTCAAGAAAGCCTATCCATATCATGATCTCTCTTTGCAAGACATAGAAAAAGTTCTGACCTACATGCATTCTCGCTTTCCAAGACTCGCATGGGTCTCCTTTGAAGACATGCTCGCAATAAAGCCCAGAAGAACCAAGTCGATGTATGAATATTACTTCGAAAACCTCTCTATGATTCCAGACGAAAAACAATATCTCGTTGTTGATGAGACATCGGACAGCGCAGTAGGGGTTCTCGACGAAGCTTTCGTCGCCGAGTATGGAAAGCCCGGAATCAAATTCATTATTCGTGGAAGCCCATGGAAAATTATCAACGTTTATGGAGACCATATTTATGTCAAACCTGTAGATGACCCAACTGGATCAATTCCGAGCTGGATTGGAGAAGAGATTCCAGTCCCATTCGAAGTGGCTCAAGAAGTTGGATGGGTTAGGGGCTTTGTTGAGGAACAAATCAAAAGTGGAATAACGGGTGAAGAAATCGCCGCTAAATTGAGTGAGAGATACCCTGCAGACAAAGAAACGATTTTGCGTGCGATTTTCGAAACAGTTGAGCATGTTCAGAAAGGCTATCTCATCCCAACTCACAAGCGCATTCCTATTGAGGACTGGGAAGATTTCGTTATCATTCACGCTAATTTTGGTTCTCTCACCAATCGTGCTGTCGCTCAGTTAATCGGTCACATAATATCTGAGCAAATAGGCTCCACTGTTGCGGTTCAACACGACCCCTATCGCATTTTTATCCAAACCATGGGCACTGTGGACGCCAACAAAATTGTTGGCTTGTTCAATGAACTGAAGGAAATGTCCGATTCAACTGTTCAGGAATTGCTTATCAGAGCAACTGTGAAGACAGGGCTTTTCAAGCGACGAATGGTTCACGTAGCCCGAAGATTTGGAGCCTTGAAAAAATGGGCAGACTTCAGCAAGGTAAGTCTCCAAAAATTGGCAAAGAGTTTTGAGGGCACCGCAATTCACGATGAAGCACTCAAAGAAACCTTCACAAAAGACTTGGATCTTCAGCACGTGATTCGGGTTCTTGACGAAGTTCGAAGGGGCGAAGTTGAAGTGACGAAACTTGACACTGGTGGAGTTGCAACTCCTGTTGCTCGCGTGGGTATAGAAAGAGTGAGCATGAAGACAGACCTAATTCCTCCTGAGAGAATGAAGCTTATACTTGTAGAATCGACGAAGGCGCGACTGCTTAACGAGACCCGCACTTTCATCTGCGCAGATTGCTGGGACTATGTAGAAATGATCCGCATAAAGGACTTACCAGACAAGCCAGCGTGTCCACGATGCGGGTCTACAACCCTCGGAGTGCTGAAAAAGGGGGAAGAAGAAGTTTATTCACTCTTAGAAAAGAAAGGAGAAAAACTGACGAAAGAAGAGGAAAAAATAAAAGAATGGGCTCAAGAGACTGGACGATTAATGTCTATGTACGGAAAACTAGCAGCCACTGCGCTTTCCGGAAGAAGACTAAAAATTTCGGATGTTGAACAAATTCTCAAACAAGAAAAGGAACTTTCAGATCTTTTCTTTGAGTTAGTGATTGAAGCTGAACGCAATGCCTTGAAAATGAGATTCTGATAGCGTTTCTTCTTCACGTATTCAATGATATTATTTAGAATTCTGAAACTATAAAAGGAAACCTTAGCAACAGAAATCTCCAGCCTTATTGGAGAAACGTAACATTGGAGTTGAGCCGCCAAAAACTAAGAGAACAAACCCTAAAGAGAGCTGCAAGAGATGGTGACAATTCAGACAGCCCCAACCCAAAAAACTCATACGTCGCCTAACCAACGACCAAGCTAAAACAGTCAATGTTAGAAATATATAATAGGGAACAGTGTGTAGTATCAGAAAACACCCGTGGAGAGAAAACCAGATTGTTCGTCGCACCATACGTTTCCACTCCCCTCCCAGTAGTCCGCCAAATGCTTATTCTCGCAGAACTCAAACCAAGCGAAATCTTCTATGACCTAGGTTCAGGAGACGGCAGAACAGTCATAATGGCAGCCCAAGATTTTGGAGCCCAAGCCATAGGAATCGAACTGAGAGAAGACCTTGCCAAACGAGCATCCAGCGCAGTTCTTGAGTTAGGCCTTGATTCTAAGATCAAAATTGTTCAAGACGACTTTTTCAAAGTAGACTTGAGCCCGGCAGACGTCGTTTTCTTATACCTCACAACAAGCGCAAATGACAAGATCAAACCGAAACTAGAACAAGAACTCAAACCGGGAGCCAGAGTCGTGTCACATGACTACGAAATCTTGGGATGGAACCCTCTCAAAGTGGATAATTTCTGTGAAAACCCAAGACTTGGTTACCCTTCTCACACGATATACGTTTATAAAAAATGATTGGTTCGACTAGAAGATAGAAGTTTCTTTTACACTAAAAGCGCCAACACAGTTTTTGCTTTGGTTTCTTTTACACTTAAGTTTATATATTTCGCTTCTTGAGTGTATTTGGGACATGAATGCCTCAAATAAGATGCCCAAATTGTGGAACATCAATCAATCTAGAAACACGTAGAGAAACCGATTTGAGTCTAATCCTGAATAGTTTGCGAAGTGGACCGAAGACATTTACCCAACTTCTACAAACAACTCGTTTGCCACGCAAAACCCTTAGCTTGAGACTCAAAGAACTTGTTAACTCTGAGGTCATTGCACACGATGGGGGATATCGTCTTAATGGGGCGTTACCACCCGATTTGAGGAGGAAAATGAGTATGAAGAGAACTTTTCAATTCTCTAGAAAGAATATGATGCTGATGTTACTGGTCTTCTGCATGGGAATACTGCTTGCTCAAGCGTACGGTCAATTTATGTCTGCGCCACCCCCCCCAACGCCATCGCCAACGAAGCCAACTGTCACTGAAACGTTTACGGTTAATTTCGTGATCTATGATGCAGCAGGTCTCTGTGCTTGGCAGGCAAGAGTAGTATTTGACCCGAAGGTGCTAATCGTGACAAACATAGTCGAGGGTGCATTCCTCAAGGAAGGCAAAGGCAATACCTTATTTGTGGCTGCGACCAAAATCGTTGAAGGCATTTTCTCTGAAGAGACTTTGAGTATTGCTGATCCATTTACATTGATAATGAATGACGAAGCCTATCTAAATAGCATTCTTCTTGGTTGCACGCTGATAGGAGAAACAAAAGGAGTAACTGGAGGAGGCGTGTTAGCTACTGTGACTTTCGGTGTTATTGGAGAGGGAAGTCACGAGTTACAAATTGCAGATGTTTTAGCTTTAGGTGTGGGCGGAGTCGAACTACAAGGATATTCATTGACGCAAGAAATAGTGCAAGGCTAAAAACCAAATCTCCCTTCTCTTTTTATTTTCATGGTTTTCACAACGTGAAATGATCATTAGATTCTGGACCAGACTTGCTGTAAAACTTATTTTTCTCGACATCAAATCATTACATAGATATTAAACTATTGGCGACCGATGCATGAAACCTATTCCTTGGAAATACATAAAATCTTGGAAATGTATCGCTTGTGGTGCGTGTTGTAAAGGTTTTGATGTGGTTTTAGGCTATAAGGAATGGGTAGATATTATTCGGAGATACGGAATAGAAGTTACTCAGCCTGGCATAACTAAACTCTATTTAAGAAAAAGAAGTGACGGTAGTTGTGTTTTCTTAACTAAGTTTTATGACCTGTGGCTTTGCGCGCTTCAGCACACGAAGCCTCGAGCCTGTAAACTTTGGCCTTTCAAAATCTACAGTGAACCCATGTATGGCTTGCCTAATCAAGCGTTCTGGGATTTGAATGGTAAAAGAATCTTCGTCTATGTGGATCCATCTTGCATGGGCATAACTTGGGGTAATCCCACGCAAGAGTTTGTGTATAGAACTCTGAAGGAATTTGTTGAGATCGGTTTGGGGCTTCGTGAGAAGCAATTTTACACGACTGCCGAGTTGGAAAATCGAATATTTTCGCAAGGACACTTTATTCTTAAACGTGATTTCAGAAGAATAGTCTAAACGATGTTTTTATCAGTCACAGTATTTCCTTTCCGTTATCAACGACAAGTTTTCCCTCTTTGAATACTTTTTCCACAAGATTTGCTCCAAAACGATAGCCAAGAAATTTGTGATTAGGAACATTTAGCACAATGACATCTGCCTTTTTGTCGATTTCTAGGCTTCCGATTTCGTGGGCTCTGTGAATGGCATGAGTGGCATTTATGGTTGTTGCTGATATGGCTTCTGCCGGGGTCATCCTCATCTGATGGCAAGCTAACGCAATCACTAGTTGTAGAGTTTCCGTCCAACAACTTGGGTTGTAGTCTGTTCCTAAGGCAACGGGTATTCCCAAGTTTATCATTCTTCTGGCGTTAGCATATCGTCCGGTCATCAAGGAAAAAGCTGCGCTTGGAAGTAAAACTGCAATAACTCCACTTTTCGCCATTGCCCTTATGCCTTCGTCAGAGGCAAAGATTAGATGTTCTGCGGAAACCGCTTTTACTTCTGCTGCTAACTCTGCACCACCGGTACTTGTGAATTCATCCGCATGCAGTTTTGGCTTTAAGCCGTATCTTTTGGCGTTTAACAGGATTTTTTTTGACTGTTCCCGGTTGAAGACTCCTTTTTCGCAGAAGACGTCACAGAATTCTGCTAACTTGTGTTTCGCAATTGTAGGAATTATTTCGTCTATTATGAGATTTACGTAGTCTTGTGGATTGTTTTGGTATTCGGGTGGAGTGGCGTGGGCTCCTAGAAAAGTGGGGACGATGTCGACGAGTTGTTTTTCATTTAAGAGCTGCATGACTTCTAAGCATTTTGTCTCATCTGCTGTTGTTAGTCCGTAGCCACTCTTTGCCTCTACAGTGGTTGTTCCATGCTCCAACATTACTTTTAAAGTTTTTAGGCTGGTTTCAACTAACTCCTCTCTGGTGGCTTTTCTCGTCTCTCTTACAGTTTCTAGTATTCCTCCTCCTTCTTTCAAGATTGCCAGATATGGTACGCCTTGAATTCTCTTTTCAAACTCGTCTTCTCTTGAACCCGCAAAAACCAGGTGAGTGTGAGGGTCTACGAAGCTAGGCATAACTACTTTCTCATTGGCGTCAAGTTTTTCTTTTGCGACAAATTTGTTTCTGATGTCTTCTGTTTTCCCAACTGCAACTATTTTTCCGTTGTTTATGGCTAAACTGCCTTGCCTGATAATCCTTAGTTCCTTCATTCTTTCTCCTATGAGGGGTTTTTGACTTCCTCCTTTCAAGGTTAGTAGTTCGTTTGCGTCCTCGATGATTAAATCCACTTCTTTCTTAACCATCTGGTTCATCCTTTTTCTAGGGCTTTCTGTACTGCAATCTCGATAATCTTGTTCGCATCTAACTTGTCTGTCTTCAAGTAATATTTGGTTGCGTCAATTATTGCCTGTATTGGGACCATGCCACAAAACTCCGATTCGACGACTTGGACGTTGTAGCGCTTAGTCTCAATTTTAATTAACTCCAAGATTCTGTAGAGAGGGGTTCTATCGAAATCGCTGATGCTCATTCCGATTTGAGTTATCCCCTTCTTCGGAATCTTGGCAGCCATCGCCTTCACGTAGGTTAAACCTCCTTTTTTCCCGTGCAGAGCCCTGGCGATTTTCTTGGTTGTTTCCAAATCCGCAGTGTTCAGGTTTACATTGAAACCTACCATGATTTTTCTAGCGCCTGTAATTGTTGCACCTGCTGTAGGGTGAGGGGAAGTGGGACCAAAGTCTGGTTTTCGCTCTGGGCTTTTCATCACCTCCGAGAGTTTCTCATACTCTCCTTTTCTGATCCAGTCTAAATCGCTTCTTTCCGGTTTGGAAGCCGCTTCTCCATATAGATAGACTGGAACACTACATTTTTCTGCAAGTGCTTTTCCAAATTTTTTTGCTAGTTCGATACAGTCTTGGATAGTTGTGTTTTGGATAGGAATGAAGGGCACCACGTCTACTGCTCCAAAGCGTGGATGTTGCCCCTTATGCTTTTTCATATCTATGAGTTCAATGGCTTTCATGGAAGCGTTTAAAGCCGCAGCGAGGACTGATTTTTCATTTCCGACAAAGGAAATAACGAGCCTATTGTAGTAGTCGTCGAAAGTGTAATCAAGAATGTAGGCTTCTTCTATCTTCCTTATTTCACTTAAGATTGCTTCTACAACTTTTGGGTCTGAGGTGCTGAAGTTTGGCACGCATTCGATGACCTTTCTCAAAAGCGTCCACCTTTTTGTTTCAGCAGATAAATCGTGGTAATTGAATTTTAAGCCTTTACTATTTGGTTCTCTTCCATCATTAAATTTCTATTTTGCGCTTATTTCGTGTTTATGGGTTTCAACACGGTTGCCGCTATCATAGAAAGTGGTATGATAAAGGATGCCGGAAACTCTGGTATAGTAGTAACGTTATATATTACAAGCGGAGGATTATCCACTGTTAAGATGACTAGGCTATTGTCATACAATGCTATCCAGCCATCATAAGCGCCTGAAGGCGGTTGTGAAGCTATGACAGAGTATTGTGGGGATTCTGAACTATAGTAGTAGTAAAGTGTATTACCTTTTCGAAAGCCCCATAGTGATTCACCATCTGTGAGGAAGAAGTTCATAGCTCCGGAAGTTGCTTGACTTATGTCTATTACTGCTTTGGCTATTCCTTGGGTAACATTCCAATCTTCTTCTTCGGCACATTTTAAAATGTACAGCATGTAAAGGTCGGAATCCACAACATCTGGGTGGTCCCAATTCTCTCCAACTGTTGGCGGGTTCTCAGCTAGATATTCTTCGCAAATGAGATTTTTCAGTACGGTTTTGGAAAGTACTCCATTATGTCCAAAGGCCCACCATCTACCTCCTTTATACCGTACGAATGGGTGGGGATTTGGGATGTTTGTGGCGCCAGAAGCAGCTACCCGAACATGCCCGACCCCTATTCTCCCACCGCTTCGAGCTAGTTCATGAGCAGCCAAATCAAAATTGGCATCTACGTTTGCGGGTGGTTTGCCTCTCAAAACTACAGGTTCAGTGTCGTTGTAGTAGGTGAGTCCCCAACCATCATCGTTGATAGCACCGAGATTTTTCAAGCAATATGGCAAGTTTATCAGATGATCTAATACAACATTTTCTGGTATTGATTCGGCGATGATCCCCCATAATCGGCACTGATGCGTCGGAGAGTTTTCCATTTTAACAAATGCAGTCATCAACAAAGAGAAGACAAGTATAACGAGCAAAAGCTTTCTACGCATGTTACATCATTCACGATATTTTGATATAGTAGATTAAGTTCTTTTCGATGAATTTTATTGGTCATACCCTTCTACTATATCATTACATCAGCGTCAACAGAGTGAAGCTTTACACAACTAGAATGATTTTATTTCTTGTTCTTTTCTTCTTTCTCAGCCTTTTTCTTGGACATACACGTGATTCATTGACCTATTGAAAGTATTTTGTCTAAACTACAAAAAGCTTTTTGTTTCATTATACGTCAATTGTTCTAAAAACAGTGGCTGCGCATAGTGTTGGATTAAGTTGAGCGAAGATTTAGAGTTCGAAATTCCCTCTTTGGAACAAATCTATGAGATGCTTCTCAACCTAACCAATAAAATTAGAAAAGACAAGTTTAGGCCTGATATAATTGTGGGGGTTTCTCGCGGTGGATGGATTCCTGGCCGAATTATGTCCGACTTACTTGAAAATCCGCAGATTGCAAACGTTAAAGCTGAGTTTTATCAAGGAGTCGCAGAAACGAAAGGCGAACCTGTCATTACTCAGCCTGTTTCTATGCCCGTGAAAGGAAGGAAGCTCCTAGTTGTGGATGATGTTGCGGATACTGGCAAGAGTCTTCGCCTAGTGAAGAAGCATTTATTAGAGGAAGGCGCAACCGAACTTAAAATTGCTACCATTTATTATAAGCCATGGAGTCTCATAACACCAGATTATTACAAGAAGAAAACCAGTCTATGGGTTATTTTTCCTTGGGAAAGAAAAGAAACCATCCGAAACATCCTAAAAAAATGTGAGCAGCAGAAGAGACCAATCGAAGAGGCAAAGAAACAACTTGTAAAGTCTGGACTAGACCAAAAACTTGCGGATCGATTTATCCGAGAGATACTGGATGGAAAGAGAAAAATTGATTAAAAGAATCGAGGGCTACGACAAATACATTGGAGTAACCGGATTCAGAAACGTCAAAATCGAAGATGCTAAAGGCTTCTTGAATGGTGTCCGAAAGAAGACCGAAAGTGTTTCTGTCCAGTTCTTCAACGCCAATTCGATAGCAGGAACTGAGCACCTCTATTTTGCCGCTCTTAACGCCTTAAAGGCTTTTGAAAGCAATTTGAACATCTCAAACAGTTTGGCTGTGGAGACACTTCTCTATGCCTCTGCTCAAAGACAGATTAAGAAAGCCGTAGAATTACTTGGAATTAACGCCGAGTCTTCGGAAGTGGCAGTTCTTGTTGTTGCTGAAACTGAAGCTAAGGTTCGTGAGGCTTTGGAAGATGTTGCAGGTTTCATTCAGGGCATACGTGATGACGATGTTATCGAATTATCAGATGATAAATTTGAGACAATCAGAGAACTTTTTGGTATTTCTGAACTTGAACTTGAAGCGAAGTTGAAGAAGAAGGGCTTTGAAAAAGAAGCGTTAGTAAATTTGGTATTGGAGCACATGGCTCTTCTAGCAATAGAACATTAACGAAACTTTTCTTTCATCACAGAAAAGACTTCGTTGCGTTTCAAAATGGATATCCCAGTGAATTTCCCAACAATCTCTATCAGAACTATTTTGTCAGGGTTTTCCAAGTCAACTCTTCTCTCAATGTTCGCTGCCGCAGTTTCGATCACGTCTCTTGTTGAAACTTGGGTGAATCTTTTTTCAACTGTTACACGGAAGGATTCATTTTCACCTATTTTGGAAGCCAGTTCCGTGACCGTTTTCTGGATATCCTCAAGTTCTGTTCGCACAACTTTCTCGACGGGTATTACTCGAAGGGTGTACCGGAACTCCCATGGACGTTGTTTCAGTATGTCTCGGAATTTTTCAATTACGTCGAAGGGGTTGAAGGCTGTTTTTGCGGCTATTAGCCCTGTGATGCCAGTTTTGTCTACTGTGGCGGCTGAGTCTCCTATTTCTCCTAGTAAATACCAGATTTCTGAGCACGCGTCTTCCTCGTTGCCACGTGCGGTTGTGACAAGCAAGTTAAAGTCTCTAAGCATTTTTGCTTCTCCGTAGTGCTCTATTAACAGGAAACTTGAGGGACATCGATTACTTGAACAAAAGAATCACGATAATAATGATTTGAAGCAAGGCATTTATGACTAACATAGCCTCTATTGTTTTGCCCTTTTTCCAAAGAGCAGCCACAATAAATAACATAACTAAAATTGCCAGAAGCAAAATTCCAATAGCTGAAGGAACAACCAAAATTTGTTGCGCCACTCTCTCACCGCTACAAAAGGTTATTTTCATTAGAAATTAAAACTTTCTCGAAAATTGAAAACGTCAACCTTCAGTACAACGTTTAATAAAGAAGAATGTAATTTATCTCTGCGCCCGCTGAGGTGTAAGCTATGCGTAAACATATAGTCATGTGCACGGTCCTAGCACTCTTTTTTAATCTCGTGTTTTCTTGCCCCGTCAAAGGACATTACCCTGGATATACAATCGATGCAGTGTATGGTTCAGCACCCACAGTTGATGCCATAGTTCATCAGCCACCCGATCCAGAGTGGAATGACGCTTCCATCATTGAGTTCAACAACACAGTTGTTTATCTTAAACAGGATGGAAAAAGCCTTTACATTGGATTCTTTCTGCAAGACGGCAGCTGGTACCCAGATTATGACGTAATAAGATTAGGAATAGATGTAAACCATGATGGGGGTGCTTTCCCTAAAACAGATGATATTGAATTCAACATCACTCGTTATGGGGTACCCCAAGAAAGACATGGTGATAATCCGCCAACCCCACCGATTGGCGGCTGGAGCGTGGCTGTTCATGATGAATACTTTGATGGATGGATGGCTGAATTCAACATTACATTTGCAAAAATTGAGGTTACCCATGGAGAAGAAAAAACTCTTGGAATAATATTTGGATCGACCGATCGATACGCACAGGATTCACCCTTAGAGGTTACGTATTTGTGGCCGCCAGTAACACCAGTTGAGGGTAACAGTCCATCAAACTGGGCGGATCTAACATCCGAAGCAGATTGGATGCCAGAGTTTCCACCATTTATAGTTCTGCCAATCTTGATGGCTCTTACAATGCTTGCTCTCGTGTTCTCAAAGAGGAGAATCCTGAGAAAACTCGAAACCTGACCCAAAAATCGCGCCATTTTCTCTCTTCTGTTTCTCGGAAGAGACTGAACCGCAAAAACGTTCAGCTAAAAGTTATTAGTCCTCCATCAAGTATCATGTCGACCTCATCCATCGATTTGATTTTGTGTGCTCGAATAGGCGAAAAAGATGATGGGGGTCAGCGCAGGTTAGTACAGCTGTCATTGTGTGCACTCCAACCGTCGCCGCACATCATCCCCTAACAATTTTAGTCGTTTTTCTTATATTAACATTGTTAGTGCTCTATTGCTAATCGTCAACCCATGGAACCGTCGTCTTTAAATCCGAAAGCTGAGCATGGTAGGTAATTCAAGCTAACAAGAGTGCGAACCATGAAAAAACCAGTAATCGTTGTTCACGGCGGAGCTGGGTTCTGGCGCCCTGAAAGAAGAAGAGCAGGAGTTTCAGGAGTAAAAAAGGCTGCAAAGGCTGGGTATGAAGTCTTGCAGAGAGACGGAACCGCCCTTGATGCGGTTGAAACAGCTGTTATGTGCATGGAAGACAACGAGGTTTTCAACGCTGGACTGGGGTCGGTATACTCCATTGACAGACGCATAGAAATGGAGGCGTCAATCATGGATGGAAAGACGCTTAACGCTGGAGCCACTGGACTCTTAACCGATGTCAAAAATCCTGTTCATTTGGCGAGAATCATAATGGAAAACACCGATCATGTACTCATAGTTGGAAATGGAGCCGAAAAGTTGGCACGATTGTTTGACTTAGAAAGAAGAGATCCTTCCACAGAATTTCGGATCAAAGACTGGCATGAATTGAGAGCGAAACTGAAGCAAGGAAAAGTAGACTACCTGCCCAAACTACACGAACTTATTAAATTGCATCCACAACTTTTTGACTTGGACACCGTTGGCGCGGTGGCGCTTGACGAGAACAAAGACACAGCAGCTGCGACATCCACTGGAGGCTACTCCCTAAAGTTTTCAGGAAGAATAGGAGATTCTCCCCTTATTGGGTGTGGCACCTATGCGGACAGTGAGGCTGGCGCTTGTTCAGCGACCGGAATAGGTGAAGTCGTCATCAAACTCGTTTTGGCGAAGAGCGCTTGTGATCTTATGCGACTTGGACGAACGGCTCAGGAGACTGCTGAGGAATTGATTAGGCTCGTAAATCGAAGAATGCTGGGTATGTCTCTGGGCTTGATAACTGTGAGCGCTTCAGGTCAGATCGGCGCTGCCCACTGTTCCGAACATCTCTGCTGGGCCTATATGACTTCAGGTGTGAAGCAGCCAAGGGGAGCGCTGAAAGCGAAGATGATAAGAGAGGACAGATAAGCCTGTTTCTGCCTTCTTTACGTTGATTTTCTGTTGCTTAATAGAAACGCTTAAAAAAGGTTGAATGTGTCTGTGTAGGATTACGAAACAAGCTGATAGGTTTCAAAGGAGGTGAAATAAATGGAGGAAGAAGAGTGGGAAGAAGAAGAGGAAGGGGAAGAAGAGGAAGAAGAATGGTAACCAACTGATTTTTATAACCCTCGTTTTTTATCTAACTTTTTACCTTTTTATCTTTAAACCTTAAGAGTTGTTTACACCCTCTATCTCTGTTTGAAATAACATATGGCGAAAATCAATGGTAAGAGTTGCTGTCTTGGACGAGGATAAGTGCAAGTCTAAACATTGCGCTAGAGAGTGCTATCGTTTTTGTCCCCAGATAAGAAGCAAGGTAGAAGCGGTTCGATTTGAAAATGAAAGGCCATTGGTCGTGGAGTCTCTTTGTGTGGGCTGCGGTATATGTGTCAAAAAGTGTCCATTTAAGGCTCTGTCAATTGTCAATCTGCCTGACGAACTTGAGAAAGAGTGCAGTCACAGATTTGGACCCAACACTTTCAAACTCTTCCGCCTCCCTATACCTTCTCCAGGCGTTGTGCTGGGGCTTCTGGGACAAAACGGAATTGGAAAAACCACTGCCCTTAAAATTCTTTCAGGAGAAGTCGAACTTAATCTTGGAGATTATGAGGAGCCTTCAGATCAAGCTCAGATTATTGAGCATTTTCGTGGTTCGACTCTTCAAGAGTATTTCCAAAAATTGAGTGATGGAGAACTTCGGGTGGTTCATAAGCCACAGTATGTGGATAAGATTCCACGGGTGGTTTCAGGTCAGGTTGGGGAGCTTCTTGAGAAGGTAAATGAACGAGATAGGCTGGAGATGCTGAAAGAGCAACTTCAACTTCAGACCGTTTGGGATAGACCCTTAAACGTTTTGAGTGGTGGTGAACTGCAGAGAGTTGCGATTGCTGCCACTATTTGTCGGAATGCGGACGTGTATCTTTTCGACGAGCCTTCTAGTTATTTGGACGTGAAACAGCGTCTTCAGGCGGCTAGAGTGATAAGAAGCCTTAGAGAAGATGACAAGACCGTGATCGTGGCGGAGCACGACCTTGCTATTCTTGACTACTTGTCTGATCAGATTTGTGTGTTTTATGGGACCCCAGGGGTTTACGGCATCATATCTCCCGTTCACGGGGTGAGAGTTGGAATCAACATCTATCTAGAGGGCTTCATTCCGGATGAAAATGTTCGCTTTAGGAAGAACCCCGTAGTCTTTCATGTGAAGCCTCCAACGATTAGTGTGACTGCTGGCGAAACACTGCTTATGTGGGGTGGAATGAAGAAATCCTATGGAGAGTTTGCGTTGTCTGTTGCGCCGGGAGAGGCAAATCAAGGAGAAGTCATTGGAATATTGGGACCCAACGGTATTGGAAAGACCACTTTTATTAGGTTGTTGGCTGGGTTGGAGAAGCCTGATGCTGGGGGGCCTTCGTTGCAGTATGGGTTGAGTCTTAGTTATAAGCCTCAGTACATTTCGGCTGAATACGAGGGGACTGTCCAACAACTCTTGAGGAGCATAGCGAAGGATGATTTTGGTTCTGGTTGGTATCGGAGCGAGATTTTGCAGCCCTTGAACGTTGAGCCTCTCTTGGATCGTGATGTTTCTGAGTTGAGTGGTGGTGAACTGCAGAAGGTTGTTATTGCTAGTTGTTTGTCGAGGAGTACTCAGTTGTATCTTTTGGATGAGCCGAGTGCGTATTTGGATGTGGAGGAGAGGTTGTCTATGGCTCGGACGATTCGGCGTGTGGTTGAGAGCCGAAACGTGACCGCCTTTGTTGTTGAGCATGATGTTGTGGCTCAGGATTTCATTGCGGATCGCCTTATGATCTTCAGTGGAGAGCCTGGAATCTATGGTTTGGCTAATCCGCCAACAACTCTTCGTAGGGGGATGAATGCGTTTTTGAAGGAGATGGAGGTCACTTTTAGGAGGGATCCGGTGACGAAGAGGCCACGGGTGAACAAGGAAGGTTCTAAGTTGGATAGGCATCAGAAGAAGATTGGAGAATACTATTACGTGCCTTTAAAAGAGAAATAACGTAAACTTCTATACCCTTATGTTCTTTTCAGAGTAGTTCTATAAGCTCTTGAATAACATTATCTGGATTTCTAGCTTTACCATCCTTCTTCATTAAAGCATACTTAACCTGTAGTAGCTTTCTAAAAGTAGCATTACTAATCCAGATAGTTCTAAAATCCTATCCTCTTCAGGCATAGGTGCATAGAAAAAAGGGAAGGTTAGGTTTGTTATTTCTTTAGATTGGGAATATTCCTCGTTTTCCGTATGTTGGAAGCATTATTGTGATTGTGTCGCTTCCCTGGAACGGTGTTCCATCATAGAGATAGCCAGTTAAAGTCAAGGGGATGGTCATGAATCTTTCTTCATATAGCTCTGTCATGTTAACATTAGCAAGGATGTAGGATATGACTTCAGCTCTATCGAATTCAACCATCAAGTCTGGAATAGTGTCGTTGTCATAGTCTCCAACTTCAGTGGGATGCAATTCAGCTGGAACAGTATCATTCAACACAACTGTAGAAACATTGATATCAGCGACATTATAGCCTTCAGGAAGCTCAATGTAACAAGTAATCCATTTGCCTTTGCTTTTCAAGTTCAAAGTGACAGGGTGAATGTCTACGGTTGCAGGAATCTTTGGTGGAGCAAGTTTGAATATCATAAGCAATTAGTCAGGTTTTGTGACCCTTAAACGCGCCTGAAGCTATTGTCTCCATCGAATGGGCTTAACAATGTAGCATTCTGCGTCTTCGAGCTTGGCTCCTTGGGCTCTGTGTCTATGGGTTCTTGGTATAGGCATTTTGGCGACTTCTAGGCGTCTTGCGTATGCTATGATGCGTTCTCCAATTATTCCGTCTCCTTCGTCGTAAAGGATTGTCATTTGGCTATCACTTCTGCCTTTTTCTCGACAACTTCAACTTTTCTTTCATCCATTAGTTGCCGCACAACTTGGAGCACAAGTCGATAGTCTATCCCCAACTCCTCAGCCATCTCATCCGGCCAAATGACTCCTGGATGCTTCTTTAGGTATTCTATAGTCTCCCTTCTAGCTTGAGCCATCGACACATCACGGAAGATGATGAGTTTGCTTGAACCTAACTCATCCGCATACTTTCTGACGGCTTGCCTGACAAACTCGGCGACACTTTTCGCTGTGCCTGCTCGAACAAGTTTTTCGACTCGTTCGTATTCTTGCTCAGGGATCACCGCAGACAATCTTTTCATGACCACCACCGTGTGTAACATTGGTACATTGTAACACTTAAGCCTTACTGACCTTGCACTACTAGTAAATACTAAAAAATGTGCCGCTAAGCAGATAGGTTTGAATAAGGAAGATTATACCTCTAGATATCCTTCCGCAATAAACTTGTCCTAACCTGTGAAAGAAGAATGAACCGGCTGCACATAAAAAATCTCTTTCTTTAGATGTCAAAGCTCACTAACCATTTCCCTTAATAGAAGTTTCTTTCTTAAATCTTTAGTACAACTTGATTGTATTATAGCGTAAAGAGAGAAAGGAGGTGATAAGATGACATTAAAGAAAAAATACGTAGTAATTTCTTCATTAGTAATCGTTTCTGTCTTACTTGGAAGTCTATTCTACCACAATATAGTTCAAGGACAAGGAGTGAGTGACTACGATCCTTGGGCTGACCTGAACGACGATGGAAAAATAGACATGAGAGACGTATATGTAGTAGCCAGAAAATTCGGTACCACTGGAACTCCAATAAACAAAACAGCTCTACTCCTTGAACTTTCAGATAGAGTAGACAGTTTGAATGCTTCCTTTCTTGAACTCCAAAATAGGGTAACAATTCTAGAAACCGATTTTGTTAGCCTTGAGTCCTCACTTGTTGAAATAGAAACTAGGCTTGGGGAGCTAGAAATGAACAAAAGCATCTATCAGATGTCATATACGCCTGGATCTTCTGATAGCTTTACCCCTTCCTCGGCAAGTCATACCATTGTTATTGTAGCAAAGGGTGTTGCATGGGCAGGTGGAGCACTTGTACATCTTTGGGGGACTGCACAACTCAAAGATGAAGAAACAGTTCTGGATAGCACTCAGTATGGATTCACATACGACCATGGGCCTGCTGATTTTGCATGGGCTTTCAGTCTCGTATGGTCAGGAAATTTACCAGAAGAAACCCACACGATCCAAATAACAATAACTGATGGTTCGTTGATGGATGCCAGTATCTTGATCCTAGAAATCGCACTGTAACACAGTAGATCTGCGACTTTTCTTACGAATAACTGTTCTCATGAAAACAAACGTCAAGCAACAGGAAACACAACATAAATACTGGGTATCTTTTTCTTTCTCTGGCTTTTCATTGAATATGAATGTCAACCATGATGAAGCAAACCAAGATATAGGCATGTCTTACAAAAATCCTTCAATCTTGACAGATACATTTGCTTTCATTTGCTCCTCTGCTTTGGACCCTTTTGTCTTAAACCTTTACTATTTCCTTGAAATATTGGAATGAGTTACGAAGAAGCTGCGGTTCGTTAAAATCAAACATCAATGCACACATAGCGTGTCGTGTTTTGAGATTTGATTCTGAATCTAAAAGATCAATTATTGCTAAAAGCCTCACAAGAACTGTTAGAGGAGAAATAAGGCATGTTAAATGACCAAACGGCTACGATTCGTCAAGATCAAGTGCGAGTGTGGATACGTGAACCTAATCCCAGTCTACAAGACTCTCCGAATCGAAGCCGAAATAAAATGCGAACGCTGTGGAAAAGTAATCGTTCAACCAAAGCAAAAGAAGAAAACTGTCTAAATAGTATTGCCAAAAGAAAAGATCATTCTCTACATGCTACTTATGGGGATACATGCCCTTTAAAAGTCTTGAAAATAGAGTTATCAAAAGTTATCATAGATTTTCATGCTAACAGAACCCTAAGTGACGTTTATTCCAAAATCAGAAAACCAAAACCAAAGTTCCTCTAGGCAGTTGATGAAAGAACAAAAAATTTTCTCTGCGTTATCAAACAGAGAGAAGAAGATGAAGATGAAGAAGAACAAAATAATTTTTCCTCCCTCCTCCCTCTATAGAGAGGTCTCTCACACACACGCACACCCAAACCCTCCAACTAAAGCAACTATTTTAAACCCCCAACAAACATCCTATAAACCGTGAACACCATGACCAAAATCAGAACCCCACTAATCCTCATAAACTTCAAAACATACCCAGAAAGCACTGGAAAGAAGGCGTTAGAACTCGCAAAAAAAGCAGAAAACGTAAGCATAGAAACCGACGTCTGCATAGGCGTGGCACCCCAATTCACTGACATCTCTTCAATCGCTCATTCCGTATCGATCCCAGTCTTTGCACAACACATCGACCCAATAAAGTTTGGTAATTTCACAGGTCACGTACTCGCCGAATCAATCAAAGAAGCCGGCGCCACAGGAACCCTAATCAACCACTCAGAAAAACAACTAACGCTGGCAAACATCGACGCAACCATCAAGAGAACCCAAGAACTAGACCTAATCTCAGTAGTTTGTGCTAACAATCCCTCTGTGAGCGCTGCAGCCGCCGCACTTAAACCCAACATGACCGCTGTTGAACCACCCGAATTAATCGGAACAGGCATACCAGTGTCTCAGACCAAGCCTGAAGTCGTAACAAACACTGTAGAACTCATAAAACGAATCAACCCCAACGTGGTGGTCCTCTGCGGAGCAGGCATAACCACTGGTAAGGACGTGGCTGCTGCTTTGAGACTCGGAACTGAAGGCGTGTTGGTCGCTAGTGGCGTTGTGAAGGCGAAAGACCCTTATAAAGTGCTATTAGAGTTTGCAGAAGCGACAACAAAAATGTGACAGAGGCATTCTCGTTGAAAGTCGAGGTTGAATGCGCCTCCTGCATCCTTCACCGAGGCTACCTACAAATCATCGAAGCAACGAGTGACCCATCTATCCAATTCAAGGCTATGTCAACCCTTACCCACCTTTTAGCAAGAGAGTTCAAACCAAACGCCATTCCAGCCATCCTAGGCACCCAAAGAGACCGAACGGTAAAGAAAATCACAGGCAACCCAGACCCTTATAAAAAACGGAAACAGATGAGTAACCGAAAGGCTTTGGAAATGCTTCCAAAAGTCGAAAGGGCAATTTTAAATGAGAAATCAGCCGAGTCATGCTTCAGAAAAGCCTGTTTATGCTCTATAGTTGGCAACATCATAGAATTTGACATCCCAGGTCACACATTCAACTACGACGATATGAACAAGCTGATCAAAGAAGCGGAAAATGACCTCGTCATCGACGAGATTCCTCAAATCTTCAATTTGGCTAAGAAGGCTAAGAAAATTCTGTATTTAGCGGACAACGCTGGAGAGATAGCCTTTGATAGGCTGTTGGCTGGTGAGCTGAAAAAACTTAGAGCAAACGTTACAGTTGGAGTGAAGGGTGGATCAGTTCTCAACGACGCTACCATGGAAGACGCTGAATACGTAGGAATAGATGAAATTGCAGATGACGTGATTACAACTGGCATAGACGCTGTCGGATTGGTTCCAGAAGAATGCTCCAAAGAGTTTCTAACCGTCTACAACTCATCCGACATGATCATAGCAAAGGGCATGGGATACGTCGAAACCTTAACAGAGTTCAACCTAAACACTCCACACGCCTTGCTGTTGCGAACAAAATGCAACCCAGTCGCCAACTTCCTCAAGGTGAAAAGAGGCAAAAATGTTGCCAAATTAATACCGTAGCCATGTGAAATAAGATGGAAACAGACCTCCCAAAGATTAACATCCAACCCAACTCTCTCTCAAACTTTGACAAAGCCATCCAGATGGAATGGATAATAACAAACGGACTTGGAGGTTACGCTTCTTCCACCGTTTTGGGAATCAACACCCGAAAGTATCACGGACTTTTGGTCGCAGCTTTCAATCCACCCACGGACCGCAGAGTTCTCCTCGCAAAACTTGATGAAGAAATCGAAATTGAAGGCAAAAAATACTCGTTGGGATCAAATGAGTTTAAGGGAGGCATCCAACTACAGGGACATCAGTTTCTCTCAGGCTTCTCTTTAAACCCCTTCCCAACATACAAATACGACCTACATAGAATCCATCTCATAAAATCCATCTTTATGCCTCATGAAAAAAACGCCACAGCAGTTTTCTACGACGTTTTGAATTCCAATGAAAGTGAAGTGTCAGTTCATGCTCTTCCCCTTGTTAATTCACGACATTTTCATTCCGCCACCAACAAGAATGAGTTAAGCTGGGGTTTAAATCAAGAAGATTCTAAGCAAACAATGATCATTCAACCGTCTACAATGGTCTCCACCTTGCTTCTTTTTTCAAGCGATGCACAATACGTCATGGATGAAGGAAAATGGATTCCCGAGGTATTTTTTAGAGTTGACGCATCTCGTGGGGAGAGTCACATGGATGACGTTTTTCAACCTGGAAAATTTGATATAAACATCGCACCCCAAGAAAGGAAGAAGTTTTATTTTCTAGCTGTAGCTGGAAAAAGTCTCAGTGAGGCAAAAAGCGTTTTTTCATCCGTTCACAGCAAATCCATAAAGATCGAAGATTTGTATTTATCAGAATTGAATCGTCAGAGGGGTTTGCTTACGAGGTTTAAGGATGAATACTCTGATGTCGTAATGGAAGAATGGCTGAAATGGCTTGTTTTGGCAACAGACTCCTTCATAGTTAAACGGCTGTCAACCCAGACGAAGTCTGTAGTTGCTGGGTATCACTGGTTTGAAGACTGGGGAAGAGACTCGTTAATCTCTTTGCCAGGCTTAACACTCATTACGGGACGATTTGACGACGCCAAAGAAATCCTATTAACCTTCAAACATTATTGTCAAAAGGGCATAATTCCAAACCGATTTCCAGATCAAGTCGGAGATAAACCAGAATATAACACGGTTGATGCCTCTCTCTGGTATTTCAATGCGGTTCTTCAGTTTCTCAAGTACACGGGAGACTTCGATTTTGTTAAGGAACAACTCTGGGACACACTACGCTCTATTGTAGAGCACCATATCCAAGGGACACTCTACGGCATTCACATGGACCAAGATGGATTGATCACCCACGGACCACAGCTTACTTGGATGGACGCCATGATAGACAATCACATAGTTACGCCGAGAGACGGAAAAGCCGTTGAAGTCCAAGCCCTATGGTACAACGCCCTAAAAACCATGCAACTACTTGCGACTCGCTTTAATCAAAGAGAAGATGCGGAGAAATACGCCACTTTATCTGAAAGGGCAAAAGAAAATTTCGGAGAAAAATTTTGGTATACCCAGAAAGACTACTTATTCGATGTAATATACAACAGCATGCTAGACCCATCCCTTCGACCAAACCAAATAATCGCGGTCTCGCTGGATTTTTCGATGCTTGATAAAGAAAAATGCGCGAGAGTTGTTGAAGTGGTTTGGAAGAATCTGTTGGGTGTCTACGGGTTGAGGACCCTTTCCGCCGATGATCCACGTTATATTGGAAAATACTTAGGGGACTGGGCTAAACGTAACAAGGCCTACCATAATGGGACTGTTTGGGCTTGGCTTCTCGGTCCATTCGTCACTGCCTTCTTAAAGGTTAAGAACTTTGAGGAAAAATGGCGTGACTTTGCCTTTCAAAATTTTTTGCAACCCCTCTTTAGAGAAGAGATATTCCGTGTGGGACTCGGAACGATATGTGAAATATTTGACGGGGATGCTCCTCACGAAGCAAAGGGATGTATTTCGCAGGCTTGGAGTGTTGCAGAACCATTGCGAGCTTACGTTGAGGATGTTATGTTGAAGAGACCCACCTATGAGAAAGAGGTTTTCGATGCTCTACGTTCTTAACTTATTAAGCGTTAAGAAAAGATAAATAGAACGTATGAGGCTCTTGCAAAAGTGTGTTAACATGGAAGGAGTATAACTAATGACTGACGTCTGCTTCATCTTCGAGGTTCACCAACCATTAAGGCTAAACCGCAACTTTAACTCCGACCTACTTGTTCGCCCATCAACAACAAAGAAGGACCTCTTTGACATTTATTTCGATCATAAGTTAAACCGTCACATTTTTGACAGAGCCTCTAGAAAGTGTTACTTTCCTTCGAACAACACGATTTTGGAGCAAATTGATAGATACAAGAGGGAACGAAAGCAATTTAAAGTTGCGTTCGGCATCTCAGGCGTTTTTATTGAGCAATGTGAGCACTGGAATCCAGATCTTCTCGATTCTTTTAAACAACTTGCCGACACGGGTTGTGTGGAATTTCTTGATCAACCGTACTATCATTCCCTAGCCAGCTTATATGGAACGGATCGTTCAGAGTTTGTTGAGCAAATTAAACTTCATCGTCGTCTTATGAAAGACTTGTTTAATTATGAACCCACTATGGTGGAAAACACTGAATGCTTGTATAACAATGCCATTGCGAAAACTGTTGAGGGAATGGGATACCAAGCCATAGTTACCGAAGGCGTAGAGCGTGTTCTTGGTTGGAGAAGCCCAAACCACGTCTATAAGGCTAAAGACTCTAATCTTCGTGTTCTACTGCGCAACTACCGCCTCTCAGACGACATAGGCTTCCGTTTTTCCTCCACCTGGTGGGAGGAATGGCCCCTAACTGCGAGCAAATATGCCAGTTGGTTAGCAGCCACCCCAGGACACACCATAGTTCTTTTCGTGGACTACGAAACCTTTGGTGAGCATCATTGGCCAGAAACCGGAATCCACGAGTTCTTAAGATGGTTACCAAGCGAAGTGATAAAATGGGATCACCTGTGGTGGTGTACTCCTTCTGAAGTCGTCCGTAGAAATGCTCCTGTTGGCGAAATCGATGTTCACGAGTACAACACAGTTTCTTGGGCAGACTTAGAGCGAGACCCCACCGCATGGATTGGCAACTCCATGCAGACAATCTGTTACGAGTCCTTAAAGGGATTAGAGCCCTTAGTGAAGGGAATTGGAGATGAAGACTGGATTAGATTGTGGCGGTACCTTCAGATGAGTGATCATTATTATTATATGAGCATAAAGGGTGGTGGTCCAGGAGACGTGCACAGCTACTTTAATCCTTATAGTAGTCCTGTGGAGGCGTTTGCTATGTACTCAAGGCTTCTATCAGATCTTGAGGCTAGAATTGCACGAGAACTCGAAAGACCTGAACTCGAGGCAAAGAGAATTCTGCGGCAACTTCCAGCCGAGAAAGGCTTCACTTTCTTCTATGAGTTTGCACGACCGACACAACGGGTTGTTCACAGCTTCTATGAATTTCAATCGGCCCTAAAAGTTGTTGACCTTAAATCTATTCAGTTTCATATAGAGCGAGGAGATTTTGCGAGATGGCTTCATCAGGTTATTGGTGATGAAAGGTTGGCTGAAGAGTTAATTAAACTATCAAACAGAAAGTTAGCTGGTGCAGGTCTTCGTAAGAAGATTATAAGCTTGGTAAGACGCAGAATTATTGAATTGGAGAAGATGGCGTTGTAGGTGTGCTTAAAATCGCAAGAAAGATTGATTGAGGCGTACAATCATATTATTAGTGAAGCCTGATAAATAGTGCTCGATGTTAAGTAAGCTCGGAACATAACTCCACAAAAAATTTATCTTGGAATTCCGCCTAGTTCTAATCGGATGGACACATGAAGAAAAGTTTTATCCCCTGCGTATCCTCAATGCTTGTTTTGCTTTTGACAATCTTCAATAACTCTCAGGTATATGGAGAATCTTCAACAATTCTTAAGATCGTCCCTCCGCCCATTGAAGTGAGAAAATACCAGGACCTCACAGTTTCTATAGATATCTGTGATGTTATTGAAATGCATGCATTTCAATTCAAGATATCTTGGGACACGGAATTTCTTGATTATGTTTCACATACGATTTATCCGCCGTGGCCACCACCTATAATAACTGAACCGCCGATAATAGGTGAAGGTTACATTCTAATTAGTGGAGCATGCCTCCCGTCAATCCCATTTACAGGCAGTGCCTCTCTTGCAACCATAACATTCCATGCCAAAGAATCCGGCACCACCAACATATTTATCTCCGATGTCGTAATTCAACCAGACCAACCAATAATGTGTGAACATGCTGTCATAACGATCCTTCCTTCGTACACATGGGTAAGTGTTGCAGGGGTAATTTCTTCCTATGGGTCTGATCCTGCTTATGGCTGGATGAGCGTCTTTGCGATCGTGGAAGAATGGGCTGATGGATGGTGCACTTTTATGGTTCCTCCTTTAGGAGGATATAAAATCTTAATTTATCCACCCCTGCCCTTCGATTTCACTCTGTATGCTGCTTGGATACTCAACGCTACGGCAGTTAAACTCAATTATAACGCGTCTGATTTGTGGATTTCAGGTTTTTGGGCGGTTAGCAATGTAACGAACCCTACTTCGATTATTGATATTGTGAAGCTAACACGAAACATGACTATAGCGGCTGGAGAATTAAGGATTTCAAACAACTGGACTTCCTTTACCATTAATATGGAAGGTTTCGAGTCTATATATGGAAACATAACTGACCATTGCATCCGAGAAATTGATGATCCTCATAAGAGGCTCCCACGCTACGACATAAACCATGACTACAAAATCGACATGAAAGATATATTCATATGCTGCCGCGCTTTCGGATCGACACTTGGCTTCAGCCGCTACGAACTCTATGCTGACACCAACTTTGATCTTCGCATAGATATGAAAGACATATTTAGTTGTTGCCTAAACTTCGGGAAAAAATACTGAAATCTAAACGCATTTCTTTCACCCAAAATTGAGCCCCCTCTATACCTATAGACTCTCACACACAAAAACACAAAATCCTCAAATCAAACACATGTTCCAATTCTTTTTTAAACTGTTAAGCTTCAATAGATAATTGGAGAGAACACATGATATGCATGCAGTTACAGACAACTTGATCCAAGAGTACAGCAATAGAATCCGTGAATTAATGAAGTGACTTCAACGTGGTGCTTCAGTTATGAGAATTTGCATGTTGACCTGGGAGTTCCCCCCTAGAATCGTTGGAGGAATCGCTCGCCACTGTGAAGGTCTGGCTAAAGCCCTCTCTCATCAGGGGCATGAGGTTCATGTTGTCACGTTGGACCTGCCGGGAATACCCTACTACGAGGAAATCGATGGAGTTAAGGTCTATCGTACAGCGGCGCAGCTTGGGCATCCTAACTTCATAACTTGGACCCTTCTATTCAATCATTTCTTAGAGAAACGGATGGCGGACCTGTGCAAAACGGGTGAGTATGATGTTCTTCATGTGCATGATTGGTTGACCGCTCCCGTGGGTGTTTCTTCTAAACATTTTCTAAATAAACCAATGGTCCTTACGGTTCATAGCACTGAGTATGGGCGGTCAAGTCTCCACAGTCCCGACTCCTACACCATTGACGGTATTGAATGGTGGGCAGTCTATGAGGCAAACAAACTCATAGTGACAACTGAGTTCATGAGAAGAGAAGTGTGCGATCACTTTCGTGTGCCGTGGGAAAAAGTGGAGATCGTGCCAAACGGCATCGACCTGAGAAAGTTTCCCGAATGGGTTGACCGTGAGGCTGTAAGGAGAAGGTATGGGATACATGCCCATGAGAAGTTGGTTCTTTGTGTGGGGCGTCTGGTTCCTCAGAAAGGAGTTGAATATCTAATCAAAGCTGTTCCCCTTATAGCTCAACGCCATCGTGATGCAAAATTCATTATTGTTGGAGACGGATGGCTAAAGAGCCACTTAGAATATCTCGCTCGCTCTACCGAACATGGAGGGAAAATATCCTTCACAGGTTTTATTCCAGACTCTGAGTTAGCGGCATTGTTAATGAGTGCTGATGTTCTAGTTGTTCCGTCAATTTATGAGCCCTTTGGCATCGTTGCAATCGAGGGTATGGCTGCAGGGGTTCCGGTGGTTGCGACTCAGATTGGAGGTTTAAGCGAGATAATAGAACACGACAAGACAGGGATTCTCGTCTATTCTAGAAACCCAGAGTCTATCGCTTGGGGAGTCGACCGAGTTATGTCAGATTCAGGGCATTCAAGGTGGCTGGTTCAAAACGCTCGGGAAAAAGTGCAAAAAACTTATAGTTGGGAAGCAATCGCTATGAAGACTATTAAGGTCTACAAGGAAGTGGCTGGATAAACGATGTGGACGAGTTCGTCAGGCCCCGAAATCCCGGAAGAACTTCGTCTCCTCTGCATGCTACACAATATAGGCGCAACTACGCCAGAAAGATCATTATCCATACAAGAGGTCTGTGATTGGACTACAATGGAAATTTCAGCCGTACAGTCTCACCTTCAAAATCTAATGGGTCTGGGTTATGTGGGCTCTACTAAAACAGAAGGGGTCGACAAATATTATGTCACCCTTAACGGAATAAGAAAAGTGTTGTCCATATACTCGTAAAGTAGCTTTTCCGTATATAGACACCTTTTCATTTCCTCTTCTAAACTCTTGGACGCTATCTATTATGGTGTAGTAGTCGAATCCAACTTTGGCTAAATCTATGTAGAACGCATGGTAGAGGCTTAGATGCTGTATCAACAACTCTCTGGTCTTCGGCGTCTAATGAATATAAAGGCTACAACAGCTACACCTACTGCGGCAATAGCTACAACCACAATTATTTGCAAAAGCAACACACCGAATAAGTCAGCTTCACCTATTACGAAGCTGACTGGTATAGAAACGAGCTCCTCATCGACGTCATTGCTTCGAATCTGAATCTCATCCAAATAGGAGCCTTTTTCTACATAAGTGTTTATGGTCGCTAGAATTGTTATGGACCCTCCAGGCGCAAGAGCGAAGTTATATGTCTCTAAGTTGATCCAGCTTGGAGCTGTTATGTCACCTGCAAGAGTGGAGTTCCCAATATTCGTGATGGTTAGGTCTGTCCACAGTTCCTCACCTTGGCTGACGGAGCCAGCTTCCCATTTGTTCGGCGAATATTCGATGTCTGGGTTCAGAGACACTTTTTGTGTATGTTTCGCGCCTGCAGAAATTTCAACGTTCGTGAATTCTTTCATCAGTTGAACCTCTCCTTTAGATACGACTGCGATTGTTAAGCTGTAAGCTGGATCCTCAATTCCTTCTTCAACGAAGGTAACCTTTCCGGCTATGTGCGGTCCGATGTAGATCACGGTTAGGTTTAGGCTTGGCCAGTTAAAGTAAACGGAGGATACTTTAGGGCTTTCAGAGCATATTTCAAGCTCTAGCTCTTCTGTCACAGTTAAGCCGTCGTGTCTGCCTTCTTCATCATAGGCATGTAGGTTTACACAAGAATGAGATAGAATACTGACAACTCCATCATTAATGTCGCCCGCCTTGCTCTTTAAGTTGCCATATGTTTTCTGAGCTGCTTCTTGTACAGTTGCGCAACCACTCTTAAAATCGTCTTCGTATTCGTCAGCTTTAACCTCTATGTACGCTGCTCCCACTTCCAACAATCCCTCAGTGATCTGACCGAGTTGGTAGCCCGCTACTCCACCAACAGCCATTAATGCTAGAGCTCCGGGTGGACCACCAATTGCGAATCCAACTACAGCACCGATTTGAGCCCCCGCAAGAGTTGTGTGGATTGTAATCGTCTTGCCAATATAATCCGCCATTACGTCTGGAATGACTTTGGTGGCGAATTTGTAAAAAGCTCCAGCGTAATCCTCTTGTTTCACATTATTTGCTATTACGTACATATCTGTCAGGTCCTCCATTTGGTCCACAATATCCATAGGAGGAGCAGTTACAATTTCAAATTTTGAAAAAAGTTCTATAGTTGCCACAGTTAGGCTAATCTCAGCGTCGTGTTGCTCTAAGAAGTCAGCATAAGGAAGGTCAGTCAAACCTTTCTCACGCATTTTCTGCAAAAATAGTTGAGCTAAATATTGCCTCAGTGTACCCTTCTTGATTGAGGTCGCATAGATGACTTCGTCACTTATAGATTTGGTTGAGGAGAGCTGAACTTCGTAGTCTCCTTCTATCGGGAACATAAGGTTTAGCTGTCTTCTGGTGGTAGTCCACGACTGGTCAATGTAGTATACTCGCTTACCGTCTGGGTCAACAATTGTGGCTTCCACATCAATCGGAATCGTGAGAACCAGCTCGTTCACGTCGCTAGTAACTGGGACAATGACTTCAGCTGTTCCTCGTGGGCTTATACTTACGCTTTTAGACTTTACGGAGGCTTTCTCCCAGTAATTTGTTTCATTTGTGAGGATATCGATGTTCGCGCCTGCAGGAGGGTTCGAGCAGCTCACGTCAACGATCCATACGCCTGCCTCTGGATTTTTAACGGTTCCCAGAGTGACTCTTCCAGTGCCGCCCCATCCTCCGCCCGACCCAACCACTGTGCCATCAGGTTTTTTGAGTGTCGCAGTGGCGTATCCATTGCCCCTTGTCTCGTATCTGACGGTTAGCAACGAAACTCCAGAAGTCAGGTTAAAACCGTAATGGTAGTCACTAGATGTATGCATTGTCAAATCTGTTCGAAGAAACTTCTGAATCTGCGGACCAACCGAGAGAGCTTTGTCAGAGGATATTGTGACTACTCCGGCTGCGTTGCCGAAGGCACTCATCCGGAAGGATACGTGCCATGTGCCATTTGTGGGATTATTCCATGTCTTCAGAGTATCAATGGGGCATACTCCTGAAAAGCTCTCACCATTTGGTCCATTGATATTGAAGCTGCCGTGTACTGATATTTTGGGGTTGAAGTTAAAAGTCAGTTTTCCCGTATCCTCAGGAACATATATGTTTAGTGTCACCTCGTCATCGTCGTCTCCTACCATGATGTGACTGTACTCGTACTCGGAAGTGGCTACTACAGAATTTGAAATGACTCCGAACATTGCCACTAGAAGCAGCAATACCATTCCGGGTATAAGAGATTTCTTAAATTTCCATTCCTCCGAAATTTTTCGGTATCTATTTAAAATAATTATTAATAAATAATTTATTAATTGAGAATAAATTTGTAGAATCGTTATTGTTTTTCATCGAAATTCGAATTTCGAATTAGATTAGGAACCAACACCTTTTACATTCCAGTTACGTTCTAGTTCACCAAAGTTATTTAACAATCCCTTTCAGTCTAAATTTCATATAACCCTAATGTAGAGGTATCGTCACAATAAGCTTAACCATTGAGAGGACTGAGTTATGATTCGTCAAATGAAACATAGAGAAGAAGACAAGATTAGAGAACTCATTGCACGGCTCAGTTATGAGGACCAAACTCTATGGCGGAAACAAATTAAACCACTAGAAGAATATCTGATGGAAAGCGGTAGAATACCCATTAGCGAAGAAATTGAAGGGAAAAACGTTATCTTTGTTGCAGAAGAAGAAGGCATGCTAGTGGGCTTATGCTGGTGCACAATAGTTGACCGAGGAGTAGATAAACAAGCCGAGGTTGTCGAATTCTACGTTGAAAGAGAGTATAGAGGCAAAGGTATAGGAAAAGAGCTATTAACAGCTGCCAAACAACTCTTCATCAATGAAAAGGTTGAAATAGCATTCACCTGGACTCATCACGGCAATGAAGCAGCCATAAAACTTTACAAAGATGTCGGGTTTAAGGAAGTAGACCAAGCAGTGATGGCACTTGTTCTCTCAAACACTAACAGAACATGACTATATGCTTGGAATTGGAGGATTTAGTTATGAAGGTACTACCTCTTGATTCCAGATTGGAGCCACTCTTCTGGAAACATATATACCAAGACATACCTCACCATTATTTCTTCATTCTCGACATGAATCGTGACAGAGCCTCTACTAAGATACTTTTAGCTCTTGATCGAAAGAATCGTATAGATGGAATGATGATGATTTACAAACAGAGCATCGTACAACTGAGGGGAAGCGTGGAAGCGGCTAAAACTCTTCTTGGTAAGCTGGATATTGAAAAAATCGAAATACAAGGGCTGGAAGAACACAGAACTTTGATTCTTGACAAATTCAAGAAGCCGAAAACAACTCTCGACCTTATTCTAATGACTTTGAGCAAGGGAGCGGAAACTCTGCACATAAAACATCCAGTAGTCAAGTTGTCTACTGCTGACGCTGACGATATAGCGGCTCTAATGAGACAAGGGGATCCAGAATGGTGGGGAGAAACTATGTCTAGGAAGATAGCTGAGAGAATGAATGAACGCCTCTGGTTGGGAATAAAAGTTGATGGGCAGCTGGTTTCAGTTGGAGGCGCAACTCTCGATGTTTGGGGAAGCAACATAGGAACAGTGGTGACTCACGAAAAACACAGGAACAAAGGCTACGCAACCTCTATAGTTTCCGCTTTAGTGGAACAAATCCTGCAAAAATCAGACCTAGCTCTAATACATGTAGAGAGCAATAACCCACCAGCAATAAGGGCATACACAAAAGTTGGATTCAAACCTTACAGAAAGTATTTCGTCGCTAGAGTGGAAAAATTATAAGGTTGAAAGGTCTGGAAGGGTTCAAGGGAACAGGAACGAGCGTTCGATTAGGTTACTAACATCCGGAGAGATTTCAACTTTGTCCCATTCTTTTAGGCTTTTCCACCTTAATGATGGATTTACATGAGCCTCTCTATCAGGAATTTCTTTCTTAATGGCTCTTAACTTGAATTCGCCCGGAGGAACAAATGGTTTAGGTCGTGTCAAAACAAGCTTTATTTCCTGATGTTCTTGAATACTCAAAGTTTCCATGATGGCCTTAGATAAGCCAACGTATCCCTTAGGAATATCCTTCGAGTACTTGATGATAAGGGACATTCCATATTTTCTTTCGTAACCGATAAATTTTAACGTTACTCGATTGTTAAATGGTTGCGTCCGAGGAAACTAGGATGTTGAAATTATCCACATACGCTTGGGTCGTAATCTCTGTAACCTTACTTTTTGGAGTAAGCATATCTGTTGCAGGCTACTATTATTACGTCGTTCCTCATCCAACACACCTTCGCATACTGTACGCCCATTCTCCCCAGCTGATGAGTGAGATAACTGCTGACTTTAAAACTTGGTATGAAGGAGAATATGGGTCGCCAATAGAAGTAACAACAACTCTGGTCGCTCCACAGACAGCATACCAAAAGGCGATAACCATTTACAGAGACCCAGAAGCAGAGATTTGGTGGGGAGGACCATTATCTCTTTTTGAAAACGCTTATGATGGCTTGCTCCCCTATAACTCAACTTACAACGACGAAATAAATGAAACTTGCCGCTTCACTCCTTTAATGGATTTTAACCATAGCACTCCGTCATGGTATGTGGCAAGCTTGTCTGGTTTGGGGCTGATGTACAATGAAAATTCGCTAAGCCTGCTTGGTTTATCTAAACCCCAAATCTGGACAGACCTCTTGAACGAAAGGTATGAGGGGAATATAACTATGGTTGATCCCTCAAATTCTGAACTGCTATCTCCCTTCATTTCCCTTATACTGCAATCCAAAATGTTCACGACAGATGGATTCCAAAACTGGACCTTAGGATGGGAAGATTTAGTCAAATTGTCGGCTTTGGTTGAGAAACACGACAATGATGAGATGGAGAGTGCCTTGAAGGTGGCTTCCGGATACAAGCCTTTAGCGATTCTCCCTGATTTCTATGCCTACGACAAAATGCCAAATTACCCCAACGTTAACTTCACATATCTGGATGCCACATTACTGCAGCCAGATCCAATCGCCATCTTCAAGAAAGGCACATATCCCAACGAGGCAAAAGCGTTTATAGACTACATACTTACCCAAAGGGCACAGAATATAGTTGGTAAGTATCTTTTACCTGTTCGCCAAGAGGCATCAGTCAACCCACCAAGAATTAACCCTTTCAACTCAAACTTTCCTTTCGTCCCAGACTACAACGAAACTCTTTGGGAGATGGGAAGAAAGATCTTGGAAGATTATTATCATGTATGGATCACTGAAAGACATGAGCAAATAAGGGATGCATGGACGGAAATAAAACAAGCAAACAAAACCTCGCATTATTATGCTTTGGCATGGAATAACTTTACATACGCTGGGCGCTACCTAAACCGCTCCGAGGTCGATGTTTTGTATAATCAGACAAATGGATGGACTGAAAATGTGACTGCGTACATAGTTGATTGGCAGATTGCAAGTTGGACCGCATATCAGTATGTGTTGACCTGGGGCGCATATCAGCATATGTTGACGGTTAACATTGTTGGTAGCGGTTCAGTGAGAAAGAATCCTGATCGACCAACTTATACTAACGGCACTTCTGTTCAGTTGACTGCCACTCCTGATTCCGGCTGGACGTTTTCTCATTGGAGTGATGATTTGACGGGTTCTACTAACCCAGACACCATCATTATGGATGGTTACAAAACTGTTACAGCCCACTTCACAGAGGTTTCAAATGCATCTAGAGTTTTACTTGTGACGAATATGGGAAACATAACTATCGAGCTATATGATGACATGCCTATTACAACTGGGAATTTCAAGAAGTTGGTCCAACAAGGGGTGTATGATGGCACCATTTTTCACAGAGTAATCGACGGGTTTGTGATCCAAGGAGGAGATCCCACTGGAACAGGGTATGAAGATCCTTCAATACCCACAATACCGGATGAATTTACGGATCACAACCGAAATAATAGGGGCACAATAGCGATGGCAAATTCAGGTCCCAACACTGGAAGCAGTCAGTTCTTCATCAATCTTGTAGACAACAACCATTTGGACTCAGCCCATCCAGTTTTTGGGAAAGTGATAGAAGGAATGGATGTAGTAGACAACATTGCAAAAGTGGAGACAGACGAAAATGACAGACCACTACAAGAAGTCAAAATCATTAAAGCAGAACTAATCTATTAAAACATGTACACATGACAAAATCAATCGTGTGCATTGGCTTTTTGCATGTGCAGTAGAAAACATCCGAGAATCCAAAGGAAGTTCCTAACACTTAGCCAAAAGCAAAATAAAAAAGCGAACCCATCCGAATATTATATAATCAATAGATATGTGCTACTTTGTTGCGAAAAGCAAGCATTAGAAACGTTCACTTCCACGAAGAAAAATGATTTAACATTGAATTTGAAGAGAAAGAAAGAGATGAATTCTAGAGTAGATTTTCGAAATAAGTCGAGCTTTCATTTTTATATCATAAAAAACGCAAAAATAGAGATTTATGATTAGGGGAAACATTCTTTTGAACATCTTTTACTACAAACACCCCGCTTGTTAGGCGTCGAAGATAACGAAGAACTCTATTCGCCTATAATTTGTATAACCACTGTTCTGTGTCTTGGATGCACATCGGTTTCAACGAAAACCAGAGACTGCCAGGTGCCTAGAACCACTCTTCCATCGATCACGGGCAGAGTTCTGTCTGGACACAGAAGCATGGATCTGAGGTGGGAGTGGGCGTTGCTGGGATGCTGATAGGTAGCCCGTTTCGGAATTAACTTTTCAAGAATGTTTTTGATGTCATTTTCCAAACTTGACTCATACTCAGTTAGGATTAAGATACCTGTGGCATGGGGAGCAAACACATGTGCGAGACCGTTCCTAATTCCTGATTTTCTCACAACTTCCTCAACTTCATCTGTAAGGTCAATGAAATCAATTTCACCTCTCGTAGAAAACGTAAAGCTCTCATTAAAAACCTTCATTTCATTATCCTTTCCTTTTAGCGAAAAAACTCACGTTTTTCAGAGCATCCAAGACCAAAAAAGTTTCAGTCTCCGGCTCTTTTCTGCCCCAACTTCCTCCTCATTCTGTCTTTCAGCAACTAATAGAAACGCCTTTTCTAACTGCTCCTTTGCCAAAGCATGGTGCGCTCTAGATAAAGCGTGAAAAGTATGATAAAAAGGGAATCCTCTCCATGCTCCCGCGGTGGTCTGGCGCATAGCCAAATATTCCAAGCCGCTCACAACCTGTTTGGATTCGCTGCCTAGTGGGTGCTCAATTAACATACGCAACACATTAATTGTGCACCATGCACCACACCAGTCGGGTGTCCAGAACTGAAGATACGATTTCACGGTTCTCTGAACCTGCTTGTTATCATCAAAACTGAAAATGTGGAACAAATGAACCGCATAGGTTGTTTGATAAAAGATTGTACATCCTGGCCCAAATTCCCCATAAAATGTTGAACGCATCAGAGATGGGTCTTCTCTATTGCTTGAATGGAAAAAACCTGGAAAGCCTCTATACTGGTGCCTTTGGATTGAAAGAAGCCACTCTAACCCATTTTTGATGCCCTTATTTTCAGCGTCATAGCCGAGAAGAGCAAGATTCCAAAGATTGTTAGCGGTTCGAACAAATAGCTGGTCCCAACTTCCATCAACAGACTGATCGGCAACAGTTTTCTCATGCAACCTTCTCTTTAAGGTTTTATCCGCCTCGCTTTCCTGTTTGAACACCTCTCTTCTGAGATAAACACCGATTGGTGACTCTAGATTTGCAACATAATCCAGTGGGTCGATCTTAAGCTCCTTAAACAGTTTCATTTTATAAAACCACCAAACGGTAGTTTTAGCCCAAAAATAACATAAAAGCCTTTGCACACAGCAATCTTTGTAGATGCTTTTGTAGATGCTTTTGTATACGAAAGTTTCTCAATGGTGACCGGTTGGCTTTGGTGACGTGTATAGTGTTTGGTTTACGAATACAACCAGAATCACCTAATATTACAACTTTAACATTACAAAGAACAAAAAATGGCTAGTTTTTGTCTACATAAACAACCCAACAAGTGTTGCCTCTCATAAGAAAGACGAGAAAAACATTCCCTTTGACAGTGAAGTAAGCGTCACTCTAAACTCATTTAAGGCTAAGTTGGATACAAAAGCATCAACGAAATCACTCTAACTCTCTTCTCGATCCTTCTCCTCGTCTTCTGATGTGCCCTCTAAGAAACGTGTCGCCCGGTTCAATCGGAAAAAACGAGGATAGTACGGTCTTTCATAGAGATTTCATAGAGATTTCACATAGTAAATGATTCTGAAATAGCATGTTGGTGGAAGAAAGAAACGTTAATATATTGTTGAAATGAAATAAAAGAACAATTCTATTTCACGAATCTCTGGAGGTGCGAGCGTGAGTAAGAAACGTGGAAACCCTTACAAACATCATTATAAATATGGGAAGCAAACCGAACCTATAGACCTTCAAACGTTCAAGGTCATAATGCAGAATGGTAAGTTTGTTAATCCGTTAAGAGACAAATCTCTGTTGGCATTCTTATATTGGTTTGGAGTTCGCAGAGCAGAAGTCATCGAGAGGGTGAAGGAAGACTTCAGTGTTAAAGACGGCTTACTGATTGTGAATTGTCCACCAAAGAAGGGTGGAGAGAGAGAACCCTTAGAGATTCCAGTTGATTATCCTTTTGTCGACTTAATCATAGAACAGGTCGACCGAACCAGAAGAACTCTGGCTAATCCCACCCGCAGAGTGTGGAACATCTCAGAAGAGACAGCGTGGCGGATAGTTAAGAGAGTCATGCCGAAACGGTATCCACACTATTTTAGGTTGAACAGGGCAACCAGATTCTTAGAGGACTCGACAACCACTATTCCCGAGATGAAGGCTTGGTTTGGATGGAAGTCTACAAGGACCATAGATGAGTATGTTGGTTATAGTCGTAGACACATCCGTAGGCAGAGGGAACGATTAGCCCGAGAGCTCACGTAGAAGAGTCATCATTTTGTAGTGTTTAGTGTTTAGGCTATTCTGTAATTTTGTTATGTCTCTTTTTTCGACCATATTCCTGTATACAAAAGCATATACCAAACTCACAATAAAACAAGCGATCAACATGCCTATTGTACGAAACACCCAAAAAGCAGCCTCACATACGCACACACAAAACCCCTAAATTCAAGAACAAAGGCAAAAGTCATGAAGATAATTATATCCAAACGTAAGCATATTAAGTGGAGATAGAATGGGCCAAACTCGTGTCAACAGTCGCATTCAAAAGTGGCGTAAGAGAGGTTTTCGTAGCGAAGTCGTCTTGGCTAAGAACCTTCAAAAACATGGGTATAAGGCTGTTCGGGTGCCAGTCAGTAATCCAAGCCTCAATCCCCTACCCGACATTATCGCCAGACAAGACCAGCACATTTATGCCTTCGAAGTGAAAAAAGCACAGGACTACGCCTACTTTCCAAGGAGACAAGTTGAGAAACTGTTTTGTTTCCTTGACCAGTTGATCCCCATCCATCCCCGATATAAACACGCAATTTTGGCTGCCCATTTTGGTAAGAGATGGGTGTTTCACGAGGTAGACTGGAACGACTGGGAGAAGGGAGAGTTGCCTGAACAAGTGCGTGTAATGAAGAGGGATAAGGGCAATTTTAGGCTTTAATCTATCTGGTATCTGGCTCTTAGTCTCTCGTTTAGTATCCATACAACTTCGAATACTTATCATTAAGATAGTCTAAGTAGTACTTGGCGTTGATTTTTTCTCCAGTAACCTTCTTGATAAGGTCTGCAGGGTCGTAAAGATTCCCATAGTGGTAGATGTTTTCAACCATCCATTGTTTAACGTTGTGAAAGTTTCCTTTCTTAATTTGGTCTCTCCAGTTGGGTATGTCTTTCTCCATTCGAACGAGAATTTGCCCACTGTAAATGTTGCCTAAAGCGTATGTTGGAAAATAACCGTAGAGACCACTCGCCCAGTGTGTGTCTTGCATCACACCTTCAGAGTCGTTTTCAATCTCTAAACCGAGGTAATCCTTGTACTTTTGGTTCCATATACTGGGAAGCTCTGCCACTTTGACCTTATCAGCCATTAACTCGCGTTCGATCTCAAAGCGGATGATTATGTGAAGGCAGTATGTAACCTCGTCTGCTTCAACACGAATCTTGGAAGGTTTAACCTGGTTTATGGCAAAGACGAAAGTGTCCAAATTGACATCGGAAAACGTGTTGCCTGTGAGTGCTTTTAGTTTTGGGAAGTAGTAAGTCCAAAATTCTCGGGAACGACCCACTATGTTTTCTACGAAACGCGACTGGGATTCATGGAATCCTAAGGAGCAGCTGGTTCCGACGGGTTGAAACATCCATCCTTGCTTCAGATTCTGCTCATAGATGGCGTGACCGCTTTCGTGTAACACGGAGAACAGAGAGGACGCCAATCTGTCCTCATAATAATGTGTGGTGATTCTTACATCGTCAAAGTAGCCAGTTGTGAAAGGATGCTCCGTTTCATCAATTCTGCCTCCGGCTTCTTTTGACTCTACATCGTATTCGATAAACTTCGCGAGGGAATTGGAAATCTCACGTTGGACATCGATAGGGATTTTACGCTTAAAGAAAGATGTGTCTGGCTGTTTCGGTGCGGTTTCGCACTTCTTGATTATAGAGATTAAGCCTTTCTTCAGTTCGTTGAAAATCTTGGTTATCATCTCAGCGGTCATTTTTGGTTCAAAGATGTCAATGAGGGCGTCGTAAGGTGTTGAAGTTTCCTTCACTTTCATCAAGATTTCAGCCGCTTCCTTTTTCAGGTCAGTGAGTTTCTCGAGTTCTGGCTTAAATTTGGGGAAGTCTTTGGCTGCCTTTGCTTTTTTCCATGTATCGATTGCTATGGCTTGTTGTCTTGCGGTTTCTACCACGAGCTTTTCTGGCAGTTTGGTTTGTTCGTCGTAGGTTTTCTTTATCAGATACACGTTTCTCTTTTGTATTGTGTTGAGGGTGTTGTGTTTTGGGTGTTTCTTGATTTTTTCTAGTAGGGTTCCGATCTCGGGGTTGGTGCTCATCTTGTGTTCGATTTGACTTAGCATGGCTAGTTGCTGGCTTCGTAGGTTGATCCCTTTTGGGGGCATCTTTGTTTCCATGTCCCAATTGACGATGTTTGTGATTGATTGAAGAGTGAGTATTTCTTTGGCTTTTTCCATCAGTTTGTCGTAAATGGGACTTAACTTGTCTGTTGTTGTCATTTTAATCACTTTAGAGAAGTGCTTAACTCTTTTTAATAATATATATGGCTTGTGCATGGATGAAAGACGAGATAAAACATGAGCTGAGAGTTTTGGGGTTTTGTGTGTGCGTGTGTGAGAACCTCTCTCTAGAGAGGGGAGGGTGGTTCTTTTGGTCCATTCACTGCAAAAGATATTTTTATTCCTTCTCACTAGAGGCACCTGTGAGCAGAGGTGAAGAAGCGTGTCTCAAATTCTATCTGGCTTTGTCGTGAATTACAGAATGGGCCCAAAAACTCAATGTCCTAAAGAGTATATCCTCAAGTTTTCTGGCGTTGAATCATCCGATGAAGCTGCACGCCTCGTAGGTCGGAAGGTTGCTTGGCCTGCTGAAGAACATACGATTAGGGGAAAAATAGTTGCTTTACACGGAAAACGCGGACTGGTGAGAGCGAGGTTCAGGAAAGGTTTGTCGGGTCAAGCTATAGGGACTCGGGTTGAAATAATTGGATAGTGCAGATCGTGAAAATGTGCAAGTTTCTGTTAATTTCTTCGTTTTTTCGTCCCCTTTTAGAAAGATTCCTTGTTATTTTCCCATACGAGTTTGTTTTTCTGCGACTATTGCAGGTTTTTTAACTGATTCCTTTAAAATATACGATCTTTATTTCTCTCTATTTAACAAGTTTTTTGATTCAGAGAGAATTGGTTTTTAAATTTTTCCTAGCGAAAACACGTTAACATGTCTGTGTGTGCTGGTAGTTCGCTTAAGAAATTTTGGAGTTGCAGAATCGGGACTACTGGTGTTTTTTTGTAGAATTTGAAGGGACCAGGCACTAATGATAAAATCAATGGAATTAGTGTTCTTTGTTTCCAGCTGGTTAATCCCAGTTTTCTGTGGATCGCAGGAGTTGAGTTAAGAGCCTCAGCTAATGCCTTGGTCCTCTCTATTTGAGCCTCAACTGTTTTGGTTATTGCTGATCTTCCCCAACCGTGACGCCAATGCTTACAGTCGACACAGGCGATTATGGGCTCTTTACAGCCTAACACGTCGATTTCCCACTTTCTGTTAGCCCAGGTAAAACGAAATCGTCTTTCAACCGCAAAATTGTTGGCTTCGAAAGCCATTGCCGCGACACTCTCAAACTCTTGCCAACTAAGAAAACCACACACCTTTTCGGAGTCTGCCCCAAACTCAAGAACTCTGATAGCGACTTTAATGCGCTGAGTCAATGAGGTTTCTACAGTCTTATCGCTTAACTGAATTAATTCCTCATCAAAAAATCTTCTTAGAGCTTCATCAGCGACTTGAGAAGGAACCCTCGCATCTCTGCTAAGTAGCACCTTTGAAACCGGTCCGTTTAAAGTGAGTTTCAGAATAGACATGAGAAGATTTTTTTCGATAGTCATTTGGCTTGCCAACTATGATTCAGTCTCGTAATTAATGTTTATGGAATGAGGCTGTGTAAATTTGTCGGTTGGTCTTCTGTCTGTTGGTGGGGTTGGTGAAAAATTTTTTATGTTTGTCAGAGCCTGTGGTGTTTGTGTTTTGGGTTTTGTTTTTGTTAGGGGGTTGTTTTTGGGTTGTGTTTGGTGTGGTTTTTGGGTGTTTTATTATATACTTATGGGTGATTTAATGGGTGTTTATTAAGGGAAGGTTCGCCAACCGATGAGTTTACAAAACCTCATTTATTTTTTCCGCATTACCATTACGTCAGTATTCCTTGAACTTCTTAGTGTAGCCGAATTTTCCGACGCTGACTTTGAGATATCGAGTGTGTCTTTCTATGTCTTCCCAATCTTCAACCAAATGGGCCAAACAGGTTTCACCTTTAATTATGGTTCATTGAAGAGTTTAAGGACTTTCTGGCCTCAACAAAGTATAGTATACTTTGGAGAGGCTCGCAAAGTGTCTAATCTCAAAACGGACATATCTAGGTAGACAGAAACATTGTAGACGGGAGTTCGAACCTACCCCGGGCTACCATCAAAACAACTATGATTTTATCGCGTTTTGTAGGTGAAATTGCTATTATTTGAAGCGCACTCGGTGATGGCAGAGAAAGGCATGGAAAACTGACAGAATGTGTATGAAACTTCAGCTTTCCAGTTTTATGGCGAGCGCAACAGTCAAACTATGTTTCTTCGTAGACAGTCACACGACAACTCTCAGGAAGAAACGCGTAGAGTCTTTGTCTCTTCTTATCGAACGCGAAGGTATGTGCCCCTTCTTCCGTACTGACTTTCTCATCTACGACCAACTTTTCGGTATCTATCACTTCAATCACGCCAGGTTTTCCAATAGCGCAATAGAGCCGATGCCGATCAATGTTGAGCCAAATTACGTCGGGTCCTCCTCCAATAGGAACGACAGCTTCTTCACGACCTGTTAAAATATCAAAAACAACCACGGCCCCGCCATCGCACGCAACATAAGCTAAGCAGCTTTTGTCGTCGATGTCAAGACCGTGCGGTCCAGCTACCGAGATCGGCAGGAAAGCCTCTTGCGACATATTTTCCGGCGCAAGCATGGCCACACCTGCAGGTTCGCGAACATTCACCAGGAACTGATCCTTTTTGCTGGAGTACGAACACCATCGAGGTCTCCCAGCCAGTTTTATGGCCGAGATTAATTTTCCCGAACAGGGATCAACGAGCCTTGTGTGATTATCCTCCACGTCAGCAGCAAGAAGCTGTTTGCGCCTGCTGTCCCACGAAAGACCATTAGGCATCGAGCCTGCCGGCACCTCACGTAAAACCCTGTTGGTCAAGGCATCAATTACCAAAATCTTGCCAGCGCCTCGCGAGGCAGCAAAGACCAAGTTCTCATTCTGAGCGCATATGACGCCACTTGCCTCTTTGCATCCCGGAAGTGTTGCTATGTGTTTGACATTCTCGCCGTCTATGACCTCAACAGTTCCAGTGGCGGTGTGAGCAACATACACCCGACCGCTTTCCGCATGCACATCAGCATGATCAAAGCTTCCTGATCGGTAAGGCGGGAGGCTGACATATTGAGAGAGCAACAACGTCATAATCATACCTCTTTACAATATGAAAGAGAAAAAGAGGAGTGTGGTTGGGTTTACTCCATCAGCTTCTTTTTCAGGAATTCCCTTCGGTCTTTTCTGTCAAGCTTTTCGATTTCTGCCTTATGTTTCTCTCGAATCAGCTTAAGCTTGCAGTTCGTGTATAAGGCATCATATACCGGACTTGCTTTGGCGATGGTCTCGTAGTCATCTTTCGATACGATTCCAAAACCGTTCATGACCGCTTCCAAGCCGGCAGCTTCGGGAGCCATTTCCATTCTATCCGTGTCTGCTGCGCGCACTATGTTGGCAACCTGCAGAACTACCGGGTCTTTGATCTTGTACTTCTCGACTATGGCGTCGAAACTGCACTTGTCTCCGTGATGCCCGAGCTCAACTCCGGGCGCGTCGTATGGTATTGCCTTCTCTTTTTTGGCGGTTTCTTCAATCTTTTCCACTGGAACAAAGAGGAATTCGGCTTTTGGATCTACGAATCTCTTTATCAACCATGGACACGCGGTTCTGTCCACATGTACGTAAAGTCTTGTTACCCACTTCATGCTTTTCACCAACACTATTTAGTTTTCAGCTCTTTGATGCGTTCTTGTACTGCTGCAAGCTCGTTCTTCAATTCCTGAGCATAGTTTTCCAGTTTCTTGATTTTCTCCTCTTTTGTCAAAAAGCGACGAGGAAATTCTCCGTAGCCGTGGTGGCCCACGCGGCAGCAGTGTCGACCATATTCGTGGTGTTCGCCATGTTCTTCATGCATGTTTTTCACGCTCACTTATGTAGATTAACTACTTATTTTGAGTAGAATATCTACTTATATAAGTTTAACGCATACTTTCGATCCGGTGGAGCAAATGCATCGACTCGGAAGCATGAAAGTCGGGACAGTGCAGCTCTGGTTATTATTGCTGCTTTCAGACAAGCCAATGTATGGTTACGAAATCATCCGCGAATTGGAACGGAGGTTTTCAGGCTACTGGTCGCCGAAGACTGGCACTGTATACCCAGCGTTGGAAAAACTGGAAGAAAATCAGCTCATTACTGGTCAGATAGAGTTCAGAGATCACGGGCCAGACAGGAAGCACTATGCGATTACAGACAAGGGGAAAGAGGAGCTTAAGGCAGCTATGGCTCAGTGGGCAAAAATGACAGAGATGATAGACACCTATAGAGAAACGCATCAAGCCTTGTTTAGGTTCAAGAAGCCATGCACACGAGGCGAAGCGGCAAAAATGCTCACGAGACTGGGAACAGCTTTTCGGAAGAAAGCCTTTGAGTTTTCTGCCATTCTGCCTTCAGAAGAGAAAGGAAAGGCCGAGCCGACCGAACCCATATTCGTCAAACTTCTTTACGCCAAAGAGAATCACAAGTATGAGATTCACATGGAACTCGAATGGTTGCCGTCTGAGAGCACGCGTACGAAAGAGACATAGTCAATTAGTTGTGTCAAGCAAGACTCGATGAAGGCTGATTGAATCTTGAGCCACCATTGGGGTTACGTAAGTGCAATTGCTTCAGCAGTTCTGTTTGGAATAAGTTCGACTCTCAACAAGATTACACTGGAAAACGTTCATCCCTCTGTCGTTGCCGGAATGATTTATCTCATTGGCGGGTTCTTCCTATTCGGGATTCATGTCTCGCCGCTCTGTAAGAGACTTCTCTCCTTATTCGAGACTCCTGAAGCTGAAGCTAAAATATCAGGGAGAGACTTCAGGATTCTTGCTTTTGTAATTCTTTCTGGTTCAATAATTGCACCTTTGTTGCTCTTAAATGGTCTTCGTGAAACAACAGCGATTAATGCGTCTCTGTTGCTCAATGCGGAGTCGCTGTTCACCGTATTGATAGCCTTTGCTTTTCTGAAGGAACGGGGAACAAGAAGAGAGTATCTCAGCATCTTCATGTTGCTTGTTGGAGTAGTGTTCGTGACCACAAATGGAGAATTTCAGCGACTCTCTCTAACAGAAAACATTCTTGGTAACCTGCTCATTGTAGGAGCTTCCTTTTTTTGGGGAATAGACAACAATATAAGCAGGTTTCTCAGCAAGAAGCGAGACATCATATTGGTAACTGGGCTGAAATGCTTCATTGGCGGTCTGGCTTTACTGGTCATATCTCTCCTGCTTGGCATAGATCTCAGCATACCTCTGATTTCAATACCTTACCTGTTGTCCGTGGGAGCGCTAAGCATCGCATTCTCAATTCTTCTGTTTCTTTTTGCCCTGAGAAAGATAGGCTCAATGCGAACGGGCGTCATCTTTTCCACGTCTTCCCTCTTTGGAGCTGTTCTTGCCTTTGCTGTCTTGAGAGAAGCATTCACTCCTATGCAGTTGATAGCTGGGTTAGTCATGTTATTGGGCGTTTATGTTCTCTATCGCTACCCAAAATGAAACAACTTCGAAGCCATCGGTCATAACATATCATGCTGACTAAAAGCGTCGAGCTCTCGCCTGCATAGCTAAAATGCGAGTAAAAACTAATCGTTTCAATCGTAATTAGGTTAGTTCTTACTCGCAAATTGATAGTGTGCGGGAAAAGTTTGAACCGAGAGTTTGAAGCTATCCCGGGCTACCATGAACCCCTAGTCAGGGCTGGGTTCAAATTTTTGGTTTTCCACGGTGCATGTTCGAAGTTAGGTTGTCATGTGTGACATCAAAGCTGCTAGCGTTGCGATGATAGTGTCTTCGTCTGCCTTTTGGATGAAGCTGTCTAAGTTTATTTTGTTGAGCAAGAGCGCCAAATATATTTTGGAGGTAAGTTTGTAGAGCACCCCCTCAGAACCAGGCAGGGTCCTTCTTGAGCCAGCTTTTCTCCAGATAGCCTGACTCTTCAAGGGCTCTTATCCTGCGAAGAACGTTTGTGTATTTTGTGTGTTTCAGACCTCTTTAGGCTTTAACCTCTTTGTGTATGTCATAGGCTATTAGCGGGTCTTGGAGGGCAAGGATGTGGAATATGGCTCTGTTGAGCCTTGCTTCAAGTCCTTTGAAAACTGAGATTCTTCCACTTTCTTTTGCCGTTCGCTACACGGCATACAATCTTAAAAACAGGGGAAAAAAGGGAGTTTGCGGGAGATATCGCCACTTCTCATTGATAATATCCTTTTCCACGAAACGTATCTCACATGGTAAACGGGTACCATTAACAAGGAAGCTCTATAAGACAAATGATATACCAGTGTGAAACCAATTAAATCAAGCAATATCTAGGAGAGGCTAGATGTGTCAAACCGTTACATATCCAAGACCTCCAAATCAAAACAACTCCATGAGAGAGCAAAAAGGGTCCTTCCTTCAGGTGTTTCTTACTTTCTACGCTATTTCGACCCGTATCCCTTTTACACCGCAAGAGCCAGGGGCAGCAAAATCGTGGATGTGGATGGGAACGAGTACATTGACTTCTGGTTGGGTCACTACGCCCTCATTTTAGGACATAGCCCACCCGAAGTTATAAAAGCGGTCAAGCAGCAGATTGAGAACGGAACCCATTATGGAACATGCCACGAACTCGAAATCGCCTTAGCCGAGCAAATTGTAAAGATGGTTCCCAGCGCGAAAATGGTTCGCTTCACCAACTCGGGCACAGAAGCCACCATGTACGCCATCCGATTGGCACGCACCTACACAAAACGAGAAAAGATCGTCAAGTTAGAAGGCGGATGGCACGGAGGATACGACGCTCTCCACATCGCAGTTAACCCTCCATTGGATGTTCCAGAATCCAGTGGAATAACGGAGGGAGCCCAAAAAGACACAATCGTGATCCCATTCAATGACATAGAGGAAGCAAGGAACAAGCTGAAAAACGAGAATATCGCCGCCATCATCGTTGAACCAGTCCTTGGAGCTGGAGGCGGCATCCCAGCCGACAAAGAGTTTCTTAAGGGACTAAGAGAATTCTGCCTTGAAAAAGACGCTCTCCTCATGTTCGATGAGATAATAACAGGCTTTCGGCTGGCGCCAGGAGGAGCCCAGCAACACTATAGAATTCTGCCCGACATCACAATTTTGGGTAAGATTATGGGAGGCGGCTTCACAATTGGTGCTATTGGTAGTCGTCGAGAAGTCATGGAGCACATGGACCCACTCTTGTATGAGCGCCCCAAGTTTTCTTTTCACGGAGGAACCTTCTGCGGAAATCCAGTTAGTTTAACAGCAGGGTTAACCACACTAAAATTACTCGAAGACGGACACATTTCGAATCGACTTAACAGGTTGGGAGACAAAGTCAGAAATCAGATTCGTGATATTTTTGAGAAAAGAAACATGGATGTCCATATTACCGGAGTTAGCTCAATTTTCCAGACACACTTTACTCGTGAAGAGGTAAAGGACATTCAAAGTGCTTTTCGAGCGGACAGAGCAAAACTAACCGAGTATCACATGTATCTCATCAATAGTGGAGTCTTCTTCCTTCCCAAAAAGATAGGAGTCCTCTGCAGAGCACACACCAACGAAGACATCAACAAATTTCTCTTAGAAACTGAAAACTACGTGAAAAGGGCTAACCTTTGACATAATCACAAAAAAATAAAAAGCCCAAGTCGGGTCTAAGCCTAAACAGGTTAGCGCAGCGTGGTCAACCGTTTAACCAACCGTTGAGCTCACTCGTTTGATGCCATCGCTCGAGATAAGCCCGACAGATGGTCTCGCAGTCGACCGGGCTTTGCCAGCCCGTTTAAGCCTGCTCCCCAACTTGGGCTATAGAAGTCTTAGCCAGAGATTTTCATAAAAGATTTTTCGAAAGAATTTTGGCACAATTTGTTGATTCGAATTTTGAAACTTGCCATTTTCTAGGAAATTTAGCAATGTTGTTCTGTTTCCGACTCGCAGTTTATGTTGAGTATTTAAACGAGATTTGTTCTAGAATTGTTGCATGCTTTTTGGTGGAGAATGTGCTTTTTCTTATATACCACCTAATACCAATGCTTAAAAGTTTAAACAATCCATTGCGGTTGAACCCATTCTGAAGTGGAGAAGACTACGGAAAAGTTAGGGAAACACGATGGTTGGCAGAAACAAGTTTGAAGAAGACTTGACTTTTCTTCTTTCAAAACTGGAGAAAGGTGTAGGTGAAGAGATTAAAGAGAAACTCTACAGTTTAAAGAATAAGTTACTTCAACTTCATGAGGCTAACGTGGTAAAAATAAATCATTCAGTTATGGAATTAGTGTGTGCCAAGCACCTGCTTTTGAAGGGATATGATGTGGATATTGAGCATCTATTAGATAAGACGTTGACGTGTGATTTATACGGAGTTGAGGGTGATGGAACCCTAATTGTTGAGATAGAGACCGGTTTTGTGCCTCCAGAACACGCCATAGACCCCACGACTTATTCTTCAGCCAGAATCGCCAGCAAGATAACTCGATACAGTTCGTATTCCCACAAGTTTGCCTTAGGTATACCCCCATACTACATTCTACAAATTCCAGCAGTCTTCACTGTGCCACCAAGAGAAAAAACAGCAGAAGATCTGAGAGCCGTTAAAAACCTTTGTGACCCATACTACAAGAATCCTCCAGTCACCATCGAGGAGATAAGAAATGCAAGACTGCACATTGTTTATCTGATTGATGTGGATGGCACGGTCGTTGAAGAGATAGACCCAGAGACCTATGTGCGCACCCACTGAAACCAGACAACACAGTGCCCTGTTTCTGCAGCGTTTAGATGAACAAGTCTTTTCCTTTCTTTCTTATCAGTTCAGTCGCCTTTGCCTTCTCTGATCTTGGATATCGATACCCTCTTACGATTGCCACTGGAACTCCTTCACTGGCTTGTCCAATGACCAGTTCAGCGGCTGAAGACAATTCGTCTGCTATGGCGGTCCTTTTGACTCTCAAAACGTACCCGAACAGGTCTGTTTCCCCTCTCCGATCTCGGATGGGGTTGATGCCAGCGACTCCGATGGCGACATTGATTTCACCATCTCTTAACGGTCGCCCGTGTGTGTCGGAAATGATGACGGCTACATCTTTTCCAGCCAGTTTCTTTATTCTTTTTCTTATGGTCCGTGCTGAACGATCTGGATTTCTTGGCAAGAGCGCGACGTTTCGTTCTCCGGGAATGTTTGATCGGTCAACTCCAGCGTTGGCGCAAATGAAACCGTGCCTAGTTTCTGTGATGAGTTTCCCATCACCCATACGAATGATGTTCTTGGACTCCCGAAGAACGGTTTCGACTACCGCTGGGTCCTTGTCAAACTTTTTCGCGAAGTCTTTTGCAAAATCTGAGGGGGTTACTGTTTCTAGGTCTACGACGTTTCCTTCTGAGCGTGAAACGATGACATGGGTAATGACTATGATGTCGTTGTTTTCGATAGGGGTTCCTTGTTTTTCTGCTGCGACACATATGAGTTTGGCGAGATCGTCCTTCATTTTTATGATTGGCAATCCTTTCACGCCAATTATCTGAATCATAGGAATTTTCACCGAATCATACGAAACTTTTGTCACAAATATCACTTTCTTTTGCGGAATAGCTTTTTTCCATCCATATCACATACATATTCAAATCCAACTTCCATGATTTTACAAGCTTCCTCTAAAGTGTCAACAGCTCTAACCGTAAATTCTTCATTCGACTCTTTGAATATTGCTCTCTCTAGGTTGATATAAATCATAGTGTTGTTGATACTCTTATGTCCTAGAAGTTGCTGAACGTGAATGATGTCCTTTGTTTTGTGGTATTCTATCGTTCCCTTCCAATGACGAATTGTGTGGTATGTGATTTTCAATAATCGAGGATTCTGAAGTTTTCTAGCTAGGGTTTTTCTGGTTAAAGATAGCATCCTTCCGAAATCTTTCTGTAACCCATGACCGTATGTTGCAGAGCCAAAGATGTATTCACTTTCTTTTGGCAAAGTCTTAACCATTGAGATTAATTCTGTGGATACTGATAGAATCCGTGAGTTGCTTCCTTTCTCAGCTTGTATTTTGAGGGTTCTATGTTCTTCATCTAAGTCAATCCATTTCAACTGAAGGATTTCACCTATACGAGCACCTGTTTCTTTCGCTATTTTCAGAGCTGGAGATGTCTTAGGTCCTGCATTAGCGATTAAGTCGTCAATCTCTTTTTCAGTTGGAATAAAAGGAATTTTCTGAGTGACTTTGTATCTTGGAGGTTGCCATTTCAATCCTAGCATTGAAAGAAAGTTTGTGTAAGTATCTGTGACTACTTTCTTTCTGCTTTCGGACCATGTATCTACTTGTGCAATCAAGTCTTTGACGTTTTCTGGATTAAGTAGGTCTGCACTTCTCTTCACTAGGTTCTGAATTATGTATGTTCTAGCTCTAATGGTTGACTCTTCGTAACCTTCTTTCTTCAGCCACCAAGTGTATTCTATGATTTTTCCTTTCATGTCAGCTTTGGATGTCTCTGTGCTCTCCCGCTGAGCTATTTCTTGTCGGGTTTCTATTGTAGCCAAGTTTTTCGCCTTTGTTTCTGAAGCGCACGCAGTTATCTGAAATGGATAAGCAGTTTTTTTATATCAGGAGTTTTATAGAGGATAGATAGTATTGAGCGGAGAGGGGCGGAGCGACATGAATAGAAAGTTAATTTTTTTGTCAACAACAATAAGCGTAATTGTTGTAGCATTTTTTGTGATTACGATAGCTGTTCCTTTAATTCCTGTGACAGAAGATTTTGGCTCTCAGACTTTTATAATGGATGGATGGGATGACTGTGTAACTACATTTGTGGTAAAAAAGGGGTGGACGCTTGCAGGGAGTTATACTAGTAGTTGTGAGGGAGGGCTCGAGAAGTTTCCAATAGTCAAAATTAATGCGCCAGATGATACACTGGTCTGGGAGAAATCAGGTGGATCATTAGGAGAATTTGCCTTTGTTTCTGACACAGGCGGTAGCTACAGGGTGCATATGCGTAATCAGTATGGTTACGAAATGACAATAATTTTGACCGCGGAACAGCGCGGACGCGTAACACTCTTACGTTTTCTAGGCGGGTGATCCCAACAGAAAGAAGAAATACATTCCATCATTAAGGAATGATTAGAGCTATTATTCTCCTACGCAAACTTATCATTTATTCTACCTTATACCTCGCTTTTATAATTTACTAAATGACACTTCTGTGGCATAACAATTGCCGTATACAAAAGCATCAACGAGCACTCAGAAAAAATGGGGAGTCTGCGGGAGACATCTCCACATTCCCGTGGTTTATCTGAACTACGTCTTTTTTTAATGGATCATACTCGTTTTTGTTTTCTGAAAATCTTTTCCCTTTGGATTTCTGTGACATACTCAAACTCTACCTCAATTAATTTGTACGCTTCATCTGAGGTTGAAATCATCGTTCGTTGTTTTAAACACTGCTCTCTCTCATATGATTTGTCGTTTAAGAGTTTCAATATTTGGATATTGAATAGTTATTCTACATTCACAAACCTTACTTGACGCAGAGTATAATACGAAATTTGGATGCAGAGGCACTCCATGGGTATGATTGGTTGTAGGGATAAATGGCTTACAAAGATTTCCTGCAGATAAAGGTAGATGAGATTGCCCATAACGAAATCCTAGCGTTTTTGATGGTAATCTTAGGCATGATCACACTAGTGGGAGGTCTGCTAGTAACCATTGTTGTAGTGGAAGCCCCTAAATGGTTCCTTATCTTTCCATATCAACCACTGTCCCAGCCTTGCAGTGTTCTAGGACTGATTCTAACACTCACAGGCTTTGTTCTTTTATCTGCAGGGTTTTTGCTAGTCATTTATTACGATAGAAAAAGGTCATGGGCTACAAAACAGCTGGAAGAATTTTCGCACACAGACAAAAACGAAACTGTCTGGGACCAAATTAGACAAGCCTTGGAAAAGTATGCAGATAAAAAATAATGGGCAACATTTTAAAGTTGTTTATCTATGTTGGATGTTAAAAAAAACAGAAGGGGGCAACGCATTATTTCAGCATAGATTCTGCTCTCTTCAAGTCTTCAGGCGTGTTGACATTAAACAGGGTCATCAATTTCGGGTCTATCTGCTGGAGAACCAAAGTTGAAACGTAGCGCACTCCCCTCAAATTAGCGATTATAGAACGCAAGTCTAATTTCTTCTCCCTGTAGGCTGTTTCTGAAGCGTTCAAAGCCGATTTAGTATGATAAACAGCGTGAAGAGGCTCAATGTACCGATTAGGCCACCTAGGAATAACAGCACTTCTATTAACACACAAGTCAAACAGAAGAGACGCAATCTCTTTTGAAACAAACGGTGCGTCACAGGGAAGCAGCAAGGAGTATTCACCAGACGCGTTTTCGAATCCGGTTAATGCTCCAACAATCGGGCTTTGCACATTATATTTGTCTAAAACCACTTTGGTTTCCGAATTTACAAGGGGTTTGAAGGCGTTCCTTTGGCTTTCCGAGCTAACAACAACCAGACCTTCGTCAACAACCCTCGACACCCTATCCAATACATGGATAATAAGAGGCTTACCAGCCAACAAAACCAGACCTTTGTCCTGTCCAAATCTCTTAGAGAACCCGCCGGCAAGAACAATCACAGACGTCTTCATGAACCAGCGCCTTTTTTAACTCCCTTAGAAGGTCATTCGTTCGGCATGCGTGTAGGCGTTCATACGATTACCTCTAGCAAAGCCGACAAGAGTGATTCCAGTGCGTTTCGCCACTTCGATACCAGAGTTGATCGCCGCAGCCATGGAAACAACAATTGAGATCTGCATTCGAGCCGCCTTCAACACGATGTCGCCAGTGAGTCGCCCACTAAGAGCCAAAAAGCAGTTTCTGAAGTCTACACTCTTTAGCGCACATTCTCCAATAACCTTGTCCACTGCGTTGTGACGCCCAACATCCTCTGCCAAGGCTGTTAGCTCGCCTTCTCTTGAATAGATTGAGGCTACATGAACCCCTCCAGTTTTTCTGAAAACCTCTGCGAGCTTGTTAAGTTGTTTAACCGATTCCAAGAGGATTTTTGCCTCCACTTTGAAGCCTTTGGGGATTTCAGGAAGATCAAGTCTGTCCATGAGTTTGGTGATGGGCCAGTAGTCTGTGGAACCGCAAGCTGAAACGATTAGTCTTGCGAAAGGTTGGGCCATTGCAATCTGCGTTTCAACTTTCACATAGGGTTTCAGCCTCACTAAGCACTTGCCATCACCCTCCAAATGCACTTCTCCTATTTCATCAGTTGATTTCAGTAAGCCTTCTGAGAGGAGGTGTCCAACCGCTAGTTCTTTCAGTTGACTCGGAGTGCAAAGAATTGTTACGTAGTGTGTTTGGTTGAGGAAAACGTGAAGGGGAGTTTCCTCCGCCACCAAGTCCCTCTTACGCTCTGACATTTTAGTTAGCAAATCAATTCTTGACACTGAAACTTCCCGCATGTTATGAATCCTTCTAAGTTTTTATTTCGGAAAGAACATACTTCACGATCTCGTCTGCGATGTTTATCTTCGTAACCGATTGCAGTCCTCTCCATCCGGGTTGGCTGTTCAACTCAACGATCACAGGTCCGTTGGGTCCCTCTAATATGTCAACTCCTGCAATTTTGCAGCCGATCACTCTGGCTGTTTTTACTGCGAGGCTCTCAAGTTCATTATTTATTTTTGTGGATATCGGCTTTGCACCTATGCTGACGTTTGTTTTCCAAGAGTTAGCCACACGACGCATAGAAGCCACGACGTGATCTCCCACAACAAAAGCTCGTAGGTCAGAAACTCCGTGGGGAACGAACTCTTGAAGATAGAGTACGCCGTGATAGAAGGAGACTGCTCCAAAGATTCTTGTGGCGATTTCTGGGTCTGAAACTCTGGTTGAGCCGATTCCTCGGGAGCCAAACAAGGGTTTGATTACTACGTCTCCTCCTAACTCTTGGAAGCATTTCAAGGCTTCTTCTGGGCTTTCGGTTACTGCGGTGCGTGGAACGGGTATGCCCTGTTCTTCAAGAAGGCAGAGGGCATAGTATTTGTCGACTGAACGTTCTATTGACAACGGGGGGTTTATGATCAGCATCCCAAAACGTTCAAGCCTATGAAGAAGGTTCATCCTAAAGATTATTTCCTCGAGAGAGCCACGTCCAATGGGACGCGTAATAAGAGCGCCTAAGTCTTCAAGAAGGTTGATTCTCCGAACTGACACTTGAGGCTTATACTTGACTCTTGCGACGAGTTGGGTGAAACTAAAGCATGTGGGAGTTATGTTTCGATTTCTCATAGTCTCTCGCAACTGAGAGGAGCACCAGCCGTTCTCGTTTCTTGTCATGATCCCGATCTTCAACCGTATCCCTCTTGTCTTTTTCACGTGGCTTGGGTTATTAAATTGCTTTCTGTTGAGAGTAGAATTTTTGATGAAGGTTTGTTTTTGTGTGTCTGTCTGTCTAGGTCTAGTATAGAGAGGGGGGAGGGGATGAAGGGTTAATGTTGTTTGTTGGTTGGGTCGTATAGGATTGGGTTTCTGGTAGTGGCTCCTTTGTGTGAGTGTGTGGAAATCTGTTTGAGAAAGAAGCATTAGTTGTTGCTCTCTCACAATAGAGTTCAAATATTGTTATTGTTCATAAGTTTAAGAGCGAGCTTTTCCATATTGATGAAGCATGTTTCTTACTGTTGAGCAGGGGCCTTTGCAGAACAATCAGATTGCTAGTCGGGTCGGCATCGCGTAAGAGCATTGCTGCAGGGTAATACGGTTTCTAGCTGAAGAAGGCTTGATAATGAGCGAGTTTCATGCACCGAGACGGAACAATAGGCTTTCGCCGGCGGGACGAGAAATGGCAGAACACATTCTACAGGTGAAGAGAATATCGACTAATCTTGTCCGAAAGTGAATGCTTGTATGTGCGCAGTCGGTCATGTTTTGGAATAATACTTTATCAACCAGTCGATTATCTGAAACAAAACCAGCAAAGCAAGGGATCCTGCAGCTACCCACAGTGCTCTTTGTTGGCTGATTTCCTCGTGAGTTCTTGCTCGAACTGCATGTAGCGGTTGTCTGAACTGCACGACGTCCTCGCCAACAGTGACTTGTCTGTGAGGCCATAGCGCAGTTCCGCCGTTCTTGAAAACCTCAAGGGCTCCCCCATCAGAAGCGCTCGCATCTGCGATATAAAACCATGTATAACCCGGTGTAAGAGGTGCTTGACTATTCCTTGTTGGTTCGGTCTCTCCATTGGGAGGCAATGGTTTGTTTATGTTTATCACCTGATAGACTTTCTCATTCAGTGAAGACCATGAGAGCTCTACGACAATTCTGCCTCCGGGGAAAGTAGTATTCCCAATGTTCTTCGCTTTGTAGACGATGTCAAACCCTTCACCTTCAGTCACGACCTTAGGCGTGATGATGCTCAAACTAAGTCTGTATACCGAAGCTGTCATGACAATTCCTTCTCTGTACTCCACGCGTCTGAACCAGATGCAGAACTCGTGCAAATACTAAAATTTGGAAGATGTATATATTATTTGACTGGTAACTACAATGCGAATACGCCCAAAAGGTATCCATTGATGAAACAAAAGAAAAAACACAAGCTCCTTCTCATCTCTCCTACGGGACATGAATATCAAGTTGGCTTCTTGAGTCCGTGCAGGAACGGGTTTGTTCTTGGAACTTCGCAAATAGAGAAAGTCGACAGTTCACATCTCACTATTATTCGCAAGAAGGGTAAGCTTTCCGCTCATATTACTGCCCAGAAGCATCCAAGGAAAAGACAATATTTCCTTCCAATCAGTATCACAGAAGTTGTTGCAAGATTCCAGTCACTCATAGACAAAAGAATGGTCTTTCGACTGTCACCACAGCAACTATCAGAAGAAGTATTATACATGACAGAGAAATTCGCTGAATGGTACAATGCTCTCATGAAGGCGTTATACCGTAAGAAAACGTCAAAGAAAGAAGTCATTCACATTCTCAACTTCAAAAATCTCATTGAACGACTTCCTAGACTTGTTGATGAGCTAAAAGAATCTCCACACTCATTCTTTGGACTCTGCAAAGCCAAAGACATCCTTAAGGACAGCTCGATAATCGCTGGGTTTAGCAGTTCAAGAATCCTTATAATACCATTGGAAAATGAACTTATAGGCGTGGATTTTAGAGTTTTCACAAACTCTGACTTCACGCCATCTATGAACCAGCCTGAGATCAGTAATCCCCTAACCGAGATCTATCAAAGGATGGGAATACCTCAATATATCAAGGAGATTCACGAAAGAAAATTCCTAGAGAAGATAATATCTAAAGAAAGCTAATTCATTCAGATGCTCGTCGTTTTCAATAATATGTATGCGCGCATAAGCGAAACAGTTCTTAGCTAAGCAATGCCCCAATCCCCTTCATGCCAAGTTCCATAACAGATTTTTAGATTGTCAATCCCTATTTCTTTCATCATGAGAACACGCAGATTCTCGTAATTCTTCTTCGTGGGTTTGTGCCGACTATCTGCCAAACAGCAGAAATATATTCTTTTAACTCCAAAGTAGCTTCGTTGTATCTCTGCACATTTCTGTAAATCATTTCTCATTCCTTCTACAATTGCTTTGTAATCATTACTTTTGAACTCTAAAAGCACCAGTGGAATATGCATGATATGCCAAATAGTCGTCTCTGATTTTCCAAATCTACTTTCAAAGTCATGTAAATCAAGCGCGACTATACCAAGATCTACGTGTTTTGTTCGAGGGGATTCCCTTTCACCTAAGGGAAGAGGGAATCTCTCAGACATCTTTAATTTCTTAGCATAAGAGGAAGGCTTTGGAGCATATTCTGGTATGACATGGAGTTGTATTCTCTCCAAATCTTCATTCAACTTATCTATCATTGGTCGCACATGAAAATAGAATGGCACGATCAATTCATTCTCATGCCACCAGAGCAAATGCCACTTCTCTTTCTTTAGTTCCAACCATGCATCTTCTATGCATCTCTCTATTTTTCCGATGTTTTTTAAGGAGTCGTCAACTATCTTGTTGATCTCTCTTGTCGACATCGAAATTTCCTCTCTCGAATCATCTTCTGAGATAATCGCGAAATAGCTTCTTAACTGTTATTCAGATAGATGCAGACTCCAAGACTGATGCGCGCGCACTATCCAAAAGTGAGTGCAGGCAGTTTTCTCGGTTCTCTTGTTCCATGGACACTATAGTTTGGGTTAACGAAAGCTCTATAGAAGTAGTCAATTAGAATTTATGGATGTATTTTAGAAGATGCGTTGTGTTTTTTATCTCTTGAGAGAGATCTAAGTGTAGATATGCCCCATAACTATTGTAATACGGCGCTCCTTTCCGTGAAAACAACGTTAAGACTTTACCACTGTGGTTCATTTTGAAACCCTCTTCACTGGGTTCGTGCCCTCTGATAAGCAGTTTGACATCGAGCAGTCTTAGCAGGTTATCTGTGATATCCTCGCCGAAGAGTTTTCCGGCTCCTCTCGGCGACGGATAGGTTCCTCTCACGCCTTCTATGGGGTCACTCCAGAGAATTTCCTCGAGATGGGTTTCACGTGGGTGTTTCTCATGAGCGAAAGACAAGTCTTCTACCATGGACGCTTGGCTCGGTGCACCGCCATGAAGTATGACTAACTTTCCTTCCACTAACACCACATTGTATAAATGGTTGAAGAGCTCGCGCATTTTCCTATAAACCTTCGACCCGTTTTCACCAAACTTTCTGCCTAGATGACTTAGCAGGTCGTGCGGATAAGCAAGCAAATCCTCAGGCCCCTCATGATTTCCCCTCATCAGCACAACACTTTCGGGAAACCGCTCTTTTAGCCATAAAACAATGTAGTAGACTTCTGGAGAATAGATGCCTCGATCACCGTAGTCGCCGAGAAAGACTACAAAGACATTTTTGCCTCTTCGAGTCTTGTCCAGAAAACGGCTTTCTCTCAAGATATGTGTTAGGCTGTCCAAGTCTCCGTGAATGTCTCCGATGACGATAACTTCACCTTCTGGCAGCATGTTAAGAAGTTTACCAATGATTCGAAAATTTTTGACATGCTTAGGCTCGTTGATTAACTGCTGAATAACGGTTTCGCATAGTTCTAGAAATTGGTTGGCATCAACCTTTCTAGCCTCACTAACTAGGTCAAAGACATCTCTTACCATAGCTCTCATGTTTGTCACTTAGTATTGAACGAGATTAGAATAAAAGATTAAGAAGCAAACTTATAAAAAGGTGAGTGGAATGGCTTAAATCTAAGCTGAAAAACCTCTTGGAAGGAGAACTAAAATGAAAATTCAGAAAGTGAGTTTTGAAGAATCTCTGGAAAAAGGAGTGGTTCTTCCTGGAAAGTGTGTTGGCTGTGCCGCTTGTGTTGTCGTCTGCCCTCTTAATTGTTTGGATTATGTGGAGCAGAAACCGAAGATAATAAAGGAATGCAAAGTGTGTGGCATTTGCCCTCAAGTTTGTCCTCAGTACGATTTGTCTTGGCACGCACTCGAAGAGTTCGTGTTTGGAAGGAGGAGCAAACCAGAAGAAGATTTTGGCATCTATCAGCGTCTCGTGATCGCCCAAGCCACAGACAAAAAAACCCTTCGGGTCTGCCAAGATGGTGGGATAGTAAGCGCTCTTCTCAGCTTTGCTCTAAAGAATGGAACGATTGACGGAGCAGCAATCTCAGGGATTAGCAAAGAAAAAACGTTATACCCAGTTCCTAGATTGGCTACAACTCCAGAAGAGGTTTTGGAATGTGCTGGAACAAGATACTTCTACTCGCCAAACTTGCTCGCCCTTCAAGAGGGAGTGAAACAAAATAAGAAGAGTGTAGCCTTTGTTGGCACTCCGTGCCAGACGCTGGCGATTCGCAGAATCCAAATGTTTCCACTGAAGAAATACTCGGAAAAACTGGGTTTTGTGATGGGTTTGATGTGCACTGAAAGTTTCAACTACCATGGATTGATGGAAAAACACATTCAAGGAGTTATGGGCATCAACCCACAAGACATAAAGAAAACTAACATCAAAGGCAAAGTCTTGATTACCATGAAAAACGGTGAAGAAAAAGAAATCTCGTTGCCTGAGGCAAAACAATACACTCGCACAAGTTGCGTTTTGTGCAGCGACTTCTCCTCAGAACTCGCAGACATCTCTGTTGGTGGACTTGGGCTCACCGACTGGACTTTTACGGTTCTTCGTACAAAGAAAGGCGAAGAACTCTTTGACGAAGCAGAGAAAGCGCACGAGATAAAAACAAGGCCCGTTGAGAAGGAAGAAAAGGCTCTTGATTTATTATATCGTCTCTCAACGAAAAAAAGGAAAAGACGCTAACGACATCCGACAATCATTCTAAAATTATATTAATCGCTTTACCCGTTAATTCCCGAACGCTTTCTTCTAACTCTTTCTTTAGAGCTTCAATTTTTTCTTGAGTCTTTCTGTGTTCCTCATCTAGAAAGGCGCATCTGGAATCCACGAGATTTTCCCTTTTTTTTAGCTCCTCTAAGTCTTTCTTAATTTGCTCTGATTCTTTCTCAAATGTAGATATGGTTTTAGAGGTTAAGAGGCTTTGTCTTCGCAAGAGCGCTGTCTTACAGTATTGGTGAAGAGAATCCAACGCATCCCCGTGAAGGATGCTTTTGATCTGCTCTTGAGCCTTCCTCAGACGACTGCTTTTCAGCTTCAGCTTTCTCTGGTCTATTGTGTCTCTTAATCCTTCAAGAATTCTCTTTAGAAGCGGAAACTTTTCTTCTTCAGTCGCAAAAGCCATGAACGGGCTCCTCAAATACTCATCCAACTTACTCGCCTCATTCGGAGGCAGGGAGTGTTCAGAACTTCCGATGAGGCTTTGAAACTTTAGAAACGGCTTCTGAAGATGGCGTAAATTGTGCTTAACCTGTTTTTTCAGTTCTTCGATTTCTTCGTTCACCCTTGAGAGTTCGCTGACCTCACTTTGATCCTGAATCAGGGATATTTCCTTTTGCTTTTCCTCTATCTCCTTCTTTAAAGTCTTTCTTCTGAGTTCTGTCTGTTTTCTGTTTTTTTCCAATTCACCTGATTCGTTCAGCATGCCAACAATCTTACTAACCATGGAAAATGCTTTTTCTACTTCCTTTATCTTCACGTATTTATTTGAAGTAAAACTACGTACTTCACCGAGTGAATCCATGGCTCTTTTCAATGCAAAGTCAAATCGTCGGCGGTCAAATATGAAGTAGGGCTCTATGTAACGAAACCATTTCCCTCTTTCCTGGCCGATCGCTGAAATCGTCTTTCCCAAATTACTATGAAGCGTTTGAAGGTTTTCATAAGAGATTTCATCTGGTATCTCGGTGTCGTCAAGTATTTCTAGTGTGGTCTGGGAGAGTTTGGAGACCACTCTTGCTCGACGATAGGTTTTTGGATTACTTTTCAGCATTTCCTTTTCGCCGTTTTCTAACATTTTTTCACTGATTTCTCTAATTCCATCCAGTCTGCCTTTGACATCGTTAACCAGTTTTGTTGCTTCATTTTTGATGGGCTGAGTGACGGAGAAGGTTTCTTGTTTCAACCACTCTTCCAGCTCTTCGAGTCGTATCTTGACAGGCTCGGGCATGCCCTCACTTCACTCTTAGTTTAGAAGTTGTTGTCGGAACCATTAAAATCTTTTCAAGCTCTGCTCACGCATTTCCGAGTAGTTACTCTTAAATAATTAGCCTACATGATTGGTTCCGAGACACAAGAGGACAAACGTAAATGAACTCCAAAACTATTGCTGTGGTTGCTGTATTTACTGCACTCACGGTTGCGCTTGTTTTGTCGCCCGCCAAGGTTCCAGCACCTTATGCCCCGTTCCTCAAGTATCAGGTATGGGAGATACCGATAGTCATCGCATTCTTACTTTATGGCACACTGGTGGGAGTTTCAATAACAATAATAAATACCAGCGTGTTGCTGGTTTTTTATCCAGGAGACCTTCCTACTGGTCCTCTTTACAACTTTGCAGCTGTGTTGAGCATGCTTCTCGGCGTTTATGTCGTGCACAGGTTACCAGTTGAGAGTTCTAGTAAGCGATGGGAAGCGATACTGGCCGCTTCTTCCACTGCTCTTGGAACCGTTCTAAGAGTTGGAATCATGTCCGTTGTTAATTGGGTCTTCCTTCAATATCCTTATCCCGTTGGTTTCAACATGCCCGTAGAAGCGTTAACAGCAATGCTCCCAATCATAGGGTTCTTTAACGCAACTGTCACACTGTACACCATTCCCACCGGTTACTTTGTGGCAAGAGCTATAAGTTACGGCACAAGAACCCTCGGATGGAGTCGAAGCTGAAAACGAATTAACATAAACTCTTTTGTCTTACAACTGTGAATAGACATGGTAATCGAGGGAACACGTTGTTCAAATTTAAGACTGAACAGAAAATCTTTGAGATTGGAAAGGTCAAACTGGGCGGACAGCCTGGGGAACTACCCACGGTATTGATGGGAAACGTTTTCTACAAGGGAATGCCCGAAGTAACAAACCACAAAAAAGGCGAATTCAACCAAAAAAAGGTGCAGAAGTGGATTACAAGTGCAGAAGAACTTTCCGAAAAAACAGGAGTTCCCCATTTCATAGACGTTATGGCGATGTATCCAGAAGCCATGAAAAAATACATCGAATTCATCACAGAACACAGCAACAATGCTATACTAATCGATGGAGGAAATACGGAAACTCGCATTGCGGGTCTAGAGTTTGTCAAAGAGTTGGGGTTACAGGAAAGAATTATTTTTAACGCAATTTTTCCTGGAATACCCGAAAATGAGATAGATGCGATTCATGAGTCAAGCGTATCTGCAGCTATTCTTCTGGCACAGAATGAAATGGACTACTCACCAGAGGGGAGAGTCGCCATTTTGAAAGGTTTTGATAGGCAAATCGGCTTACTGAAAATTGCAGAGAAGGCTAACATCAAGAAAATCCTAGTGGACACTATTGTTTTTGATGTTCCAAGCATCGCCTACGCTTCTGAAGCCATCAAACTCGTCAAGAACAAACTAGGATACCCTGCTGGGTGTTCTCCCGCCAACGCTACCTACGACTGGAAAATCTCTCAAGACAACTTAATTAAAGAAGGCTTCGCAGCCTCCAACGCATCCGCACATGCTCTTGCACAATTTAATGGAGCCAATTTTCTTGTGTACGGACCGATAAAGCAGGCAAAAAATCTGATTCCTGCGTGTGCAATAGTGGACGCAATAATTGCGTATTATGCAATGAGGCAATTAGGCATAAAGCCCCTTGTCGCAACTCATCCAATCTACAAGATCTTCTAGGTCAATATCTCGGTAGCCCTCCACTTTTCTAAAAATATTTTGATGATTGCGAATCGGGTTTTTGTTCAGTTCTTGTCTACCTAAATGGTACGCTTGTTCTAAAAAGTGGACTTATAAGGCTAGTTGAAAGAACATCTATGTGGGGTGCCTTTCCATTGCCGACTGAAGATGAGAGGAAACTGGAATTCGAGCTTCGTGGCAAAGCTTGGAAAGTCTACTGGCTTCTTTTGAAAAACGGTTGCCCAATGAGCGTCAGGGAGGTTCAAAGGGCTTTACATTTTAGCAGCCCAAGCGTGGCGCAACACCATCTCGACAGGTTGTGTGAGTTGGGCTTGGTTCAGAAGCAGAGTGCGGGAGGCAGCTACGTACTGACTAGCGAGGTTAAAATCGGAGTGCTCAGGCATTTCATCAAGCTGGGAAGACTATTGTTTCCGAGATATTTCTTCTATGCGATCTTCTCTACAACATTCTATGTAATTTACTTAGCTGTGCTTATGGAAAGCCTTTCTCGGGAAAACCTCTTCATCGCCTTTTTTGGAGCAATAATCTCTGCAATATTTTGGTATGAAACTGCTCGCATCTGGCTCTCAAAGCCGTTCTAATTTCTAGACAGGATGTACTAGGAATTAGGATAATATAGCAGGATGCAGTTTTACTGTTGCAGGTGTTTAGGATGCAAAGAGAGATCAGAAAGAAAGCAGCAGTCTACAGCATTCTAGCAGTTCTACTGGCTACCATACTAGGGGCTGTTTGCCTCAATTTCGGAATACGCCCATTATTGCCTCCGATCAGCGTGAGCGCATTAAGCACTTTCTCTTCTTATGAAGAACTAGAGAACTATCTGAATGTAGCTCAGAAGACTCCGTATTATCGCTTGGAAATTTCAGGATTGCCAAGAATACCCTTGCCATCCGGTGTGATTCCCTCGTCCCAATACGTGGCAGATGTTCTGGGGGGTGTGGATGTGTTTACTGCTGTGCCCAAGGGTGGGCCTGAATACTCGGTGAGTAGCCCAGAATACTCGGTGACTAACGTTCAGGTTGCAGGAGTAGATGAAGCGGACTTTGTGAAAACCGATGGAGAATACCTATACGTAGTCTCGGGAAACAACGTCACAATCTTGAAGGCGTATCCAGCCGAAGACGCAGAGGTTCTTTCTCAGATAAGCCTTAACGGAACGCTTCGAGGAATTTTCATAAATGGAGATAGATTGGCTGTTTTTGGGGAATCATACTTCTATCAACCAGTTGAGGCTTATAATGTTACAGAGATAATTGTTGGACCGAATGAAACAACAATATCGCCATCATTGCCGCTACAAGTGCGCATATTTCCCTACTACCAATCATATTCAACTACCAGCGAGACATTTGTCAAAGTCTACGACGTGTCAAACAGAAGCAATCCCATCTGGAAATGGGATGTTACGACTAATGGAACCTATTTTAGTTCACGGATGATAGGTGACTGCGTTTACATGGTTGCAAGTCAGCCAACACTCTGGCGTGACTCTGGCGTGATTCTGCCCATGATCATATCTCTGAACGAGACAAAGATAATACAACCAACTGAAATCTATTATTCCAGCGTATCCGACAACTCTTATGAATTCACAACCATAGTCGCCTTTAACCTGAAACTGAACGAGACCGAACCCGAGCATAAAACGTTCTTGTTAGGGTCTGCAAGTTGCGTCTACGTCTCTTTGAATAACATTTACATAACGATGCAAAAACAAGAGTTCTTCGAAACCAGCTGGACCGAAGCAACCTCAGTCTATAGAGTTCACATACAAGATGGGGATATCGTGTGCGAAGCAAAGGGCGAGGTTCCGGGAAGAGTGCTCAACCAGTTTTCCATGGATGAGTATGGCGAGTATTTCAGGATAGCAACCACGACAAGCCAAACTTGGAGCTCTGAAAATCCATCACGGAATAACTTGTACGTTCTCAACATGAGCCTGAGCATCATTGGAAAACTGAAGGAGGATCTTGCTCCGACAGAAAGAATCTATTCGGCGCGGTTCATAGGCGATAAGTGCTATCTTGTAACTTTCAGGCAGATTGACCCTTTCTTCGTGATAGACCTCAGCAACCCATCTGAACCCAAGGTTTTGGGCGATTTGAAAATCCTTGGGTTCTCAGACTACCTTCATCCCTACGATGATAAACACATCATAGGTGTGGGCAAACAGGACAATAACGTGAAACTGTCGCTTTTCGATGTCACAAACGTTACCGCACCGGCAGAAAAGGCCAAATTCATCGTTGAAGCGGAGTGGTCAGATTCAACAGCCTTGACGGATCACAAGGCGTTTCTATTCGACAAGTCAAGACAACTGCTAGTCATTCCAGTCTCAATGAGCTGGGCCATAGTGAAAGACGAGTATTATACAAAGGGCTTCTGGCAGGGCGCTTACGTTTTCAACATAACTTTGAGCGACGGGTTTGTGCTTAGAGGCAATGTGACTCATCTGGAAAATGGTGTGATTGAGTGGGAGAGTGGTGGGTATTGGGTGAATAGGGCGCTTTACATAGATGATGTGCTTTACACGATATCGAACAAGAAAATCAAGATGAATGATCTGGAGACTCTGGAAGAGATCAACGAAGTAGAACTGCCATAACCTAACCCCTCTTTTTATTTAGCATCTTATTAAGTAGATGGGATACTTCTGCTTCAATCATCTATCAGTGGGTTGCATAATATTACGCGTTCGCCAACAGTTGCTTAACTTTTTTCACACAGTCCCAAGCGTCTTTGGCATACGCATCAATTCCATATTCTCGGCGTGTTTGCTCGGAAACCGCTTGCCCTCCAATCACAGTTTTAATTGTGCCAATTAATTTTCTTCGTTTTAGGAGTTCGACCAAATCTTTAAGAAATGGAATGGTTTCTTCCACCGAGATGGAGATGCCGATTATTTGTGCTTTTTCTTTTATGGCGGTGTCTACAAACACTTTTGGGGAGACGTCTACTCCAACATCCACAACTTGCAGACCCGCAGCTCGAAGAGTTGCTACCACGATGTCTTTTCCTAAACTTTGAATGTTCCCCTTAAGCGACCCAATTACAACTTTTCCGGCGACTTCAGCGGATTCAACTTTTAGGTAAGGCTCAAGGATTTTGAAAGCCTCTCGCATTGCGGAAGCGGAAGAGGCTACATCCACAATGAAATACTCTTTCTTCTCGTATTTTTCATCAACAGTTCTCATGGCTTCCCTCATTTTTTCTAAGGCAGCGTTTGCGGAAAAGCCTTCATAAACTATTTTTTCTGCGATCTCACGAGCCTTCTGAATGTTGCCAAAAACGACTGCGGTGTATAACTCATTCAGAATTTCTTTATTTTTCCGCACGGCATTCTCCACTTAATCATAAACGCTTAGCTGCAAGTCCTATCGATTGTTTAAACACTTCTGCATTAATTCGTCCTGCTTTGAAGATGGTACCAGTTTTAGCGTTGTTCACTATTAGAACTGCTGGAGCAAACAGATTGGGATCAATCTTGTAAAAGTCGTAGCCTGCATTCTTGAATATCTCATAAAACGGTTGTCCATAACTCTTGGAAGCCATAGAAGGCGCATTGTTCACGATTTCTTTCAGTTTTTCATCGTCGTCGTATTTAACGGTGTAATATGTTGTTCCCGCATACAGTATGGCGTCGTTGGTTCTTCCCATGGCTTGGGCAAACTTTGGATGCAAGGACGCAATCGGAGCGTATCCCCAAGCATACATGATCGCCTTTGGGTCGAGACTTAACTTCATAAGTTTGTGGATTCCAGTTTCTACGATTCTTCCAGACACCTGAATTGACCCTGCTATGGACGTGGTGGGCACCGAGATTATGGAGAGATTGTCTGGTGTGATTTTGCTTTGCTCAGCGATATAGGTGATTACTGTTTCAGGCGGCTCCTTCGAAGTCTCAAGGACAATAACTCCAACATCTGCTTCATCGCGATAGCCAATTTTGTCGTAGACTTCTCGAGGCTTCAAAGCCAACGCACGGACTGGTCCAGAACCGATGGCAGTGTAATCTCCAACTTTGATTTGCCAGCCAGCAAACTGCGACCCCAACGTGGCGATAGCAGGATAATCAGTGTGTATGAAAATGGAAGGAAACTCAAGGTCATCAAAACGTGCACTGGAGATTTGTGCTTTGCCGTATCCACCCAAGCATATCTCTGTGATTAGTTTTCCGGCGAGAAAACCGCCTTTCGCCTCAATTCCAGCGTCTATTAGGGTAGCACCCGATTTTGTATCCTTAACAATTACGCCATACTTGTCGGGGTCATCGCAGAGTTTTTTCACGAGTTTATGAGCTGCTTGATTTACGCTCAGTTGTGCTTTAGGCATTCTGGGTTCTCCTTGATTAGAGGTATTCCTCAAATCGGCTTAGATGTGGATTCTTTGTTTTCGAAACAAACAACTTTCCCTCGCCATTTTCTGCGAGGTCGCCTGTGAATCTGTAGAATGGTCCTTCGATTTTTTCTCCGTTCACTTTTACGCTTTGGCTTATGCTGTCAATGGTAAACGTAGGAAGGATTGAAGGGATGCAACCAGATATTATGATTTTGCCTTTCAGCATCTCGGCTCCAGCGCGTCCTTCGGAGTCACCTTTTACGTAAATTGTTCCATCCTTCATGTGAATCCCCGCAAACTGTCCCACACTCCCATCAATTTTTATGAGTCCATTCCTCATGTAACAACCAACTTCATTCCCGGCGTTTCCATGAATGATAATTGTCCCGCCACTCATTCCGTGTGTGCTTCCTCGATAGGGTGCCCCGATGTAGTCGCCCGCGTTTCCTTTGATTTCGATTGTTCCGTTTTTCATCATAGAGCCTGTCCACGAATCTGCACTGCCAGTCACCGTGATCACGCCGCCTTTCATCTCTTCGCCTAGGTGCATGCCACAGTTGCCCTCAATGATGATTTCGCCAGTTGACATTTTTGTGCCGATTCTTCTGACTCGGCTGACATCTCTACAAATTTTGATGGTTACTTTCTCTGGAGGACTGGTAGCCTCATGGTCTATTTTGAAGAGTTCGGCTAAGGTTCTTTTTTGGTTTCCTTCCCAAACCTGCAGTTTCCCTATTTCCTTGACTGTTTTTTCTGCGAATAGGTCGGGGTTTATGCACTCAGCTTCTACGGGAACTTTAAACGAGTGTTTGGGGCGTAAGGTGATTAACATCTTCTAAACCTTCGCTTTGACTGGAATTGGATGTGAAGCGGTTAAGTAACTTTCTGGAACTGGATAGTTTTCGAACTCAACTGTCCAGTAGTCGCGGAATTTACGTTTCATGTCCGCCGTGGTGTCTGCGGGTGAAGACAGTTGTGGGTTTACCCAGAAAGTTTTTCCATCAACAGACTTTACCACTTCGCCGTCTTTAACAACGATTTCTCCGCCCTTAATCGTGTATGCAGCCCTTTGGAGAGCCTTTCGAACCCGTTTATATTTTTTAGAGGCGTCAACCAACTCTGGATTTACACTGTAAATCGCTATGTCGGCGTCAGCCCCCACTCCGAGATGACCCTTCTGTTTTAAATCCAACGCCTTCGCTTGACCAGCCCGTGTGATAGTTGCTATCTCGTAGAAGCTGTACTCACGTTCTATGCTGGGGAGTAGACTGTTTTTTCTGGCTTTTCTGTTGACCTTCTTCAGCATTTTTTCTCGTGCGACTCGACTCATTAGCCATGAAATGACTTTGGGATAGGAGGTGAAGGGACCTCCGTTTGGATGGTCGGTTGTCAAGTAGATTCGTCGTGGGTCTTTGACTAATAGGGCGAGTTCGAGTCCGATTGACCATTGAATTGCGTGCACGTAACTCTTGCGTCTATACCTAAAGGGCACGATTCCAGAAGTGGTCTCTGTTTCTACGTCGTGGTTCATCCATTTGTTTCCGCTGAGTTGATAAAGCCGATATTGGAAGGGACCATCAGCTGTCATGGTGGTTGTGTCCGTGAAGATTACCTGTCCCATATCAAGGGTTACGTGGCTGTGGTTATTAACATAATTTGCGATTTCTTCGGCTCCAGAACTCAACGTTATCCAGTCATCTCCCTTAAAGGCGCAGAACTGACAATGAGTGATATGAATAACTGGTTTCCTCTCGTTAGCAAGGTTCTCCACACACTTCATCGTGTCTAAGGCTGTTTGATAGTTACCTGGTTTTCCTAGGTTGTTGGTGTGCACGTGAATCGTGTGGGGCATGTTGAGGAGCTTGTTCACTTTGCACAGTCCACGTACGATTTCTTCTGGTGTGATGTTGAAATACGGAACTGGATCATAGAGGTCTTTCACGTTGTTGCCGAATCCCCATGCTTCTAAGCCGCCTGGATTTACTATTTTTATGGCGTATCCCTTTGTGGCGGTCATCATCCAAGCCACATGAGATGCGCACTCTTCTATCATGCCGTCTCGTAAGTATTCTAGCACGAACCACCAGTCCCCCAAAAGAGGATACGTGGCTTTGTCAACCATTGGGGTGTCTTCAAGTTCTTCGTGGGTGTGTCGGGCTTCAAGAGGGGGCATCGCTGGGTTCATTAGGGTTGTGTAGCCCATTCTTGAGTAACGGTAGCCAGTGGTGAAAGTTGATGGTATGGAGTAGCCTACGCCAGATCTAGTTAAAGCCGTTTTCGCTTCTATATCCTTAACGTGGTCTTCGGGTCTTAGAAGGCGACCAGAGTTCACTTCAGCCCCAGCGATGTGGCAGTGGATGTCAACTCCGCCAGGCATTACTATCATTCCAGAAGCATCGATTACCTTTGCTTTCTTTTCAGCAACTCTTTCAACTATTCTGCCGTTGCTGGTGAAAATATCCATTTTTTCTCCGTTTATTTTGTTAAGGGGGTCGTAGACAAACCCATTTTTGATGATGAGTTCTGTCAATTGTGACTCCTCCTTAATCTGCGGACTTCTAGAAGAATTCTCTTGAGTATTTCTCCGTCAGGAAGGCAGGTCTTTGGAGGTTCTACAACCTTTTTTAGTGGTAAGGGAACGTGATCCATGCGGTAGGCGGTTCCTTCAACCTCGATTCCCACGAAGGCAGAGGGAATCACAACGTCAGCCATCACAGAAGTTGGTGTAGGTTGAGGATCGATCACAACGAGTGGGTTCTTAACCAAGTTTTGGGCTGCTGCGTTTGGAAAGTGTGCGACTGGGTCGGAGGCTATTACAAGTCCAGCATCGCTTTCTCCTCGGCTGAGTATGTCGGTGACTGATGTTTCGCCTGGGTTGTATCTTGGGTAGCCGTGGGAAAAGTCGACGGCGTATGGATAGCCTGTTTGCCAGGTGAAGACGACGTTTGCTCCTGTCACGTTGAAGTGCCCACGCATGGGCATGATGAGAAACTTTGTGCGTTGGTTTAAGTCCCGGACTAAGGAGAGGGCGGCGTCAATATTTCTATGTTTGCCTTGGCTCATGGTTAAGCCTAAGCCGAAGAATAAGATTCCTAGTTTGCATCCTATCATGACGTCAGCGATTTCTTCAAGAATCTCTACTGGTATCCCTGCGACTTCGTCGACATCTAGTTCTTCATCTCGAATGAGCAATCGAAGAGTCTGTAAGACTTCATAGTCTTTGTTGGGTTTGACTTGAAGGAAATAATCCGCTATGTCGGCAGAGCGAGTTTTACGGACATCCGCAACAATCATTTTTCTCTCGTTTTGAAATAGGGTGGATGGAAGGCGTGATTCGGCTTCTGGAGAACTTGTCGCTTGACGTCTCAGAATCAGATTTATGGCTCTGTGCAATCTTTTTCTGGCTAGAGTGCCGGTTAGTCGAGATAAGTATCCTTTCCACGCGCTTTTTTGGAACCTGCCCTCTGAAAACGTTGTGTATCGGTCTATGTGTCGGGGGTGAGCGCTCCAAGGGTTGCTTCCCCAGTAGAAGATGAGGTCTGCGCGATGGCGAAGTTGCCCCAGTGTGCAAGAGGAGATGCCGATGTCTTGAATGCTGAGGATAGAGGGACCGTGACAAACGGTTGACGTGTTGTCGATAACTCCGCCTACTTCTTCGGCGAGTTCCAGTCCAACTCGAGTCGCCTCGCAACTCGTGTTGCTCCAACCATAAAGAATGGGATACTGTGCGTTGGCTAGAATTTCAGCGCCTTTCCGAATTGCCTCGTTTAGCGAGGCTTCAACCAACTCACCGTTCTTTCTGATAAGTGGTTTTGTCTGGCGATGAAGAGCGTAGTTCAGAAACTTGGCTTCGCCCACTGCGCAGGCGTTTTTCACTTTAATAATGGCATTGTTTTTCACTGTTATTTCGATGTCGTCGCAGAATGAACCGCAGACTGGGCAAGTAACGTTGGGGACAACTGGCATTTTATTACTTCCTGAAGCTTGTTCTCAGCAACTCTTGTAGACTTGAGACCTTTTCAGTTGGGGCGGGTTCAATCTCAGCCGTTTCCCCTTTTAGCGATGGCATCCCAGTGCCGTGAGTTTTAGGGTTAGCAAGAACACTCGCCCATGGACCATACGGAACAAAAACCACTCCTAGATGAGGAGCCCTTTTCGACTTCACGACCTTCATAACAACTGAACCAAACTCTGTGGTAACTTTCACGTTTTCGTTTTCTTTTACTTTAAGAGATTTTATGTCTTCTGGGTCCATTTCGCAGATAGACACGCTCTTCTGGTATTCTTCGGAGAGTTTGCCGTATTCTTTTCCTTTGCCTTGATCTATGGTTCTACCAGTTAACAGAGAGACCTTTAGTTTAGGCATTGTCCGTACTCCGATTTTAAAGTGGACTTACGGAAAGTCTTCACTTTTGAAAGGCTTACTTACGTGTGGCAACCTATTAACATTATTGATGCTGGTTCTGTTAACTCTCAGGGGCTTGAATGGATAAAAGTTTGATATGTTAACCAACGCGGGTTCTGGGAGATATAACGTTCTGTGTGTTTGCGAAATGCCATAATCATTTAACTGTACAGGTTCTGGATGAAAGAATTGTTGATTCTAGGATCTTGAATATAATAGACATTGGTAGAATCCAATGGAAGTGTTTCCTTTTCTAATTGTGCTAAGAATACTTGCTCATCAGTGATTTTGACATCAGTATAATTTTTCCTTAAATATTCACGAATAGATTCTTCTAATAATGCGGATTTCATCTTCAGTTCCTGAAGCTTTGAATTTGTTAGTAAGTGAAGCCATTTTATCTCTCCGAGAACCATATAGAGGTCATTATCATTATATCGAGCATATTTGTGCCGAATATTACATTTTTTTTCGATTTCGTTCCTAAGTTCCAAAAGAATCTTCTTATCAGTGAAATTACCATTCTTGTGGGGCCATCCGATTAATGTGAACCTAGATGTCTTCCATTGCACTTGAAATGACCGTTCATATGGAATCTTCCCAAGACTTGTAAACTTGTCATAATTCTCATTAAATCCGCCGAATCTAACAGTCATTGGCAAATATCCTTTCACGATGTCGACAAGATCATTAAAATCCATAATCCTTCTGTCTTCTAAATCATGCCAAATATTTGCATTATATAACTCACTAAAGCCAATGAGTTTTCCCATTCCAATAATGGTTCCATGGATTTGTTCCATGTCATATGGCTTGAAGATTCTTCTGAATTTAGAAGCGTTAATCTTTTCCCAGCAATCTTCAATTAACCGCTTTAACTTCTTATCCTTTTGACCATAAAGCGATACCATTGTAACTTGTTTCATCTTACAAATTCTCCTTTTTAGAGCATTTTATCCATGCCCTACCAAAGAAATGGAGAAGCGATCCTATCATATTAAATCTATCTACTGTTAACGGACAAGATACTAAGCCTTGACAGTTAACATTCACACTTCATGTCCCGAAGAATTGACAAAACTTGATGCTAGACTTGGAAGTGAGGAACTATCTTTTCGCTGACGAGGTCTATGGCTTCTCTCACATTGGAACCTATCGGCGAACCCACCACGAACTGCGAGATGCCAGACTTGAGAAGCAAAGCAATGCGCTCAATACACATCTCAGGCGTGCCGCAAATAGAAAACGCCTCAATCATTTCCGAGGTTACTGCGCCAAAGGCTTTTCCCCAGTCGTTAGCTTTCAAGGCTTCTCGAATCTCCTCAGCCTTCTTGAAGTCTATCCCATGTCTCTCTAATAATACGCTTGGACTGCCAGCCACAATGAAGGAAACAACAGGAACAGCGGCTTTCGTTGCCTTCTTCAAGTCTTCATGAACCGAAAAGGAAGTGTATGCTGCAACGTCAACTTCGTAAAGTTTCTTGCCGGCTTGACGGACCCCCTCCTTTACACAGTTCACGGCGTACTCAACATCTTTTGGATGACATGCGTTGATTAGGACGCCGTCGCCGATTTTTCCAGCCAACTCCAGCATCTTGGGACCCTGCGCTCCGACATAAACGGGTATCCTTCCCCTCGGCTTGAACAGAAAACTCGCGCCCGCTATCTTGAACACTTCGCCATTGTAAACAACGCTCTCTCCGCCGACTATTCTCCTAAATATGTCAATCGCTTCCTGAATAGCGGTGAGCGGCTTTGCCATTTCGACTCCAACGCTTTCCAGAGTCGTCTTGTCTCCGGCTCCGATGCCTAAGACCACTCGTCCTGGAGCCAACTCGTTTAGGGTCGCTATCGCCTGTGCCGTAAAGACAGGATTAACAAGGTATGGGTTTGTCACTCCCGGACCAAAAGTTATCTTGTTAGTGTAGATGGCTGCGGCTGTGAGCGTGACGTACACGTTGCGGTTGTTGAAGTGGTCTGTTATCCAGAGGTTGCTGAACCCACCCTTCTCAGCCTGTATAGCGTAGTAGACGATTTTCCAGTATGGTTCACGAGGGACAAACTCAATCCCAAACTTGACCATTCCTAACCCTCTATTGCCTCCTTGACTTGCCTGGCGATATCCGTCATTTGAAGTTCTTCTAGGGCGTTGAAGGTCTTCTCGGGTTCGAGCAACAAGACGGCTTCGAGCAGAACAGCTATTCCAGACTCGCTTTTGAGGGCATCGTGCTGCCAATGATAAAGCATGGCATTCGCGAGTTGGTTAGGCATCCTATCATCGTTTTTGGATGTTAAAATGAGGTCGACAAGTTTCTTTGAGAGAATCTCCCGTTTTTCAGTAGAAATCGTCGTAACAAGTTTACGATAATCCAAGACCATTCCGCCTCCCTTCTGAAGAGCAGTAATTTGGTGAAGTTCCCCCTTTAAAAGTTACCATCAGAGGAAATCCACAGAAAGTTTGCAAGACCATCTCCAGCGCCAAGCCTTGAAAAATTGGTTTTCAACTTCTATCAAAGAATTGAAACCCAACAGAACACAAAATGGCGTCTGTTCCAAAATCACAAAGCCAAAACCAAATTTCCTTCGAGCTGCTGATGAAAAAACAAAAATTTTCTCACAGTTTTCAAACAGACAGAAGTTGATGATGAAGATGATGAAGAAAAAATAATTTTTTATCCTCTCCCCCCTCTATACCAGAGAGCTCACACACGCACACACCCAGAAACAAACCCATACTATTAATAAATCGTAAACTCCAATTACACTAAACCCTAAACAGGTGATTTAATTTGAACATAGTGAAAATAGGAGTCTTCAAGTGCGGAAACATCGGAACAGCCCCCCTACTCGAACTACTCTTCGATGAACTAGCAGAAAGAGAAGACATCAGAGTGCGAGTGGTGACAACGGGCTCCAAAATGAGCGTTGAAGATGTTGAAGAGGCTCTACCAAAACTCTTGGCATTCAACCCAAACCTAATAGTTACAGTCTCGCCAAACGCGGCTATTCCTGGACCCGCAAAAGCCAGAGAACTTTTATCAAGTAAAGGTCTGCCAAGTATCGTTATTTCGGATGCTCCAGCAAAACGCATCATCAACGAAATCGAGAAGCAAAACCTCGGCTACATAATAGTCATGGGTGACCCACTCATAGGAGCCCGCAGAGAATTCCTAGACCCACTAGAGATGGCGATCTTCAATTCCAACGTCATTAAGATACTCGCAGCCACGGGCATCTTCAGAACAATACACCAAGAAATCGACAAAGTGATAGTCGCCCTCAAAGAAGGATTAGTCATCACTTTACCAAGATTAATACTTGACACAGAGTGCATCCGAGACAACTCAGATTTCCAAAATCCATACGCAAAAGCCAAGGCAATGGCTGCTTACGAGCTAGCGAAGAAAGTCGCCGAAATAGATCAAAAAGCGTGTTTCGTAGAAAAAGAGAGAGAAAAATACGTTCCTCTTGTCGCATGCGCCCACGAAATAATCCAGAAAGCTGCTGAACTGGCTGAAGAGGCAAGAGAAATCGAAAAACACACGGACTCGCTGACTAGAAAGCCTCACGCAAAGGATGGACGACCTCTAACAAAAACCAGTCTGATACTTTCACCCACTTTTGACGAGGAAACTTACCGAAAATGGACTGGAAAGCCATAGAAATTTCATTCTGGTAAGACTGGAGAGCAACCCTTGAAGAAGCGTAAACATTAATAGAGTCAGGGTTTGAATACGTAAACCGACGTAAAGCATGGTCAAATGACCTATAAACTGCTCCGTAAGAAGAAACCTTGGGGGCCTAGTTGAATATGGCAGAAAAATTAGACACGTTCACTTACGAAGGATGTTCGATTGACGACACATTCGCCGAAATGTTTTCCATGTGGGCTGGAAGAATCCTAATAACCGCTGACAATGAAAAATGGGCGCTAACCGCAGCCAGAACGGCAACTGGCTTAGCCACATCAATTATCATGTCTCCCGCAGAAGCTGGAATCGAAAGCACTGTTCCACCAGAAAAGTCGCCAGACAGAAGAAGTGGCGTTTTGATTCAAATCTACCATCACACGAGAAGAGAATTGAAATCCCAAATGATCTTAAGAATTGGGCAATGTATCATGACTTGTCCCACAACGGCGGCTTTTGATGCACTACCGGACGCGAAGAGAAGACTGAAAGTGGGAAGAAGCCTTCGTCTGTTCGGCGACGGCTTCCAAAAACGAGACACACTTGCAGGGCGAAAGGTTTGGCGCATCCCAGTTATGGAGGGCGAATTCGTGGTAGAAGACAGATTCGGCGCAGTCAAAGCAATTGCGGGCGGAAACTTCTTGATCTTCGCTGATAATCCCAAATCTGGGCTTCAAGCAGCAGAAAACGCAGTAGAAGCCATTAACGAGAAAAGTGAAGGAGTCATATTGCCCTTTCCAGGAGGCATCTGTAGAGCTGGCTCAAAGTCAGGCTCACTAAAATACAAGCTTAATGCCTCTACGTTTCATGTGTTTTGCCCAAAACTGAAAAAGATTGTTCCAGACTCACAAGTTCCGGACAACGTGAACAGCATATACGAAATTGTGATAAACGGCTTAAACTCTGACTTCGTGAAAAAAGCAATGGCAGAAGGGATAAGGGCAGCAGTAAAAGTTCCTGGAATTGTGAAGATTTCTGCTGGAAACTACGGTGGCAAGCTGGGTCCATACAAGGCTCACCTGAAAGAAGTATTAGAACTAAAATAGTGATGTCAAGTGCGACCAATGCGACTAATCATAGCCATAACTGGAGCCAGCGGAGTCGTTTACGGAAAGCGTTTGCTAGAAGTGTTACAGAACAAGAAAATTGAAACTCACTTAATCATAAGCAAAGCCGCTGAAAAGATAATTGAACATGAATTAGAAACCACAAAAAAAGAGATTGAGAAACTCGCCAGTCATGTTTACTCAGTTGATGATTTGACAGCACCCATTTCAAGCGGATCATTCAAAACGGATGCCATGATCATAATACCGTGCAGCATGAAAACGTTAGCAGGAATAGCTCACGGATACGCCGAGAACCTCATCCTTAGAGGCGCAGACGCGATGCTAAAAGAGAAAAGAAAACTCATTCTGGTCCCCCGTGAGACTCCATTGAACGTTATTCATCTCCGTAACATGTTAGAACTCGCAGAACAGGGCGTCACAATTGTCCCCACAATGCCTGCCTTCTACCACAAGCCTGCTAGCGTATCTGCAATTGTAGATTTTGTTGTTGGAAAAGTTCTTGATCTACTGGACATCGAACATACACTTTATGTAAGATGGAAGAAGACAAAATCATAATTGCCTGCTGCTCAGTTTGAACAGATGATACATCAATGACTCAATGGACTCCGATGGACGGCGACACCTTTATCACAAAAGAAAACTTCGTATTCAATGTATTTGGATACGAGCATCCAGAGAATAGAATTTTTTCCTTCTTAAAATATATCCCACTACAACTGAAAAATCTTTTTCCAATACGTTTCCTTGAAAGAAAATGGAAACTTGAGAATACAGTTCTTGTGCGCCCTGAAAAACTTTACAGCGCAAAAAACTTTCAAACAATAATGGAAACATTCCGAAACAGTTTTTCACATTATATCTACTTTTGCCCTTTCCACGGAAAAGAAGTCTTTAGTTCGCCAACAGAATTTATAGAACGGATTTTTATGCCAAAAAGGTGCTTGCAAGAACTACTTGCAAAAAAGGAAAAAGACTCTCTGGAAAAAGTGGCAGTGGATTTAGCAGAGTTACTTTCAAAGGAATCCGAAATATCGCTGGACGATTTTGGAATTCGCGGCTCCATAGCTCTTAACATGCATTCAAGAAAATCCGACATCGATTTGGCGATTTATGGTTCACAAAACTTTCGGAAACTCGAAAAAACAATTGATAAACTTGAAAATGAGAATGTTTTGAAACATATTTTCTCAACAAGGCTTGATAGACTAAGGAAGCATAGAGGACGATACAGAGATACTGTTTTCATGATTAACGCAGTGCGAAAAATTGAAGAGATCACCATAGCATACGGTGACTACAAGTATACTCCAGTTAAATCAATTAGTTTCCGCTGTGAAGTAACAGATGACACTGAAGCCATGTTCAGACCAGCAATTTATCAAATCAAAGATTACAAATCCTTAAACCCAATCTCAAAGCTTGCTGACACTGAAATACCGGAGACGGTGGTTTCGATGATTGGATGCTACAGAAATGTTGCCCGAAAAGGAGACAAGCTCAAAGTCTCTGGAACACTGGAAAAAGTGGAAAATATCAGAAGTGAGAAGATTTACTATCATGTTGTAGTAGGGACAGGAAAGCGAGAGGACGAATACATTTGGCCTACCCAAAACTGAGGGACAGAGATGCTATCATCAGTAAAGAAGGCTTAATCTTCCGAGTCTACGGTTATTCTCATCCATCAAATGCTTACATCTGCGACCCTGAATACAGCCCAGCAAAACTCTTCACGTCCGCAAACCCAAAAAAGGCAATCCGCGTAAAAGGACCAGAGATTTATTACAAATTCTACGAAGATGAAGGCCTACGATTCATTCAAGAAAAATATCCAAAATACACTATCATGTACAAGCCATTACGAAAACGTCTTGTAGGAGTCTCTCGCAGAGACATCACGAAAGTGCGAAAAACAGACGAAATGTTCAAGCAACTGATGCAAGAGAAACCTAAAGACGAGCTTCTCGAAGCCTTGCATAAAGTGTTCCAAATTGTAGCATCTTCTTCAGGTTTGTCGCAAGATGATTTTGGGGTTTTCGGTTCAATTCTTCATGGTTTTTATCATCCAAAATTCTCTGATTTAGACTTTGTTGTCTATGGAAGACAAGAACTGGAGAAATTACGTCAGGCATTGAGAAATCTGTATGATGAGAAGATATTTTTGCGAAACGAATTTGAGAACACGAAAAAAATTGGAGAGAAAAGATGGAGATTTCTGAATTATAGTTCAGAAGAATTTGTTTGGCATCAGAGAAGAAAGACGACTTACGCATTGTTTGATGACAAGAAAAGTGGAAGAGTTATCAAGACTGAATTCGAGCCCGTGAAGAAATGGGAAGAGATCCGCAACGAATATGATTCGGATACCCGAATTATTGGAAAAGGCTGGATCAAAGCTATCGCTAGAGTTACGGATGATTCTGAAGCACCTTTTATGCCGTCAACTTACCAAATCGAGCTCATAAAAATTTTGGATGAAGCAAAAGTAGAGCAAGTCCGGCGGATTCAGTCTTATGTTGAAGAATTTAGAATGCAAGCTAAAAGAGACGAGGAAGTCCATGTGGAAGGAAACTTGGAGCAAGTAGTAACCCATAAGCACACGTTTAATCAAATCACACTGACTTATTGTCCAAGATACTATGAACAAGTATTGAAAGTTTTGCGGCCTTGACTAGGCTAGAATCATGTGATCTGAAGTTTTGTTTCCCAAAAGCAACCGAAAATGCACACATCCTCCCTCTGATTGCACTCGTTCAACTTTACCTTGAGCAACCACAGTTTCGCCTTCTCTTGCTTGTTCGCAAAATCTTCCACGAAAAGAAACAATTTCTTCAATAGGTTCGCTGATGAATTTGCCTTCAAGAATCTCTGCATTTTCGATCTTGTATGTACATGGAGTGAAAATTGCCTCAGAATCGTCTGTTATCTTTGCCTTGATTTTGGCATAACCTTCATTTAAGTATCGAATCATGCCATATTTTTCAGTTATTTCGCTCCAATCTTTCACAAATCGAATGAAATAGTCGCTTTTCATGAATTTGCCTTGCGAAACTTTTCTAGATTCTGTTCGAACAAAATCTTCGAATGAAGTAACCGTGTCTTTCGAACGAAAAGCGAATAACTTTTTCAAATCTTCGAGGCTGTAAGGTTTGACAAGGCTTTCTTTATCATTCAATAGAATCATTAATGCCCAATAGACTTTATGGCAGCCTTCAGATCCATAGATTATTGGGTCTATGTCAGAATCTTTCGTATGGAGCTTTGTTAGTATTGAGCCTGAAATACCGATTTTGCACCATGAAATGCCAGCTTTTTCTTTTAGCAGTTCAGTAAACTGCACTGCCTTTTTCTCAATGTGGTCCAATCCTGTGCTATGGTGAAGTTCTCTAAGGTGGTCAATTGGTTTGTAATGCTTCTTTACTGCTTTAACTGGAATTTCGCAAAGATATTCACCAAAGACTTCATCGTAGACCAAGTATTGTGGAAAATCTTTTTCAAGCAGTGTATAGCGTTCTGAAAGTGGGTAAACTTTCTCATACTTTATTTCACAAAGTCTTCGATTTCCTTCATTGCGTGGCACAAAACGAATGAAAGCCACAACCTTTCTGGGAGGATGAACCATTCCTTTTACATCAAAGAAGATGCTGTCGACGGTTTCTAAGATATCGCCTTCACGGGCTCTGATACTCACTCTACTTCCACCGGTTATTTTCGTTGCATTCAGGTTTAGATAAAATGAAAGTGACGCATAAGGGATTCAAGCGATATTTCGATAAACTGTCCCTGTATTTTTCTCCTTACTTCTTAAGCAATAACTTCTCCTATCTTTAAGCCAGATGCTTTTATTCCTCTAATTATTCCGGCTCCAATTATTGAAGCAACAACTGTGACGAGTAGTCTTTCGATTGGGTAGATAAACGCGACTGTTTCCCACACAGATTGTGGCAGAGGATTTAATGATTGAAAAATGAAACTACCAACAACGTGATCAACTAACACTCCTATAAAGACTAGTACCCCCACACCTAGCACCAACTCTTGAAGATTAGTGCCTTTTATGTATTTGACAGCCAACGTTGAGGCTGGAGACAGCAAAAGGAATAGAGCAGTAGCGTGAAGCCAAATAAAGTACTTAGCGGCGCCAATGGATGGTAACGCGGCAAAAGCTATTATAAAAACTGCGAGTATTCCAGCAGACGCATACCACTTTCCTCTAAAGGTTAGCCCTATGCATAAAGCATCAAGGGTTCCAGGTAAGAAAGTGAAAGGCCCCATGGGCATATTCCCTGTCAACATCATACCCACTATTCCACCGATAGCTGTTGCCAGCGCTCCCCCAACAGGTCCTAATATTATGCCGATGACTGGAGCGATGATTAGTGCTGCTGTGATATACTGCCCATATACGCCAAATATGTAGAAAAGCGGGATGTAGCCTAACACAACATACAATGCTGCGAATACTGAAATGGTTGCTATGTCTTTTACAGTTAAGTGGATTATCGACTGAGATTTTTCCATTGAAGATGACGTGTTTTCAGCCATTCCCTTCACCTGTAATGTATGAAAGTCATGCTGTGTAATTTTTTACACAACGTTAATAAAACTTTTCATAGTAAATAAGGCTGTTGCAAATTTGGAGAATAACCAGAATGGCTATTAAATTCACTGAAACGGCGGAGAAAACTGCTGCATGTCTACAACTCGCCGCTCTTCTTGAGGTTAGTGCCTATCCAAAGCCGGGAAATGTTCATAGAACAGCTGATTTTCCAGAGACGAGGTATGAGCATTTCTTGGCTTCAGCTGTTGCTTTAGCTCCTCCATTTAAGTATGGCGCTAAGCATGGGATTTCAGTTTTCACTGGGAAGATTAAGCCCAACGATATTGGAGTTGGGAGGATAATTAAGGATGCTGTCGTGAATATGAGTCAGTGGCAGCACGGTGGGAACACCCTTCTAGGAGCGATAATTTTACTTTCACCAATTTCAGTCGCCGCTGGAATGACCTTTGTTGAGGAAACTTTTTCTATTGCTGATCTTAGAAAAAATCTGAAAGTGGTTGTTGAGTCTAGCACTCCCACGGATGCAGTGGATGTTTACGATGCGATAATTATTGCTCAGCCAGAAGGATTAGGAAAGGTGCCAAGACTTGACGTAACGGACCCAACTTCAAGACAACAGATTCTAGATGAAAACATAACCCTTCTCGACATTTTTGAGATATCCTCTGGATATGATTCCATTGCCTCTGAGTGGTTAAGCAACTATTCTGTCACTTTTGACCTAGGCTACCCTTATTTCACTAAGCAACTTGAAGACGAAAGGGACATAAACACCGCAACCGTAAATACGTTCCTCAAGATTTTATCTGAGGTCCCCGACACCTTTATCGCCAGAAAAGTTGGTCTATCCAAAGCGAAGGAGGTCTCTGAGAAAGCAAGAAAAGTGTTAGAAAGTGGTGGCTTATCGACTACCGAGGGAAGAAGTTACATCCAGAAATTCGATAAAGAAATTAGAGATCCCACTCACAAATTGAGCCCTGGAACCACAGCAGACATCGTTACAGCGGTTCTGGCAGCTAGCATCTTAAACGGATATAGACCATAGCGTAAGAGGATAAGCGATATGAATGAAAAATTGTATCCTTACATAATTTTTCTACCCGCCAAAAAGAAGCAGAGCGTGTTAAGAGCTATTTTTCGGTCTAAAGTTCCCATTGACATTCTCGAATGCTTCATAAATAAGGGAATTTCTCAGAGAATCTACCAGAAAAACCTAATCGATACATTCAGTTATTCCAATAAAACGGTGATAGAGCGTCTTAAAGATTTGACTAATCTTGGAATTTTGAGGGAAGGTATGGAGAAGACAGAGAGTGCTAGTCGAACAGTTTGGGTTAAGCATTATGTTTTAACAGATTTGGGTAAGTGGTTTGCCCTTCTTCTCGCTAAGGAAGATGCCTTGTCCCGAGAGGAGAAGGTTGAGATAATTCAGAGCGCCCTTCGATCATATGTAAAATGGTTAAGGGAACTTTCAGAAAAACTCGATGTTAAGAAAGAGATATTAGAGGAAATCTTTAGGAAAGAGATGAAGTAACATCCTTTTCATTTTCAGACAGGCTTGTCCAGTATCAAAAGGGTGTCAAGGCTTATTCCTTCACTGAAAGGAGCTGAAATTTACTATTAAAGGCCTTTTTTTGGGGTTTGAAGAGTTCGTTGAAAGAGAAAGGAGAGATTTTCCAAGTTTCGATTTGTGGAAAACCAGTCTCTTCAAACCTTTCCAATAGGCTACACAACTCTCTTTAAAGGGCTTTGAAAGCCTCGAACCATCGATTATACATCTCCAACATCTGAGGTGAAACGCTAGGTTTTCTCTCTTCAAGTATTTGTTTGAAGTCGTCTTTTGACACGGGTCTCGGCTTAGCCAATTTGTTGTTTGCTTGACCTGATTCGAAGAAGTCTCCAATAACTCTGAGATATGCTGACTGGCAAACGTCTCGTATATCACTTCCAGAAAAACCCTCGGACAGTCGAGCTAATTCATAAGGATCTACGTCAGGCGCCAAATTTAAGTTATTCATATATAACTTGAACATTCCTAAACGAGTGTGATGATCAGGTAATGGAACCAAAATTCTTTTTTGGAATCTTCTTATGAATGGCCAATCTAGATCCCAAGGTTTGTTGGTGGCTCCGATCACATAGGCGTGAACGTTTTTACCTTTGTCTATTATGCCGTCCATCTCTTTGAGAAATTGGTTGCGCACTCTAGCTTCACCGCCAACTTCACTCGAGTGCATCCCGATCAGAGAATCTAACTCATCTATGAAAACGATTGCAGGACGCCCCTCATTTGCCGATTTTCTCGCTGAGTTGAAAAGTCTTGCAACGTTTTGTTCGGCTTCCCCAAGCCACTTAGACATGATGGAAGCCGCGTCCACTGAAACGAATGTTGCCTCTATTTCAGTAGCCACTGCAGCGGCTAAGAGAGTTTTTCCGCATCCTGGTGGACCAAACAGAAGGATTCCTCTTGGCCACCCTAAAGGGAAGAGATCGGGTCTTTGAACTGGATAAACTATGGCTTCCTTGACCGCTTTTTTGCCTTGCTCCAGACCTATAACTTCGTCCCATTTTACGGTAGGTTTCTCTTTCAAGACAAGTTCATCATAGCTTGCTTTTTCGGCAGAAACTGTACCTGAACCTCCCGCAGCTGATGAAGTTTCTTCCATTTGTGGTGGAATCGGACCAGCACCTTGTAAGACTCTTACTCTCTGTTGATATGCCATTGCCCGTTGAATGTAGACTTTGTTTAATCCGTAGTCGGGATATAGTTGAGCTAACGTTAGAAGGGTTTCTATTGCTTTCTGATACATTGTTATTGCCATTCCTCTGGCTCCTTGCTTGTCTAGTCGAACAGCTTCCAAAGCATGTTGTGTTGCAGCTTTTTCAAGTTCTTGGGATGCGCTCACATGGGTCACCCTTTGATTTGTATTTTGCCTTGAGCACCCAACTTTCCCAATGTTTCTTCTACTTCTTCGGATGAAACCTTCAGCTCAAGGGCGCATTGAACAGGGTCAAATTGACCATTACATTTCTTAATGTAATCCAAGATCATGTCTTCTAAGCAGGAGGATTTTTGTAGCGTGAAAGAGACACGTTGCAATTCTAGGTAAGTTTGAGGCTCTTCGTGTCCGCTTGTTTCTGAAGAGCAACTGGCGGCGAGGGCAACTATTTGTTTTATGTTCTTTGTGGGAGTTTTTTGAGGAACAGGCACAGAAAGTGGCGGTTCTGGAAGACTTTCTATTATTTTATTCTCGAGGACTTCTGAGACCTCTTTCAATATTTCTTCGGCACCTTGGGTCTTAACATTGAGTGGGACTACCGGTTGCGAGGAGCCTATTGTAGTTATGGCTAATGTTTCGGTGAGACTGTCGTTTACCGTTTCTAGTTCATACGCCATTTCTGGCATGACTCTGTTGATGCACTTTGCCACGCTTTGAAGGGCATTTAGGGCTGGTCTTAGCTCTATGACAACATTGCTTAGTTCCTTGATTGTTTCGAGTCTCAGTATTATGCGCTCTATCGTAATCTCAGTTTTAGAGAACGTGTCGATTAGTTTTCTGACCTCAACTAGCTCGTTAGCAAAAATCGCGGCTCGTTCCTTGTTTTGGTTTTTAATCGCTGTAACGCATGATTCAAACAGGATTTTGTCTCGTTCCCGTAATCTGACAATTATTTGCTCTAGCTTAAACCGTTGAATTCTCAATTTTTGTATGGCTTGAAAAATTGCATCTCCAACTGGTGGAGGGGAGCGAAAGAGATTCTTGATCAAGATCCGCTCGCCGTAGGCTTTAGGAACTAGTTTTACCTGCACCCTTTACGTGAACTACCACTGGTGGTTCCGGAAGTGGCGAGGTTTGGGGAGTTTCTTCCTGTGATTCCACCTGTTTTTCGGTGGTTACCGATTTCTCACCTAGGAGCATGTTTGATAAATTGTTTCTCATGGCTTCAAGATCGCTTTTTTCGGTATTAACTTGTTTCAGCCCCTCAAGTATCATACCCATAGATTTTTGGTAGGAATTGTCATCGATTCTGCCGATTTCGTGTTCAATCTCTAAGTTTATCAGAGATGTATTGAGGTTTTTGATTTGGATGTCACGCTTCTCGATCTCTCTATCTGTTTCCTCTAAAGTTGCCTTTGCATCTGTCTTTAACTGGTTTAATGCTCCCTCAAAATTCCTACGAAGAATTTCAATTAGGTCGGAAGGAACTTTTTTCTTACCGCTGAGTTCGTTTAGTGCTTGATCTTTTCGCCAGATTAATGGTATCTCGTCGCACAACGATTTTACTTTCAACTTCAGGGGCAACAGAAGAACGATACCGTCGTTGTATAACTTGAAGTGATCGCTCGAGTAGGTTAGAAATTCTCCGTCTCCGTGTCTAACTAAGACACCGTCTATGCGACCGTTCGGACTTACTAGAAAAGAAGCTATCTCGCCGACTTGGCGTCCGTACTCGTCCCTTAATGGTTTGCCGATAAAGAGAAGGGGATTGGAAGAAGGTTTTGACATAAAGTCACCTTCTGTGAAATTTTGGTATGGTTTTGAAAGGCTATGTCTCGGTTGCTGCCGCTTCACCTATGCTAGGTAAGCCCGCAGGTAACTCTGGGAACTTGTCTTTGATCTTCTGTTCTGCAACTGTGGCTGCTTCGTTCAAGATTTTCTGTGCGTCTTCGTTTGCGCTTTCGAAGTTGATCGTTAGTCCTGTGCTTTGTCCGGCGTCGATGATTATTCCACTGAGCAGGTTGCCGATCTGTCCGAGTTCTCTCTCAGCCTCTGGGAAAACGGTAGACATTCCGTTTCTGACACTGCGTAGCACGCTTACCGCTGGAGCGAGTGTGGCAACGACATCGCCAAGTTCAGAAACTGTCTTTAACCTGAGAACTATCTGCTCTAAAGCGAGTCGTGCGTGCATTATCATTTTTTCCATCTTTCGTATTTCGGCTAGTTCGTTAGCAAACACACTGGCTCTCGGCATGTCGTGCTTCGAGTATGCCTCCACAATTCTTGCGAAGATCGACTTGTCGCGTTCCGAAAAACGGTCGCTGGCTTTGTCTAATCGTTGGATTTGAAGTTCTATGCCTCTGACCGCGAAGTCAAGGCGTGGTTTCAATGGTCCTGGAGGGCGAACAGCTTCTTTTACTCTTGCTGTGAGAGGCGTGTTGTCTCTTACTTCCCATTTTTTAGCGAATTTTTCTGACAAATATATTCCTCCGAAGGGAGAGGTGCCTAAAGCCTATTATTACATTTTTAATATGCTGTGAACATTAGCGTATATATCTGGCTCTATATCCCGTTTTTGTCTGTATTTTGGACTTTAAATTTGATATGCTAAGAGAGGAACAGCGGAACTGGGTTAATAGACATAATTGTGTAAGTTAGACTAAAAAAGCACATATTTAGAAATGATAGAAGGCGAAGTGATTAGAAGGGAACCGAAATGAGTGAAAGGATGAAAATACTCGGAGTATTTGCCGTATTGGGCTTCCTAGCTGGAATTTTGGCGAACTTTGCCTACCACACGGTTGTGCCCGCGCTCCTAGCGTTGTTTCCACAGGTACTTCAAGCCGAATGGATACTATCAGGATTCGCTGGCGCTCTACTGACTATACTAGTGCTGGTGCTTTGGGCTTATCTCGGCAGGCCTTCTCACAAAGAAGGATAAAAATAACTACAATTCCAGCTACTCCTCTTTCTTTTGATAATCCTACCTCTCCTTGTTGTTACGGTTCTTCAGAAAGGATTAAGAGATTCTAAGAAATAGGCTACGTGAAGCGGTCTTAGAAATGACAGAGACGCTTGCCATCTCAAATGTTTTCAGTTTATTAGCCAAACCAGTCTCGAAAGCACTGACAAAAATGGGGATTTCGGAACCTACTGCTCCACAGGTTAAGGCTATCCCACCCATTCTTAGTGGAGAGAATATTCTCTTGGTTGCACCAACTGGAAGTGGGAAAACAGAGGCTGTTCTTCTTCCCATATTCTCGAATTTTGTTCAACAACCCGACAAGAAGGGAATTCAAATTCTATATATCACACCGCTTCGGGCGCTCAACCGCGACCTGATAAAGCGTCTATCGTTCTGGGCGCAAAATTTGGGCATTTCGATTGAGGTTCGACACGGAGACACAGAGGTCAAAATCCGTCGAAGACAAGCGATTCGTCCACCCCACATGTTGGTGACCACACCAGAAACGTTACAGGCTATCTTGCCTGGGGCCCGTATGCGACAACATCTTGGTCACGTTCGTTACGTGATAATTGATGAGGTGCACGAACTTGCCGAGGATAAGCGTGGTGTTCAACTCACAGTTGCCTTGGAGCGATTATTGGAAGTCGTTAAAAGTGAGTTTCAGAGAGTTGGCTTGTCTGCCACTATTGGCAATCCTGAAAAAGTGGCGAAGTTCATCGCTGGAACAAATCGTGTTATGAAAATAATTGTGGTGCCCTTGCCAAAAGGCTATCAATACAGCGTTGAGTATCCTGTGCCACAAGACCAAGATTATGACCTCGCTCAAAAACTGCGGACAACTCCTGAAGCGGCGGCGAGAATAAGACGGATGTCGGATTTGGTGAATCAGCACACCTCTACCTTAATCTTTGTGAACAGCAGAACCAACGCCGAAATGTTGGGTCACAAGTTCAATCAACTCACATCAGACATTGCGGTTCATCACGGTTCCTTGTCAAAGGAGGAGAGAAGCCTCATTGAGGATGAGTTTAAAACCAAGGTTTTGAGGGCGATCGTGTGCACCAGCACTCTTGAACTGGGAATCGACATTGGGCATGTTGACCTCGTTATTCAGTATCTCTCGCCTCGACAAGTGAGTAGCCTGATTCAGCGAGTGGGGAGAAGTGGGCACAGGTTGGACTTGGTTTCAAAGGGAATTATTGTTACAGCGTTTCCAGACGATATACTGGAAGGTATAGTTGCCATACAACAAGCCTACAAGAACCGTTTGGAGCCACTTAGCATACACGAAAACGCCTTGGACGTTCTAGCACACCAGGTTGCGGGAATTGTGATGGACAAGAAGCAAGTGACTGTCAGAGAAGTTCTTGAGATTCTACACCGAGCATATCCATATCGCGACATTACTGAAACCAAACTTTTAGATGTTGCAAACTATTTACGTAGATTAGGGGAAGTCTGGATAGAAGGAGATTTGTTGAAGAAAGCACGGAAAACAAGGGCTTACTATTACGAGAACCTTTCCATGATTCCAGATGAGAGGCGATATCCCATCGTAGACGTTGTCTCAGACCGCACTATTGGCACTCTCGGCGACGAGTTCATGGCACTCAGAGCACGGATAGGGCTCAACTTCATATGCAAGGGCAAGGTCTGGCGGATCGTTCAGATAGAAGATGAAACTGGAACCGTCTATGTTGTTCCCTCAGAAGACCCCTTAGCGGCTATACCGGGTTGGGACGGAGAGATTCTTCCAGTGCCACTCACACTGGCTCAAGAGGTCGGCAAACTCAGAGGCGAAATATCCAAGGAATTAGACACTGAGAAAGACTTGGATGTTGTGGCTGAGAGGCTGGCGAAGAAGTTTTCGTCGGATAAACTAACCCTCTTGAAACCCATCGAAGAAATTTACGAGCACTTAAAGCAGAGGGCGCCTCTCCCCACGGACAGCCACATAGTCATCGAGGGCTTTGACAAATACATTGTCATTCACGCCTGCTTTGGTGAAGTCGTGAACCGAACCTTAGGATGCATCTTTGACCCCATCCTGTCTGATCACGAACTCATAGTGGGCTGGTGGAACGACGGCTACCGCATTTTGATAGAAGCCCCACGAAAAGTGGAACTGCACAATCTTGACAGACTGCCTTCCCTACTCTTCAACTTGACAGAGAAGGAAACAGACGAAGCCTTTGACGAATATCTTAAAGCTCGTTTTCCGTTCTCCTATAAGATGAAGTTTGTTGCTGAAAGGTTTGGGGCACTTCCTCGTGGAAGAACAATGGGACCCGAAGCACTCGAACGACTGCCCAGACGATTCCAAAAGACCCCCATTTACGAGGAAACGATTCGAGAGGCCATGACAGAAAAAGTTGACATAGCCTCTGTGAAAAACATCATGAAGGATGTCAGAAATGGCAAAATCAGAGTCAGTACTATGCTTCGTTTGGAAAAGCCAACTCCTCTGGCTTATCACATTCTGGCGAAGTATTCTGATGTTCCGGAGTTGATGGCGCCAGAACGAGTCCTCTTGAGCAACATTGAACAAATGAAGAGAACAATTCTGGCGAGAAAGACCACTCTCTTCTGTTTGTCCTGTGGTGAATGGTTGGCAGAAAAACGCATACGTGAACTGCCAGAACGTCCGATCTGCGAGATGTGTGGAGCAGGGTTGTTGGCGTCTCTTGGATTCTACATAGACTCGAGTAAGCTTCGGGATGTTTTCAAACGAAGACTGAGTGGAAAAGAATTATCTGCGGAAGAACTGGAGCAGCTGGCACACGCTCGCCGCACAGCAGACCTCGTGTTGAGCTATGGAAAAAAGGCGTTGATTGCCTTTCAAGTGAAGGGTGTAGGACCTGAAACAGCTTTCAGAATATTGGGGAAAATGCACTCCAAGGAAGAAGATTTCTACATGGATTTATTGCGAGCGAAGATTCAGTATCTGAGAACCAAACCTTACTGGCCAAGTGAAAAAGAGAAATCTACGTATACGCAAAGTGAGTAGGAGCTTGCTAATTCATTTTGAATAATATTTTTATCCAATCAACCAAATGGTTAGGTTAAAAATCCTACCAACCACTAATGGGTTACTGGCAACCAACTTGGGTTTGCGCGCGGGGATGTCTCTACTAGGCTGATAGTCCAAGCTGAACGACGACGCTACAGGAGCACCACGAAGCCTACCAACAAAAGAGCCCTTTCTACTTTAAGCCCAGCTTCTCGCCCCGCTCCAAAACCCCAATAACCTCAGCCAACCGCCTTCTACGAGTCTCCTCCTTCTTCGCACTCAAGACCCAACCAACCATATTCTTCCTGTAAGACGGAGCCAACTCCTTAAAATTCTCCAACGCCTTCTTATTTGCAGCCAACCCCTTCTCAAAAAAAGTGGGAACATCCAACTCCTTCTCCCTTACTCTGCGCTTAAACCACTCTCCACTCTCCTTCGCCTCCATAACCCTCGCCAACCCCGCCTCAGCCATCCTCCCCTCACGAATCAACCGCTCCACCCGCTTCTTATTCGCCTCAGACCAAACGCTGCCACTCTTGCGAGGAGTAAACTTCCGCAAATACCGCTCATCATCCACCCGTTTCACAATGCTGTCAACCCACCCAAAACATAACGCTTCATCAAGCGCATCATCATAAGAAACACACGGTTTACCTGTGTGCTGCTTGTAGAAAAGTAGCCAAATTTCGCTTTTGGTAGAATGGTTCTTCTCCAGCCAAGCGCGCCACTCTTCTCTACCAGCTACACACAACTCCTCAGCCAAGCTCAAACACCAGCCAACAACCCAAAACACAACAAAACCAACATTTAAGCACTGCGCGCACATAAAAAAGAGGGAGTATACGCGCACCATCAGCCGTTGGTTGATTGGATAATAATTTAATAGTTGCAAGTTCTGAGGGTAAGGCGATTGTCATGATCTGGCTGAAAGTGTCTGGCATTAGCGGCGTCATCGCACCCATTATCGCCTTCACGTCAATACTGGTTGCGATCGCATACTCTCCAAGTTTCAGCTGGACAGAGAATGCGCTGAGTGATCTGGGAGTCCAAGAAGGAGTCACCGCAGTTTTATTCAATGCCGGTCTCATAATCAGCGGGGTTCTCGCCATTATTTTTGCGACTGGTTTGTTCACGCTGCAAAAAGGAAATCTGTTAGGTAGAATTGGCGCCCTCGTTTTGGTTCTCGACGCTTTTGCCCTGACTGCCATAGGTGTTTTCCCAGAAAGCGTTAAACCCACGCACTTTTACGCTTCAGTGACTTTCTTCGTCTTCTTTCCAATATCGATGCTTTTCCTTGGCGCCGCCTTTTTGCGAACGTCCAAGACAAAACTAGGATTCTTCACACTCATAGTCGCTGCGGTTGCGACAGTTGTATGGACTGTTCCATTCGGAAAAGGTGTTGCCATTCCCGAGACTATTTCTGGGCTTTCAGCATCAACATGGGCTATAGTTTCGGGCTTCAAAATGTTGCGTGTGCGATAAGAAGTAAGAGCATACGCACTTACAATCTTTTTAAGACTCATTCTTCATTTATAGAAAGCAAGACTTTATGGGGAAGTGAAATTTGAGTTCAAACAACTTCAGAAACGTCTTCACAACTTTTTCAATGGTGGCTCGATGCCCCAAAACCTTCGCTTTGGGTGTTTGTGTGGCGACTGCGGTTCCTGCTGTGGGCAGTGTTGTTCCCCACGTGGAATTTGGTGTCGGAGCCATAGCAACCCAAGCCTACACCAATGTTCTTTACGGAATTAAGGGATTAAAGTTATTGAGGATGGGTTTCTCTCCACAAACAGCCTTAGAAGCCATGCTGAAAGAAGACCCAGAAAGAGAACAGAGGCAAGTGGTCATCATAGACAAAGACGGTAGAACCGCAGTCTTCACGGGTAAAGAAACTATTGATTGGAAGGGGCATTTAGTTGGAGAGAATTACGTGGTGGCTGGAAACATGCTTGTCGGAAGTAAAGTCATCGAGGCTATGGCTCACACATTTGAAGACTCCAAAGAAGAGTTGTCTGAGAGACTGATGACTGCTTTAGAGGCTGGTCAAAAGGCTGGAGGCGACAAAAGAGGGAAAAAATCCGCAGCATTACTAGTGAAGAATCACCGGGAAATGGGGACTCGTCCCTTCCTTGACCTAAGGGTTGATGAACACCCAGAGCCAGTCAAAGAGTTGAGGAGAATCTACGAAGCCTACAAAGAATGGGTTTCTAAGAGTAGAAATGAAGCTCCTTAACCCATGCACATCGGACAGGCTGGGTATAACGTATGACCCAAAAAGGTTTTGACAAAAAGTTTGGTTTTCCTACAGAAGTTGTTAAAGAAGGAAATATCAGTGTTGTCGTTCCTCGGCTTGAGGTCTATGCGAAGGGGCTCTGGGAATACGTTCCTTCTAAGGCACCAGTCTTCTACAATCCTCTCATGGAACTAAACCGAGACATAGCAGTCTTAGCCCTACAAGCCTATCAGAAGATACAGGGAAAAAGACTGTGGGTTTGTGAGCCTTTAACGGGCTGTGGAGTTCGAGGTCTCAGGTTTGCTGCGGAAGTAGGAGGAGTTCAGAGAATGGTTTTGAGTGACATCAACCCAGAGGCAGCAAAACTTGCTCAGTTTAATGGGGAGTTCAACAAGCTTGCTAAATGTGTGCTCGTTCTGAATGAAGACGCAAATCTTCTCTTGAGTCGTTACGCAGCACCTCGTAGAAGATTTCACTTCATTGATGTGGACCCTTTTGGTTCGCCAGTTCCGTATTTGGATGCGGCTCTTAGAGCCCTCTGTGACGGTGGTTTGCTTGCTTTGACCGCCACTGATGTGGCTCCCTTGTGCGGGGTACACCCCAATGCTTGTGTACGAAAATATGGTGGGAGACCCTTAAGAACCGAGTATTGTCACGAACTCGCCATTCGGCTTTTGATGGGATGCTTAGTGATGACCGCCGCAAAGCACGAGATTGGAGTTGAGGTGACGTTTAGTCACAGCACTGACCACTATATTCGTGTATATGTTAAAGCACATTATGGGGCAAGGCGAGCAGACCAGAGCATCCAGAAGATGGGGTATGTTCTCCACTGTTTCTCATGTTTTCACAGAGAGATCTCAGAGGGGTTGGTTCCACACTTAAAAGCGGAGTGCTCTGAATGTGGCTCTGCGTTGAAGGCGGCGGGTCCTCTTTGGATAGGTGAACTTTCGGACCGTGGGTTCTGCTCACAGATGGAGAAGGAGACGACCCGAAGACAACTGAAAAACAAGGGAAGAATCTCAAAGTTGTTGTTTCTGATTAATAATGAGAGTGAGGCATCTCCCACCTATTATGTGGTCGACAAATTCTGTGACAAACTGGGTCTACCGGTTCCATCAACAATGAGAGTGATGAGAAGGCTAGGGGAGAGAGGTTTTGAAGCCGCCTTAACGCATTTCAACAGTCGAGGCATTAGAACGAATGCTCCCGCAGAGGTTGTGAAAGAAACCATAGTGGAACTTGCGAACTAACTGTTGGTTTCCAAATCTTTGGTTAGGTTTAGAACTTCAGAAACTGTGGTGTGTTGAGGAAGAGAAGTTAGACTGTATCATTTATGACAGAATTTCTGGTGCTATGTTTGATTTATCTTTGAGTCATGTGGGCTCACGTGTTGTTTTTGTTTCTTGTGCATTATTTGAAACAGGCGTTGTTTGGAAAGAAAGTTTTGTTTTGTGTTCTTTCTTGTTGTTTTCAGTTTTTGTTTAGTTGGGAAAAATTTATTTGACGATGTACTAGAATTAGGTATTGTTCGGACAAATATGTCGGGGGACTGAGAGGGAAGGAAGGGGAGATTGTTAGGTAATATTTTGGGTTATGAGGGGGGTGGTTTGGGATGGTTCGTTCTTATCGGAGTGACTGGAAGATTGTTATGGAGATTTTGAGGAGTGGTTTGGATAGAGGAGCCAAGAAGACGCATATCATGTATCGGGCTAACTTGAATTTTGTTAGTTTTAACAAGTATTTTCCGGCTTTGTTGGAAGGGGGTTTGATTGTTGAGCTTGATGATCCGGATGGTGGGGTTTTGTACGTGACGAGTGAGAAGGGCAGGGTTCTGCTTAAATTGTTGAATGGTGTGAGGGAGACTCTTCCTAAGAGGATTCCTCCTCCTTAGTTGGTGATGACTTGCTTATTTTGCTTATGGCTATTTCTTTTAGTTTTTGGTTGATTCTCACGCCTATTTCTAGGTCGTCTTCTGTGAAGTTGCTGATGACCGTGTTTTGGATGGTTATGGTGCCTTCGGGTGGGAGAATGATTGTTCCTATTGCTACTTTTTCTTTTTCTTCGTTGAATTCTAGGTTGAGAGGAAGGTTTCGTATCAAAGAGCGCAGTTTCACTTGTTGAGTTTCTTTTAAATGTATCACAACTTTGAAATTTGCGAGAGTTTCAACTAATTTGGTGACTTCATTTATTGAGATATTTAGTTTTTGGGCTAGTTCGTTGAGGCTGTGCCATTCTCCGTTGTGGATTAGGTCTAAGAGGGACTGTGCTTTCATTATGTGGTCAAACTGGAAGTGTTTGTTGTTTGGTTATTAAAGGGTTGGGAAGGAATGGTATAGGGTTTTGTTCTGGTAAAGTTGTATGGTGAATTTGTAGGGTAAAGTCGTTCTGAAGTCTTATGAAATGCTCCTTTGAAAAGAAGTGGGTTGGTTGATGCATAGCGCTATGCGATGTGTGGTGAGCTATGGCGATGAAGACCAAGCGTGCTGTTGACCTTTGGGGCACGTTAAATAAGCTAGGGTTCGGGGGACTAGACTTGGGAGCCCCCGTTAAAGGGTGAAGAGCCCGATGATAGCCCTGAAAGAGAAAGAAGGAGAGTGATAATGAAAATGAAGACAAAGACTATGGGAATGTTTGCACTCTTGATGGTTGCTTTGACGTTTGTTGGGTTTACGTATGCGACTTGGAAGGATTATGTTCAGATCGAAGGCACAGTGAAAATGGGTGAACTCATTGTAGGGGTCTTGAATGGCACTGTAACGACCGGAGACACTGAAGACACGTCGGGAATATTGACCCTTTCTGACGCTGAACTGTATGATGAATTCGCTTATGAGTGGGGACCTGGAACCTTAACAGCAAAAATAGATGTACCGGGGTCCGGGGTTCAATTCGATTTCACGGGATTAAGTCCAACTTCGGGCACGGGTGTAGGAGACAACTTTCCAGTTAGCAGTAAGGCTGGTGGCAAACCGAAGACTTATGGATTTACCCAACCATTTACGACTGACGGAGATTTCTCCATGTATAGAGAATACCAACTAAACTTCACCAATGTCGGGACAAAAGCAGTTAAAGTTAATATCAAAATCAATACAGGCTGGACAATACCCCCACCTGAGTATGCTGCAATGTGGAGAGACACTTATTGGCAAAACGATTGGATTGACGTTGGTGTGGGGGAGTCTAAGATTTTGACATTGTACTTCTGCAGCGCCGAAGTGTATAATGCATTAGACGAAAAAGAGTTTATGGCACTTCCCGATGGAACAAAGGGCGTCGCCATGTGGAGGACGGACGAAGTAAGTGAGATTGGATTGCAGGTGTTAGGAGATGGCGAAGGCTCAATCGTCGTTTCCGCTATGAAACATTACACACCTAAATACATTGCTTCGTGTACAGCTGTTCTGAGTAATTTTGAGACGAGCAAACATCATGTTCCAGCAGAGACTGTTGCGCATACAATGACTATCACTGTCAATGATGCCTATCCGTGCTATCATCAATGGATCAGATTCAACCTCAAGAACGCTGGAACCATACCAGCTGTCATAGTTAGATGCGAAATATACGACCCCAATGGTGAACTCAAATGGGACGAAGTTCAGAGCGTTTTCTGGAAAGACTTCAACCATGACAACACTCGTGACCCCGATGGGAATGAGGACATAATCAACTTAGTCATCTGGAAATACGACTACCAAAACAATAGAATGATACCGCTGGTAGGTAATCAGATTGACCCATGCACTTGTGAGTGGGTATGGATATGGCTACACTTTAAGGAGCCCGCGGAGGAGTGCCACACCTACACATTCAAGATACACATAGAAGCATGGCAATGGAACAAATACGTACATTAGACAATCTGAGGTGAAATAAAATGCAGAACAAATGGATTGTAACAATACCGCTTATGTTGATGATAGCACTTAGCATTTTCGGGTTTACCTATGCGACTTGGAAGGATTATGTTCAAATCGAAGGCACCGTGCGCATGAACAGTCTCACCGTATGCCTTGATTACATAGAACCCCCCATTTGCACTGAATTCTATACAGACCCCGCTACAGGTGTGAAAATGCCAGGCGAGTACAAAAATAAACAAGTGGGAACCCCGAGTTGCAGGTATGAAGAACTCTACACAGATCCACACACAGGAAAGCCGGGTTATAAAACATTAAATATCACAATTGTTAACGCCTACCCATCCTACTGGGTTCACACAGTATTCAAACTCAACAACACTGGAACCCTGCCGGCCGCCATAATAGGATACGAAATAATCGGCGAGAAGAGAAACGCTACAGGAGCTAAGGTATACGACCTGTTATGGTATGACCCGGATGGGAACGGAATCGGTGACCTTGTGGAAGACGTGAATGACGATGGAATAGTCACATTTCCACCTGACATTATTGTAATTAACGTCGAAATAACGAACCGACTTCCGTATCAGCTTGACCCATGCAACACGAACAAAGCAGAAATAGATCTGCACTTCAAAGAGGAAGCACAAGAGTGCCACACTTACTGGTTCAAGGTTAAAATCATCGCTGTGCAGTGGAACAAAGCCCCGTAAGAGAGAAAACCTGTAAGTCAGGTGTTCAATCATCTCCCAAAATTTCCCCTTATTTTGTATATTCCTCAATGATATCCAAAAGATCAGAATAACGTAAAGGTAACGTGGAAAAGTTGCATACACCCAAAGCTGACATCTTTCACTTCTGCGTTCGATTAGAGAGAGGAAACGATGTCCCGTAAAAAATACATCATTTTAGCCCTACTACTTACCACATACGCCCTCCTAACCATACTTCACCCAGGAGGACTAATGGCCTACATCTTCCCCTCAACGTGCTGGACCCTCCTAGCCCTAGCAACCATGAAGATTTGCGGCTTACGAAAGATACAATCATGGTTCAACAAACGAATAGCCGTCATGGCAGCGCTTATAGCTGTCATCCACATATTCGCCCTTATAGACGCAGGTCTCATAACGGGTTTCGGCAGAAGCCCCCTATCCTTTACACCCACAGGCTTGACCATAAACCTAATTTTCATCCTATCAGCCCTCTTCGGCACCGAACTGTCTAGAGCATGCCTCATGAAAAACCTCAGCAAGAAAAAACCATACCTTACACTCGGACTCGTAACCCTCCTCTACACATTCTTAAACGTATCCATACTCGGACTACTGACCCTTCTAAGAAGCAACGAACCCCTCACAATAGCGGACTTCTTAGGCACTAGCTTTCTGCCCACAGTAACCGAAAATCTTCTAGCCTCCTACCTAGCCTTTCTAGGAGGACCCATAGCATCCCTAGCATACCGACTCCCCATCCAAGTCTTCCAATGGTTCTCACCAATCTTACCAAACCTCACATGGGGCTACGAAGCACTCCTAGGCGTAATGGTCCCAACCATGGGCTTCATAATCATCACACAAGCCACTACACCAAAACTCCTAAAAAAACTCGGTGTACTGCCAAGAACCAGAAAACCTGTTAGACGAACAGAAGCCAAAAAATCTTCAATGCGAGGCTGGATGATCGTATCTATACTCAGCGTCCTAATAGTATGGACATCAACCGGACTCCTAGGATTCTACCCAACCATACCCCTCAGCGGAAGCATGAGACCAACCCTAGACATCGGAGACATAGCCATAATCATACCAGCCGACCCAAACAAAATCCAAATCGGAGATATCATCCAATACTGGCAAAACGAAGAAATGACCCTACACCGAGTCATCGACATCCAACAAACAGAAGGCTCAAAACTCTTCATAACCAAAGGAGACGACAACCCCATACCAGACTCAGACCCAGTGAGCCCAGCCCAAATAAGAGGAAAACTGCTCTGCATTATACCAAAAATAGGCTGGATATCCATATACATCAAAACAGCCATAGCCGAAACCATCTCATTCTTCACGAACAACATTCTAGTTGCATACGTAACACTCGCAGCCTTAGTCATCGCCTTAACCAGCAAATTTCACTTTCACTGGAACTCACCAACTCGAAGGTTAAGGAGAAGAATGCACAGATGAAAACACCAAACCAAAAAATCCTTACAATATTCACAACAGCCCTGATCCTAATCACACTGCTAGGCACCATAGGCTACAGCTTCGCAGGTGGAAACATTCAAATAAGCCCCTCCACCACAAACAACGAAATCTTCAAAGTAATCTTCACTCACGTCAAAACTTGGGACAACGAAATAACAAAAGAAGTCGCCGAAACAACAGCAACCATCACTCCAGACGGAAAAACAATACAAGCACACCTAACGAATGCGTACCCCTGCTACACAGCTTACATAAACTTCACAATAGAAAACCAAGGCACACTAAACGTCCACATCGACAAAATCTCAGTAGAAAACCCATTCCTAACTGCCCTAGAAGTCACAGCTCCAACATACCTAGAATGCACATGGATTGCCCCATGGGAAAAAATAGAAGGTCAAGTAACAGCACATTTGACAGAACCGGAAGAATGTCACACATACACATTCCGGATAATAATCCTGCTGTCTGGATATCCTGTAGGACATCCAGGCACAATAGGGTTCTGGAAACAACAATTCCAAGTGGCACTGGGGATAATAAAGGGCAGATCTCAAGTAGACGCGACCACACTAGAAAACCTACTAGACAAAATATCAACTCAATCAGAAATATTCAAGTTCATAGGCTCACCTGAGCAAAAGTTACAGCAAGCCCTCGACATATTATCAATAAGAACTAGCTCAAGCATGAGGGCAAAACTCGAAGCACACCTATTGGCGCTATGGCTAAACTATAAGGTCGGATGGACAGCCGGCTATACAGTAGAGGGAAAGACAGCTGAGGAGATAATAGAAGGCTCAGAAAACGCCCTCAAAAACAACCTAGCAACGGAATACGAATACTGGAAAGACCTCTGCAACAGATTCAACAACCTGCCATAAACACACACCTAACCTTCGTATTCTATAACAAAAATCACGAAACATATATCAAACCCTACCACTACAAACCATAAACAAAATCATGAGAGTCCCACAATGAACAAACCAAGACTCATCACCACGCTGCTTATTCTCTTCGCAATCCAGACCGTAGCATCAATAATAAGCATATACTACACCCACCAACTCTCAACCGAAGAACACACAACCATCCCACTTTGCATCTACCAACACACAGGAAGATTCGACTACACCGCAAAACTAAAACCCAACACCCTTTACAACCAACCAACCCTAAAACCAGGCCAAGGAACCCTCTACACTAAAATCACAGACCACATAAACATCACCTTCACCTACACATTCACATGCAGTCACTCAACCAATACATCAATCCAATACCAAGTCCTCACAGAATTAGAGTCACCTGAAAAATGGACAAAAACCTTCACCACTGCAGAGACACTGGATACATTCCAACTAACGAACACAGTCAACCCCACCGAAGAAACAGTCTTCACCACACTCTTCCTCAACATCACCAAACTCGACGAACTAGTCAAAACCATCGATGGACAAATCGGAACTAGCACATCACAATACAACTTAAGAATTAAACCTAACATTCACATAACAGCAAAAATAACCATAACTCAGACAGAAAACCGCACCATCTACGAAAGCTTTGCTCCAAGCCCCACAATCCAATTCAAAAAGGAAACTCCCAACTATATCTCCATAGAAAGCTTAGAACACACAAAACCAGGCACCATAACAGACACCCAAACAACCCCGCTACCTTGGGTAAAAAACCTACAAACTATCTCCTACCTATTCCTCGCCATCTCCATCTCCGCTACAGTTCTCACGACCTTCGTCTACCTAAAACTAAAATCCACATTCCCACCAAAACCCCCAAAACCCACAGAAAAACTCATCGAACCCTACAAAGACATAATTGCCCAAACAACAGCCCCCCCACCAAAAACCCCCCAAACAAAAACCATAAACCTAACAACCCTCGAAGACCTCGCAAAAATCGCAGAAACACTTATAAAACCAATCCTCCACACCCAAAAAGACAACGAGCACACCTTCTACATCATAGACAACAACACAACATACAAATACACCACAACAGAAACCTAACCGCCATCAATCACAAATCCAAATTCTCCCCAACCCCGAACCCCACAAATATCACACAAAACCCCTCCCCCTCTATACTAGACCTAGACAGACACGCACACAATTTCAACTCCTATCAAAACACAGAAGAACAAAACTATAATGAAACAAGGGAAACTCAAAATGAAGTTGAAAGGTGATCCCATCAAACTATTCTGGAAAAACGCAAATTGTTGGAGCAAACTATCTCTACTTAGGCTTCTCAGCAAAATCAAAACAGACATCGCTCGAAAACATCTAGAGGAGATGCGTCATCTTCAAAATCAAGATGGTGGATTCGCGAGAGAAAAAGGTGAAGCGTCTACTGTCAGCGTCACAGCAGAAGCCATAATAAATCTCATCTATTCCGGTGAAAAACCAACCTCACCTATTGTAAAAAGGGCAATAGCATTATTGTGGAGTCTGCAAAAGAAAAATGGAAGCTGGCGAGAAAACCCCAAATTGGCAACGAATAAAATTCCTTTCTGGTCAAGCACCGAGAAAGGCGTTCCAATACTGACCGCAGACGCGATTTTGGCTCTGGCAGAAGCTGGCCATAAGAACAACAAAGAACTCGTGAAGGCAGTTGATTGGTTAAGAAGCATGCAGTCCAAAGAGGGAATGTGTATTTACTTAGAAGACGCAGAACCAAGCGATGTAGACCCCGACTCAACCCAGAAAGCCCTCGAAGCACTAGTGAAAGTAAACAAGGCAACTTATTCTCCGTGCATAGCAAGGGGATGCAAAGCACTCGAGAAGTTTATCCTCACCGAGGCGGCTGAGTGGATGAAGAAATGGCCTGTGTGGTCTTGGATAGCGCCACTTGACGGTCTTGTCGCCGCTGGATACGATGTCAATAATGAAGTGGTGAAGTATGCTTTGAGCAAAATTCTGGAACAGCAACAAGAAAATAGCGGATGGCCAGACGAATATGAAGTTCGAGTTGTTCCAACCCTAATTACGTTAGGGCTAATCTCAAAAGGAGAAACTTGGCGAAAGATCAGTGAAATTCTGAGAAGTAAGGCAACTTGAAACCAAAATTTAGTTTCCTCTTCATCAGTCTTTTAAAATCAACATTTTAACCAAGTGCATACAGTTTTTAAGCACGAACTGTACCTTATAAAAGACTTCACAATCAACAAAACAAAGACTAATCCTTTACGGGAAAACAAATGGAAATTGAAGGATCGGACGTAATCAAGAAACTTGATTTTAGACTGTGTATGCAGTGTGGCGAGTGCACTGGCTCCTGCCCAGTGTCCACAAAATCCAAACTCAACCCCAGAAGACTCATGCTGGAGACCGCTTACACGGTCGCTCCCGTTAAGTACATGACCATGTATCCGCCAGTGAATATTCACGAGAGAAGTGAGGTTTGGGATTGCACAACCTGCCGCATGTGTTCACATCTCTGCCCCAGAAACGTAAAACCCATGGATGTGCTAATCGGTGTGCGTAGTCTACTTCTCGAGGAAGGACGTATTCCTACAACATTAGGAGCGGCTCTCGAAGGAGTTTACAAGTACGGAAATCCGTGGGGACTTAGTCGAGGCAAGAGGTCTGATTGGGCTAAGGATTTGAAGGTGAAGTATGTTTCCAAAGGTGAGAAAGCAGAACTGTTGTATTTTGTTGGGTGTGAAGCCTCCTATGATTCTCGTGCACAGGAAGTCACCAAAGCTTTAGCAAAAAGCCTCAACATTTTAGGAATAGACTTTTGGATTCTTGGGAACGAGGAGAACTGCTGCGGAAACGAAGTGTACTCGCTTGGAGAGAGAGGACTTTTCGAAGAGTTGGTGGAGAAAAACGTGGGTCTCTTTGAAGAGTACGGTGTTAACAGAATTATCACAACTTCCCCTCACTGCTTCCACGCCTTTAAGAACAGATACGGAAAAAACCTCGACGCCCAACACTACACAGTCTTCTTCGCAGACCTAATCGACAACGGAAAAGTCAAATATTCCGGAAAACTTGAAAAAACGATAACCTATCACGACCCGTGCTTCTTAGGCAGACACAACAACATCTACGACGAACCTAGAAAAATCATCGAGAGCATCCCAGGCGTGAAGTTCTTAGAACTAAGAAGAGCGAGAGTGAGAAGTGTTTGTTGTGAGGGTGGAGGAGGACGAATGTGGCACGACATCCCAGGCAAACGCCTCGCCGAAACCCGCATTGAGGAAGCACTCGATGTTGGAGCAGAGATATTGGCTGTTGCGTGTCCCTTCTGCTTGTTAACATTCGACGACGCCATCAAAACAACAGGCAATGAGGAAAAAATTAAAGTGATGGACATCATAGAACTAGTCGCCAAAGCACTCTGACTCTTAAATCAGAAGCACAGATTGCGGTCTCTTTCGGACTTGATGATGAAGGAGAAGAAGAACAAAAAATAATTTTGACTCCTTCTCCTCTATAGAGAGTTCTCACACACGCACGCACACACAAGAAATCTTAACACATTCACCGCTGGTGGATTTAAAAGAGTTAAATATCAAAACACCATTTTTGTCAAATCTAGTGGTTTCAAATCACAAAGAGACAAGGAAGCGAAACAGAATGAACATAATCGTATGCGTCAAACACGTCCCAGAAACAGCCGAAGTAGAAGTCACAATAGACGAAACTGGAAAAAGAATAAAGACACAAGACCTTGTCTTCGACATCAACGAGTGGGACGACTACGCCCTTGAAGAAGCCGTCCTAATAAAAGAGAAACTCGGGGGCTCAATCACCGCAATAACAATGGGACCAGAAAACGCGGACGAAACACTGAGGAAATGCCTCGCAAGAGGGGCAGACAAGGCAATAAGGCTCACAGACAAAGCCTTTGAAGGCTCAGACGCCTTCGCCACCGCAAAAATCCTACAAAAAGCCATTCAGAACTTACCTTTCGACCTCATCTTAACCGGCGCTCAAGCCGGAGACGACGGCTACGCACAAGTCGGTGCCATACTGGCAGAGTTGCTCGGAATCCCCCACGCCACCATGGTGAAAAAAATTGACGTCAAAGAAGGAATAGTGAGGGTTAACCGCGAACTCGAAGGCGGCTTGGAGCAGGTGATGGAGATAAAACTGCCAGCGGTGCTGGCTATCCAGACGGGAATAAACGAACCAAGATATGTGTCGATAATGGGCGTGAGGAAAGCCAGAGAAAAAGAACTGAAGGTCCTGAGTTTGGCAGACTTGGGCTTAGAAGAAAAGGAAGTTGGAGAATTGGTATCATGGATAACCATAGAAAAAATGTTTTTGCCTCCAGTGGAGAAAGAGGCAGAGATTTTGACTGGCGGACCAGATGAGGTAGCAACCAAAATTGTTGAAACCCTGAAAGCCAGGGGGCTAATTTAAATGAAGGAACTCTTTGTCTTAGCAGAACACAGACAAGGCGAACTAAGAGACGTAACCTTTGAGATGTTGACCAAAGGCAGAGAAATAAGCCAAAAGATAAACGCAGATTTGACAGCCGTTCTTTTGGGTCACAGCATTAAAGAATTCGCGAAAAGACTTGCAGAACATGCGAAAAAAGTTATGATCATTGATGACGCAAAGTTAGAGAGCTTCAACGCAGAAACATATCAAAAGGTTCTGTCCCGTCTAATCTCTGAACATAAACCTCTTCTGACCTTGATAGGGCATACTGGTTTTGGAGTGGACTTGGCCCCGAGTTTGGCAACCGAACTGAATGTGCCGTTAGCGACAGACTGTATAGACTTGGACTTTGAAGCGGAAAGGTTGGTTGTGATTCGTCAAGTTTATGGCGGAAAAGTGAACGTTAAGGCGGTGCTTCGCAAGTCTGAGAAGTATATTGTGACGCTTCGTCCGGCGACCTTTGAAGCCCAAGAGGTTCCAGCCGTGGGTGGAGAGATAGTTGAGGTGGCGTCTCCACTTTCTGAAGACATAACCTACAAAAGATTCCTCGAATACGTTCAGCCTCCTGCTGGAGAAGTGGACATAACCGCAGCCGACATAATAGTGGCTGTAGGGCGTGGAATAAAAGAATCCGATAACATGCCGATGATTGAAAAACTAGCGGAGACACTAGGAGGTGTTCTCGCTTGTTCACGACCAGTCGTGGATAAGGGTTGGCTTCCGAGTGATCGACAAGTGGGGACTTCTGGAAAAACCGTGAAGCCTAAGCTTTACGTTGCTGTGGGCATAAGCGGTGCCTTCCAACACGTGTCTGGGATGAAAAACTCTGACCTCGTCATTGCCATAAACAAGGATTCTAAGGCGCCGATTTTCCGTGTTGCTGATTATGGGGTTGTGGAAGACTTGTTTAAAGTCGTTCCCACATTAACAGATAGAGTATCGAAGGAAAAGTCGGGTTAATAGGAGGGAGTGAAAAATGGATTTCGAGTTAACCGAAGAGCAGATGGACATCAAGAAAGCCGTTAGAGAGTTCTGTGAGAAAGAATTCACGCCTGAGTTGGGATTGGAGTTTGATAAGAAGGAGGCGCATCCAACGGAGCTTTACAGAAAAGCTGCTAAGCTGGGCTTCACCAGCTTAAGATTTCCAGAGGAGTATGGCGGACAGGGATACGGCGTCCTCGAGGAGTGCTTGGTGACCGAAGAGATGTGCAGAGCGGATCCTGGACTTGGTGTGGCTGTGATGTCTGGAACCTTCGCCAGCGACATAATAATGGAACACGGAACCCCTGAGCAGAAGAAAAAGTATATTTCGCCCTTGTGCAACGGCGAGTTTATTTCAGCTGGAGCGTTCACGGAGCCTGCTCATGGAAGCGACATTGCCCGGATGGACACCACTGCGGTGAAGAGTGGTGGTGAGTGGGTGATTAATGGTTCGAAAACCTTCATCACAAACGCTCCTGTCGCAAACTTTTTCCTTGCGCTTTGTCAGACAGACCTAAAGGTTGAGCCTTCTTACAGGGGCGAGAGCATAATCATAGTGGACAGGAATACGCTTGGAGTGGACATCAATCAACTCAAGGATAAGATGGGAATCAGACCAGCGATCACGGGTGAGGTGTCATTTAGTGATGTTAAGGTGCCTGAAGCGAATCTTGTTGGGGAGTTGAACAAGGGTTTCTATCAGGTCATGGGTTTCTTTGATGTAAGTAGGGCGCCTGTTGCGGCTCAGGCTGTTGGTATGGCTCAGGGCGCCTTTGAACGGGCTTTTAACTATGCAAAGCAGAGGGAGCAGTTTGGAAGCCCGATTATACAGTTTCAGGCGATTTCGTTTAGGTTGGCTGAGATGGCTATGAAGATCGAGGCGGCGAGATTGCTCACGTATAAGGCTGCTTGGCTGATTGACCAAGGGAAGACGGATGCGATGGTTACTTCTATGGCGAAGGCTTTTGCGAGTAGGGTTGCTGTGGAGGTTACGGATTGGGCGATTCAGGTTCACGGGGGCTATGGTTATATGGGTGATTATCATGTGGAGCGTTTTCATAGGTGTGCGAAGATTACGGAGATTTATGAGGGGACTTCGGAGATTCAGATGTTGACGATTATGAGGTATCTGCTGAAGAGAATGTGAGCGTTGGCGTGTGTGCGTGCGTGTGTGAGAACCTCTATATAGAGGGAGGAGAAGAAAAAAATTTGTTTCTTCTTCTTCTTCATCATCGAGAGGCAGCTGCATTACAATGCCTCTATCAAAAGCTCCGATATATCTCTCACAACAATCTTATTTTCCACATCCAAAACTTTTACAGCGTCCTCCAGAGTTGTCACACAAAACGGACACGCGGTGGCTACAACCTCAACCCCTAGTTCAAGAGCCTCCTTAACCCTGCTCACACTCGGTCGATTCTCGGGAGTCGCCTCCTCGGTCCAAACCCGTCCAGCCCCTCCACCACAACAAAAGCTGTTTTCCCTCGACCTCCTCATCTCAACGAGTTCCAAACCACGTATAGACCACAGTATCTTCCTCGGCTCATCATACACATTGTTTCGCTTGCCCAAGAAGCACGGATCATGATAAGCAACCTTCTTCTTAACCGCCCTAACTGGTTTCAGTTTTCCTTTCTCAACAGCCTCCGCAAGAAACTGCGTATAGTGTTGAACGTTGATTTTGGCATCCGCATACGGCTTCTCATTCTTAAAGGCGTAATAACAGTGAGGCGACAAAGTCACAACGGTGTCAAAACCGTACTTCTTAAACAACGCAACATTATGCTCTGCGAGTTCTTCAAACAACCCTTTCTCGCCAAGCCTCAGTATGTGGTCTCCACAGCACCATTCCTCATTTCCTAAAGTCGCAAAGTCAACGCCCACCCTTCTAAGTATTTGAGCCATGGACCTGGCTATCTCCTGATTTCTTGCATCATAAGATGGTGAACAGCACACGAAATAGAGGACACTCGCTTTGCCAACCACTGGAAGCTCTTTGACTTCCAGCCCTTTACTCCACTCCGTCCTCTTCGACGGCGCCATACGCAAAGGATTGTGATACTTGAACGCACTGTTGAGAACGTCCTTAGCGGTTCTGGGCACAAGCACCCCATCCTCAACAATCAGACTGCGCTCCTCATCCAACGCCCGTGCACAGTCGATTTCTTTTGGGCAACTCAACGTGCAGGAATCGCATGATGTGCACAGCCATATGGTTTCGGACGCACTCTTTAGTCGCTCATTCGCCCCGTCATCCCTTGTGTCCACAAGAAACCTGTAGTTGGTGGTTAGACCCGAAGGACCAAGAAACCGCATATCTATCGAAGCTGGACAAGAGGCGTTGCACAAGGAACACTTTGTGCAAATCGATTTGTCCCAATACCTCTTGAACTCGCTTGGTGGTTGAACAAACTCGGTAGGCTTCTTGACCTCTTCATCACTCTTTATCAAGAGAGGCTTAATCTTCACAAACTTCTCGAAAAAAGGATCAAAATCCACAACCAAATCCTTCACGACTGATAGGTTGGAGAGAGGCTCAACTTCTAAGGTGTCAACTCCGAGCTGAAGCACCTGCGTATAACACGCCAAGACAGATTTTCCGTTAACCATGACTCCACAACTTCCACACTGTCCCATTCTGCATTGGTGCCTGAACGCAAGCGTTCCGTCAAGGTTGTCTTTGATGTAGAGTAGCGAGTCGAGTATGGTCATTCCTGGGAGGACAGGCACCTTATACGTCGATAGATACCGCTTGTTTCTCTGAGGGTTGAAACGCCTTATCCTAAATTCAACAACCTTCTTCTCATTACTCAACAAGACTTCCTCCTAGTAAGCTCTCTTGGCAGGAGGCCACTTGGTTATCGTGACAGGAATGTAACCAAGTCTCGGTCCATCTCTCGTAAAGTGTGCTAGAGTGTGTTTCAACCAGTTTTCATCGTCCCGTTTCGGGTAGTCAACCCTGGAATGCGCCCCTCTGGACTCCGTCCTAGCGAGGGCACTGACTATCGTGACCTCGGCCAAGTCAAGGGTGAAGTCGAGTTGCAAGACTTCTACGAGTCCAGTGTTAAAGGATTTGTCTTTGTCTTCAACCCTCACATTCTTAAATCTCTTCTTGAGTTCCCTTATCTCTTTCAAGGCACTCTCTAGTCTATCGCCTTTTCTGAATACCCAGACCTTCTCATTCATAACGCGCCTCATTCTATCTCTTAAAACCGAAACTCTCTCGTCGCCTTCACCACCCAAAACCTCATCAAAGACTCTGCTTTCCTCAGCCAAAATTCTGTCGCGTGGAAACTCTCGAAAATCTTTTGACAAGGCGTGTTTGGCAGCTTCTTCACCAGCAACAGAACCAAAAACTAGGCAATCGGCTGTGGAATTCGTACCAAGCCTGTTTGCTCCATGTACACTCAGACACGAGCATTCACCAGAGGCGTAAAGTCCCGACGCTGGCGTTTCTGTCTTTATGTTGGCGTGAATCCCTCCCATGGAATAGTGCGCCGCTGGCTTGATGGGTATGGGTTCCTTAACAGGGTCCACTCCACCGAGTTTGATTGCGACATCACGTATGAGGGGTAGCCTCTCGTTTATCTTCTCCTCACCCAAGTGTCGGAGGTCCAAGGCTATGTAAGGACCGTAAGGACCCTCTAATCCACGTCCTTCCTGAATTTCTGCGGTCTCTGCTCGGGACACTATGTCACGTGGAGCCAACTCCATCTTTTCAGGAGCGTAGCGTTTCATAAAACGCTCGCCTTCAGCGTTGAATAAGTATCCACCTTCACCACGGGCGCCCTCTGTTATCAGCACTCCCGAAGGGAGAAGACCCGTGGGGTGAAACTGGACAAACTCCATATCCTCTAGAGGGACCCCAGCTCGATAAGCTGTTGCCATTCCATCACCGGTTGACCCGTGTGAGAATGTTGTGAACTCGAATATGCGCTCGCAGCCGCCACTCGCCATCACGATGGCTTTCGCTCGCAACGCATGCATCTCGCCTGTCCTCAACTCTATGGCTGTCAGACCCTTGGCAATGTTATCCTCAAGGATGAGGGACGTAACGAACCATTCATCGTAAAACGTTATGTTCTCCTGCATTATGGCTCTTCCATAGAGGGTGTGCATTTCCACAAGCCCCGTCATGTCGGCTGAAAAACAGGCTCTCGGAAAACTGTGTCCTCCAAACGAGCGTTGATCCATTCTTCCATCGGAAGTCCTGCTCCAAGGGCATCCCCAATGCTCTAACGTAATGAGCTCTTTAGGGGCTTGCCTCACAAAAAACTCTACAACATCTTGGTCTGCTAGAAAATCTGCGCCTTTAACTGTGTCCAAGGCGTGGAGGTCGTATGAGTCTCCCTCTCTCATTACGGCTGCGGTTCCGCCTTGTGCGCAGACGGAATGTGAACGTACTGGGTGAACTTTGGAGATGACGGCTACATTGATTTTGTTGCTAGCCTCGGCGGCTGCGATAGCGGCTCTGAGACCGGCTATGCCAGCGCCAACGATAACTACGTCGTGGGTTAGTGTTTCCATTAATTATGCCTCTAAATGTTTTAAATCAAGGAAAGAGACAAGTTAAACTTCGCCTATATACCTAGCTTTTGATAAATCTTCTGTATGACCACTGCAGGTCAAATAAAAGTTTTGATTCAGCAAATGGCGCCAATGCGAAACACATACTAAGCGTTTAGTGTGACTATTGTTAAGGAGAGATGCTAATAAAGATCCATAAGATTCTCGATTCTAAGGTAGAGCGAATGTTAGGAGGTAAGCGAGAAGCTGAAGATTTCTTTATTCTAGTATACGTTGTCTTGAGGATACTGCAGGAATTCAACAGTTCGGTAGAGATTCCAGCCTTCATACTTGGCTCAGCTCTGATCTTGTGGTTAATATACGACAAAATACCGCCATCGCTTAACAGACGTTTTCCGAATGAAAGTAGGGCATTTACACAAGATCTTTTGCTGAAACTGGGACTCATGTTCTTTTCTTCTTCTATGTATACATTGTTTGCACTTAACCTGAATCTCGGATATTCGTTGCTTCCGAGTTCATTACACGGAATTAATACGCTTGATCTAACTAGCTCGTTTTTTGGATGGGTTTTGCTTATTTACATATCGATACATTATTTCTCATGGCGACTATGGAAATATCCAAATTTGGCACACATGTTGTGGCGAATTGGGGGGACCTACACTGAATATAAAAAAGAAGTGGAAAGATCGAAAAAGTCGCGTCTTTACTCAATTATCTCAAGGTACTTCAACCCTGGGGTTATTCCTATGGCTGTCTCGGCATTGTTATTCTTCGGTTGGCTCGTCCTTTCTCTAATCGATCTTCTTATGATAGGGTTTTTGTTGATCTGGTTCATACGAAACCTGGTTTCAGGAACTCGTCTGGCCGATGCTTTTTCTAGATGGAAGGCCATAGACGAGGGCTTTATATGGGATGCAATTACAAGAGTAGGGATTGCGGGACAAGTTAGTAGTGTTTTCGATGCAGTAATGATCTTTCTTGGGTTTATAGGGATTGTTTTCCCATCTTTAATGGGATGGAGCGCATTTATCGGAGTGATGATTTTCTTCAACGGTTGGTATATCTTATTCATCCTTTTTCAAATAGGACTACGTTCAATTGCAAGAATAAGAATAGATAAACGAAGGAGGAATCTGGAAAAAGTAACAATCAAATCTTTACCAAAATATGTTGATACTATATTGCTATGGTCATTCGCAATGATGTGCACATTCAGCCTTGCGGCATACTTGCGCTTTCACTCGAACAAAACATTTGCATTTATATTTGTATGTCTATCAATTCTATTGAATTTAAGTGCCTTGAGTACAGTGGTTTACTGGTTAAAGAAACAAGAGAGACAGCATCGCCTTTCAGAAAAAACAGATGAAGAGATATTAAAGATACATAGAGATCTGGTGAGGGACAGATATCGATTATATTCAATTGTTTTCTTTCCGGGGATTCCTGTAGTTGCTGCAGTTGGTTCATTTTCGTCTTTCGTATTTTGGTCCGGTTTAGTTGGCGGACTTGTATTTCTTGGTTTTCATGATGATTTTCGAAGGAGAGTCCAAAGAAAGAAAGCTGGAGTTTATGCAAGCTTGCTAACCGCTTACATGGGAACAGGTATTTTCATTTTCCTAGGCGGTGCTGTGCATTTGATGCCTGAATTGAAGATATTTACCATTCAAGTTGGAGTTTTGCTTACTGTTATTCTTGCAATTTATTGGCTTGCAATCTTTACAACAAAAAGAAGGTGGAAGTGGAATTAACTTTTTTCCACAATTAAAGGTTAATACGAGTTTTGATATCTTTGTTGACCTTTATAGCGATGTTTCCTTAAGAAAGCGAAAGTATTGATTTCGGTTAAAGCGGTTGGTGGAGAAATCTTTGAAAATCAATGAATGGAGAAGATAGCGGGTAAAATATGGATGGAGCCTCGCAACTTGTACTTAGCAATGAGGTTCTTTTAAAAGAAGGACATTAGAAGCATAGTTTTTCTATTTGTGCTGTCTGCAACACCAGCGTTAATTGCATGTTTTTCGCCCTTACACACCTGCTGCATATAAGAGTGCAGGGTCAAAGTTTACAATCCCAAAGTTTGATAAATCTTCTGTTTGCTCTCTTCCACCTTTTTCTGAACGTCTTCGAAGAGGTTGTTTCCGTGGGCGTCTATGGCTACTATTAATGGTCCAAAGTCTTCAACTTCCAAAATCCACATGGCTTCGGGCATGCCAAGGTCAAACCATTCCACACTTTTCACGTTTTTCACTGCTTTAGCCGCTAAGACTGCTGCTCCTCCAGTGAAAGCGCCGTAGACTGCGCCGTACTGTTTCATGGCTTCTGTGGTTTTTTTGCCCATCCCGCCTTTACCGATCACGACTTTAACCTTGAAATTCTTGATGAACTCGTCCTCGAACAAGTCCATGCGTGTGCTGGTTGTGGGACCTGCAGCCACGACTATCCACTTGTCGCCTTCTTTCTTCACAATTGGCCCGCAGTGAAAAACGGCTAAGCCAGTCATGTCGATGGGTGGCTTTTTGCCTTCTTTTTGTAGTTCTAGTGCTCTGCGGTGTGCTTGATCTCTGGCTGTGAAGATGGTGCCGCTGATGTAGATGACGTCGTTGACTCTCAGTTTTCTAATGTCTGCCTCCGAAATTGGAGTCTTCAACTTGTATGTAGCCATTTTATTTCATCACCTTGTGAGTCAGGTACTCGACACGCCCGTCTGAGTGAATCTTTGCTGTAGCCCTTCTTGCAGCCCAGCACTGAAACGCCACAGCGACTGGGTAGGAAGCGGGATGCCTAAACGCATAGTCCACGTTTACGCCTAGAACCGTGAATTTGCCACCTAAACCCATCGGACCGATACCCGTCATGTTGGCTGCTTCGAGGAGTTCTTTCTCCAACTTAGCCAACTCAGTGTTGGGATTGGGCTTGTTGATCGGTCTTAAGAGGGCTGCCTTAGCCAGTTTCATGGCGATGTCTGCTCCTCCGCCAGCAGCTACACCCAAAATATTGGGTGGACAGGGCTGGGCGCCAGCCTTTACAACCGCATCCACGACAAATTTCTTCAAACCCCTTATGCCTTCGCCAGGCGGGATCATACCTAATGCGCAGACGTTTTCGGAGCCCCCACCCTTAGGCATCACGGTGATTTCAATAGCGGCGCCTGGGGCGATCTCCCAGTTAACGAATGGGACATAATTACCTGTGTTGTCGCCGGAGTTTTTCTGCGTGAATGGGTCGACGGCGTTTGGGCGCAGAGGCACTTCTTTTGTGGCTTTTATTGTGGCTTTTTTTAGGGCGGGTTCTATTTTGTCTAAGCCTTTCACATTGGCGCCTGCTTTTATGTAGAATATTATTATGCCTGTGTCTTGGCAGACAGGGGTTTTGGTTTTTTCTGCGAGTTCTATGTTTTGTAGTATGGCTTCTAGCTGAGTCTTTCCTGCTTCGCTTGTTTCTTCTTTGTAGGCTTCTTTTAAGGCGTCTTTAACGTCTTTTGGTAATTCGATTACGGCTAATTGTAAGAGTTTGAAGGCAACATCTTCAATAATAGATTCTATATTCAATTGTTATCTGTTTCCTCCTGTTGTGGAGAGGGATAGAGGTTTAGACAAGTATCTCTTATAGCTTTTGCATCGTTTTAGGAGACTATAGTCTACCTGACTAGTATAGACTCCCCTTATATTATAGGTAAACGGAGAAAAACTCCAAATATCTAAACCTTAACTGGGCTCGGAACGTGTAAGCACTTCGAACGGATTTTTCAGAACACCTTAAGCCTCGCTTCTCCGATTTTCTAAGGTTCAATGGTCAAAAGTTCTGATTTTCTCTTTTAAAGCTTCGATGAAATGCGTCAGTTTTTTCTATCCGCTTTTATTCCATTGTGCCAAGCCCAGGTTGTTTCATCGAAATACGGAAAAACTGCATTGAGGCGAGTTGAGGGTGAAATCGTCTCCTTTATAAGAGGAAAATATCCGACAGGAAAATAATTTAAGGATTGTGTCCTCTGAAATGGAAGCAAGGATCAGAATCGTATTTAAAGATATGATGTGAAGAGGCAACAGAAAAGTTAAATGAAAATCTATCCTAATAATCAAATATGCCAACGAAAAAAGCCAGAATACAATCGAAAGCAATTGAAATATTAAGAAATAATCCGCAGGGAGTTAGATATTCTCAGTTGGTTAATATGATTAAAGAGAGTTTGCCAGATATTCCAATTAACACCATTCATGGAATCGTCTGGAATTTAGAGGTAACAATTCCAAATGACGTTTACAAGGCTGATAAGGGTTTATTTCGCCATACATTTTTCAGAGAAACACAAGTGAGTTCTGAAGAAGTTATTACACCACGTGCTCCTTCTGAAATCAATGAAGAGAATTTTTACCAGCCCTTTGCAGATTATCTAAAGAACGAATTAGAAGAATGCACGAAAGCAATCAGATTAGGTGGAAATAGATTCAGAGACAAGTGGGGGACTCCGGACGTTATTGGGATTGAAAAACCAATGCCTTCTGATATAATCAAGCCAGAAATTGTGATTGTTTCTGCTGAAATAAAGACTGATGCAACAGGATTGATTACAGCTTTTGGACAAGCATGTGCATATAAGACGTTCAGTCACAAAGTATACATGGTAATTCCAAAAAATTCAAGTGAAGAAGACAAATCAAGAATTGAATCTTTGTGTCTAATATTTGGCATCGGTTTAATATTGTTTGATAGCACTAATACTGAAAATCCTCAATTTGAAATTAGAGTCAGACCTCTTAAGCATGAACCAGACATGTTCTACGTAAATAAATATATGAAAATGGTAGAGACGGAATTGTTTGGTTGATTTCTAACACGAATTGGATTTTGATAGGATGCCTAGGAGGTCGATATGGTATTAGTTTCGGTTAGCTCTCTGTGAGAATTTTTTATCTTCTTGCTCACTTAATTTAAATACACGTTACCTTAATCTCCTTGAATACACAGTTTTAGAAGGGTTATATAGGATGACTGAGGAAGAAGAAGTAGAAGCAGAGTCAACACAAGAGGCTAAGAAGAAGTACCAGTTTATTGAGGATCTACCAGGCATTGGACCCACAACAGCACAAAAACTAGGCGAACTAGGCTTCCACACAGTAGAATCATTATCCACAGCAACCATGAAAGAACTAGAACTCGCAGGCATAGGAGAAAAAAGAGCAGCAGAAATCATCCAAGAAGCACGCTCATCCCTAGCCGTATCATTCATCAGAGCAGATGAACTACTAAAGATGCGTCAAAACGTTCTGCGCCTGACCACTGGAAGCAAGGCTTTAGACGAGCTTCTCGGAGGGGGACTTGAGACCCAGACGATCACCGAATTTTATGGAGAGTATGGGAGTGGAAAGAGTCAGATGTGCCATCAATTATGCGTTAATGTGCAACTCACCCCAGAGAGAGGTGGACTGGACGGTGGAGCCCTGTACATCGACACAGAGAACACTTTCAGAACCGAACGCATCGTCCAGATGGCAAAAAACCTAGAGATAAACCCTGAAGAAGTCGTCAAAAAAATCATCTTCGCAGAGGCATACACTTCAGATCATCAAGCCTTTCTTGTCGATAACGCAGATGAAGTTATCAAAGATAACAACATTCGTCTGATTATTGTAGACTCTTTGGTCTCTCACTTTAGAAGCGAGTATCTAGGCAGGGAGATGCTGGCTGAGAGGCAACAAAAACTCAACAAACACATGCATAAACTGATTCGTTTGGCACGAGCCTTCAACGCCGTCGCAATCGTGACCAATCAGGTGATGGCTAAACCAGACGTTTTCTTCGGCGAGGCGGTGCATCCTGTTGGGGGTCACATAGTTGCGCACACCAGCCACACACGTGTGTTTCTCAGAAAGACTGCGCCAGGACCCGTGAGAATCGCACGGTTAGTTTCAAGTCCCTACTTGCCTGAAGGAGAGAGAATCTTTAAAATCACTGAGAACGGAATAGAAGACGTGACAGAAGAGGACAAGCCGAGACGGAGATAAATTGCCCCTTTCATCCCCCTTTGTGACCAGATTCTTTCAACTTGTCAGAGAAAGGCAGTTTGCCGAGGCAGAACGAATATTAGAGAGGCTTAAACTGAAGGGTCAGAAGAACGAAAGAGAGAGAGGCTACCTTCAAGCACTCAACGGCATATTTCTGGCTTCTAAGTCAAACGACGATCAGTACCTCTTTCTCTCTAATGTTAACTTAAAAGACAAGAGTGAGTTAGAGAAACACCGCCGTGAGTTTCTGAAACACACTCGGGACAGCCTTAACGCAGAGTATGATCACGGCTTCTTTTCGGCTTGGGCTGAATACATGCGCATCTTGTTGAAATTAACAGAAAGTGAAAAACCTCCTGTTCAAAGCGAAACAAAGCAAGGAGTGGTAACTGAAGCAAAAGAAGTTGTTACGAAGGAAACGAAAAAAACCATACAGGCTACGCTTGGTTAAATCAGACAACTCCAAGAATCCAGAGTGTAAGGGTGTAGAAAAGACCCCACGAGACAATCCAGCTCATAAAGTAGGCTCCTATACCCATGGTAAACACTTTAGACGGCTTTTCTACCTGTGTCGCAAACCGCCTCTTAAGAACGTAGTGTGTGAGAACGTAAAAAAGAATTCCAAGTGACAAGCCACTGAGGAAGTCGTCTAACCTCAAGAGAGTGCATATTAGGGCTGCGAGAATGCCTAAGCCGACTCTGCTCCAGTAAAGAATGTTTAACGGCTCCATCAGTTTCCACTCATTTTTTCTTATTTCTCTGCACACGGTTGTAGTTGTATATTAAAGTTTTCAGCATCTCCTCTTTAGAGTTATACCTATTTAGTTTTTTTTAATATTTTCCTAATGTACCCGTTTTTCGCACATACGAGTCTGTTAGATAGAATATCAGAATGCCGAAAAGTATCCAAGCCGCGTCTAACACAAGCAGATGCAAAAATACGTTTCCTAAAATCTCTGGCGTATAATTCTCTATGAGGAAACTCCGCATTCCAACTAGGGCAGGGGCTGTTGGAAACACCGTGCTTGCTTGCTGGGCGATGGTTGGGAGCACAGTTAATGGATAAGCCACAGGAGAGAGAATCATCAAAACGCTGTGAAAGCCCTCTGAAATAATCCAACCCTCTTTGAAGATCAAGGCTAAGGACGAGATGAAGATTCCGAACCCACCCAGGGCAAACATCATGAGGGCAAAGATGGCTAAGGCTGGCAGTATCCCCTCAATTCTGAGAACCAAACCAAAAACTGCGTAAATGACGCCGACTTCGAAGAGGGTGCCGAGGCTTTGATGCACAACACTGTGTAAAGCCATCCCAAGGACGAGGCTCAACCGACTTGTGGGAGTGACGTATATGGATTCTAGCGTTCCGTACCACTGCTCCTTTCGTATGCTGAACCCCATAGCCCAAACAGCTGTTCCGATAAATCCCATGATTATGTATCCCGTAAAAGTAAAAGTGACGATATCCCCAGTTCCTACCAATCGCATAAGACTCTCACTAAATCTACTTCCTCCCAACAAAACTAGTCCATAGACAAGTATGGGTAGCAAAAAGATAAGCGGTTCAACGCACTGTCTGGTAAAGTTGATGGGATAAGCAAGTTCTATCTTCCACTCTTTGATGTTACACTCCCAAATCGCCCTTAACTCAGCCTTCAGGTTGGCTAATGAAAGCCCCGATGGACACGAAATCTGTTTAAGCCTACGAGTCTCTTCTTCAATCTTTTTCATATTTCAGGCTCCTAAAATTGACTAATCGACCCAGATTTCTTGGTTCTCTTCTCCATCCAGTTAAAAAGGTAAAACCCAAGAAAGATAGCTAAGACGTCTATTACGAAAAGTAAGAAGATTTGTTCATAGATGGCGGGAAAATTCTGTTTTAGAAGAACTAGGCTTCGCACGGCAATTAGCGCATATGTTAGAGGAAGAAACCTACCTATTATTTGTGCCCAGAAAGGTAGAGCTTGAACAGGATAACGGACAGGAGAAAAAAGATAGAAAACATACTCCAACGTATGCGCCAGGTCGTGGGCTTGCTTGAATTGAAGAGAGAGCGCAGCAAGCATCAATGCAATGCCATACAATCCCAATATCATAAGAATCAAAATCAGTATTATCGGCATTATCACTCCCAATGTTAATTCTATCCCAAAGAAAACAATGCACACGATCAGTTGAATTACCGCATAAACAGTGCTACTGATGCTCTCGCTCACGGCTTTTCCAATGAGAATGAAGGCTTTATTGCATGGCGAAGAAAGTAAGTAATCTAAGGTTCCTTGATAGGCTTCTCTCCTTATGCTTTCTCCTACGCCATAGAGGGAGGTGAGAACGTAACCGTTCAGAATGGCACCAAGAATGATAAAGGGAATATATTCCGGAGTGCCTGCAATCTCTGCGAAACTCGCACTTTGGAGACCTCCAACAATCGCCTGCCCCTGAAATATGAAAGTAAGAAACCAAAAGAACGGAAATATCGTCCAGAAAACGAAAATCACTGGGTATGCCATCAGAAACTTCAGGTTTTTAACGACTTCGCTCCAAACCACAAAGAAATTCGCTCTTAAAGGGGATTCATCCAAAGATGCCTTTATCATTTTATGTGGCGCCTCCTTCAGCGAGTTTTGCTCCAGTTATTTTAATGAAGGCATCTTCTAACGTGGGCATGCTGATGTTCACGCTGGTGATTTGAGCGTTTGTCTTTCGAAGCGCATCCACAACCGTGCCAACGTGTTTTTCTGCGTTTCCCCCAATGAGTTTTATCCTTGAAGGCATTCCCTTTGCTTCGTCTCCTCGAATTAAGGTTATTATTTCGACGTCTGGGCAAAGCGGTCTAAGGTAGTTTTCAGTGTCGTGTGGGGGATTGTGGCAGGTTACTTCAATTAACTCATTTTCTTTCACCATTGCCTTTAGTCTTTCTGGAGTGTCTATAGCCGCAATTTTTCCATCGTTTATTATGGCTACTCTATCGCATAATTCGTCGGCTTCTTTCATATAGTGAGTAGCCAAAAGTATGGTTCTTCCTTCCTTTTTGCAAAGCTCTCGAATCTGATTCCTGATTTGACGCGAAAATGTGGGGTCTAAGCCGAGTGTTGGCTCGTCTAATAGTAGTATGGGCGGGTCGTGCAGGAGTGCTCGGGCGACGGCGATTTTCTGTCTCATTCCAGTGCTGTAGTCTTCTAATCTTTCGTCAGCTCGATCAGATAGATTCATCAACGCTAAAAGTTCGTCTACTCTGTCTTTTGCCTCTCTTCGGGGCATCTTATACAAAGAGGCGAAATACATTAAGTTGTCTCGGGCTGTGAGTTTCCAATATAACGTGCGTTCTCCCCCAACCACTAAACCTAAGCTAGCCCTCACAAGCGATGTCTGTTTCCGAATGTCAAACCCGTTTACTATTGCGGTGCCTTCGTCTGGAATCAATATCGTGGAGAGACACTTGACCAAGGTTGTTTTTCCAGCACCATTTGGACCGAGGAGTCCAAAGAGTTCTCCGGAGCGAATTTCTGAGTTCACATGATCCAACGCTACAGTGACATCTTTGCTGCTTTCAGATGTTTCTTTTTCAGCCTTCTTCTTCAAGAACCCGAAGATGCCCTTGTGCTTCCTTTTCTTAAATACCTTAGTGAGATTTATTGTCTGAATACTGTATACATCATTGTCTCTGTTGTAGACCAATAGTTGATCCTCAACTTGCCTCAGAAAAACGTGTATTTCCACTTATTAACCTTTCACCCACTCAGAAAACAGTCCTAATAAACAGAAACGACACAAAAACACAATACCACTTAAAACCATCCTATTCCAGCCTAATAGCCCCTCTAGACCTAGTATACCCGTCTCTGTCTCTCACTCTAACTAATCACACCCTAACAAAATCGCAAAACAAGACTTAAAGGTTTCACCTTGACACCTTGCTAGTGAAACAAGTTGAAGGAAGAAATGACGAGCTTCGACATTGCTGTGCTGGTTCGGGAACTTGATCAGATGATTAAAGGCGCTTACATAGACAATGTTTACCAGACCAACCATGATACTTTCATTTTTAAGATTCGCCAACCAAGCAAACCTGCGCTTCACTTACTCATAGAATCTGGAAGGCGTTTCCACTTAACCTCCTACACCTACGAAAAACCACAAAGACCTCCAACCTTCTGCATGGCTCTCAGGAAATACCTTAGAAACGGCAAAGTCACGGAAATCTTGCAACACGAATTTGAACGATTAATCACCATAAAGGTGAGCACAAGGGAGGGAGACTTTCAATTCATATGCGAACTCTTCGGAGAAGGAAACATAATGCTCGTAGGTCCAGAGAACAAGATTTTGCATGCCCTAACTTATCGAAGAATGCGGGACCGAAACATTCTACGTGGCGAAACCCTTCAGTATCCTCCGCCTAGTGGAAAAAACCCTTTCAAAGTAAACCGTCAAGACTTTGATGAGATAAAAAAACTGAAGCATTTAGAAATCGTGAGGGCACTAGTCAAGTTTTTGAGCATTGGCGGTCTTTACGCTGAAGAAACACTTTACCGTGCACAGATTGACAAAAACACTTCGTGCGGATCCCTCACAAAACAGCAACTGGACGAAATTTTCAGCCAACTCCAAGGGATTCTCTCCCAGATAAAAAGTGGCGACGCTAAACCACACGTCATCATAGACGAGAAGGGTGAATGGATTGATGCAACCCCTATCCCATTGAACAAATACGTTGGTTTTCAACAAAACTATTATAAAACCATGAACGAGACTTTTGATGAATATTATGCCAAAATGACCACAAAAGAGAGAGAGGAAAGGACCTCTAAAGAAGTTGAGCAAGAATTAGCAAAACTGAAAAGGGTTTTTCAAAACCAGCAAGAAGCCACAGAAGAGTCGAAGCAACACATCGAAAAAAACAGAAAGATAGGCGACACAATATACTTACGTTTTGGTGAACTACAGTCTCTTCTTCAAAAAATCATGGAGCAAAGAAAAATTGGGAAATCGTGGGAAGAGATAAAGTCTCGAACTGAAAAGGAACTTGAACATACCCCAGATATATGTTTCCACTCTTTACATCCAAATCGCCTGATTATTAACGTCTCAATCGGAGAACTGGTCATTCCCCTGAACCTACGACGCTCAATACAAGACAACGCGGCAAACTACTATGCGATGGCAAAGAAGGCTGAGAAGAAACTAGAGGGCGCAGAAAGAGCTCTGAAAGAAACCCAAATCAAGATGGAAGAATTAAAGCGACAACTGATTAAGCAAGCCGAAGAAACTCAAAAGCCCATGGCTAAAAGAAGAAAAGAGTTGTGGTATGAAAAATTTCGGTGGTTCTACTCATCTGAAGGCTTTTTAGTGATTGGGGGTAGAGACGCAACGACAAATGAAATTCTTATAAAAAGGCATGTGGAACCCCACGACATGGTTTTTCACGCAGACATCCTTGGTGCACCTTTTGTTTTAATCAAGACGGAAGGAAAGAAACCAACCGACCAAACAGTGAGAGAAGCAGCGCAACTTGCTGCCTCTTACTCCAGTGCCTGGAGAGAAATGCTGGGAACAGTTGACGTTTACTGGGTGTCTCCAAAACAACTGAGCAAAAGCCCACCACCAGGTCAATATCTTAAGAAAGGTTCCTTCGTGATTCATGGATTGAAGAACCACATTCGCCATGTTCCGTTACAAACAGCCATTGGAATCAAGGTAAAAAATGAGCATTCGAAGGTTATTGGAGGTCCCCCAGAAGCCATCATGAAACAAACAACCATCCACGTGAAAATAGTTCCAGGAAATCAAACAAGTAGCGAACTTGCTAAGGAAATAAGATATTTACTAGCGAGGCAGGTTCCTCAAGATATGCAAAGAAGGATTTTTGAGATTCCTTTGGAGGAAATACAAAGATTCATACCTTTGGGCAAAGGAACCATAAAGTCTTCTGACAATAAGTCATAGCGATTAGATTTTGTGTACAATGCAAATAATAAAAGAAAACTGCGCCTTAGAGAAGGTGAAAAAACCTCCTAGCGGGTGCTTTTTTGAGGTTTTAATACTGTTAGTTTGTCCGCATTTTTCTTTTCCATGATGATCATGGTTCCAACGTAACCGCAATTGTTACACATGTCTCTAAAGAGGCTACATCTTTGCTCGAACTTAAAGGCGTCACACAGCGAAATGTCCTGACTATTACATCTGGGACAAACTTTAACATCCATTTAAGTCACACAATCTTGAATTAGTCTTGCAGCTCTTAATAACGTTACTTGCGGGGCACATTAAGAGAAAACTCTGCGTGTGCTGTTAGACGTTTATTCGTCTATCCAGTTACCAAGGTGTTCACAAGGTCTTTTAGCTAATGGTCATTGGCGCGTTTGTCTAACAATCTTTTCCAATTGTGAGGAGGGTGGCTCATAGGCAAGGACAAGCATACGCAAGTGCAGTGAAGTAATAGGCAGTCCTAGAGGACGCTGATTTGGTGTTATGAAAGAAAAAAGGGGTTTGGGGACTTTTAGCAGTTGGGCTCGTAACAGGGTTGTCTTTGTTGTTTTATGGGTCTATTTTTCCGAAGTTTCTGGCTACCACGTACACGTCTTTCATGTCGATTTTTCCGTCGTTGTTTATGTCTGCGTTTGGGGTGTGGGGACACGAGCCACACGGCGTTGCGTGCCAGTACTGGCAGTATCTGGGGTTGTTGGGGTCTGTGATGTGAACGGCTCCGAAGCCTCTCGCCACGAGGTAGACGTCCCTCATGTCAACCTTTCCGTCGGGATAGCCTGCTGGGCCTGTTAGGTCTCCTACCATAGCGACTATTATCCAGCTGTCTATGTACCTGTTGTCTGCTAAGTCTGTCTCGCCTAGAACTGGCCAAATGTAGGCGCTTTTGGTGTAGTTGCCCTTGGTTACTCCTGTAGTGTTCCACAGGAAGGTAATGGTTGTAGAGGTTCCGCTTGAAAGGGTGACACTTTTTGTTCCGATGGTGATTTCGTCTCCAATTATCGTCGTATCCTTATCAGCGTATGCGGTGACGTTGAAGGTTTCTGTGAGGTATCCTTGGTTTTCGACAGTTACGTCGAATGGGTCAATGTATCCTTGGCAAACCACTGTCTTACGGTTTGTTGCGTTCGTGACAGCTACATCATGCTTGACGGTGAGCCACATGTCTGTGCTCAGAGACTCTACGTGGAACCACTCCATATAGCCAGTGTGTTTGTCTATCATTAGAATGTAGTCGCAGTAACCGAGGAAGCCGTCTCCATCATCCCACCA